>ERZ809074.10-NODE-10-length-274750-cov-108.191187_pt1 | contig 274750 bp, 269 predicted proteins | sample MGYA00520795_ERZ809074 | MGnify/ENA primary metagenome ERZ809074 (study PRJEB31570, sample SAMEA3212989) | Homo sapiens | biome: human-gut; feature: human gut; material: fecal | place: Sweden | collected 2011 ... | reverse complement strand
TCACGGGCTTCATCAGATAGTGGAGCGCCGCCACCTCGTAGCCCTCTGAAATGTAGTCGGAATAGCCGGTGATGAAAATGATCTGCACCGTGTCGTTGCTTTTGCGAAGCTCTTTTGCCATCGTGACGCCGTCCATCGCGCCCATTTCGATGTCCAGCAGGAGAATGTCGTAGTCGCTTTCTTCGGCGTAGCGGAACAGGAAACTCTCGGCGGAGGGGAAGTCGTCGATATGCACCGTGTGACCGGCGGACAAAGCCCAAGCGCGCACCATATTCAAAACAAACTGTCTGTCCGCATCGGAGTCGTCGCAGATCGCAATTTTGTAATTCATACCCTCACCGTTCCTTTAATGATTAAGGCATCCGCCTTAAATCATTCCAAAGTGACGCAGTGCCTCCGTGATCGCCTTTTCCTTCTCCGGTGGGCATTGCGGCTGTTTAGCGTTTTCGGATTTTGGCTTATTGTAGTTCTCGCGCTCAATGATACCGCATTTCTGCCTCAGTCCGGACGCTTGGTCAATAGACACACCGTCTCCACGTTCGCCGTTCCGGGGAACAGGTCCACGGCGCAGGCCCGGACGGGGCGGTAGCCCAGGGGGGCGAAGCGGGCCACATCCCGGGCCAGGGTGGCCGGGTCGCAGGAGACATAGACGATGCGCTCCGGCTCCATGGAGGCCGCTGCCTCCACCACGTCGGGGGCCAGCCCCTTCCTGGGCGGGTCCACGCAGATCACGTCGGGCCGCAGGCCCCGCTGCCGCAGCTCCGCCGCCAGCCGGGAGGCGTCGCCGCACAGGAACTCCACGTTGCCCACGCCGTTGCGGCGGGCGCTTTCCTCCGCGTCCCGGATGGCCTCCGGGACGATCTCGCCGCCGATGACGTGCCTGGCCCGGCGGGCCAGCACCTGGGTGATGGTCCCGGCGCCGCAGTACAGGTCCACCGCCAGCTCCCGGCCCGTCAGCCCCGCGTATTCCAGGGCCTTTTCATACAGGCGCTGGGCCTGGTCGTGGTTCACCTGATAAAACGACGGCACCGACAGCCGCAGCTCCAGGCCGCACAGGGTGTCCGTCAGATAGTCCCGGCCCCACAGGGTGCGGTACCGGTCCCCCAGGATGGCGTTTCCCCGGCGGGTATTTTCCCCCAGCACCACGCCGCAGACTCCGGGCGCAGCAGCCCGGAGCATATCCACCAGCTCCTGCTCATGGGGCAGGCGGGAGCCGTTGACCAGCAGGCACACCAGGGACTCCCCCCGGCAGCTGGTGCGGACGTACAGGTGCCGCAGCAGGCCCCGGCCAGTGGCCTCGTTATACGGCTCCACCTGAAACCGGGCAATATAGTCCCGCACCGCCTGAGCCAGGGCATCGGCCTCCGGCTTTTGGATGAGACAGTGCTCCACATGCACCACCTGGTGGCTGCGGGCCCGGTAAAAGCCCACCTCCCCCACCGGGGAGATGGGATAGATGCTCTTGTTGCGGTAGTGCAGGGGCTGCTCCGCACCCAGAATTTCTTCCACCGTCACCTCCGCGCCGCCGATACGGGTCAGGGCGTCCTGGACCCGGGCCCGCTTGGCCCACAGCTCCTCCTCATAGGACATATGCCGGAAGTCGCAGCCGCCGCAGCGGCCGTAGTAGGGGCAGTCCGGCGTCCGGCGGGCCGGGGAGGGCTCCACCAGGGCGGCGATCTTGCCGAAGGCGGCGTTTTTCAGCACCTTCATCACCAGAACGTCGCAGACCTCCCCCCGGATGGCCCCGTGGACAAACACCACCTGGCCGTCTATCCGGGCAATGCCCAGGCCCTCGCTGGAATAGCCGTCGATATGGGCGCGGTAAATGCGGTTTTTCTCCAATCCGGGCATAAGCGCCCTCCTCTCGTGCGAATCATACGAAAATTAGGGGCGGACAGAGCTGTCCGCCCCTGAAAGGTTTCCAAAACTTGGTTAAATCTCGAACTTCTCCATGACCTTCCGCAGGGCCTCGGCAAAGGCGGCCAGGGTCTTGTTGTCCCGGCCCTTGCTGCGGCGGATAAGGCCCACCAGGGAATCGCCCAGCTGCACCAGCTTCTGATACGCTGCGGTGACCCGGGGCGCGCCGTCGAAGGTGCGGGTCTTGCGCTGGGGCAGATAGCCCGCTGCCAGCTGGGTGCAGGTCAGCAGGTCATACTCCTCGGTATACTGGGGAGCGTGGGCCGTGAAGCCCAGCTGGCTCACCGTCTGGGCAAACACCGGAGCCACCTCCCGGTCGCCGTGGACCACGAACACGTGCTGGGGCTTGGGCTCCTTGAAATGGCTGATCCAGTCCAGCAGATGGTCGTGGTCGGCGTGGGAGCTGAGGCCCTGGAAATTCACCACCTTGGCCCGGACGGCCACGTCCTCGCCGAACAGCTTCACGGAGGGAGTCCCGTCCAGCAGGGTCCGGCCCAGGGTGCCCGGAGACTGGAAGCCCACGAACACCACGGCGCTGTCCGCCCGCCACAGGTTATACTTCAGGTGATGGCGAATGCGGCCCGCGTCGCACATACCGGAGGCGGAGATGATGACCTTGGGGGTGTGGTCCTCGTTCAGGGCCTTGGACTCGTCCACGGTCTCCGTCAGATGCAGGCCCGGGAAGTTGAACATATGGGTGCCGTCCTTCACCAGCTCCAGAGCGTCCTGGTCCAGATAGTCCCGCAGGTCGCCGCAGAAGATGGTGGTGGCACTTTTCGCCAGGGGACTGTCCACATACACGGGGAAATTCGGCACGGAGGTCACCAGGCCCTGATCCTTGATCTCCCGGATGAAATACAGCAGCTCCTGGGTGCGGCCCACGGCAAAGGAGGGGATCACCACGTTGCCGCCCTTGCCCAGGGTCTCGTCGATGATCTGGGCCAGCTGGCCGGTATAGCTCCACACCTCGGTGTGGTTGCGGTCGCCATAGGTGCTCTCCATGACCACATAATCCGCCCCGGTGAAGAACTGGGGGTCCCGGATGATGGGCTGGTCCACGTTGCCGATATCGCCGGAAAAGACGATGGTGCGGGTCTGGCCTCCCTCGGTAAGGGTCAGGCGGATGGATGCAGAGCCCAGCAGATGGCCCGCGTCGATGAACACCGCGTCCACCCCGTCGCACAGGTGGACGGGCTGGCCATACTCGCAGGTGTCGATAAACTCCGGCACCCGCTGGGCGTCGGCCACGGTATACAGGGGCTCCTCCTCAGGCCGGCCGGCCCGGCGGTTCTTGCGGTTTTTATACTCGGCGTCGCTCTCCTGGATGTGGGCTGAGTCCTGGAGCATGATGCTCATGAGCTGAGCCGTGAGCCGGGTGGTGAGAATGCGGCCCTGGAAGCCGTTTTTGATGAGCATGGGCACCCGGCCGGAGTGGTCGATGTGGGCGTGGGTGATGAGCACATAGTCGATGCTGCCCGGGGCAAAGGGCAGGGAGCGGTTGTCCACCTCGTCCCGGCCCTGCTGCAATCCGCAGTCGATGAGGATGCGCTTGCCGCCTACCTCCAGACAATGGCAGCTGCCGGTGACGCACTGGTCAGCGCCGAAAAAACTCAGCTTCATGGCGTTCGTCCTTTCCTCTCAAAAATTGGGGTGCCTTTATTGTAACACTTTTTCTTCCCGGCGGCAACAGGAATTGCATTTTGCCGGAACATCCGTTATAATAGCTTGGAATATAACTTGTTATTCCCCTGAGGAGGAACGCAAATGTTTGAACAATCCCATATCCGCAACTTTTCCATCATTGCCCACATCGACCATGGCAAGTCCCATTCCCAGTTTGCCTGACGGCAAACCGGGAGCCCTTTTCATTTAATGTCCTTCGGCGGAAATGAATTCCGCCTGCGGCAAGGTTTTGCTGCGCAAAACGCTTGTTACGCGCCACTTGGCGCGTCAGCGTGGACTTACCTACAGGAGGAACACAAATGTTTGAACAATCCCATATTCGCAACTTTTCCATCATTGCCCATATTGACCATGGCAAGTCCACGCTGGCGGACCGGCTGCTGGAGCTGTGCGACGCCGTGCCGGAGCGGGAGATGGAGAACCAGATTCTGGACAACATGGACCTGGAGCGGGAGCGGGGCATCACCATCAAGTCCCGGGCCGTGCACCTGTTCTACAAGGCCAAGGACGGCGAGATCTACGCCCTGAACCTCATCGACACCCCGGGCCACGTGGACTTCAACTATGAGGTGTCCCGGTCCCTGGCCGCCTGCGAGGGGGCGGTGCTGGTGGTGGACGCCACCCAGGGGGTGGAGGCCCAGACTCTGGCCAACACCTATCTTGCCATGGAGCACGACCTGGAGATTCTGCCGGTATTCAACAAGATCGACCTGCCCGCCGCCGACCCCATGAAGGCCAAGCAGGAGGTGGAGGACATCATCGGCCTGCCCGCCATGGATGCGCCGGAGATCTCCGCCAAGCTGGGCCTGAACGTGGAGGCGGTGCTGGAGGACGTGGTCCGCAACGTGCCCGCCCCCACCGGCGACCCCAACGCCCCCCTGCAGGCCCTGATCTTCGACAGCCAGTATGACCCCTATGTGGGGGTGGTGGTGCTGTTCCGCATCAAGCAGGGCACCATCCGCCGGGGCCAGACGGTGCGCATGATGGCCACCGGAGCCCAGTATACCATTCTGGAGTGCGGATATCTCAAGCCCCTGGGCAACGAGCCCACGGACGCCCTCCAGGCCGGTGAGGTGGGCTATTTCACCGCCTCCATCAAAAACGTCAAGGACACCCAGGTGGGCGACACCATCACCGACGCCGAAAACCCCGCCGCCCAGCCTCTGCCCGGCTACCGGCCCGCCCAGTCCATGGTCTACTGCGGCATTTACACCGAGGACGGCAGTAAGTACCCCGACCTGCGGGACGCCCTGGAAAAGCTCCAGCTCAACGACGCCTCCCTGACCTTCGAGCCGGAAAGCTCCGTGGCCCTGGGCTTCGGCTTCCGGTGCGGCTTTTTGGGGATGCTCCATATGGAGATTATCCAGGAGCGGCTGGAGCGGGAGTTCAATCTGGACCTGGTGACCACCCTGCCCAGCGTCATCTATCATGTGTACAAGTCCGACGGCACCATGGTGAAGGTGGACAACCCCCACAACTATCCGGACCCCACGGTTATCGAGCACGCCGAGGAACCCTATGTGAAGGTGTCCATCATCAGTCCCAACGAGTATGTGGGCAACATCATGCCCATGTGCCAGGACCGCCGGGGCGAGTTCAAGGACATGCAGTATCTGGACACCCACCTGGTGGAGCTGCACTATCAGATGCCCCTCAACGAGATCATCTACGACTTTTTTGACACGCTGAAGGCCAACACCAAGGGCTATGCCTCCCTGGACTATGAGCTGTCCGGCTACCGGCCCAGCGAGCTGGTGAAGGTGGACCTGCTGTTAAACGGCGACGGCGTGGACGCCCTGAGCTTCATCGCCCACAAGGACAAGGCCTATCCCCGGGCCCGGCGGCTGTGCGAAAAGCTGAAGGAGAACATCCCCCGCCAGCTGTTTGAGGTGCCCATCCAGGCGGCCATCGGCGGGCGGATCATCGCCCGGGAAACCGTGAAAGCCATGCGCAAGGACGTGCTGGCCAAGTGCTACGGCGGCGACATCACCCGGAAGAAGAAGCTGCTGGAAAAGCAGAAGGAGGGCAAGAAGAAGATGCGGAATCTTGGAACAGTCCAGGTTCCCACCGAAGCCTTCATGGCCGTTCTCAAGCTGGACAGCGATTGATAACAGGAGGCGCTCATATGGAACAGGCCACGTTTGACGATTTCATGAAGCTGGACATCCGGGTGGGCACCATTGTGGAGGCCCGGCCCTTTGAAAAGGCCCGGAAGCCCGCCTATCAGCTGCTGGTGGACCTTGGCCCGGAGCTGGGCCAGAAGCGCTCCAGCGCCCAGATCACCCAGCAGTATACCCCGGAGGAGCTGGTGGGCAAGCAGGTGCTGGCGGTGGTGAATTTTCCGCCCCGCCAGATCGCCAATTTCTTCTCCGAGGTGCTGGTGCTGGGAATCTACTCCCAGGGCGGTGTGGTGCTCATTACCCCGGACAAGCCTGTGGAAAACGGCGACCGGCTGGGATAAAATAGGAGGTATCGTATATGGCCGGATTCGGCGTTCTGATTGTTTCGGGTATATTATCGGCGATTTTCCTGTTCTTCATCGCCGTGTTTGCCGCCGCGGCGGCGTATATCATGGCCAGCTATGTGCTGGAGGGCTTTTCCATCGCCTGCATGCGCAAAAAAGCGGGCGACGCACATACATTCCCTGCCTGGATTCCCTTTTACAGCAAGTATCTGCTGGGAAGGCTGGCAGACCGGCGGGTCATGGGCGCCGTGTCGGCCCTTCTGACGCTTCTGTCCGTCTGCCTTTGCGTCTATTTCTACGTCTGCCGGGAGCTGAATACTCTTTGGTTCATCCTCCTGCTGATGGCCCTGTTGGCGGTCTTTATCCTGGACACCCTGATCGCCGACCGGATCTATAAAAGCCGCGCCGGTAAATATGGGGACGTCCTGACCGTGTTCACCGTTTTATCCCTGGGCCTGCTCCGCCCGGTGTTCCTGTTTGCTGTCCGCAATCGGGCAGCGGAGAGCGTGCCGGCCCCGGAGTGTGGAAATTGAGTAAAAATCCCGGAAGGAGATGTGATAGCATGGCCGAGGAAAAGCTGTTTATTGAGGCATCCGAAGAGGATGTGCCGTCCATTATCGCTCTGCGGCAAAGAATCTGGGGCACCACATACCGAGGCGTCTACCCCGACAGCATGATAGATAACTTTGACTGGGACTGGCACAGGGAAATGGAGCTGCTGAGGGTCCATCATCCGGCGTATTCTGTGTACTTGGTCCGAAAGGATCGGCAGGACATTGGCTACCTGACGATAAACGAAGCCGATGTAATCACCCTGCAATCCCTGTATATTTCCGCCGAATACCAAAGACAGGGGATCGGCCGGCAAGCGTTCGATTTCGTGAAAGCGTATTGCAGAGCGCACCATGCCGCCTCCTTTGTCTGCCACTGTGTCCCGGAGAATCTTAACGCCCGCAGCTTCTATGAGCGCATGGGCGGCAAGGTGATCGGGCAGGACCTGGCAAACGAGGAACGGTGGCAGAACTCTGTCACTTATCGGTTTACCCTGACACAATAAAATTGCTCAAAAGAAAGTTGAGGATCACCTATGAACAACATTACCAGAACCGCCATGATCACCATCTGCGGACGGCCCAACGTGGGCAAGTCCAGCCTCACCAACGCCCTGGTGGGGGAGAAGATCGCCATCGTCTCCGACAAGCCCCAGACCACCCGCAACCGGATTTACGGCGTGGTGAACCGGGGAGACACCCAGTATGTGCTGCTGGACACCCCGGGCCTGCACAAGCCCCGTTCCCGGCTGGGGGACTATATGGTGAAGGTGGTGCGGGAGAGCCTGGAGCAGGTGGAGGCCGCCCTGCTGCTGGTGGAGCCCATCGCCCATGTGGGGGAGCCGGAGAAGATCCTGCTCCAGCGCATCCGGGAGGAGCACCTGCCCTGCGTGCTGTGCATCAACAAGATCGACACCGTGGAGAAAAAGGACGACCTGCTGGAGGTTATTGCCGCCTACAGTGCCGTGTATCCCGGGTTTGACGCCATTATCCCCATCTCCGCCCGAACCGGCGACGGCCTGGAGGACCTGATGGCCCAGCTGCAGACCTATGCCGCAGAAGGCCCCCAGCTGTTCCCCGACGGCATGACCACCGACCAGCCCGACGCCCAGGTCTGCGCCGAGATTGTCCGGGAGAAAATGCTGCTGTGCCTGGACAAGGAGATCCCCCACGGCACGGCGGTGGAGGTGACCCGCTTCACCGAGCGGGAGGACACCGGCATCATCGACCTGGACGTGACCATCTACTGCGAAAAGGCCAGCCACAAGGGCATCATCATCGGCAAGCACGGGGATATGCTCAAGCGCATCAGCTCCCTGGCCCGCCGGGACATCGAGAAGTTCATGGGCGCCAAGGTGTACATGGAAACCTGGGTCAAGGTCAAAGAAAACTGGCGGGATAATGTGAATTTTATCCGCGCCAGGGGATATGACGAGCAGTGACTTCTTCCCATCGGCCATGCTGTGCCAGTTTTCTTGCGGCGTCAGCCGCTCGCCGCTCTGCGGCGTAAATTCAAAGAATTTCTGCCGGCGGAATTCATTTCCGCCGCAGCAGATGGTATGAGGGGTCCCCGGTCAGATATCATCTGACTGGGGCAAACTGGCGGGATAATGTGAATTTCATCCGCGCCAGGGGATATGACGAGCAGTAATCCCCCCTCCAAAAGCTTCCACTCATGACGCCGCCGGAAAAGCGGCAAGCTATGGGCGGAGGTGAAAAGCCATGGAGGAGCGCTGGGCCCTGTTCTGGGCCACCGGAGCGCCGGAGGCGTACTTGCTGTATAAGGAGGCGGCTGAATGCAGCCGGAACGATTCGTAACGTGCGGCCTGGTGCTGCGGGAAACGGTGACCCGGGACGCGGACAAAATCCTCACCGTGCTGACCCCGGACCGGGGCAGGCTCTCCGTGATCGCCCGGGGGGCCCGGCGCAAGGGAAGCCGCGTGGCCGCGGCCTGCCAGCTGCTGGCCTATTCGGAGATGACCCTCTATGAAAAGGGCCGGTGGACCATGCTGGACGCGGCGGACACCATCGAGCTGTTCGACGGCCTGCGGCAGGACCTGACGGCCCTGAGCCTGGCGGCCTACTTCGCCGAGCTGACGGAGGCGGTGTCCGACGGCAGCGGCGGCGACGTGCTGCCCCTGCTGCTCAACGCCCTGTATGCCCTCAGCGCCCTGAAAAAGCCGCCTCAGCTGGTGAAGCCCGCGTTTCAGTTCCGGCTGATGGCCCTGGCGGGCTATGAACCCATGGCCGATGGCTGCGCCCTGTGCGGCGCGCCGGAGCCGGAGAACCCCATGCTGGACGTGGTCCACGGGGTGGTGCACTGCGGCAAATGCCGGGAAAAGGGGGGACTGTCCCTGCCGCTGACGGCGTCGGGCCTGGCGGCCCTGCGATACGTGCTCTGCGGCGACCCCCGTCGGCTGTACAGCTTTTCCCTGCCGCCGGAGGGACTGCGTGCCCTGAACCACGCGGCGGACGCCTACGTTTCCGCCCAGCTGGAGCGCAGCTTCCGTACCCTGGACTATTACAAGACCATTCTTCCGCAAGAGGAAACGAAATATGAGTGAATTATTTGAAAAATCCATCCGCACCCTGGAGCTTCCGGCGGTGCTGGAAAAGCTGGCGGCCAAGGCCGTCAGCCAGGCGGCCAAGGACCGATGCCTGAAGCTGACCCCCTCCACCGATGCGGAGGAGGTGCTGCGGCTGCTGGACGAGACCGATGCCGCCAAGGAGCGGCTGGGGCTCCACGGCAGTCCGTCCTTCTCCGGTGTGAAGGACGTATCCGCCGCCCTGACCCGGGCCGATCACGGCGGCATGCTGAACACCCGGGAGCTGCTGGACATCGCCGGCGTCCTCACCGCCAGCCGCCGGGTGTCGGATTACGACGCCCAGCGCCAGGGGGAGGAGACGGTGCTGGACCGCCTGTTCACCTCCCTGCACACCAATAAATACTTAGAGGAGCAGATCCGCTCCGCCATTCTGGATGAGGAGACCATTGCCGACACCGCCAGCAGCGAGCTGGCGGATATCCGGCGGAAAATGCGGCTGGCCGCCTCCAAGGGCCGCCAGATTCTCCAGCGCATCATCTCCTCGCCGTCCTATGCCAAGGTCCTGCAGGAGGCCCTGATCACCCAGCGGGACGGGCGGTTCGTGGTGCCGGTAAAGGCCGAGTGCAAGGGCAGCATGCCTGGCCTGGTACACGACGTCTCCTCCTCCGGGGCCACGCTGTTTGTGGAGCCCATGGGCGTGGTGCAGGCCAACAACGAGCTGAAGGAGCTGGAGGCCCGGGAGCAGAAGGAGATCGACCGCATCCTGCGCCAGCTGTCCGCCGCCTGCGCTGCCCAGATGGAGAACATCCTCTGGGACTATGACATTCTGGTGCACCTGGACGTGATCTTCGCCCGGGCACAGCTGAGCTATCAGCTCAACGCCAGCCGTCCGGAGGTCCGCCGCCGGGGCGGCGTGACACTGCGCCGTGCCCGGCACCCCCTGCTGGACCAGGCCAGGGCCGTGCCCATCACCGTGGAGCTGGGCCAGCAGTTCGACACCCTGGTGATCACCGGCCCCAACACCGGCGGCAAGACCGTGACCCTGAAAACCATCGGCCTGCTGTGCCTGATGGCCCAGTGCGGCCTGCACATCCCCGCCGACAGCGGCAGCGCCGTCCGGGTGTTCCACCGGGTGCTGGCGGACGTAGGCGACGAGCAGAGCATCGAACAGAGCTTGTCCACCTTCTCCGCCCATATGTCCAACATCGTCCAGATTCTGCGGGAGGTGGACGACCAGAGCCTGCTGCTGTTTGACGAGCTGGGAGCCGGTACGGATCCCATCGAGGGCGCGGCCCTGGCCATTGCCATCATCGAAAGCGCCCGCAGTCAGGGGGCGTTGATCGCCGCCACCACCCACTATGCCGAGCTGAAAACCTTCGCCATGACCACGGCGGGGGTGGAAAACGCCAGCTGTGAGTTCGACGTGCAGACCCTGCGCCCCACCTACCGACTGCTGATCGGCATCCCCGGCAAGTCCAACGCCTTCGCCATCTCCCGGCGGCTGGGGCTGGACGAGTCCGTGATCCAGGCCGCCCAGCAGCAGATGGACAGCGACTCCGTCCGCTTCGAGGACGTGCTGACCCAGCTGGAGGAGAAGCGCCAGCGGCTGGAGAAGGCCCAGGCCGAGGCGGATCGCCTGTGGCGTCAGCGGGAGGAGGACGCCCGAAAGGCCCGGACCTTCCGGGAGCAAATGGAAAAAGCCAAGGACAACGCCCGCACCAAGGGCGAGGCCGAGGCCAAGCGCATCGTGCGCCAGGCCCAGGCCCAGGCCGACGAAATTTTCGCCCAGTTGGACCAGCTGCGCCGCCAGCAGCAAAAGCAGATCAACTTCCAGGAGCTCAACGACGCCAAGGCCGCCGTGCGGCACAGTCTGAACCAGGCCCAGGAGGCCCTGCACCTGCGCAGCGAGCCCCAGGAGCCTGCCTATGCCCCCAGCCGCCCCATCGAGGTAGGGGACCTGGTGGAGCTTCCCGGGGTGAAAATGGCCGCCTCGGTGCTGGCCGTCAACAACGACGGCACATTGCTCCTGCAGGCGGGGAAGATGAAGATGACCGTCAAGGCCCAGCAGGTGCGCCTGCCGGAGGGCCAGCCCAAAAAGAAGCCCGCCGCCCCGGTGGGCGGCAGTCCCAAACTGAATCTCCAGTCCCGGGCTGCCTCGGAGCTGGATATCCGGGGCTATGAGACTCTGGAGGCCGAGAGCGTGGTGGAGAACTACATCGACAGCGCCGTCATGGCAAAGCTGGGCACCGTGACCATCATCCACGGCAAGGGCACCGGCGCCCTGCGCAAGGCGGTCCACGAGATGCTCAAGCGGAACAAGGCCGTCAAGAGCTTCCGCCTGGGCCGCTATGGCGAGGGAGAGGCCGGCGTAACGGTGGTGGAGCTGAAATAACAGACGGAGTTTGTGGATTCTGCCAAAAGGGCCAAACTTTTTTTCAGGCCCCGCTTCAAGAATTTGTAGCTTTGGATATTGCTTTCTCTCCCCGTTTCGGTATAATATTATAGTGTGAGAGAAGTATGTCCCCGCATTTTGCGAAAATGCTTCATAAAAGGAGTGCAATGGAATGTTTACACAGGAAGTTACCGTGAACAATGAGGTGGGCCTGCACGCCCGGCCTGCTACCTATTTTATCCAGAAGGCCAACGAGTTCAAAAGCGGCATCTGGGTGGAGAAGGAGGAGCGCCGGGTCAACGCCAAGAGCCTGCTGGGCGTTCTGTCCCTGGGCATCGTGAAGGGCACCACCATCACCCTGATCGCCGACGGCCCCGACGCCAAGGAGGCCGTGGAGGCCCTGGCGCAGCTGGTGGACAATCAGCTGGGCGAGTAAAAACGAAATAACCGGAAAACACCGGAGGGACGGCTGTCCCTCCGGTGTTTGTTTTCATACCTCAGTTCAGCATATCGGCGTTGGTGTCGAACAGCTGGCGGATGCGCCGGCGCAGGGGCCGGTGGGCCGGGTCCGTCAGCTCCGGGTCACGCTCCATCAGCTGCCGGGCCGCCGTCTGGGCCTCGTCCAGCAGCCGCATGTCGCAGCTGAGGTCGGCGATCTTCATGGCCGGCAGACCGTGCTGCCGCTGGCCGAAGAAATCTCCCGGCCCCCGCAGCCGCAGGTCCTCCTGGGAGATGCGGAAGCCGTCGTTGGTCTGGGTCATCACCTTCAGCCGGGCCCAGGTCTCCTCATTCTGGCTGTCCGACAGCAGGATGCAGTAGCTTTTGGCCTTGCCCCGGCCCACCCGGCCCCGCAGCTGGTGCAGCTGGGACAGGCCGAACCGGTCGGCGTTTTCCACCACCATGCAGGTGGCGTTGGGCACGTCCACCCCCACCTCCACCACGGTGGTGGACACCAGAATGTCGCTTTCCCCGGCGGCAAAGGCCGCCATGACCTTCTCCTTCTCCCTGGGCTTCATCTTCCCGTGGAGCACCGCCACCCGCAGGTCCGGAAACACCTGCTCCTGCAGCTGCTTGGCGTAGGCCGTCACGGCCTTGCGCTCGTCGGGGATCTGGTCCGCCTCCCCCACCAGGGGGCAAACGATGAAGATCTGCTGTCCCGCCGCCGCCAGCTTCCGGATAAAGGCCTGCACCCGGGGGCGATAGCTCTCCCCCAGGGCGAAGGTGTCCACCTTCTGCCGCCCGGGAGGCAGCTCGTCGATCACCGACACGTCCAGGTCGCCATAGATCACCAGGGCCAGGGTCCGGGGGATAGGCGTGGCCGACAGCACCAGCAGGTGGGGGTCCTCCGCCTTCTGGGACAGGGCCGCCCGCTGGTTCACGCCGAACCGGTGCTGCTCGTCCGTTACCACCAGGCCCAGCTTCTGATACTGCACGTCCTCCGTCAGCAGGGCGTGGGTGCCGATGCACAGGTCGATGGACCCGTCCGCCAGCCCCGCTAAAATCTCCCGCCGCTCCTTGGCCCGGGTGGACCCGGTCAGCAGGGCGCACCGGATGGAAAACCGGGCCAGCAGCGGCGCCAGCCCCTGATAGTGCTGCCGGGCCAGAATTTCCGTGGGGGCCATCAGGGCCGTCTGCCACCCGTTTTCCACGGCGAACCAGATGCACGCCGCCGCCACCATGGTCTTGCCGCTGCCCACGTCCCCCTGGCACAGGCGGTTCATGGGCTTGCCGGACACCATGTCCTCCACGGCGTCGGCAATGGCCCGGCGCTGGGCCCCGGTCAGGGCAAAGGGCAGCCGCCGGTAAAAGGGCTCCATGCTCATCCGCCGGCAGGCCGGGCCTGCCACGTCCCGCCGCCGCTGCCGCAGCAGCTGCAGGCCGCAGGTCAGCAGGAACAGCTCCTCGAACACCAGCCGCCGCCGGGCCACCTCCAGAGCCTCCGGCGAGGTGGGAAAGTGGATGTTCTCATATGCATAGTTTACATAACACAGCTTGTGGGCCTGCCGCACCTCATCCGGCAGCACGTCCGGCAGCAGTTCCCGGCAGGCGTCCAGCCCCTGGCGGGCGGCCCGGGCCATCAGCCCCTGGGTGACTCCGGCGGTCAGGGGATAGATGGGCATGATGCGCCCGGTGACCTGCTGCCGCCCCTCCGGCTCAAACAGGGGGTTGATCATCTGCTTGCGCCGCAGATTGTCCTCCACCTTGCCGAAAAAGACGCACACATCCCCCTGGTGCAGGGCGTCCCGCCGGTGCTCCATGTTGAAAAACACCAGGTCCAGAGACCCGCTGTCGTCCACCACCCGGGTCTTGGCGATGGTGCGGCCTCCGGAAATGCGATAGGCCGTCAGGTCCGCCGCCACCATGCCCCGGACGCATACGCTCTCCCCGGCGGTCAGCTCCCGGATGGGGCGGACCTGGGTCCGGTCCTCATACCCCCGGGGGAAATAGGCGATCAGGTCCCCCAGGGTGGTAATGCCCAGCTTTTCCAGGGCGGCGGCCCGGGCCTCGCCGATGCCCTTGATGTATCGCACATTGGTGCCCAGGTCTGCCATAAGACCGCCTCCTTCGTTCTTATTTCCGGCGGTAGGTCACATATTGGAATGACACGCCGCCGGAGGTAAATGTCTCGCTTTGTTCCGCCTCTGTCCACGCACTGTCCCGGGATAAATCGGGGAAAAACGCGTCGGCCTGGGGCGCGGCGAAAATCCTCGTCAGATACACGGTGCTGCACCGGGGCAGCAGCTGGCGGTACACGCTTTCCCCGCCGATGACCACCGCGTCCTCCGGCACCTCCGTCAGGTCATGGATCACCTCCGCCCCCGGGGCGGTGAAATCCGTATCCCGGGTCAGCACCAGGTTCCGCCGGTCCGGCAGGCCCCGGCCCCCGGGGAGACTCTCCAGGGTCCGGCGGCCCATGACCACGGTTTTCCCCAGGGTCAGCTGCCGGAACCGCCGCAGGTCCTCCCGGATGTGAAACAGCAGAGCCCCCTCCCGGCCGATGCCGCCGTTTTCGCAGACGGCTGCAATGGCGGTCATTCCTCGTCCTCCCCGTGGGGACGATGCAGCCACACCACCTGCTCCGGGGCCGGAGTCAGGCCCAGCTTTTTCTGCAGGGCGTGGGAAGCGGGGTTGTCCTCATACACATGGCAGAAGGGGGTCCAGCCCCGCTCCAGGTGCCACCGGATCAGCCAGCCCTCCAGGGCCATGGCCAGGCCCCGGCGGCGATACTCCGGCAGGACCTCTAAAATGCCCATGCTGCCCTCGTGGTGCACACCGATGAAAGCCGCCAGCTGCCCATCTTCAAACAGGCCCCACAGCTGCCCCGCCTCCATCCGGCTGCGCAGATATGCCGCCTCGTCGTCCTCCGGGTGATAGTGGGCGGCGCACAGGGGGAGGTATTCCTCCGTTATAGGCCGCACCTCCGCGGCGGGGACCCGGGGCGGCTGGCTTTCGCCATAGACCCACTGGGTGCAGGGGACGCCCTTTTTCAGGCCAAAGGCCCGGGCCACCTCGTCACTGGCCCCCTGGGGGACGCAGAAAAGCCCCCCGTTTTCCAGCCCCAGGCGGCGCAGAAGCGCCGCCAGAGCCGGTCCGTCGGCGATATCGCTCATGACCAGGTGGTCATTCCGGACCACGCTGCCCTCCGGGCCCCGGTACAGCAGATGTTCCTCCCCTTTTCGCAGCAGCACCTGATCCACGTTGGCGCTGTTCCATTTGTTATGCATACGGATTCTCCCTCTTTCCTTAGTGGTGTCTTTTCCCCCTATTATACCTTCCGGCGGGGAAAATGTAAACTTCCTTTCCGGTGGGAAACGTGCTATACTGGGAAAAACCCTGAAAGGAGGGACGCCATGACCAAGGACGAGCTGCGGCAGAAGGCCAACGATCTGCCTCTGGCCCCGGGGGTCTATCTGATGATGGACAAAACCGGCAAGGTGATCTATGTGGGCAAGGCCAAAAAGCTGAAAAACCGCGTCAGCCAATATTTCCAGGACACTGCCTCCCACAACGAAAAGACCCGGGCCATGGTGTCCCAGGTGGACCATTTCGACACCATTTTTGTCTCCACGGAGTTCGAGGCCCTGATCCTGGAAAACTCTCTCATCAAGCGCCATATGCCCCGGTACAACATCCTGCTGAAGGACGACAAGGGCTATCCCTTTGTGCGGCTGGACGCCGACGCGGCCTACCCCCGCTTCTCCCTGGTAGGAAAGACCGCTGACGACGGCGCGAAATATTTCGGCCCCTTCGGCGGCCGGCGGGAGACCCGGCTGGCCATTGAGGCGGTGTGCGGCGCCCTGCACCTACCCACCTGTGCCCGCCAGTTTCCCCGGGACATCGGCAGGGAGCGGCCCTGCCTGAATCACCACATTGGCCGCTGCGACGGCTTCTGCCGCCCGGACGGCCCCGGCCAGGCGGAGTATCAGGCCCGGATCCGCCAGGCGGTGCGGATCTTCAGCGGCCACTACCGCCAGCTGACGGCGGAGCTGCAGCAGGAGATGGAGCAGGCGGCGGAGGAACTGAACTTTGAAAAGGCCGCCGCCCTGCGGGACCGCATCCGGGCCATCTCCGTGCTGGGCAAGACCCAGCAGGTCATCGCCGGAGTCTGCGCCGACACGGACGTGTGGGGCGTGTACCCGGGCCAGGTCCGCTGCGGCAGCGCCGTGCTGCACATTGAGGACGGCAATCTTCTGGGCCGGGAGGTGGAGGTGTTCTCCGCCGCCGCCGACCAGGAGGAGGCGGACATTCTCTCCGCCGTGCTGAGCCAGTATTACCTGGACCGCCAGGCCCTGCCCCGAGAGATTCTGGTGCCCTGCGAGCTGGAGGATATGGACACCTTCGCCGCCCTGCTGACGGGCCGGGCCGGGCACCGGGTGACCCTGCGGGTGCCCCAGCGGGGAGAGCGGGCGGAGCTGCTGCGCATGGCCCGCCGCAACGCCCGGGAGGAGGTGGAGCGCATCACATCCGACGCCGAGCGCACCGGCAAGACCTTAGAGCAGCTGGGAGCCCTGGCCGGGCTGGCGGAGGCTCCCCGGCGGCTGGAATCCTACGATATTTCCCACACCGCCGGGCAGGACATGGTGGCCTCCATGGTGGTGTTCGCCGACGGGCGGCCCCTGAAGCGGGACTATCGCCGGTTCCAGGTAAAGACCCTGGACCACGCCGACGACCTGCGGGCCATGGAGGAGGTGCTGGAGCGCCGGTTCCGGCGATATCTGGAGGGGGACGAGCACTTTGCCCCCCTGCCGGACCTGCTGCTGATGGACGGCGGCCAGCTGCAGGCGGAGGCCGCCTGCCATGTGCTGGAAAGGCTGGGCCTCACCGTGCCGGTGCTGGGCATGGTAAAAGATGACCGCCACCGGACCCGGGCCCTGGTAACGCCCCAGGGGCAGGAGCTGGGCATCCAGCAAAGCCCCCCGCTGTTTGCCCTGGTGGGCCGGGTGCAGGAGGAGGTCCACCGCTTCGCCATCACCTATCACCACGAAAAGCACACGAAATCCGCCCTGACCTCCCGGCTGGACGGCATCCCAGGGGTGGGAGACGTCCGGAAAAAGGCCCTGCTGAAGCACTTCAAAAGCGTCCGGGCCATTGAGCAGGCGGAGCTTCTGCAGCTGGAGGCGGTGCTGCCCAAGGCCGCCGCCCGGGCGGTATACGACCACTTTCACAAGGAGGAGACGCCGTGAAAACCTACGCCACCCTTGGCCCCGCCTGCTGCCGGGCGGACCTGCTGACGGAACTGCTGGACATGGGGCTGACGGGCTTCCGCCTGAACCTGTCCCACACCACCCTGACGGCCTGCCGTCCCTGGACGGAGGCGGTGCAGCAGGCCCGGGCGACCTCCGGCCGTCCGGCGGAGCTGATCGTCGATATGCGTGGTCCGGAGCTGCGGATGGGGCCCCTGTCCCGTCCCGTGACCCTGACGGCGGGGGAAAGGGTTACCCTGGGACCCGGCGGGCTGCCGGTGGAGCCGGATATCCTGGCCGCCGTGGCCCCGGGGCAGGAGATTTTGCTGGATGACGGCCTGATGGCCCTGCGGGCGGAGTCCTGCGGCCGGGCCGTCACCTGCACCGTCACCCGGGGCGGGGTGCTGGAAAGCCGGAAAAGCATCACCCTGCCCGGGGTGGAGCTGTGCCGCCCGGCCCTGACGGAGCAGGACCTGCTGGACCTGGACGCCGCCGCCGGACAGGGGGTCACGGCGGTGATGCAGCCCTTTGTCCGCAGCCGCCATGAGCTGGAGCAGGTCCGGGCGGCCCTGTCCCGCCGGGGTCTGGAGCACCTCACGATATTCGCCAAGATCGAGGACCGGCGGGGCTGGCAGAGTCTGCCCCAATGGATGGACGCCTGCGACGTGGTCACCGTGGCCCGGGGGGACCTGGGCAGCAATCTGGGGCTTCTGCACCTGCCCGCCGCCCAGAAGGACATCGCCGCCCGGTGCCGCCGGGCCGGGAAGCCCTTCCTGGTGGTGACCCAGCTGCTGCACACCATGACGGAGCACCCCACCCCCACCCGGGCGGAGGTGCTGGACGTGTACAACGCCGTGCTGGACGGGGCGTCGGCCCTGATGCTCACCGGGGAAACGGCCCGGGGCCGGTATCCGGTGCAGGCGGTCCGCTGGCTGCTGGACATCGCCCGCCAGGCGGAGTGACGCGGCGGCTTTCTTCAAATTTCACAAAAACCTCTTTTCAAGATTGTCCGCCGGTGGTATAATGTTTCCATTATTTTGTACTACAGGGGGAATCACAGCCATGAAAAAGACCGTTTTACGCAAATATGCCCAGCTCATCGCCCAGACCGGCGTCAACGTGCAGCCCGGCCAGGAGGTGTTCATCGCCGCCGACCTGGATCAGCCGGAGTTTGTGAAGATGCTGGTGGAGGAGTGCTACAAGCGCAAGGCCAAGAAGGTGGTGGTGGACTGGAGCTATCAGCCCCTGCAAAAGCTGCACTACCGCTATCGCACCATGACCACCCTGTCCAAGCTGGACAACTATGAGGAGGCCCGCTGGCAGCACTATGTGGACACCATCCCCTGCCGCATCTATCTGCTGTCGGAGGACCCCGACGGCCTCAACGGCATCAACCAGGAGAAGATGGCCAAGTCCCAGCAGCGGCTCTATCCCACCATCCGCAAATACCGGGACCAGATCGAGAACAAGTATCAGTGGTGCATCGCCGCCGTGCCCGGCGCGGCCTGGGCCAAGAAGCTGTTCCCGGGCCTGCGCACCAGCCAGGCTATGGAGAAGCTGTGGGAGGCCATTCTGTCCACCAGCCGGGTGGATGAGGACCCCTTGGCCGCCTGGGACGCCCACAACCAGGACCTTCACGACCGGTGCCAGTATCTCAACAGCCTGCACCTGCGGCAGCTGAAGTATAAGAGCGCCAACGGCACGGACCTGACCGTGGGGCTGATCCCGGAGGGGCAGTTCTGCGGCGGCGGCGAAACCAGCCTGCAGGAGATCTTCTTCAACCCCAACATCCCCACCGAGGAGTGCTTCACCTCCCCCATGAAGGGCCAGGCCGAGGGCATCGTCTATTCCACCAAGCCCTTGAGCTATCAGGGCCAGCTCATCGACGAGTTCTGGATCCGCTTCCACGAAGGCAAGGCCGTGGAGTGGAACGCCCAGGTCAACAACGACCTGCTGACCAAGCTCATCACCATGGACCAGGGCAGCTGCTATCTGGGCGAGTGCGCCCTGGTGCCCTTCGACTCCCCCATCAACCAGTCCGGCCTGCTGTTCTATAACACGCTGTTTGACGAGAATGCCTGCTGCCACCTGGCCCTGGGCATGGGCTTTGCCGACACCATCCGGGACTTCCAGAGCAAGACCCTGGAGGAGTGCCGCAGCCTGGGCGTCAACGACTCCATGGTCCACGAGGACTTCATGATCGGCTCGGCGGACCTGTCCATCGACGGCGTATGCCAGGATGGGAAAACCGTCCCCCTGTTCCGGAACGGCACCTGGGCCTTCTGATACGCAAACGAGCAAAAAATACCGCCGGAAAATCCGGCGGTATTTTTCTATGGATACCGTACAGGAGAGGGTCGGTCCCCGCACAGGTGATCCCGCAGATAGGGCGCTTTTTGCCCCCTATACTCATGAAACACCAAAGCGGCGAAGCTGCAACCGGTTTTTTCAAAAAATTTTAAAAAAATTCCCGGAGCGGTGCTCCGGGAATTGCAGACTTATTTGGTGCGGATGAACAGCACGCCCAGGGTGCCGGGGCCGCAGTGGGAGGTCACGGTGGAACCGGCGGTTGTTTCGATTATCTCCTCAAAGTCCGGGGCCAGCTCCAGGAGCTTCTGCCGCACGGCCTCCACCGCCTCCGGGGCGCAGCGGGTGTGGGTGATGAACACCCGGTGCTTGTTGATGTCGTCCCGACCCCGCAGCCGGTCGTCGGCATATTGCAGCATCACCTTGTCGATGGGGCCGCGATACTTCTTGCCAGGGATCATTTTGCCGTCCTTCACTTCGATGCAGGGCTTCAGCTTCAGCAGGTTTCCGCCGAAGGCGCTGAGGGCCGAACAGCGACCGCCCTTGTACAGATAGTCCAGCCGGTCGATGACGAAGCTGGCCTCCACCTGGGGAGCCAGGTCCGTGCAGGCCTTCTGGATCTCCTCCGCCGTCTGTCCGGCGGCGGCCAGCTCCGCCCCGTGGAGCACCAGGAGCCCCTGGCCGGTGGAGAGGTTCCGGGAATCCACCACATACACCTGGCCGATGTCCGCCGCCGCGATGCAGGCGTTCTGGTAGGAGCTGGAAAAGTCGCTGCTGATGCAGAAGTGCACGATGCTGTACCCCTGCTGGCGCCAGTGGCGAAACTCCCGGACATAGTCAAACACGTTGACGGCGCTGGTCCGGGGCAGCTGCCCGCTGGCGTCCACATAGTCATAGATGATTTCCGGCGTGATCTCCACGCCGTCGCGGCCCACCTTGTCGCCGCAGTGCACCGACAGGGGGGTGATGGCAATGTCGTACTTTTCGATCAGCTCCGGCGATAAGTCGCAGGTGCTGTCCGAGGTGATCTTTACCTTCATTTGCTGCTTTTCTCCTTACGTTAAGGCCCCGGGCCGGGCCCGGCGGCGATTTGAGCAAGAGTTTTCCCCAATTCTTCCTTTTGCGGCGCTTCCAAAACTGCCGCGCATGGTATTATATCGGAAAAGCCCCCGGGATGCAAGGAAAACTTACCGTTTACACGGAAAAAAGTGCGGCAGTTCTCGTGAACTGCCGCACTTTTGTGATTTTATTCCTCAAAGAGACTGGCCTGGTAGGGCAGGCCCGCCTTGCCGATATTCCGGCGCTGGGCGGCGTTTTCCTCCGTCAGCGCGTCGGTAATGGCCATTTTGCGGATGATGTTCCGCACGGTGGCGTCCAGGGCCGTCCCCTCCCGATAGTCGGCAGGGAAGATGAAGTCCACCCGCCCCTTGGCCAGCAGGTCCTCCACCCCCTGGCGGTTCTCCTGCTGATACACGGCGATGGCCTGGCCGCCATAGGCCCGCATCATCTTCATGCACGGCACGTCGGACAGTCCGTCGCCGATGTAGATCATGTTGGTAAAGGGCACCCGCTTGCTGTCGTCGGGCATGGAGTCGTTCAGGCTCTTGTCGTCGGACACGTCCAGAACGCCCTTGTTGATGCGATAGACGAACTGGGTCTTGTTGGTGAAGTTCACGTCCAGCTTGGGCCAGGAGGCCAGCCCGTCCCAGTCATAGAAGAACTCACAGGCGTAGATCTCCCGGAACTCCCGGGCGATGCCGCTGCCCTCGATGATCTCCCGCAGGCCGGAGGAGATGACATAGTGCTCCACCTGCACCCCCTGACTGCGGCCGAAGGCGTTGATGCGGCCGAACCACTCCGCCACCCCGGGGAACAGCTCCAGGCTGTGGCCGCAGCGCACCAGAAACTCCCGGTCCAGCCGGATGTTCTGGGCCCGGCACTCGGCGATCATGGTGTACATATACGCCAGAAGGCCGTCCATGCGGTTCTCCCGGCCGAAATCGTTGGCCTTTTTCCAAAACTCCGCCGGGGTATAGCCCAGAGCCGGGATAAAGGCGTAGTCCTCCATATCCGTGGTGCACAGGGTCTTGTCAAAGTCATACAGCAGGGCCACGATGGGCGTCATACTGCCACCTCCTTGCAGATAAGGCAAAAGCGGCCGCCGGGCCGCTTTTGACAGAATGATTCACCGCCGGTCGCCGCCGTTATAGTTGCGGCCAAACTGCAGGTCCTCCAGATTCAGCTTGAAATCCAAGGGGAAGGGAGACTCCTCCTCTTTCTTCTCCTGAAACTCCGGCTGCGGCTCCGGTTCGGCGGCAGACTCCGGCTGGGGGGCCTCCTCCTGGGGAACAGGCTCCGCGTCCGCCACGGGCACGGCGTTCTCCTCCGGGGCGGGCAGGGTCACCGCCTCGTTCTCCGGCTCCTGGTCCTCCTGCTCCGGGGCATTGCGCTCCGGCAGGGAATCCAGAAACGCCAGCTGCTGGGCGCACAGGTCCCGGCTGCGCTGGATGAAGTCCTCCGTCTCGCTCTGGGCCGTTGCCAGCTTCTCCCAGGAATCCCGGATCTCCTGCTGGAGCTGCCGGGCCTGGACATCCGCCTCGCCCCGGGCGTCGGCAAGGATCTGCTCCGCCTGGGCCTGGGCATCGGCGATGGTCTTTTCCTTCTCCGCCTGGGCGTCGGCCACCATCTGGGCCGCCATCTTCTGGGCCGCCAGCAGGGTGGAGCGCATGGCGTCCTCGGTGGCCCGGTATTCCTCCACCTTTTCCGCCAGCATCTTCAGCTTGGCCTTCAGGGTGGTGTTGTCCTTATACAGGGCGGTATAATCCTCCGTCAAGCCGTCCAGAAACTCGTCCACGGCGGTCATGTTATAGCCGCTGGTCAGGCCGGTGGACTTGGGAAAGGTTTTTTCGGAAACTTCCTGGGGTGTGTACATGCTCTATCCCTCCGTATTCTCTCTCGGTCCGTCACATATACAGGCCGCTGTTTTCCAGTCCGTCGATCAGGTCCCCCATCAGGTCCACCGAATAGGGGGTGACGATATAGGTCTTGGCCGCCACGCGCTTGACGTTGCCGCTGGTGGCATAGGCCACGCCGGACACGAAGTCCAGCAGACGCCGGGCGATATCCGGGTCGGTGTTCTCCATATTCATCACCACCGTGCGCTTTTCCATCAGATGGTCAGCAATGGTGTTGGCATCCTCATCAAACTTCACCGGCTTCATCAGCACCACCTTCAGCTGCCCGGCGGAGTTGATGTTCACCACCTTGCTGCGGCGGTCGTCGCTGCGGCGCTCCTCGTCCCGGCGGGGACGCTCCGGGCGCTCCTCCTCCTGATACTCCTCCGGTTCATCCTCCTCGTCATAGGGGTGGATAAACTTTCTGAACTCGTCCTTCAGGCTCATATGCGTCCCTCCTGTTCTTTATTTCGTATAGTCCCGCGCGCCGAAGATCGCCGTGCCCACCCGGATCATGTTGCTGCCGCACCGGATGGCGTCGGCGAAGTCGCCGCTCATGCCCATTGAGAGATATTCCATCTTATTATCGTATATTTTTGCATTGATGTCAACATATAACCAACGCATTTTCTCGAAATATGCCAAATTTCCGTGGGGCTCCGCCGCCACCGGGGGGATGGTCATCAGTCCCCGCACCTGCACATGGGGCAGGGCCCGGGCCATCTCCGCCGCAGCGTGGATCTGATCCGGGGAAAAGCCGCTTTTGGCGGCCTCGCCGCCGATGTTCACCTCCAGCAGGATATCCTGGCAGAGCTCCAGTCTTCCGGCGGCCTTTTCGATCTCCTGCAAAAGCTCCGTGCTGCCCACAGACTGGATCAGATCGGCCTTGCCCACCACCTGGCGGACCTTGTTGCGCTGCAAATGGCCGATAAAGTGCAGGGGACGGCCCTCATAGGCGTTTTCCGCCAGCTTGGCGGTCATCTCCTGGACCCGGTTTTCCCCCAGGGCGTCAATACCGGCGGCAATGGCCTCCTGGCAGGCGGCAGCGTCGTTCATTTTGCTGGCGCCCACCAGGATGATGTCGGCGCCGGTGCGGCCGGTCTCCCGGGCCGCCTGGTCCATCTGCTGCCGGACGGCGGCAATGTTCTCCGCAATAGACATAGTGAAAGCCTTCCTTTCCCGTATTAATCTCCTGTCAATATCTGTGAGCCGTCCAGGGTGACGCCGGTCATGATGACCTCGTCCCCGGGACGCAGGGTGTCCAGTCCGTCGGTGTTCTGGGGCACCGACACCAGCACATAGTCATCTCCCTGGTACACCATGTCCACCGGCTTGAACCGGGAGAAGCTGCCCTGGGCGCAGTAAACCCCCAGGGTCCCGTCCTCCTGCTGCCGCAGGCACACGGAGGGCAGACGCAGCCCGGTGTAGCTGTGGAGCAGGATCTGGGCCGTCTGGTGCCGCAGCTGGGTGGTCTCCGCCAGATACTCCCGGCAGGCCAGCACCACCACGCACCGGCCGTCCTCCGCCGGGCCGACGGAGTGGACCGTGGCAGCGATGTCATCGGTGATGCCTTTGGTCAGCCGCAGGGACACGCTGCCGCAGCCGGCGATGCGCTGGGCCTCCTCCTGGGTGACGGCGGCGGCATAGTACCAGGTGTTGCCGTAGATGAGCTTGCCCACGTTGGCGTTATTCTCCCCGGCGGCCAGCTTGTCCAGGGCGCTGGGGGTCAGGTCACCCAGCCCCGCCGGGGTCAGCACGGACTCGTATCCGTCGCACACGGCGGAGTAGGTCCCCGCCCGGGGGGCGGTGATGTTGGCCGCGCCGGTGAGTCCCGCCTGCAAAGAGTCGATCTCGTCCTGCACGGCGGTGATCTCGGCCTTGATCTCCTGGCTGGAGGTATAGGCCCGGCTGCGCTTGACGATGGCGGCCTTCAGCTGGGACAGGTCGCCGGAGGCGGCGGTATAGTCCCCGCCGGTGAGGTTCTTCCGCAGGGCTATAATGTCGTCGGAGATGGAGCCGTCCAGCTTCAGGGCGGCGTCGGGGTTCAGATAGGAGGACAGGGCATACTCCAGCTGCTCCAGCTGGAGCCGCTTGGCCTGGATCTGGGCCACGGCCTCCAGGGCCCCGGGGCTGTCATAGGTGGCGGCGATGACCTGGCCCTGGCCCACCTTCTCCCCCTCCTCCCGGGTGGGACTCAGGGTCCCGGCGTCGGTGCGGAAGGTCTCCTCCTCCCGCACCAGCCAGCCGGAGGCCTCCACGGCGTCCTCCGTGGTGCTGGTATACACCCGGGTGGTGGCGTAGGGGTTCGTCAGATACCGCACCCCCTGGACCAGGAAATAGAACACCACCGCCGCCGCCAGGGCAATGGACAGAATTTTGAATACGCGGGTGGATTTCATGGCGTAACCTCCTTTGGTGGCCGGGTGATGGTGTTGGGGCGCTGCCGCGCGCCGGGGCATGTCTCAAAAATTCTCCGTGCCCAAGGCTTTGCCTGCGGCAAAGCGCTTGTGCGCCCTGTCGGCCGGGGCGCTATTGCGCCTCCGACGGCAGGCATGGGTCGTACAGGGCCACCGGGTGCAACGGGACAATCGTAGATATAGCGTGCTTATAGATCACCTGCTGCCTGTTGCCCAGATGCCGCAGGGCGGCATCTGGGGCCCCGTGATTTTATTCCGCACGGGCGAAGTGAATCCGCCCGTGCCCAAGGTTTTGCCCGGGGCAAAACGCTTGACGGCCTTCCGGCCGGGGCGCTATTGCGCCTCCGACGGCAGGCATGGGTCATACAGGGCCACCGGGTGCAGTGGGACGATGGTAGATATAGCGTGCTTGTAGATCACCTGCTGCCTGCCGTCGGTGTCCAGCACCACGGTGAAGCTGTCGAAGCCGGTGACGCTGCCCCGCATCTGGAAACCGTTCATCAGAAACACGGTCACAGGCAGGCTCTGCTTGCGGACTTTGGTCAAAAAGATGTCCTGAAGGTTGTTTTTCTGCATAACGAATGCTCCTTTTCTCTTTGTGCGGACGGCTGTCCGCCTGCCCTTATCCTAAGCCATGGGCCGTGAGAAAATCTGTCGCATTCTGGAGAGCCGCCGGGAAATCCGGCTCCTTGTCCCAGTAGATCCAGTGGATCGCCGGGTTCCGCCGCAGCCAGGTCAGCTGCCGCTTGGCATATTGGCGGGAGCGGAGCTTGACCTCCTCCACCGCCTGGTCCGCCGTGGCCGCGCCGTCGGCCACCGCCAGGAACTGCTTGTATCCGATGGCCTGCAGGGCCGTGGCGTCCCGGGGCAGGCCGCTGTCCAGAAGCGCCTGCACCTCCTGCAAAAGCCCCCGGCGGACCATCTCGTCCACCCGGCGGTCGATGCGCTGGCGCAGGTCCGCCCGGTCCCGGAAGTTCAGCCCGATATAGAGAGCCTGGTACCGGTCCGGCTTTTCCCGGCCCCGCTTGTCCCGCCGGGACATGGGCTCCCCGGTCTCCTCATATACCTCTAAGGCCCGGAGAATGCGCTTTTCGTCCCGCAGGTGCAGCCGCGCCGCCGTCTCCGGGTCCACGGCCTCCAGCCGCCGCAGCATCTCCTGAGGCCCCAGCTCCCGCAGCTCCTGCTGAAGCCGCAGGCGGGTCTGCCCCCCCTGGCAGCCGGGGGCAAAGTCGTCTCCCCGGATCAGGGCGTCCAGATACAGGCCCGTGCCTCCGGCCAGCACCGGGAGCTTTCCCCGGCTGAGGATATCCTGGATGCAGGCGTCCGCCGCCTGGCAGAACCGGGCCGCAGACCACTGCTCCGCCGGGTCCGCCACGGCGATCATGTGATGGGGGACCCCCTCCATCTCCTCCGCCGTGGGGGCGGCGGTGCCGATGGTCATGCCCCGGTAGATCTGCATGGAGTCCACAGACACCACCTCGCCGTTCAGCCGCCGGGCCAGGGCCACGGCCATTTTCGTTTTTCCGCTGGCGGTGGGACCCACCACGCACAGAACAGTCATAGGCGGCTCCTTTCCCGGGCTGTCACGCCCGCTTGAACATCTTCTCCACCTGGTATTTGCTGAGCTTCACCGCCACCGGACGGCCATGGGGGCAATACTGGATCTCCCCGGACTGGACCCGGTCCACCAGACGCCGCAGCTCGGCGGGGTCGGTGTGCATCCCGGCCTTGATGGCGGATTTGCAGGCCATGGTGGACAGCAGGCTGTCCCGGGCCGCGTCCGGGTCCGCCCGGTTCAGCCGCAGGTCCTCCGCCAGCTCCTCCAGGGCCCCGGCGGGGTCGTCGATATCGCCGGGTACCTCCCGCACCAACACCGCGCCGCCGAAATCCTCGCACCGGAAGCCGTATCGCTCCAGCAGGGGCAGCTGCTCCAGCACCGCCGCGCAGTCCTCCGGCGGCAGCTCCACCGCCAACGGCTCCAGCAGGGTCTGGGTCATCACCGGCTCCGCGGCGGCCTTCAGCGCGTCGAACCGCACCCGCTCATGGGCGGCGTGCTTGTCGATGAGCCACACATTCTCCCCCTCGTCCTCGCAGATGATATAGGTCCGCAGCACCTCCCCGGCGATGCGCCAGGGGGCCTCATGCGGCGGCTCCAGAGTCACCTGCTCCGGCAGGGATACCGTCTCCTGCACAGGCGGTTCCTCCCGCACAGGCGCCGGTTCCTGCGGCTCTGCCGCAGGGGCCGGGGTCGGCGGGGTGATGTGATAGCTGACGCCGGGCCGGGCCGTGGGGGCCGTGAAGGCCTTCCCCGGCTCCGGGGCCACGTCCCGCACCGCCAGGGCCGGCTGTTCCGCCGGGCGCACCGGCCGGGCCGGGGCGGCGGGCCGGGCAGTATAGCTGCCCAGCGGCGGCTTCTCCGGCTGGGGCTTCTGCTGCTGCCGGAACTCCTGGGCGGTCATGGTCCGGTAAAAGGGCTTTTCCTCCTGCCGGGCGGGCTGTTCCGCCCGGTTCAGGGCGTCCATGACGGTATAGTACACCGCGTCAAAGGCGGTTTTATCGGATACGAATTTCACCACGGTCTTGGCCGGGTGCACGTTCACGTCCACCCGGTCCTCCGGCAGGGTCAGATGCAGCACGCAGCCGGGGAACTTCCCCTTCAGCAGGCGGTTGCGGTACGCCTCCTCCAGGGCCGCCGACAGCAGCTGGCTTTTCACGAACCGGCCGTTGACGAAGAACAGCTGGCGGCCCCGGGTGCCGTGGCCGTTCAGGGGCCGGGTCACATAGCCCGACACCTGCACGTCGCCGCCGCAGCCCCGGACCTCCTGCAGGCCCATGGCGAAGTCCCGGCCCATGGCCGCGTATACGGCAGACAGCAGCTGCCCGTCGCCGGGGGTGTGGAGCACCTCGGCCCCGTCCCGCAGCAGCTTGAAGGACACCTCCGGATGGCTCAGGGCCAGGTGCTGGACGATGCCCGCCACGGCGGCTCCCTCGGCGCTGTCCTTTTTCATGAATTTCATCCGGGCGGGGGTGTTGTAAAACAGGTCCCGCACGCAGATGGTGGTGCCCTCCGGGCACCCGATCTCCTCCACCTGGCCCGGCACGCCCCCCTCCAGATGCAGGGAGGCCCCGGTCTGGGCCCCGGTCTGGCGGGTCAGGATATCCACCCGGGACACGGCGGAGATGGCCGCCAGGGCCTCCCCCCGGAAGCCCAGGGTGCCGATGGCGGCCAGGTCCCCGGCGGTGCGCAGCTTGCTGGTGGCATGGCGCAGAAACGCCGTGGGCAGCTGCTGGGGCGCGATGCCGCAGCCGTTGTCCGTCATCCGCAGATAGGTGAGGCCCCCGTGCTGCACCTCCGCCACGATGGCGGTAGCCCCGGCGTCCAGGGCGTTTTCCAGCAGCTCCTTGGCCACGCTGGCGGGCCGCTCCACCACCTCGCCGGCGGCGATCAGGTCCGCCACGTGCCGGGGCAGGCATTGAATATCAGGCATAGAGTTGTCCTTTCGTGTTACGTCAGCTTCTTTTTCAGCTCATACAGCAGCTGCAATGCCTCCAGGGGCGTCAGGGAGTCCACCTGGGCCCGGCGCAGCCGGTCGATGACCTCCCCCTCGGCCACGGCGGCAAAGGACACCTGGTCCTCCCGGGGAGCGGGGGCTGCCGCCGGGTGGCCGGACTCCTCCTCCAGCTGGCGGAGGATCTTCCTGGCCCGGGACACCACCGCCTCCGGCAGGCCCGCCAGCTTGGCCACCTCGATGCCGTAGCTGCGGTCCGCGCCGCCGGGGACGATCTTCCGCAGGAACACGATCTCCTCCCCCCGGGTGCGGACGGCGATGTTATAGTTCTTCACGCCGGGAAGGGTCCCCTCCATGGCGGTCAGCTCGTGATAGTGGGTGGCAAACAGGGTCTTGGCCCCCAGGCGCTTGGGGTCGGCGCAGTATTCCAGCACCGCCCGGGCGATGCTCATGCCGTCGAAGGTGGAGGTGCCCCGGCCGATCTCGTCCAGGATCAGCAGGCTGTCGGCGGTGGCGGTGCGCAGAATGTCGCTGACCTCCGTCATCTCCACCATAAAGGTGGACTGTCCCGCCGACAGGTCGTCGGAGGCCCCGATGCGGGTGAAGATCCGGTCCACGATGCCAAGCCTTGCGGCCTTGGCCGGGACAAAGGACCCGATCTGGGCCATGAGCACCATCAGCGCCACCTGGCGCATATAGGTGGACTTGCCCGCCATGTTGGGGCCGGTGATGATGGACACCCGGTCCTCGCTGCGGCCCATATAGGTGTCGTTGGGCACAAACAGGGCGTCAGGCCGCATGGCCTCCACCACCGGGTGGCGTCCCTGGTGGATTTCGATGACCCCGGACTCGTCCACCGCCGGGCAGCAGTAGTTGTTCTTCACTGCCACCGCCGCCAGGGAGCACAGGCAGTCCGCCTCCGCCACGGCGGCGGCCGTGGCCTGGATCCGGGCCACATGGCCGCTCAGCTCCTGCCGCAGGCGGGTGAACAGCTCATATTCCAGGGCCGATACCCGGTCCGAGGCGGACAGAATGTCGTGCTCCAGGTCCTTCAGCTCCTGGGTAATATAGCGCTCGCCGTTGACCAGGGTCTGCTTGCGGATATAGGTGTCCGGCACCTGGTCCTTGAAGGAGTTGGACACCTCGATGTAGTATCCGAATACCTTGTTGTATCCGATCTTCAGGGTGCGGATGCCGGTTTTCTCCTTTTCGGCGGCCTCCATAGAGGCGATGACGCCCTTGCCGCCATGGAGGATGCTCCGCAGGCGGTCCACCTCCGGGTCGAAGCCGTCCCGGATGAACTCCCCCTCCCGGACGGAGAAGGGGGGATCGTCGCACAGGGTGCGGCCGATGAGGTCCGTCAGGTCCTCCAGGGTGTCCAGCTGGGCCAGCTCCCCCAGGCGGCCCCGGTCAAAGGCCGACAGCAGCTCCTTCACATGGGGCAGCCGGGCCATGGCGTTTTTCAGGGATACCACGTCCCGGCCCCCGGCGGTGCCGTATACGATGCGGCCCACCAGGCGCTCCATGTCGCCGATGCCCGTCAGGGCCAGGGCCAGCTCCTCCCGGGTCATGGTGTGGTCCACCAGCTGGCCCACGGCGCCGCTGCGGCGGGTGATGGCCGTTACGGACAGCAGGGGCCGCTCCAGCCAGCTGCGGAGCATCCGCCCGCCCATGGGGGTCTTGGTCTTGTCCAGCACCCACAGGAGGCTCCCCTTCTTCTCCTTGCTGCGCAGGGTCTCCGTCAGCTCCAGGTTCCGCCGGGCCGTCAGGTCCAGCTCCATGAACTGCCCCTGCTGATAATAGTCCAGGTCGTCCACATGGCGCAGGTCGGTTTTCTGCGTCTCGTGGAGATAGTCCAGCAGGGCCCCCAGCGACAAAGCCGCGGCGGGGTTCCCCTTGGGCAGGCGTCCGGCGGCCTCGTCGCCGAACTGGGTGCGGACGGTCCTTTCCGCCTCCTGCAATTGAAAGCGCCCGGCAGGCAGCCGCTCCACATGGCAGTGGAGCTTATCCTGCATCAGACTCAGCAGCGGCCCGCAGTCGTAGGCCGCCTGGTTCACCACCGCCTCCGCCGGGGAAAACCGCCCCAGCTCGTTGAGCAGATGCTCCGCCCGGTCGGGCCCCTGAAAGGCGGTAACGTGGGTTTTGCCGGTGGAAATGTCGCACACGCTGAAGCCCGCGCAGGTGTCGTCCAGATACAGCCCCGCGCAGAAGTTGGACCGTCCCTCCTCCAGGCAGGCGGCGTCTATGACGGTGCCGGGGGTCACCACCCGGATAATGTCCCGGTCCACCAAGCCCTTGGCCGTGGCGGGGTCCTGGGTCTGCTCGCAGATGGCCACCTTGTAGCCCTTGGCAATAAGCCGGGCAATATAGGCGTCGGAGGCGTGATAGGGGATCCCGCACATGGGGATCTTCTCCTCGAAGCTCTTGTTCTTGTCCTTATCCCGGGTGGTCAGGGTCAGGTCCAGCTCCTTGGACGCCTTCCGGGCGTCGTCGCCGAACATCTCGTAAAAATCTCCCAGCCGGAAAAACAGGATGGCGTCCTGATTCTGTTCCTTGATCTGCAGATACTGCTTCATCATGGGGGTCAGCTCTGCCATAGTTTCACCCGCGCTTTCTGCCGCATAGGCGGCTGATCTGTCGAATGGTGGTGGAAAACATTGTTGAAAAGTGCAAAACTTATTGTTCTATGGGGCATATGCCCGCTTCGCGGCGTTGGCCGTGATATCTTACGCATCAAAAAGCCTCGCAGAGTTTGCCGCCCGCAGGCGGCAAATGAAATGCAATCATTTTCGGCCGGGGCGTGTACCTGGCCGAAAATACTTCTCGGTCTGCAAGTGTGGAATTGGTTCGCCCATGGCGGACCAATTATGCGCGCAGCAGACCGCGGGCCTTTTGTCCAAAAAGGGCAAGGCCCTTTTTGGACAGTTTTATGCATCAAAAGAACAACGTTCTTTTGATGCAGGAAGCATCTCCCCGAACAGGGCCCAGGTGTTGCTGTCGGTGATCTTCACGTCCCGGTACTGGCCCAGGGCGGACTTGTCCCCCACCAGGTGCACCAGCCGTCCCCCCGCCGTCCGGGCGGACAGGGGCCACCGGGCGTCGTCGGTTTCGCCGTCCACCAGCACCCGCAGGGTCCGGCCCACATACCCGGCGTGGAGCCGGGCGGATATCTCATTCTGGGTGCTGCACAGAATGTCGAACCACTTCTGCTTCTCCGCCCGGGGAACGGGGTCGTCCATTTGGGCCGCCGGCGTACCGGGCCGGGGGGAGAAGATGAAGGTAAACAGGGCGTCGAATTCCACCTGCCGCACCAGGTCCACCGTCTCCATGGCCTCGGCCTCCGTCTCGCCGGGGAAGCCGATGATTACATCGGAGGTCAGCACCAGGTCCGGCATGACCTTCCGGGCATAGCCGATCAGGTCCAGGTATTTCGCCCGGTCATAGGGGCGGTTCATGGCCCGCAGCACCCGGTCGCTGCCGGACTGCACCGGCAGGTGCAGCTGGTGGGCCACATGGCGGCTCTGGGCCATGGTGTCAAACAGCTTATAGCTGGCGTCCTTGGGCTGGGACGACATGAAGCGGATCAGGTAGTCGCCGTCGATCTTGTCCAGCTCCCGCAGCAGGTCCGCAAAGTCCCAGGGCTCCGGCAGGTCCTTTCCGTAGGAGTTCACGTTCTGGCCCAGCAGGGTGATCTCCTTGAAGCCCTCCGCCGCCAGCTGGCGGACCTCCTCCACGATCTTCTCCGGGGCGCGGCTGCGCTCCCGGCCCCGGACATAGGGGACGATGCAGTACGAGCAGAAGTTGTTGCACCCATACATGATGGAGACCCACGCCCGGACCCGGCCCTCCCGGACCACGGGCATCCCCTCGGCAATGGAGCCGTGCTCGTTCTCCACGGAGAACACCCGGCCCCGGCGGGTATACACCTGATACAGAAGCTCCGGGAACTTCCACAGGGCCTGGGGCCCGAACACCAGGTCCACATGGCGATAGCTGGTCCGGACCTTCTCCGCCACCTCCGGCCGCTGGGCCATGCAGCCGCACAGGCAGATGATCTGCTCCGGGTTCTGCTTCTTGGTGTGGGTCAGGGCGCCCAGGGTGCCGTATACCCGCTTTTCCGCATGGTCCCGGATGGCGCAGGTGTTCATCACCACAATGTCCGCCCGGGCGGCATCGTCGGTGAACTCGCACCCCATGTCCCGCAGCATCCCCAGGATATGCTGGCTGTCGGCCACGTTCTGCTGGCACCCGAAGGTGTCCACCAGAGCCAGAGGCGTCCGGCCCCGGGCCTGGTGCATGGCGTGGATTTTTTCGGTAAATTCCCGCTGGCGGGCCATCTGCCCGTCGTCGAGAAGCACTTGCTTTCTGTCCAATGGAAACCTCCCAGCCGCCCCGTGTCGTGAAAAAGGCGGCACTTCCCTAATTTAATAATTCATCATACCACATTTTCCGGCCTGATACAAGAAAGCCCGCCGGGAAAAATGGCGAAAAATTTGTGTCCCGGGCGCTTTATCTTGTCCATGGAATATGGTATACTGGATAAAATATCGAAAAAACGAGGACATCGCACCATGAGAGACAACGAAACCAGATGGCCCGCCCCCCAGGCGGAGGCCGACGGCCTCATCGAGGGCCGCAACGCCGTGATCGAGGCCCTGCGGGCCGGAACGGCCATTGACAAGATCTATCTGGCCAAGGGCGAGACGGACAAGACCCTGGGCCATATCGCCTCCCGGGCCCGGGAGGCCGGTGTGGTGGTGGTGGAGGCGGACCGGCGGAAGCTGGACGCCATGAGCCGCACCCACTCCCACCAGGGGGTCATCGCCCTGGCCGCCGTCCGGGAATACGTCAGCGTCCAGAGCATCCTGGATGCCGCCGCCGCCAAGGGGGAGCCGCCTCTGCTGGTGGTGTGCGACGAGATATCCGACCCCCACAACCTGGGGGCCATCCTCCGCACCGCCGAGTGCGCCGGGGCCCACGGGCTCATCATCCCCAAGCGCCGCTCCGCCGGGCTCACCGCCATTGTGGGGAAAACCTCCGCCGGGGCCGTCAGCTATCTGCCGGTGGCCCGGGTGGCCAACCTGACCTCCGTCCTGAAGGACCTGAAAAAGCAGGGGGTCTGGATCTTCGGCACCGCCGCCGGAGCCTCCACCGACCTGTACAGCGCCGATCTCAAGGGCCCGGCGGCCATTGTCATCGGCTCCGAAGGGGACGGCATGAGCCGCCTGGTGGCGGAAAACTGCGATTTCCTGGTCAGCATCCCCATGAAGGGGCATATTTCCTCCCTGAACGCGTCGGCGGCCGCCGCCATCCTGCTGTATGAGGCCGTGCGCCAGCGCCGGGGATAACAACGAGGGATCACCATGCGTAACGAAGACATGCGGCCCACGCCGCCGGAGATGGACTTCACCATAGACGACATTCTGGACGAATTCGGCTCGGGTGGGTCCCGAAGGGAGCCGGAGCCTGCCCCGGAACCGGAGCCCATCCCCGAACCCGAACCGGTCTCCGAACCGGTCCCCGAGCCGGAGCCGGCCCCCGAACCGGAACAAGAGCCGGAACAAGAACCACAACCAGAACCCGAACCGGAACCGGAGCCTGTTCCGGAGCCGGAGTATCGTCCGGACGACGAACCGCCCCGGGAGAACCCCCTGGACCGGCTGCGCCGCCGCTTCCGGCAGCGGCAGGAGGACCCGGACGAGCCCCAGGCCGTTCCGGAGGAGGACGACGAGGACGGCGTCCTGCCGGAGCGGGTGCCTTTGAGGGAGCGCCTGTCCGCCGCCGCCCAGTGGGTCCGGGACCGCATCCCCGCCCGGGACCTGGAAAACCCGGACGACGCCCCGGAGGAGCCGCCGGAGCCGGAGCCCACCATGGACGACGCCGCCCGGGAGCAGAAGTGGCAGTGCGCCCGGCTGCACCGGCAGCGTCTGCTGCTGACGGCGCCCACCCTGCTGGCCATAGCCGTGGCCGTCATCGACGGGCTGGACCTGCTGTCCCAGGGGTGGTATGACCACGTCTGGCTGCGCTGCGGCATACCAGCGGGGCTGCTGGCCCTGTGCCTGCTGCTGAGCACCCGACTGTGGCACGAGGCAGGGGAGAGCCTGGGCCATGGGCGCGTCACCGCCCCGGCGGCGGCGCTGGTGTGCGGCCTGGCAGCCCTGGCGGACAGCGCCCAGTGCCTGTTTCTGGGGCAATGCCCGAATCTGCCCTTTGCCGCCCCGGCGGCGGCGTTGCTGTATCTGTGCGCCTGCGGCCAATATCGCGCCGCCCGGGCCCGGTATGACAGCTTCCGCCTGGCCCAGCTGGGTGGCACGCCGCCGTATGTGGCCTCCGTCACCGCCGCCGGAGCCTGCAAGCAGCAGGGGCGTCTGGAGGGCTTTTACCGCATGTGGCAGTCCCCGGACCCCGCCGCCCGGTGGCAGCCCATTCTGACGCCGCTGTACCTGGCCCTGGCCACGGTGCTGGCCCTGGTGGCAGCCCTCAGCGGGCACCAGATGAACCGCTTCCTCTGGCTGTGGTCGGCGCTGCTGTCGGCCACGGTACCCCTGTCCCTGCCCCTGTCCGGGACGCTGCCCCTGTCCCTGCTGTGCCGCCGCCTGCACAAAAGCGGCTGCGCCGTGGCAGGCTGGAGGGGGGCCCGGGCCATTACCGCCGCCCGCCGGGTGGTGGTCACGGACGAGGACCTGTTCCCGGCCGGGGTCCTGTCCCTGCACGGCAAGGAGAAGAACGAGCCCTCCGCCGCCCTGGGTACGGTGGAGCTTAACGGCCTGAAGGTATACGATCAGGAGATCGGCGAGGCCCTGGCCTATGCCGAGGCCCTGTGCCGGGCCGCCGGAAGCCAGCTGACGCCCCTGCTGCTGCAGCTGATGGACGGCCAGGTCAGCTTCCGCTACGACGCCCATGACCTGCACTATTACGAGGACGGCGGCATCGACTGCACCGTCCGGGGGGCCACGGTGGCCATGGGCAGCGCCTATTTCATGAAAAAACGCCGCATCGCCCTGCCCCGGGACCTGAAAATGGAAACCGGTGTTTTCATGACGGTGGACGGCCGCCTGGCGGCCATCTTCGCGGTGAAGTACCTGCCCTCCCGGAACGTGGAGTGGGCCCTGCGGGCTCTGCGCCGGAACCGGGTGACCCCGGTGCTGGCCACCCGGGGCGTCAACATTACCCCCAATCTGCTGAAGCGGAAATTCCGCCTGAACGCCCGGCCCATTTACCCGGGCGTGGCCATCCGGCTGGCCCTGGCGGACCTGACCGCCCAGCCCGGGGAGACCCCCAACGCCCTGATCTATCGGGACGGCCTGCTGCCTATGGCGGAAACCGTCATCGGCAGCCAGCGGATGTGTCAGGCGGTGCGCTGGTCCACCATCCTCAGCTGGATCGGCGGCCTGTGCGGCCTGGTGCTGTCGTACTATCTGACCACCGCCGGCGATTTCGCCGCCCTGTCGCCGCTGTACATGCTGGCCTTCCTGGTTCTGCTGCTGCTCCCCACCCTGCTGCTGTCGGGGCTGGTGAAGTATTACTAATACTTGTCCAAAATGCGCGAAACCTGCGGGCGGCAAACTCTGCGAGACCTTTTTAATAAGCAAAAAACTTCCCCTGCCTATGGCAGGGGAAGTTTTTGCGTTGTCTGGCAGGGGACCGGATCCCCTTGCTTTTGCGGGGTTACTGGAGCAGCAGCAGGCTGAACACCAGGGTGAACAGTGCCACCGTTTCGATAATACCGATGACAATGAAGTAGTTTGCCGTGCCCTTTCCGGTTTCGCCCAGAGCGTCGGCGGAGGCGGCGGCAACCTTGCCCTGGAAGAAGGCAGACAGGCCGATGGCCAGGCCCGCGAAAATGCCGGTGAACATGGCCAGAGCCGCGTCACAGCCGCCCTCCACGGCGCTGCGGATGAAGTTCATCAGCAGGAAGCCATAGATGGTCTGGGTCAGAGGTGCGCCGGAGAAGGCCACCATGATGAAGGGAGCGGGCTTGCCGTTGGCGTAGCACTTTTTCCACGCGCCCACGGAGGCCTGAGCGGCAAAACCGGAACCAAACGCAGAGCCCATGGCGGACAGGCCCAGAGCGCACGCCATACCAATAAATTCGATATTCATAGTTGATCTCCTATCCGTTTATTTTTTGATTTTATCGTGCTTTTTAAAGGGATCGTAAGCAATACCGGCCCACTCCATACCCAGCTGACCGGAAAACTCCAGCAGGTTCAGGCGGACGCCGTGGACCACCACAGACAGCAGGCCCATGACGATGTTCAGCCCGTGACCGATCAGCAGGATCAGGACGGCGGCGATGACCAAGGGGCCCTTGAAGCCCAGGGCCATGTTGTTGAAGCTCTGAGCGATGGCCAGAGACGCCATGCCCACGGCAAACAGGCGGATGTAGCTCATGATGTTGCCGAAGGCGCTGATGGTGTTCAGGAACACCGTGAACGCGTCGCCCAGGCCCGCCTTCAGGCCCTGGCCGAAGCTCTTGTCCGGGGACATACCGCCGAACAGCACCACCAGCAGGAAGCCCGCGATGACCACGCAGGCCACAGGCATCAGGTTCACCTGCTGGCCGATGACCAGATACAGCACCACGAAATACAGCGCGTCGATGGCGGCCAGCCAGCCCAGGTCCGCCAGCCAGCTCAGGTCCTTCTCCCGGAGCTTGCGCCGGATGTTCATGACGCAGGCCAGCGACAGCTGCACCGTGCCCAGGATGAAGCAGAACTTCATGATGGTGTTCTGCTGGGTGGTGGATTCCACACCGAAGTGGGCGGGATAGTTGGCGAAGGTGGGGATCACCAGGCTCCGGAGCAAGGGCACGTCCATGGCCTGCTCCAGGCCGAACCAGGTGCCTGTCAGCGCGCCCCACACAATGGTGGCAATGGACAGCAGCCACAGCAGCTGCACCGCGGTGGACGCCTTCTTGCTTTTCAGGGTCATGACCAGGGCCGCCAGCAGGAACAGGCAGCCGTATCCGGCGTCGCCGATGATCATGGCAAAGAACAGGGTGAAGAAGCCCAGAAACCAGAAGGAAATGTCATACTCCCGGTAGCCGGGAACCACGCCCAGAATGTCGAACACCGGGATCATCAGCCGGGTGACCTTGTTGTACTTGACCTTGGTGGGGACCTTGTCGTCATCGGCGGCGGGGTCCTCCATGGCCCAGGCCCAGTGGGCCTGGGCGGCGGCCTTCTTGAAGCCCTCCACCTCCGCTGCCGGGATATAGCCGGTGAGCCACACCAGGCCGTCCTGACTCTGGGAGGTGTTGCTGACGGAGGAGTACTCGGCGGCGTTCTGGGTCTTGAGCATCTGGTCGTGGATGCTGGGCAGGTGCTTGGCGGCCTCGGTCAGGAAGGCTTGGCAGCTGCGAAGCCCCTGGTCGCAGTCGTCCCGCTCACGCCGCAGCTGACCCGCACCCTTATCGGGGATAGGGAACTCGGTGACGGGGTAGGTCCCCGGCAGGGGACCGATGGAGGCCAGGGTGGGCATTTTCCCCACCGGGGCCAGGCGGATGATCTTCACGTCCGGGTCCGCCGCAAGGGCGGCCATGGTCTTTTTATCCGTCCGGTAAACGTGGATGTCGAAGCCCTGGTCCTTCAGCTCCCGCAGCTCCTCCGGGGAGAAATCGCCCCACTCGGCCAGCTTCTCCGCCGCCGCACCGGCGGCGGTTTTCTTCTCCTGCAGGGTCTTGCGGCGCTCCAGGCAGTCGGCCAGCTCCTTATAAAAAGGCTCAAAGTCCTTGTCGGACATGGGCGCGGTCTCCCGGCCCGGGCCGACGTACTCCTGCAGGGCCATGTCCATCCGGGACAGCTCCGCGAAGCGCTCCAGATGCCGCTGGTCGGCGCTGGCCTTTTCGGCGAAGTGGACGATGCCCAGGGTCCGCAGCCGGTCCAGCAGGGCGGTTTTTTCCGATGCGGCCGCCACAATGTGGACGACCTTCATTTTTTCGATCATCCGCTCACCTCCTGCAGCTTCTTCTTGGCGATCTTGCCCCGCACCACGGCGGAGGTCTGCTGGTCGCCCAGGTAGATGCCGATGACCCGGATGTTCTCCTTGGCCTCGGGGATCTTGACCTTTTCAAACAGGTTCACCCGCTGGGCCGTGGAGCGCAGCTCCTGCTCCAGAAGCTCCACCTGGCGGCGGAGGGTCTTTTCCAGAGCGTCCAGCCGGGCGATCTCCCGCAGGCGCACGGCGGCGGTGTCCACCCACAGGGGATAGTCCGCCACGTCGTATTGGATCTCCTCAAAGCTCAGCTCCTGGAACACCGGAACGGTGACACCGGCGATGTTCTCCTGGCCGCACACCACATGGTGGGGGCGGATCAGGGTCTCCAGGCGCTTGTCCGCCGGGAAGCTGTCGTTTTCCGCGAAAACGGCCACCCAGTCGTCCAGTCCCGCCACGGCGGCCCGGCGCTGCTGCTCCACCTGCTCCAGCTGGGCCGTTACCTGCATCACCACGGACTGCAGCTGCTGCTTTTTCAGCTGCAGGGTTGGCAGATAGCGCTGAAACTGCTTCAGGCGGTCCTTCTGCACCTTCAATTCATTTTTGGTAAGTTTGACAGCCATAGGCGCACCCTCATTCCACGGCGGACCGCTTGGGCCATCTCTCCTGGATGAGGCTGGTTTTCAGGCCGGTTTCGTTGGGCTCGAAGCACTCGGCCAGGATCTCCCAGCCCAGGTCCAGCGCCTCCTCCAGCGGGATATTCACGCTCAGGTCCATCAGCTTCGTTTCAAACAGGTGGCCGTATTTCAGCAGCTTTTCGTCCCACTCGGACATCATGAAGCCCATGGACTTCTTTTCCAGGCTCTCCTTATAGGCGCTGTACAGCCGGATCATGCCGTCCATCAGGGCCCGGTGGTCGCTTCTGGTCTTGTCGTTGACGTTCTGCTTCAGGCGGGACAGGGAGCCGAAGGGCTCGATGTGGCCGTTTTTCAGGTAATACTGGCCCTCGGTGATATAGCCGGTGTTGTCGGGCACCGGGTGGGTCACGTCGTCGCCGGGCATGGTGGTGACGCCCAGAATGGTGATGGAGCCCGCGCCCTCGAAGTCCACAGCCTTTTCATAGCGGGCGGCCAGGCAGCTGTACAGATCGCCCGGATAGCCCCGGTTGGAGGGCACCTGTTCCATGGTGATGGCCATTTCCTTCTGGGCGTCGGCGTAGTTGGTCATATCCGTCAGCAGCACCAGGACCCGCTTTCCGGCCAGGGCGAACTGCTCCGCCACGGCCAGGGCCATATCGGGCACCAGGGTGCACTCCACGGTGGGGTCGGAGGCGGTGTGGATGAACATCACCGTGCGGCCCATGGCGCCGCTCTTTTCCAGGGTGTCCCGGAAGTACAGATAGTCGTCGTACTTCAGGCCCATGCCGCCCAGGACGATCACGTCCACCTGGGCCTGCATGGCGATGCGGGAGAGCAGCTGGTTATACGGCTCGCCGGACACGGAGAAGATGGGCAGCTTCTGGCTTTCCACCAGGGTGTTGAACACGTCGATCATAGGGATACCGGTGCGGATCAGCTTGTTGGGCACGATACGCCGGGACGGGTTCACGGAGGGGCCGCCGATGGGGATCATATTCTCCGTCAGGGCGGGGCCGTTGTCCCGGGGGACACCGGCGCCGTCGAAGATGCGGCCCAGCAGGTGGTCGGAGAAGGACACCATCATGGGGCGGCCCAGGAACCGGACCGGGTCCGTGGTGCTGACGCCCTGGGTGCCGCTGAACACCTGCAGCGTCACCAGGTCCTTGTCCAGCTTGATGACGTTGGCATAGCTGTCGCCCACCAGGGCCAGGTCGCCGTTGCGGACGCCGGAGGCCCGGACCGTGACAACGTTGCCCACGATGGACTCAATTTTCGTGTAAACTTTCTGCATATTGACTCCCCTCTCAACCCGCTGCCTTGCTCAGGTAAAAGTCCTTGAGCCGCTTTTCCTGGGCCTCAAATTCCGGGGTGCGGAACACGGTGTTGTGCCAGTCCAGGAACTCCTGCCGGACCTGGTTGAAGAAGGCGCGGATCTCTTTTTTGTCGCTGAGTGCGAAGTCCCGGGTCAGCACGTCATACAGCACGTTGAACTCGTGGATCTGACGGTCGGGGTCGCAGGCGGCGTCAATGGGATCGAAGGAGTTCTGCTGCAGATACACCGCATCCAGCAGCTCGCCCTTCTGGTATACGATATAGTCCTCGGCGGAGGTACCCTCCTCGCCGATGACCTTCATCATCTGGTTGATCTCGTTGCTGCGCTTGAGGATGCTGCGGGCCTGCTCCACCCGCTCCATATCCACCACGCCCCGGTACTTGGACCAGGAGTCGATGGGGTGGATGGCGGGGTATTTGCGGGCGTCGGACCGCTCGCGGGACAGACCGTGGAACGCGCCCACCACCTTCAGGGTGGCCTGGGTCACGGGCTCCTCGAAGTTGCCGCCGGCGGGGGACACGGTGCCGCCGATGGTGACGGAGGCGATCTTGCCGTTCTTCAGCCGGACCTTACCGGCCCGCTCATAGAAGGAGGCGATGACGGACTCCAGATAGGCGGGGAAGGCCTCCTCGCCGGGGATCTCCTCCAGACGGCCGCTCATCTCACGCATGGCCTGGGCCCAGCGGCTGGTGGAATCCGCCAGCAGCAGCACGTCCAGACCCATCTGGCGGTAATACTCCGCCATGGTAACGGCGGTGTACACCGACGCCTCACGGGCGGCCACGGGCATGGAGGAGGTGTTGCAGATAATGATGGTGCGCTCCATCAGGGAGCGGCCGGTGCGGGGGTCCACCAGCTCGGGGAACTCCTTCAGCACCTCCACCACCTCGCCGGCCCGCTCGCCGCAGGCCGCTACGATGACCACGTCCACGTCGGCGTTCTTGGCCTCCATGTGCTGCAGAACGGTCTTGCCCGCGCCGAAGGGGCCGGGCACGCAGAAGGTGCCGCCCTTGGCCACCGGCAGGAAGGTGTCGATGGAGCGGAGCTTGGTCACCAGGGTCTCGTCCGGGCGCAGACGCTCCTCATAGCAGCGGATGGGCTGCTTCACGGGCCAGGAGAACACCATGGTCAGTTCCTTCTCCTCGCCGCTTTCGTTTTCCAGCACCGCCACGGTGTCCCGGACGTTGTACACGCCCTTTTCCCGGACGGATTTCACCCGCCAGCCCTGGTCCTTCAGGCCGAAGGGCACCATGATCAGGTGGGTGAACAGCCCCTCGGGCACGCTGCCCACGGCGTCGCCTGCGGTGACGTGGTCACCGGGCTTCACCAGGGGGGTAAACTCCCAGTCCTTGTTGGGGATGGGATCCAGATACACGCCCCGCTGCAGGAAGAAGCCGCACTGCTGCGCCAGCTCCGGCAGGGGGTTCTGCAGACCGTCGAACACCTGGGTCAGCAGGCCCGGGCCCAGCTCCACGCTCATCAGCTCGCCGGAGAGCTCCACCTTGTCGCCCACCTGGATGCCGTTGGTCATTTCATAGATCTGCATGCTGGCCGTGTCGCCGTTGACGCGGATGACCTCGCCCTTGAGCCGGTCATCGCCCACCAGGACATAGCCCACTTCATTCTTTCGGACGGAGCCGGAAAAGGTGGCTGCCACCAGATTCCCGTTCACTCCGGTCACATATCCTGTCACTTTGTCCATTTTGATTCTCCTGTTTCGTTATAGGCTGGAAACCTGCTGGCGGATGCTCTGCATCAGGCCGTCGAAGGCCCGCTTGCCGGACTCATACCGGAAGGTCCGCTGCCGCTCCAGCAGCTGCAGCTTCATGGCGTAGCCGTACAGGGCGTGGTCATCGAAGTTGTGCAGGCCGATCATGCCGTCCAGGCGGCGGAATTCCAGGTCCAGCAGCAGCCGCTCCCCCTCCAGGGGATTTTCGGCGTTTACCGCCGCCGTCACCGTCTGGACAATGCCGGCGTCCCGGTCGGAGGGCACGGCGCAGGGCCGTCCCAGCTTCACACTCCGCTGATAGGTCAGCTCCCGGCACAGGGCCTTGTAAAACCCGGCCCACTCCGACAGCAGCGGCCCCTTGTCCGAGTCCACCGTCAGCTCCTCCAGCGTCCGGTATACCCCGGCGCTGACCGCCGAGCGGCACATGGCCAGAAACGCGGCGTAGTCCATGGGAGGCTCGCCCTGGGTCCGGAGCATGGGCAGGCTGGAGATGAGATAGTAATAGGAAGCCATAGGCCGCCCCCTTACAGGTGCATATCCCGGAAGAAGGGCATGAGCATCTCCGCGATCTCCTGGTCGGAGCAGTCAAAATAGCCGGAGCCGTCCTTGGCGGCCAGCCGGAAGCCTGCGCCCACCTTCTTGGAGGGGCGGAGCTCCAGGCCGTTTTTCAGCTCCTGGGCCAGCTGCTGGCGGATGCCGTCCGTCACCTGACCCACCTCCACGGCGTAGCCGGAAACGTCCTCTCCCTGGAGGGCTGCCTGGATGAGCTTGGCCAGCGTCTGCTGGTCCAGAGCCTTGCCCACGTCGGCGGCCAGGATTTTCTCAAACTCCTGCTGCACCTCCTGCCGGAAGGCCAGAACCGCGTCCCGCTTGGCCTGCTGGGCGCTGAGCTGGGCGCTGTTTTTGAACACCTCGATCTCGGCCTTGGCGTCGTCCCGCAGCTTATCCGCCTGACTCTTTGCGTCGGCGATGATGGCGTCCGCCTGCTTCCGGGCGTCGGCCAGGATCGCGGCGGCCTGCTGATTTGCGCTGTCGATGCCGTCCTTTTTGATGGAAGAAACAAGATCCTGAATCTGAAGTTCCATAATTGATCACCTTCTTGTCTGTATTTGCCTGATAGAACTGCGGGTATGTCCATATTATAATACACGCCCCAAAAAATGCAACACATTTCGGCGAATGCGTCATACAATTTCCTTATACAACGTCCCTGACATATCTACTTTTTTCACTGTTTATGTTTCCCCATAGTGAACAGTATCATGCAGGAATTTCCTGAATCTGGAAAAATTCCGGCACTCCCTCACTCCTCAAGGCGCAGCAGTCCCCGCTGCACCGAGTCGGACAGGACGAATTTCTTGTCCCCCTTGGCAGGAAAGCGTATCTCCACGATGGGGTCCCGGAAGGACAACACGGTTCCCGGTCCGAAAACCCTGTGGACGGCTCTCTGCCCGGAACGGACCCCGGACGGCGGCAGCGCCGCCTGCTCCCGGGGCAATGCCGCCGGAGCCGGCCGGTCCGGGGCCCTCCAGGCCACGGCCCGCCGGTCCACCATCTGGCCCAGGGTCAGGAACTCCGTCTCGCCGGAGGCATAGGCCACCATGCACTGCCCCCGGCAGCAGGCCCGGATTACGCCGCCGCCCTTTTCGGCGTGGCGATAGTGCTTTCCGCACGGCTCCGTATTCAGGGAGGCGAACACGTCCTCCGGCCCGATGTATTCCCGGGGCAGCTCCCGGCGCAGCTCGTCGGCAAAGGCGGACTCCCGATTCCGGCAGGCGAACAGATACAGCCGGTTCCGGGCCCGGGTCACGGCCACATAGAACAGCCGCCGCTCCTCCTGATACTGGTCCTGCTGCCCGGCGTCCTTCGGCTCCGTCACCGCCGGAAGGATGCCGTCCAGCACGTCCAGCAGATACACCGTGTCATACTCCAGGCCCTTGCTGGAGTGAACGGTGGACAGGATCAGGCCGCCGCAGGGCAGGGAGGGGGCCGACACCAGGGCCTGCAGCTCGTCCAGGCGGCGGCACAGCCCCTCCAGCCCGCTCTCCTGCCGGGCCAGCAGGCAGAGAATTTCATATTTGCCGCCGTCCAGCTTCTGGCGCTCCGCATAGTCCCGGTAGCGCAGGCCGTCCCAGATGCGGCTCAGGCCCTGGGCGGCAGTGTCCTGCAAAAGCATGGGCAGCATGGTCAGCAGGGCAGCGGCGCTGTCCCTGCCGTATTGGGACAGCTGCGGAAAGCCCAGCAGCTCCCGAAGGATGGAGCCTCCGGTGGCCCGGCTTTTCTGGCAGGCATACTCCGCCGCCTTTTTGGAAATTCCGCCGCCGACCTTGTAATAGATTCGCAGAAAAACCTCCGCGTCCGTCTGGTCATGGGCCAGGGCGATGATGTCCCGGATGTCCGCCACGATCCGGTGGGTGAAAAAGGCGTCGTCCATCCGGCGGCAGCGATAGGGTATCCCGCCCCGGTCCAGCAGGTCGATCAGCGGCAGGGCGCTGTCGTTGTTGCGGTAAAGCACCGCCGTCTCCTCCTGGACGCTGGCCGCCATATTCACCAGCCAGGGGTACTGGTCGGCCCGGTCCATGGCGTAGATCACCCGGACGGCAGCGCCGGAGGCCCGGGTGGGGTGGATGGTCTTGGGGCGGCGGTGGTGATTTTTCCGGATGAAGGCGTCCGCCGCCCGGAGAATTTCCGGCGTGGAGCGGTAGTTTTCCTCCATCAGCAGCACCCGGGCCCCGGGATAGGTCTGTTCAAACTGCATCAGGGCATCCGGATAGGCGGCCCGGAAGCCATAGATGCTCTGGTCCTCGTCGCCTACCATGAAGATGTTGCCGCTTTTCCCGGCCAGCAGGCGGATGATGGCGTGCTGAATCCGGGAGGTGTCCTGGGACTCGTCCACGCAGATATAGGGGAAGCGGTTCTGAAAATAGGTCCGCACATCCTCGTGGAGCTCCAGAATTTTTTTGGCGTACACCATCTGGTCGTCATAGTCCATCCATTCATTGTCCCGCAGGGCCTTGCCGTATTCCCGGTACAGCTCCGGGAATTTCTCGAAGCCGGTGTCCAGCTCCCCCAGCCGCTCCTCCGGCAGCATCATATTTTTGGCATAGGCGATGCTCTTGCGCAGCTCCTTCACCACGCTCTGGGTGGGGTACTCGCCGCACAGGTCCCGGTACAGGTCCGAAACCAGCTTCGCCAGGGCGCTTTCGTCCTCCGCCAGGATGAAGGGCGGCCTTTTGCCGCAATTTTGGGCATAGTAGGCGATGATCTTGGAGGACACGCCGTTGATGGTGCGGATCTCCGGGGGATGGGGGCAGTCCTGGCCGAACAGGGCGGCAAAGCGCTGCTTCATCTCCCCGGCGGCGGCCCGGGTATAGGTCATGGTGAGGATCTGGTCCGGCGCAATGCCGCAGCAGCACAGCATATAACCCAGGCGGGTCACCAGCACGGTGGTTTTCCCGCTGCCGGGCACCGCCAGCAGCAGCACAGGGCCCTCCACGGCGTGCACCGCCTCCTGCTGCTGGCGGTTCAGCCGGGCGGCATATTTCCGGTCAAAGGCTTCCCGGTCCATGGCGCGCCTCCTTTGTCTTTTATGGTCCGGCATGCATTTTATCACAAATCAGAAGGCTTTACAATCGGCTCCCGCCCCGCCGCCGGAACCGGATTTTTGCCCGCTGGGGAAGAAAATGCTTGCAATCCGCCGGGAAATGTGTATAATAGATGAGCAGGGTGTGCTGCCCTGTTCATATGGGCTTGTAGCTCAGCTGGGAGAGCGTTCGGTTCGCATCCGAGAGGTCGAGGGTTCGAATCCCTTCAGGTCCACCAACACAATAGAATCCGAACCCTTTGCCGATTGGCCGTGGGTTCGGATTTATTGTTTTGTCCGCCGTCCCGGCATAATTTTCCCCGCCGCCGCATACTAAACAGGGGAGGGGAACGCTATGAAGCCTGCTGTTTATCTGTACGGTGTGCCGGGTCAATATGAAAACTATCTGGCGGCACTGGAGAGCGCCGGGGCACGGGTGGTCCTGTGCCGGGACCTGTACCGCAGTCTGGACTGCGGGGGACTGCTGCTGCCCGGCGGCGGGGACATCCGGGGCCCCCTTCCGGGAACGGAATCCTTTCTGATCGACTCCTTTGCCCGGTCCCGGCGGCCCATTCTGGGGATCTGCCGGGGACTCCAGGCCCTGAACGTCCACTGGGGCGGGACCCTGCGGGATATCCCCGGCCACCAGCTGCCCCGGGGCGATCTGGTGCACCCCACCCGGGCGGAGGGGCTGATGGCCCGTCTGCTGGGGGAAGCTCCCGCCGTCACCAGCTGCCACCACCAGGCGGTGGACCGCCTGGCCCCGCCCTTACAGGCGGTGCAGTGGTCCCCGGACGGCGTGGTGGAGGCGGCGGTTCACCGGCAGCTGCCGGTTCTGGGGATCCAGTGGCACCCGGAGCGCCAGAGCTATGGCCTGCGCCGGGCGGATGCCCCGGGGGCAGAGGCCCTGTTTGCCTATTTCGCTGCACTGATAGGAGGAGAACCATGGACAGACCCGTGCGGGAGCTGAATCTGGAGCTGGGGCGGCCCGACGCCGCGGAAGCCCTCCGCCGCCTGGCGGCGGAGGTGGAGGCCGCCCGGAAAATGGGGACTCCGGCCATGAAGCTGGTCCATGGCTACGGCTCCTCCGGCAAGGGCGGGCGGCTGCGCACTGCCTGCCGCACCTGGCTGCGGCAGCAGGAGCTGTGCTTCCTGCCCGGGGAGGAGTTCAGCATCTTCAACCAGGAGGCCCGCCGGTGGCTGGCCCTGTGCCCCCGGCTGCGGCAGGACCGGGATCTGGACGCCGAAAACCGGGGCGTCACCTATGTTCTGCTGAAAAAATAGCAAAAAAACGCCGTGAAGCGCTTCTTTTTCAAGCGCTTCACGGCGTTTTTTCATTCCAGGGATGCCTTGTATCCCTCGCCCCAGGCCCACATGGAGTCCAGAATGGGCTTCAGGCTCCGGCTCAGCAGGGTCAGGGAATACTCCACCCGGGGCGGCACCTCGACATAGACCTCCCGGTGGACCAGGCCGCTTTTCTCCATGTCCCGCAGCTGGGCGGCGAGCACCTTCTGGGACACATCACCCACGGATTTTCTCAGCTCGCCGAAGCGCTTGGTGCCCGGCATCAGGTCCCGGAGAATCAGCACCTTCCACTTGTCGCCGATCAAGGTCAGCGTGGTCTCCACCGGGCAGCTGGTCCTTTTTCTTTGCCTCACTCATGTCCATAAAACCTCCCCAAAAGCTGTCCCGGTTTCAGGCGGGACGTCCCGCAAAAGCCGGGCTTTGTCCCGGTTTTTATCCGGGACAGGCCGGGACGGAAAGCCCTGTCCCGGCGTTTTTGCGTCTTTTTATTTCCCCACGCAGAAGCGGGAGAAAATGGTCTGGATCAGGTCGTCCCGGATGTGTTTTCCGTTCAGCTCCCCCAGAGCCTCCAGGGCGGCCTCGGCATCGGTGAGCACCACGTCCGGGGTCATGCCGATGCGCAGGGCGCTGCGGGCGCTGCGGACGGAGGCCAGGGCCCGGGACACGGCGTCGGCCTGGCGGGCGTTGGTCAGCAGCTCTCCGGGGCGGCCCTCCCCGGCGGGGTACAGGGCCCCGATGGCGTCGCACAGGACGGACACCCCCTCGCCGCTGCGGGCGGACAGGGACACCACGTTGTCGAACTCGTCGGCCAGGCGGCCGATGTCCACCGCCCGGGGCAAGTCGGATTTGTTCACCGCCACCAGCAGGTTGGGCGCCTGCCGGGCCAGGTCCATGGCCTCCCGGTCGGCATCGGTCAGGGGGGTGGAGCCGTCCAGCACCAGCAGGGCCAGAGACGCCTGCCGGGCGGCGGCCTGGGCCCGCTCCACGCCGATCTTCTCCACGGCGTCCTCCGTCTGGTGAATGCCCGCCGTGTCGCACAGGCGCAGCAGCACATGGCCCACCCGGACCTTTTCCTCCACCGTGTCCCGGGTGGTTCCGGCCACGTCGGTGACGATGGCCCGGTCATAGCCCAGCAGGGCGTTGAGCAGGGAGGACTTGCCCACGTTGGGGCGGCCCAGGATCACCGTGGGGACCCCTAATTTCAGGAGCTTTCCCCGGGAGAAGGTGGCCAGCAGCTCCTCCAGCCGGTTTTCGGCGCGGCGGAGGGTATCCAGCATGTCCTCCCGCTGGAGGTCGCCGATGTCCTCGTCGGGATAGTCCACCACGGCGTAAAACCGGGAGACAATGGCCATCAGGCCGTCGTAGATCTCCGCCACGGTGCGGCTGAGGACCCCCTCCAGCTGGCCCACGGCGTTGTGGGCGGCCTGGGCGGTCTCGGCGTCGATCAGGTCCGCCACGGCCTCCGCCTGCAAAAGGTCCATGCGGCCGTTGAGAAAGGCCCGGCGGGTGAACTCGCCGCCCTTGGCCTGGCGGGCTCCGGCGGCAAGCATGGCGGCCAGGGCCGCATCCAGCACCACCGGGCTTCCGTGGCACTGCAGCTCGCCGCAGTCCTGGCCGGTGTAGCTGCCGGGGCCGGGGAACAGCACCGCCAGGGCGCTGTCGATGACCTGGCCGTCCCGGTCCAGCACGTCCCCCAGCACCAGGCGGCGGGGCTCCTGCCGGGACATGGGGCGGCCGTTTTTCGGGCGGAACACCCGGTCCAGCACGGCGCAGGTGTCCGGCCCGGACAGGCGCACCACGCCAATGGCCGACGGCCCCGGAGCCGTGGCAATGGCGGCGATGGTATCAGACATGGAAATGCACTCCTTTTATACATACATGCTGTCAGTATAGCATGATTTGTTGCCCCGGGCAAGGCAGCAGGCGATAATTCCCCGGGAAACGGGGCAGACTATGGGCAGATCAACGGAAAGGAGGGGCGGAATATGCAGGCTATGGTCCACGCGAAAACGTGCATCCAGTGCGGGCTGTGTCCGGCGGTGTGCCCGGACGTGTTTACCCTGGACCCCGGGGAACCCGCCCGGGCCATCAGCGGCCCGGTGCCGGAGGAGTGCCGGCTGGCGGCCCAGGAGGCGGCGGACAGCTGCCCGGTAGGGGCCATCGAGATCCGGTGAACAAAAGGCGGGGGGACGCGGGCCCTCTCAGTCGGCTGCGCCGACAGCTCTCCCAGAGGGAGAGCCAAGTCCGTAGGGCCCGCTGCCCTCGGCGGCCCGGGGGAGGGGATACGGATTGCCGCCGAAAACAGTACAATTGGGAGGACACCCCCAGGAGGGCGCGGCTGGGCCGCGCCCTCTTGTTATTTTCCCCCCGATGGAGTATCCTATGGACAACAAGCTACACCGGGAGGTGCAATATGCACAAATATATTCTCATCCCCGATTCCTTCAAGGGCACCCTGTCCGCCCGGGACTTCTGCGCCGTGGCCCGGGAGGCCATCGGGCGGGCGGACCCCGGGGCACAGGTGCTCTCCATCCCCCTGGCCGACGGCGGCGAGGGCACGGTGGAGGCGTTTCTGGCGGCCTGCGGCGGCCAGCGGATCGAATGCCCCTGCACGGGCCCCTATGGCGGCACGGCGCCGGGGTTTTACGGCCTGCTGCCTGACGGCACCGCCGTTGTGGAGCTGGCGGCCGCCGCAGGACTGCCTCTGGCCGGAACGGACCTGCATCCGGCGGATGCCACCACCTACGGCGTGGGCCAGCTGCTGCTGCACGCCGCCCGCCATGGGGCCAGGCGTCTGCTGCTGGGCCTGGGCGGCAGCGCCACCAACGACGGCGGCTGCGGCGCCGCCGCTGCCCTGGGCGTGGAATTTTACGACCGCCGGGGCCAGGTATTTGTCCCCACCGGCGGCACACTGGGGGATATCCACCGCATTTCCGCCGAAAACCTGGAGCCTCTGCCGCCGGTGACGGTACTGTGCGACGTGGACAACCCCCTGTGCGGCCCCCGGGGCGCTGCCGCCGTGTTCGGCCCCCAGAAGGGGGCGGACCCGGACATGGTGCAGCTGCTGGACGCGGGCCTGGCCCATCTGGCGGCGGTGCTGCGCCGGGACACGGGCCGGGACGTGCTGGACATGCCCGGCGGCGGCGCGGCAGGCGGCTTCGGCGCGGGGGCGGCGGCCCTGCTGAACGCCCGGCTGCGGCCGGGGGTGGAGATGCTGCTGGACGCGGCGGATTTTCCCCGTCTGGCGGCGGACGCGGACCTGATCATAACCGGCGAGGGCAGGCTGGACAGCCAGAGCCTGGGCGGCAAGGCCGTCATCGGCGTGGCCCGGCGGGCCCGGGAGCTGGGAGTTCCCTGCGCGGCCCTGGCCGGGGCGGTGGACGTCTCCGCCCTGCCCCGGGCCTATGAGCTGGGCCTCACCGCCGCCTTCCCCATCAATCCTCTGCCCTTGCCCTTTGAGCAGGTGCGGGTTTCCTGCCGGGAAAATCTGTCCGCCGCAGCGGAGAATCTCATCCGTTTTTATTGCTCTGTCGCTCGGTGACTCCAACCAAAAACTTAACGCGAAAACTCCATTACTTTATTGATTCTTTATGCTTTTCTGCGATATTTTAGCGTGATATATGAAAAATCCGAGAAATCTGTAACACTTCACAAAATGTTCGTTAAAAATTCAGCGATTTGGCAATTGTAAACATTCTGTGACTGTTATAGAATTAACATAGACGGGTCCGCTGCGTATAGGGCGGCGGACCGGAAAACGAAACAGCGCGGTGCGCCGCGCCCCCAAATTAAGGAGAGTGAGTCTGTGTTCAAGAAATTCACCAACGGCTGCGTTCGCGTGGTCAATCGCTGGCTGCCGGATGCCTTCCTGTTCGCCATCATCCTGAGCATCATCGTTTTCATCGGCGCCATGTTTGCCACGGGAATGGGTCCGCTGAAGGTGCTCAACGCCTGGGGCGACGCAAAGGGCTTCTGGGGCCTGCTGGCGTTCTCCATGCAGATGGCCCTGGTTCTGGTATTCGGTTCCGCCATGGCTTCCGCCAAGCCCTGCCGCAAGGCCCTGCGGGCTGTGGCGGGTCTGTGCCACAACAACATGCAGGCCATCGTGATCACCACCATGGTCTCCACCATCTGCTGCTGGCTGAACTGGGGCTTCGGCCTGGTGGTGGGCGCTCTGCTGGCCAAGGAAGTGGTCCGCCGCGTTCCCACCGTGGACTATCCTCTGCTGATCGCCTCCGCCTACTCCGGCTTCGTGATCTGGCACGCGGGTCTGTCCGGCTCCATCCCCCTGGACCTGGTGGCCGGCAAGGCCTTCGGTGAGGTGACCTATCAGGCCCCCATCACCGCCACCGTGTTCCACCCTGTGAACATCATCATGTGCGTCGTGATCCTGATCGCCATGCCCTTCATCAACTACGCCATGCATCCCGACAAGGCCCACACCGTCTGCATCGACCCCACCCTGCTGCAGGATGAGAAGGACAAGACCTACGAGATCAAGACCCCCGCTGACCGCATCGAGCACTCCAAGATCCTGTGGGTGATCCTGGTGGTGGCCGGGTTTGCCTACATCGTTTACTACTTCGTCCAGAACGGCTTCACCCTGGGTCTGAACATCGTGAACATGATCTTCCTGTTCCTGGGCATCCTGCTCCACGGTGACCTGCGCCGCTATGTGGACGCCATCGGCGAGGCTGCTGCCGGCGCCGCCGGTATCCTGCTGCAGTTCCCCTTCTATGCCGGTATCATGGGCATGATGGTGGCTGCCAACGAGCAGGGCGTGTCTCTGGCCAGCGTTATCTCCCAGTTCTTCGTGAACATCTCCAACAGCATCACCTTCCCCATGCTGTCCTTCCTGGCGGCCGGTATCGTGAACTTCTTCGTTCCCTCCGGCGGCGGCCAGTGGGCCGTTCAGGGTCCCATCATGATGCCCGCCGGCGCCAACCTGGGCATCGACGCCGGACGCACCGCCATGGCCATTGCCTGGGGCGACCAGTGGACCAACATGATCCAGCCCTTCTGGGCTCTGCCTGCTCTGGGCATTGCCAAGCTGTCTGCCCGGGATATCATGGGCTATCTGGTCATCGTTCTGCTGTTCACCGGCGTGGTGGCCTGCCTGGGCTTCCTGGCCTGGGGCCTGTGGTTCTGATTTACCCGATCCACCAATTGAAAAGAGGCGCTGCCGCGGCAGCGCCTCTTTTTTGTCCGTATTCGTCCGTATACACGTTACTCCCGATAGATGGCGGCGTCAAAGTCCCGCACCAGCTCCTGGCGCTTGGTGTCCATGACCTTCACCAGGTTGAACTCCTCAAAGGCCAGGCGCATGGCGAAGTCCTTGGCCTCCTGGATGTCGTCGGTCTCGAAAAAGGGGAAGAAATTGGTCCCCGGAACGTTTTCCTTTTTCAGCAAAACCTGAAAGCGCATGGTGTGCATCCTCCTGCATATGTGGTGTACCTTTTAGTATACCCCCGCCGGGGGCAAAACGCAACGGCGCGTTTCGCCCAAAATCCCGCCCCGAAAACCGGCAAATTTGCCGGAGGGGAAAATGCAAAAAGGCCTTTTCTCTCCGGGCACGGTCGTGTATAATAGTTAGGTTGAAGCAATTACCGGAAAGAGGGAGCACATATGAAAATCGGTTTTGATAACGACAAATACCTGGCCCTCCAGGCCCAGCACATCCGGGCCCGGCGGGAGCAATTCGGCGACAAGCTGTATATCGAGTTCGGCGGCAAGCTGTTCGACGATTACCACGCCTCCCGGGTGCTGCCGGGGTTCCAGCCGGACAGCAAGATCCGGATGCTGGCCTCCATCCGGGACGAGGTGGAGATCGTGGTGGCCATCTGCGCCGGAGACATCGAAAAGAAGAAGATCCGCGGCGACCTGGGCATCGGCTATGACGAGGACGTGCTGCGGCTGATGGACGTGTTCCGGGGCCTGGGGTTCTATGTGGGCTCCGTGGTCATCACCCAGTACGCCGGGCAGCCGGCGGCGGACGCCTTCATCAAGCGGCTGACGGCTCTGGGCGTCCGGAGCTATCGCCACTATCCCATTGCCGGATACCCCTCGGACGTGGCCCACATCGTGTCCGACGACGGCCTGGGCAAAAACGACTATATCGAAACCACCCGCCCCATCGTGGTGGTGACGGCCCCCGGCCCCGGCAGCGGCAAAATGGCCACCTGCCTGAGCCAGTTGTATCACGAGAACAAGCGGGGCGTCCGGGCGGGCTACGCCAAGTATGAGACCTTCCCCATCTGGAACCTGCCTTTGAAGCACCCGGTGAACCTGGCCTATGAGGCGGCCACGGCGGACCTGAACGACGTGAACATGATCGACCCCTTCCACCTGGAGGCCTACGGCAAGACCACCGTGAACTACAACCGGGATGTGGAGATTTTCCCGGTGCTCAACGCCATGTTCCAGCGGATTCAGGGCACGTCCCCCTATCAGTCCCCCACGGACATGGGCGTGAACATGGCGGGCTTCGCCATTGTGGACGATGCGGTATGCCAGGAGGCCTCCCGGATGGAGATCCTCCGCCGGTACTATGCCGGTATGGTGGACCGGGTCCGGGGCAAGTGCGACGACGATGTGGTGCGCAAGCTGGAGATCATCATGCAGCAGGCCGGTGTCACGCCGGATATTTGTCCCGCCGTGGCGGCCTGCCTGAAAAAGGCGGAGGAGACCGCCGCCCCCGCCGGGGCCATGGTCCTGCCGGACGGCCGGGTGGTCACCGGAAAGAACAGCTCCCTGCTGGGACCCTCGGCGGCGCTGCTGCTGAACGCCATCAAGGCCCTGGCGGGCATCGACAAGGAGCTGGACCTGCTGCCGTCGTCCATCATCGCCCCCATCAGCGACATGAAGATTTCCCACCTGGGCCACCGGAACCCCCGGCTGCACTCCGACGAGGTGCTCATCGCCCTGTCCATCTCCGCCGTCACCAACCCCCTGGCGGAGCGGGTGCTGAAGAAGCTGGACGACCTCCGGGGCTGCGACGCCCACTTCTCCGTCATCCTCTCCGAGGAGGACGAGAAGCTCTATAAGCGCCTGGGCATCCACGTCAGCTGCCAGCCCCGGTACGAGATCAAGCGCCTGTATCACAAGTGAAAAAACCGGGACGGACAGGCTCCGTCCCGGTTTTTCCCCGGAAGAAAGGAGTATTTTATGCCCACCATTGCCGAAATTCTGGCCCGGGAGCTGGACAAGCCCCTGGCCCATGTGCAGAACGTCATCGACCTGCTGGACGAAGGGAATACCATCCCCTTCATCGCCCGTTACCGCAAGGAGCTGCACGGCAGCATGGACGACACCGCCCTGCGGACCCTGGAGGACCGGCTGAGCTATCTGCGGAACCTGGACCAGCGCCGCCAGGAGGTGAAAAACGCCATCGACGGCCAGGGGAAACTCACCGACGAGCTGTCCGCCGCCATCGACAGCGCCGCCACCCTGGCGGAGGTGGAGGACCTGTACCGCCCCTATAAGCAGAAGCGCCGCACCCGGGCCACGGTGGCCCGGGAGAAGGGCCTGGAGCCCCTGGCCCTTCTGCTGCTGGACCAGGGCCGGGACTGCCCGGCTCCGGAGGAGGCCGCCCGGGACTATGTGGACCCGGAGAAGGGGGTGGAGACCGTGGCCGACGCCCTCCAGGGGGCCAACGACATCGTAGCAGAGCTGCTGTCGGACGACGCGGCCATCCGCAAGGCCCTGCGCGGGCTGATGCAGCGTCAGGGCCGCCTGCGCAGCCAGGCCGCCACGGAGGATGACACCGTTTACCGGCTGTATTACGACTTTGACCAGCCCATCGCCAAGCTGGCCGGGCACCAGATCCTGGCCATCAACCGGGGCGAAAAGGAGGGGGTCCTCTCCGTCACCGTGCTGCTGGACCGGGAGGCGGCCCTGCCCCTGCTGCGCCGGGCGGTGGTCAGGCCCGGCTCCCGGGCTATGGAGTTTATCAAGGCCGCCTGTGAGGATGCCTATGACCGGCTGATCTACCCCTCCCTGGAGCGGGAGGCCCGGTCCGATCTCACCGCCTCCGCCTGCGAGGGGGCTATCGCCAACTTCGGTCTGAACCTGAAGCCCCTGCTGATGCAGCCCCCGGTAAAGGGCCACGTCACCATGGGCCTGGACCCCGGCTATGCCCACGGCTGCAAGGTGGCGGTCATCGACGGCACCGGCCGGGTGCTGGACACCGCCGTGGTATATCCCACCTTCGGCCCCCGCCAGAAGCAGGAGGCCATCGACCGGCTGTCCCGTCTGGTCCGCCGCCACGGCGTCACCCACATCGCCATCGGCAACGGCACCGCCAGCCGGGAGACCGAGCAGATGGCGGTGGAGATGATCCGGGCCCTGGGCGGCGGCGTCAGCTATATGATGGTCAACGAGGCCGGGGCCTCCGTATACTCCGCCAGCAAGCTGGCGGCGGAGGAGTTCCCGGAGTATGACGTGAACCTGCGCAGCGCCGTGTCCATTGCCCGGCGGATGCAGGACCCCCTGGCCGAGCTGGTGAAGATCGACCCCAAGGCCATCGGCGTGGGCCAGTATCAGCACGATATGCCCCAGAAGCGGCTGGACGAGACCCTGTCCGGGGTGGTGGAGGACTGCGTCAACGCCGTGGGCGTGGATGTGAACACCGCCTCCGCCAGCCTGCTGGGCCGGGTGTCCGGCCTGAACGCCGCCACCGCCAAAAATATCGTGAAATACCGGGAGGAAAACGGCGCCTTCACCGGCCGCCGTCAGCTTCTGAAGGTGCCCAAGCTGGGGCCCAAGGCCTTCCAGCAGTCGGCGGGCTTCCTGCGGGTGCCGGAAAGCAAGTCCGTGCTGGACAACACCGGCGTCCATCCGGAGAGCTACGCCGCCGCGGAGGGACTGCTGGCCCTGTGCGGCTATACCCTGGCCGACGTGGCCGCCGGGAGGCTGGCGGACCTGCCCCAGAAGGTGAAGGCCCTGGGCTGGGAGGAGACCGCCGCCCGGCTGAACGTAGGCGTTCCCACCCTGCGGGACGTGGCGGCGGAGCTGGTAAAGCCGGGCCGGGACGTCCGGGACGACCTGCCTGCCCCCATCCTGCGGACGGACGTGCTGGACATCAAGGACCTGGCCCCCGGCATGGTGCTGACGGGCACCGTCCGCAATGTGGTGGATTTCGGCGTGTTCGTGGACATCGGCGTCCACCAGGACGGCCTGGTCCACATCTCCCAGGTCTGCAACAAGTTCATCCGCCACCCGTCGGAGGTGGTGTCCGTGGGAGACGTGGTAAAGGTGACGGTCCTGGAGGTGGACGAAAAGAAGCGCCGCATCAGCCTGTCCATGAAGCAGGCGTCAAAGCAGTAATATAAAGCAGCAGGGCCGCCCTTCCGGGCGGCCCTGCTGAGACTGTCAAAAAACCCGGAAATCTTCCGCCATCGGAAAGGAAGATCGTTACGAAAGAAACCCATCAGGGGTGTCTTTCGTTTGCAATCACAGGTTTTTCAGAACTTTCTAAGTTCTGAAAAACCGCACGCAGCTTGTCAAAACGACTTTTTTGACAAGCTGCGTGCAAGCCTTTTTGAACAAGCTTTTAATAGCCCCGCTTCCGGTCCACCCGGTGCTCCAGGGGACGGCCGGCGGCGTAGTTTTCCAGATCCCGGCAGAACATGTCCACGTTGATGTCGCAGGTGTAGCCCAGGGACATATTCCCCGAAATGTGGGGCGTCAGCAGCAGGTTCCGGGTGCTCCACAGGGGGTGCTCCCTGGGCAGCGGCTCCGGCACCACCACGTCCAGGGCCGCCCCGGCGATGCGCCCGGCGTTCAGGGCCTCCATCAGGGCCTCCTGGTCGATGGCGGTGCCCCGGCCCACGTTCACCACAATGGCGTCCCGGGGCAGCAGGGCAATGCGCTCCCGGCTGAGGATGCCTACGGTGTCCGCCACCGACGGCAGAGCCATCACCAGGATCTCCGTCTCCGGCAGCACCTGGTCCAGCTGCTCCTGGGGCAGCATCCGGTCATAGGCGGGGTCCGGGTTCCGGCCGCTGCGGGACACGCCGCAGATGTGTCCCGCTCCCAGGGCCTTGGCCCGCCGGGCGAAGTTGGTGCCGATGTCCCCGGCCCCCAGCACCGTGATGCGGCTGCCGTAAATGGACCGCATAGGCAGCTCCGACACCCATTCCCGCCGCCGGACGATGTCCTGGAACTCCGGCATCCGCCGCAGCAGCATCAGCGTCACCATGAGGATGTGCTCGCTGATGGTGAGGCCGTAGGCTCCGGAGGAGTTGGACAGCATCACGTCGGGGCTGGCGTACAGGCTGTCGTCGGACAGCTGGTCCACCCCGGCGAAGCCGCAGCAGTACCACTTCAGCCCCGTGGCCCGCTTCAGGTCCTGGGGATTGCACCAGCCGTAAATGATCTCATACTGCTCCAGACCCTGGGCCGGGGCCGCGCCCCGCCCGTAAAAATCCACCGCAAAGCCGCACTTTTCCGCTGTATCCAGCACCTTTTTCCGGCGCTCCGGCGTCAGGAAGTCCTCCATCACCGCGATTTTTCTCATTTGCCGTATACCTCCCATATTTTTTCCGCGCAGCGCATGCCGTCTGCGGCGGCGGACAGGATGCCTCCGGCATAGCCCGCCCCCTCGCCGCAGGGGTACAGCCCCCGGACATTGCACTGACCGCTGTTGTCTCTTATAATCCGCACCGGCGACGACGACCGGGTCTCCACCGCCGTCAGCACGGCGTCCCCCTGGGCATAGCCCCGGACCTTTCCGTCCAGCATCGGCAGCGCCAGGGCCATAGTCTGCCACACGAACCCCGGCAGACACTGCCGCAGGTCCGTCCACCGGACCCCGGGCCGATAGCTGGGGATCACCCGATCCGGCCCCGTGGAGGGCCGCCCGGCCAGAAAATCCTCCACCCGCTGGCAGGGAGCCGCATAGCCCCCGCCGCCCAGGCGAAAGGCCGCCTCCTCCAGCCGCCGCTGGAAGGCGATGCCCGCCAGGGGGTGGCTGCTGCCGAAGTCCGCCGGGGTCACGTTCACCAGCAGGCCGCCGTTGATGTTCTCCCGGTCCCGGGCATATTCGCTCATGCCGTTGGTGACCACCCGGCCCTGCTCCGACGCGGCGGCCACCACCTGCCCCCCGGGGCAGACGCAGAAGGAGAAGGCGCTGCGCCCGTTTTCCGGGTGGCACGACAGCTTATAGCCGGCGGCGGGCAGGCACGGGTGCCCGGCAAACCTCCGGTACTGGGCCGCGTCCATATCCGCCTGCCGGTGCTCGATGCGCACCCCCACAGCAAAGGGCTTCTGCTCCATCCGCACCCCGGCGGCGTGGAGCATTTCAAAGGTATCCCGGGCGCTGTGGCCCAGGGCCAGTACCGCCTGCCGGGCCGGCAGCACATAGCTCCCCTCCGGCGACGACACCTCCAGCCCCTCCAAGGCCCCGTCCCGGACCCGCAGTCCGGTGACCCGGTGGCCGAACCGCACCTGGGCCCCCAGGTCCAGCAGCTGCCGCCGCAGGTTCACCAGGGTCACATGGAGCATATCCGTGCCCACATGGGGCTTGGCGTCCGTGAGGATGCTCTCCGGCGCCCCGCAGGCCGCCAGCTGCTCCAGGATCCACCGGTGCCGGATGTCCCGGGTGCCGGTGTTCAGCTTCCCGTCGGAAAAGGCCCCGGCGCCGCCCTCGCCGAACTGTACGTTGGACTCCGGGTCCAGCACTCCGGTGCGCCAGAAGGACGCCACGTCCCGCTGCCGGGTCACGGCGTCCTGCCCACGCTCCAGCACGATGGGCCGCAGGCCGCACCGGGCCAGAACAAGGGCCGCGAACAGGCCCCCCGGACCGGCCCCGATGACCACCGGCGGCGTCTTGGGGGCCGCCAGGGTCTCCGGCAGCCGGTATACCTCCGGCGCATACGGCGTCACCCGCCGGTCCCGGACCCGCCGCAGTGCGGCCTTCTCCTGCCGCAGGGTCACCGCCGCCGTATAGACAAAGTGCAGCTCCTCCCGGGCGTCGATGGCCCGGCGCAGCACCTGAAGGGACAGAATGTCCCCCTCCGGCACCCGCAGCAGCCGGGCGGCCTTGCCCCGCAGCAGCTGCTCATCCTGCCCCGGAGCCAGCTTCAGCCCCTCGATCCTGACCATGGGCTTCCGCCCCCTTTCTTCATAGAATGTTCAAATTTTTCCGCCGTTTCTTAAAGCTTCGCTTAAGGTTTCCGCGTATACTATAAACCATCGGAAGGAAAACCACAGCGGCGGCGGAGCATGATACCACATCATACCACATTCCGCCCCGCCCGACAATAGGAGGTTCACAGTTATGTATAGCGGTGTCAACGACGAGAACAATCAGGGCGCTTTCAACGATGAAAACAGCCTGTATCATTACAGTTATTCCAAGGACCGGGAGCCCCAGCCCGGACAGCCCGACCCCAGCCAGACCAGCTGGCAGCCGGCATCCCGGCCGGAGGATCCGGTCTCCCCGGAGGAGCCTGTGGACTACACCACCGGCACCTGCCAGGATGACCCCCAGCCCCCCAAGCCGGAAAAGGGCTCCTTCTGGAAAAAGACCGGTACCAAGGTCACGGCTCTGGTTCTGTGCTGCGCCCTGATCGGCGGCCTGTGCGGCTTCGGCGGCGCGTCTCTGGCCCGCCGGGGCGGCAAGGCCACCATTCAGGAGTCCGGCCGCACGGCTTCCGCCGTCAGCGTCAAATCCGTGGACGGCCAGACCCTGATGACCCCCGCCGAGGTGTACGCCTCCACGGTGAACAGCGTGGTGTCCATCAACTGCTCCGCCGTGTCCACCAACATCTTCGGCCAGAAGGTGCAGTCCGCCTCCTCCGGAAGCGGCTTCGTCATCACCCAGGACGGCTATATCGTCACCAACCAGCATGTGGTGTCCGGCGCCAGCAGCGTCAACGTCACCCTGTATAACGGCGATACCTATCCCGCCACTGTAGTGGGCGGCGACAGCGACTATGATGTGGCCGTGCTGAAGATCGAGGCCAACGGCCTCCAGGCCGTGACCCTGGGCAAGAGCGCCGACGTCAACGTGGGCGACACGGTGATGGCCATCGGCAATCCCCTGGGCGAGCTGACCTTCTCCATGAGCCAGGGCATCGTGTCCTGCTGCGACCGGGCCATCAATGTGGACGGCACCCCCTTCAACATGATCCAGGTGGACGCCTCCATCAACCCCGGCAACTCCGGCGGCCCCCTGATGAACCTGTACGGCGAGGTAGTGGGCATTGTGTCCGCCAAGTATTCCAGCTATTCCGACACCACGGTGGAGGGCATCGGCTTTGCCATCCCCATCAGTGACGTCCAGACCATCATCACCGACATCATGGAAAACGGCCAGGTCACCGATAAGGCCTACATGGCCATCAAGGCCGGCAGCATGACCGAGCAGATGGCTGCCCAGTACAACATCGACGTGACCCAGGGCGTGTTCGTCTACGCCGTGGAAAAGGGCGGCGCCGGTGAAAAGGCGGGCCTGCAGCTGGGCGACGTCATCACCAAGCTCAACGACACGGACATCACCTCCATGAGCGACCTGTCCATGGCCAAGAAGGGCTTCAAGGCCGGCGATACCGTCACCCTGACGGTGTGGCGCGGCGGCCAGGAGATCACCCTGAGCCTGACCTTCGACCAGCAGCCTCAGACCACCGGCACCGAGGACGATTCCCCCAACCAGAACCAGGGTCAGCAGGATTCCTACGGCGACCTGTATGACTACTTCTTCGGCCGGGGCAACGGCGGCCGGGGCAACTAATACGGCGTGACGGCTTCTTCGGAAGCATCACTGGATATATTTCGCATTTCCCTTTTACTCTCTCTTTCTTCTTTCATCTTTCTTCCTTTAAGCACCTCAGGGGTCCCGGATATCCGGGACCCCTGAGGTGCGATTTTTATTGGATTGTCGGGGATGGATCTCAGCGGCGTCCGCCACCGAAGCCGCCCTTGCCGCCGAAGCCGCCCTTGCCGCCGAAGCCGCCGCCCCGGCTGCCGCCGGAGGAGCGTCCGCCGCCGCCAAAGCCGCCGCGATTGCCGAAGCCCCCGGACCTGGACCCGCCGCCGAAGCTGCCGCCGGGCCGGGGCCCGTTAGACCGGGGCGGCCGGGGCGGTGTGGGCCGAGGCGGACGGGGACCGCCGCCCATGGGTCCACCCATGGGACCGCCGGGACCCCGAGGCGGCCGGGGCGGCCGGGGCGCCCGGGGCCTGCGGCCCCAGAAAATGGGATAGTACACCGGCCCGCCCATCATAGCCGGACGCCGGCGATAGCGGTTGTAGCGCATGCGGTCCAGCAGCGCCCAAACCACGAAAATGCACACGATCAGCAGCACCACACCGGCGATGCTGACGCCGGAGGCGCCGGCAGGCTCCTGCCAGCGCTGGCCCGGAGCCGGGGACTGACCGCCGGTACTTGAGCGGCCCAGGGTCTGGGCCAGGACCACGTCGGACTGGCGGAAGAAATCCACCGCTGCCTGGGAATAATCCCCGGCATAGTAGGGGGTGTCCAGGGCGGTTTTCAGCCGGGTCTGCTGGGTGTCGGTCATCAGGTCCGCCAGGTTGTCGCCGCAGGCCACATACCAGTCGCCGCCCTTTACCAGCAGCAGCAGCATATCGTTGGCTCCCAGGCCCCACCTGGCCCCCAGCTCCCGGGCATAGTCCTCGCTGGACCAGCCCCGGATATCGTCCACGGCGGCCACCGCCACCACGGCGTAATATTGCTTGTTCCAGGCGGTGTTATAGTCCTGGATGGTCTGCCGGGTCTCCTGGTCCAGCAGGCCCGCCTCGTCGCAGATCCAGTTGTAATAGGACACCTCCGGCAGGGAGGCGGGCTTTTTGCTGATGCCGTAGACGCTGGCGCCCAGGATGGCCAGGATCAGCACCACCAGTGCAAAGCCTCGTTTTTGATAAAATTTCATGGTGACGGCACCAGTCCTTTCCAGGGAGATTGAGGGGAAACGGCCCGCAGGGGCCGGCGAATCAGGACCTTGCCTGCATCAGGGCGCATTCGGGCGGACAGAGACGTCCGCCCCTACAGAGGGGGGGGAGAACGGCGCTCCGCGAAGGGGGAGCGGGGCTTAGCCCCGGAGCTCCAGGAGCTTCTGCTTCAGCTCGCCCTCGATGCGGCCCAGCTCCACCTCGGCGGCCTTGCGCTTCTCGGCCCCCTCCTTCTGGATGTTCATCACCTCGTCCAGGGTGGAGATCAGCTGCTGGTTGGTGTGCTGCAGGGTCTCGATATCCACGATGGAGCGCTCGGCCTCCTTGGCGGTGGCGATGGTGCCCATCTTCAGGGTGTCGGCGTTCTTGCGCAGGAGCTGGTTGGTCATCTCGGTGACGGCGTTCTGGGCGGCGGTGGCCTGACGGCTGTGCTCCATGCCCAGGGCCAGCACCATCTGACTCTTCCACAGGGGGATGGTGTTCACCAGGGAGGACTGGATCTTCTCGATCATCTGGGTGTCATTGTTTTGCAGCAGGCGGGTCTGGGGACCCATCTGCACGGACACCATCCGGGTCAGCTCCAGGTCGTGGAGCTTCTTTTCAAACCGGTTGCACAGGTTCACCAGGTCGTTGTAGGCCTGGGCGTCCTCCGCCAGGCCGGACTGCTCCGCCTTTTTGCGCAGCTCCTCCAGCTCCGTGGACCGCACCTCCGCCAGCCGCTTCTTCCCGGCCAGAATGTACATGGTCAGTTCCTTGTAATACTTCAGGTTCAGCTCATACATCTGGTCAAACATGGCCACATCCTTCAGCAGGGTGATCTGGTGCTGTTCCAGGCTCTGGGCGATCTTGTCCACGTTGGCCTCCACCTTGCCGTACTGGGCCTTCATGGTCTCCAGCCGGTTGCCGGTCCTTCTGAACAGGCCCGCCAGGCCCTTCTTTTCCTCCTCCTCGCCGAAGCCCTTCAGCTCCACCACCAGCTGGCTCAGGTCCTTGCCGATCTCGCCCAGGTCCTTGTTGCGGACGCTGTTCAGGGCGTTTTCGGAAAAGCCCGCCACGCTCTTCTGGGCCGCCGCGCCATATTGCAAAATCATGTTGGTGTCCCGGATGTCGATCTTGTGGGAGAAATCCTCCACCGCCTTCTTTTCCGCGTCGGTCAGCAGCTTGTCGTCCATCTCCACGGGCTCAATTTTCTTTTCCTCCTCCACCTGGGGGGCCTCCGGGGCTTCCGGAGTCAGGGTCAGGGTGGGCACTGCCTCGGCGGCAGCGGCGGTGGGGTCCAGGGTCAGCTGGGGGGTCATGTTATCGGTCATGGTAATCGTCCTTCCTTTATGAGTAATGGTGTCTTAAAGCTCCAATTGGATCCCGTCGTCCTGGGGGCCGTCGTCAGGCTTTGCCTGGGTGCGGTGGATGGGGTCGTTGCTGAGGCCCTCCCGGGCCATCATGTTGTCCAGCACCGTGATATCCGTGGAGATATCCAGGGCCTGGTCGCCGAACAGGCTGTCCAGCTGCCGCTCGAAGGCGGTGACGATGGTGCTCATCATGCCCCGCACCCGCTCCATGGTGCCGGTGATGTTCTCCCCCTGGACGCCCTGGCGGCTCATGTCGTCATAGGCCCGCAGCAGCTTCAGGGTGGTGGGCAGATAGTAGCTCATGAACTTGCGGATCTGGGGCAGCTGGGAGGGATTCTTCTGCACCTGCTGAAAAATCTTGTCGGACACCTGGGAAAGCCGTTCAATCTGGGCGCTGATGGCCGCGTCCTGGATGCTGTCGTTCAGGCGGCGCATCTCGTCCAGAGCGCCCTTTCCCTGGGCGATCATCTGGTCCAGCTCCTGGTTGCCGGTGGTTTCCGGCTCCTGGGGCACCTCCTCCACGATGTCCTTGCAGAACAGCCGGGCGATGCCGTATACCACGGCGGAGGCCGCCAGGGCTATGACAAAGTGCCCCGGCCGGTACAGGGGGAACAGCAGGGCATACAGCACCCATGCAGCCGCCGCCGCATACAGCGGCGCAGCCGGTTTGTGAACGATTTTTTTCATCCCATCGCCTCCGAATTTGCGTTAAGACTATTATACCCCACAGGCCATTTTCGGTCAAGAAAAAAGCCTGTGGGGCGGGGAAAATCAGATGGCCACGGGGATCTTTTCGTCAAAGGGCAGGGGGTCGTACCCCTCCAGCCGGAAGCTGTCCCGGGTGAAGCGATAGAAATCCGTCACCTCCGGGTCCATGACGAAGGCCGGGGCCGGGCGGCCCTGCCGCTCCAGCAGCTGCCGCACCAGGGGGACGTGCCGGTCATAGATGTGTGCGTCGGCGATGACGTGGACCAGCTCCCCGGCCTCCAGGCCGGAGGCCTGGGCCATCATATGCACCAGCACGGCGTACTGGACCACGTTCCAGTTGTTGGCCGTCAGCATATCCTGGCTGCGCTGGTTCAGAATGGCGTTCAGGGTCCGGCCCGACACGTTGAAGGTCATGGAATAGGCGCAGGGGTACAGGGCCATCTCGTGCAGGTCCTGGAAGTTATACAGATTGGTCATGATCCGCCGGGAGGCAGGGTTGTGCCGCAGGTCATACAGCACCCGGTCCACCTGGTCAAACGCCCCCTCCGGGTATTGGTGCTTCACCCCCAGCTGATAGCCGTAGGCTTTGCCGATGGAGCCGTTTTCGTCGGCCCAGCTGTCCCAGATGTGGCCCCGCAGGTCGTGGATGTTGTTGGACTTCTTCTGCCAGATCCACAGAAGCTCGTCGATGCAGGTTTTGAAATAGGTGCGGCGGATGGTGAGAATGGGAAACTCCTGCCGCAGGTCATAGCGGTTGATGATGCCGAATTTCTTCACCGTGTGGGCCGGAGTACCGTCCTCCCAGTGGGGGCGGACGTTCTGGTCTGTGTCCCACACCCCGTTTTCCAGGATGTCCCGGCAGTTCTGCTGAAATATTTCATCGGCGCGGCTCATAGGCGGCCCCTCCTTATACGTTTTGGGGTTATTGTACCATAACGTGGGGTAAGATACAAGGAAATGGCAGACATAAGGAAAAGTTGTTTGTTTCACCGGGTGGCTGGTGGTATATTATATGTGTATGACTATGTGAATCAGGAGGAAATGACTATGCAGTATGATGTGCTGATCGTGGGCGGAGGCCCCGGCGGAATTTATTCCGCCTATGAGCTGCTGGAGAAGCGGCCGGACCTGAAGATCGCCCTGTTTGAGGCGGGCCACGCCCTGGCCCGGCGGCACTGTCCCATTGACGGCGTGAAGGTGAAGTCCTGCGTCAAGTGCCCCACCTGCGCCATTATGAACGGCTTCGGCGGCGCCGGGGCCTTTTCCGACGGCAAATACAACATCACCAACCAGTTCGGCGGCACCCTGCACGAGTATATCGGCAAAAAGCAGGCCCTGGAGCTGATGGAATATGTGGACGAAATCAACGTGGCAAACGGCGGTGAGGGCACCCACCTGTACTCCACCGGCGCAACCCCCATCAAGAAGCTGTGCCTGGAGAACGACCTGCACCTGCTGGACGCCTCTGTCCGCCACCTGGGCACGGATAAGAACCTGGTGGTGCTGGAGCACCTGTATAACCGGCTGAAGGACAGGATGGATATCTACTTCGACACGCCGGTGCAGTCCGTGGAGCGCACCGACGGCGGCTACCGGGTGGTGACGGACAAGGGCAGCTACGACGGCCGCTACTGCGTCATCTCCGTGGGCCGCAGCGGCAGCAAGTGGATGGAGCAGGTGTGCCGGGAGCTGGACATCGCCACCAGGTCCAACCGGGTGGACATCGGCGTCCGGGTGGAGCTGCCCTATGAGGTGTTCGCCCACCTGACCGACGAGCTGTATGAAAGCAAGATCGTCTACCGCACCGAGAAGTTCCAGGACCGGGTGCGCACCTTCTGCATGAATCCCAAGGGGGCGGTGGTCAACGAGAACACCAACGGCATCGTCACCGTCAACGGCCACAGCTATGAGGACCCGGCCATGCACACCGAGAACACCAACTTCGCCCTGCTGGTGGCCAAGCACTTCTCCGAGCCCTTCAAGGATTCCAACGGCTACGGCGAGAGCATCGCCCGGCTGTCCAACATGCTGGGCGGCGGCGTCATCATCCAGCGCTTCGGCGACCTGATCCGGGGCCAGCGGTCCACCCCCAAGCGCATCGAGGAGAGCTTCGTGACCCCCACCCTGTCCGCCACCCCCGGCGACCTGAGCCTGGTGATGCCCAAGCGCATCCTGGACGGCATCATCGAGATGATCTACGCCCTGGACAAGATCGCCCCGGGCACCGCCAACGATGACACCCTGCTCTATGGCGTGGAGGTGAAGTTCTATAACATGGAGGTCCAGCTGGACAAGAACCTCCAGACCTGCCACCCGGGCCTGTTCGTCATCGGCGACGGCAGCGGCGTGACCCACTCCCTGTCCCACGCCAGCGCCAGCGGCGTGTATGTGGCCCGCTATATCGCGGAAAACGCCTAAAAATTGAAAACAACACGCACCCCCGGCGGATCCCGCCGGGGGTGCGCTTTTTGTTCGCTTATGCTTGTTGGCTCAGGCACGATAATCGTCGTCATCGTCCAGCCATCCCGTGCCGCCGCAGATGTTGCACTTGATGGTGGTTGTGCCGCGGCAGTAGGTGCAGTCGATGTCCTCGTTCCGGGGATCCCGGCCGGTGCCGCGACAGACGGAGCAGTCGATGATGCCGAAGCTTCTGCATTCCGGGCAACGTCTCATAGCAGATCTCTCCTCTCAGTCCTCTTCAAAGTCGGAACAGCAGCTGTTCCAGCCGGTTTCGCAGTCCCGCAGGGTGCAGTAGCCGTCGCGCGGCTGATAGAACCGGCAGTTCGCACATTTTTCCATAGTGAACCTCCTTCGTGCCTTACGTGCGCTCGAACCCTTCGTTGATCATGTCCACAACGTCCTGAATCCAGCCCTCTTCCTCCTGGGCCTGGAACTCATTCCGCCCGGGGATAAGCAGTTCGCCAATCAGTCCGGCTCTGCGCTGGCTCATTTGACGATCCTTCTGCACGTCCCGGCCCCAGAGGGGGAAGGTGACTGTGTTGCCGTTGACAATGACGCCGACCTCGCGATATTTGAAGGGGGGATTGGGATGCCGGATCACCAGCATAGGCAGCTTCTGGGCGAACAGGCCCGTGCCGCTCTTGACCTCGTCCATGGTGACGACGGCCGGGAAGCCGCGCTGCCGGATTTTATTCTCCAGTTTACGCTGGATGCTGCTGAGCAGAGCGGCGCCCTGTCCGTTGCTGATGCGGATGCCTTGATCTGCGTATGGTTGACCGGGACGCAAGGTATATGCCATGGGAATCGATCTCCTCTCTGTTATTGTCTATTATTAAAATACCATAGTATTTTACATATGTCAAGTGTTTGTTGATAATAGTATTTTAATAATGGATATTACAGTTGCTGACGGGAGGAAGTCTATGCTGAGCCAACGCATCCGCGAGCTTCGCGTGGCCCAGGGCTATAGCCAGGTGACCCTGGCCAAGCGCCTGGGCGTATCCAAGCAGGCGGTGTCCAACTGGGAAAATGACAACATTCAGCCATCCATAGAGATGCTTTTGCGGCTTGCCCAGCTGTTTTCGGTATCCACGGACTATCTGCTGGGCCGGGAGACCTCTTTGTGCGCGGACCTGAGCGGACTTTCCGAGGAGGCGGCAGGCCATGTCCTGCTGCTGATCGACGATCTCCGCCGGGCGGCAGACCTCCGGAACACCTGAAAACAACACGCACCCCCGGCGGATTCCGCCGGGGGTGCGCTTTCTTCTACATGTATCCTCTCAGAATAGCCCGGTGATGACGCCGTTTTCGTCCACGTCGATGTTCTCCGCCGCCGGGACCCGGGGCAGGCCCGGCATGGTCATGATGTCCCCGGTATAGGCCACGATGAACCCCGCTCCGGCGCTGACCTTCAGACTGCGGACGGTGACGGTGAAGTCCCTGGGGGCCCCCGGCAGGGCCGGGTCGTCGGACAGGGAATACTGGGTCTTGGCCATGCACACCGGCAGGTCGCCGAAGCCCAGCTCCGTCAGCCGCTTCAGCTGCTTCTGGGCGGCGGGGGTCAGCACCGCCTGACTGCCGCCGTACACCCGGCCCACAATGGAGTTGAGCTTATAGATCAGGGAGGTGTTGTCGGGATAGGCGAAGGTGAACTCCTCCAGCCGGGGCTGATCGCACAGGCGCACCACCTCCCGGGCCAGGTCCCGGCCTCCCTCGCCGCCCTTGGCCCAGACCTCCGACAGCACGGCGTTGACTCCCAGCTCCCGGCACCGCTCCTGCACCAGCCGAAGCTCCTCCGCCGTGTCCGTGGGGAAGGCGTTGACGGCCACCACGCAGGGCAGGTGGAAGGTGTTGCGGATGGTGCCCACATGGTGCAGCAGGTTGGGCAGACCCTTTTCCAGGGCGGACAGATCCTCCCGGTTCAGCTCCGCCTTGGGCACGCCGCCGTGGTATTTCAGCGCCCGCACCGTGGCCACGATCACCACGGCGGAGGGCCGCAGGCCGGACAGGCGGCACTTGATGTCGAAAAACTTCTCCGCCCCCAGGTCGGCGGCAAAGCCCGCCTCGGTAACGGCATAGTCCCCCAATTTCAGGGCCATCCGGGTGGCGGTGACGCTGTTGCATCCGTGGGCGATGTTGGCAAAGGGCCCGCCGTGGATCAGGGCAGGGGAGTGCTCCAGGGTCTGCACCAGGTTGGGCTTCAGCGCATCCTTCAGCAGGGCCGTCATGGCCCCCTCCGCCTTGAGATCGTGGGCCGTCACCGGCCGCCCGTCAAAGGTATAGGCCACGATCATCCGGCCCAGCCGGGCCTTCAGATCCGGGATATCGCTGGCCAGGCACAGCACGGCCATGACCTCGCTGGCCACGGTGATGTCGAACCCGTCCTCCCGGGGTACCCCCTGCATCCGGCCTCCCAGGCCGTCGATGACGTGGCGGAGTTGGCGGTCGTTCATGTCCACGCAGCGCTTCCACACGATCTGCTTGCAGTCGATGCCCAGGGCGTTGCCCTGCTGGATGTGGTTGTCCAGCAGAGCGGCCAGCAGGTTGTTGGCCGCCCCGATGGCGTGGAAATCCCCGGTGAAGTGGAGGTTGATGTCCTCCATGGGGATGACCTGGGCATAGCCGCCTCCGGCGGCCCCGCCCTTCACGCCGAACACCGGCCCCAGGGACGGCTCCCGCAGGGCGGCCACGGCGTTTTTGCCGATTTTCCGCAGGCCGTCGGTAAGGCCCACGGTGGTGGTGGTTTTCCCCTCCCCGGCGGGGGTGGGGGTGATGGCGGTGACCAGGATCAGCTTGCCGTCGGGCCGGTCCGCCCGGTCCCGCAGCAGGCGGTAGTCGATCTTGGCCTTATACCGGCCGTACTGCTCCAGATACTGGGGGTCGATGCCGCAGGCGGCGGCAATATCGCCGATGGGCAGGGGCGCGGCCTGCTGGGCGATCTGAATGTCTGTCATGTGGCTTCTCCTTCCGTTTTCCCTATATTTCCCTATCCAGGCCCCGAAGGTCCTGTGAGGTCTATTATACGGGATAGGCGGCGGGTTGTCACCTGAAATTTGGCATTTTCGTCAAAAAAACGGGGACCGTCCCACCGGAACGGTCCCCGTCACTAAAAGGGCAGCGCCTTTTTTGACTTATCCATAATACGCCATCAGCATATCCACCACGGTGCCGTAGCTCTGGGTCCCCCGGGACTCGCCGCTGCTTTTCAGGAAGGAGTCGTACACCTTCTGGGCCGCGTCGTTTACCGGACCCTCAAATTCCGCCCAATAGGCGGAGTTGTCCCGCAGGTCCGCCACCACCGTGTCCGGCAGCAGCACCCGCACCTGCTTCCAGGCCTCCTGATCCGCCCGGTACAGGGCGTTGGAGAGGTAGGTGAACCCCATCAGCCACCCGGAGTAGCGATACGCCGGGCTCTGCGCCGTGGTGGAGGCGGCAATGGCGATGAAATTGCACTCCTGCTCCGAGGCGATGCCCCGCTGATGGGCCATCTCATGGGCAATGGTGCCGGGCAGATAGCAGGCGGGGCTGTCGATGTTCAGGTTGGCCTCCCCGGTAAAGGGGAAGTAAAACCCCGTGAAGTCCATGGCGCTCAGAGCCGTGGAAAACCGCACCCCCTTGGGCACATGGTCCTCCATCACCAGGCAGGGAAATGCGTCGTACACGCCGTCGAACACCCGCACGCTGTCGGCAAAGATGTCGTCCCGGCTTTCGGCAAAGAGGCCGTTTTCGTCCCGCTGCACCTGGTCCGCGCAACCGGCCAGCTGCCGGGCGAAATACTCCGTCACCCGGGCCAGCTCCTCCGGGGTGGACTCCCGGGCGTATACGCCGGACTGCTTCTGGAAGGACTCGGCGTAGTAGTTGACGCCCCACAGCAGGCTGAACCCGGCGTACACCGTCAGCACGGTGCACACCACCGTCAGCACGAACCGGTACACGATCCGCCCCCGGCGGCCCTTTTCCGTGATCAGCCGCCGGACGGTATCCCCCATCCACAGCAGGATAACTCCCGCCGCCACGGCGTACAGCAGCTCCGCCACGGAGAAGTCCGCCCGATAGCACACCGCCGCCACCGCCCGCTCCAGGGGCATGATGATCCCCCGGCTGAACCGGGTCATCAGCCCCGGCACAGTCCGCAGGGCGAAGTACAGGGCCAGCACCCCGCACACCGACAAAAGCCAGACGTGCAGCCCCCGGTGCCGCCGGAAAAAGGCCCTCATAGCTCCAGCGGGCGGCCCGTCAGATACATCACCGTCCGCAATGCGGCGATGAGCTTGCCGCCCTCGTCCCGGATGTCCGTGCGGCTGAAGCCCATGTGCCCGCCCATCTTCTCCACGGTGCCCACGGCGGTGAGCTTCCCAGTTCCCGGGGCGGCGGACAGGTATTCGATGCTGGAGGACACCGTGAAGGTCACCTCCTGCCGCAGGGTCAGCAGGGCCATCCCCGCCGCCACGTCGGCCATGGTAAACAGCGCGCCGCCGTGGGGGGTGCCCCAGCAGTTCAGACTGTCCGGCTGCAGCTCCAGCTCCACCGTGGCGGTGCCGTCGTCCACGGCAGTGACCTTCATATGATTATACTGGCTGAAGGGCTCCGCCCCGGGGCCCTGGGATGATTGCAGTAATTTCTGTCTCCGTTCTTCGGTCATATGCGCTCACTCCGCCGCTGCCAGCAGCTGGCGGGTATATTCCTCCTTCGGATGGTCAAATAGCTCCTCCACCGGCCCCTGCTCCACGATGCGCCCCTGGTGCATCACCAGGCACCGGTCGCAGATCTCGTAAACCACGTTGAGGTCGTGGGAGATAAACAGATACGAAATGCCCAGCTCCCGGCGCAGCCGGGCGATCAGCTGCAGAATCTGGGCCTGGATGGTCACGTCCAGGGCCGACACGGCCTCGTCGGCCACGATCAGCTGGGGATGCACGATCAGCGCCGCGCCGATGCACACCCGCTGCCGCTGTCCGCCGGACAGCTGATGGGGCAGCCGATCCCGGCACTCCGGGTCCAGGCCCACCAGCTCCATGGTCCGCTCCACCCGGCGGGCGATCTCCTCCTTGCCGTACTTCCCGTAAATGCGCAGAGGCTCGGCCAGAATCCAGCCCACGGTGCGGCTGGGGTTCAGGCTGCTGGCCGGGTCCTGGAACACCATCTGGGGCCGCTTGGTGAAGTGGGTCACCGTGCCGGTATAGTCCGGCACAAAGCCCAGAATGGTCCGGGCCAGGGTGGTCTTTCCGCTGCCGGACTCCCCCACCAGGCCCAGAATCTCCCCCCGGTGCAGGTCAAAGCTCACGTCATGGAGCACCTGCCGGCGCTTTCTGCGGCCGATGGTGCCGGAGGGCCGGTACCACACGTTCAGGTCACGGACCTGCAGAACAAGGTCCTGGCTCATAGCTTCCTCCTTGTGGGAATGGCGGCGATCAGCCGCTGGGTATAGGGGGCCTGGGGGTGGAAGAATATCTGGTCCACCGGGCCGGACTCCACGATGTGTCCCTTCTCCATCACCGCCACCCGGGTGCACAGCTTCCGCACCACCGCCAGGTTGTGGGAAATAAACAGAATGGACATGCCCCGCTCCCGGTTCAGGCGGCGCAGCAGTTCCAGGATCTGGGCCTGGATGGTCACGTCCAGGGCCGTGGTGGGCTCGTCCGCCAGCAGCAGCTTCGGCCGGGGCAGGATGGCCGCCGCGATCATGGCCCGCTGCAGCATGCCGCCGGACAGCTCGTGGGGATACCGGCGGTATACGTCCTCCGCCTCCGGCAGGTCCACGTCCCGCAGGGCCTGCAGGGCCAGCTCCCGCCGCTTTCCCGGCGGCAGGTCCGTGTGCACCCGCAGGCACTCCTCCACCTGGGGCCCGATGCGCATGGTGGGGTCCATGGCGCTCATAGGCTCCTGGAACACCACGCAGATGTCCTTTCCCTGGATGCTGCGCAGGATGTCGCCGCTGCTGGTCAGCAGGTCCCGCCCGTCCAGCAGGATCTTCCCCCGGAAGGACGCCTGCTCCGGCCGCAGCAGGCCGGAGATCATCATGGCGGTGACGGTTTTTCCGCTGCCGGATTCCCCCACCAGGCCCACGATCTCGCCGTCGCCCACCGTCAGGTCGATGCCCCGCACCGCCTCGTGGTCCGCCCCGTGGAACTGCACATGCAGATCCCGGATTTCCAGCATACCGTCACCTCCCCCATTCCTTTCGCTGCAGGCCCTCGCCCAGCAGGCTGACGCCTAAAATCAGCAGCACGATCACGCCGCCCACCGTCAGCATATACCAGGGGGCCCTGGCCATATAGCTCTGGGACTCCGACAGCATGTACCCCAGGGACACGTCCGGGGGCTTCACGCCGATGCCCAGATAGCTCATGCTGGCCTCCGCCAGCACGGCGTTGTTAAACCCAATGACCAGGGTAGGCAGAAGCACCTGCCGGGTGTTGGGCAGAATATGCAGAAACATAATGCGCAGATGCCCCGCTCCCATGAGCCGGGCGCTTTTGACATAGTTCATCTCCCGGTGCCGGGCAAATTCGCTGCGGATCACCCGGGCATAGCTGGGCACAAAGGCGACACCCAGGGCCAGGATCACGTTGTACTTGCCGAACCCCAGCAGCGAGATGAACACCAGCGCCAGCAGGATGCTGGGAAACGCCGTCACCGCGTCGTTGACGCGCATCAGCGCCTCGTCCAGCCAGCCGCCGAAATAGCCGGTAAAGGCCCCCACCAGGGTGCCCGCCGCCGCGCCGATGCACACGGTGGCGGCGCTGATGAAGAAGGTGGTGCCCGCCCCGGCCAGCACCCGGCTGAAAATGTCCCGGCCGAAGTTGTCCGTGCCGAACAGGTGCCGCAGGCACGGGGCCAGGAATTTCTCGCTGCCGGACATGGCCGTGGGGGAATAGGGGGTCCACACGCAGCCCACCAGGGCCAGGGCCGTCATCAATCCGGTGAGGATCAGCCCCGTCCGCAGATAGTGATTCTTTTTTTCGTTCAGCAACAAGGCCCGCTCCCACCTTTCTTTTCCCGATTTGTCACGTCAGCCGCAGCCGGGGGTCCAGCCGCTGGTTGATCAGGTCCGCCAGCAGGTTCACCAGCACCACCCAGAAGGCCACGATCACCACCACCGCCTGCACCACGGGATAGTCCCGGTTGGCGATGGAGGTCAGCAGCATCCGGCCCAGCCCCGGCAGGGAGAATACCTGCTCGATGACCACGGAGCCGGCCACAATGTCCGCCACGGTCATGGCCAGAAACGACACCACCGGCCCCATGGCATTGCGCAGCACATGGCGGTACAGGGTAGCCCGGTCGCTGTTGCCCCGGCTGTGTGAGGTGCGGACATAGTCCTTCTGCAGCTCCGACAGAATGGACGAGCGCAGCATCTTCACCGTCATAGCCACCCTGGGCAGGGCGATGGACACGGCCGGGAACAGAAAATACCACAGGCTGCCGCCGAAGTTGTCGCCGGGGGAAACATAGTTTCCCGGCACGAACCACCGCAGCACCAGCCCGAACACATAGGTCAGCAGGATGCCCGTCACAAAGGCCGGGATGGCCATGAGCGCCTGGTTCACGGCGGTCATGGCCCGGTCCAGCCGCCCTCCGGCGTGGCGGGCGGTGAAAATGCCCAGGGGGATGGAAAAGGCCAGGATCAGCACAAAGGACATCCCCGTCAGAAGCCCCGTCACCGGCAGCTTCCCCGCCAGCATGGACGACACCGGCATTTTATAGCTGTAGGACGTGCCGAAGTCCCCCTTCAGGGCCCCCAGCACCCACTGGACATACCGCTCAAAAAACGGCCGGTCCAGTCCCATTTCCGCCCGCAGGGCGGCGATGCGCTCCGGGGTGGCCTCGGTACCCAGCAGCTTCACCGCCGGGTCCCCGGGGATCACCTGGAACGCCAGAAACGCCAGAAAAGAGACGATGACCATGGTCAGCAGCATCAGTCCGATTTTCTTGGCCGCGTATTTCATGGTCATCGCCTCTTTCAATTCAGTATAACGTTACCGCTGGGTCAGATAGACCGTGGACAGGTCCAGCACATAGATGGGATAGAACTTCAGTCCCCCCAGATCCTGCCGCATGGCCACCAGGTCGCACAGGTCCTGGATATACACGTTGGCGGCGGTGTCCGCCAGCATGGTCTCCATCTGCTTGTACAGGTCCGTCTGAGTGGCCTCGTCCTGGGCGTTGATGGCCTGCTGGAACAGGGCGTCATAGGCGGGGTTATTATAGTTGATGAAGTTCTTGCCGTAGTCGGAGGTGAACCGCTCCAGCATGGCCCGGGCGGTCATATTGGCGGCGTCCACGCCCACCACCGTGGCCTGGAACTGGCGGCCGTTATAGATGGTGTCCAGCCAGGTGCTCCATTCCACCGGCTGGATGGTCACGTTGATCCCCGCCTCCCGCAGCTGCTCGGCCACCACCTCGGCGGTGTCCATATGGGGCTGATAGTTGTTGGGGACGGAGATGGTCATGTCGAAGCCGTCGGGATACCCGGCCTGGGCCAGCAGCTCCTTGGCCTTTGCCACGTCGTGGGGATACTTATCCACCAGCTCCGGCAGGAAATACTTGGTAAACGCGGGATAGATGCTGCTGCCCACGGCGGTGCCGTGGCCGTCGGCCACCATGTCCATGATGCCCTGCCGGTCGATGGCATAGCACAGGGCCTGGCGCACCAGCTGATTGTCAAAGGGCTTGGCCTGGTTGTTCAGATAGATGGCCTGCACCAGGTTCATGGTGCCCTCCAGCACCTGGAAGCTCTGGTTCAGCTGGGAGGCCTGGGCGGAGGTCAGGTGGGCGCACAGGTCGATGGACCCGCCGTTCAGGTTCATCACCAGGGCGTCGGCATTTTCGCAGATCTTATAGGTGACCTTGTCCAGCCACGCCGGGGCGCCCCAGTAATCCTCGAACCGCTCCATGACGAAGTCCTGCTGGGGGGTCCGGGACACGAACCTGAAGGGGCCGGTGCCCACCGGAGCCGTGTCCTGATTTTCATAGTCTGCGGGGATGATGGCGGCCGTCATATAGCTGATGAACTCCAGGTCCCGCTGTGCGATGGTAACGGCAACGGTCTTTTCGTCCAGGGCCTCCACACTCTTGACAGCAGAAAACGCCGCTACCAGAGGCTTCTCCTGACCCTCCGGCACAGCGGCGCAGCGATTGATGGAATATACAACATCCTCTGCGGTCACTGTCTGGCCGTTGTGGAACTTCACTCCCTCACGAAGCGTGAAGGTATAGGTGGTTCCATCCTCGGACAGCGTGTATTTCTCCGCCACAGCGGGGATCATTTCGCCGTCGGAATTGGGCTTCACCAATCCCTCGAAGATGTTGAACAAGACCTCTCTGGTTCCTGCGGCCACCGTCTGGTGGGGGTCAAGACTGTCGTCCAGGTCCTGGGCGATGCCAACGGTGATCTCGCCACCCTTGACCGGTTCGCCCGTTTTGCCGTTATTTCCTTGTCCGCCGGGGTCCTTGCTGCCGTCTCCGCATCCCGGGAGTACGGCGCCGACCATTACCAGCGCCAGGAAAAGAGCCAATAGTTTCTTCTTCATAGCTTTCTCCTTTTTCCTTGCCGCGACCTTGGCGGCAAGCCAGAAATAATGGTGTCAGGCGGCAGTGCGGACAGGCCCCGCCGCCCCTATTCAATTGTCGAAGTGGACTGTACCACATTTCCCCGTGGATTGCAAGGGCTTTTCGCAACTTTTCTCCCGGAATGTGAAAATTTTATCCATCTGCCGCCGTTTTTCCGATTTTTTCCGCCGGTGGAGGGGTCTGCCTCCGGAACACAACATTGTGCACAATGACGTGCCATTTCCTCTGGGGAAAATATGGCGTCTGAGGGGGTTGTTTTGTGCAAATTGTGGTGTTATACTGTGCAATTGCGTGCCAGTATATTTTGGATAAGAGGTGTGTTTCATGGAAGCGACGCAAAAAACGAGCGCCCTGTCCGTCAACATGACGGAAGGCTCCCTGTGGAAAAATATGCTGCTGTTCAGCCTGCCCCTGATGCTGACCCAGGTGCTGGAGGTGCTGTTCAACCTCAGCGACGTGGCCATTGCCGGCAAGTTCGCGGACTACCGGGCGCTGGGAGCCGTGGGCTCCACCACGCTGCTGGTGTCGCTGTTCACGGGACTGCTGATCGGCATGGGCAGCGGCGTCAACGTGGCGGTGGCCCGGGGCCTGGGCATGGGGGATAGGCAACGGGTGGAAAAAACCGTTCACACGTCCTTTGTGCTGTGCGCCGCCATCGGCGTGGTGCTGTGCCTGATCTGCGTGCTGCTGGCCCGGCCCATGCTGGCCCTGCTGCACACCAAGGACGAGCTGATGGATGGGGCCGTGCTGTATCTGAAGATATACGCCCTGAGCATGCCGGCCATGGCCGTGTACAACTGCGGCAACGGCATCATGAGCGCCGTGGGCGACACCCGGCGGCCTCTGCTGTATCTGTCCGTTGCCGGTGTGCTGAACGTGGTTCTGAACCTGTTCTTTGTGATCCGCTGCCACATGGCCGCCGAGGGCGTGGCCATCGCCAGCGTCATCGCCCAGTGCCTGTCGGCCCTACTGATCGTGCTGCACCTGCTGCGGCGGAAGGACGCCTGCCGCCTGGAGTTGCGCCGTCTCCGGGTCCATCCCCAGGAGGCCCGGCGGGTCCTGGCCATCGGCATCCCCACGGGGCTGCAGAACGCCATTTTCGCCGTGGCCAACCTGTTTGTCCAGGTGGGCCTGAACTCCTTCGACGCCGTCACGGTATCCGGCAGCTCCGCCGCCGCCAACGCCGATACCCTGCTGTTTAACATGATGGCGGCCTTCTATACCGGCTGCGCCAGCTTCGTCAGCCGGAACTGGGGCGCCGGCAAAACCGAGCGCATCGTCAAAAGCTACCTGGTGAGCATGTGCTACGCTGCCGGGGTGGGGGCCGTGTGCGGTCTGCTGCTGCTGTTTTTCGGCCGGAGCTTCCTGGGCCTGTTTGCCAACGAAACGGCGGTCATCGACGCGGGCATGCAGCGGCTGCGGATCATGAGCTTTTCCTATGTGGTGTCCCCGCTGATGGACGCCAGCATCGCCGCATCCCGGGGCATCGGCAAAAGCGTAGGCCCCACGGTGATCGTCATTCTGGGCTCCTGCGTGTTCCGGGTCATCTGGGTATACACCGTGTTCGCCTGGCTGGGCACCATCACCTCCCTGTATCTGCTGTATATCTTCTCCTGGGCCATCACCGGCGCCGCGGAGATCGTCTATTTCCGCCGCAGCTATAAGAAGGTCATCCTGTCGGCCCAGAGCTGGTAAAGACTTCTGCGGCCCGCTGCGCAGGGCTGGACTTGTTGACAAGTTAAAAAACCGGGACGCTGCGGCGTCCCGGTTTTTTTGCGAAATGGTCAATTAAATAGGGCTTATTCCTGGTCCAGGACCAGCTCCATGGTGTCCTGGGCGATCATCAGCTCCTCGTTGGTGGGGACCACCATCACGGTGACGGGGGCGCCGTCCCGGGAGATGATCTGCTCCTTGCCCCGGCAGCGGTTCTTCTCCGGATCGCAGGTGATGCCCATGAACTCCAGGCCCTGGAGGATGTGGGCACGGGTCTCGGCGGAGTTCTCGCCCACGCCGGCGGTGAACACCACCACGTCCACGCCGCCCATGGCGGCGGCGTACTCGGCGATCATCTTGCGGACCCGGTACTCGAAGATCTCCAGCGCCACGGTGGCCCGGTGATGGTCCTTCTCCGCCGCCTGCTCCAGATCCCGGAAGTCGGAGGACACGCCGGACAGGCCCAGCATGCCGGACTTCTTATTCAGCAGGTTCACGGCCTCGGAGATGGTCATGTCGTACTTGTTGGCAATGAACTCCACCACGCCCACGTCCATGTCACCGGCCCGGGTGCCCATGGGCAGGCCCGCCAGCGGCGTCAGGCCCATGGAGGTGTCCACGCAGCGGCCGCCGTCGATGGCGGCCAGGGAGGAGCCGTTGCCCAGGTGGCAGGACACCACCTTCAGCTCCGCCGGGTCACGGCCCAGGATCTCCGCCGCCCGCAGGGACACATAGCGGTGAGAGGTGCCGTGGAAGCCGTAGCGCCGGATCTTGTCGTTTTCATAGTACTCATAGGGGATGGAGTACAGATACGCATGCTCGGGCATGGTCTGGTGGAAGGCGGTGTCGAACACCGCCACCTGGGGCACGTCGTGGCCCAGGACGGCCCGGCAGGCCTCAATGCCGATGATGTTGGCCGGATTATGCAGAGGCGCCAGGGGGGTGCAGTCCTCCACCGCCTGCATCACCTGGTCGGTGATGAGAACGGAGCTGGCGAAGCTCTCGCCGCCGTGGACCACCCGGTGACCCACCGCGTCGATCTCCTTCATGGAGGAGATGACGCCGTTGTCCGGGTCCACCAGGGCGGACAGCACCGCCTGGATGGCCTCGGAATGGGTGGGCATGGGGACGTCCGCCGCCGATACGGCGGCCTTGCCCTCCACCTGGGGCTTATAGGTGAATTTTCCGTCAATGCCGATGCGCTCGCACAGGCCTTTGGCCAGCAGATGGCCGGTTTCCGGGTCCAGCAGCTGATACTTCAGGGATGAGCTGCCGGCATTGATGACTAATACTTTCATGAAAGACCTCCTTGATTTTTGGTCCCACATTACATGCTGCAGGTTCCTTCTTCTCTATCTCGCAGGATATTGTATCGAAAAGACGGCGGCTTGGCAACCTTTTTTGGAAATAACTGGAAGCAAAATGAAAAAATAGCGGTCAAGGTTTTAACAATGTCAGGTATAGGAAACGGCTGTATTTCATAGGCGGACAAATATGTGAAAATCCTGGCAAACGGGTGAGTCCGCTTGTCAGAAATTTCACGGAGTATCCGCCTGTCAGGCGGGAAGCGGTCGATAGGAGCCAAGGAAAGTCTGTCCGTCACAGGGGGACAGATGGGAAGCGCTTTCCCGGAAAACGGGGTGAAAAAAGCCCCGGCAGCGGCGCTGCCGGGACTTCCATATTCTGGTAATTATTGCAGGATGCGGGCAGCAGACTCCTCGGCGAACTGCTTGCTGTAAAGATCGTGGTAATAGCCATGGCGGCGCAGCAGCTCCTGATGGGTGCCCTGCTCCACGATGCGGCCGTCCCGGACCACCAGGATCATGTCCGCCTTGCGGATGGTGGAGAGCCGGTGGGCGATGAGGAAGGAGGTGCGGTCCTGGAGCAGGTGGTCGATGGCCTGCTGGATCAGCTGCTCGGTCTGGGTGTCGATGGAGGAGGTGGCCTCGTCCAGGACGAAGATGCGGGGGTCCGCCAGCACGGCCCGGGCAAAGGAGATCAGCTGCTTTTCGCCGGTGGAGAGCCGTCCGCCGCCCTCGCCCACGTCGCTGTCCCAGCCCTTTTCCAGCTTGGCCACCACCGTGTCGGCGGACACGGCCCGGGCGGCGGCCTCCACCTGCGCATCGATGGCGTCCAGCTTCCCGTAGCGGATGTTCTCCCGGACGGTGCCGGAAAACAGGTGGGGGTCCTGGAGCACATAGCCGATGCTGCTGTGGAGCCACAGCTGGCTGCGCTGCCGGTAGTCCACGCCGTCGATGAGAATCTGGCCCTCCGTGGGCTCGAAGAAGCGGCAGGCCAGGTTCACCAGGGTGCTCTTACCCGCGCCGGTTTCGCCCACGATGGCCACGGTGGATCCCTGGGGAATGTGCAGGGAGAAGTGCTCCAGCACGTTGCCGCCGCCGTCGGGATAGCGGAAGGTCACGTCCCGGAACTCGATCTCGCCCCGGATGGGCTCCCAGTTCTCCCGCTTGGGGTGGAAGGCGTCGCCGTACTTTTCGATGACCTCCGGGGCGTCCTGAATCTGGGGGGTCTTGTCCATCAGGTCCATGACCCGCTCGATGGAGGCCTGCAGGGAGATGAACTCGGCAATGTTGGCGGCGGTCATCTGGATGGGCTCGAAAATGCCCACGGCGTAGGTGGTGAAGGTGGAGAGGGTGGCCAGCTCCAGCAGGTGATCGGAGACCATATAGCCGCCCCGCAGCAGCACAATGGCCACGGCCATGGTGCTGGCAAACAGCACCAGCGGGATATACACCGCGTTGAGCCGGGCCGCGCCGATGCCGGCGTCGTGCATCTGGCGGGTCAGGTCCCGGAAGGCGGCCACGGTCTGCTCCTCGGTGCCCAGGGTCTTGGTGGTTTTGGCGCCGGTAATGCCCTCGTTGAAGGAGCCGGTGATGCGGGAGTTCAGCTTCCGGACTTTCCGGTTCCAGCGGAGGATGCGGTTCTGGAAATATCCGGTGAGCACCGCCATGACAGGCACGATGACGATGACCACCAGGGCCAGCCGCCAGTTCAGGGCCAGCATGGCCGCAAAGGTGCCCAGCACATAGAACAGGGCCCAGAGGATATCCGTCATGTTCCAGGCGATCATGCTGGCGATGCGGTTTGTATCGCTCATGACCCGGGTCAGCAGATAACCCACGGGGGTCACGTTATAGAAGGAGAAGGACAGGGTCTGGAGATGGTGGAACAGGGAGCGGCGCATATCCCGGCCCATGTTCATCTCGATGGTCATGGAGTTGCGGGCAAAGGCCACCACGGACAGGGCCTGCAGGACGATCACCAGCAGATACACCAGGGAGAAGGGCACGATGCCCCGGAGGGAATCCGCCTGGATGAAGTTGCGGATGGCGTAGCGCTGGAACAGGGGAATGGCCACGTCCACCAGGGCGCACAGGCCGTTGAACACCAGCATCCCCACAAAGTCCCGGCGGAAGGGCCGCACAAAAGGGGTCAGCCTTTTCCAGATGCTCCAGTCAAAGGATCTTGTATAATCTTTCTCGTCGAAGGCAGCCATCAGGCGTTCCCTCCTTCCTCCACCAGGGCGCGGTCATCGCTGCGCATCTGGATGTCGTAAATATCCCGGTAAATGCCGGGGCGGTCAATCAGCTCCCGATGGGCGCCCAGGGCGGACACCCGGCCGCCGTCCAGCACCAGAATGCGGTCGGCCTGCATCAGGGTGGTGACCCGGTGGGAGATCAGCAGCACCGTGGCGCTGTGCAGGGTGTCCCGCAGGGCGGCGCGGATTTTGGCGTCGGTTTCGGCGTCCACGGCGGACAGGGAGTCGTCAAACACCATAATGGGGGCCTGCTGCATCAGCATCCGGGCGATGGCCACCCGCTGCTTCTGGCCGCCGGACAGGGTGACGCCCCGCTCGCCCACCACGGTGTCGTACCCCTGGGGGAAGGCGGAGATGGCCTCGTCCACGCAGGCCACGGCGGCGGCCCGGCGCATGGCCTCGTCCCCGGCGTCCGGCCGCACGGCGCAGATGTTTTCCCCCACGGTCTGGGAGAACAGGAAGGGCTCCTGGAGCACCAGGCCGATCTGGCGGCGCAGGGATTCCCGCTTCATGCGGCGGATGTCCACCCCGCCGATGGTGATGGAGCCGCCGCCCTCCGGCAGGTCATACAGCCGGTCCAGCAGGTGCACCAGGGTGCTCTTGCCGGAGCCGGTGCCCCCCAGGATGGCGAAGGTCTCCCCTTGGTGAATGGTAAAGGACACGTCCTCCAGCACCGGCTGGCCATCGTAGGCAAAGCTGACGTGGTCAAAGACGATGTCGCCGTTTACGGCGTCCACGGCGTCGGGCAGGTCCCGCTCCTCCCGGGCGTTGAGGATATAGCCCACGCGGTCCATGGACACCCCGGCCTTGCTCATATCGGACAGCACCCGGCCCAGGGAACGGACGGGCCAGGACAGGGCCTCGTTATAGGTGACGAAGGCCACAAAGGAGCCCAGGGTCATCCGCCCGGCCACGCATTCGCAGGCGCCGGCCACCACGATGACCATCACCTGCAGGCAGGTCAGCAGGGTGCCGGAGGCCCAGTATACGGACAGGAGCTTTCCCAGCCGGATCCACAGCTGGGAGAAGCGCTGGTTTTTCCCGTTGAACTTCTCCTCCTCATACCGCTCCCGGCCGAAGGCCCGGACCACCCGGACGGCGGTGAGGTTCTCCTGGGCGCAGGTGGTCAGGTCCCCCTCCGCCTCGTCGGCGGCCTGGAACCGGCCGGAGATCTTCCTGTAGAATACCCCGGAGGACAGGCCCACGATGGGGATGAACAGCGCCGAGATCAGGGACAGGCGCAGGTTCATGGTGAACATGATGCACAGGTACAGCACGATCAGGAACACCGTGCGCACCACCTCCACCAGCTGGTTGCACACGAACTGGCGGATCACGTCCACGTCGGAGGTGCAGCGCTGGATGATATCGCCGGTGGGGTTATTCTTGTGCCAGGCAAAGGGCAGATACTGAATGTGGCGGTACAGGTCGTCCCGGATGCCCTTGACATAGCTCTCGGAGCCCCGGGCCAGCTGGAGCCGCTGGCCATAGCTGCACACGCCCCGCAGCAGGGCCGTCAGCAGGACGGCGGCAGCGGCCCACCACAGGGCCCGCAGGGGCTGGGCCTCCAGAGCCGCCCAGTTCAGCCAGGACATCAGGAACCCGGGCAATTTGGGCGTTTCGGGCCCCAGGATGGAGTCCACGGTCAGGCGGATGATCTGGGGCGTCAGGGCGTTGAACACCATGGCCAGGCACGCGCACAGCAGCGCCGCCGCAAAGTGCCCCCAGCAGGGGCGCAGATATTTCCCGATGAGAGACAGCTTCTCCCGCCGGGATAATTTTCGGGTGGTTTCCATGAAGGCAAAAACACTTCCTCTCTCATTCTTCTCTCTTTTCCAAATTCCGGGCACGAAAAAAGCGCCCTCCTTCCGAGGACGCCGACACAGCCGCAAGGGGCCCGCCCTATCTTCTGGCAGGCTCGTTACAGGCGCACAAGGGTCCCCGACACGACAAAAGCGTTATAAATCATCATATCGGGCACCACCTTTCTTATCAGATGGGTTCAGTATACACGGGCAGGAAACATTTGTCAAGCCGATTTGTCCGCCGGGTAAAAACTCGGAGGATTTTTCAAAATGTTGTGGCGCGGGAGGCGAAAATATAGTATACTAAAACCATGACAACCTGAGGTTGCGCAGAAAATTCCAGTTTTTTCCCGGGTGCAAACGGAGGTTGGTAGACAAAGCGGCCCGTTTCCGGTAGGATGGGGCCAGTGAGAAACGGAGGGACGGGGCCATGGCCTTTGGAGAACGGTTACAGGAGGTACGCCGCCGGGCGGGACTGACTCAGGAGCAGTTCGCAGCGGAGCTGAAGGTGTCCCGGCAGGCGGTCAGCAAATGGGAGTCCTGCCGGGGATATCCGGAGATCGAGAAGATCCTCTATATCTGCAACCGGTATCAGGTGTCCCTGGATGAGTTGTTTTCCCAGGAGGTGCCCCGGGAGGCCCCGGTGCAGGACGCGCCCAAGGCCCCGCTGCCGGAGAAAACCCTGAAAACGGCGCTGTCCGCGTTTTTCGCCAATCTGGCCCCCCGGGAGAAGTGGCTGGGCATCGGCGCAGTGGCCGTAACCCTGGCTCTGGCCCTGGTGCTGGGGCTGTGTCTGAAAGGAGGAAGCACCGATATGATGACGCTGATCTGGATCGCCGCCATGGTGATCTTCGGCGTGGTGGAGGCCATCACCGTGGGGCTGACGTCCATCTGGTTCGTAGTCGGCTCCGTGGCAGGGCTGATTGCCGCCATCTGCGGCGGTCCCATCTGGCTGCAGCTGGCACTGTTCTTTGTGGTGTCCATCGTGTGCCTGGCGGCCACCCGGCCCCTGGTGAAGAAGCTGCTGCACAAGGACGTTACCGCCACCAACGCCGACCGCGTGCTGGGCCAGACCGCCCGGGTCACGGAGAGCATCGACAACGCCGTGCCCACCGGGGCGGTGTATGTGGGCGGCATGACCTGGACCGCCCGCAGCGAAAGCGGCCAGCCCATCCCCCGCAACGCGCAGGTGAAGATCGTCCGCATGGAGGGCGTGCGCCTGTTCGTGGAACCCGTGTAAGTCCGTAAACACTACTTATATTAAAAACAGGAGGAAAATCACATGCCAAGCAACATCTCTATCCCCGGCGCAGTGGCCATCGCCATTCTGGTGGTGCTGGTGCTGATCGTTATCGTCCGGAACATCTATGTGGTGCAGCAGTCCAAGGCCTATGTGGTGGAGCGACTGGGCGCTTTCCACTCCGTATGGGGCGTGGGCCTGCATCTGAAGGTCCCGTTCATCGAGCGGGTGGTGAAGAAGGTCAGCCTGAAGGAGCAGGTGGCGGACTTCGACCCCCAGCCGGTGATCACCAAGGACAACGTCACCATGCAGATCGACACCGTGATCTATTTCCAGATCACCGACCCCAAGCTGTATACCTACGGCGTGGAGTATCCCATGAACGCCATTGAGAACCTCACCGCCACCACCCTGCGCAACATCATCGGCGAGCTGGAGTTGGACCAGAGCCTGACCTCCCGCGACACCATCAACGCCAAGATGCGGGCCATCCTGGACGAGGCCACGGACCCCTGGGGCATCAAGGTCAACCGGGTGGAGCTGAAGAACATCCTGCCGCCCCGGGAGATTCAGAACGCCATGGAGAAGCAGATGAAGGCCGAGCGGGAACGCCGGGAGTCCATCCTGCAGGCCGAGGGCGAAAAGGCCAGCAAGATCCTGGTGGCCGAGGGCGAGAAGCAGTCCGCCATTCTGAAGGCCGATGCCGCCAAGCAGGCTCGGATCATGGCCGCCGAGGCCGAGGCCACCTCCATCATGAAGGTGCAGCAGGCCCTGGCCGACGCCATGCGGATGCTCAACGAAAATGCCCCCAACGACCAGGTCATCAAGCTCAAGAGCCTGGAGGCCCTGCAGAAAATGGCCGACGGCAAGGCCACCAAGATCATCATCCCCAGCGAGATCCAGGGGCTGGCGGGCCTGGCGGCCAGCGCCAAAACGCTGTTGGAGAGCGATCCTCCCCAGGAGTAAAAATCTTTCGGGAAAATTTTACCGTTTGTTGCAATTGCAACTTATAGAACGACTCCATCCGTGTTATACTGCATTCAGTCAATGAGGGAGCCAGCGGTTCCCAAAACCAATAAATGCTGAATAAAACGGAGGAAATTTACTATGAAAAAGTGGGTCTGTCCTGTTTGCGGTTACGTTCATGAAGGCGAGAATCCCCCGGCCGAGTGCCCGGTGTGCCATGTCAGCGGTGAGAAGTTCACCCTGCAGGCCGAGGAGAAGACCTGGGCTGCCGAGCACGTGGTAGGCGTAGGCAAGGTGTTCGGCGAGGACGTTCCTGCCGAGGTCCGCGAGGAGATCATCGCCGGTCTGCGCGCCAACTTCGAGGGCGAGTGCAGCGAGGTGGGTATGTACCTGGCTATGGCCCGTGTGGCCCACCGCGAGGGCTATCCCGAGATCGGCATGTACTGGGAGAAGGCCGGCCTGGAGGAGGCCGAGCACGCTGCCAAGTTCGCCGAGCTGCTGGGCGAGGTAGTCACCGATTCCACCAAGAAGAACCTGCAGATGCGCGTGGACGCCGAGAACGGCGCCACCGCCGGTAAGTTCGAGCTGGCCAAGCTGGCCAAGAAGTACAACCTGGACGCCATCCACGACACCGTCCACGAGATGGCCCGGGACGAGGCGAGACACGGCAAGGCCTTTGAGGGTCTGCTGAACCGGTACTTCGGGAAGTAAGGAATCTCATAAAAAGGGGAGAGGCTTGCAGCCTCTCCCCTTTTTATGAGATCAAGCGTCAAAAAGCTCCGGCCGGGCCGGAGCTTTTTGATATTTACCGGTCGTTCTGGTCGCCGGACACGGCATCCCTGGCCTTGTTGACCACGTCCTCCACCATGTCAGGCTGGGTATTGGCAAAGCTGCCGTCCATATACTGAGCCCCGCCAAAGGCCAGAATCAGGTTGAACACGAAGGGCAGCAGCAGCAGACCGATGGCAAAGCCCACACCCTGGTTGAAGGCCTTGGCCAGGTCCACCATCATCTTGATGGCGAAATAGATGTTGTAGAAGGGGATCAGCAGCAGCAGGAACTTCCAGCCGTTGCCGTACAGCACCTTGCACAGAACATAGGTGCTGTAGATGGGGACGATGCCCTCCCAGCCCTGGCGGCCCATCTTCTTGAAGATCATCCAGGAACCCACCATGGACAAAATCGCTCCGATAATTTCCAAAAGCATAATTTGTTCTCCTTTTTCTCTTATTCTCTCTGTAACAATATACACTCGTTACAAGCTCAGTATAACAGAAATTCCCCAAAAAGCAAGAAAATTCGATTCATCGAACAGCAGAATTCTGCGGTGCGTTCAAGGCGATGCTTTATCTCGCTGTTTCCACAAAAAAACCGGCTCATTTCCCGGCAAGAGTCACAAATTTCGCAGAAGCGGGGAGCTTTTGTCGAAACAGGGGTTGCGGGAAAAGGTACATAATGGTAGAATTGAGTTGCTGCGCCCAGAAGGCGCAGTGGAAAACAATTCAGAAAAGGAGAGAGTTTATGGATCGTTTCTTCCATGTAACCGAAAAAGGCTCCACCATCCGGACGGAGATCATGGCCGGTATCACCACCTTCATGGCTATGGCTTACATTCTGATGGTCAACGCCGGTATGTTCTCGAACCCCTTTGGCGACGGCACAGACGTGCTGGGCGTCAGCTACGGCGCCATCTATGTGGCCACCGCCATTTCCGCCGTGGTGGGCACCCTGCTCATCGGCCTGCTGTCTAACCTGCCGCTGGCGCAGGCCTCCGGCATGGGCCTCAACGCCTATTTCGTCTACACCGTGTGTGTGGGCCTGGGCCTGAGCTATGCCAACGCCCTGGTGCTGGTGCTGTTCGACGGCATCATCTTCGTGCTGCTGACCGTTACCGGTCTGCGCAAGATCATCTTCGACTCCATTCCCCATGAGGTCAAGGTGGCCATCTCCGCCGGTATCGGCCTGTTCATCGCCTTCATCGGCCTGCAGAACGCCGGCATCGTGGTCAACGACGCCTCCACCTGCGTGAATCTGCACTCCTTCAACGTGTTCACCGGCGAGCAGACCTGGGCCACCATCTTCCCCATGCTCATCACCCTGATCGCCGTGTTCGCCATCGGCGCCATGAGCAAGAAGAAGGTCCGCGGCGCGGTGCTGTGGGGTATTCTGGGCGCTGCCGTGCTGTACTATGCCATCGGCCTGATCACCGTTCCCGGCTTCTATGCCTCCGCCGTGGCTCCCAACCTGACCTCCGACTTCTTCGGCGCTTTCCGTGATTTCGGCACCCAGGCCTTCGCCGCGGTGTTCAAGTCCGGCTTTGACTTCTCTGCCTTCATTGCCGCCAACGGCACCGGCGCTTTCGTGGTGATGCTGCTGACCACGATGCTGGCCTTCTGCATGGTGGATATGTTCGACACCCTGGGCACCCTGTACGGCGCCTGCTCCGCCGGCAACATGCTGGATAAGGACGGCAACGTCCCCAACATGGACCGCGCCATGCTGGCCGACGCCTGCGCCACCTGCGTGGGCTCCGTCTGCGGCACCTCCACCGTCACCACCTTCGTGGAGTCCTCCGCCGGTGTGGCCGAGGGCGGCCGCACGGGTCTGGCCTCCATGGCCACGGCCGTGATGTTCTTCATCGCCATGTTCCTGTCCCCGGTGGCTCAGCTGATCCCCACCTATGCCTGCGCCGCGGCCCTGATCTACGTGGGCGTTCTGATGATGTCCAACGTCCGCAACATCAACTGGGACGATCCCGCCGCCGCCGTCACCGGCTTTGTCACCGTGGCCTTCATGCCCCTGACCTACAACATTTCCTACGGTATTGCCTTCGGCCTGATCTCCTACGTTTTCGTGAAGATCTTCACCGGCAAGGTCAAGGATATCAACGTGGGCACCTGGATCATCAGCATCCTGTTCGCCCTGATGTTCTTCCTGACCCGGTAAATCTGACCGCAAAAAAATTCCGGTGCTTCGGCACCGGAATTTTTTTTCCAACAGAAAACTCCCTCCGCCAGCGGCAGAGGGAGTTTTCTGTGTGTTTGTTAGGAGAGAGAGAAAATCACATAAGGAATGGTTCCTTTGTACAGGTAAAAGAATACCTTGTAAACATGGCGAAATCATGAAATCCACGTGAACTTTTTGTGAACATCACAGATTTTTTCAGAATTTCTTACTCTCCGCCACCGCCAGCTGGTCGCAGCGGTTGTTTTTCTCGTTGGAGGCGTGGCCCTTGACCCAGTGATAGTGCACCTCATGCCGGGCGATCAGGGGCAGCAGCTCCTGCCACAGGTCCACGTTCAGGGCGGGCTTTTTGTCGCTTTTGATCCAGCCCTTTTTCTTCCAGCCGTACACCCAGCCCTTGGACAGGGCGTCGATGACGTATTTGGAGTCGGAGTACAGCTCCACCACGCAAGGCTCCTTCAGGCAGGACAGGGCCCGGATGACGCCGGTAAGCTCCATGCGGTTGTTGGTGGTGTCCGCCGCGCCGCCGGACAGCTCCTTTTCCACGCCGTTCCACTCCAGGATGGCCCCCCAGCCCCCGGGGCCGGGGTTGCCGGAGCACGCGCCATCGGTATAGATCGTAACTGTTTTCATAGAATCATCCTGTTATTCCACCGCGATCACGGTGAGACGGTCCCCGTCCACGGTGAATTTCACATTGCGCCCGGCGAAGGACAGGCCGTATACCCGCTGGGGGTCCTCCTGATACCGGGGCCGGGGATCCCCGGCCAGCACTCCCAGAAGTCCCTCCCGGCTGTCCGCCGGGATATGCTCCAGCAGGGCAGGGGAGCACTCTACCGTCAGCGGCGCATGGGCCAGACCGTCGGTGAAGCCGCCGGTGACCTGGGGATGGCTGTCGGTATAGGGGAGATAGGGCTTGATGTCAAAAATTGGCGTCCCGTCCATCAGGTCCGCCCCGGACACATGGAGCACCGGCCCCAGGGCCGGGTCCAGCTCCACCCGGTCCAGCCGCACGGAGGACAGGCCCAGGGCGTTGGGCCGGAAGGGGGACCGGGTGGCGAACACCCCCATGCGGCGGTTGCCCCCCAGCCTGGGGGGCCGCACCGTTGGGGACCAGCCCTCCCGCACCGCCCGGGAAAACTGCCAGATCAGCCAGATATGGGAGAAGTCCTCCAGGCCCCGGACGGCGTCCGGGTTCCGGTACTCCGGCTCAAAGATCACCCGGCCCCGCAGCTGGGGCACCAGGCCGCTCTGCCGGGGCACGCCGAACTTCTCCGGCAGCTCCGTGCGAATGCGGGCGATGATCTTCATCTCCGTCACAGCTTCCTCCGTCCGGAATCCGTCAGGTGGGCCTTGATATCCTTGGGCAGGCGGCTCATGCGGAACAGTTCCCCCGCCACGATCACCACCATGCCCACGGCGATGACCACGATGTTCTGCCACTTGATGGCCGTCAGGAACATGGCGCACAGCACCAGCAGCAACACCCAGTTGACCCGGGCGTTGCGCTCCTCGATGTTCTGCAGCTCCTGACTTTTCAGATAGATCACGCCGTCATATTCAAACTCATTGGTGCGGCTGGGGTCATGATACAGCGTCTTGGTGAAATACTGCCACCGGGTCAGGGGGGCGTACATCTCCTTTTTCTTACTCATGGCTCGGCTCCTTTTCGGCGTCCTGCTCCCGGTCCGTCAGGGCCATGGAGATGACGCGGTCGCCTTCCTCCTTAAAGCGCATGACAATGACGCCCTGGGTGGCGCGGCCGGCAATACGGATATTCTCCACCGCCGTGCGGATGAGGATGCCTGCCTGGGTCACCAGCAGCAGGTCCTCGGTACCGTCCACCACCTTGATGCCCACGATGGGGCCGGTTTTCTCCGTGACCATATAGTTGCGGATGCCCAGGCCGCCCCGGGCGGTGATGCGGTATTCCTCCACCGGGGTGCGCTTGCCGAAGCCACGCTCCGTAATGGACAGCACCGTCTTGCCGGGCTGGGCCAAGGCGGCGCCCACCACATAGTCGCCCTCCCGCAGGCGGATGCCCCGGACGCCCACGGCCGTGCGGCCCATGGCCCGGACGTCGGTCTCGTCGAAGCAGACGGCCTGGCCGTCGTGGGTGGCGATGAGGATCCGGTCGCTGCCGTGGGTCTCCAGCACGTCGATGAGCCGGTCGCCCTCGTCCAGGGTCAGGGCCCGGATGCCGTTGTTGCGGAGGTTCTTCAGGGCCGACACCTCCAGGCGCTTCACGGTGCCGTTGCGGGTGGTCATGAACAGGAACAGCCGGTCGTCGCCGGTTTCCCGGAAGTGCAGCATGGCCTGGACCCGCTCGCCGGTCTCCACCTGCAGGATGTTCACGATGTTGGTGCCCTTGGCGGCCTTGCCGCTTTCGGGAATCAGATAGCCCTTCTTCTTATACACCTTGCCGGTGTCGGTGAAGAACAGGATATAGTCGTGGGTGGAGGCGGTGAACACATCCACCACGGTATCCTCCTCCCGGGTGGTGATGCCCTTTTTGCCCATGCCGCCCTTGCTCTGGGCCGCATACTCGCTGACGGGGGTGCGCTTGATGTACCCGTTGGCGGTAAGGGTAAAGACGCACTCCTCCTCCTCGATCAGGTCCTCGATGTCGATCTCGTCCTCCACGTCCTGAATCTCCGTCTTGCGGTCGTCGCCGTACTTGTCGGAGATGGCCTGCAGCTCCTCCTTGAGAATGGCCTTCACCAGGTTCTCATCCCCCAGCACCCGCAGATAATAGGCGATTTTCTCCTCCAGCTCCTGATACTCGTTCTGGATCTTTTCCCGGTCCAGCCCCTGCAAAGCCTTCAGACGCATATCCAGAATGGCCTGGGCCTGGACGTCGTCCAGCCCGAAGCGCTGCATCAGGTTCTCCTTGGCATTGTCATAGCTGGTGCGGATGATATGGATGACCTCGTCAATGTTGTCCTGGGCAATCAGCAGACCCTCCAGAAGATGGGCCCGCTCCTGGGCCTTCTTCAGGTCGTATCTGGTGCGGCGGACGATGATCTCCTCCTGGAAGGCCAGGTACTCGTCGATGATGTGCCGCAGGGACAGGATTTTCGGCTGGGACTGGTTCTGGACCAGGGCCAGCATATTGATGGCAAAGGAGCTTTGCAGCTGGGTCTGGGCAAACAGGCGGTTGAGCACCACCTGGGGATTGGCGTCCCGCTTCAGCTCGATGACGATGCGCATACCGTTGCGGTCCGTCTCATCCTGAATGTTGCTGATGCCCTCCAGGCGCTTATCCTCCACCTGGTCGGCCATGTTTTTGATAAGCATCCGCTTGTTCACCTGATACGGAAGCTCCGTGATGATGATGCGGGTGCGGTTGTTGCCGAATTCCTCGAATTCGTGGCGGGCCCGAACCACCACCCGGCCCCGGCCGGTGGCATAGGCGGCCCGGATCCCGGCCCGGCCCATGATGATGCCCTTGGTAGGGAAGTCGGGCCCCTGGACGTGCTCCATCAGATCACCCAAGGTGGCGTCGGGATTGTCCAGCACACAGATGCACGCACCGATGACCTCCCGCAGGTTGTGGGGCGGGATATTGGTGGCCATACCCACGGCGATGCCGGAGGAACCGTTGACCAGAAGATTGGGGAACCGGCAGGGCAGTACCCGGGGCTCCTTGCGGCTTTCGTCGAAGTTGGGGTCCCAGTCCACGGTGTCCTTTTCGATGTCCCGCAGCATTTCGTTGGCGATTTTGGCCAGCCTTGCCTCGGTGTAACGGTAGGCCGCCGGGGGATCGCCATCCACGGAACCGAAGTTGCCGTGGCCGTCCACCAGCATATAGCGCATGGAGAAGTCCTGGGCCAGGCGGACCAGGGCGTCATACACGGACGCGTCGCCGTGGGGGTGATACCGGCCCAGCACGTCGCCCACGCAGGTGGCGGACTTCTTGAAGGGCCGGTCCGAGGTCAGGTTGTCCTCATACATGGCGTAGAGAATCCGCCGGTGCACGGGCTTCAGTCCGTCCCGCACGTCGGGCAGGGCCCGGCCCACGATCACGGACATGGCGTATTCGATATAGGATTTTTCCATCTCCGGCACCAGGGACCGCTCCACAATGTGCTGGTCCGGGTACCGCAACTCCTCAGGGTCGTACTGTGGTTTTTTGCTCATATTTTATTCTCCTTGTGGGGATGGTGAAATTCAAAAATGCAAGCATTTTTGAATCAATAATCCAGATTCACCGCATATTTGGCGTTTTTCTCGATGAACTCCTTCCGGGGCTCCACCTTTTCGCCCATCAGCACCGTAAATGTGGCGTCGGCGGACACGGCGTCGTCCAGGGTAATGCGGCGCAGGGTGCGCTTCTCCGGGTCCATGGTGGTCTCCCACAGCTCGTGGGGGTTCATCTCGCCCAGACCCTTGAAGCGGCTGATGTCAATTTTCACGTTGGGGTTGCCGCTGCGCATTTCGGCGGAGATGGCGTCCCGCTCCTCGTCGGTATAGGCCACCCGCTGCTGCTTGCCCCGGGTCAGCTTATACAGCGGCGGCACGGCGGAGTATACATACCCCTCCTCGATCAGGGGCCGCATGAACCGGAAGAAGAAGGTCAGCAGCAGCGTCCGGATATGGGCGCCGTCCACGTCGGCATCGGCCATGATGATGATCTTGTGATACCGCAGCCGGTTCAGGTCCAGCTCGTCGCCGATCCCGGCCCCCAGAGCCGTGATCACCGGCTGGAGCTTGTCGTTGCCGTAGACCTTATCCGCCCGGGCCTTTTCCACGTTCAGCATCTTGCCCCACAGAGGCAGGATGGCCTGGAACCGGGAATCCCGGCCCTGGGTGGCGGAGCCGCCTGCGGAGTCGCCCTCCACGATATAGATCTCCGTCAGCTCGGGGTTATTCTCGTTGCAGTCCCGCAGCTTGTCGGGCATGGCCGCACCGCCCAGGGCAGTCTTGCGGCGGATGGACTCCCGGGCCTTCCGGGCGGCCTCCCGGGCGCGGTTGGCGGTCAGGGCCTTGTCCAGGATGGTTCGGGCCACCACCGGGTGCTCCTCCAGATACACGGACAGCTGGTCGGACACCACGTTGTCCACCAGGGTGCGGATGGAGGCGTTGCCCAGCTTGGCCTTGGTCTGGCCCTCGAACTGGGCCTCCGTCAGCTTCACGGAGATCACGGCGGTGATGCCCTCCCGGACGTCCTCGCCGGAGACCTTGTCGCCCTCCTTAATCATGCCGTATTTCATGCCGTAGGCGTTCAGCACCCGGGTCAGGGCCGTTTTGAAGCCCGTCTCATGCATGCCGCCCTCGGGGGTGTGGATGTCGTTGGCGAAGGACACCAGGGTCTCGTTATAGCTGTCGTTATACTGCAGGGCCACCTCGGCGGTGCTGTCGCCCTTGGCCCCCGCCAGATAGATGACCTCCTCGTGCAGAGAGGTCTTGTTGCGGTTGAGCCAGGTGACAAACTCCCGGATACCGCCCTCATAGCACATGGAGTCGCTCTGCTCCTGGCCGGGCCGGGCGTCGGTGATGGTGATGCGCAGGCCCGCGTTCAGGAACGCCTGCTCCCGCATGCGGGTGTGCAGGGTCTCATAGTCGTATACCAGGGTGTCGAACATCTCCGGGTCCGGCTTGAAGGTCACGGCGGTGCCGGTGCCGGTGGTCTCGCCCAGCACCGTCATCTCCTGGGTGATGCCGCCCCGGGAGAACTTCATCTCGTAAATTTTACCGTCCTTCTGGACCTGCACCTCCAGCCACTGGGACAGGGCGTTCACCACGGACGCGCCCACGCCGTGGAGGCCGCCGGATACCTTATAGCCTCCGCCGCCGAACTTACCGCCGGCGTGGAGCACGGTGTATACCACCTCCAGGGCCGGCCGGCCGGTCTGCTTCTGGATGTCCACGGGGATGCCGCGGCCGTTGTCGGTGACGGTGATGGTGTCGCCGGGGTTGATGGTGACGGTGATCTCCGTGCAGTATCCGGCCAGGGCCTCGTCGATGGCGTTGTCCACGATCTCATACACCAGATGGTGCAGGCCGGAGGCCGACGTAGAGCCGATATACATACCGGGCCGCTTGCGTACCGCCTCCAGCCCCTCCAGCACCTGGATTTCCGAGGCGTCATAGGTGGTGTCCACAGCGGTGACTTTTTCCAGTTCGCTCATTGGATGATCTTTCCTTTCCTTGGGTTTATCCTGTCATTCCCGGGAACCCGGTGTCTGCCGATCTCCCGGCAATGACAGGGAAAAAATTCACTTCTTTTCCGCTCTTTTCAGCAGAGTCTGGGTGTTCAGCTGGGAAATATACACGATCTGCCGGTGATACGGGTGGTCGCACACCAGAAACGACTTGGGAATGTCGTCGCACACCGGCAAGACCACGCTGTCCTTTTCCGCCTGGTCCAGAAACCGCCGGGTCTGGGGGGACTGGGACGTAATGTCCAGGTCGAATATGCCGATGATGTGCCGGTCGTTGACCATCACGTTCTGGCCGATATGCAGAAAGCCCATCACAGCACCTTTCCTTCCCGAACGTGATACACCCGGCCGGACAGCAGCGCATCCAGCCGGTCGTTTTCGCAGCAGGTGATGAACACCTGTCCGCCTGCGATGCGGTTGAGCACATACTCCTGCCGCCGGGGGTCCAGCTCCGACAGCACGTCGTCCAGCAGCATCACCGGATACTCTCCGATGGCGTTTTTGTGGATCTCCCGGTCCGCCAGCTTCAGACTCAGGGCCGCGGTGCGCACCTGGCCCTGGGAGCAGAAATGCCGGGCCTCCAGCCCGTTTACCGTCACGGCGATATCGTCCTTATGGGGTCCCGACAGACACAGCCGGGAGGCCAGCTCCGCCTGATAGTGACGGGCCTGGTGCTCCTCCAGGGCCCCGGCGATATCCTGCACCGGACCCAGAGGATCCTCCACGGTTTTCACCGTCTGATAGGTTAGGGCCAGGTCCTCCCGCTCCCCGGAGCACTCCCAGTGGGCCCGCCGGGCATGGACCGCCAGCGCCTGGACATACCGGGCCCGATAGCTGATCAGCACCGCCCCCACCTGGCACAGCCGGTGGTTGAAGTCCGGCAGGGTGTCCAGCAGCTGGGGATATTCGTCGCTGTCCCGCAGGATCCGGGTCTTGTGATCATACAGCCGCCCGTATTCCGTCAGGGCCTCGGCATACCGGGGCCGCAGCTGGCACAGGGACTGGTCCATGAACCGCCGCCGGGCCGCCGCCCCCTCCCGGATGAGAAACAGGTCCTCCGGGGAGAAAAACACCGTGTGCAGCACCTGGGACAGGTCGCCGCCGTTTCTGGCGGCCACGCCGTTGACGGTCATCCTCCGCCTCCGGCCCCGGTTCAGGAGAATTTCCGTTTCAAACTCCCGCTCCCGGGCCTGAATATGCCCCACCAGGCGAGCCCGGTCCCGGTTAAAGCCGATGAGCTCCCGGTCCGCGTGGGTCCTGGGACTGCGGCCGCAGGATAGGTACACGATGGCCTCCAGCAGGTTGGTCTTTCCCTGGGCATTTTCGCCGTATATGACGTTGCAGCTTCCGTCGAAGGTCAGCTGCTGGCTGTCGTAATTGCGGAAGCCCTCCAGCAGCAGGCGGTCAATCTGCATACTGCACGCCGCAGCTCCGCCCCAGGGCCTCCACCACATCGCCGGGGCGGAGCTTCTTTCCCCGCATGGTGCACACCTCGCCGTTGACCAGGACCTCGCCGTCCTGGATCAGCAGCTTGGCCTCGCCGCCGGTGGCGGTGATGGCCGCCAGCTTCAGAAGGTCCTGGAGCTTGATATACTCCGTGGTAATGGTAATCATTTCCATATCTATCACGCTTTCAGCCGCACCGGCAGCACCATATAAAGGAAGCTCTCCTCTCCGTCTGCGGGCACGATCACCGCCGGGGAGATGCTGGTATTCAGCTCCAGGGTCACGGCGTCCGCCGGGGCATAGCGCAGGGCGTCCATGAGATAGCGGTTGTTGAAGCCGATCTCCAGGCCATTTCCGTCGCCGTCCAGGGGGCAGATGTCCTTGGCCTCGCCGGCGCCGGTTTTGGCGGACAGCAGCACCCGGCCATTTTCAAACACGCAGCGCACCGGGCTCTTGAGCTTTTCGCTGATGACCACGCTGACCCGATCCAGGCTCCCCAGCATGGTCTTGGTGTCCACCGTCAGGCGGATGGGATTATTCCGGGGGATGGCGTTTTTATAGTCCAGGAAGTCCCCCTCCAGGCGGCGGCAGATCAGCTGGGTGGCCCCGGCCTCAAACAGCAGGTGGCGCTTGCCCTGGATAATGGTGACTTTTTCGTCGGAATCCTCGCAAATTTTCTCCACCTCGTTCAGAGCGGAGCCGGGGGCCACAAATTTGAAGGCGCCGCCCTCGGCCCGGTCCAGAGGCTCCCGGCGCAGGGCCAGACGGAAGCCGTCCACGGACACCACCGTCAGATCCTGGTCGCCTACCTCAAACAGGGAGCCGGTATGGACGGGGCGGCTCTCGTTGGTGGACACGGCGAAGCTGGTCTGGTTGATCATGGCCTTCAGGGTACCCTGTCGGATGTCCACGGAGAACTGGTCATCCACCTCAGGCAGCTCCGGATAGTCGTCGGCGGACAGGCCCAGAATCTCAAAGCTGGCGTCGCCGCAGGTCAGATGGACGGACAGATTTTCATCCGCCGCAAACACGATCACATCGTCCGGCATTTTCCGGATCATCTCGCCGAACAGCCGGGCGCTGAGGACGATGCGGCCCGGGGACTGGACCTGGGCGTCCACGATGGTGCGGATGCCGGTCTGCATGTTGTAGCCGGACAGGGTCAGGGTATCGCCCCCCTCCAGCAGGATCCCCTCCAGGGCCGGAATGGAGCTTTTGGCGGCTACCGCCCGGGAGGTGGTGTTGACGGCGCTTTGCAGCAGCGCCTTTTCACAGGAAAATCGAAGCATAAGGACGCGTTCCTTTCTTTCAGAATGAAAAGAGACTCCGTTCTCCAAAAGAGAACAAAAAGATATCTTTATTTTAGTAACAGTCGCCGTAGGGAAAATTCATGTGGAAAAGTGCCGGAGGGCCTGAAATCAGAGGATTCTTTCTCCACACCCGGGTGGGGAGAAAGGGAGGGAGTTTTCCACCGGAAAATCCGGGGTCCGGTACTCCACAGGTTTTCCCCGTGGAATCCACAGAGAATGTGGAAAGAGGGTTACTTCTTGTTGTTGATGTTGGTGGTGATCTCCTTGACCTTTTCGGCGTAGGCCGGGTCGGAGCGCATTTTCTTTTCCACCTGGTCCAGGGAGTGCAGCACCGTGGTGTGGTCCCGGTCGCCGAACTCCTTGCCGATGTCGTTGAGGGAGAGGTTGGTCATCCGGCGGATCAGATACATGGCGGTCTGCCGGGCCTCCATCAGGTCCCGCTTCCGGCCCTGGCCCCGGACCTGCTCCTCGTCCACGTCGTAATAGCGGCAGATATACTCGATGATCAGGCTTGGCGACGGCACGAACTCGTTGTATTTCTTCAGCATGTCCTTTACGGCCCGGCTGACGGCCTCGCCGTCCACCTGGTTGCCCAGCAGGTCCCGATAGGCCAGGAGTTTGTTCAGGGCGCCTTCAATCTGGCGGACGTTGGCGGTGAGGTTTTCGGCGATGAAGCTGCTGATATCGTCCGGCAGCTGTACCCCCAGCAGGGCGGCCTTGTTTTTGATGATGGCGAGCCTTGTCTCAAAGTCCGGCGGCGCCACATCCACCATCAGGCCCCACTCGAACCGGGTCTGAAGCCGGTCCTCCAGCTGGGTCATCTCCCGGGGAGGACGGTCCGAGGTCAGCACGATCTGCCGCCCGGATTCGTACAGGGTGTTGAAGGTGTGGAAGAATTCCTCCTGGGTCTGCTTCTTGCCGGCGATGAACTGGATATCGTCCACCAGCAGCAGGGTGGACTGGCGGTATTTCTCCCGGAATTCGGCGTTTTTTCCCTCCCGGATGGAGGCGATCAGCTCGTTGGTGAAGTCGTCGCCCTTGATGTACACGATGCGGGCCTCCGGCTGCCGCTGGCGGACCTGGTGGGCGATGGCGTACAGCAGGTGGGTCTTGCCCAGACCGGAGTCGCCATAGATGAACAGGGGGTTATAGTGCTCCGCAGGCTTTTCGGCCACGGCCCGGGCGGCGGCATAGGCCATCTTGTTCTGGGGACCCACCACATAGGTGCCGAAGGTGAAGGCGTCGGACTCCAGCAGGGAGCCGGGCCGGTCCGGAGCCACCCCGTGATAGGCGGAAAGCTGCTGATCGTCCAGAATTTTTACCTCCAGGTCGGAGGAGAAGATGTCCTTCAGCGCGGCCTTGATATGGCTCATGAACCGGGCCTCGATGGTGGATTTTTTGAAGGAGTTGCTGCAATGGAGCACAAAGGCGGAGTCCTCCATGGTCACCACCTCCACCTCGTCGAACCAGGTGTTGATGGTGGTTTCCGACAGCTGGGACCGCAGCCGGTCCAGCACGTTTTTCCATACGTCTGCGATTGAATTCAATGAAAGCGCCCCTTTCCCGCGGATCATGCGTTTTTCTCTCTCTGTTTCAGGCAAAATAACACCTCACATTATATCAAATCAGCGCCGGAAAGTCCACACATATACTAATACTAAGTATAAAATTTTTTTCTTCTCCCTAAACAGATTCCGGAAGAAAATACGCCCCATTTCCGGCGTATTTTCCGAAAAATGGGCCGAATGGAGTACCCGAGGCGTCCAAAATGCACTTTTCGTGGAAAATGCAGATTTCTGTTGACAGCGGGGCCGGGATTCTGTATAATGTTTACCATGCCGTTTTGCGGCATCCGCTTTGTCAACTGCGGCCGCGGGGGACAAGTCCTCCGCCCGCCGTCGAGTATGTGCGGCAGCTTCGATCTGCCGCCGGATTTTTACAAAATGGAGGTGTCATGCAATGTTCCGTACCTATCAGCCCAAGAAGCGCCAGCGCTCCAAGGAGCACGGCTTCCGCAAGAGAATGGCCACCAGCAACGGCCGTAAGGTTCTGGCCCGCCGCCGCGCCAAGGGCCGCGCTCGCCTGACCCATTGAGGTCGCGGAAAGTGCATCGCGCATAAAGGATAGACCAGGGACGGTGGAAGGGAAAACTGCCGTCCCTTTTGGCCTATGCTCATTTCAGCCGCCGCACCGGCGGAGAAGGTGCTTGTTTTCATGAATCCTGCCGTCACGGTAAAAGAGAACTACGAATTCCGCCGGATCTACCGCAAGGGGAAGTCGGCGGTGTCGCCGCAGATGGTGATCTATTGCCAGCGGAACCGCCGGGGGCTGAGCCGCCTGGGGGTCTCCGTCAGCACGAAGCTGGGCGGCGCCGTGGTCCGCAACCGGGTGAGAAGGCGTATCCGGGAGATTTACCGGCTGAATAAGCCGAAAATGGTCCCGGGATACGACATCATCGTGGTGGCCCGGGTCCGGGCCGTGGAAACCGGCTATCAAAAGCTGGAGAGCACCTATCTGCGCCTTCTGAGGCAGCTGAATCTGCTGCGGGAGGACCCGTCATGAAGCGGGCCATCCTGCGGGCCATCCGGTTTTATCAGGCGTCCGTGTCGCCGCTGTTTCCGCCCCGCTGCCGGTATATCCCCACCTGCTCGGAATACGCCCTGCAGGCCGTGGAGAAATACGGGCCGCTGCGGGGCGGCTTTATGGCGCTGCGGCGCTTTCTGCGATGCAATCCCTTCCACAAAGGCGGGTATGATCCTGTTCCCTGAAAACCTCGTTTTTCCCACCCAACAAAAAACGGAGGTAACTACCCCATGTTTGCAACGCTCGGATATTATATCTGCGTTCCCTTTGCCTTCCTGACCCGGCTGTTCTACAGCTGGACCGGGTCCTATGGCGTGGCCCTGATCCTGTTTACCCTGGTGGTGAAGTTGGTGCTGCTGCCCTTCCAGCTCAAGAGCAAGAAGAGTATGCTGCGCATGAACCGCATGCAGGGCAAGCTCAACGACATCAAGACCCGCTACGCCAACAACCAGCAGAAGCAGCAGGAGGCCATGGCGGAGCTGTATGCCAAGGAAGGCATCAACCCCATGTCCGGCTGCCTGTGGTCCTTCATTCCATTCCCCATCCTGATCGCCCTGTACTACATCATCCGCGTGCCCATGCGGTATTTCATGGGCCTGTCCGAGACGGTGATCGCCGAGATCACCACTCTGGCCGGAAGCCTGGGCTTCACCGTGGCCGACGGCAGCCAGGCCTATGAACAGATCTATCTGGCCAAGTTCATCCATGAGCATTGGGCGGAGTTTGCCGGAAAGTTCGACGGCCTCATCGACCTGAACTATAGCTTCCTGCACATTGACCTGGCCAACCGGCCCAGCGACCTGTTCAGCCAGTTCCCCGGCGGCGGCTGGCCCGTGTGGGGCGCCATTCTGCTGCCCATCATCTCCGCCGGCATCCAGTTCGCTATGAGCTTCATCACCATGCGCACCAATGGCTCTGCCCCCAACGGGTCCACAAAGACCATGATGTACATGATGCCCCTGATGACCCTGTGGATGGGCTATATCCTGCCCTCCGCTCTGTGCATCTACTGGATTGCCAACTCCGCGTTCTCCCTGATCCAGGAGGTCACCCTGAACGAGTATTTCAACAAGATTCTGGACCGCGAGGAGACGGAGAAGGAGAAGGCCGCCCGGGAAAAGCGCTATGCCAAGTATCAGCGCCAGAAGGAGCTGATGGCCCAGCAGCAGCTGGCCAACGGCGGCAAGAAGCCACAGAATCAGCAGGGGAAGAAAAAGCCCTCCGGCGACAAGAAAAAATCTGCCGGAAGCAACGAAAACGGCCGCGTGGGCCAGCGTCCCTATGCCAGGGGCCGCGCCTATGACAAGAGCCATTACGATGACTAATGATGACTAAGGAGTTTTGTCTATGAGTTATATTGACGTAACGGGCAAGACCGAGGAGGAAGCCATCCGCAAAGCGCTCCAGCAGCTGCAGATGGACCGCGACGATGTCTCTGTTGAGATTTTGGAGCGGGCCAAGAGCGGCTTTCTGGGCATCGGCAGCAGCCCTGCCCGGGTCCGCGTGACCTATGGTCAGCAGGAGCCTGAGGCTCCCGCCGCCCCGGTCCAGCCGGAGAAGAAACCCGAAAAGAAGCCCGAACCCAAGCCCCAGCCGAAACCCCAGCAGCCCAAGCCCCAGAAGGCCGAGGCACCCAAGGCCGCTCCCAAGGCTCCCGAAGCCCCCAAGGCTGCGGAGGCCCCCGCCGCCCCGGTTCAGGAGTCCTGCCAGGACGACAACGCCCGCCGCATCACCGAGTTCCTGACGGGCCTGCTGGAGCATATGGACAGCCCCGCCCAGGTGCAGGTCACCGAGACGGAGAAGGGCCGCTACAGCGTGGTGCTGGAGGGCCAGAAGCTGGGCCAGCTCATCGGCCGCCGGGGCGAGACCCTGGATGCCATCCAGCAACTGACCAACTATGCCGTCAATTCCGGCCGGGAAAAGCGCATCCGCGTCCATGTGGACGCCGAGAACTACCGGGCCAAGCGCGAGCAGAGCCTGGAGTCCCTGGCCCGCAAGGTGGCCGGAAAGGTCACCAAGTATCGCCGCAGCGTCACCCTGGAGCCCATGAACGCCTATGAGCGCCATGTGATCCACGCCGCCCTGCAGGATGTCCCCGGTGTGAATACCTACTCCATCGGCACCGAGCCCAACCGCCGCGTGGTGGTGTCCTACGACCGCGACAAGCGGTAAACGAATACGAAAAAAGAACGCCTGCGGGCGTTCTTTTTTTATGTGATGCCGCCGGACCAAAAAAGAACGGCAAGAATTTAACATTTTTGCGAAATTGTTTCCTTATAGTAGAAAAAGTAGTTTACATAGCTTGACCGACTGTTGTATAATACAGTAAAGTCGTTATCAGGCTGCTTTTTACGGAACAATTCAAAAAAATAACAGGAGGAAAATTCCCATGTCTTACAGAATTCTGGTCGTCAACCCCGGCTCCACGTCCACCAAGATCGGCGTCTATGAGGACGAGAACCTGCTCTTTGACAAGACTCTGCGCCACAGCGCCGAGGAACTCGAAAAGTTTGACTCCATCCCCGCCCAGAAGGACTGGCGGCGCAAGCTGGTGATGAAGGCCCTGGAGGATCAGGGCTTCGATGTGAAGACCCTGTCCGCCGTCTCCGGCCGCGGCGGCCTGCTGGCTCCTATCCGGGGCGGCACCTACGCCGTCAGCGACCGTCTGGTCCGCGACTGCACCGTGGGCGTTCAGGGCCAGCACGCCTCCAACCTGGGCGGCATCATCGCCCGGGAGATCGGCGACCAGCTGGGCATCCCCTCCTTCATCGTGGACCCCGTGGTGGTGGATGAGCTGTCCGACGTGGCCCGCTATGCTGGCCATCCCCTGTTCCATCGCACCAGCATTTTCCACGCCCTGAACCAGAAGGCCGTTGCCAAGCGCTATGCCAAGGAGCACGGCAGAAAGTATGAGGACCTGAACCTTATCGTCTGCCACATGGGCGGCGGCTGCTCCATCGGCGCCCACGTCCACGGCAGCGTGGTGGATACCCAGAACGCCCTGGACGGCGACGGCCCCTTCTCCCCCGAGCGGTCCGGCAGCCTGCCCACCGGTCAGCTGGTGAGCCTGTGCTTCAGCGGCAAGTACACTGCCGGCGAGGTCCGCAAGATGCTGGCCGGCCACGGCGGCCTGGTGGCCTACACCGGCTCCAACGACATGCGCGACCTGCTGAAGGCCGCCGCCGAGGGCGACAAGGAGATTGCCGCCACCGTGGATGCATTCCACTATCAGATCGGCAAGGAAGTGGGCGCAATGGCCGCCGTCATGAAGGGCAAGGTGGACCAGATCATTCTCACCGGCGGCATTGCCTACGGTCAGGAGACCGTGGACGCCATCACCGATATGGTGGGCTGGATCGCCCCCATCACCGTGTATCCCGGCGAGGATGAGCTGCTGGCCCTGGCCCAGGGCGCTCTGCGTGTCCTCAACGGCGAGGAGCCTGCCCGGGTATATTGATTTAACAAGACTGTCAAACGCCATAAAGGCAGCCGCCCGACCCGGGCGGCTGCCTTTTTTCTCTGTTCAGTTCCACACGATGTCAAAGGCGGCGGTGAAGCCGCAGGAGGCGTCGTGGGAAATCAGCATGCCGGTGCTGCGATCCACCACATAGCCATAGCAGGTGACGGTGACGGAGGTGCGGGCGTCCTCCGTCTCGTACACAAAGCCCTGGTCCCAGCGGTCGTTGACCAGCGCCGCCATATCCTGGGCAGAGGCGTCCTGGCTGGCCAGCATGGCCAATAGAAGCGGCTGGATAAAGGCAGTGCTGGCATAGACGAAGTCCGGGGCGGAGGACGGGTCCCCGCCGCCCTGGGCGGTATAGGAGCACCGGAACCTCACGGCGGTCAGGTATCCGTTGGCGTCTGTCTCATATTTCAGGCGGCTTGGAAAGGCGTTTTCCAGGGTGGCTGCATATCCCCGGAACGAATCCCGCACCCATGCGCCATTGGAGTGTAGCCGCAGGGGAGAATCCGTGACCTGGGCCATCTGGTTGAAGTTTTCCGCAAACTCCTCCACCGTCAGCCGCCCGCTGTTAGCAGGCATCAGAAGAATGTTGCTGCCGCCGATTATGGCCAGGATCACCAGCCCCCAGGCTGCGGGAAGCAGCGCCCACCGCCACCAGGGAATGTCCCGGCTCTGGCACAGGAGCTCTCCCTCCCAGGGCATCTTCAGGCCGTCCCGGCAGTCCAGATAGCTTCTGCGCAGCCGCCATAGCCGCAGAACGGGAATGTACAGGGCGATCCCGTATACCACGGCCATGGCCGTGTAGGCGTAGGCCTGGCCCCAGGTGGGACGGCGACCGTCCGGCTGTTCCACCGTCAGCCCCAGCAGCAGCTTGCCCGGCGTGACGCCCCACAGGTGCAGCAGCACCGGTTCCACCCCCAGCATCAGCAGCAGGCTTCCCACATAGGTCAGCAGGGAGAACCCCGGGGTCTGGGGCGCGATCCGCCCCAGCATCAGCGCCAGGGCCACGCTGGACGAGCACAGAAGCATATCCAGCCCCCGGGCCAGAAACCGCCGCCAGGGGCAGGGATCCTGACGGTCCGTCCGGGCTGCGGCAGCGGTCGCCTGGGGCGGCGTGTACAGAAGCCGCCAGTATTTCTCCGCGTCCAGGGTGTCATAGCAGGCGTGGTCGGCCTGCATGGCCCGGCACACGGACTGATCCGTCCGGGCCTGCTCCTCCCGGCGGCGCAGGGCCGCCAGCCGCTGGGACAGGGCCTCGGACAGGGACAGCTTCCCGGCCTGCATGGATCGGATCTCCTCAATGGGCACGTCCAGCCGCCGCAGCAGGCGGATCCGCAGCAGGGTCTCCAGGTCATCGGGGCTGTAGTCCCGATAGCCGTTTTTCCGCCGGGCCGGATGCACCAGCCCCTCCTGTTCATAGTATCGGATGTTGGCCCGGGACAGCCCGGTGCGCTGCTCTACGTCCTTGATATGCATGGCGTTGCCCTCCTTTTATCCGCAGTATAAGGGGTAAAGGGACTTGACAGTCAAGTGTTTTTTCAGGAAATTTCCAGAACCACCGGGCAGTGGTCGCTGCCGTACACCTCTGTGCGGATGGCGGCGTCCGTCACCCGGGGCAGCAGACGCCGGGACACGATGAAATAGTCGATGCGCCACCCCACGTTCTTCTCCCGGGCGTGGAAGCGGTAGCTCCACCAGGAATAGGTGACCTCCTCCGGGTGCAGGGTCCGGAAGGTGTCGGCAAAGCCCGAGGACAGCAGGGCGGTCATCTTTTCCCGCTCCTGGTCGGTGAAGCCCGGGTTCATCCGGTTGGTCTTGGGATTTTTCAGGTCCATCTCCTGGTGGGCCACGTTCAGGTCACCGCAGTATACCACGGGCTTTGTCCGGTCCAGCTCCATCAGATAGGCCCGCAGGTCGTCCTCCCACTGCATCCGGTAATCCAGCCGCTTCAGCCCGTCCTGGCTGTTGGGGGTGTAGCAGCACACCAGATAGAAATCCGGGTATTCCGCGGTGATGACCCGGCCCTCGTGGCGGTGGATATCATCGCCGAAGCCGAATACCACCGATATCGGCTCCTGCCGGGTCAGAACGGCGGTGCCGGAATAGCCCTTCTTCTCGGCGGAGTAGAAATACCGGTGATAGCCCTCCAGCTCAAACACCGCCTGCTCCGGCTGCAGCTTGGTCTCCTGCAGGCATATCACGTCCGGGTCCTCATTTTTCACATATTCCAGAAAGCCCTTGGTCAGGCATGACCGCAGGCCGTTGACGTTCCAGCTTACCAGCTTCATGGCGCTCTCCCTTCGTTTTTTTCTGTATCATACCACAAACCGGGCCATAATCCAAGAAAATCATTGACAAACCCCGCCGCCGGGGATAAGATAGGGATAAATCGGCGTGGATGGGAAGAGTACCCGGCGCAGCCTCCGTCACAAGAGAGTCCGGCAAGGTGAAAGCGGACACGGGGGACCCGGCGAACATGGCCCCGGAGCCGTCCGGCCCAGCGCAGACGCGTGAAGCCGGACCGGGTGTGCCCGTTACAGCGCGGGGACGTGTCGGCGTCCCATGAGGCCGCCTCCTGGGGGAGCGCGGCGAAGCAAGGTGGTACCGCGGTGCGCTGCATCGCCCTTGGCAGTCAGCCGGGGGCGTTTTTTGTTTGCCCGGCCGCCGGAAAAACGCCAAAATTTTAAGCCGCTCTTCCATTCGGAGCGGCGGAAAAGGAGATAGATCCCCATGGAAAAGCAGAAATTCTATATCACCACACCCATTTACTACCCCTCGGACAAGCTGCACATCGGCCACACCTACTGCACCGTGGCCACCGATGCCATGGCCCGCTACAAGCGGCTCACCGGCTGCGACGTGCTGTTCCTGACGGGCACCGACGAGCACGGCCAGAAGATCGAGGACAAGGCCAAGGCCGCCGGAAAGACCCCCAAGGAGTTCCTGGACAACATCGTGGAGGGTCCCCAGGGCATCCTGGACCTGTGGAAGCTGATGAACATCTCCAACGACCGCTTCATCCGCACCACCGACGATTACCACTGCGCCTCTATCCAGAAGATCTTCCGTAAGATGTACGAAAAGGGCGATATCTATAAGGGCACCTATAAGGGCAAATACTGCAAGCCCTGCGAGAGCTTCTGGACCGAGAGCCAGCTGGTGGACGGCAAGTGCCCCGACTGCGGCCGGGAGGTCATGGACGCCGAGGAGGAGGCCTATTTCTTCCGCCTGAGCAAGTACGCCGACCGGGTCCGCCACCTGCTGGAGGACACCGACTTCCTGCAGCCCCGCTCCCGGGTCAATGAGATGGTCAACAACTTCATCAAGCCCGGCCTGGAGGACCTGTGCGTCAGCCGCACCAGCTTCTCCTGGGGCATTCCCGTGGACTTTGACCCGGGCCATGTGGTATACGTCTGGGTGGACGCTCTGTTCAACTACACCACCGCCCTGGGCTTTATGAACGACCGGTATCACGACTACGACAAGTATTGGCCCGCCGACGTCCACTTTGTGGGCAAGGAGATCGTCCGGTTCCACTCCATTATCTGGCCCGCCATGCTCATGAGCATGGAAATGCCCCTGCCCAAGCACGTTTACGGCCACGGCTGGCTGGTGATGGACGGCGGCAAGATGTCCAAGTCCAAGGGCAACGTGGTGGACCCCTATGTCCTGGCGGAGAAGTTCGGCGTGGACGCCCTGCGCTTCTTCCTGCTGCGGACTTTCCCCTTCGGCTCCGACGGCAATTTCTCCAACGAGCTGCTGATCCAGACCATCAACATGGATCTGGCCAACGACCTGGGCAACCTGGTCAGCCGCACCACCGCCATGGTGGAAAAGTATTTCGGCGGCACCCTGCCCGCGGAGCGGGAAAGCAGCGACGCCGACTGCGACCTGAAGACCATGGCCTCCACCCTGCGGGACCGCTACGAGGCGGAGATGGAGCACTTCCAGTTCCAGAACGCCCTGGAGCAGGTGTTCAAGACCATCCAGCGGGCCAACAAGTATATCGACGAGAACGCCCCCTGGACCCTGGCCAAGGACCCCGCCAACCGGGCCCGTCTGGCCGCCGTCATGTATAACCTGCTGGAGACTGTCCGCATCTGCGCCGTGCTGCTGACTCCCTTCATTCCCGACAGCGCCGAAAAGATCTTTGACCAGATCGGTGCCTGCCCGTGCTGCCGCACCTGGGAAAAGGCCAACGTGTGGGGCAGCCTGCGCCCGGACGTCACCGTTCATAAGGGCGAGGCCCTGTTCCCCCGCATCGACGCCGAGAAGGCCCTGGCCGAGCTCAACGCCATCCAGGAGGCCCAGCGCAAGGCGGCTCTGCCCGCCCTGGAGCTGGAGCCCTATACCCAGGAGCAGGTGGACTTCGACACCTTCTGCAAGTCCGATTTCCGGGCCGTGAAGATCAAGAACTGCGAGGCCGTGAAAAAGAGCGACAAGCTGCTGAAGTTTACCCTGGACGACGGCAGCGGCACGGACCGCACCATCGTATCCGGCATCCGGCACTATTACCAGCCGGAGCAGCTCATCGGCAAAACTGCCGTGGCCATTCTGAACCTGCCCCCCCGGAAGATGATGGGCATCCCCAGCTGCGGTATGCTGATCTCCGCCGTCCACAAGGAAAAGGGCGAGGAGAAGCTGCACCTGCTGCTGCTGGACGACGCCATCCCCGCCGGCGCCAAGCTCTGCTGACAACCGCATATAAACTCCCTTCGCCAGCGGCGGAGGGAGTTTGCTTATTCCCAAATGCCCTCGTCTGTGTTACACTGATACAAAACGGATGCAAAAAGGGGAGGGGATGCATATGAAGGAACCCTATTCCGCCGGTGCGGCGGCGGTGGGCCTGCGGCTGCGCCAGCAGCGGCTGAAGCGGGGCTGGAGCCAGGAGGGCCTGTGCCGGGATATCTGCGCGGCGTCGTATCTGTCCAAGATCGAACAGGGACAGGTGCAGGCGGCCCCGGAGCTGCTGGAGCTGCTGTTCCGGAGGCTGGAGCTGCCCTGGTACGGGGAGAGCCTGCCGGAGCTGGAGCGGCTGGTGGAGCACCGGTACGAATGCCTGCTGGACGGGGATAAGGAAGGCTTCCGGGACAGCCGGGAGACATTCGCGCACGCCCTGGACCGGCTTCTGTCCAGTCCCCTGGCGGCGGACGGCCTGGTGCTGGATGCCATGGACCGGAACGACCCCACGGAGATCCCACCGGCCCTGGAGCCGTATCTGGACCGGCGGCAGTTGGCCATTCTGCGGGTGGTGCAGAACCGGGACATGGAGGCGGTGCGGCTGCTGCCGGAGGCGTATTGCTATCTCATGGCCGGTATCGCCGGGTATGAGCAGGGCAGCGACTATGTGGGGGCCATGACCCTGCTGCAGCAGGGCTATGACCTGGCGGCCCGGGACGGTCGGGTGCGGTTGATGCTGGAGTGCCGGATGTTCATGGGGAGTCTCTGCTGCAACCAGCTGGACCTGGGTGGCATGGAGGCGCATTATCAGGCGGCGGAGCGTATGGCCCGGGCCCTGGGGCGGCAGGATGATCTGCGGATCATGGCCTATAACCGGGCGGCCTCCCAGATGGAGTGCGGCCGGTATCAGGAGGCCTACGGCTATTTTGCCGCCCTGGAGCACCCACGGGTCATGGAGCTGCACAAGCTGGCGGTGTGCTGCGAGGGGCTGGGCCGGACCCGGGAGGCTCTGGACGCTCTGGACCGGGCGGAGACGGCCCCGGAGGAGTATCCGGACCGGGCTCTGTGCATGGGGATCTGCGGGCTGGTGCGGCGCAGGCTGGAAAACCCCGGCTATCTGCGGGACCCGGATTACGGCGCGGCGCTGATGGACGTATTCAACCGCTGCCGGAGGGAGCTGCCCATCGGGTACGCGGCCTTTCACCTGCCCCGGGTACTGGAGTGGCTCACCGCCGGGCGGCAGTATAAGCAGGCCTATGAACTTCTGCGGGACTTTCCCATCAAACTTCCGAATCTGCCGATTGAATAGGGATTGACAGGGAAAACTTTCCCAGATATACCCCGTTTTCATTCTCTTACCCGTGTGCTATGATAAAGCGGAGGTGAGAGAAGATGCAAACCAAGCTGTGGAACCGCAATTTTACTCTGCTGATCGCCGCCACCGGACTGGGGGCCATCGGCGGCATCGCCGGTGGCTTTGCCATGTCGTTTCTGGTGTTCGACGAAACCGGCAGCACCATGGCCTCGGCCTTGGTGCTGGCAGCCCAGCTGATTCCGGGGTTTCTGCTGCCCCTGGTGATTGCCCCGTGGATGGACCGTATGCCCCGCAAGCCCTTTCTTGTGGGCGGCGACGTCCTCAACGGGATCATGTACCTGCTGCTGGGACTGTATCTACTGCGGGGGGCCTTTTCCTATGTGGGCTATCTGGCCTTTTCTCTGGTGCTGGCCACCCTCAGCTCCTTTGACGAGCTGGCCTACAACAGCATTTTTCCCATGCTCCTGCCGGAGGGCACCCAGCAGAAGGGCTATGCCGTGGCCTCCACTCTGTACCCGGTGCTGCGGGTGGTGATGCTGCCCCTGTCGGCGGTACTGCTGGACGCGGTGGGCGCGGCGTGGCTGCTGGTGGGGCAGGGGGGACTGTCCCTGTGCGCGGCGGCGGTGGAAAGCGGCATCCGCATAAAGGAGCAGCGCCGGCCGTCGGAGGAGGGCTCCGGCCTGAAAACCTGGTGGGCCGACGTGAAGGAGGCCATCCAGTATCTGCGCCGGGAAAAGGGCCTGATGAACATCTACGGCTACATGGCCGTGACCAACGGCGTAGGCAGCGGCTATTCCCCCATTCTGGTGGCCTTTTTCCGCACCTTCCCCGGCATGACGGCCACCATGTATTCCCTGCTGTCTCTGGCGGAGTTTCTGGGCCGCAGCCTGGGAGGTATGGTGCAGTACCGGACGGAAATTCCGGAGAAGAAAAAGTACGGCTTCGCGTTTCTGGTGTATATGCTGTATGAGACGGTGGATCTGTTCCTGCTGTGGCTGCCGTACCCCCTGATGCTGGTCAGCCGGGGCCTGTGCGGCTTTCTGGGCATCAACAGCGCCACCATGCGCCAGGCGGCGGTGCAGCGGTACATCCCGGACCGGCTGCGGGCCCGGGTCAACGCCTTCGAGTCCATGCTCTATACCGGTGCGGCGGCGGTGCTGTCCCTGGTCATCGGGGCCCTGGGGGAGGTGCTGGATTACCGGCTGTGCGTGTCTCTGTGCGGTGGGTTTTCCATGGCCGTGTGCCTGGCCACCATCTGGCGGGGCCGGAAATACGTCCGGGCCGTGTATGAGCGAAGCGGAGAATAAGCGAATAAAAGCGAGAACGGCGGGGCTTCGGCCCCGCCGTTCTTGTTTGTTATGTTACCGGTTGTTCTGATACACGGGACACTTCTTGTACTCCTCGCCGTAGTCGGGGTTGCAGGTGTACTTCACCTGGGGGTCGTTGGTGGCAAAATGCTTGCCGCACAGCTTGCAGACATACTCGTCGTTGTCATAGCTGCTGAGGAAACCCTTGCTGATGTAATCCAGATAGTAGCAGCGTGCCATGTTGTGATCCTCCTTGTTATTTATGATCCCGCGCGGGGGTCTTACCAGTGGTTGGTGGCCTTGAGACGTAGCAGAACGTGATTGGAGGTATAGCGAGTGACAGGGACCCACTCATGGTTATCGTTGTAGCGGTGATCAGCATCATGTCTATGGTCGTCATGTACTTCATACTGCTCATGCAATATACGGTTGATGGCATTTCCGAGAGCTACCTTCGATCCGAATAGTAGATGATAGTCTGTGTTTGTGGGTATGAAGCATGAAGGCTTAAAAAACGGCACCCGGTTAGTGGCAAAATCGAAGGTTCTCATCTGGCCATTGGTGCGGCCGGTGACACGGTCATCATAAATGGTGATCTCCTCCGGCAGACGGCCGGTTCCGTCACTGATGGCCTCGATGATCTTCCGGGTCAGGGGGCTGTCGGCGTACTTATCCTCCAGCTCCTTTTGCCTTGCAAGCGCCGCCTGCTTTTTTGCATCTTCCTTCCGTTTTTCTTCTTTCAGTCGTGCTTGATTGCGTTTCTCCTGTCGCTTGTGCTTTATTGGTTCGGCAACAATAATCCACACAAGGTAGACCGCCGCCAGAATCACCGAAACCAATCCGTTGCCGTCTGTCACCTTCCAGCCCACCCAAAACAATGCGCCTGCCGTCAGCAGCCAGAAGAAGAACTTCCAAAATCCTTCCCTTTCGTGTCCAATAATACCGGTGATAATCCAGACGCTCACGAGCATTGTATACCAAGTAATGGTTGTTTCCATTATCGTTTTTCCCTCTCTTTTTACTCACCACAGTACTTTTCTTTATTATAACTACTATAAATAGTTATGTCAAGATAATAACCTGTCAAACAGGACATAAATTGCCTGTACATATAGTACAATTAGCAAAAAGGGTGGAGGTGGCCGCATGGAAAAGGAGCAATTTGCCCGGCGGATGTCACAGCTGCGGCAGGCCAAGGGGGTGTCGGCCCGGGACATGAGCCTTTCTCTGGGGCAGAGCGCCGGGTATATCAACAACATCGAAAACGGCGTGAATCTGCCGTCCATGGCCATGTTCTTCTACATTTGCGACTATCTGGAGGTCACACCGGAGGAGTTTTTCTCGGTGGAGCTTGCCGACCCCATGCGGCTGAAGCGGCTGAATCAGAGTCTGCGGCGGCTCACCGGCCACCAGCTGGAACTTCTGGAGCTTCTGGTGCAGGAGATGAAATAAAAACGCAGGACCGAGCCGGTCCTGCGTTTTATAATTCCGAAAAATCCGGTAGGGCGGGGCCCATGTGCCCCGCCGAAACCCGGTTGTATACGGCTTAGTCCTCCTCCACGTCACCTATCAGGGCAATATGCAGCTCATCCAGCTGCTTCTGCCCGTCCCCACAAAATGACGGAGCATTTTGCGGGGGCCCCTCGCAGGGATCAAATATCCTCGGCGGAAATAAATTCCGCCTGCGGCAAGGTTTTGCTGCGCAAAACGCTTGTGGTGGAGCAAAAGCAGCAGGGAAGAGGGGACGTGTTGCCTTTAGTCCTCCTCCACGTCACCTACCAGGGCAATATGCAGCTCATCTAATTGCTTCTGCTCCACGGTGGAGGGGGCGCCCATCATGATATCCTGGGCGTTCTTGTTCATGGGGAAGGGGATGATCTCCCGGATGGAGCTTTCGCCTGCCAGCAACATCACCATGCGGTCCACGCCCGGGGCGATGCCGGCATGGGGAGGCGCACCGTAGCAGAAGGCGTTGTACATGGCGGGGAATTTCTTCTTCACGTCCTCCTCGCCCAGACGCACCAGCTCAAAGGCCTTGACCATGATCTCGGGATCGTGGTTCCGGACGGCACCGCTGGACAGCTCCACGCCGTTGCACACCAGGTCGTACTGGTCGGCGGTGATGGTCAGGGGGTCGATCTCGCCCCGCTCGGCCTTCAGCAGCACCTCCAGGCCGCCGCTGGGCATGGAGAAGGGATTGTGGCAGAACTCCAGCTGGCCGGACTCGTCGCCGATCTCGTACATGGGGAAGTCCACGATCCAGCAGAACTCATAGCGCTCCTTGTCCATGTGGCCCTCGCAGGCCGCGCCGAAGGTCTTGATCAGCACGCCCACGGACTTGGTGGCGGCGGCCCCGGCGGCCACCAGCACCAGGGTGTTGGGCTTCAGGTCCAGGGTCTGGGTCAGCTCCTGCTGGATACCGGTGACGAACTTGGCGATGCCGCCGGCCAGCTGGCCGTTTTCGTCCATCTTGAACCAGTAGGCCTTGGAGCCGGACTGCACCTCGCAGTCGCCCAACAGCTTGTCGATCTGCTTGCGGGTGAGCTTGCAGTCGGACACGGGGACCATCTTCACGGTCTGACCCCGCAGGGCCTCGAACTCGCTTTCGGCGAACAGGGAGGTGACGTTTTTGCAGGTCAGGTCGATGCGCAGGTCGGGCTTATCGGAGCCGTAGGTCTCTATGGCGTCCCGATAGGCAATGCGGCGGAAGGGGGCGGAGGAGGCCACGTTATAGGTGCCGAACTTGGCAAAGATGGGAGGCAGCACGTCCTCCAGCACGGCGAACACGTCCTCCTGGGTGGCGAAAGCCATCTCCATATCCAGCTGATAGAACTCGCCGGGGGAGCGGTCGCCCCGGGCGTCCTCGTCCCGGAAGCAGGGTGCAATCTGGAAATAGCGGTCGAAGCCCGCGGTCATCAGCAGCTGCTTGAACTGCTGGGGAGCCTGGGGCAGGGCATAGAACTTGCCGGGGTGCTTCCGGGCGGGCACCAGATAATCCCGGGCGCCCTCCGGGGAGGAGGCGGTCAGGATGGGGGTGGTGATCTCCAGGAAGCCGTGCTGGGTCATGGCCGCACGCAGGGCGGACACCACCTGGCACCGCAGGATGATGTTGCTCTTCACCGCCGGGTTCCGCAGGTCCAGATAACGATATTTCAGACGCTGGGTCTCGTCGGCCTCCCGGCTGCGATTGATCTCAAAGGGCAGGCTGTTGTACCGGCAGCGGCCCAGGACCTTGATCTTCTCCGGCACCACTTCCACGTCCCCGGTGGCCTGCTTGGGGTTCTTGCTGGCCCGCTCCCGGACGGTGCCCTCCACGCTGATGGTGGACTCCTTGTTCAGGCCGTTGATGATGTCCATCATCTCCTGGTTCTCCACCACCACCTGGGTGGTGCCGTAGAAGTCCCGCAGCACCACAAAGGCGAAGTTCTGCCCCACGACCCGGACGTTTTCCATCCAGCCCACGATTTTCACGCGCTGACCCGCATTGGCCAGCCGCAGCTCCCCACAGGTATGGGTTCGCATCTGCATCATATGAATCGCTCCTGTTCTGATTAAGATTTGTATAGTTTGGTTAAAATATCACGTTCTGTATTGAATTGCTTGATTATAAACTGAAATATTTCGTTCAAATATTTCAGTTTGTATTTATTATTCCAGGATGACCTTGCCCTGGTTTCGCTGGGACAGTCCCTGGGTGATCCGGGACAGAGTGTCCTCAAAGGACAGCTTGGTCTGCTCGCCGGAGGTCATATCCTTGCAGGCCACCTGTCCTGCGGCGATCTCGTCGTCCCCCAGGAACACCACATAGGGGACCCCCAGCTTGTCGGCATAGTTCATCTTGGCCTTGAACTTTTTCTGCTCTGTATACAGCTGGGTGCGGACGCCTGCACTCCGCAGCCGAGTAGCCAGCCGGATGGCCGGCGTCAGGTCCTGGGTCATGGGCAGGATCAGCACATCGGCGGGGGCCGTGGGCAGCTGGGGGTTCAGCAGACCCTGCTCGCCCAGCACATAAAACAGCCTCGTCAGGCCGATGGAGATGCCCACGCCGGGGAGCTGACGATCGGTATAATACTCAGCGAGGTTGTCGTAACGTCCTCCGGAACACACGGAACCGATCTCCGGATGGCCCAGCAGGGTGGTCTCATACACCGTGCCGGTGTAGTAGTCCAGGCCCCGGGCGATGGTCAGATCCACGGCGAAATTCTCCTCCGGAACGCCGAAGGCGGAGAGATAGCGGGTGACGGTGTTCAGCTCCTCCAGCCCCTGGTCGAACAGCTTGTGCCGCCCCTGATACCCGGCCAGAGCGTCCAGCACCTGCCGGTTGCTGCCGGTGATGGAGATGAACCGCATGATCTCGTCGGCCTGCTCCGCCGTCAGTCCCACGTCCTCCGTCAGGCAGGTCCGGACCTTGCCGGCTCCGATCTTGTCCAGCTTGTCCACGGTGCGCATGATGTCGCCGGACTGCTCCGTCAGGCCCAACATGGCGTAAAATCCGTTGAGGATCTTCCGGTTGTTGACCCGGATCTGGAACCGGGTCAGGCCCAGGGAGGTGAAGGTCTGATAGATGATGGAGGGGATCTCCGCCTCGTTGGTGATGTCCAGCTTGCCGTCGCCGATGATGTCGATGTCCGCCTGATAGAACTCCCGGAAGCGGCCCCGCTGGGCCCGCTCGCCCCGGTATACCTTGCCGATCTGATACCGGCGGAAGGGGAAGGCCAGGTCGTTGTAGTGCAGGGCCACATACTTGGCCAGGGGCACCGTCAGGTCAAACCGCAGGGACAGATCGGCGTCGCCCTTCTGGAAGCGGTAGATCTGCTTCTCGGTTTCGCCGCCGCCCTTGGCCAGCAGCACCTCGCTGGCCTCGATGGCCGGGGTGTCCAGGGGAGTGAAGCCGTATCGGCTGTAGGTGGTGCGCAGGATCTCCATCATCCGCTCCATCTGCTGCTGCGGGGCAGGCAGCAGCTCCATGAAGCCGGAGAGAGTCCGGGGGGTCACAGTTGCCATGGTGAAATATTTCCTTTCTGTTGTGTATTTCGGTTTTGGTACGAAAAAATGCGCTCCCGTCCCGTGTTTGGGACGAGAGCGCATGGATACGCTTCGTGGTGCCACCCAAATTCAGCCCGTAAAGGGGCCCTCGCAGCTCCTGTTACGGGGAGCGGGCCGTGGATGTTTCCATCCCCGCTGGGGGACTGTCTTCGCTTCTCCTGCCGGGGCGCGCTTTCAGCCGGTGTCGCGCCTCTCTGGTGCCGGTGGGGGTGAAGGTACTCCTGTCTCCTTTATGGCGGTCGCTCTTCTTATTTTATGGCATTCTGCCCCGCTTGTCAAGCGGTAAAGGGCTTGGTTTTGGGATTGACAATGTCGCGCCAGGCCAGGTCGCCCCGGGCCAGGCCCAGCACCAGCATCTCGGCGGTGGCCACGTTGCTGGCATAGGGGATATTGTTCTGGTCACACAGGCGGAAGATATTGGCCACGTCCTCGTCAGGGATTTTCTGGTTGGGGTCGCTGAAGCAGAGAACCATGTCCAGCTCATTATAGGCAATGCGGGCTGCAATCTGCTGGCCGCCGCCGTGGTCGAAGGACAGGAAGCGGTGGATGCGCAGGCCGGTGGCCTCCCCGATCTGGAGGCCGGTGGTGGCGGTGGCGCAAAGGGTGTGCTGGGCCAGAATGCCGCAGTATGCGGTGCAGAACTGGACCATCAGTTCCTTTTTGTTGTCGTGGGCGATCAGTGCGATATTCATGGAGGCACTTCCTTTCGTGTTTTCAGATTCGCATCAGGGGCACCTGGTGCCCGGTGATGCGCCGTGCGATGTTTTCATAGGCCCGGGCCGCGTAATAGTTGATATCCCGCAGGGGGATGCCCCGGTTCAGGGCATAGGGGACGTCGCCGTCCTCCGGCACCACCCCCAGCAGGGGCAGCCCGGCGGCGTCCATGGCGTCGTCGATGGTGCTGTGGAGGGCCCGGAGCAGCTTCTTCTGCACCCGCCCCACCACCAGGAACAGACTCTCTGTGGTGAAGCGCTTATCCAGCAGCATCACGGTATGCTGGGCGTCCCGCAGGGCGGAGGCGTCGGTGGTGGTGATGACCACCACGCAGTCGGCACAGCCGGTGGCCAGCCGGAAGCCCTGACCCAGCCCCGCCGGGGCGTCGATCAGGCAATAGTCATACTCCTGGCGCACCTGGTCCAGCAGCTGCCGCATCTGCTCATCGGTCACGTCCAGCTGTCCCCCGGGGGACAGGGGAGCGGTCAGCAGATGCAGCCCGGGATACTTGGGGTGATCGGCCGCGGCGTCGGACAGGGAGCAGCGGCCGGCGATGACGTCGGAAAAATCCATCAGGGCCTTGTCCGTCAGCCCCAGGGCCAGGTCCAGGTTCCGCAGGGTGATGTCGCAGTCCAGGCACAGGGTATTTTTCCCAAGGGCGGCCAGCGCCAAACCCACGTTGGCGGTGAAGGAGGTCTTTCCGGTGCCGCCCTTGCCGGAGACCACTGCAATGATTTTTCCCATATCCAGGTACCTCGTATACAGTTGGGGACTCAGCCCAACGGCGCTTTTTTGATGCGGGCGAAGGGCCGGGGATAGGCTGCCGGGGTGGGACGCTCCTTCCGGATGATGACCACCCGGTGCCGCACGTCCGTTCCGGGGATGGCATAATCCCAGATTTTTCCAATTTTGCCCCCCAGCTGGGCAATGGCGCTTCTGGCGCACTGAATCTCGTCGTCGGTGTCCACCGACTTCATGGCCAGGAACTGACCGCCCACCTTCACCAGGGGCAGGGCCAGCTCACACAGTACATTCAGCTGGGCCACGGCCCGGGAGGCGGCTATGTCGTACTGCTCCCGGTGCTGCCGGGCGAACTCCTCTGCCCGGGCGTGGACGCACTGGACCCGCTGCAGGCCCATGGCGTCCACGGTCTCCTGCAAAAAGTCGATGCGCTTTCCCAGGCTGTCCAGCAGGGTCAGGTCAAAATCCGGCTCCAGCAGCCGCAGGGGCATTCCCGGGAATCCGGCCCCGGTGCCTACGTCCACCACCTGCTTGCCCCGGAAGTCCGCCGCCGTCAGCAGGCAGGCGCAGTCCAGCAGGTGCAGCCGCGCCACATCTGCCGGTTCGGTGATGGCGGTCAGGTTCATGACCTGGTTCTTCTCCAGCAGCCGCCGGGAAAACTCCGTCAGCGCCGGGATGCTTCCTGTGTCCAGGCCCAGCTGGGCCAGACCCTCTTTCAGAATGGTTTCCAAATTACTTCTGCTCCTTCAGCAGGTCCCGGATCTCCGCCAGCAGCTCCTCGGTGGTGGGACCGGCAGGCTCCTCCGGCGCGGGCTCCTCATCCTTCTTCTTCAGGGCGGCCAGCTTGTTCATGGCTTTCACCAGCAGGAACATGGCAAAGGCCACGATGATAAAGTCCAGAATCACCGCCAGCAGATTGCCGATGCCCAGCATTACCGGCGCAGCATCGCCCGCCGCCACGGCGGCCTTGTTGAGGATGATATTCCACTGGGTCAGGTCGATGCCGCCGGTGATGAGACCGATGAGGGGCATGATGATGTCGTTGACCAGGGAAGTGGTGATCTTGCCGAAGGCGGCGCCGATGACCACGCCGATGGCCATGTCCAGGACGTTGCCGCGCATGGCAAACTCCTTGAACTCATGAAAAAACTTCTTCATAAGTATCCTCCTTCCGTCCTCAGTGCTTGGGAACGATGCGGTCGTGGCCGCCCATATAAGGCCGCAGGGCCTGGGGGATCAGCACGGAGCCATCGGCCTGAAGGTTGTTCTCCAGGAAGGCGATCAGCATCCGGGGAGGGGCCACACAGGTGTTGTTCAGGGTATGGCACAGCTGCATCCTGCCGTTTTCGTCCTTGTAGCGGATTTTCAGCCGCCGGGCCTGGGCGTCGCCCAGATTGGAGCAGGAGCAAACCTCGAAATACTTCTGCTGCCGGGGGGACCAGGCCTCGATGTCGCAGGACTTGCACTTCAGGTCCGCCAGGTCGCCGGAGCAGCACTCCAACTGCCGCACCGGGATATCCAGGGACCGGAACAGCTCCACGCTGTAGCGCCACAGCTGTTCGTACCACTTCTTGGAGTCCTCGGGCTTGCAGACCACGATCATCTCCTGCTTTTCAAACTGGTGAATGCGATAGATGCCCCGCTCCTCAATGCCGTGGGCGCCCTTCTCCTTCCGGAAGCAGGGGGAATAGGAGGTCAGCGTCTGGGGCAGGGACTCGGCGGGCACGATCTGGTCAATAAACTTGCCGATCATGGAGTGCTCGCTGGTGCCGATCAGATACAGGTCCTCGCCCTCAATTTTATACATCATGGCGTCCATGTCGGTCTGGCTCATGACGCCCTCCACCACGTTGCCGTGGATCATAAACGGGGGAATGCAATAGGTGAAGCCCTTGTCGATCATGAAATCCCGGCCATAGGCCAGCACGGCCTCGTGGAGCCGGGCAATATCGCCCATCAGATAGTAAAATCCGTTGCCGGACACCCGCCCGGCGGCGTCCATGTCGATGCCGTCGAAGCGCTCCATGATCTCCGTGTGATAGGGAATATCGAACTCCGGCAGCTTGGCCTCGCCGAAGCGCTGGACCTCCACATTGTGGGAGTCATCGGGGCCGATGGGCACGGAGGGGTCGATCATCTGGGGGATGACCATCATGATCTTGGTGATCTGCTGGGTCAGACGGCCCTCCATCTCCTCCAGCTGGGCCAGCCGGTCGGCGTTGGCTTTCACCTGGGCCTTGGCCTCCTCGGCCTCCGCCAGCTTACTGGGGTCCTTCTTGGCCTGGCCCATCAGCATACCCACCCGCTTGGACAGCTGGTTCCGCTGGGCCCGCAGGTCGTTGGCCTCGTTCATGGCGGCCCGCTTCTCGGCGTCCAGGGCAATGACCTCGTCCACCAGGGGGAGCTTGGCGTTCTGGAATTTCTTGCGGATGTTTTCTTTAACAGCTTCCGGATTGTCCCGGACAAATTTGATATCAAGCATGGCTTTTATCGCACCTTTCCGTGTTTCACGTGAAACATCATGGTTTTTTGATGGTGTGCAGGGCTTCCAACAGCTCGTTCAGGTCGTCCACACCGTAATATTCCAACTCAATGCGCCCTTTCTTCTTGCCGGAGACAATGCGGCATCCCCGACCCAGGGTGTTTCCCAGGTCCCGGGCGGCCTCCTGGGCATAGTCCACGGTCAGACCGGCAGGGGAGGGCTTCTCCTTCTTTCCGGCGGTGAGCTTCTTCACCAGTTGCTCCGTCTGCCGGACGGACAGGTCATTTTTCAGGATGGTGGCCGCCGTGGTCTCCTGCAGGGCAGGGGACAGGGGCAGCAGTGCCCGGGCGTGGCCGTTGGTCAGCCGTCCGTCCTCCACCATGGCCCGCACTGGAGGACACAGGTTCAGCAGACGCAGGGCGTTGGCCACGGCGGACCGGGACTTGCCCACCCGCTGGGCGGTTTCCTCCTGGGTCATGTTGTATTGGCTCATCAGCACCTGATAGCCCTCGGCTTCCTCGATGGGGTTCAGGTCCTCCCGCTGGAGGTTTTCGATCATGGCCAGCTCCATGGCTTTGCGATCGTCGGCCTCGATGACGATGGCCGGCACCTGGGTCAGTCCCGCCATGCGGGCGGCCCGCCAGCGCCGCTCACCGGCGATGATCTGGTAATAGCCGGACTGCAGCTTCCGCACCGTCAGCGGCTGGATGATGCCGTGCTCCCGGATGGAGTCGGCTAAGTCCGCCAGGGACTCCGGGTCAAATTGCTTGCGGGGTTGGGATGCGCAGCTTTCCACCTGAGAAATCGGCAGAAACAGACTGCTCTTTTCCTCCTGGGAATCGATCACGTCGTCTCCCAACAGGGCGGCCAGGCCTTTGCCCAGCCCTTTTGGGTTGTTGGCCATTGCTGAAACGCTCCTTTCCGCACAGAATCAGGTATTTTTCTTGAGAAATTCGTTGGCCAGAGCCAGATAGGCCTCCGCGCCCCGGCAGCCCCGGTCATAGGCCGTGATGGGCTTTCCGTGGCTGGGCGCCTCGGACAAGCGGATGTTCCGGGGGATCACCGTGGCATACACCTTCCCGGGGAAGAACCGCTTGACCTCCTGGGCCACCTGAATGGCCAGGTTGGTGCGCCCGTCGAACATGGTCAGCAGCACGCCCTCGATCTGGAGCCGGGGATTCATGTTCCGCCGGACGATGCGCACGGTGTTCATCAGGTCGCTGAGGCCCTCCAGGGCGTAGTACTCCCCCTGAAGCGGTACCAGCAGGGAGTCCGCCGCGCACAGAGCGTTCAGGGTCAGCAGCTCCAGGGAGGGGGGACAGTCCACAAAGATATAGTCATAATCCTCCCGGACGGCGTCCAGGGCGCTGCGCAGCAGGAACTGCCGGTCCGCCATTTCGATCATCTCCACGCCGCCCCCGGCCAGGGCCTTGCTGCTGGGCAGCACGTCGCCATAGGGGGTGGTGACGATGGCCTTCCGGGTCTCCACGCCGTTGATGAGCACGTCATACACGCCGTTGGACACGGATTTGTCCACCCCCATGCCGGAGGTGGCGTTGGCCTGGGGGTCAAAGTCGCACAAAAGCACCCGCTTCCCCAGGTATTTCAGGGCCGCAGCCAGGTTGACACAGGTGGTGGTCTTCCCAACGCCGCCTTTTTGATTCACGATCGCCACGATTTTCGCCACTTTGTCCACACTCGCTTTCTGTCGGTCTTTATTTTAGTATATCACATTTTCAGTCGGTTTCAATAGAAAATCTGCAAAATGAGAAAAATCTTGAGAAAAATGTTTCACGTGAAACAGCGAAATCAACACGCAAAAAGGGTGGATGTTTCATGTGAAACATCCACCCCGTGGGTCATATCAGGATCATCCCCGAAACCGGCGGCAGCCGCAGCCGCAGCTTCCCGCCGGGGGCATAGAACTGCTGGAAGGTCAGGGCCTCCCGGGCCAGCTCCCGGGGCCAGGGGATGGCTACCTCTGCGGCGTCCTCGCCTGCGTTCAGGGCCGCCACGGTGATCTCGTCTCCCAGCTGCCGCCGCAGCACCAGAACGCCGCCCCGGGCATGGAGATAGGTCAGGTCCCCCTCCTGCAGGGACAGGCGCTCCCGGCGCAGCTGCCCCAGCTGCCGGAAGAAGGCCAGCAGCTCCTGGTCCTCCCGGCCCCAGGGATAGGTCCCCCGGTTCAGGGGGTCCTCAAAGCCCTCCATCCCGGCCTCGTCCCCGTAGTACACCGTGGGGGAGCCGGGGAAGCAGTACAGCAGCATCTCGCCCACCCGCAGCCGGGCCTGGCCCTTCTGCCGCTGGGCAGGGGAGAGGCGGTACGCCGCCCGGCCGTCCTTGGTATCCGGCACATCCTCCGCTCCCAGCAGGGTCAGGATCCGGGGCGTGTCGTGGGTGCCCAGAATGTTCAGGGCGCTGTAAAAGGCGGGCCGGGGATAGTGCTCCCGGATGACCTCCATGGTGTCCCGGAAGACGGCGGCGTCGCCGCCCCGCAGCCAGTCCAGGGCCGCCGTCCGGAAGGGATAGTTCATCAGCCCGTTGGTCTCGCTGCCCAGCAGATACCGCCTGCGCTGGCTGTAGGCGATCTTGTTGCTGCCGTCCTCCCACACCTCGCCCAGCAGGAAACTGTCGGGCTTTTCCTGGTCCATGGCGCTGCGAATTTCGGCAATGAAGTCGTCCGGCAGCTCGTCGGCCACGTCCAGCCGCCAGCCGGAGGCCCCCTGCCGCAGCCAGTGCCGCACCACGGAGTCTCCGTCCCGGATGATGAACCGGCGATAGCTGTCCGCGGACTCCTGCACCGCCGGCAGGGTCTTGATGCCCCACCAGGCGTCGTAATCCTCCGGCCAGGGGTGGAAGGAGTACCAATTATAATACTGGGACTCCCGGCTCTGGGCCGCCCCCAGCTCCGGATAGAACCCCTGGGCGTTGAAATACCGGCTGTTGCTGCCGGTGTGGTTGAACACTCCGTCCAGCATCACCCGGATGCCCCGGCACCCGGCCTCCCGGCACAGGGTGCGGAAGTCCTCCTCGGTGCCCAGCATGGGGTCAATCCGCCGGTAGTCCGCCGTGTCATACCGGTGGTTGCTGTCGGACTCAAAAATCGGACACAGGTACAACGTACCTACTCCCATACTCTGTAGGTAGTCTAATCGGGAGGTGATCCCAGCCAGACTGCCGCCGAAGAAATCGTTGTTGCGGATGATCCCCTGGGCGTCGGGCCGCCACACCGGGGTGTCGTCCCAATCCTGGTGGACCACCCGGTCCCCCACCATCCCGGCGGGGTCCGGCACCCGGGTGCGGCAGAACCGGTCCGGGAAGATCTGATAGGTGATCCCCCGGCCAAACCAGGCGGGGGTAGGGCGGCTGTCGTCATAGACTGTCAGCTGCCACCGGGCCTGGTCGTCGAAGCCGTGAAGGCCGTATAGCCTTTGCCCCTCCGGATACGAAAACCGGAAGGCGTACCACACCAGCTCCGGCTCCTCCGGGGCGGTGTATACCCCCTGCCACCGGCCGTCATCGCCGGGGGACAGGGCCACCTCCTGCTCCGTACCCGCAAATTCCCGTCGCAGGAGCAGCGTCACGCCGGTAACGTTTTCATCCCCCGGTCGAACCGCGAAACGGACAGTGGCGCCGCACACGGCGGCGCCAAAGGGGGACTTATATTCCGTATCTCGGGAGTCAAAGATCTTGCTCATGGAATGCCTCATTTCAGCAGGGTATTTTCGCCGATGACCACGGCGCCGATCTCCTCCTGGGAGAAATAGGAGTTCACAATGTCCACGGCGGTGGAGGCCAGGGCCGCACCGGAGCCGCCCTTCTCGATGACCACGGCCACGGCGATCTGGGGATCGTCATAGGGGGCGAAGCACACGAACACGCCGTTGTTGGTATTGGCGATACCGGTTTCTGCGGTACCGGTCTTGGCGCCGGCGGACACCACGCAATTGGAGAAGTAGTAGGACAGGCTCCCGGTGGTCAGGTTGTGCATGCCCTCCTTCACCGCCTGCAAGGTGCTGTCGCTCATCTCCACGGTGTTCAGCGGCGCCTTGTCATAGGCGTAGATCACCGAGGAGTTGTCGTAGGATTTCACGTTTTTCAGCAGATGGGCCTCATAGTGCTGGCCGCTGCCCACCAGGGTGGCGATGTAGTTGGCCAGCTGCAGGGGCGTGAACAGGTCATAGCTCTGGCCAATGGCGGCGGTCAGGGTCTGGCCGTCGGTCCACTCCAGACCGTTGCGCTCGGCAAACTCCGGGGTGGCCATGGAGCCCTTGGCCTCGGCGCTTCCCGCCCCGCCGATCTCGATGCCGGTATACTCGCCCAGACCGAACTGCCTGGCGTAGTCCGCCAGGGTCTTGATGCCCGTCAACCGGCCCACCTCATAGAAGAAATAGTTGCAGGACACGGTGATGGCCTGGGACACGTTGACCCGTCCGTGGGTGCCGCCGTACTCGTTATAGATCCAGCACCGGGGCTGGGGAGATTTGTAGTAGTCATACACGCCCCGGTCCACAATGGTGGAGGAGGGGGTGATGATCCCCGACTCCAGGGCCGCCACGGCGGTGCAGGGCTTGAAGGTGGAGCCCGGGGCGTATGCGCCGCCGATAGCCCGGTTCAGCAGGGGAGTGCCCACGGTGTCGCTGACCAGCTTGCTGTAATCCTGGTCAAATGTGGACAGGTTATAGGTGGGATAGCTGGCCATGGCCAGCACCTCGCCGGAGCCTACTCCCACCACCACCGCCGCGCCGCCCCGGACGATGCCGTCCTTGGCGGTCATGGCCTCGATGGTCTGGGCCAGGGACTTCTCCGTGTCCTCCTGCACGTCGATGTCCAGGGTCAGGGCCACGGTGCCGCCGGGCTGAGGCTCCTTGGTGTAAAGCTCGCCGGTGATCTTCCCCTCCTCGTTGGTGGTGATGATCCGGGTGCCCTTGGTGCCGTGGAGATAGGACTCAAAGGCCTTCTCCGCGCCCTCCCGGCCCACCAGGGAGTTCATGGAGTAGCCCTCCATATCCCGATAGCCGGTGACGCCGTTTTCCGGGTCGCCCACCCAGTCCTCGTAGTAGATGGGACTCAGCCGCCCCAGCACATGGGCGGCGTACTCGGTGTTATACACCCGGGCGGAGGAGGTGCCGGTGGATACCCCCTGATACTGGCCGTCTGCCGTCTGGCTGATGAGCTCCACGGACACGTCGTCGGCAAAGACGTACTGTGCGTCCGTCAGACTCTTCACCGCCAGCTCATACCGCACCCCGGCGATGGTCCGGGCCTGGTCGTCGGTATAGCTGCTGTCGATTTTGAACAGCTCCCGCAGCTTGGCCATGAACCGGTCCGGCTGCAGGGTGGGGGTCACCTGGGACAGCTTGGAATAGGGGATGCTCTTGTTCTTCAGGAACAGGGCGAAGCCCTCGCTGTCCTGGGCGTCGGTATAGCTGTAGGGCGCGGTTTTGCTCAGGGGCAGGGTATCGTTCCAAACGGTGTTGTTCTCGGTGCACAGGTCCGTCAGCCGCAGGATGGCGGCGTTCAGGTCCTGGTCATTCTCAAAATCCTTGGCGGAGAAGATCAGGGTATAGGTCAGCCGGTTGGACACCAGCACCTTGCCGTTGCGGTCGGTGATGATCCCCCGGGAGGCCTCCACCGTCTCGCTGGCGGCGTTGCTGGCCAGGGACTTGGCCCGGTTTTCCTCCCCGTGAAGGATCTGGGTATAGTACATCACCCCGGCGAAGGCCAGCAGGCACAGGCCCATCAGCCCCGTCAGCGCCCAGATGCGGGCCCGCACCGGGTCAAATGCGTTTTTCTTCATGGCACGCCTCCTATCTCAGGATCCGGTTGTGCACGCTGCGCAGCAGCAGATACACCAGCGGCGACAGCACCACCGTCACGGCCAGCTCCCGCCCCGTCAGCGACAGGGCGGCGCTCAGTTCCACCCCCTGCCGGAAGGTCAGCAGCACCGTGTGCAGCAGGTCCGTGATCACCAGGGCCAGAGCCGCGCACAGAACGGCGCACAGGAATCCCTGGCTCAGAAGCCGCTTGGCGATCATCGCCGCCGGCAGCGCCGCCGCCAGAAACGCCAGGGTATAGAAGCACGGAATGACCCCCGGCATGGTCAGATCGCACAGCAGGCCGAAGATGCCGCCGAACACGGCCCCCTCGGCGGGACCCTCCAGCATGGCCATGATCCCGGCGATCACCGGCGGCAGAAACGGGTGCACCGCCCACACGGAGATGCGGTTGAGCACCAGGGACTGCACCAGCACCAGCAGCAGCACCGCCCCGGCGTAGTACAGCCATTTGAAGAACATATCCCGTTGGTTCATGGATTGATTCATGGCCGCTCCTCTCAATCCACGATGGTGAAGTCCGTGATCACGAACACCTCCACCAGCTGGGTGATATCGGTTTTGGGGATGATGGTGGCGTAGCGGGTCAAGCCGTTGTCATCGGTTTTGATCTCCTCCACGGAGCCGATGACCAGTCCCGAGGGATAGTAGCCTCCCAGGCCGGAGGTGACGATCATGTCGCCGTTGATGAGGCTGGATTCCCCCTCCAGGTACGACAGCTTCAGTTTTCCCTGCCCCATCAGGGCCAGGTCGCCCATGGCCACCGTCACCTCGCCGGTGCGGAACACCAGGGCCCCCAGCTGGGAATCCGTGTCCAGGATGGTGGTCACGGTGCACCAGTTGGCGCCCGCCTCGGTGACCACTCCCACCAGATAGCCGTACTGATCCACCACGCAGTCGCCGATGGCCACGCCCAGGCCGGTGCCCTTGTTCAGGGTCAGGGTCCTGGACCAGTTGGAGGTGCTGCGCTCGATGACCCGGGCCGCCTCAAAGGTAAAGTCCCGCCGCTGCTGCCTCAGACCGTTCAGGTCCCGCAGCCGCTGGTTCTCCTCGCTGTCGGTCTTGGCCTGGCGCGCATCCTCCTTCAGCTGGGCGTTTTCCTTGCGCAGCTCCTCGATCTCCTGGCGCAGGGCTTCCACCGTCTCGAACCGCTGGCCGATGTTCTGGAACCATCCGGCCACGGCGGAACCCGCCGCCCGGAAGGGATAGGTGACTACCCCGGCGGCGTTCTGCAAAAACCCCGTCTGGTTGCTGACGGCGCTGGCGATACACAGCCCCACCGCCACCACCACCACGGCGGCCAGCATCATAATGCCGTTTTTCTGAAAAAATCGTTTCATAGCGTATTCCTTATCGTCGAGTTTATCAAAAAAGCCTTTTTTGATAAACTGGTCACAGCAGCGTCACGCCGAACTCCGCCAGCATCCGGCTCAGCAGCAGCACCGGCAGACCCATGACGTTGAAAAAGTCCCCGTCAATGCGCTCCACCAGCAGGGCCCCCTGGCCCTGCACGCCGTAGGCTCCGGCCTTGTCCATGGGCTCGCCGCCCCGGATATAGGCCATCAGCTCCTCCCGGCCGGCGGGCCGGAAATACACGTCCGTGGACTGGGCCCGGGTCAGGGACCGCTGTCCCTGCCGCAGGGTAACCCCGGTGCACACCGTGTGCCGCCGCCCCGCCAGGTCCGTCAGCATCCGCAGGGCGTCCGCCTCATCCTTGGGCTTTCCCAGCCGCTGTTGGTCCAGAAACACCATGGTGTCGGCGGTGATGACGATCTCGTCCTCCTCCGACGGCACCGTCTGGGATTTCTCCCGGCTGATATACGACACGATCTCCGGGGGCGTCAGGCCCTGGGGATACCACTCCTCTACCTGAGGCACCCGCACGGTGAAATCCCGGATGCCGATCCGGGTCAGCAGCTCCTGTCGCCGGGGGGAACCGGAGGCCAGCACGATCCTTTCCATGGCCTCACCTCCCGGTGGAGCCGAAGCCGCCTGCGCCCCGGTCCGTCTCATCCAGCTCCTCCGCCTGCACCAGAACAGGCCGCACCACCGGCACCACCATCAGCTGGGCGATGCGGTCCCCGGGCCGGATGGTATAGTCCTCCCCGGACAGATTCACCAGCCCCACAGAGATCTCCCCCCGATAGTCGCTGTCGATAACGCCCACGCCGTTGCTCAGGCCGATCCCGTGCCTGAAGCCCATGCCGCTGCGCACAAACACCAGGGCCACATAGTCCGGGGAGGGCAGGGCAATGGCAATTCCCGTGGGGATGCCCATCCGCTGGCCCGGGGTCAGGGTCACGTCCTCCTCCATGCACGCGCACAGGTCCATGGCCGCCGCTCCCGCCGTCTTATACTGGGGCAGCGGGAACTCCCGGCCTATTTTCGGCGACACCGCCTTGATTTTAAACTCCATTGTACCACTTGCTCCTATTGAATATGAAAACAAACTGTGAAAAGATTGTAAAGGTTGATAACCGGGCGTATTTATTCCACACCCCGGTAGAACAGGCCCCGGGTCAGCTGGTCCGGCCGGTAGTCGCTGCGGCCCTGATAGGCCCGCAGCACCCGCGCGCACTCCTCCGGCGACTCCGTGGTAAACCGCAGCCGCGCCCGGGTCAGCCCCAGCTGCCGCCACTCCGGCTTATCCGCCAGGAACAGCACTTTACTGTTCTCGATCTCGCACCGGTGGCCCCACTGGCCCACCAGGGGGAACTGCGCCCCGGTGCGGTCCACCAGGACATTCTCCTGGCCGCACCGGCAGGCAGGGGAGCGGTCCGCATAGTCCCGCCCGGCGTCCCGGCAGCCCAGCTCGTTGCGGATGACGCAGTTTTCCATGATCATCAGCGGCAGGCGGCCGTATACCACCGCCTCGCAGGGCAGAACCTTCCGCAGGTCCCGGAGCTGCTGCCACCGCAGCTCCATGGACACGGCGGCAGCTTCCAGCCCCAGCTCCTTCCAGAAAAGCAGGGACTCACTGTTGAAAAGATTCAGCCCCAGGTCCCCCCACAGAGGCAGACCCAGCCCCTCGGTAATGGGCAGATGCCCCAGATTGCCGATGGCCACGGCGGAGAGCTTCTGCCGGTGCCGCTGCAGTAGGGCCCGCAGCGCCGCCTGGTCCTCCGTCCGAAAAATCCGGGGCAGAACGGCGCAGATATGGGTCATCTCCGCCCAGCGGTTCAGGTCAATCTTTTCCAGAAGCTCCGCCGGAACATACACCGTCTCGCACTGGGCCAGGGGCTCCGTCAGCTGCTCCGGCCGCATAATCGAACAGGTCAGCACCGGCGCGTCAGGTCCCGGCTGGGCCTGGGGCAGGGGAGAGGGGGTACCCGTCCGCCGCACCGGCGGCTGGGCCAGGGCGGCTTCCAGGCCCTCCAGAGCCTGCCGCCGCAGGGCGTTCACGGCGCTGGCCGGCAGCATCAGCCCCTCCTCCAGTTCCACCCGGGTGTCCCGGGGCCGGAACACGGTGCCGCCGGTTTTTTCCAGCCGGGATTGCAATTCCGCCGCCGTCAATGCCCGGTTCCGGGCCTCCTCCGGGGTGGGACCCTCCGCCCAGACGGTGTGTCCCCCGGCGCTGGCCGTCAGGGATACCGGCTCCCCGGCCCGCAGGGTGCAGAGCATGTCCACCGGTACCCGGCGGCTGTCCTCCCTGCTGTACCCGGCCTTGGCCCGGGCAAACAGCTCCTTGGGCTCCGGGGCGTTCTCCGGCCGGGTGCCGAACATCTCCGGCCCGGTGCGCCCCTTATAGTATCCGTCGGTGAAGCCGCTGCGGGAGAAGGCGGCCTCCAGCTGCCGGGACTCCTCCCGGCTGGGTCCCCGCTTCTCATCCAGCAGACGGCGATAGATCCCCGTGATCACCGCCACATATTCCGGCCGCTTCATGCGGCCCTCCAGCTTCAGGCACGCCACGCCCATCTGTTCCAGCTCCTGCACATAGTCCGCCAGGTTGGCGTCCTTCAGGCTCAGGGGATGGCCTCCGGCGGCCTTTTCGTTGACGCCGTAGGGCAGGCGGCAGGGCTGGGCGCAGGCTCCCCGGTTGCCGCTGCGTCCGCCGATCACGGCGCTCATTTCGCACTGACCCGAGTAGCACATGCACAGGGCCCCGTGCCCGAACACCTCGATTTCCGCGGGACAGCCCCGGGTTATGGTGTGGATGTCCCGGCGGCTCAGCTCCCGGGCCAGCACCACCCGCTCCAGGCCCAGCTCCGCCGCCCGGCACGCCCCGCCCAGGGTGTGCAGGCTCATCTGAGTGCTGGCGTGGAGGGGAACATCGGGCGCAATTTCCCGGGCCAGCCGCCAGATGCCCCAGTCCTGGATGAGAATGGCGTCCACCCCCATGTCCGAGGCTTTTTTCAGGGCCTCGGCGGCGGCAGGCAGCTCCCGGTCCGTCACCAGGGTGTTCAGGGTCAGATACACCTTCACCCCCCGCAGATGGCAGTAGGCCACGGCCTCCCGGAACTCCTCGTCCGTGAAATTCCGGGCGCTGCGCCGGGCGTTGAGCCCGCCGAAGCCCATGTACACGGCGTCTGCCCCGTTCTGCACGGCGGCCACCATGGCCTCCCAGCCCCCGGCGGGGCTCAGCAGCTCCATCATTGGCCCCGGCCCTGCTGGGCCTTGAACAGCTGGCGCTTCAGCTCCGAGGCCTCATTCTTGGCCTGGGTGGCCTCGTCCAGATAGTTTTTCACCTGGCGGCGCAGATTCTCCGCCGCCGCCTGATTTTTCAGCAGCTCATCCGCCAGGTTCACCGCCGCCAGCACCGCCGCGTCCGTCTGGCTCACATGCAGGGCATCCAGCACCTGGCGCATCCTCTCGTCCACCAGTGCGCCTACCTTCTCCATATATGCCGCGCTCTCGTCTGCCACCAGGGTATACTCCTGGCCGCAGATGTTCATTGTCACCTTATTTGCCATGTCATCCTCCTATTTATGTAAACCGCAAAAAGAGTCATACCGATACAGAATCCATTATACCACAAAATCCCGCCGGGAAAAGCCTTTTCTGCCGAAAAGGAGAATTTTGTGAAAAACCTGCCTGGGCGGCTTTACGAACCGGGGGATTTCGTGTAAAATAAAGGGGTTCCGAAGGAAACAGAAGGGAGGGCGCGGCTATGAGCGGCTATATCCTGCGGGAAAATGACCCCAGCATCGTGCTGACGGCGGACCAGGTGGACCGCCTGGTGAAAAACGGCGACGGCGACGCCGCGCTTTTATACCTGCTTCTGATGCGGGCGGACCGGGGCATCACCGAGCAGGAGCTGCAGTCCCGGCTGCGCTGGAGCCAGCTGCGGCTGAATGCGGCGGAAGCGGGCCTGCAGCGGCTGGGCCTGATCCAGCGCCCGGCGGAGACGCCGCCTCCGGCCCCGGCGGAGGAGCGCCCGGTATACAGCGCCCAGGACCTCTCCCAGCTGCTGGAGGACGACCGCTCCTTCCGGATGCTGATCCCCCAGGTGGAGGAGAAGCTGGGCCGCAAGCTGAAAACCGCCGACCTGCAGGTGCTGGCGGGGCTGTATGACGACCTGGGCATGCCGGCGGACGTGATTTATCTGCTGGTGAACCACTGCATCACCCGGTCCGAGGAGCGCTACGGCCCCGGCCGCCGCCCCACCCTGCGCCAGATCGAGAAGGAGGGTTACTACTGGGCCCGCCAGGGCCTGTTCGACCAGGACAGCGCCGCCCGCTATCTGAAAACCTGGCGGGACAGACAGCAGGGCCAGTCCGCCTATATGCAGGTGCTGGGCCTGGGCCAGCGCCGCCCGGTGGCCAGCGAGGAAAAGTACATCTCCGATTGGATGGACAAGGGCTTCCCGCCGGAAACGGTGGCCCTGGCCTACGACAAGACCATATTCTATAAGAAGCAGTTAGAGTGGCGGTATCTCAACGGCATCCTCCGCCGCTGGCACGAAAACGGCTGGCACACCCCGGAGGAGGTCCAGCAGGGCGACGCCGGAAAGCCCGCCCAGCCGTCCCCGAAGCCGGACAAGCCGGATCAGGACAACTCCCGCATGGAAAAATACATGAAGTGGTAATATAAAGCGGTAAAGGAGGGAACCCCCATGCCCTACGATGGAAAAATTCTCAGCCGGGCCATGGCCCGCTTTGACGAGGATAAGCAGCGCCGGGCCCGGCAGTTCCGGGAGCGTCAGCAGCAGCTGTTTGCCCGGGAGCCGGAGCTGGCGGACATCGACCGCCGCCTGCGCGGCACCATGAGCCAGATCATCACCAGGGCCCTGAAGGGGGGCCGGGACCCGGTGCCTGCCATCCACGCCATCCGGGACGAGAATCTGGCCCTCCAGCGCCGCCGTGAGGAGCTCCTCACGGCCATGGGCTATCCTGCCGACTATCTGGAGGAGAAGCCCCGGTGCGCCCGGTGCGGCGACGTCGGGTTCCTGCCGGACGGCTCCATGTGCGCCTGCCTGCGCAGCTACTACGCCCGGGAGCAGATCGCGGAGCTGTCCCACATGCTGGACATCGGCTCCCAGAGCTTCGACACCTTCCGCCTGGACTACTATTCCACGGACCGGGGCGGCCTGCCCCGCTCCCCCCGGGAGGCGGCCCAGCGGAATCTGGAGATCTGCCAGTCCTTCGCCCGGGACTTCCGCCCCGGGAAGCAGAATCTGCTGCTGTTCGGCGCGCCGGGCCTGGGCAAGACGTTTCTGTCCGCCTGCATCGCCCGGGTGGTCAGCGAGGACGGCTTCTCCGTGGTGTACGACACGGCGGGGCATATTTTCTCCCAGTTCGAGGCGGCCAAGTTCCGCCGGGACGACGTGGACGAGCCGGACGAAAGCGTGGAGCGCTGCATGGCCTGCGACCTGCTGATCCTGGACGACCTGGGCACCGAGATGACCACCGCCTTTGTCCAGAGCGCCCTGTACCAGCTGCTCAACGGCCGCCTGCTGGCGGGAAAGAGCACCATCATCAGCACCAACCTGGACCCCGACCAGATCGGCCGCCGCTATTCGGCCCAGATCATGTCCCGGCTGGAGGGGGAGTTTGAGCTTCTGCCCTTCACCGGCCAGGACATCCGCCTCCTGAAGCGGGAGCAATAGAAGTCTCAAGAAATCCTGCGCGGCTTACGCCGTGCAGGATTTCGCAGCTTGTCAAAAAAGCCTTTTTTGACAAGCTGTGTGCGGTTTTTCAGAACTTTTTAAGTTCTGAAAAACCTGTGATTGCAAACGAAAGACACCCCTGATGGGTTTCTTTCGTAACTATCTTCCTTTCCGATGGCGGAAGATTTCCGAGTTTTTCGACAGTCTCAAGAAATCCTGCGCGGCTCACGCCGTGCAGGATTTCTTTCATGCCTCCAAAACGAATTAACGACCGTAAACGTTACCGCATTGACCTCCACACGATGTATCGTCTTTCAAAAATCTGCGCCGTCCTCGTGCGAACTCCTGCAAATTATTTCAACGCAATAAAGAATCCGCGAATTTTCCGTGAACATCGTAACGAAAATGTAAAGAATTTTTGTACAAAGTGAGAATTGATTTTTTCTGCAAAATAATTATCATATTGGACGGAATGCAAGAGGAGTTGCGTCCTTTTGCTCCAAAACATTATGATGTATGAATAGAGGAGGAGAAAAATGGTTAGCTTTCTGATTTGCCTGGCCTTGCTCATCGGCGGTTATTTCGTCTATGGCAAGGTGGTGGAAAACACCTTCGGGCCGGACGACCGCGAGACCCCCGCTGTGAAGATCAACGACGGCGTGGACTATGTGGTCCTCCCCCAGTGGAAGCTGTTCATGATCCAACTGCTGAACATCGCGGGCCTTGGTCCCATCTTCGGCGCTATGCAGGGCGCTCTGTGGGGCCCCATCGTGTTCCTGTGGATCACCTTTGGTACGATCTTTGCCGGTGCTGTGCATGACTATTTCTCCGGCATGATGAGCGAGCGCAACAACGGCGCTTCCATCTCCGAGATCTCCGGTATCTACCTGGGCGGCTTCATGAAGAACGTCATGCGCGTGTTCAGCGTGGTGCTGCTGATCATGGTGGGCACCGTGTTCGCCGTGGGTCCTGCCGGCCTGATCGTCACCCTGTTCAAGAACGGCGGCTCCACCGGCATTGTCACCACCACTCTGTTCTGGCTGATCATCGTCCTGGTGTATTATTTCATCGCCACCTTTATTTCCATTGACAAGATCATCGGTAAGATTTATCCTATCTTTGGTATCTGCCTGATCGTCATGGCCGTCGGCGTGGCCGTGGGCATCTTTGTCAAGCCTGAGTACACCATTCCCGAGATCTGGGATCACTTCGGTTCCATGCATCCCAAGGGAACTCCCGTGTGGAGCTTCATGTTCATCACCGTGGCCTGCGGCGCTATCTCCGGCTTCCACTCCACCCAGAGTCCCCTGATGGCCCGCTGCATGAAGAGCGAGAAGCAGGGCCGCTTCGTGTTCTACGGCGCCATGGTTTCCGAGGGCGTCATCGCCCTGGTGTGGGCCGCTGCCGGCTGCGCTCTGTATGAGGTCACCGGCGGCCTGAACACCGGCCTGGCCGAGATCCTGGCCAATGGTCAGTCTGCCGCCATCTATGATGTCTGCGTCAAGACCATGGGCAAGGTGGGCGTGGCCCTGGCTATGCTGGGCGTGATTGCCTGCCCCATCACCTCCGGCGACACCGCCTTCCGCAGCGCCCGTCTGGTGCTGTCCGACTGGTTCAAGATCGACCAGAAGAAGTGGAAGAACCGTCTGCTGCTGTGCGTGCCCGTTCTGGGCGTGGGCGCTGTCCTGGGCGTGGGCAATGCCCTGGGCTTCATCGACTACACCGTTATCTGGCGTTACTTCAGCTGGACCAACCAGACTCTGGCCATGATCGTCCTGTGGGCCGCTTCCATGTATCTGTACTATGAGAAGAAGAACTACTGGATCACCGCCGTGCCTGCCACCTTCATGAGCGCCGTTTCCGCCACCTACTTCCTGCTGGGCAACGAGTGCCTGGGCCAGTTCATCAACCACAAGACCGCCGAGGGCGTCACCGTGTACAACACCGCCGTGGCTTATCCCATCGGCATCGCCGTGGCCGTCCTGTTCCTGGGTATCTTCCTGTACACCATCAAGAAGCGCCATACCCAGCCTCACTACGAGACGCTGGGCAAGTAATTCGCCCCTTTTTCAAAACTTCGCAAAGCGGCAGGCCCCTCCTGCCGCTTTGCCCCTATGGGAGGAACTGCTATGATCTTTGCACCTGCACGCCTTGGCAGCGTCACGCTGGACAACGAGACCCTGGCGGCGGATAAGAAGGGCTGCCGCCGCTTCGGCCCCTGCGGCGTGGGCGAAAAGGCCCTGTATCTCAACAGCTTTTTCATCGACCGGCACTATTATGTGGCGCTGTCCTCGGTGCGCCGCGTGTTCAAGCGTGTGGCCATGAGCAAGGGCGGCTTCACCGGCAAGGGGGCCTTCGGCTCCATCCCTTACCTGGTGGTGGAGTACGACGGCGGCGAAAAGCAGTGCAATTTCAAGCACGAGGAGGACGTGGACAACCTGTTGGCCTACCTCTCCAAGCTCTGCCCGGACCTGCCGCTGCAAAGCCGCAAGGTGGAGCAGCACATGGCCCAGCAGCGGGCCGAGAACGCCCGCCGCTATCTCAAGGAGCTGACGCCCCAGGCCCAGGCCGAAAGGGAGCGCCTGGAGCAGGCCCGCACCTTCCTGGAGGATCACACCAACCTGACCCGCCGCCTGTCCCAGGCGGCCAAGGCCAAGCGGGTCAACGACCGCTCCAACCCCAGCTATAAGTGGGTGGCCCTGGCCATCGTCATCGCCGGACTCGTCGCCCTGGTATACGGCGTGGTGTCCATGATCCGGGGCGCCAACAGCGTGGGCATCTACTTTGCCCTGTTCGGCCTGGCGGCGGTGTTCCTGTTCTCCGGGGCCCATGTGCTGCCCACCGCCCGCAACAACAAAACGGCCCTGACCCGGGAGTGGGAGCAGGCCCAGGCGGATCTGGCTGCAGTGCTGCCGAAGGATTTCCCCCTGCCTGCCCGCTATGCCCACCCGGTGGTGCTGACCCGGATGATCCGCGTTCTGCGGGAGGGCCGGGCCCAGACCGCCGACGAGGCCCTGGACGTGGTGAAGCGGGACCTGAAGGCCCTGACCGCCGATGTCCAGGTGGAGCAGTGGGAGTATGACGAGGTGGTGGCCGTGAAGCCCATGTTCCTGCTGTCGGACTATCAATAACACAAAAATCTCCCCGCCCGGGGAGATTTTTTGTGCTTGACAAATACCCGGGAGGGGTATATAACTATAGATACCCCCACGGGGTATCATGAAACGAAGCGAGGCGGGGAAACTATGGAAGAACACAACTGCTGCCGCTGCTCCCAGCGGAAAAAGGAGCGCTCGCCGGAGGAATACAAGCGCCTGATCCACCGGCTCAACCGCATCGAGGGCCAGATCCGGGGCATCCGGGGCATGGTGGAGGCCGGGGCCTACTGTCCCGACATCCTGGTCCAGGCGGCGGCGGTGAACGCGGCCATCAACGCCTTCAACAAGGAGCTGCTGGCCAGTCACATCCGCACCTGTGTGGCCCAGGACATCCGGGACGGCAAGGATCAGGTCATCGACGAGCTGGTGACCACCCTGCAAAAGCTGATGAAATAGGAGTGGACCCAATGAAGCAATACAATGTCACGGGCATGAGCTGCGCCGCCTGCTCGGCCCGGGTGGAAAAGGCGGTGGGGAAGGTCCCGGGGGTCACGGCCTGCTCCGTGAGCCTGCTGACCAACTCCATGGGCGTGGAGGGCACGGCGGAGCCCTCCGCCATCATTGCCGCCGTGGAGGCGGCGGGGTACGGCGCGTCGGAAAAGGGCGCGGCCCAGTCGTCTCCCAGCGCCGACGAGCAGCAGCTGGAGGACCACGAGACGCCCCGTATCCGGCGGCGGCTTATCTGGTCCGTGGGCTTTCTGCTGGTGCTGATGTACTTTTCCATGGGCCACATGATGTGGGGCTGGCCCCTGCCGCCGTTTTACGACAACAACCATGTGGCCATGGGGCTGACCCAGCTGCTGCTGACGGGGATCATCATGGTCATCAACCAGAAGTTCTTCATCAGCGGCTATAAGGCCCTGTGGCACCGGGCCCCCAATATGGACACCCTGGTGGCCCTGGGGGCCACGGCGGCCTTCGGCTACAGCACCTATGCCCTGTTCGCCATGACGGCGGCCCAGGTCCGGGGCGATGAAGCCGCCGTCATGACCTATATGATGGACTTCTATTTTGAGTCCGCCGCCATGATCCTGACCCTGATCACCGTGGGCAAGATGCTGGAGGCCCGGTCCAAGGGCAAAACCACCGACGCCCTGAAAAGCCTCATGAGCCTGGCTCCCAGAACCGCCTCTGTGCTCCGGGACGGCCGGGAGGTGGAGGTGCCGGTGGAGCAGGTGCAGCAGGGGGACGAGTTCGCCGTCCGGCCCGGGGAGAGCATCCCCGTGGACGGCGTGGTGCTGGAGGGCTCCAGCGCCGTCAATGAGTCCGCCCTGACCGGCGAGAGTATCCCCGTGGACAAGGCCCCCGGCGACGGCGTGTCCGCCGCCACGGTGAATCAGTCCGGCTATCTCCGCTGCCGGGCCACCCGGGTGGGCCAGGATACCACCCTGTCCCAGATCATCCGCATGGTCAGCGACGCCGCCGCCACCAAGGCCCCCATCGCCAAGATCGCCGATAAGGTCTCCGGCGTGTTCGTTCCGGCGGTGATCTCCATTGCCGCCGTGACCACGGCGGTGTGGCTGCTGCTGGGCCACCCGGTGGGCTATGCCCTGGCCCGGGGCATCTCCGTGCTGGTGATCAGCTGCCCCTGTGCCCTGGGCCTGGCCACTCCTGTGGCCATTATGGTAGGCAGCGGCCTAGGGGCCAAAAACGGCATCCTGTTCAAAACCGCCGCCTCCCTAGAGGAGACGGGCCGGGTGCAGATCGTGGCTCTGGACAAAACCGGCACCATCACCAGCGGTCAGCCCCGGGTGACGGATATCCTCCCGGCGGAGGGCGTCACGGAGCAGGAGCTGCTGACAAACGCCTTGGCCCTGGAGCAGAAAAGCGAGCATCCCCTGGCCCGGGCGGTGCTGGACCGGGCGGCGGGGCTTACAGCTCCGGAGGTGTCGGACTTTCAGGCTCTGCCCGGCAACGGCCTGACGGCTGTGCTGGAGGGGAAGGCCCTCTGGGGCGGCAGCGCCGCCTTTACAGAGAAGCGCGCCGCCGTATCTCCGGACCTGCAGGCTAAGACCGAGGAGCTGTCCCGGCAGGGGAAAACGCCCCTGTTCTTCGGGGCGGAGGACCGGCTTCTGGGCGTCATCGCCGTGGCGGACGTCATCAAGGAGGACAGCCCCCGGGCGGTCCGGGAGCTGCGGAATATGGGCATCCGCGTGGTGATGCTCACCGGCGACAACCAGCGCACCGCTCAGGCCATCGGGGCCCAGGCGGGGGTGGATCAGGTTATCGCCGGGGTGCTGCCGGAGGGTAAGGAGGCCGCCATCCGCCGGCTGATGCAGCGGGGCAAGGTGGCCATGGTAGGCGACGGCATCAACGACGCCCCGGCCCTGACCCGGGCTGACACCGGCATCGCCATCGGCGCGGGAGCCGACGTGGCCATCGACGCGGCGGACGTGGTACTGATGAACAGCAGTCTGCTGGACGTGCCCGCCGCCATCCGGCTCAGCCGGGCCACCCTGCGGAACATCCACGAAAACCTGTTCTGGGCGTTTTTCTACAACGCCATCGGCATTCCTCTGGCCGCCGGGGTGTTCATCCCCCTGGGCCTGACCCTGAATCCTATGTTCGGCGCCGCGGCCATGAGCCTTTCCAGCTTCTGCGTGGTGTCCAACGCCCTGCGGCTGAATCTGTTCAAGCTCCGGGATAACCGGCACGATCATAAACGAACCAATCATCTGAACAACGAGAACAAGGAGGAACAAACTATGGAAAAGACACTGGAGATCAAGGGCATGATGTGCCCCCACTGCGAGGCCACCGTCCGCACCGCCCTGGAGGCCATGCCCCAGGTGCAGGCCGCTCAGGTCAGCCACGAAAGCGGCACCGCCGTGGTGACCCTCACTGCCCCGGTGGAGGACGACGTCCTGCGCCGCACCGTGGAGGACAAGGGCTACACCGTCACCGCCATCCGCTGACCCTCACCGCCGTCCCTCTGTAGGGCGGGGCAAAAAAGCCTCGCAGAGTTTGCCGCCCGCAGACTGCAAGCCTTTTGTCAAAAATGGGCGAAGCCCATTTCTGACAGTATCAAGAAAAGCACGGCGCAAGCCGTGCTTTTCTCGTATAAATCTTCGGCTGAAAGAGGGTCCCAACAGCCGGATTCATCTTCAGGCTCTCTCCATGGCCTCCCGGAAGTCTCTCTGGTCGGTGAAGATCTCCTGCTTGTAGGGGTTCTTCTTCTGTGCCTTGGCCCGCTTGATGATGCTGGCCAGGATCACCACGTTCACCACCAGTGCCACAATGGAGACCACGCCTTGGGCGGTGGGATTGGCGGCGGTGGGCCGGACGGCGGGGTTCATAAAGCCGTCGGCATAGACGGAGGTGATGGTGCTGAACACGCTGTTGTCCTGGAACAGGGGGAACACCTGGGCAAACATGCACCACAGGGCCAGGGTGTTGGCCCGGTTCTGGATCCAGCCGCCCTTGTTCCAGAAGTGGTTGGCAAAGGTGGGGGCCAGCAGCAGGGCCAGGCCGCAGTACCAGGAGTGGGTGGGCAGGCAGTTATAGGTGTATTCAAAGTTCCACAGGTCATAGGCCAGGATGTAGCACCAGGTCATGTCGGGCCACAGCATGTCCTTCTGATCCTTGGAGGAGTAAATGCCCCACCAGGCGGTCATGCAGAAGATGTTGACGATACCGGCAATGCCGTTGACCCAGTTCCACCAGCCGCCGTACAGCCACACGTTCTCGGAGGACAGCCACCAACGGTCGCCGAACTCCTTCAGGGCCATGGCGCCCCGGATACCGGACTCGAAGTCGCTGACCACGGCGATGAGAATGTTGATGGCCACAATGGCAAAGGGGAACACCTTGAACCACTCCGTCTTGCCGATGCTCCACTTATACTTGAGCATCATGAAGCCGATGCACCCGGCGGTGGCGGCGTACAGCTTGGCATAGTGGAACCAGCTGTTCATGTTGGTGTAGGTCTGGTTGTTCAGGGCCCACTCCGCCCCGGCCCGTGCACCGATGGCAATGGCGATGAAATACACCGTCAGCACGGCGGGCAGCACCAGAAAGCAGATGATGCCGCCGGTTTTGGTGCGGCGGGCGAACTCGTTGGCCAGCACCAGCCCGGTAAACACCAGCACAAAGCCCAGCAGCTGGTACAGGGCGGTCTCGCCATAGATCTGGAATAACATGTCCATTCCTCCTAAAAAAATTTCTGTCTCCTAAGCTCAGCCGCCTGGTCTAGCCAGAGAAGCCCGGACCATCGGCCATGCCGCCAATATAGCACAGGTTTCCTTAAAAAGTCAACTGTCACACGGAAAAAAGTGTTGAAAAAGCCAGAAAAAGCGGGTATAATGGAACCGAAATCGGCTGTGGTATGTGGCCATACCACAGCCAGAGGAGGAAGCGCGTATGGAGTTTGAAAAGCTGGTGTCCCCATCGCTGAAGGACCTGTTCATCACCCACATCGAGGCCATGATCCTTTCCGGGGAGCTGCCGGTGGGGCAGCAGCTGCCGCCGGAGCGCCAGCTGGCCCAGTCCATGGGCGTCAGCCGGGCGGTGGTCAACAGCGGCGTGGCGGAGCTGGAGCGCCGGGGGTTTTTAGAGGTCCGGCCCCGGGTGGGCACCTTCGTCACGGACTATCGCCGGGCCGGGACCCTGGACACCCTGAAATCCATTATGACCTATAACCGGGGCCGCCTGCGCAACGAGGAGATCCGCTCCATTCTGGAGATCCGGGACGCCCTGGACAAGCTGGCGGCGGCGGGGATCATCGCCTGCGCCTCGGAGGAGGACATCGCCGCCCTGTTCCGGGCGGCGGAGACCATCCGGGAGGCCGGGGACAACCGCCATGCGGCGGAGGCGGCCTTTGCCTTCCAGCATGAGCTGGCCATGCAGTCGGGCAACACCCTGCTGCCCCTGATCTTCCGGTCCTTCTATTCCTCGGTGCTGGTGCTGTGGGAGCGGTTCTGCGCCCTCAACGGCGTTTCCATGCTCTATGAGACCAGCGTCCGCCTGTGCCGCCACATCCGGGACCGGGACCTTTCCGCCGCCGTGGCCTGGATCGACTACTGCACCCGGGAGACCGTCTCCGGCTCCCGCCGGATATACTACTGATCCGGGAGCGGCAAAACCAATGTCACAAAAAGAAATCACCATCCCGAGGGATGGTGATTTCTTTTTGTGATTGCCCACAGGTTTTGCTGCCCATGCGCACTCCTGTATATCGCAAGGAAAGGAATGTATGCAAGGGAAACCTTAGTCGGGTTTCCCTTGCATGTTAAATCGCCCGCCCGCAGGCGAGCACTTTTGCGGAGCAAAAGTGCTGCTCCAAAAAGAAAGACACCCGTAGGGGTGTCTTTCTTTTTGGAGCAGGGTACGGGAATCGAACCCGCCTCCTCGGCTTGGGAAGCCGATGTACTACCGATGTACTAACCCTGCGAACCGCTACCTGCTGATTATAGCAGACTCCCGGCGGTTTTGCAACCGCTTTTTTTGTCGGAACCGGGAAAACTGCGCCGCCCGACCGGGGATGGGCAGTCCCGGGCCGGGCGGCGCAGGTTCAGATGACGTAGTTGTCCCCCTGGGGCAGGGACATCAGGTCTGCCAGGGTCACGCCGGAGAAGTATTCCCGGGTCACCCGGTAATACCCCTCCCACACCGGCAGCGTCCGGCAGTCGGCCGCCCGGGCACAGGCGCCGGCCCCGTCCTTCAGGCAGCTCACCGGGGCCAGATCGCCCTCGGACCGCAGCAGAATGTCCCACAGGGTGTACGTTTCCGGCTCCCGGGCCAGGCGATACCCACCCCCGATGCCGTGAACGCTCTCAATGAAACCGGCAGCCTTCAGGGCGGGCATCAGCTTCTCAATATATTTCAGCGAGATGTCCTGCCTTGCAGCGACCTCCTTCATGGGGATGTAACCGCCGTTGCGATGCTCCGCCAGGTCCAAAAGGATCCGGATGGAATACCGCCCTTTTGTCGAGATCATACTATCTGCCTCCTTCGTGACCCTCCATTATACCCCCAAACCGGTGGGTAAGGCAAATCTTTTTTGGTAAATTTCCACATTTTCTGTCGGAACATTTGCATATTCATGATGAATATGCTATACTGCTGAAAAATCCACAGAAATGAGGCGCTCTTATGGACCAATACAAGATCATCCAGGTAAAGGAAAGCGTTTTCGCCGATAATGACCGGGAGGCGGACCGGGTCCGCCAACAGCTGAAGGGCCAGGGGACCTTTCTGCTGAATCTGATGTCCTCCCCCGGCAGCGGCAAGACCACCACCCTGCTGCGCACCGTGGAGGGGCTGAAGGATCAGCTGCGCATCGGCGTTATGGAGGCCGACATCGACTCCGACGTGGACGCCGCCGCTATGGCGGGCGCAGGGGTCCGCTCCATCCAGCTGCACACCGGCGGCATGTGCCACCTGGACGCCGGCATGACGGAGCAGGGCCTGCAGGAGCTGGGGACGGAGGACCTGGACCTGGTGGTGCTGGAGAATGTGGGAAATCTGGTGTGCCCGGCGGAGTTCGATACCGGCGCCGTGAAGAACGCCATGATCCTCTCCGTGCCGGAGGGCCACGACAAGCCCCTGAAATACCCCCTGATCTTCACGGTGTGCGACGCTCTGATCATCAACAAGATCGACGTGCTGCCCTATTTCGACTTCGACATGGACAAGGTGGTGGAGTACGCCCACCGCCGCAACCCCAATCTGAAGATTTTCCCCATCTCCGCCAAGTCCGGCCTGGGCGTGGATGCCTGGCGTCAGTGGCTGCTGGAGGAGACCCGGGCCTGGAAGGAGAGCTGACCCCATGGAGCAGATTTTCTCCCAGCTGTTTTACGAGGTGGAAAAGCACCGGGACACGGTGCTGGTGACCCTCATCGCCGACCGGGGCAGCGCCCCCCGGAAGGCCGGGGCACAGATGCTGGTGGGGGCGGAGGGCCGCCTGGTGGGCACCATCGGCGGCGGCGCGGTGGAGGGCCGCAGCATCCAGCTGAGCCAGCAGCTGCTGGCCCAGCGCCGCTCCTGCATCCGGGAGTTCCCCCTGTACCAGGCCCCGGAGCGGGACATCGGCATGGTCTGCGGCGGCGATGTCACCGCCCATTTCCAGTTCATCCCGGCGGAGGACCCCACTTGGAGCGAGACCGCCAGCCGGGCCCTGGCCCTACTGAACCGCCACACCGCCGGCTGGCTGGTGCTGGCGGAGGACGGCTCCGCCCCGGCGCTGCTGGACCGGGAGAGCGTGGTTTCCGGCAGTCTGCCGGAGGATACCGCCCAGGCCCTGCGGACCCCGGGCTTCTCCATGGCGGCGGGGTATATCTCCCTGCCTCTGTCCATCGGCCAGCGGGCCCTGCTGTTCGGCGCGGGACATATCTCCCAGGCCCTGTGCCCCCTGCTGACCACCATCGGCTTCCGCCCGGTGGTGTTCGACGACCGGCCGGAGCTGGCCAACACCCGGCTGTTCCCCACGGCGGAGCAGGTGATCTGCGGGGACTTTACCCGCATCAGCGACTATCTGACCATCACCGACGAGGACTTTGTGGTCATCATGACCAGCGGCCATGTCCGGGATTTCCAGGTGGAGGAGCAGACCCTTCGGGGGGACTTTGCCTATGTGGGGGTCATCGGCTCCCGGCGGAAAACGGCGTCGGTGAACCAGCGGCTGCTGGAGGCGGGCATCCACCAGTCCTCCATCGACCTGGTGCACACCCCCATCGGCACCCCTATCCTGGCGGTGACGCCGGAGGAGATCGCCGTCAGCATCGCCGGTGAGATGATCCAGGTCCGTGCCCAGCGCCGGGGCCCCACCTCCCACGGCTGCCCCATGCACAGCTGATTGCATAACAAAAGCACCGGACAGGGCCTGCCCCTGCCTGGTGCTTTTGTTGTTCAAAGCCGTCACGGCCTTTCATAGCGGTATTCCAGCCCGAAATCCCGGTCATCCGCCTCCCGGTGCAGATAATCGCAGCCCTTTTCCGACACGATACGGAAGCCGCATTTTTCGTGGGCCTTCAGGGATGCGGCGTTCTTTTTCCCCACGCAGTCGCAGAGCCGGAACGGTCCCTCCGCTTTCATTGCGTCCAGGACCTCCGAAAGGAGCCGGACGCCGTATCCCTGCCGTCTCCGGTCCGGGCGCGTCTCCAGGGCCTCCAGGTAATACGGCCCCTCCGGAATCTTACAGGTCCTCAGGGCGCTGACCCACACGCCGTCCTCCTCAAGGACCCAGCAAATGGCCTCCGGCTCCTTGAAGAACTCGTTTTTCAGAAAGTCCAGAAATCCGGACTCCACCATGCGGACGGCTGCCTCCTTGTCCGGCTCCTCCGGGCAGAAAAAGTCCGTGTTTTCCAGGTTGCTTTCGGCGTAGACATCCATCAGCTTTCTCTCGTCCAGCGCCTGACCGTCTGTGATTTTCAGCAGCATCTTTTCTCATCCTGTTTCCGACTCTCCCGCCTGTGCGTCATATCTCCCGCTCCATGACAATGTACCGGGCCTCGCCTATGGTCTGGAAACGATTTTTCGTCCAGAAAGCATGGCTCTGGGGATTGCCCTTGTCCACCCCCAGACGTATTTTTTCGCAGCCGCAGGCGGAAAGATACGCCGCAAGCCCGCTGATGATCTGTGAACCCACGCCCCGGTGCTGATACCGCACGTCGGTCATGAACAGGCCAATGAAGGCGGTATTTTTCTCGGGATAGCCCAGGATCAGGTCCATAATGGCCGCCAGGGACCCGCCGTCGAAAAAGCCGACGTAATATTTGTCCTCGCGGCTTTTTCCCGGCGGCAGGGCCTCCATGTCGTTCAGTATGCTCTCTTTTGTCACAAAGGGCTCATGATACCGGTAAAAAATCCGGTTTTCGCGGCACAGCTCATAGATGGCGTCCACGTCATCCCTGCCCAGCCTCCGCACCTGATAGTTTTTTGAAATTTCGGTTATCTCCACGCCAAGCACCTCCGTCGACACTCGTTTCCTCCGGCTTATTCAAACGCCCCGCCGGGCGGAAGAGGCTACATGGTTTCCAGGCTCACCCAGCACCCGTCCAAATAAGAGCAGCCTGCACAGGAGACGGCAATGGTAATCCAGTCAAATCCGTTCACCCAGTCGTCTATCGTGAACGACTCATTCTCCGATACCTGTTTGTCCAAAAAGTCCTGAAAGTCCTGCTTTCCCAACGAATGGATCATCACGCAGACCTCAAACGCGTCTTGGCCGCATTTCGGGCAGGTATACTTCCGGAGCGGCTGGGTGCGGTCCAGAAAATCCAGCTTGCACACGAACCCATCCCATCCGTGCCTGCCGCTGTCCAGCACGGTGATCTCCTTCCCACATTTCCTGCACACCAGCTTTACAAGGCCGCGGTCATTGCTTTCCCACACCTCAAACTGCTCACAGCCGCAGGAGCAGTGTATAGTGCCTGTCATGCTGTACTCGTTGTTTTTGTCGCCGATCACCGTAAAGAACGGCTGCAAATGCGTCGGAATAGGCAGATCCATCATGATATCCTCCCTGTTTGTGTCAATTTTTTCCCATTTGAATACGGTTTTCTGACTGCCATCGGTGAAAACATAGGTATCGGCCAGAATCCCCTTGTGCTTCTGGTACAAATCGCCGCCGTTATAATCCTCCACTGCCTTCAGAATGGGCACACGGTCCAGTGCTTTTGCCTGAAGGGTGTCTATCAGCACCAGGGCCGCCAGAACACAGAACACCATCAGCGGGATTTTCATCTTCTTTTTCATACAAACACACTCCTCCGTCAAATCCCATTTTCTGCTTTATTCAAACGCCCCGCCGGGGGAAGTGATACGCCGTGTACTGTCTGCGGTGTTATCGGCACAAGAGCCAACTTATCAACATCATTACGCCGCCAACAAGGAAACAGACAATACTTACCAAATGTCCCAGGTACTGCTTTATGATAAGGGCAACAAAATTAAACAGGCCGATTCCGAATACGAAGCCGCCGACAAACCCAAGCACAATCCATCCGCTTTTTGTCCCATCTACTAACACGCAAAACAGGCATGCGGGCAACAGTAGCGCAACCATACCCAGCGCAACCAGGGCTGGATAACCGATTGGATGTTTTCGCTTAAACTCCTGGTCAGCTTCCGGTGAAAAGAAATCCGTATAGTTTCGGGGCGGCGTCCAGTTGGACTTCCGCTTCCTTTTTTTCTTCTTGTTCACAGCAGTATCCCTCCTGCATTCTGTTTTCCTGTCCGCCCTTATTCAAACGCCCCGCTGAAGATGAGCGATAAACCGGAATGGGCTTACTTGTCTTTTTCTTCGGAATTGTCCTCTTTTTTCCTGCAAGTAACTTTTGAAACAATAATACCTGTGCAGGTAACGACCACTATGCAAAGATACATTCCCATACCCAATAGGCAAGCGCTTCCGTAATCCATGCCGTTGAAGAAATTGCCGCAAATATCAGAAAAGAACATTCCTGCAATTGCCAGCACGCATCCAATGGCGAAATAAGTCCATACCTTTTTCATACAATCACACTCCTCCGTCAAATCCCGTTTTCTGCTTTATTCAAACGCCCTGTTGAAGATAACCGGCAAACTTGAAGTTGTCAGTCCAAAATCAGGACGCCTGCGCAATCGGACATTTGTGTAAATGAAAGGTCTGGAAAATCTTTTCTCAGTTCCTCAACGACAAAGTAGATTTCATCATTATCCCATGTGTCTCCTGCCTTCAATTTACACTGTTCTAAGTCCTTTCGTGTTTCAAAGGCAACATCGCCGATAATAATTTTACCGGATTCTTTTAAGTAGTTACGCAAGTCTAACAGAAAGCCGTTCTTTTGCGCATCCGTCAAATGATGTAGAGAGTATGTCGCAACAATATAATCATAACGAAAGTTACGCAATGGTTCAACAAGCCCTTTTGAAAAGTCCCCCTGATATAAATGTGCATTTGGCATTTTCTCAGACGCCAACGCAATCATTCTTGATGAAAAGTCCTGCCCATAAATGGAACAGCCTCGCTCGTATAGTTTTGTCGTTAATGTGCCTGTTCCGAATCCAATATCCAGCACGGCGGCATTTTCAGCTCTCATTATGGCCTGAAAAATGAACCCAAGAACCTTTTTATAACCGGCAAAAGGGTATGTGTTTTCCTCATCAGAAATGCCAACAGTTTTGTCATAGCCATCAGCCCAAAGGTCGAACTCTATGTTGTTTAGCATACTTACTTCCTCCATCAAATCCCATTTTCTGCTTTATTCAAACGCGCCGCTGACGTAACGGTACTTATCCAGGCTGGAGGCGCCGTTCCAGGTCATGTAGCCGCCGGTGTTGCCGGTTTCGGTCAGGGCCCGGATCTGGGCGGCCACCTCGTCGGGGCCATAGGTGTTGTACGGCTCCCGGATGGCGTTGTAGCACTGGATCCAGGTGCGCACCGCGGCAGGGGAGGGGGTCTCCTGCTGGCGGGCGGCGGCCTTTTCGCCGAAGGTTTTCATGGTCTCATAGGGGTGCTCCCAAGGCAGCCAGCTGCCGGAGGCGGAATAATGATCGGGGTACGGCATGGCGCTGATGGCGTCCACCACGCCGCTGATGGCGGCCCAGTACTGGCCATAGGCGGTGACGTATTTCTCGGCGCACTCGCCGAACACGTCTGCCGAGACATACACCCCCGCCTCATGGAGCCGGTCGGCGGCATACTGCAAAAACCGCTGCACCGCCTGGGCCCTGCTCTCGTCATTGGTGTTGCGGTAGTCGATGGTGCCCGCCTCGTCATAGTCCCAGGTGCCGTCCGGGAAGCGGACATAGTCGAACTGAATCTCGTTGAAGCCCATGGTCCGGGCGGCCTCCAGGGCCAGGTCCACCTTATACTGCCACACATAGCGGCTGTATACGCTGGGCCAGTACATGCCGCCGATCTTCAGCGGATTGCCGTCCAGGTCCGCTACCACGCACTCCGGGTGATCCGTGGCCAGGTTGGGATCGTTGAAGGCGGTGATCCGGCCGATGACATAGTACCCGGCGTCCTTCAGCTTCCGCACCGCCGCCTGATAGTCCTCTAAGGTGTTGTAGGCGTCCTCATAGGCGCTGGGGGAATACTGCTGCATCACCGGGGAGGCGTAGCCAATGGCCCCGCCGTCCATCACGTCCACCACAAAGGCGTTGATGCCGCAGCCGTCGGCCACGGCAATGTAGGCCTCCGGATTCCGGATGGCCTCGTTGTTCAGATACAGGGCCTTCACGGTGCCGGGCATGACGTTGTTCTCGAACTTGGGCTTTTCATAGGCATCATAGTCCAGTCCTGCCGCGTCGCCGCCGCCGTAGCTGTCGCCCCGGTCGGCGTGGAGCTGGGCCATATCCGCGTCATAGGCCGCGGCGGCCTCCTCCTCCGTCAGCCGGACATACCGGGCGGGGATGCAGCCCCCCTCCGCCTGGTAATAGGCCACGCTGCCGTCTTCCGCCAGCCCTCGGTAGCCGGTAACGGTCAGGGCCTGGCCCCGGAGCACCAGGGTCCCGGTGGGGTTCCCGTCCCCGTCCGTCAGGTTCTGGGCCCGGCGGACATACACCGTCTCCAGCGTCACCACGGCGTTGACGTCGCTGGTGAGGTTGGCCCGGTCCAGCCAGCCGAAGCTGCCGTCCTCCCGGGGCACCCGAACCTGGTCCGGGTGGTCATCACTGGCCTCCTCCACCACATAGTTCACCTGACTGCCCCGGATCAGCTGCTCCAGAACGGCGCCCTCCTCATCGTACAGGGGGGCCGTTTCCGACGCCGAGGCGATATAGCCCGCCGCCGTCTCCAGGGGCTTTGCCTGCTGCCGGGTGAAGTGCCACACCAGGGCGGCAATGGTGGCCAGGCACACCAGGGCCAGGACCACGCCGGGCCACTTGGGGCGGCGCTGCTTCCGGCTGCGCCGGGGCCGGGGGGTGTATTCCGGCTCTCCTTCCGGAGCCCAATCGGGGGCCCATTCGCCGGTCTGCTGCTGATTCACGGACATAGGGGAAATACCTCACTTTTTGGATTTTCCCCCATTATACCGTATTTTTCGCCGGATGGCTACCCTTTTGTTTCTGTCCCGGCCTGTCCCGCCGAAAAATCGGGACAAAACCCGGCAAAAGCGGGACAAACCGCCGGTGATGCGGACGGAAATGTGAATTTTTTCCCCTCCCCTTGCAATTTTGAAAAAATAGGCTATGATATAGGAGAAAGAATATGTCCCGCCCGGCGGGAGAAGAAAAGAAGGTACTGTTATGACAAAAATTGACATCGTGTCCGGTTTCCTGGGCGCAGGTAAGACCACCCTCATCAAGAAGATGGTGAAGGAGGCATATCAGGGCGAGAAGCTGGTGCTGATCGAAAACGAGTTCGGCGAGATCAGCATCGACGGCGGCTTTTTGAAGGACGCCGGTATCCAGATCTCCGAAATGTCCTCGGGCTGCATCTGCTGCTCCCTGGTGGGCGACTTCGGCAAGGCCCTGCGGGAGGTGAAGGAGCAGTTCCAGCCGGACCGCATCCTCATCGAGCCCTCCGGCGTGGGCAAGCTCAGCGACGTCATCGTGGCGGTGGAGAACACCGTGGCGGATATTCCGGATATGAAGCTGAACTCCTTTGTCACCGTGGCCGACGCCGGCAAGGTGAAGGTGTATATGAAGAACTTCGGCGAGTTCTATAACAACCAGATCGAGTCCGCCGGCACCATCATCCTGTCCCGGACCCAGAAGCTGACCCAGGAGAAGCTGGAGGCCGCCGCGGCCCTGCTGCGGGAGAAGAACCCCACCGCCGCCATCCTGACCACCCCCTGGGACCAGCTGGACGGCAAGACCATTCTGGCCGCCGTGGAGAAGGTGTCCCTGGCCGACGAGCTGCTGGAGAAGATGCGGGCCGAGCACGAGGCCCAGGAGGCCGAGCACCATCACCATCATCATGACCACGACGAGCATGACGAGGATGCGCATGAGCATCACCATCATCATGACCACGATGACGAGGACGGCCATGAGCACTGCTGCCACCATCACCATGAGGATGAGGACGAGCACGAGCACCATCATCACGACCATGACCACGATCATGACCACGATCATGACCACGATGAGCACGAGCATCACCACCATCACCACGGCGACGGAGAGTGCGACGACCCGGAGTGCGCCTGCCACCACCATCACCACCACGCCGACGAGGTGTTCACCAGCTGGGGCGCGGAGACCCCCAAGCAGTTCACCCAGGCGGATATCGACCGCATTCTGACGGCCCTGGATTCCGGCGAATACGGCGCCATCCTGCGGGCCAAGGGCATCGTGCCCGCCGCCGACGGCCAGTGGCTGCACTTTGACTATGTGCCCCAGGAGCACGAGGTGCGCTATGGCGCCGCCGACTACACCGGCCGCCTGTGCGTCATCGGCTCCCAGCTGAAGGAGGACGGCCTGAAGACCCTGTTCGGCCTGTAAGGAGACGCCTATGGACATTCCTGTATATCTCATCACCGGTTTTCTGGACGCCGGAAAAACCGACTTCATCAACGGCATCCTGAAAGACGGCTTCGCCGCCGAGGACCGGACGCTGCTGCTGTGCTGCGAGGAGGGGGAGACGGAGTACGACCCCAAATCCCTGTTCAACGTCTTCACCTACACCGTGGACGACCCCGCCCAGCTGACGCCGGAGTTCTTCAAGAAGCTGGAAAAGCAGTACCGCCCTAAGCAGGTGATCATCGAGTTCAACGGTATGTGGAGCTTCGAGCCCCTGTACCGGGAGGGCTTGCCCGCCAACTGGATCCTGTATCAGATCATGTGCCTGGTGGACGCCACCACCTTTGAGCCGTATCTGCGGAACATGGGCCAGCTGATGATGGAAAAAATTCTCAACGCGGACATGATCATCTTCAACCGCTGCAATGAGGAGCTGCGCAAGGCCCTGCGGGGCCGGAACCTGCGGATGGTGAACCGCCGGGCGGACATCTATCTGGAGAACACCGACGGCACCAGCGAGGACTACGTCACCGAGGACATGGCCCCCTTTGACCTGTCCGGCGGCCACCTGGACGTGCCGGACAACGACTACGGCATCTGGTATGTGGACATGATGGACAACCCCCAGCGCTACGACGGCGTCACCGTGCGGTATAAGGCGCTGATGTGCCACTCCAAGAAGTTCCCGGGGATCCACTGCCCCGGCCGCTTCGCCATGGTGTGCTGCAACAACGACATGCAGTTCCTGGCCCTGGTGTGCAAGGGGGAGGGACTGGAGAAGTTCAAGAACCGCCAGTGGGTGGAGATCCAGGCCACCGTGAAGAAGGAGCAGTGCCAGGCCTACGACGGCGAGGGCCCGGTGCTGTACGTCACCGGTGTGAAGCCCTGCCAGAAGCCGGACCCGGAGAACGTCAGCTTCTGATACGAAGCGTAATATTCGCATATAATAATACAAATAGCAAAAGAGGAACGGCGCAGCCGTTCCTCTTTTGCTTGTCAAAAAGTATCCCTGCCGTGACACCACAAGGGAGAAATCGCCCTATTCCGAGGGTGACGCGGCCCGCTGAGGGCAGCGGGCCCTACGGACGGCCTGCCGGTCCCCCCGTTCCTGTAGGGCGGGGCCCGCGTCTGCCCACCGTCGTGCCAGCCGACTGGCAGGCATTGTGTCATGCCCGCCAGTCGGGGCACTTCCTCGAAATCGCCTTGCTTCATCCGCCACCGGCGGCGCTTCGGCGATTTCCCCGGCGGAAAACCGGCTTTGTTTACAAATAATTCAAAGGCTTCCACTTGACAAGGGCGGCAGGGGGTGGTAAACTGCGTTTAGCACTCAGGAAGTTGGAGTGCTAAACGGAGAAAACGATATGGAATTGACCGATCGAAAAAGACAGATACTGAAGATCGTGGTGGAGGAATATGTGGCGGCGGCGGAGCCGGTGGGCTCCAAGGCCATCGCCCAGAGAATGCCCGGCAAGATCAGTTCCGCCACCATCCGCAACGAGCTGGCGGACCTGACGGAGATGGGCTATCTGGAACAGCCCCACACCTCCGCCGGACGGGTCCCCTCCGCCAAGGGCTACCGGCTGTATGTCAACGAGCTGATGGAGCGCCGGTCCCTGAGCCGGGAGGAGGAGGAAAAGCTCAACGCCTCTCTGGCCGAGAAGCTGGCGGGAACGGACCAGGTCATGGCCCGGGCGGGCCAGATGGTCTCGTCCTTTGTGGGCTATCCGGCTTACACCGTGGCGGACCACAAAACCGCCGCCACCGTGCGGCGCTTTGAGCTGATCCCCGTGGACCAGAGCAGCTTCATCGCCGTGGTGATGCTGTCGGACAGCCAGGTGAAAAGCCAGCTGCTGCCCCTGCAGCTTCCGGTGGCCGACGGCGGCCTGCCGGACATGAGCCATCTGCTGAACACCCATTTCACAGGCATCGGGCCGGAGGACATGAACAGACGGCTGATGAGCCTGTCGGAGCAGGTGTCCGGCCAGTGGTTCCTGCCGCTGAACCAGGTGGTGGAATATGCCGGACGGCTATTGAAGGAAGCCAACAGCCAGGAGGTCTTTACCGGCGGGGCCAAGGAGTTCCTGCGGTTCCCGGAATACCGGGACGCGGACAAGGCCCACGACCTGATGACCTTTATGGTGGACAATAAAGAACAGCTGCCCGCGCCCACGGAGGGCGGCCCGGTGCAGATCCTCATCGGCCCCGAAAATCTCAACGAGGCCCTGCGGGACAGCAGCGTGGTGGTGGCCAGCTACGATATCGGAGACAATATGCGGGGCCTGGTGGGCGTGGTCGGACCCACCCGGATGGACTACGCCACCGTGGCGGCGCGCCTGAGCTACTTTGCAGAGAGCCTGGGCCGCATGTTCGGGAAGAACCAGCTGCCCCCCAAGGAGGACCAGGAAACATGAGCGAGAATGTGAATCAGGAAAACAAGCAGGAACAGGAAAACACGGACACCCCGGAGACCCAGCCCCAGCAGGAGCCGTCTCCGGAAACGGCGGAGGAGACCTTCACCGTCACCCGGGACCAGATGGAGAAAATGGAACAGCTGGCCAAGATGGTGTCCGACGCCAGCGACAAATATCTGCGGCTGGCAGCGGAATACGACAACTACCGCAAACGCACCGCCAAGGAAAAGGAGAGTCTGTACGGCGACGCCAAGGCCGACACCGTGAAGCCCTTTTTGGAGGTGCTGGACAACCTGGAGCGGGGCCTGGCCCAGTTCGAGGAGGGGGACCCCCACCGCCAGGGTATGGAGATGATCTGCAAGCAGTTCATGACCGTGCTGGAAAAGCTGGGCGTACAGCAGATCGAGGCCCTGGGCCAGCCCTTTGACCCCGCCCGCCACAACGCCGTGATGCATGTGGAGGATGAGTCGGCCGGGGAGAACACCGTGGTGGAGGTATTCCAGCAGGGATACGCCCTGGGCGACAAGGTCCTGCGGTTCGCCATGGTGAAGGTTGCTAATTGAGAGGAGCATGTGCTATGAACGGAAAAAAACTTTATAAAAGCCGGGATAACCGGATGATCTCCGGCGTGTGCGCCGGGATCGCCGAGTATTTCAATATGGACCCCACCATCATCCGTCTGGCGTGGGTGCTGTTCAGCCTGCTGGGCGGCAGCGGCGTGCTGGGCTATATCATCGCCGCCATCGTGATCCCCGAGTATCCGGTGGACTGACCCTTGTAAACAAATTTTATTTCATATATTCAGGAGGCAATTATTATGTCTAAAGTTATCGGTATCGACCTTGGCACCACCAATTCCTGCGTAGCCGTCATGGAGGGCGGCGAGGCAGTTGTCATTCCCAACGCGGAAGGTAACCGCACCACCCCGTCCGTGGTGGCCTTCTCCAAGACCGGCGAGCGCATGGTGGGCCAGGTGGCCAAGCGCCAGGCCATCACCAACCCCGACCGCACCATCTCCTCCATCAAGCGCGAGATGGGCTCCGACCACCGGGTCAGCATCGACGGCAAGTCCTACACTCCCCAGGAGATCAGCGCCATGATCCTGCAGAAGCTCAAGAGCGACGCAGAGGCCTATCTGGGCAGCACCGTCACCGAGGCCGTTATCACCGTCCCCGCCTACTTCACCGATGCTCAGCGTCAGGCCACCAAGGACGCCGGCAAGATCGCGGGTCTGGACGTGAAGCGTATCATCAACGAGCCCACCGCCGCGGCCCTGGCCTATGGCGTGGATAAGGAGCAGGCCCAGAAGATCATGGTGTATGACCTGGGCGGCGGCACCTTCGATGTGTCCATTCTGGAGATCGACGACGGCGTCATCGAGGTTCTGGCCACCGCCGGCAACAACCGGCTGGGCGGCGATGACTTCGACCAGTGCATCATGAAGTACCTGGTCAGCGAGTTCAAGCGCACCGAGGGCATCGACCTGTCCGGCGATAAGGTTGCCATGCAGCGGCTGAAGGAGGCCGCCGAGAAGGCCAAGATCGAGCTGTCCGGCGTGACCACCAGCAACATTAACCTGCCCTATATCACCGCCGACGCCACCGGCCCCAAGCACCTGGACGTGACCCTGACCCGGGCCAAGTTCAACGAGCTCACCGGCCATCTGGTGGACGCCACCATGGGCCCCGTGCGCCAGGCCATGTCCGACGCCGGTCTGAAGCCCTCCGACCTGTCCAAGGTCCTGATGGTGGGCGGCTCCAGCCGTATCCCCGCCGTGGTGGAGGCCGTGAAGAACTTCACCGGCAACGAGCCCTTCAAGGGCATCAACCCCGATGAGTGCGTGGCCATGGGCGCGGCCCTGCAGGCCGGCGTGCTGACCGGCGATGTCAAGGGTCTGCTGCTGCTGGACGTGACCCCCCTGTCCCTGGGCATTGAGACCATGGGCGGCGTGTGCACCCGCCTGATCGAGCGCAACACCACCATCCCCGTGAAGAAGAGCCAGATATTCTCCACCGCCGCTGATAACCAGACCTCCGTGGAGGTCAACGTGCTGCAGGGCGAGCGGGAGATGGCCGCCGCCAACAAGAGCCTGGGCCGCTTCCACCTGGACGGCATCGCTCCGGCCCGCCGCGGCGTGCCCCAGATCGAGGTGACCTTCGACATCGACGCCAACGGCATCGTCAACGTGTCCGCCAAGGACCTGGGCACCGGCACCGAGCAGCACATCACCATCACCTCCTCCTCCAACATGAGCAAGGACGACATCGAGAAGGCCGTGAAGGAGGCCGAGCAGTATGCCGCCGAGGACGCCAAGATCAAGGAGAAGGTGGAGGTCCGCAACCAGGCCGACCAGATGGTCTATCAGTCCGAAAAGACCCTCAGCGAGGTGGGCGACAAGCTGCCCGAAAGCGAGAAGGCCCCCATCCAGGCCGGTATCGACAAGCTGAAGGAGACCCTGAAGGGCGAGGACACCGACGCCATCAAGGCCGCCACCGAGGAGCTGACCCAGCTGTTCTACAAGATGAGCGAGAAGCTGTATCAGCAGCAGGCGCCCCAGGGCGACCCCACCCAGGCCGGCCAGCAGGGCGGCGCCCAGGGTGACCAGGGCGGCCAGTATTACGACGCCGACTACAAGGTCGTGGATGACGACGACACCAAGAATAAATAAGTGAAATTTCACCACCGGAAAGGGGCAGGGCTTCCTGTCCCTTCCTGTGGTGTTCAGGGATAGAAGACCCAGAGAAGGGAGCGGGCCGTTATGGCAGAGAAACGCGATTATTACGAGGTCCTGGGCGTGGAAAAAGGCGCCAGCGAGGACGAGATCAAAAGAGCATACAAAAAGCTGGCCCGGAAGTATCACCCGGACATGAACCCCGGCGACAAGGAGGCCGAGGAGAAGTTCAAGGAGATCAACGAGGCCAACGAGGTGCTGTCCAATCCCGATAAGCGCCAGAAATATGACCAGTTCGGCTTTGCCGGGGTGGACCCCAACTATGGCGCGGGCCAGGGCGGCGGATACGGGGCAGGCGGCTTCGACTTCGGCGACCTGGGCGACATTTTCGGCAGCTTCTTCGGCGGCGGCTTCGGCGGCGGCCAGCAGCGGCGCAACGGACCCCGCCGGGGCGAGAGCATCCGGGCCAGCGTGTCCGTGGACTTCACGGAGGCCGCCTTCGGCTGCGAGAAATCCGTGACGGTGGACCGCAGCGAGTCCTGCCCCACCTGCAAAGGCAACGGCTGCGCCCATGGCACCACGCCGGAGGTGTGCCCCGACTGCCGCGGCACCGGCACCGTGACCCAGGCCCAGCGGACGCCCTTTGGCGTCATGCAGAGCCAGGGCCCCTGCCAGAAGTGCCGGGGCACCGGCAAGATCATTCACCAGCCCTGCCCCGACTGTCACGGCAGCGGCCGCATCCGCAAGCGCCGGACCATTCAGGTGAACATCCCCGCCGGTATCGACAACGGCCAGACCATCTCCCTGCGGGGCCAGGGCCACGCAGGCTCCAACGGCGGCCCCAGCGGCGACCTGCTGATTACCGTGATGGTGCGGCCCCACGAGATCTTCCGCCGGGAGGGCACCTCCGTGTTCTGCGAGGCCCCCATCACCTTCACCCAGGCGGTGCTGGGCGCGGAGCTGGAGATCCCCACCATCGACGGCCGGGTGAAATACACCATCCCCGAGGGCACCCAGACCGGCACCGTGTTCCGGCTGCGGGGCAAGGGCATTCCCGTCCTCAACGGCCGGGGCCGGGGCGACCAGTACGTCACCGTCACCATCGAGACGCCCCGGGACCTGAACCGGGAGCAGAAGGAGGCCCTGAAGAAATTCAGCGAGACCCTGGGCGAAGGCAACTACGAAAAGCACCGCAGCTTTTTCGGGAAGAAGAAGTAAGCCATGTATCTTGCAGATTATCACGTCCATTCCGCCTGCTCCCCGGACGGGCACCAGACCATGGCCCAGGCGGCCCAGGCCGCCGTCCGACAGGGCCTGCGGGAGCTGTGCATCACCGACCATGTGGACACCATCCACTGGGGCACCCTGGCTCCCCGGGACGACTTCGACTGGGAGGAGTCCCGGCGGCAGTTCCATGAGGCCCAGACGCTGTGGGGGGACCGGATCACCCTGCGGCGGGGGGCGGAGCTGGGGGAGGCCCAGCTGAGCTTCGACCGGGCGGACCGGCTTCTGGCCGGGGAGGAGCTGGACTTTGTCATCGGCTCCGTGCACCTGAGCGGAAAAAAGTTTGACAACATGGACCTGTACTATATTGAAAAAGGCAGCGAAGCGTATTATGATAGTGTCATCGACAGCTATCTGGACGATGTGCTGGCCCTGGCCCGGTGGGGCCGGTTCCAGGTGCTGGGCCACCTGACCCTTCCCCTGCGGTATATCAACGAGCACCACGGGGAGCACATGACCTTCCGCCGCCACATGGACCGGGTGGAGGAGATCTTCCGCGCCATCATTCCCCAGGGGGTGGGCATCGAGTGCAACACCAACCGGGGAAACGAGCCCCTGCCGGGGGAGGAAATTCTGCGGCTGTACCGCAGTCTGGGCGGCGAGATCATCACCCTGGGCAGCGACGCCCACCGGCCGGAGGACGTGGGCTGCTTCATCCGGCAGCGCCAGGAGCTGCTGCGGGAATGCGGCTTCCGCTATTTCACCACATTTGAACGGGGCCGGCCGCGGTTTCAGGCCCTGTGATACCCGAGAGGAGAACGAATCATGAAAATTGCCATCGGCTGCGATCACGGCGGCTATCTGCTGAAGCAGGACATTCTCATCTGGCTGGAGGAGCACGACATCGACTTTGAGGACGTGGGCTGCTTCTCCACCGAAAGCGTGGACTATCCCATTTATGGCGAGAAGGTGGCCCGGCTGGTGGCCTCCGGCGCATGCGAAAAGGGCATCGTCATCTGCACCACCGGCATCGGCATTTCCATCGCCGCCAACAAGGTCAAGGGCATCCGCTGCGCCCACTGCACGGACTCCCTGTCCGCCGAAATGACCCGCCGCCACAACGACGCCAACGTGCTGGCCCTGGGCGCGGGCATCACCGGCCCCAACCTGGCCAAGCGCATTGTGGAGGTGTTCCTGAACACCGAATTTGAGGGCGGACGCCATGCCCGCCGGGTGGGACAGCTGGACAGCATCCAGCCCTGAATTTTCCGTGAACGGAGGTGCGCTCCATGACCACAAAGGGATATCATCGCTACCGGGGAAGAAACACCCGGGGCAAGGTAGCGCTGGTCATCGTGCTGGTGCTGGTGCTGATCGCGGCGGTGGCCTATCTGCTGACCCAGGAATACGTGGTGTATGACGATGAGGGCAAGGCCCATCTGGAGCTGCCCTGGTCCCGGAAGGAGCCGGAGAAGCCCCAGCCGGACCCCACCCCTGCGCCGGATGACGTGGACATCACCCGGGAGGAGCCGCAGCGGCAGAAGGTGGACGCCATCCACGCCTGGGAGCTGCCCTACGGCTGTCTGGGCGGCGACCCCGGCTATCTGCTGACGGGCCGGGAGGCCGTGGCCGTCAACGTGAAGCTGTACGACGGCTCCGTGGCCTATCACACGGCGATGTCCCTGCCGGAGGGCATCCTCACCGGCGGCAATGCCACCAGCCGGAACCTCCAGACCATTCTGGACAGCGACTGCTACACCGTGGCAAGGCTTGCCTGCTTCTGCGACAACGCCTACGCCGACGCCATGGGGGACCGGGCGGCCCTGTGCACCGCCGAGGGCGTCCTGTACCGGGACGGCTCCGGCCGCCGCTGGCTGGACCCCACCAAGCCGGAGACCCTGCGGTATATCACGGACCTGGCCGAGGAGTGCGCCCGGCTGGGCTTTGATGAGATTCTGCTGGACTGGTTCCTGTACCCCACCAGCGGCGACCAGACGGCCCTGGACCTGCCTGCCGACAGGACGGCGGTGCTGAAGGACTTCGCCCAGGCTCTGGAAAAGCAGCTGCCGGAGGGCACGGTGCTGTCCGTGGTGCTGCGGGAGACGCCCACGGCGGACAACGGCCTGACGCCGGAGCTGCTGACGGCCTGCTTCGACCGGGTGTATGTCATGCCGGAGGCGGACGCCTCGGCCCTGCCCACAAGCTATGACGCCGCCACCCGGGTGGTGGCCATGACCGCCTACGCCCCCGACAGCGGCAGCTATCTGGTGACCCAGTGAGAAATTGTTTCGACGGGCGAAATAAGTTTCCAAAATGAATAAAAAATCCCCTGAAACGCCGACGAAAATGTGGCTTTCAGGGGGTTTTCATTTGTCCAAGGCTATGGTACAATATCCTTTTGTGAATCGAAATCAAGGAGGGGATAGTCCCATGGAAAAGGAAAACAAGCTGGGCACCATGCCCATTTCCAAGCTGATTATCAACATGTCCCTGCCCATTATCATCTCCATGCTGGTGCAGGCCCTGTACAACATCGTGGACAGCGTGTTCGTGTCCCGGGTGTGTGAGCAGGCGCTGACCGCCGTGTCCCTGGCGTTTCCGGCCCAGAACCTGATGATCGGTCTGGCCACCGGCACCGCCGTGGGCGTCAACGCCCTGATGGGCCGGGCCCTGGGAGCCAAGGACCAGGAGCGGGCCAACGCCGTGGCCATCAACGGCGTGTTCCTGGCGGTGGTGGGCTTTGCCATCTGCGCCGTGCTGGCGCTGCTGTTTGCCGGGCCCTTCTTCCGGTCCCAGACCCAGATCGACTACATTGTGGAAAACGGCACGGACTATCTGCTGGTCTGCTGCTGCGGCTCCCTGGGCCTGTTCTGCGAGATCATGTTCGAGCGGCTGCTGCAGGGCACCGGCCGGTCCATCCTGTCCATGTATACCCAGGGTCTGGGCGCCATTGTGAACATCGTGCTGGACCCCATCTTTATCTTCGTGCTGGACATGGGCGTCACCGGCGCGGCGGTGGCCACGGTCATCGGACAGTTCTGTGGCTGTATCCTGGCCCTGATCTTCAACCTGAAGAAGAACGAGGAAATTCACCTGCAATTCCGGGGCTTCCGGCCCAACTGGCGGCTGGTGGGCAACATCTACGCCATCGGTCTGCCCAGCGTCATCATGGTGGCCATCGGCTCGGTGATGACCTTCTGCATGAACAAGATCCTCATTGCCTATCACTCCGCCAAGGAGACGGCGGCCACGGCCTTCGGCATTTACTTCAAGCTCAACAGCTTCATCTTTATGCCGGTGTTCGGCCTGAACAACGGCGTGGTGCCCATCGTGGCGTATAACTACGGGGCCCAGAACCGGCTGCGGATGGTGGAGACCATCAAGCGCAGCACCATCTACGCCTCCTGCATCATGGTGCTGGGCGTGATCATCTTCTGGGCCATTCCCGGGCCTCTGCTGAAGATCTTCGACGCCACGGACACCATGCTCCAGGTGGGCGTCCCTGCCCTGCGGATCATCTCCCTGAGCTTCTGCATGGCCGGAGCCTGCATCGCCCTGGGCAGCTCCTTCCAGGCCCTGGGCAAAGCGGTGTACTCCATGACCACCTCCATCATCCGGCAGCTGGTGTTTTTGGTGCCCATCGCCTATGTCCTGGCCCGGTACGGCTATTCCATCGGCAACGATGATCTGGTCTGGTGGAGCTATCCCCTGGCGGAGATCGCCTCCCTGCTGGTGACCCTGGTGTTCTTCCGGCGGCTGTACCGCACCCTCATCGCCCCGCTGCCTGCCAACGGCGGCGCGCCGGTCCACGACGACTCCGACGACGATCCCATCGGCGAATAACCCGAACAGCGCATCCCCCGCCTTGCCGATTGGCAGGGCGGGGGATGGTTTATTTGCCGGGCCGGGCAAAATCAAACCCCCGGAAAGCATCCGCTTTCCGGGGGTTTCTCTGTAATAGCGAAACACTATAGATATCGGTCCAAACCTCAATTTGCAGAGAAAATCATTGGTCGCATCTATCTGCCCACCAGCAATTTATAGTTTCAATACGATTAGACAATCTCTCCTTGTATCGGTTTAGCGGAATATCGAGCAAATCTAATAAAATAATTCTATACATGAGTGAAAGCTTGTGTAGGTAAAGCACACTCTCATCACCATTCAAGAATTTTCTATTCTGCTTACTTTTAATGTGAGCAATTCGATTCCTACTATTTACTAATATTTGCACAAAACCTTCCAAGTCTTTTTGGTACTCACCCCGAAAAATTTCTTGCCCATAATGGCTTATTATATATTTAAGATCCAAACCTAATTGGGACTCCTCACGACTCTTCCTTTTTGGCAAAACAAATTCGCTCTTTTTGCTCTGAATAATCTCGCCCACACCAATAAAGGCTTCAATTAGGAAAGCACATTTCATGTCCACAGGCATTTCAACTCTGGAAAGGCAATATAAAGCCGTATTGTGAACAATATCTAATTCCTCTTGAATCAGACACCAATTTGAAAAAAGTGTTTCGGAAAGCACCTCATCAAAATTAATCAAACGGTTATTTTCTCCAATCATAAAATCAGCAGAAAAATAATTAGGAAGCAACTTTTTCTGAATGCTTGTGGTGATTTCGACTCCATCCTGAGTAACCGATGTGATTGGATAAAACTGTCCATCCATTAGCATTATTAGACGCTTCAAATCAAAGTATAAATGATGAAGGTCGTATATGGAGGCATCCTCTACAGTATGAACCGTAATGATACGTTCACCAAATTGCTCTATGGAAATCTCTGCTAAACTATGTTGTTGGCCTATATAGGCTGTAATCGTTTTCCCGAACGGTCCACCAAGTATACCATTGTTGGGACATTCTCGAACAATGAATTCCATCTGGTCACCACCTTTAGATAGTGCGGAGTTTTCTCTTGGCTAAAAAGAAGAAAAGAGTTCTGTTTTAAATATCATACAGCAAGCTTTATGTGAATTTCTATGTTACTCCAGACATATTAACTAATCGTTTATAAATTCCTCAAATCCGCGGTATAAAGTATAGTTATACTTTGCAATTTGCGGTTGCCCTCCAAAGAGTTTGGAGGCTCCTGGATAATACGAAAAAGTAGACTTGATTTGTGCTAAGTAAGTATATGGATTATTAATGTTCCCTACTCTTTTCTCAAAAATCCCAGTCAAGATTCCGGCCCACAAGCCGGAAGACTCAATTGCGCCTTTATATAAATCAGGGAAATTACTACAATACCCCAATACATCCGCAGCTACAGTAATTACAGTTGTCAATATACCACCAAACTTAGCAACCCTTAAAATATCCATACTTTTTCTATATTCATTCGCTGCAGAATCAATTTTTTTCTTTTCATCATTAATAATTGCCTCTATCACTTCAGGAGCATCTGCTTGAGCCAGCTCATTGCGAAGAGTTTTAATGGCATTCAAAAATTGATTGCGCTCATCTTTTCGCTTTTCACGAAAACGAAGAATATCTGTGGGAGGAACATGCAAAAGATCTTGTGGAAAAATATCTGGAATCATAATCGATACTAATGCTTCGGTGCTCGGTTCAATGTATTCTTTCCCCGGTCGATAATCATCCTGAAGAGCTCCTCCGTATAAAAAGTAGGTTGATGTTGTCCACAACTCTTGATTTCTGGTCCACAAAGATAGTGAATTCTTTTTTGCAATGTGATTTGCTAAAAAGGTCATATAGAAGTTCACAGTGTGGGAGCTTGCATACAGCCAGTTTTCATCCTCGTCAATATGTTTTAGCTTGAAGAAAATATCCTGCAAGAGTTTGACATCCATTTTTGAAGAATGAATTCGGATATATTCTGTTTCATCATCCTCAATCAGCGAAAGCGCAGCTGCTTTTCTATGATTCTCATCCATAAACTTCGAAAATTCTTCACTCGCTTCTTTTGAATACGGAACAGGAGATAGTGGGATTCCAATTTCGCCGGTAGAACACAACTCTCTAATATTTCGCGGTTCATTCAATTCATATCCAGGGGGCACAATTCTATATATTTTATCCGCAAAAAGAGCTGCATTCCAGAGCCATTGATAATCTTCGTGGCGAAACTCAATTGTCGGATAATAAAGAATAGAGTTACTCATAATTCAAGTTTCCTCTCTATAATTTTAAGGAATATTTTATTGATGAATTGAATGGCTTATGCGCATCATCCGTCAATTTCTATACATGATTCAAATTGTTACTTTAGGTGCGTCCTCCCCAAAGATAACTTAATCAATAGCATCTTAAACTCTGGTGCAATCCATGAAGCAAACTCGCAAGCAATCATCGGATGAGCAAATGTTCCTCCGGCTTTACCTTGCTTAGAAACAATGCCGATTGCCTTTGTTCGGTCGATCCACAGCTTTGGTGTCAATGTAAAAGAAGCGGCTTTCTTCTTTTCTAAAAGCTCCTCATAACCGGCTTCGCTGTAATCAGGATTATTTTCCTGTTCCCACAGGTTGAGGAGGGCTAAGGTGTTTCCACTTCGCAACCAACTCTGAATCACATATCCTGGAGCATCCTCACTATGTGCTCGAGCAATCTCGGTAAGAGAAATATAACTCTCATCTTGCTTCTTGTCCTGTGATACCGAGTTCTTTCTCCGTGCAACACTTTCCAATACCTCACTCTTACTCTTGCCATAGCCAGCGAGAGCGGAGAGCGTATATTCAGCAATATCATTTTCCTTTGCGATTCGCAGTATAATTCGATCTCGTTCCTCGCAGGTGATATTATCCGCTGCCACAAGGTATTCCAACAAATTTCCAATGCCAGCTAAATCTATCATGCTGATTTTCCTTGCCACACGCCTCACCTCTTGAGGCTATTGTAGCATAACTTGTAGAAATATGAAAGATAAATCAAATCTGAATCACGGCAGGGGAAACATAGCGTGTGCCTTTCCTTGGTGTTCCTTCCTTATCGTAATCAACATTGCAGCGGGCAGACTTCTCAAACTGTGCATCCATGAACTTCTCCATGCCAATAACAGCTATGTATTTACCATTAGAAAGAAGATGATCTACCGCAGCTCGAGTCCATTTTGCTTTTCCGGTCGGAGAAGATATTTGTTTTGCATGAAGCATATCCACGACCTTTCCCAAACTTGCTCCTGCCATATAGAAATCAAAAATCATACGCACAACATTTGCTTCACTCCTATTGATTTCAAGTGTCCCGCTACTGGTCAAAGTAAAACCATATGGTATTCTCATGTTTTGCCCCTCCTAAAAAATAAGAATTCCTATGCTGCCGCCTCACCCGAGAGGCAAAACATAGGAATATAGAATATATTGTTTTCTTTTGTGCTGTCATTCTGCACAGTCAGCAAGGTTAATTGGTCTTCTTTGGTGTCAAAAATGACAAAACCCGTGTATAACTTAAGTTATACACGGGTTTTGTCTAATATGGCGCAGTGGGAGGGATTTGAACCCTCGTGCCGCTTTTGACGACAACACGATTTCCAGTCGTGCTCGTTATGACCACTTCGATACCACTGCATATATTCTACTGCGACAACAGCATGGATTATTATAACAAAATCTGTGAGAATGTCAAGGGCTAAATCACAAAATCCACAAATTTTCCGGACCGGTTGCCTCCTTGCAGGCAACAGCTCCGCCGCCCGGGAAGCCCCGGGCGGCGGAGAAAAAGGGTTCTTTTTTTACTGTCTTGCCTTGGAGTCCACGATCTCGTGGAGCTTGGCGGCGAAGTCCGCCAGGGACATGGCCCCCAGATCCTCGCCGGTGCGGGTGCGGACGGACACGGTGCCCGCCTCCATATCCCGGTCGCCCACCACCAGCATGAAGGGGATCTTCTCCAGGGTGGCCTCCCGGATCTTCTTGCCGATCTTCTCGTTGCGGCCGTCCACCTCCACCCGGAAGCCCTGGCTGTCCAGCTGGGCGGCGACGTTTTTGGCGTAGTCCATGGCCCGGTCGGTAACGGGCAGGAGCTTGACCTGCACCGGGGACAGCCATGCCGGGAAGGCACCGGCAAAGTGCTCGGTGATGACGCCGATGAAGCGCTCGATGGAGCCCAGCAGCGCCCGGTGGATCATGACGGGGCGGTGCTTCTCGCCGTCCTCGCCCACATACTCCAGGTCGAAGCGCTCGGGCATCTGGAAGTCCAGCTGGATGGTGCCGCACTGCCAGGTCCGGCCCAGGGAATCGGCCAGATGGAAGTCCAGCTTCGGGCCATAGAACGCGCCGTCACCGGCGTTGATGACGAAGTCCTTGCCCATTTCGGTGATGGCCGCCTGCAGGGTATCCTCGGCGAACTTCCAGTCCTTCTCGTCGCCCATGTGGTCCTCGGGCATAGTGGACAGCTCGATCTGATAGGTCAGGCCGAAGGTGGAGTAAATTTCGTCAAACAGCTTCACGACGTTCTTGATCTCGTCCTTCATCTGGTCGGGGGTCATGAAGATGTGGGCGTCGTCCTGGGTGAAGCAGCGGACGCGGAACAGGCCGTGCAGCGCGCCGGACATCTCGTGGCGGTGGACCAGGCCCAGCTCCGCCATGCGCAGGGGCAGATCGCGGTAGGAATGGGGCTCGCTCTTATAAACCAGCATGCCGCCGGGGCAGTTCATGGGCTTGATGGCGTAATCCTCGCCGTCGATGACGGTGGTGTACATATTGTCCTTGTAGTGATCCCAGTGGCCGCTGCGGTGCCAGAGCTCCTGGTTGAGGATGATAGGCGTGGAGATCTCCACATAGCCGTAGCGCTTGTGGCACTGCCGCCAATAGTCCAGCAGGGTGTTTTTCAGCACCATGCCCTTGGGCAGGAAGAACGGGAAGCCCGGGCCCTCCTCGGTCATCATGAACAGGCCCAGTTCCTTGCCCAGCTTGCGGTGGTCGCGGCGCTTGGCCTCCTCAATGCGCTCCAGATAGGCGTCCAGCTCCTCCTTCTTGGGGAAGGCCACGCCATAGATCCGCTGCAGGGTCTGGCGATTGCTGTCGCCCCGCCAATAGGCGGCGTTGCAGGCGGTCAGCTTGATGGCGTTGCCCTTGATGCGGCCGGTGGAATCCAGGTGGGGACCGGCGCACAGGTCCACGAACTCTCCCTGCTTATAGAAGGAGATGTGGGCGTCGGCGGGCAGGTCGTTGATCAGCTCCACCTTGTAGGGCTCCTGCCGATCTTCCATGTATTGCAGGGCCTCCTCCCGGGGCAGCTCAAAGCGCTCCAGCTTCAGCTTCTCCTTGCAGATCTTGCGCATTTCGCCCTCGATCTCGGCCAGGTCCTCGGGGGTGAAGGCAAAGGGCGCGTCCAGATCGTAATAAAAGCCGTTTTCGATGGACGGGCCGATGGCCAGCTTCACCTCCGGGTGCAGGCGCTTGACGGCCTGGGCCAGGACGTGGGAGCAGGTGTGCCAATAGGTCCGGCGGTATTCCTCGTTTTCAAAGGTGTACTTGTTTTCTTCGCTCATGATGATTCCTCCTTGATATTGGGGTCGGGAAAATAAAAATCCCCACCCCTGACAGTGATTCAGGGGTGAGGTAATCGGCATTACTCCACGGTTCCACCCTGCTTACGGGACACGGGTCCCGTCGCTCGTAGCTCCTCTGTAACGGGAGGGCCCGGTCCGGCCTACTGGGGCCATGGCCCGTTGGGCGGACGGCTCGGAGGCGGTACGCATCCTGCTTTCAGCCGGGACCCTTGCACCAAGATGGGCCCCTCTCTGCTGCCTGCCGCAGGCGGCTTCCTCGTCAATGCCTTTTGTTATCCCTCAATATAGCACGCCCTGTCCCGGTTGTCAACGGGAAATTCCCGGGACAAGGGCGGGACAGGGCGGGACAATTTTACGCGAGCAGCTGCAGAAGGCCCCAGACGCCCAGAAGGCCGTATACCAGGGCGAACACGATCAGAACGGCGTTGACCACGCCGTCCAGCTTCGAGGGCTTGGGGGCAGGGTAGTCCTTGCGGATCAGATACAGCGCGCCGCAGGAAAGACCCAGCAGCAGGGTGGTGGCGCTGTTGAGAATCTGGTTTTCCTGCAGGGAGGGGACCGCCAGCCGCACCACCAGGCACGTCACCAGCACGCCGAACATGATGCCCAGGGTGACCTTGACCTTGGTGGGCCAGGGGGCCTTCCGGGCGGCCTGGCTCTGGGCCTGGGCCTGGCGGGCGGCGGTGGCGGCAGTCTGATAGTCGCTGTTTTTCCGGGTGCGCTTGCCGCGGTTGTTTTTGGCCAGCTCCTTGCTGTGGGTCCGGCCCAGGTTCTTGTTGTTCATCGGGTTTGCTGCCATGTTATTTTTTCTCCTATTCCTGTTCTATGGGCAGATCACAAAGGTGTCTGCGAATCATATCCAATGCATTGCTGGCGGCCAGGAGCCGGATGCGGGGCCGGTCGCCGCCCAGGGCCAGCCGCCGCACCAGGGTCTCCCCCGGCAGGCTCAGGCCCAGATATACCGTACCCACGGGGTTTCCCCGGTCGTCGCCGTCAGGCCCGGCCAGGCCGGTGACGGACACCGAAAGGTCGCTGCCGGTAAGCCGCCGGACGCCCTCCGCCATGGCCCGGGCCACCGGCTCCGACACCGGGCCGTATTGCTCCAGCAGGTCCCGGGGCACGCCCAGCACCCCGGCCTTGACGGCGTTGGTATAGGACACCACGCCTCCCAGAAACGCCGCCGAGGCTCCGGCCACGTCTGTCAGCCGCTTGGCGATGAGGCCGCCGGTGCAGCTCTCTGCGGCGGAGAGAGTCAGCCCCTGCTGCCGCAGCCGGGTCAGGACTACCTCCTCCAGGGAGGAAACGTCCACGCCGTACAGATAGTCTCCCAGCCGGGAGCGGACGTCCCGGAACAGAGGGGCCATGCGCTCCTGGCAGTCGTCGTCGCTGCCGCCCTTGGCCGTCAGCCGCAGCATCACCTCGCCGGGCTTGGCGTAGGGAGCCAGGGAGGGGTTCTGCGCGCCGTCCATCAGGTCGCCCAGCAGCTCCTGGACCTGGGGCTCCGTCAGACCGAACACATGCAGGTCGCGGCTGCGGATAACGCCGCCGCTGCACCCCTGAAGCCAGGGAAGCAGGGCGTGCTCCGCCAGATACCGGCACTCGTGGGGGACCCCCGGCAGCAGCACCGCCGTGACGCCGTCCGCCGTGAAGATGCAGCCCGGGGCGGTGCCCACGGGGTTGTGCAGCACCGTGCAGCCCTGGGGCAGCATGGCCTGCCGGCGGTTGCAGGCGGGCATGGGCCGGTGGAATACGTTGTCGAAATAGCACTGAATCTCCTCCATGACCTCCGGGTGATACTCCAGGGCCAGGCCGAAGGCCTCGGCCACCGTCTCCTTGGTCATGTCGTCATAGGTGGGGCCTAAGCCGCCGGTGAACACCAGCAGGTCACAGCGGGACCGGGCAGTCTCCACCGCCGCCCGCAGACGCTGGGGGTTGTCCCCCACGGCGGTGTGGTACAGCACGTCAATCCCTGCCGAGGCCAGCAGTTCCGACAAAAATTGCGCGTTGGTGTTGGCAATATTGCCCAAAAGCAGCTCGGTGCCCACGGCAAGGATCTCCGCCTGGTGGGGCATGGTATCACTTCCTTTTCGTTGGGGTTAAAACGGGTCAGCGGAGCTTTACCACTTCCCGGCCGTCCATGGCCCGGCGGACCAGACCCTCCACGTCCAGGGCCTGCTCCATCTCCCGGACCTCCTCCACATGGGGGCGGGTCTTGGGATGGCGGGGGGTGAACACGGTGCAGCAGTCCTCATAGGGCAGGATGGAGGTCTCAAAGGTGCCGATGTGACGGGCGATACGGACGATCTCCTCCTTGTCCATGCCGATCACCGGCCGCAGAATGGGCAGGTCCGTCACGTCGCCGCTGACGGCCAGGGCGTCCATGGTCTGGCTGGCCACCTGGCCCAGGCTCTCGCCGGTGACCAGAGCGCGGCAGTTCAGGTCCTTGGCCAGGGCGTCGGCCAGGCGCATCATGAACCGGCGCATAATCAGGGTAAAATGATCCTCCGGGCAATTGCGGCGAATCTCCTCCTGAATCTCGGCAAAGGGGATAATGGTGACATTCAGCCGCCCGCACCAGGGCACCAGCTCCCGGGCCAGCTGGAGGACCTTTTCCCGGGCCTGCTCGCTGGTGTAGGGAGGCGAGGCAAAGTGGATCATCTCCAGCTCCACGCCCCGCTTGGCGATCATATAGCTGGCCACCGGGGAGTCGATGCCCCCGGACAGCAGGCTCACGGCCCGGCCGCCCATGCCGATGGGCAGGCCGCCGGCGGCAGGCTCGGCCGGGGCGTGGACATAGGCGGCCTCCTCCCGGACCTCCACATACACCGTCAGGTCCGGGTGGTGGACATCCACCGCCAGGTGGGGGAAGGCCTCATGCAGGTGTCCGCCCACCCACTGGCTCAGCTGGATGGAGCTCATGGGGAAGGACTTATCCGCCCGCTTGCTCTCCACCTTGAAGCTGCGGGCCGCCGTCAGGGCATCGCCCAGATAGGCCTTGGCGGTTTCCAGAATGGCCTCCTTCTCCTTGGTGCAGGGCAGGGCCCGGGCCACGGCGATGATGCCGAAAACCTGCTTGCAGGCGGCATAGGCCCCGGCCAGGTCGCAGGTCTCCTCCGCAGGCTCCACATAGATGGTGCTCTGCTTGGAGTACACCCGGAACTTGCCGAACCGGCCGGTGCGGCGGCGGATATTGCCCATTAGCTTCATTTCAAAGCTGCGGCGGTTCAGGCCCTTCAGGACCACCTCGCCCAGCTTGCACAGGATCATCTCGTGCATGGGATCGTTTCTCCTTGTATATGGTTTCCAGTTATTATAACCCACCGGGGGGACTATTTCAACAGGGTGCTGCTGCGATACTGGATGGCCTCGGCCAGATGGGCGGCCTGGATATCCGGGCTGGCGTCCAGGTCGGCGATGGTCCGGGCCATGCGGAGAATGCGGTCATGGCTGCGGCCGGTGAGGCCCAGCCGGTCGAAGGCCCCCTTCATCAGCCGCTCTCCCGCCGGGTCCAGCAGGCAGTACTGCCCGATCATGGCCGGGGTCATATAGGCGTTGCAGCTGACGCCGGTGCCGGAAAAGCGCTGCTTCTGAAGCTCCCGGGCGGCGTTGACCCGGGCGCGGACCTGAGCCGAGGTCTCCGGCTTTTCCTTGCGGCGCATGGCCTCGTACTCCACCGACGGCACCTCGATGTGCATATCAATGCGGTCCAGCAGGGGGCCGGAAATGCGGCGCATATAGCTCTCCACCTGGCTTTCCGAACAGGTGCAGCGGCCGGAGGGGTGCCCGTACCACCCGCAGCGGCAGGGATTCATGGCGCACACCAGCATGAACCGGCTGGGCAGGGTCAGGGACCCGGACACCCGGGTGATGGTGACCACCCCGTCCTCCAGGGGCTGGCGCAGGGTCTCCAGGGCGGTTTTGTCGAACTCCGGCAGCTCGTCCAGAAACAGGATGCCGTTGTGGGCCAGGGAAATCTCCCCGGGCCGGGGCACCGTGCCGCCGCCGGACAGGGACACCGGCGAGGCGGTGTGGTGGGGGCTGCGGAAGGGCCGCTGGGTCACCAGAGGGTGGGCGGGGTCCGTCATCCCCGCCACGGAGTATACCTCCGTGGTTTGCAGGGACTCCTGCCGGGTCATATCCGGCAGAATGGACGGCAGCCGCCGGGCCAGCATGGACTTGCCGGAGCCGGGGGAGCCGATCAGCAGCACGTTGTGGCCCCCGGCGGCGGCTACCTCCAGGGCGCGCTTGACGTTCTCCTGGCCCATGACGTCGGCAAAATCCGGCAGGGGCCGGGTCACCGGCGAGGGGGTCCAGGGGGTCTGGGGGGCGATAGGGGCGTCGCCGGTAAGGTGGGCCACCAGCTGGGCGATGTTTTCCACCGGATAGACGGTGATCCCCTGGGCCAGGGTGGCCTCCGGGGCGTTCTGGGCGGGGACGTACAGCTGGCGGATGCCCATCCGGGCGGCGCACAGGGCCATGGGCAGAACCCCCGTCACCGGACGCAGCGCGCCGGTGAGGCTCAGCTCCCCTAAAAATGCCGCGTCCTCCGGCAGGCCCTTCAGCTCCTCCGCCGCCGTGAGAATGCCCAGCAGAATGGGCAGGTCGTACACCGTGCCCTCCTTGCGCTGGCCCGCCGGGGCCAGGTTCACGGTGATGCGGCTGACGGGGAATCTGGCCCCGCAGGCCTTGATGGCGGCCCGGACCCGCTCCCGGGATTCCCGCACCGCCGCGTCCGGCAGGCCCACCACGTCGAAGGCGGGCAGTCCCCCGGACAGGAAGCACTCCACCGACACCTCGTATCCGCTGATGCCGCTGAGGCCCAGGGACCGTACCGTTACCACCATGCCCCCTCACATCCTTTCACAAAAAATACGCGTGTTCTGCGCAGCTTGTCAAAAATGGCTTTTTGACAAGCTGCGTGCGGTTTTTCAGAACCTAATAAGTTCTGAAAAACCTGTGATTGCAAACGAAAGACACCCCTGATGGGTTTCTTTCGTAACGATCTTCCTTTCCGATGGCGGAAGATTTCCAATTTTTTTCGACAGTCTCATGTTGCTTTCTGATATGTTTCATCTGTATTTTAGCACATATCCCGCCGTTTTGAAATACATTGCCAAAAAAACTTCCCGGTTGGCGTGAGAATTTTTGTGCACGATGAAGAAAAAGCCTTAATCCGTGAAAAAGGCTGATTTTTCCGTTTACAAAAAAGAGACATTGTGGTAATATACACAATGTATGGTGTTTCGTTGAGAAATCCGCGAAATGTTTTTATGAGGAGGTTCATTTATGGTAAGAAAAATGAAGTCCATGGATGGCAACAACGCTGCGGCGCACGTGTCCTACGCGTTCTCTGAGGTTGCGGCCATCTACCCCATCACCCCGTCGTCCCCTATGGCCGACTTTGTGGACCAGTGGTCCGCCAACGGGCTGAAGAACATCTTCGGCACCCAGGTCAAGGTGGTGGAAATGCAGTCTGAGGCCGGCGCTGCCGGCGCGGTTCACGGTTCTCTGGGCGCCGGCGCTCTGACCACCACCTATACCGCTTCCCAGGGCCTGCTGCTGATGATCCCCAACATGTACAAGATCGCAGCCGAGCAGCTGCCCGCCGTGTTCCATGTCTCCGCCCGTACCGTGTCCACCCAGGCGCTGAACATCTTCGGCGACCACTCCGACGTGATGGCCTGCCGCCAGACCGGCTTTGCCATGCTGTGCGAGGGCAACGTCCAGGAGGTCATGGATCTGTCTCCCGTGGCCCATCTGGCCGCTCTGGAGGGCAAGGTTCCCTTCATCAACTTCTTCGACGGCTTCCGCACCAGCCACGAGATCCAGAAGATCGCCGTGTGGGATTACGAGGATCTGAAGGATATGTGCGACATGGACGCCGTGAAGGAGTTCCGTCAGCACGCTCTGAATCCCGAGCATCCCCACATGCGCGGCAGCCATGAGAATGGCGATATCTTCTTCCAGCACCGCGAGGCCTGCAACAAGTACTATGACGCTCTGCCCGCCGTGGTGGAGAAGTACATGGACAAGATCAACGCCAAGCTGGGCACCAACTATGGCCTGTTCAACTACTACGGCGCTGAGGATGCCGACCGGGTCATCGTGGCCATGGGCTCCATCTGCGACGTGGCCGAGGAAGTCATCGACTATCTGAACGCCCACGGCGAGAAGGTCGGCCTGGTGAAGGTCCGCCTGTTCCGCCCCTTCGCTCCCGAGAAGCTCATCGAGGCCATTCCCGCCACCGTCAAGAAGATCGCCGTTCTGGACCGCACCAAGGAGCCCGGCGCTCTGGGCGAGCCTCTGTATCAGGATGTGGTCACCGCTCTGGCCAACGCCGGACGCAACGACATCCAGGTCATCGGCGGCCGTTACGGTCTGGGCAGCAAGGACACGCCTCCTGCCTCCGTGTTCGCCGTGTATGACGAGCTCAAGCGCGACGAGATGAAGCGCCAGTTCACCATCGGCATCGTGGACGATGTGACCAACCTGTCCCTGCCCGAGGATAAGAACTGTCCCAACACCGCTGCTCCCGGCACCATCGAGTGCAAGTTCTGGGGTCTGGGCGGCGACGGCACCGTGGGCGCCAACAAGAACTCCATCAAGATCATCGGCGACCACACCGACAAGTACGTGCAGGCATACTTCCAGTATGACTCCAAGAAGACCGGCGGCGTGACCATCAGCCATCTGCGCTTCGGCGATCACCCCATCCGTTCCCCGTACTACATCAACAAGGCTGACTTCGTGGCCTGCCACAACCCCAGCTACATCACCAAGGGCTTCAAGATGGTCAACGACGTCAAGCCCGGCGGCGTGTTCATGATCAACTGCCAGTGGGACTTCGATGAGCTGAATCATCACCTGAAGGCCGATGCCAAGCGCTATATCGCCCGCAACAACATCCAGCTGTATACCATCGACGCCATCGACCTGGCCATCGAGATCGGTATGGGCAAGCGCAACAACACCATCCTGCAGTCCGCTTTCTTCTCCCTGGCCAAGGTCATGCCCGAGGAGGACGCCATCCGCTTCATGAAGGAGAAGGCCAAGGCCTCCTACCTGAAGAAGGGCCAGGACGTGGTGGATATGAACTACAAGGCCATCGACCTGGGCGCCACCGCCTATAAGAAGATCGACGTGCCCGCCGAGTGGGCCGACGCCGTGGACGAGCCCGAGCACAAGCAGCTGGAGGGCAAGCCGGAGCTTGTGAAGATGGTCAAGGAGATCCTGGAGCCTGTGGGCAAGATGGACGGCGACAGCCTGCCCGTCTCCGCCTTTGCCGATCATGTGGACGGCCAGTTCGAGCTGGGCGCCTCCGCCTATGAGAAGCGCGGCGTGGCCGTGTCCGTCCCCACCTGGGACGCCGCCAAGTGCATCCAGTGCAACCAGTGCGCCTATGTCTGCCCCCACGCCACCATCCGTCCCTTCGCTCTGACCGCCGAGGAGGCCAAGAATGCTCCCGAGGCCGCCAAGATCGTGGACGTCAAGGCCGGCAAGGGCAAGGGCACCTATCAGTTCACCATGGCCATCAGTCCTCTGGACTGCATGGGCTGCGGCGTGTGCATCGGCGCCTGCCCCGTGAACGCTCTGTCCATGGTGGCTCAGGAGGGCGAGCTGCCTCAGCAGGATGTGTTCGACTACTGCGTGGCCAAGGTCGCCGAGAAGAAGGATATGCAGGACAACACCGTCAAGGGCAGCCAGTTCAAGCAGCCCATGCTGGAGTTCTCCGGCTCCTGCGCCGGCTGCGCCGAGACCAGCTATGCCCGTCTCGTCACCCAGCTGTTCGGCGATCATATGTACATCTCCAACGCCACCGGCTGCTCCTCCATCTGGGGCGGTCCCGCGGCTACTTCCCCCTACTGCACCAACAAGGAGGGCCACGGCCCCGCATGGTGCAACTCCCTGTTCGAGGATAACGCGGAGCACGGTCTGGGCATGTTCGTGGGCCAGGACAAGATCCGTCAGGATCTGGCCGACGAGACCCGCCAGCTGATCGCCGTGGAGTGGGCCCGTCCCGAGCTGAAGGCCGCCGCTCAGGCCTGGCTGGATACCATGGAGGACGGCACCGCCAACGCCGAGCCCGCCCGGGCCTATGTGAAGGCCCTGGAGGAGAGCATCGCCACCGTGGAGGAGCTGGCTGCCATTCCTCAGTTCGCTGAGCACGCCGCCCAGCTGAAGGCCCAGGGCAAGCTGCTGTGCGACTGCGCCGCCTGCACCCTGGCTGCCGACATCCTCAGCAAGAAGGAATACCTGGCCAAGAAGTCCATGTGGATCTTCGGCGGCGACGGCTGGGCCTACGACATCGGTTACGGCGGCCTGGACCACGTCATCGCCAGCAAGAAGGACGTCAACATCTTCGTGTTCGACACCGAGGTGTACTCCAACACCGGCGGACAGGCCTCCAAGGCTTCCAACATCGGCCAGGTGGCTCAGTTTGCCGCTGCCGGTAAGGAAGTCAAGAAGAAGAGCCTGGCGGAGATCGCCATGCAGTACGGCTATGTGTATGTGGCCCAGGTGGCCATGGGCGCCAACCCCGCTCAGACCATCAAGGCCATCACCGAGGCCGAGGCCTATCACGGCCCGTCCCTGATCATCGGCTACAGCCCCTGCGAGATGCACTCCATCAAGGGCGGCATGATGAACTGCCAGAAGGAAATGAAGAAGGCCGTGGACTGCGGTTACTGGAACCTGTTCCGCTTCAACCCCGCTGCGGAGAAGAAGTTCACCCTGGATTCCAAGGCTCCCGCCGGCGGCTATCACGACTTCCTGATGAACGAGGCCCGCTACAGCCGTCTGACCCGCGAGTTCCCCGACCGTGCGGAGAATCTGTTCGCCCGCAACGAGGCCGAGGCCAAGGCTCGCTACGATCACCTGCTGAAGCTCATCGAAATGTACGACGACTGAGCCATACAAAGAACCTTACTCATGTCATAAATAGCAGAAGCGCCGCCCGGATGGGCGGCGCTTCTGCTTGCCCCAAAAGGGCAAAGCCCTTTTGGGGCAGAAGGCTTGCAGTCTGCTGCGCATTCTGTCTTGCAATCCCCGTAAAGATGCCGTATAATAGCTCTATCTGACAAAAGAGGAGGGCAACGCAATGCGCCCTGATGGAACCCGCGTAAAGGATCTGCCGCCGCTGGTGGCGGCCATCCCCTATATCATGCCCAAGCGCTACGACGCATGGAACTCCGTTACCGAGAACATCGACGAGGAGGTCATCAAGGACTTTATCCGCACCCACCGCCGGGCCGGAGTCCGGCTGAACCATATGAGCGTCATCATCTCCGCCTATTACAAGGCGGTGCTGCGCAATCCAAAGCTCAATTATTTTGTGATGAACGGCCGCATTTATCGCCGCAACCACTTCTGCGTGTCCTTCGTGATCCTGAAAAAGCAGGCCGACGGGGTGGTCAACGAGACCACGCTGAAGGTGTATCTGGACGAGAACGACACGGTGTTCACCGTGAACCAGAAGATCAAGGACGCCATCGACGCCAACAAGGCGGAGCATCAGTCCAACAGCACCGACAAATTTGCCAAGTTCATGTTCTCCGTGCCGGGGCTGCCAAAATTTGTGGTGTGGCTGGCCTATCACCTGGATAAGCACGGTCTGCTGCCCCGGAAGATCATCGATCTGTCCCCCTTCCACACCAGCATGTTCATCACCAACCTGGCCTCCATCAAGACCAGCTATATCCACCACCACTGCTATGAATTCGGCACCACCAGCGTGTTCGTGTGCATGGGCAAGCCTGTGCCCAACTACATATCCGGCGACCTGACCAAGAAGATGATGCCCATCGGCGTGGTGATGGACGAGCGCATCTGCACCGGGTATGAGTACGCCGCCTTCTGCAACGACTTCCGGCGGTATATGCGCCTGCCCCGGATGCTGGAGTATCCCTTCTGCCAGGAGGAGCCCGCCAAGGAACCGTCTCAGGAGACCGCTGCCGTGTGAAAAAATCATCCCCGGAAAGCATAGCTTTCCGGGGATGATTTTTGCGCTTTACAGCCAGGTCTCCGGGGCGGCGGCGCGGAGGAACAGGGCCAGGGCCAGCAGATCGGCGCTGCCGCCGGGGCTCAGGCGCCGGGCCATCAGATCATCGTCCAGGGCCTCCAGCGCCGGGGGCAGGGCCTCCTCCGGTAGTCGCAGCAGCTCCGCCGCCCTCCGGCGGACATAGGCCAGCCCCTGGGGGCCGCCCCGATAGACCAGGGTGCTGTCGTCCAGCCGGGACATGGCCCACACCAGGGCCGACAGCGGCCCGGCGCTCTCCAAAATCCCCCGCATATGCCGGGCAGTGGGGAAGCCGGACACGGCCTCCTGCCGGACGCCGCCGCACTGGCTGCGGACGGCGCTGCCGTGGGTGTTTTCCGCCGGAGGCAGGGCCGCGGCTATGGCGGCGGCGGTGTCAAAGGGGTCGCCGCCCTCCGCCAGGCACCGGCCCAGGGCCGACAGCAGCAGGGCGAAGCTGTACAGCGCCCCCTTGTGGGTGTTGACGCCGCCGGTGGCGCCCAGCATGGCATGCTCCGCCTGACGGCCCAGAGCCTGGAGCTTCTCCGGAGAGGCCGCCGCCATGCCCAGGGACACAAAGCGGCAAAAATACGGCTCCAGGACTTGGGCGCTGCGGTGAAACAGGGGGCGGTCCATGTCGTCATGGGCCCCGGTGTTGCGCCGGTCCACCAGGCCGGGCTTGGGGGTCAGGTCCACCTCGTCCTCCAGGGCCTGCCGGGCCAGGGCGGACAGGTGCCCGGCGGCAAAGTCCGCCAGGATGTCCCGGGTCCTTGCCCGGATGGCAGGCAGACCGTGGGCCCGGCTGCGGGAGCACACCGTCACCGGCCCGCCGCAGATCAAGCACCGGCGGCTCTGGGGCCGGGACAGCTTCTCCCCCTCCGGGGACAGCACGTCCAGGTCATACAGGCGGCCCACAGGGTCCCGCTCCTCCAGCAGAAGGCAGCGCTCCTTCACCCAGGGGGCCGGGCGGTCATAGACCAGCAGAGCCTCGGGGCCGGTGGGGGCCTGGATGAGCTCCCGGTGCACCGGCTTTCCCAGGTCCCGGTCCAGCGCCGCAAGGCCCGCCCGAAAGGCCAGGCGGACCAGGGGGGCGTCCTTCACGGGACCGGCGATATTCATGGTAAAGGACAGCAGGGTCCCGCCGTATCGGGCGGCCAGCTCCCGCTGGCGCATGACCCGGCGGTCACGGGCAAGGAGCACCTGCTCCAAAGTGATCTCGACAGTATGCATAGGTCGTCTCCGGCACCAGGGGTTGGAGCTCCGCCAGGCGGCCCTGGCGCAGCAGCTGACGCACCCGGCTGGCGCTGATGCCCTCCAGCCGGGGGATTTCTTCCACGCGAATGCCCCACTGGGGCAGCAGGGCCTGCATCCGCTGGTTATAACGGGCCGTCACCGGGGAGTAGGGCTCCTGGCCCACGAACCGCCGGGTGATGCCCAGGGCCGGGGCGATGCGCTTTCCGAACAGGGTCAGCTCCAGGTCGCAGCGGGCCTGCTCCGGGTCGCCCTGGAGGAAATAGGCGGGGAAGGTGGCCCGGGAGATGATATAGTCCCCGCCGGGGACCACGTCCACGTTGGGAAGGTCCGCCGTGCCCCGGCGCACCAGCTCCAGCCGGTCCGCCGCCGGGAAATCCCCGGTCTCCTCGCTGAGGACGAACACATACAGATGGGGGCAGCGGGCGGCGGCATATTCCACCAGGTGCCGGTGGCCCCGGGTGAAGGGATTGGCGTGGCACACCACGGCCCCGCTTTCGCCGTCATACGCCGGAAGGGAGGCGATGTACCGCTCCACGCCGCCCCGGCGGTGCTCCATCATCAGCATGTCCGCCGTTTCCGCCACCGGGAAGAAGCCCAGGCTGCGGAACAGGCGGGCATTTTTCGGCTTGGTATACAGAAACGGGTGGGCCACGCCCCGCCGGGCGGACTCCTCCAGCAGGGCGGTGATGACCCGGGCGCAGGCCCCGTCGCCCTCGGCCCAGGGGGCCACGGCGATCTGCTTGAGGACCCGGCCGCTGACGGACCCGCAGGCCAGCAGGGCCCCGCCGTCGGACGACAGCAGGGCCGTGCAGTCGGCGTCTCCCTCGTCCCGCAGCCCGGCGGAGGCCAGCAGGGCCTCATACGCCGGGCGCAGGGACTGGGGCAGCGCCGTTACAATACGCAGATCAGGCATCCTCGTCGATCTGGCGGATCACGTCGATGATGGTGTTGTCGCGGTACATGACCACGCCCACGATGCGGTCCTTATAGCGGATGGGATCGGGCACGCCCACGAGCTTCTCGGCCCGCTTCTGGAGCTGTTCGATGGTGAACACGTGCAGGCCGGCCTTTTCCAGCTTTTCCTTCACGTCGGGCCGCCGGGGATTCACGGCGATGCCCTGGTCGGTGACCACCACGTCCACCACGTCGCCGGGGGTGACCACGGTGTTGACGTGCTTGACGATGGTGGGAATGCGGCCCCGGGTCAGGGGAGCCACCACCACGGAGAGGCTGGCCCCCTCCGCCGTGTCGGGATGGCCGCCGATGGCGCCGCGGATGACGCCGTCGGAGCCGGTGAGGACGTTGACGTTGAAGTCGGTGTCGATCTCCAGGGCGGAGAGGATCACGAAGTCCAGCTGGTCCACGGCGGCGGCCACCATGTGGCTGGCGTAGTAGCTGGCGCTGATCTGGTGGTGGAAGTGGTTGTTTTTCAGGCTCTTGGCGGCGTCCAGGTCGAAGCTCTGCACGTCCAGGATGCGGTCGATGAGGCCCTCCTCGTGCATGGCGGCGATCTGGCCGGTGATGCCGCCCAGGGCGAAGCGGCAGTGGATGTTCTGGTCGATCATCTTCTGGCGCAGGAACCGGGCGGTGGCCAGGGACGCGCCGCCGGAGCCCATCTGCATGGAGAAGCCGTCGTACAGATAACCGGCGGCCTCGATGACGTTGGCGGCGGTTTTGGCGATCAGCAGCTCCTTGGGGTCCTTGGTATAGCGGGTGGCCCCGGACATGATGCCCTTGGGGTCGCCGATGTCGTCGGTCATGACCACATAGTCCACCTCGAACTCGGGGATGGCCCAGGGGGCGTTGGGATAGGCCACCAGGTGGTTGGTAATGACGATGACGTTGTCGGCATAGGTGGCGTCGGTGCGGGCATAGCCCAGGGAGCCGCAGGCGATGCCGTCCTCGTCGTCCCGGCTGTAGCCGTTGGCGTTGCCGTAGGGGTCGCAGGAGGGAGCACCCAGGAAGGCCACGTCAATGTGCAGGTCGCCGGAGCGGATGGCGCTGGCCCGGCCGCCGTGGGACCGGAACACCACCGGGCAGTCGATCAGGCCCCGGGACACCTGCTCGGCCAGCTCGCCCCGCATACCGGAGGTCTCGATATGGGTGATGACGCCGTTCTGGATGTGGCGGATCAGGGGGGCGTGGACCGCGGCCAGAGAGCTGGCCGCCAGGGTCAGGTTTTTATAGCCCATTTCCGCCAGCTTATTCACCACGGTGTTGATGATGTGGTCGCCGTTGCGGAAGTGGTGGTGGAAGCTGATGGTCATGCCGTCCTTCAGGCCGGTGCGGCGGATGGCCTCCTCCAGGGAGGGCACCAGCTTGTTCTGACGGGTGGAGCGGGCCTGGAAGGTGGCGGTGTTCTTCTCCCGCGCGCCGTGGTACGGCCCGTGGTTGCTGATCTCGTGGATATGCGGGATCTTTTCAAGCTCGATCATGTCAAATCTCCTCCACTTCGTCGATCTTGCTGCCGGCCTCGTACAGGTCCAGCAGGCGCTTGGCCCGGGTGACCACGGGCTTGTCGATCATCTTGCCCTTGAGGCTGGCCACGCCGCTGCCCCGGGCGTTGGCCTCGGCGATGGCGTCCATAATGGCCCGGGCCTTGTTCAGGTCCTTCTCGCTGGGCATGAACACCTGGTGCAGAGGCTCGATCTGGCGGGGATTGATAACGGACTTGCCGTCGAAGCCCAGCTTCTTGATGAGGGTGGCCTCGGCGATGAAGCCCTCCTCGTTGTTGACGTCGGAATACACCGTATCCAGGGCGGCGATACCGGCGGAGCGGGCGGCGTTGAGGATCATGCAGCGGGCAAACAGCAGCTCGATGCCGTCGGAGCGGGTGGTTTTCAGGTCGGTGACATAGTCCTCGGCTCCCAGGGCGATGCCGATGAGGCGGCCGCTGGCGTGGGCGATCTCGGCGGCGTGAAGCACGCCGTTGGCGCTTTCAATGGCGGCCATCATGCCGGTGGTGCCCACGGGGATCCCGGACTCCCGCTCGATGCGCTGGATCTCCCGCTCGCAGTCGATAACGTCCTGGGCGCTGTCGGTTTTGGGCAGGCGCACCACCTGGACCCCGGCCCGGACCACGGCCTCCAGGTCCTTGATACCCAGGCCGCTGCTCAGGTCGTTGATGCGGACCACGGTCTCCTTGGAGCCGAAGTGCAGGGTCTTCAGGGCGTTATACACCAGGAAGCGGGCGGTGTCCTTTTCGGTATAGGCCACGGAGTCCTCCAGGTCGAACATGATGGAGTCGGCCCCGTAGATATGGGCGTCGCGGATCATGCCGGGGTTGTTGCCGGGTACGAACATCATACTGCGGCGCAGTCTGTCTTTCACATACATGTTATTTGACCTCCCATTCATAGGCGTCGGACTGGGCGGACCGGAAAATGGCGGCGGTGACCCGGGCCCGGACGGTGCAGTCCAGGGCGCCCTTGTCCACGGCGGTGACCTCGGCATTCTCAATGCCGTAGTGGGTCAGGGTGTCCCGGATGACGGCCTCGATCTGGCGGCCGAACTGCTGAAGAACGTTGCTGGTCAGGCTGATCTGGATGCCGCCGGACTGGGCGGGCTCCAGGGTGACCATGATGTCGTTGGACTCCATGGTGCCGGCGGTGGCGGTGATGAGCAGGTTCATTTCTCTGCCTCCCTTTTTTACAGCTTCGCGGCCAGACGGTCGTGGATCGCGCCGATGAATTCGCTGCTGTTGACGGCGGTGACGGGGGTGCCCTCGTCCACCAGGCCCACCAGGTCCTTGGTCATGATGCCGTCGCCCAGGGTCTCGAAGCAGGCGGCCTCCAGCTTGTCGGCAAAGGCGGCCAGGTCGGTCAGGCCGTCCAGCTGGCCCCGCTTGCGCAGAGCGCCGGACCAGGCGAAGATGGTGGCCATGGGGTTGGTGGAGGTCTGCTCGCCCTTCAGGTGCTTGTAGTAGTGCTTGGTGACGGTGCCGTGGGCGGCCTCATATTCGGTGGTGCCGTCGGGGGACACCAGCACGGAGGTCATCATGGCAAGGCTTCCGAAGGCGGTGGACACCATGTCGCTCATGACGTCGCCGTCATAGTTCTTGCAGGCCCAGATGAACCCGCCCTGGCTGCGGATGACCCGGGCCACGGCGTCGTCGATGAGGGTATAGAAATAGGTGATGCCCAGTTCGTCGAACTTAGCCTTGTAGCTTTCAAACTCCTCCTCGAACACCTTCTTGAACTCGCCGTCATAGACCTTGGCGATGGTGTCCTTGGTGGAGAACCACAGGTCCTGCTTGGTGTCGATGGCGTACTGGAAGCAGGCCCGGGCGAAGGAGCGGATGCTCTTTTCCTTGTTGTGGGCGCCCTGCCACACGGCGGGACCGTCCACCTTCTGCACCAGCAGGGTCTTTTCCTCGCCGCTCTGGCCCTTGAAGGTCATGGTGCACTCGCCGGGCTCGGTGGTGTACAGATCCACGCTCTTATACACGTCGCCGTAGGCGTGACGGGCGATGGTGATGGGCTTTTTCCAGTTCTTCACCACCGGGTGGATGCTGTCGATGAGGATGGGGGCACGGAACACGGTGCCGTCCAGGATGGAGCGGATGGTGCCGTTGGGGCTTTTCCACATCTGGGTCAGCTGGGGATATTCCTCCATGCGCTGCTTGTTGGGGGTGATGGTGGCGCACTTCACGGCCACGCCCAGGCGGCGGGTGGCGTTGGCGGCGTCCACGGTGACCTGATCCTGGGTCTCGTTGCGGTGCAGCAGGCCCAGGTCATAATACTCGGTTTTCAGGTCCACAAAGGGCAGGATCAGCTGGTCCTTGATCATCTGCCACAGGATGCGGGTCATTTCGTCGCCGTCCATCTCCACCAGGGGGGTGACCATCTTGATTTTTTCCATGAGCGATATTTCCTCCTTCAATATTCCGGGGCGGTTTGTATGGTTCGGGGTGCCCGGGAGGCGGGAAGCCTCCCGGGCGGGGATATATTACATGAGGCCGTCCCAAAAGCCTCGCAGAGTTTGCCGCCCGCAGGCGGCAAAGCAAGTTTAATCCGTTTTTTGCGGCGGCGTGTACGTCGAAAAAAACACTTCTCAGTCTGCAAGTGTGGAATTTGTTCGCTTTCAGCGAACAAATTATGCGCGCGGCAGACTGCAAGCCTTTTGTCAAAAAAGGGCTTCGCCCTTTTTTGACAAGCTGATTACATTCTGGCGGCGTAGTAGTTCATCAGGCAGCCGTCCAGGATGATCTCCTTCTCGTCCTGGGTCAGGCCCCGGACGTGGAGCAGCAGGTCATGGGTGCTGCCGTCGCGGCAGATGACCTGGGCGGGGATATCCTCTGCGCCGTTTTCGATGGCGGCCCGGATGCCGGGGACGAACACGCAGTCGCCGGGCTGATAGTCGAAGGGCGTGCCCTGGTCGATGGTGAAGGGCAGGATGCCCCAGTTGATGCAGTTGCTGCGATAGCGCTTGGTGGCGTATTCATAGCAGATGTTGGCGAAGCCGCCCAGAACCTTCTGGCAGGAGGCGGCCTGCTCCCGGGCGGAGCCGTCGCCGGGCTTGTTGGCAAACACGCAGGAGCCGAACTGGGTGTTCTTGGCCAGTGCCTGGGCGTCGCCCACCCGGCCCAGAACCTCAAGCAGGGAGGCGGGGACGTCGCCCTGGCGGCGCTGGGCTTCCCGGGCGGCCACGTCCTTGGCCCGGGGGACATACTCCGGCACCCGGCGGGACAGGGTGAACTCCGCCAGACGCAGGGGGTTGGAGCGATAGGAGGAGGTCTCGCCGGAGGGGATCAGCTCGTCGGTGGTGGTGACGGGATCGTGGATCACGGCGGCCAGCTCCACCAGCAGGTTCTCGGTGAGATTGTACATCTTGGGCCAGTCGGTGATGTTGGGGCCCATGACCAGCTCCACGCTGGGATCGGCCTTGCCGAAGCCGTAGTACAGGCGGTTGTCATACACTTCCTTGTCGAAGTGATACTCGTGGTGAACGGGGGTATAGTCCACGTCGGTGGCGGCGGTGATGCGGCCGCCGTTGGCGGCGGTGGCGGCGATGGAGCGGGCGTCCATCAGGCACACGGCGGCAAACTGGCCCTCGCCGGGCTTGGAGCCCTCGCGGTTGGGGAAGTTGCGGGTGGTGTGCCGCAGGGACAGGCCGTTGTTGGCGGGCACGTCCCCTGCGCCGAAGCAGGGACCGCAGAAGCTGGGCTTGATGATGGCGCCGGAGGCCAGCAGGTCGGCGGTGGAGCCCACCTTCATCAGCTCCAGGGACACGGGCACGGAGGTGGGGTACACGTCGAAGCTGAAGGCGCCGGAGCCGGTATAGTGGCCCCGGACGATATCCGCTGCCTCGGTGATGTTGTCAAACAGACCGCCGGAGCAGCCGGCGATGACGCCCTGGTCGGCCCAGACGGCGCCGTCGTGGATCTTGCCGGTGAGCTGGGGGTTGGCCTTGGGGAAGCGGCGCTTGGCGTCGGCCTCCACCTTGGCCAGCAGCTCCTGGGCATTTTCCAGGAACTCGTGGATGGTCCAGGCGTTGGAGGGATGGAAGGGCAGGGCGATCATGGACTCCATCTTGCTCAGGTCGATGGTGATCATCTTGTCGTAATAGGCGTCCTGGCCCGGGTGCAGGGGCTTGTAGTCCTCCGGCCGCTTGTGGGCCTCATAGAAGCCCCGGGTGACCTCGTCGGTCTCCCAGATGGAGGACAGACACGTGGTCTCCGTGGTCATCACGTCGATGCCATTGCGGAAGTCGATGGGCAGGCTCTGGATGCCGGGGCCGGCAAACTCCAGAACGCAGTTGTTCACAAAGCCGCTTTCAAAGGTGGCCTTCACCAGGGCAATGGCCACGTCGTGGGGGCCGATGCCCTGCCGGGGCTTGCCGGTGAGGTACACCAGCACCACCTTGGGCATGGGGGTGTCCCAGGTGTTCTTCAGCAGCTGCTTGGCCAGCTCCGGGCCGCCCTCGCCCACGGCCATGGTGCCCAGGGCGCCATAGCGGGTGTGGGAGTCGGAGCCCAGGATCATGGAGCCGCACTTGGCCATCTGCTCCCGGGCGTAGGAGTGGATCACGCTCTGGTTGGCGGGGACGTAGATGCCGCCGTACTTCTTGGCGGCGGACAGGCCGAACATATGGTCGTCCTCGTTGATGGTGCCGCCCACGGCGCACAGGCTGTTGTGACAGTTGGTCAGGGCATAGGGAATGGGGAATTCCTTCATGCCGGAGGCCCGGGCCTGCTGGATGATGCCCACATAGGTGATGTCGTGGGACACCATGGCGTCAAACCGGATGCGCAGCTGCATGGGATCCGGGGACTCGTTGTGGGCCTGCAGGATCTGCCAGGCCATGGTCCGGCGGCGGGCTTCCTCCCGGTCGGTGGCTGCCGTCTCCTGGGGGACGCCGTTTACCAGGTACATGCCGTGGTCGGTGAGCTGGATCATAATGGATATACCTCCTACACATTTCCTCTGCGGCGGGCGCAGAGTCCTTCTTTTTCTGGTCCATGTTAAATGTAGCACACCCGCCCGGGGTTGTGAATCGGTTTTCCGCAAAAATCCCGCCCGGGGCGCATTTTCTCCATTAAGCACATGAAAACACCGAATGGTTTGGTAAAAATGCGTTCCGTGCAGGGCAGACTTGCAAAATGTTTCGTCAGAATAGAATCTGTAGCCCGGTTTACAAAATCACAAGGCGGGCGTCCGGTTTCATACTGCAAAACCGGCAAGGGAAATTGCACAAATTTTCCGTCTCTAGGACAAACTTGCGACACTTGTGCGTATATGACAAACAAAAAGAGGGGGAATACACGATTCCACGCTTTAACTTGACAAAGGGATTGGCATATGATAAGCTGATAGAAGTTTACAACACGTCAACTATATAAAGGAGGTCATTTGATATGCGTGTTCGCGATATGGAGATCGGTGAGGTGCAGGAGCGGTTTGCCAACCTGGTGTGGGACCATGAGCCCATCCCCTCCGGCCAGCTGGTGAAGCTGTGCGAGCAGGAGCTGAACTGGAAAAAGCCTACCACCTACACGGTGCTGCGGAAGCTGTGCGAAAAGGGGCTGTTTCAGAATGTGAACGGAGTGGTGTCCTCGGTGATGAGCCGGGAGCAGTTTGCCTCCCGCCGCAGCGAGCAGTTTGTGGACAACGCCTTCCACGGCTCCCTGCCGGCCTTTGTGGCGGCCTTTACCGCCCAGAAGGGCCTGTCTGCCCAGGAGGCGGAGGAAATTCAGCAGATGATCGACAAATTCCGGAAGGAGGAGTGACCGTGCTGAGCCGGATCTTCCTGGCGGTGGCGGGCATGAGCGCCAACGCCGGACTTCTGGTGCTGGCCATCCTGGCGGTGCGGCTGGTGACCCGGCGGCGGATGCCCAAGTGGGGCAACTGCCTGCTGTGGGGGCTGGTGGCGGTGTGCCTGATGTGCCCGGTGCTGCCGGAAAGCGTTCTCAGCGTCCGGCCCCAGCCGGGGCAGGCGGCGCTTCCCGCCGCCGCAGCCATGGAGACGGCCTCCCCCGGAGCGGGGATCATCCTGACGGACCTGGCCTGGGTATGGCTGGTGGGCATGGCGGCGGTGCTGGGCTGGGCGGCAGCGAGCTATCTGCGGCTGCGGCGGCAGGTGGCGGCCTCCATCCGGGTGGGGAAGCAGGTTTACCTCTGCGACGACATCTCCTCCCCCTTTATTCTGGGCATTTTCCGGCCCCGGGTGTATCTGCCCTCGGGGCTGGAGGGGGAGACCCTGCAAAGCGTGCTGCGCCACGAGGGGGCCCATCTGCGCCGCCGGGACCACTGGTGGAAGCCGCTGGGCCATCTGCTGGTGGCGGTATACTGGTTCCACCCCCTGATCTGGGCGGCGTATGTCCTGCTGTGCCGGGACATTGAGCTGGCCTGCGACGAGCGGGTGGTGCGGGATATGAACCGGGCCCAGCGGGCCGCCTATTCCCAGGCCCTGCTGGACTGCGCCATGCCCCGGCGGCGCAGGCTGGTGCTGTGTCCCCTGGCCTTCGGCGAGGTGGGGGTCAGGGACCGGGTGAAGTCGGTGCTGCACTATCGCCGCCCCGGGGTGTGGCTGTCGGCGGCGGCGGTGCTGCTGTGCGCCGCGCTGGCCATGACCTTCCTCACGGAGCCAAAGCCCGCCCGGACCGGGGTATCCCCGGAGACCGCTTCCGGTCAGACAGACCCCGACCGGCTCCGGGAGACCAGCTCCAAGGCCCTGATCGTCGCCACCACCCTGGACCCCGCCGCCCAGCGGATCAGCTACACGGTGCAGCTGACGGAGGAGCCGGAGGACTGGATCGCCCAGAAGCAGTGGTACGGCGTGGCCAGCTACGCCGACGTGGAGATTTTCTACCCCACGGAGGGGTCTTACTATCGGCAGACGGACGTGCCCCATCTGCGGTTTTATGAGTGGGGCCTTGCCGACCAGCCCACGGATCTGGAGTCCCAGCGTCCGGACACGGACACCCGATACAATGACTACATCGTGGACTCCGTAACGGTGCTCAGCGTGGATGGGGAGCAGCGCTCGACCTTCCGCCGGGTGGGCCAGTCCCTGCTGCTGGAGGAGGCCCCGCATTACTCCGGCGGCAGCGTGTCCTTCCACGCCTGGCTGCAATAACATCCATTACATAACGGAAATCAAAGAAGGGGGGAAGGCCGTATGTTTGCCAGACACGGCATTCAGAACGCCCTGCGCACCCGCAGGCGATCGGTGGCATTTCTGCTGCTGATGACCCTGCTGGTGACGCTGCTGGGCACATCCCTGGGGCTGAGCTTCGCCCTGCAGGAGACCCTGCGCCAGTGCCGGGAAAATTATTCCACCATCGGACTGGTGGAGTATTTGGGCCCGGGCTACCCCTCCACCGCCCGGGTGGTGGAGGACGCCGGAGAGGTTCTGGCGGAGTTTGAAAGCAGGCTGGACCGGTCGGACCCGGCCCTGGTGGACTGGGAGCCCACCCGCGTGGCCCTGGGCTATACCCCGGCGCTGGAGTCGCTGACGGACTACTCCGTGCTGGAAAACCGCTTTGCGCTGGTGATCCGGCTGACGGAGCAGGCCACCCGGCGCATCAAGGGCCAGGACCCGGATTTCTATCCGCTCCTGGACCCGGACGGTCAACTGGTCTGGCAGTGGGGCACGGATACCCCGGACCGGGAAGTGAAGCTGCCGTATTACTATGCCAACGTCGTCGAGACCCTGTTCAGCGGCGAGCGGCTGGCTGCGAATCAGCCGGTGCTGCTGGACGTGCAGGAGGGCAGCAGCGCCGACCTGAGCCAGGATTACCATATGCCCTCGGACACCATCTGGAAGTCCGGGCACTACTATCTGGTCCAGGGAGTTTACACGGAGAACTCGCTGCTGGGTCCGTCCTATAAGCAGCTGTGCCCCGAGCCTTACCAGGCCAACGGCGTGTCCCTGAGCCAGGTCAGCGCCATCGACATCACCCGGCCCGACGGCACCTGCGCCGAACTGGACGGCAGCACCGATATCGAGGCCGTGGGCCAGACCTTCCAGGTCACCAGCCACAGCCTGACGGCCCAGGCCACGGACCGCCCGGCGGACCTGCTGCCCTTCCAGCAGGATGAGCTGACCCTGGTCCAGGGGGACTACTACGCCTCCGGCAGCAAGAGCTGCCTGATTTCCCAGACGCTGGCCGATGACCTGGGGCTGGACGTGGGCGGCAGTCTGCCCCTGTCCCTGGCCGTCCGGGAGAACACCCTGGTCCCCTACAGCTATTGGAACAGTCAGGGCTTCGATGCCCAGGACACCTATACCGTCAGCGGCATTTTCTCCGCCAACGAGGAATACGATTCCATGGTGTATATCCCGGTGCGGGAGGACGTGGACATGACGGTGAACCACTGCTCCTATACCCTGGGGCAGCTGCAGATTCGGAACGGCCAGGCCCAGGCGTATGTGGAGCGGCTGCAGCAGCAGCTGCCCGGCTCCATCCAGATCACCGTATACGACCAGGGCTACACCGCCGTGTCCCAGTCTCTGGAGGATATGCTGCGGATGGTGCAGATCATCGCCGGTGTGTGCCTGGCGGTGGGCCTGGGCTTTTTGGTGCTGTTCGGCTATCTGCTGGTGTATCGCCAGCGGGGCGCGGGCCGTACCATGATCCGCGTGGGCGCTGCCCGGCGGAACGTGCATACCTATTTCCTGTTCTGCGCCGGAACGGTGGCCCTGCCTGCGGCGGTGCTGGGATGGATCCTCAGCCGGTGCGTGGGGCTGGGCGTTCTGAAGCTGCTGGAGCTGATGCTGGAAAACGGCGCGTCGGCGGAGCTGTATTTCAGCAACACCGCCCTGGCCATGCAGCGCACGGCCACGGAGTATCTGGCGGCCCCGGGCTGGGGGATCCTGGCCCTGATCGCCCTGGCCACCCTGGTCCTGGCGCTGGTCTCCTGCCTGGTGTTCAGCGTGGTCAGCCTGGAGCGGCGGCATAAGCGCCGCCGGACCCGGCGTACCGCCCAGGGCGCCCGCTCCCGGAGTCTGAAGGGCGGAGCCCTGACCTATGCCCGGCTTTCGGCCCGGCGAGGGGGCTTCCGGTCCCTGGTGCCGGTGCTGGCGGGCATCTGCGCGGCGGTGCTGTTCTGCCAGCTGACGGGCACTGTCACCCGCTATGACCAGCAGCTGACGAAGCTGCGCTCGGACAGCTCCGTCCGGGGCTTCCTGACGGATATCCGCGGCCAGTCCACCAGCGGGCTGGCCCTGGGCGACGGCGTGGTGGAGAGGATCAGCCAAATCCCCGGCGTGGCCGATGTGACCTATCTGACCACCGCGCCCTACTATTTCAACGGCTTCTATCGGGACGGCAAGTTCGCCGGAGGTCCCGGCCAGCGGGAGCAGCCCATTGGCTCCTTTGCCGCCGAGCGATATGAGGACGAGCTGCGGTCCGGGCCCAAGCTGGTGTTTACCAACAGCCTGAAAGGCGCGCCGGAGTTCCTGTCCCGCACCTCGGTGGAGGTGGAGTGGCTGGAGGGCTATGACGAGGGCTTCCTGGCCGCCGACCCCACGCTGGAGATCGACCCCAACACCGGTCACATCGTGAAGGATAAGCCGCCGGAGAACCGCTGCCTGATCCCCACGGACATGATGGACGAGTACGGCATCCGGCTGGGCGACTGGATCTGGTTGGAGGCTATCACCTATCCCTACACGAACTCCAACGACACCCAGATCATCCAGGTGGCCTTCCGGGTGGTGGGAGCCTTTGTGCAGACGGGCCGGGCCAACAACATCTATGCGAACCTGGATATGCCCAAGTATTTCCTGGACCTGTCCATGGCCTCCGTTTATGAATGGAGCACCCAGGATCTGCCGGGCGGGACCATCCTCACCCGGGGCGGCATTTGTATGCGGCAGGCGTACAGCGGGGCCACGTTCTCCATCCCTAGCTGCACGGACCTGACCTCCGTGAAGCAGGCCCTGCACGACATGGGCCTGTCGGAGGTGGGGCGGATCAGCAGCATCCGCAACTTCGTCATCATCAACGACGCGGCATACCTGACCACGGAGCGGGCCGCCGCCCAGCGCCTGTGGTACATGCAGCACCTGTTCCCGGTGGTATACGCCATCGCCCTGGGCCTGGCATATCTGATCGCGTTCCTACAGGTGCAGTCCCGGCGGAAGGAGCTGCGCACCATGCGCAGCGTAGGCGCGGACAGCCGCACCGCCTATTGGAGCCTGTATTGGGAGCAGCTGATGCTGGCGGCCCTGGGGGCCGTGCTGGGGGCGGGCCTGTGCCTGGCTCTGGGCTGGGGCACCGCCCTGGGCCTGGGCCTTACTGCCGCCTTCGCCGTGCTGTGGCTGCTGGGAGCCCATGTGGCTCTGCGCAGGGCCAACAGCCGCCATATTCTGAAAAACCGCAGGGAGGTTGAATGATATGTCCATTCTGGAACTGAAAGATGTCTGCTATAGCTACAGTGCGGAAAAACCGGTGCTGCGGGGCATGAACTGCACCTTTGAATGCGGCACGCTGTACGCCCTGGTGGGCAAATCCGGCGCGGGCAAGAGCACGCTGCTGAGCCTGATGGCGGGGCTGGACCTGCCGGAAAGCGGCCAGGTGCTGTTTGACGGCACCCCCACCGGGGACATGGACCTGGACGAATACCGCCGCCGGAAGGCCGCGGTGATCTATCAGGACTTCGCCCTGTTCCCCATGCTGACGGCCCTGGAGAACATCGAGTACCCCATGGAGCTGTGCCATGTGGACGCCAAGGAGGCCCGGCAGCAGGCCATGGAGCTGGCCCGGCGGGTGTCCCTGCCGGAGGAGCTGCTGGACCGCTATCCCACCCACATCAGCGGCGGCGAGCAGCAGCGTGTGGCCATCGCCCGGGGCCTGACCATGGACCGGCGGCTGCTGCTGGCAGACGAGCCCACCGGCAACTTAGACAGCGAGAACAGCGACAACATCATCGACCTGCTGCTGAAGCTGGCCCATGACGAGAACCGCTGCGTCATCGTGGTGACCCACGACCTGTCCGTAATGGACCGGGCCGACGTGGTGTACCGCATCAACGATGGCCTGCTGGAGCGCCGGTAACGGAAAAAACGCAGATAATAAGAGGGAGAGGCTTCGGCCTCTCCCTCTTGCGGTTGGGTTATTGCTTTTTCTTCTGGCGGGACTCGATCTTCTTTCCCGCCCACTGGGCCAGCTTCAGGCAGGCGGCGGTGGCCGCCGTCAGCAGTGCGCCGCCCAGGGCCAGCTGCTTTTTCATGTTCATGGCCGGATCAATACGCCAGCTTCTCGGTGAGGTACGCCTTCAGCTCACTGATGGGGATGCGCACCTGCTCCATGGTGTCCCGCTCACGGACGGTGACGCACCGGTCGCCGGGGTTTTCGCCGTCGCCCACGGTGTCAAAGTCCACGGTGATGCAGAAGGGGGTGCCGATCTCGTCCTCCCGGCGATAGCGCTTGCCGATGGAGCCGGTCTCGTCGAAGTCCAGCATAAAGTCCTTGCACAGGTCGTTATAGATCTCCATGGCCGGCTCCGACAGCTTCTTGCTCAGGGGCAGGATGGCCGCCTTATAGGGGGCCAGAGCCGGATGCAGGTGCAGCACCACCCGGACGTCGTCCTTGCCGTTCTTGTCCTGGCCCACCACTTCCTCGTCATAGGCGTCGCACAGCACCGCCAGGACGCTGCGCTCCACGCCCAGGGACGGCTCCACCACATAGGGAATGTACCGCTGGTTGGTTTCGGGGTCGAAATAGGTCAGGTCCTTGCCGGAGGTGTTCTGGTGCTGGGTCAGGTCATAGTCGGTGCGGTCCGCCACGCCCCACAGCTCGCCCCAGCCGAAGGGGAACAGGAACTCAAAGTCCGTGGTGGCCTTGGAATAGAAGCACAGCTCCTCCGGGTCATGATCCCGCAGGCGCAGGTTCTCGTCCTTCAGACCGATGCCCAGCAGCCAGTTGTGGCAGAAGCTGCGCCAATACTGGAACCACTCCAGGTCGGTGCCGGGCTTGCAGAAGAACTCCAGCTCCATCTGCTCAAACTCCCGGACCCGGAAGATGAAGTTGCCCGGGGTGATCTCGTTGCGGAAGGACTTGCCGATCTGGCACACGCCGAAGGGCAGCTTGCGGCGGGTGGTGCGCTGGGTGTTGACGAAGTTGGTGAAGATGCCCTGGGCGGTCTCGGGACGGAGATACACGGTGTTCTTGGCATCCTCGGTGACCCCCTGGAAGGTCTTGAACATCAGGTTGAACTGGCGGATATCGGTGAAGTTGTGCTTGCCGCAGGAGGGGCAGGGGATGTTGTGCTCCTCAATGAAATCCTTCATCTCCTGCTGGGTGAAGGCGTCGATGGGCTTGGGCAGCTCCACGCTCTCCTGCTGGCACCAGTCCTCGATGAGCTTGTCGGCCCGGAAGCGCTCCTTGCACTCCCGGCAGTCCATCAGGGGATCGGAGAAGCCGGACAGGTGGCCGCTGGCCACCCAGGTCTGGGGATTCATGAGGATGGCGGCGTCCTGGCCCACGTTATAGGGGTTTTCCTGGACGAACTTCTTCCACCAGGCCCGTTTCACGTTGTTTTTCAGCTCCACGCCCAAAGGACCGTAGTCCCAGGTGTTGGCCAGGCCGCCGTAAATTTCGGAGCCTGCGAAGATGAAGCCCCGGTTTTTGCACAGGGCCACGATCTTGTCCATGGTCTTTTCCGTGTTCTTCATGTGTCAAATCTCCTTTATGTGATGTTTTTGGATGCAAAATAAAAGCCGCCCTGAGCCATAACAGCTCAGGGCGAACGAAATAACGTCCGTGGTTCCACCTGAATTTGGATACATCCACACTCTTGTGCCTGTAACGGGGCCTCCGGCGGGCATTTCCTCCCGCGGCTCCGGGCTGCCGCACCCATCATCGCCTGTAACAGGTTGAGAATAGCATGTTTTTCCCCGGGAGTCAAGGAAAATTTGCGGCCTATTCCAGGGACATGATATACACCTGGCAGGGATTTTCCTCACCCCACAGGGTGGGGAACACCTCAAACTCCCGGAAGCCCAGGGCCAGATAGAACCGGTTGGTCCGGTCGTACTCCTCGTATTTCCCCATCTGCACGGTTTTCACCTGCATAAAGGCGTACCCGGCCCCGGCGGCGGCCTCCCTGGCCTGCCGGAACAGCTGGCGGCCTATGCCTCGGCGGTGATACTCCTTCCGAACGCCCATGACATACAGCTCCACAGTGGCGTTTCCCGTTTCCTTCAGATACAGAAAACCCACCGGCCTGTTCCGGTCATAGGCGCAGAAGAATATCCTGCCTGCGCTTTCCCGGATATACGCCTCCCGGGCCTCCGGAATGCCGAACCACTCCGGCAGCGCCTCCAGAATCAGGCGCGTTACGGCCTGTTTTTCCGCCGCATCGGTAAGCTGTCTGATTTCCATAAATCCCCTCCGTCACATGGGAGACGTGACCCACAGGTATCCCAGCACGGCTGTGCTGACGGCCATAACGGCCAGCGCTCCGCCGCCCAGGGCCTTGCGCCCGGACCGGAAGGCAATGACCGCAAGGCCGGTCAGGGCCAGATAGGCAAGCAGTAAAATAAAGGTAAATCCCATGATGGCCTCCTTAAAAACATTGGAATGCCCTGTATTCTATCACAGAACCGGATCATCCACAAGCCGCCGCATGAAAATTTGCGGCTTATTCCGCCGGGTCCGCAGTTTCTATGTATAGCTCCTCCGCATCCTCCAGCGCGCGGCGAAGAACGCTTGCATAGGGGATAGCCAGGGGAATCTGCTCCAAGGGGTCGATCACATCGTCCACAGCTCCGCACAACAGGGAATACATTTTCTGATAGTCCGCCATTTCGCACCTCCAAATCGTCTACGCATAGCCTATAGTAGCACGCGTAGCCTATTTTGGCAAGCCCTTTCGGATATGCTATAGAAAAAAGTCCGGGAGGTGCAGCATGAAAACCAACGAGGCGGTCCGGGACCGCATTCTTCGTCTTTGCCAGGAGCATGACATGACCATCAACCGGCTGGCCACGGTCAGCGCACTGCCGCCGTCCAGCATCAAGAACATCCTGTATGGGAAAAGCCGGAATCCGAAGCTGCTGACCATCAAGCTCATCTGCGACGGCCTGGGGATCACCCTGGGGCAGTTTTTCACCGCCCCGGAGTTTGACAACCTGGAGCAGGAGCTGGAATAAAATAAGAAGGATGTCCTCAGCGGGCCGCGTCAACCCCGGCGGGTTCAGGCGGGGCAGAGCCCACGCCCTGTAGGCCCTCTCAGTCACCTTCGGTGACAGCTCTCCCAAAGGGAGAGCCAAGTCCGTAGGGCCCGCTGCCCTCAGCGGGCCACGCCCCCGGAAATAAAAAAGGACGTCCGGCGGGACGTCCTTTGGTTTGGTTTCATCAACCGATCTGATTCAGCTTCAGAGTCAGAGCGCTCTTCTTGTGGGCTGCATTGTTCTTGTGCATCAGACCCTTGGCAGCGGCCTTGTCGATGGACTTCACCGCGACCTTGTAAGCGCCCTCGGCCTCGGTGCGATTGCCTTCCACGGCAGCAGCCTCGAACTTCTTGATAGCAGTCTTCAGCGCAGACTTGTTGGCCTTGTTGCGAGCGTTACGAACCTCGGCGATCAGCACGCGCTTCTTAGCAGACTTGATATTCGGCAAACCAAACACCTCCCCGGCGATAAATTTTCGTGCACGGGCACCTAAATACCCAGGCAGGTTAGTATTTTACCAGCTTTGTCCGAAAATTGCAAGCACTTTTTGAAATTTCTCTGCACTTTTTCACATATTTTCTCTCCCCTCGGGGGAAACTGGGCCATAGCCACAAGATTTGGTAGCATCAGGGGGGCGATGACCATAGATATGAGCACGACGCGGACGGACCTGGCCCTGGAGTCGGTTCAGGCCGCCTGTTCCGGGGCGGAAGCGGGGACCATTTCCGGGGTACGCAGCCGGGAGCGGACCCGGGAGGGCTATGCCGTCACGGACATCCGGGTGGAGGATGAGGACGGGGCCCAGGCCCTGGGCAAGCCTGTGGGGCGGTATGTCACCGTGGACCTGGGGCCGTATTTCCGCCGGGAGGCGGACTATTTCGACCGGGGAGTCCGGTGCCTGGCGGGGGAGCTGGCGGCGCTGCTGCCGGAGGGGCCGGTGCTGGCGGCGGGCCTGGGAAACCGGGCCATGACCTGCGACGCCGTGGGCCCGGCGTCCATAGACAACCTGCTGGTGACCCGGCACATGATCCGGGCCATGCCCCGGCAGTTTGCGGATTTCCGGCCGGTGGCGGCGGTGTGTCCCGGGGTGCTGGCCCGGACGGGGCTGGAGGCCCTGGAGCTGGTGCGGGGAGCCGTGGAGCGGGTGCGCCCGGCGGCGGTGATCGCCGTGGACGCCCTGGCCGCCCGGGACAGCGCCCGCCTGTGCGCCACGGTGCAGCTGTCGGACACCGGGCTGGTGCCCGGCTCCGGCGTGGGCAACCGCCGCAGCGCCCTGGACCGGGGCACCCTGGGGGTGCCGGTGATCGCCGTGGGCATCCCCACGGTGGTGGACGCCGACCCCCGGGCGGGGCTGTTCCTGACCCCCCGGGACATCGACCAGCGGATCCGGGAGCTGGGCCGCCTGCTGGGCTACGGCATCACCCTGGCCCTGCAGCCGTCCCTGACGGCGGCGGACGTCACCGCTCTGCTGGGGTAGGGGAGGGCAGCTCCGGGCCCAGGTCCGTCATGCTTTTCAGGCTGATGCCCAGGGTGGACATGTTGTGCAGCAGGGCGGAGGTGGTGGGCGGCAGAAGGCCCGCCACACCCAGCAGGATCAGCGACAGGTTGAAGCCCACGATGAACCGGTAGTTCCGGTGGATCCGGGCCATCAGGGCCTGACTCAGCCGGCGCAGGGTCACCAGCTCAAACAGATCCTCCGAGGCGATGGTGATGTCGGCGATCTCCCGGGCAATGGCCGCGCCGGTGGAGATGGCCACGCCTGCGTCGGCCTCGGACAGGGCAGGGGAGTCGTTGACCCCATCGCCCACCATGATGACGGTGCGCCCGGCGGCCTTCTCGCTGCGGATGAAGGCGGCCTTGTCCTCCGGCAGCACCTCAGCATACACGGCGTCCACCCCCACCTCCCGGGCCACGGCCTGGGCGGTCTGGCGGTTGTCGCCGGTCATCATCACCACCTTGCCGATGCCGCAGGCGTGAAGGGCGGCCACGGCATCCCGGGCCTCCCGGCGCAGGGGATCGTGGATGCAGATCACGGCGGCCAGCTCCCCGGCGATGCACAGGTACAGGTGGGAATAGGCAGGGGAGAGGGCCTGGAACTTCTCATCCTCCCCCTCCGGCACCCGGCAGCCCTCGTCCTCGAACACGAAGTGGGCGCTGCCGATGAGGACCTTTTCCCCCTCCACCATGCTGGAGATGCCGTGGGCCACCACATACTGCACCTGGGAGTGGTACTCCTCGTGGGACAGGCCCCGGGCCCGGGCCTCCTCCACCACGGCGTTGGCCATGGAGTGGGGATAGTGCTCCTCCAGGCAGGCGGCCAGCCGCAGCATCTCCTGGGGGTCACGGCCGCCGAAGGGCACGATCTCCGCCACCCTGGGGGTGGCGTAGGTCAGGGTGCCGGTCTTGTCGAAAACGATGGTGTCCGCCTGGGCCACGGCCTCCATGAACCGCCCGCCCTTGACGGAGATATGGTGTCCGCTGCACTCCCGCATGGCGGAGAGCACCGCAATGGGAATGGCCAGCTTCAGGGCGCAGGAGAAGTCCACCATCAGCACCGACAGGGTCTTGGTGACATTCCGGGTCAGCAGATACGTCAGCGCCGTGCCGCCCAGGGTATAGGGTACCAGGCGGTCCGCCAGCCGGGAGGCCCGGTCCTCGGCGGTGGATTTCAGCTTTTCGGATTCCTCGATCATGCGGACGATGCGGTCATACCGCCCGCCGCCGGAGGCCTTTTCCACGCAGACCACGCACTGGCCCTCCTCCACCACGGTCCCGGCGTATACATAGCTGCCGGGCCGCTTGGCCACGGGCATGGACTCGCCGGTCATGGAGGACTGGTTCACCATGGCCTCGCCATCGGACACCCGGCCGTCCAGGGGGATCACGCTGCCGGTGCGGATGACGATGCGGTCCCCGGCCCGGACGGCGTCGATGGGGGTCAGTACCTCGGTGCCGCCGGCCTGGAGCCAGACTTGGTCTACATGCAGGGACATGGCCCCGGCCAGATCGGCCACGGACTTCTTGTGGGTCCATTCCTCCAGGATCTCCCCCAGCCGCAGCATGAACATCACGGACCCGGCGGTGGCGAAATCGCCCCGGGCCATGGACACGGTGACGGCGGCGGCGTCCAGCACGGCCACGGACAGGCGGCCATGCCACAGGGCCGAAAGCCCCTCCCGGATGTACTTCACCGACCGGATGACGGCCAGCGCCGTGGTCACCGGCGCCGGAAGGAACAGCCGGGAGACCATGCGGCGGGCCACGGTCATGGTGAGCTTGTCCTCAAACTCCCGGTTCAGGGCCCGGGAGGTGTGCTCCGGCACCAGGTCCATGGCCTCCGCCCGGGGGAAGGAGAAGGCGGCCAGGGAGGCGATGACGTCCCCCCGGCCGCAGGCGAAGCAGACCACCGCGTCCCGGGTCCGGTCATAGACCTTCACCTCCGTGACGCCGTCCACCGCCCGCAGATAGTATTCCAGAACGTCCGCCTGGCGCAGGGTCATGGCGGGGCAGTGCAGGCGGACCCGCAGCCGTCCGGCGGACTCATGGAGAATGCTGCACTTCATGGCTTATTCCGCCTCGGAAGCATCCTCGATCACGACGTCGGCCTCCTGCTGGGCCCGCTGCTGGTTGATGGCCTTGGCGTCGGCGTAGATATCCTCCGCGTTTTCCCGGACGGTGGTGACGGTCTCCATGACGCTGTCCTTGGCCCGCAGCACGGCGGCGGTGGTGTGGGTATAGACCTTCTTGGCGTCCTTGCTGGACAGGACCTTGATGCCGGCGGTGCCCAACAGCACACCGGCGGCGAACAGACCGAATTTCTTCATGATGTTACCTCCTATGGTTTGATGGCTTAAATTAGAGCAGTTTAACTCCTGGGGATACTATACCATTGCCCGGGGGAAAATGCAAGACGTTTTCAAAATAAACTGCACAAAATTGCGGAGTTCCTGCCGCAAAAAGCTGCAAATCTGCCGGAATCGGCAGTTTTCGGCGGAGCACATGGGCCCCGCCGCAGGGAACGGGGCGGCTTCCGGGATGCGTCCGTAGGGGCCGGGTTCTACCCGGCCCGAGAGCACCGGAACAAAAAGCCAGAGGCGGACCGGCGGTCCGCCTCTGGGGGGCATAGTCGAATGCAATTACTTTTTGATCTCGCCGTTGGCGGCGGCGGTCAGGTAGGCGTTGATAAACCCGTCAATATCGCCGTTTCCCCGCAAAGCGGGGCTTTGCGGGGCCCCCGGATCAAACCGTGCCGGTCGGAAATGAATTCCGCCCGGCCAAGGTTTTGCCGCAGGCAAAACGCTTGTACGCCGCGCAGCGGCGATGTCATGGACGGCTGGCGTCCCTTATTTCTTGATCTCGCCGTTGGCGGCGGCGGTCAGGTAGGCGTTGATAAACCCGTCAATATCGCCGTCCATGACGGCCTGGATGTTGCCCATTTCGTAGCCGGTGCGGGTGTCCTTGGCCAGGGTGTAGGGCATGAACACATAGGAACGGATCTGGCTGCCCCACTCGATCTTCATCTGGACGCCCTTCAGGTCGCTGATCTTCTCGGCGTGCTGCTGGAGCTTCAGCTCCGCCAGCTTGGCGCGCAGCATCTTCATGGCGTTGTCGCGGTTCTGGAACTGGCTGCGCTCCGTCTGGCAGAACACCACGATGCCGGTGGGCAGGTGGGTCAGGCGGACGGCGGAGGAGGTCTTGTTGATGTGCTGGCCGCCGGCGCCGCTGGAGCGGCAGGCCTGCATTTCGATGTCCTCGGGGCGGATCTCGATCTCGCTGTCGTCGTCCAGCTCGGGCATGACCTCCACGGCGGCGAAGCTGGTCTGCCGCCGGGCGTTGGCATCGAAGGGGGACACCCGGACCAGCCGGTGGACGCCGTTTTCGCTCTTGAGGTAGCCATAGGCGTTGTCGCCCTCGATGAGGATGGTGGCGGACTTGATGCCCGCCTCGTCACCGGCCTCGTAGTCCATCAGCTGATAGGTGTAGCCGTGGCGCTCGGCCCAGCGGGTGTACATGCGGTAGAGCATCTCGGTCCAGTCCTGGGCCTCGGTGCCGCCTGCACCGGCGTGGAAGGTGAGAATGGCGTTGTTGGCGTCGTATTCGCCGGACAGCAGAGCCGCCAGACGGCGCTCGCTGATCTCCTTTTCCAGGTTGTCGTACCCGGCGGTGACCTCCGGCAGCAGGGAGGCGTCGTCCTCCTCCTGGGCCATTTCGCACAGGGTCACGGTATCCTCCCATTCGGACACCAGACGGTCATACTTCCTGATGCGGTGCTCCAGGCGCTTGATCTGCTGGGACACCTTCTGGCTGTGCTCGATGTTGTTCCAGAAGCCGTCCTGCTCCGTCTCGGCCTGCAGGTCCTTCAGCTCCTGGCGGTCCTTGGGGATGCCCAGGGCCTTCTCCAGCTCGCCCAGAGTGGGCTCCAGGGCCTGGAGCTTCTGTTTATACTCGTCGTATTCAATGACTGCCATAGTCGGTCGTCTCCTTATCGAAAAAAATTCCTTAGCTTATCTATTATAGCCGGATATGGCTGTTCTGTAAAGGAAAATATACCCGTTTCCGGGAACTTTTCTTCACAGGATGAAGCCGCCGTCGCAGGTGAGCACCTGGCCGGTGATGAAGGAGGCCCCGTCCCCGGCCAGGAAGGCCACGGCGTGGGCGATGTCCTCCGGCGTGCCCAGGCGGCCCAGGGGCGTTTCCTGAGCCAGCTGGGGCAGTACCTCTGGCGGCAGGGCATCCAGCATATCCGTGCGGATGACCCCGGGGGCCACGCAGTTGACCCGGATGTGGGTGGGGGCCAGCTCCATGGCCAGGGACCGGGTCAGGCCGATGAGCGCCGCCTTGGTGCAGGAGTATGTCACCTCACAGCTGGCGCCCCGCTGGCCCCAGATGGAGGAGATGTTCACGATGCAGCCTGCGTGCTGGTGGAGCATCCGGGGCAGCACCGCCTGGATGGTGTGGAACGCGCCGTCCACGTTGACGGAGAAGTAGCGGCGCCACAGCTCCTCAGAGATGTCCTGGAACAGGGCCTGGCCCGCCACACCGGCGTTGTTCACCAGCAGCGACACCGGGCCGAAGGTTTCCTCCACCCGGCGCACCATGGCCTCCACCTGGTCCCGCTGGGACACGTCCGCCCGGACCATCATGGCCCGGCAGCCCTCCGCCGTCAGCTGCTCCAGCAGCGACCGGGCGCAGTCCTCCCGGACCCGATAGTTGATGCATACGGCCCAGCCCTGCCGGGCCAGCTCCGCCGCCACGGCCCGCCCGATGCCCCGGGATGAGCCCGTTACCAGCGCGATTTTTTCCATGATGTTTGTCCTCCTGGGTGGTTTTGAGGAGAGTATAGCAAAAAAAATGAAACTTGGCAAGAAAACTGTTGACAAATTGGTGCGGACCGTGTAAAATACATACTGTTCCGCGCGGTTAGCTCAGCTGGTAGAGCACATGCTTGACGTGCATGGGGTCACAGGTTCGAGTCCTGTACCGCGCACCATAGCCGAAAAGCCCTGAAACCACTAAGGTTTCGGGGCTTTCGTCATTCTGTCGGCTGACCACACCCCATCCGAACACCCGGGTGTGTCTTTTGACCCGGCAAAAAATATGATATATCGCTCACTGCAAACGGGCGGCCCCTTATGCCTATGGGGCCGCCCGTTTCGCATTATCGGATTGTCAATCAGAAGATTTTTATTTGAACCAAGCACACGAATCTGATATAATCTACTGGACAAGCTGACACCTGCGGAGGCGGAAGCGATGGGCGATTGGCATAAGGTTGAATTACAAGAAGATATTGACTTTTTAATGGAGACTTATGGCGGTTTTCATGATTCCTGCATCGTTTCGCTCAGTTTTCAGAGCGGTGCATTCGTTGATAACGATATGGCCATGCATTTTGGAGGCCCAAACGAAAGAATACTGTCCGTTATATGCCAGAGTCAATGGGAGCCTAAAACAATAGAGCTACAGTTCTCGGGGCTACGTCAGATGCATATAGTAGGCTGGCAGGATAATTATCTTTGCCTTATTTTGGACGCATATCTGGCCTTCCACAACGGCTTACTGCCGGGAAGCCCGGATCGGGTGATCGGGTGGTCGGATACGGACTGCTTCGATATTAATAAGATTAATAATTCAATTGCTGAACCGGCAGATACTTATATCGTTGCAAATGAGTTGAGATGGCGAATCTTACAGGAGAATCCACATGATCGTGACAATCGATTCCTTTGAGAAATACCGGGCGTTCATCCAGGACATTTCGCGTGACCCATTCTTTTGTGACCCACATTTCACATATGACCCCGATAATCTTTACGGTTCACTGCACCGGAAGGACGAATCCGCATTTGCCGTTGTGACAGACGGGACCGTGCAGGGCCTGTTCGTCTGGCTGATTCTTCCCGACCGGCGGTACATGGAGATGCTGATCGGGCTGACAAGGTCTGAGGCGGCCTTTTCCGAGATGCTGTCCCATCTGGCGGAAAGCTATCCGGGCTATCAGGCCGATTTTGTGCTCAACCCGAAAAACACGGCCCTATTTCGCGTTCTGACCGGGAAAGGCGCTTATTTTGACAGGGAACAGCAGAAAATGCTCCTGACCGGCCCTGCACCCGCCGTATCAACGGACTGTGTGGAGCCATACGCGGAAAAGTGGCAGGCCCAGTACCGCGCGCTGCATCGCACGGACACCTACTGGACGGCGGAGCGCGTCCTTTCGGCGCCGGAGCGGTTCCGGGTTTTCCTCGCCGTGGAGGACCGGCAGCTTCTGGGATACCTGGACGTTACATACGGCTGCGATATAAATGAACCGTATGATCTGTTGGTCAGGCCCGGACTGCCTTTCCGGAAATATGCGGTCCCCCTGCTGGCAGAGGCGGTCAGACGAAACGGGCCGAACCGGATGATGGCGCTGGTTTACACAGACGCGGCGGAAGAAATCGCGGCTTACGCTGCGTCCGGATTTGAGAAAGTCGAGGGGCAGAACAGCGTGTACGCCTCTTACCTGCTCTGATAAACGGGCGGCCCCTGACCGGGGCCGCCCGTTTTCTGCAATTTATGCCTGCCGGTCCGCCTGGATCAGCAGCTTCAGGGCCTCCACGCCCACCTCCACGGCGGAGGTGGTGTCCTCGCTCATGTCCTGGTCCAACCCGGCGGCTTCCCGCTCCTGGTTCCAGATCACATGGAAGCAGCTGCCGCAGCGGCAGCCCAGGGCGTCGGCCACCACAAACAGGGCGGCGCTTTCCATTTCGCTGGCCTTCACGTGCAGGCGCTTCCAGGCCTCCCACTTGTTCAGCAGCTCATAGGACACCGGCATTCTGGCGGGGCTGTGCTGGCCATAGAAGGCGTCCTTGCACTGCACCACGCCGGTTTTCAGGGACTTGCCCAGATTTTTGGCAGCCTGCACCAGGGCGCAGGTGACGTCGAAATTGGCCACGGCCGGGTACTCGATGGGGGCATACTCCCGGCTGGTGTGCTCAAAGCGGATGGCACCGGTGGCCACCACCACGTCGCCGGAGCGCACGTCCAGGTCGATGCCGCCGCAGGTGCCCACCCGGATGAAGGTATCCGCGCCGATGTTGTGCAGCTCCTCCATGGCGATGGAGGCGGAGGGGCCGCCGATGCCGGTGGAGCAGACGGAGACCTTTTCCCCCAGCAGGGTGCCGGTATAGATGGTGAATTCGCGGTTCTGGGCCACAAAATGGGCGTCGTCGAACAGGGCCGCGATCTTTTCGCAGCGGCCGGGGTCGCCGGGCAGGATGACGTAACGGCCCACGTCGCCCTCCACGCAGTGGATATGGAACTGTTTGTCCAGCTTTTGCATAGCTGCGCCTCCTTGATAATTGATCCGTGTGATGCCGTCATTATATCACAGGAAGCTGCCGGGTGCAAATAAAATGCCGGGGCGGGTGCTTATACGTTGCCGTACATAAACAGGTCGCACTTGATCATGCCGTTATAGAGCTTGCGCTTCTTCTTGGCCTGGTGGCCGAAGGTGCGCTCAAACTCCGTGTGGCTGCTGAGGACCAGGGTCCGCCAGGTATCCGGCAGACGCTCCCACATTTTGCCGAAATCCCGATACAGGGCCTCGGCCTCCTGCCGCTCCAGCAGGCGCTCACCGTAGGGCGGATTGGTCACCAGCTGGCCATAGGTGTCCTCCCGGCGGAAATTCCGCATATCCGCCACCTCAAAGCGTACCACATCCTCCACCCCGGCCTTCCGGGCATTGTCCCGGGCGATGGCCACGGCCCGGGGGTCCACATCGCCGCCCCAGATGTCGTACTTCCCGTGGAACTCCTTGTCCATGGCCTCCCCGGCGGCGGCCAGCCAGTCGCCGGAGGGCACGAAGCCCCAGCGCTGGGCGTCGAAGCTGCGGTCCAGGCCCGGGGCCCGGTTCATGGCGATCAGCGCCGCCTCGATGCAGATGGTGCCGCTGCCGCAGAAGGGGTCGCAGAAGGGGTCCCGGCCCCGGAAGCGGGACAGGGTCACCATGGCTGCCGCCAGCGTCTCCCGCAGAGGGGCCTCCACGCCCACGGCCCGATAGCCCCGCTTGTACAGGCCCTCCCCGGAGCTGTCCAGACAGATCATGGCCTCGTCCTTGAACAGGGAGAACCGCACCTGATACTTGACCCCGTCCTCCGGGAACTGCTCCAGGCCGTAGCGGGCCTTCATCCGCTCCACCATGGCCTTTTTGATGATGGACTGGCAGGCGGGCACCGCGTGCAGCTGGGAGGAGATGGAGTAGCCCTTCACCGGGAAGGCCGCGTCCCGGGGCAGATACTCCTCCCATGGGATGGCCCGGGTGCCCTGAAACAGCTCCTCAAAGCTGCGGGCCGGGAACCGGCCCAGCACCAGCAGCACCCGCGCCCCGCAGCGCAGGTTGATGTTCAGTCTTGCCAGGTCGGACAGCTCCCCCCGGCACAGCACCCGGCCGTTTTCTACCTGCACGTCCTTCAAGCCCAGCCGCCGGATTTCGTCGCCCACCAATTTCTCCAGGCCCAGCAGGCAGGGCACCATAAATGTATGCATATCGCACCTCGTTTCGTGATTTGGGGTCATTGCAGCATGTCCAGCAGCTGCTCCGGGGTGTCCGCCACCAGGGGCGCGCCTGCGGCCTCCAGAGCCGCCCGGCCCCGGAACCCCCAGGCCACGCCGATCATGTCCAGCCCGGCGTTCCGGGCGGTGTCCACGTCCACCTCGCTGTCGCCCACATACAGAGCCTCCTCCGGGGCCGCGTGAAGCTGGGCCAGGGCCGCCCGGACCATATCCGGGGCGGGCTTGGAGGCGATGCCCTCCCGCTGGCCCATGGCCCCGTCCAGCTCCGGGAAGAACCGGGCCGCCAGGGTCCGGGTGGTCCGGTCCGGCTTGTTGGACACCACCGCCGTCCGCACGCCTGCCTGCCGCAGCCGCTCCAGCAGCGGCCCGATGCCGTCATAGGGACGGGTCTCCACGCAGTTGTGGGCCTGGTAATAGGCCCGGTAGTCCGCCAGGATTTCCGCCTCCCGGTCCGGGTCCACCCCCTGGGGCAGGGCCCGGTGAATCAGTGGTCCCGCGCCGTTGCCCACGAACCGGCGCACCTCCTCTAAGGTTCGGGTGGGATAGCCGTATTTTTCCAGGATGTAGTTCACCGCCGCCTGCATATCCGTCAGGGTGTCCAGCAGTGTTCCGTCCATATCAAATAAAATCGCCTGATATTTCATGTTATTTACTCCTTATTGGCAGCCGGGGCCGGTTTCTTCCCGGCGGGCCGGGGCAGCTTCCGCAGCAGCCCCTCTGTCTGATTTTTCCGCACAGGGCTCATCTCTTTCCGATTTTTCTCGTTCTCCGTCTTTTGGAGTATACCATGCCGCCGGGCATCCGTAAAGCCGGGCGGCGAAAATTTCGTCCTTGGCCGGGCCCGGCATTTTACCGGGATTTTACAAAACACGCCTTTCCGGCTTTACATCCGGCCCGTATCCTATGAACTGTACCGAGGATATCCAAAATCCGTTGAATCGAAAGGAGATTCTGAAAAAATGAAAAGGTTTCTTTCCATGGCCCTGTGCATCGTCATGGCACTGGGCATCCTGTCCGGCTGCGGCCAGAAGGGCAATGACACCCCTAAGAACGACGATAACAGCACCGCTCTCTCCGGCTCCGTGTCCACCAACGGCTCCACTTCTATGGACAAGGTCATCGGCGCGCTGAAGGAGCAGTTCACCGCCGACAACCCCGGCGTCACCGTCACCTATGATCCCACCGGCTCCGGCGCCGGCATCGAGGCCGTGAAGAACGGCTCCGCCGATATCGGCCTGGCCTCCCGGGCCCTGAAGGACCAGGAGAAGTCCGCCGGTCTCCAGGAGACCACCGTGGCCCTGGACGGCATCGCCATCATCATCAACGCCGATAGCAAGGTCGCGGACCTGACCGTTGCGCAGATCGCCGACATCTTCACCGGCAAAATCACCGACTGGAGCGAGGTGGGCGGCGACCCCGGCGCCATCTCCTGCATCGGCCGTGAGTCCGGCAGCGGCACCCGGGACGGTTTCGAGTCCATCACCGATACCAAGGATGCCTGCAAGCTGGACCAGGAGCTGACCTCCACCGGCGGCGTCATTGAGGCCGTTGCCGGCAACCCCAACGCCATCGGCTACGCATCTCTGTCCGCCGTGGAAGGCAAGTCCACTGTCAAGGCCCTCACCGTGGGCGGTGTGGCCTGCACCGAAGCCACCGTCCTGGACGGCAGCTATGAAATCCAGCGTCCCTTTGTGCTGGTGACCAAGCAGGGCGTGACTCTCTCCGCCGCCGCCCAGGCTTTCTTTGACTTCGCCACCTCCTCCGCCGCTTCCGACCTCATCAAGAACGCCGGTGCGGTGCCCGTGGCCAAGTAACCATCCCCGGGAGACCTCCCCTGACCCGCTATCCCGGGCCAGGGGCCTTTCCCGTTCCGGACCAGAAAGGAACCGACTATGCGTTCAAAGAATACAGGGGCCCATAAGGCCCTGGAAACCGTGATCCATCTGATCTTCCTGCTGTGCGGCATCGTGGCCGTGGGCTTCGTGCTGATCATCAGCGTGTATCTGATCATTTCGGGCCTGCCCGCCATCCGGGAGATCGGCCTGTTCAAATTCCTGTTCGGCCAGGTGTGGGACCCCACCAACACCACCACCGGGGCCCAGTACGGCATTCTTCCCTTCATCCTCACCTCCATATACGGCACCGCCGGGGCCATGGTCATCGGCGTGCCCATCGGCCTGATGACGGCCATCTTCCTCTCCAAGCTGGCCCCGCCCAGGGCCGCCGCCGTGATCCGCACCGCCGTGCAGCTGCTGGCGGGCATCCCGTCGGTGGTATACGGCCTGGTGGGCATGATCGTGCTGGTGCCCCTGATCCGCACCACCTTCTCCCTGGGGTCCGGCGCCTGTCTGCTGGCGGCCATCCTGGTGCTGTCCATTATGGTGCTGCCCTCCATCATCAATGTGTCGGAAACGGCCCTGCGGGCGGTGCCCCGGGAGTATGAGGAGGCCAGCCTGGCCCTGGGAGCCACCGCCACGGAGACCTATTTCCGGGTCAGCCTTCACGCCGCCCGCAGCGGCGTGGCCACCGCCGTGGTGCTGGGCGTGGGCCGGGCCATCGGCGAGGCCATGGCCATCATCATGGTGGCCGGAAACGTGGCCAATATGCCGGGGCTGTTCCAGTCCGTCCGGTTCCTCACCACCGGCATCATCTCCGGCATGTCCTATGCCCCGGTGGGCAGTCTGTATCAGCAGGCCCTGTTTTCCATCGGCCTGGTGCTGTTTCTGTTCATTATGCTCATCAACGTTTTTCTCAATGTGTTCATCAAAAAGCGGAAGGAGGACTGACCCATGGAGCAAAAGCTGTCGCCCCGCCGCCGTCTGTATGACAGAGGGCTGCGGTTTCTGGTGTGGCTGTGCGCGGGACTGACCTGCGCCCTGCTGCTGTTTCTCATCGGCTATATCTTCTATCGCGGGGTGCCGGGCATCACCTGGTCCCTGCTGACCAGCCAGACCAGCTATATCAAGGACACCGTGGGCGTCCTGCCCAACATTCTCAACACCCTGTATATCATCGTGGTGGCCATGGTCATCGTCCTGCCCCTGGGGGTAGGGGCCGCCATCTATCTGACGGAGTACGCCGCCAACCGCCGCCTGGTGGCCGTCATCGAGTTCGCCACCGAGACCCTGACGGGCATCCCCTCCATCATCTTCGGCCTGGTGGGTATGCTGCTGTTTGTGCAGCGGCTGGGCCTGAAGGCGGGCATCCTGGCCGGCAGCCTGACGCTGGTGGTGATGATTCTGCCCACCATCGTCCGCACCACCCAGGAGAGCCTGAAAACCGTGCCCCAGTCCTATCGGGAGGGGGCCCTGGGCCTGGGAGCCGGAAAGTGGCACATGATCCGCACCGTGGTGCTGCCCGGGGCCGTGGACGGCATCGTCACCGGCTGCATCCTGGCGGTGGGCCGCATTGTGGGCGAAAGCGCCGCCCTGCTGTATACGGCGGGCTTCGGCCTGGAGCTGGTGGGCTTTATCAAGTCCCTGCACACCTCCGCCGCCTCCCTGACCGTGGCCCTGTATGTCTACGCCACCGAGCGGGGCGAGACGGCCCTGGCCTTCTCCATCGCCACCATCCTGATGGTGCTGACCCTGCTGATCAACCTGTCCGCCTCCCTGGTGGGGCGGAAGCTGCGAAAGAAATGAGGCAATTTATGGAACCAATTCTTGAGGCCAAGAGCCTGAACCTGTGGTACGGGTCCAATCACGCCCTCCACGATGTGTCCGTGGCCATTCCGGAGCGGCAGATCACCGCCTTCATCGGCCCCTCCGGCTGCGGCAAATCCACGTTCCTGCGGACGCTGAACCGCATGAACGACCTGATCCCCTCCGTGAAGATCGAAGGGGAGGTGGACTTCCACGGGAAGAATATCTATGACGGCGGCGTGGACCCCACCCTGCTGCGCAAGCGCATCGGCATGGTGTTTCAGAAGGCCAACCCCTTCCCCATGAGCATCTATGACAACGTGGCCTACGGGCCCCGGACCCACGGCATCCGCAGCCACGCCAAGCTGGACGACATCGTGGAGCGCTCCCTGCGCTCCGCCGCCATCTGGGACGAGGTGAAGGACCGGCTGAAAAAAAGCGCCATGGGCCTCTCCGGCGGCCAGCAGCAGCGTCTGTGCATCGCCCGGGCCCTGGCCGTGGAGCCGGAGGTACTGCTGATGGACGAGGCCACCAGCGCCCTGGACCCCATCTCCACCTCCAAAATCGAGGACCTGGCCCTGGAGCTGAAGGAGCACTACACCGTGGTCATGGTCACCCACAATATGCAGCAGGCGGCCCGCATCTCCGACAACACGGCCTTTTTCCTGCTGGGCGAGCTGGTGGAGTTCGGCAAAACGGAGCAGCTGTTCTCCGCCCCCGCCGACAAGCGCACCGAGGACTACATCACCGGGAGGTTCGGATAATGAGAAGACAGTTTGACCAGCAGCTGGCGCTGCTGAACCGGGAGCTGATTGAAATGGGCGCCCTGTGCGAGGAGGTCATCGCCCTGGCCTCCAAGGCCCTGACGGAGGGAGACCCCGACCTGGCCGCCCGGGTGGCCCCCCTGGACACCGAGATCGACCAGAAGGAGCGCACCATCGAGTCCCTGTGCCTGAAGCTGCTGCTGCAGCAGCAGCCGGTGGCCCGGGACCTGCGCCAGATCTCCGCCGCCCTGAAAATGATCACCGACATGGAGCGCATCGGCGACCAGGCCCAGGACATCGCCGAGATCGTCACCTTCCTGAAGGGCCGCACCGCCGAGCATGACGACATTCTCTGCCAGATGGCCCGGGCCACCATCTCCATGGTGACAGAAAGTGTTGACGCATTCGTAAAACATGATACAATAAAAGCAGAGGCCGTTCTGGCCGCCGACGACACCGTGGACGCCTATTTCTGCCAGGTGAAGCAGGCCCTGATTTCCCGCATCGCCGCCGACCCCGGCGACGGGGAGTACGCCCTGGACCTGCTGATGATCGCCAAGTATTTCGAGCGCATCGGCGACCACGCCACCAACATCGCTGAGTGGGTGATTTTTTCCATCACCGGCCAGCACAAGGAGGGATAACCCATGATCTGGTGCGTAGAGGACGATGCCAGTATCCTTGATATTGAGGTATACACCCTGCAGTCCACCGGGTTCCAGGCCCAGGGCTTTGCCGACGGCGGGGCCTTCTGGTCCGCGCTGGAGTCGGCCCGGGAGCTGCCGGAGCTGGTGGTGCTGGATGTGATGCTGCCCGGTGTGGACGGTGTGGAGCTGCTGCGCCGTATGCGGGCCGCCCCTGCCACCCGTTCCATCCCCGTTGTCATGGCCACCGCCAAGGGCGCGGAATATGACAAGATCCAGGCCCTGGACCTGGGCGCGGACTACTATCTGACCAAGCCCTTCGGGGTCATGGAGCTGGTGTCCTGCGTGAAGGCGGTGCTGCGCCGGTGCGCCCGGCCCAGCCACGTGCTGCACCTGTCCGGCTTGAGCCTGGACCAGGACGCCCACACCGTCTCCTGCGACGGGCAGCGGGTGCCCCTGACCTATAAGGAATACGAACTGCTGCGGCTGCTTTTGTCCCATCCCGGCATGGCCTTTACCCGGGACCAGCTGATGGCCCAGGTATGGGGCACCGATTACTGCGGCGAGACCCGCACCGTGGATATGCACATCCGCACACTGCGCCAGAAGCTGGGCCCCTACGGCAGTCTCATCCAGACCGTCCGCAACGTGGGCTACCGGCTGGAGGAACAAGAATGACCAAGAAAATTTTCCGCTCGTTTATGGTGTCCGCTGCCGCCGTGCTTTTAGCGGCGGTGGCCATCGTCATGACCTGCCTGTACAGCTATTTTGCCTCCGTGCAGGAAAACCAGCTGCAGGATCAGCTGCATCTGGCCGCCGCCGCGGTGGAAACCCAGGGCCGCGACTATCTGAACAAGCTCACGGCGGACCGCTACCGCCTGACCTGGATCGCCCCGGACGGGGCGGTGCTGTGCGACACCAAGCGGGACGCCGAAAGCCTGGAAAATCACGGCGACCGCACCGAGGTGCGGGAGGCCCTGCGCACCGGCTCCGGCCACTCCACCCGCTATTCCAGCACCCTGCTGGAAAAAACCAGCTACTATGCCCGCCGGATGCCGGACGGCACGGTGCTGCGCATTTCCATCAGCCGGGCCACCGTGGGGATGCTGCTGCTGGGGATGCTGCCGGCCATTCTGCTGACGGCGGCGGTGGCCCTGATCCTGTCGGGCCTGCTGGCGGGCCGCCTGTCCCGACGCATCACCGCGCCCCTGAACGCCCTGGACCTGGAGCACCCCCTGGAAAACGACACCTATGAGGAGCTGTCCCCCCTGCTGTGCCGCATCAACGTCCAGCGGCGGCAGATCGACAGCCAGCTGACGGACCTGCGCCGCCGGTCCGACGAGTTCCAGCAGATCACCTCCCATATGCAGGAGGGCCTGGTGCTGCTGGACGACGCCGGGGCTGTGCTGAGCATCAACCCCGCCGCCTGCCGGATTTTCGAGGCGGACGAGACCTGCCTGGGCCAGGATTTCCTGACGGTGGACCGCAGCCGGGACGTCAGCGCCGCATTGGAGGAGGCCATGGCCTCCGGCCACAGCGAGGTCCATGTGCAGCGCCCGGGCCGCATTTATCAGTTCGATATCTCCCGCATCCGGTCCGGCCAGGACGTGCTGGGCGCGGTGCTGCTGGCCTTCGACATCACCCAGCAGGAGACGGCGGAGCAGAGCCGCCGGGAGTTCACCGCCAACGTCTCCCACGAATTAAAGACCCCCCTTCAGGGGATCATCGGCAGCGCCGAGCTGATTGAAAACGGACTGGTGAAGCAGGAGGACCTGCCCCGGTTCGTGGGCCACATCCGCCGGGAGGCCCAGCGGCTGGTGGCCCTGATCGGCGACATCATCCGCCTGTCCCAGCTGGACGAGGGAGACCCCCTGCCCTGGGAGCGCGTGGACGTCTCAGCGCTGTGCCGGGACATTGCCGCCGACCTGCGGGACAAGGCCGAGAAAAGCCAGGTCAGCCTTACCGTGGAGGGACAGGACGTCCAGGCGGAGGGCGTGCGCCGTCTGCTGCACGAGACCATCTATAACCTCTGCGACAACGCCATCGGGTACAACGTCCCCGGCGGCAGCGTCCGGGTCACCGTGTCGGATGCCGGCGAAAACGCCGTGATCTCCGTGGCGGACACCGGCATCGGCATCGCCCCGGAGCACCAGTCCCGGATCTTCGAGCGGTTTTACCGGGTGGATAAGAGCCACTCCAAGGCCTCCGGCGGCACCGGCCTGGGCCTGTCCATCGTGAAGCACGCCGTGGCCTATCACCACGGAACCGTGCAGCTGGAGAGCCAGCCCGGCAAGGGCACCACCATCACCGTGACCATTCCCAGGAAGCAATCCTGAAATATCCCCGGCTTGGCCGAAAAGCCCTTGCTTTTCGGCCAAGCTGAAACGCTATTATAAGAGAGGTACCGCCTATGCTGCTGACTGCCGACATCGGAAACACCAACATCGTTCTGGCCCTGCTGGATGAGAAGGACCGGGTCGTATCCCAGTGCCGGGTCCCCTCCGGGGAGCCGCTGCCGCCGGAGGCGTATGACGACGCCATCCGTCGGGTGCTGGAAGGGCAGGCCGCCCCGGAAGGGGCCGTCATCGGCTCGGTGGTGCCCCGGCTGACGGCGGAGACCGCCGACGCCATCCGCCGGGTCACGGGGCTGGAGGCCCTGGTGGTAGGTCCCACCACCCCGGCGGGGCTGGACATCGCCATTGAACAGCCGGAGACCCTGGGGGTGGACCTGCTGGCCGCCGACGCCGCCGCTGCGGCGGAGTATCCCCTGCCGGTGGTGGTGTTCGACTTCGGCACCGCCACCACCGTGACGGTGGTGGACCGGCAGCGACGCTATCGGGGCGGCGTGATCCTGGCCGGGGTGAAGCTGAGTCTCCACGCCCTGTTCTCCGGCACGGCCCAGCTGCCGGACATCGCCCTGGAGCCGCCGGGAAAGGTCATCTGCTCCGTTACGGAGGACAGCCTTCAGGCTGGTGCCATTTACGGCGCCGCCGCCATGGCGGACGGTCTGCTGGACCGCATGGAGGAGGAGCTGGGCGCTCCCTGCACCGCCGTGGCCACCGGCGGCCTGGCCGGGATCATTACTCCCTATTGCCGCCGGGACATCCGCCGGGACGACAGCCTGCTTCTGCGGGGTCTGGCCCTGATCTGGCGGAAAAACTGCGGAAATCGGTAAATTTTATCATATAGGAGGGACCTTATGGACCAGCTGCGAAAGAAAAAAGGCTTTATCTGCGACATGGACGGCGTGATCTATCACGGCAACCGGCTGCTGCCTGGGGTGAAGGAATTTGTGGACTGGCTGTATCGCGAGGAGAAGAACTTCCTGTTTCTGACCAACTCCTCCGAGCGCAGCCCCAAGGAGCTGCAGCAGAAGCTGCGCCGCATGGGGCTGGACGTGGACGAGAGCCGCTTCTATACCAGCGCCCTGGCCACGGCACGGTTCGTCAGCAGTCAGGCCCCGGGGTGCAGCGCCTATGTCATCGGCGGGGCGGGGCTGATCATGGCCCTGCACGACGAGGGCATCACCATGAACGACGTGGACCCGGATTACGTCATCATCGGCGAGGGCAACAGCTATAACTACGAAAACATTCTGCGGGCGGTGCGGCTGGTGCTGAAGGGCGCCAAGCTCATCGGCACCAACAGTGACCTGACCGGCCCCTCGGAGGACGGCATCATTCCCGCCTGCCGGGCCATGATCGCCCCCATCGAAATGGCCACCGGCCAGAACGCCTACTTCGTGGGCAAACCCAACCCCCTGATGATGCGCACGGGGCTGCGCATTCTGGGGGTCCACTCCGAGGACGCGGTGATGATCGGCGATCGGATGGACACCGACATGGTGGCCGGTATCGAAACCGGTCTGGACACGGTGCTGGTGCTCTCCGGCGTTACCCGGCGGGAGGACATCGCCAAGTTCCCCTACCGCCCCCGGCTGGTGCTGGACGGCGTGGGCGACATCCCCGGCCCGGCAGAACAATAAAAAATAAGCAATCCGCTTCCGGTTTTTGCCGGAAGCGGATTGCTTATTGTGATATCTTTAAGGGCGTAACCCCGGTTTAAGGATTATTTCACGGTCTGTTCAAAAACGGACGGAAGAATGTGGTATAATGTCCATATCAACGGATCGAGGTTTCTTATGGACAAGCATGTTTTCACGGATAAACAGAAAAAGCTCATCGCCTGGGCGGCCATCGCCATCTTCCTGCTGCTGTCGGCGGCGGTGGGATGGTTCATTGGCCGACCCCTGGTGCGCTTTGCCTCCCGGCCGGAGGAGTTCCGCCAGTGGGTGGACGGCCACGGCCTGCTGGGCATGGCCGCCTATGTGGGCATGGTGTTTTTGCAGGTGGCGGTGGCCGTGATTCCCGGGGAGCCCCTGGAGATCAGCGGCGGCTATGCCTTCGGGGCCCTGCGGGGCAGCGTGCTGTGTCTGCTGGGGGGGGTTCTGGGCAGCGTGGCGGTGTTTGCCCTGGTGCGGCGGTTCGGCCGGGAGCTGGTGGAGATCTTCTTCCCCCGGGAGAAGCTGGAGAAGCTGAAATTCCTGCAAAGCTCCCCCAAGCGGGACGCCCTGTTCTGGCTGATATTCACCGTGCCGGGCACTCCCAAGGACCTGCTGTGCTACTTCGCCGGGCTGACGGACCTGTCCTGGGGCAAGTGGCTGCTGCTGTGCACCGTGGGGCGTCTGCCCTCGGTGTTGACCTCCACCATCGGCGGCAGCGCCCTGGGAGTGAAGGACTATCAGTTCGCCATCCTGGTTTTCGCCGTGACCCTGGCGGTGTCCGGTGTGGGGCTGCTGATCTACCGGGCCATCTGCCGGCGGCATGAGCGAAAGCAGCAGGAACACGAATAAGCAAAGCAGTCCCCCGGCCTGGGCCGGGGGACTGCTTTGCTTATTTTTCGTTGGCGATTTTCTCCTCCGTTTCCCGGAGAATAGCCTGCCGCAGGCGGGTCAGATAGGGGGACCAGGCGGCGTTTTCCATGGCGTAGGTGCGGTTCAGGTCGTATTCCCGAGGCTCCCAGGTGTCGATGGGGGACTCGTTGTGCTGGATCACGGCCTCAAATTTGTCCAGGGCCTTATAGATGCGGGACTCCGGAGTCTCCTGGGCGGCCATCTCCCGGTACAGGGCGTGCATCTCCGCCCCATAAGGGGCGGGCAGGGTGTCCACCCACTCATGCAGCAGCCGCTCCTCCCGTACCTCGTCCTCCGCCGTTTTGCGGAAGGTGGGGATATCGCCGGTGAAGCACTCCCCCAGGTCGTGGATCAGGCACATGCGGATGACCCGGTCCATATCCGCCTGCGGAAACTCGTCCCGCAGCCAGAAGGCCATCAGGGCGATGCGCCAGCTGTGCTCTGCCACGCTTTCCGGGCGGCGGTGAGAGGTGCAGCAGTGGCGGGTGGTGTCCTTCAGCCGCTCCGCCGTGTGCAGAGCGGCCAGCAGATCGGTGGGATTCATGGAGGACCTCCTTATCTCAGATCTCTGCCCACTGGACCGGGGAGCCGTGCTCCCGCAGCAGGTCCAGCAGGTCCCGGGTGGACAGCCACACGGTGGCGGTGTTGTCGTTGGGGTGAACGCCGATGCGGCCTCCCTCGAAATCCCGGTCCAGATAGAACTGCACCGACCGGTCCGGATCGTTCAGCAGGCCCAGAGGCGTCACGGACCCGGGGGTCAGGTGCAGCCGGGCCATCAGGTCCTCCGGAGAGGCGAAGCTCAGCCGGGTGGTGCCGTGGCGGCGCTGAAACTCCTTCAGGTCCACCCGCTTGTCGTGGCGGATGGTGATGAGATAGTAATTCTGCTTTTTGGCGTCCCGGACGAAGATGTTCTTGGCGTCGTCCTCCGGATACGGCATGTCCACGGCGGCGCACTCCTCCATATTGAATACCGCCGGGTGCTCGGTGATCTCAAAGGCCACGCCCCGGGCCCGGAGATAGTCATAGGTTTCCTGCTTGGTCATGGGATGCTTCTCCTTGGGTGCTCTGGCAATTTTGCTTTATTGTAGCAGAGAGCGGCGGCCATTGCAAGCCCGGGAAAAACTCCCGTCCGCCGGGGCGGCACATTTGTGCATTATGCAGATTCCCTTTCGGGGGAAATTGCCGTACAATGAATGGGAAAATACATAGGGAGAGAACCGGAATATGAGCATTATTTTCTTTGACATCGACGGCACCGTTATGGACCTGGACGGCACCATTCCCTCCTCCGCTGTGACGGCGGTGCGGCGGCTGCGCCAGGCGGGGCACCACTGCGTCATCAACACCGGGCGGCCCAGGCTTGCCATGGACCCGCAGCTTATGGACATGGATTTTGACGGACTGGTGTGCTCCTGCGGCCAGTATATCCAGTTGGACGGGAAGATCATCCGCCATGTGGGCTTCGACCGGGAGACCAGCCGGAAAATCCTGGAGATCGGCCGCCGGTGCCGGGTGGATATGTACTTTGAGGAGGCGGAGCGCATCTGGTGCGACACCCCACACGGCATCGTGAACCGGGAGCTGCGGGGGGCCATCGCCCGGTTGGAGGCCCGGGGCGTCCGGGTGGGACAGCCCGACGGAGACCCGGACTTCCACTTTGACAAGGTGTGCGTGCTGACGGCGCCAGACAGCCTCCGGGAGGAGTTCCTGGCGGAGGTGGCCCCCATGTGCCAGATCATCGACCGGGGCAACATGCTGGAGCTGCCGGTGCGGGGGTATTCCAAGGCCTCCGGCTGCCTGGCGGTGGCCCAGGCCCTGGGTGAGGACCTGGCCGACTGCTATGCCATTGGCGACAGCGCCAACGATTTGGAGATGCTGCAATGCGTGGGGCATCCGCTGGTGATGGGCAATGCCCCGGCCCGGGTGCAGGCGGTGGCGGAGTATGTCACCGGCACCCCGGTGGAGGACGGCCTGTACCACGCCATGGTCCACGCGGGCCTGCTGGCGGAATAACCGCCCTTTTCCCGACAACCGGATATATATCAAAGCCGCCCGGCGGGGGATGGACGGCGCTTTTTCCGGGCAGCCTGTCAAAAATTTTTTTGACAGGCTGCTTGCAGCATTTCAGAACGTTACGTTCTGAAATGCCTATGATTGCAAACGAAAGACACCCCTGATGGGTTTCTTTCGTAACGATCTTCCTTTCCGAAGACGGCTTTTCCCTGCGTATTCCGGCGTCCGAACGGAAAAAACGCCGCCCAGGATGGACGGCGTTTTTTCCGGAACAAAAAGAAGGAAAACAATAAAAGGGAAAATTGGCTGGATTTACTTGTGATCCACGGAATACATGTGCTCAATCAGGCACAGGATCTTATCGGAATAGCCGATCTCGTTATCGTACCAGGAGACCACCTTCACGAAGGTGTCGGTCAGGGCGATACCGGCCTTGGCGTCGAAAATAGAGGTGTGGGTGTTGCCCAGGAAGTCGGAGGACACCACGGGCTCGTCGGTGTAATCCAGAATGCCCTTCAGCTGGCCCTCGGCGGCCTTCTTCATGGCGTCGCAGATCTCGTCATAGCTGGCGGGCTTCTCCAGGTTCACAGTCAGGTCCACCACGGACACGTCCAGGGTGGGCACGCGCATGGACATACCGGTGAGCTTGCCGTTCAGGCTGGGGATCACCTTGCCCACGGCCTTGGCGGCGCCGGTGGAGCTGGGGATGATGTTGCCGGAAGCGGCGCGGCCGCCCCGCCAATCCTTCACGGACACGCCGTCCACAGTTTTCTGGGTGGCGGTGGTGGAGTGAACGGTGGTCATCAGGCCGTCGGCAATGCCGAAGTTATCGTGCAGCACCTTGGCAATGGGGGCCAGGCAGTTGGTGGTGCAGCTGGCGTTGGACACGAAGGTCATATCGGAGGTGTAGCTGTCCTGGTTCACGCCCATAACGAACATGGGGGTGTCGTCCTTGGAGGGGGCGGACATGACCACATGCTTGGCGCCGGCCTCGATATGGCCCTTGGCCTTGTCCTTGGTCAGGAACAGGCCGGTGGACTCGATGACGTACTCCGCGCCGATCTCCTTCCAGGGCAGGTTGGCGGGGTCACGCTCGGCGTACACGGGGATCATGTGGCCGTCCACGATGATGGAATTATCGCCGGAGGACACCTGGGCATTGATCCTGCCGTGCATGGTGTCATACTTCAGCATATAGGCCAGGTAATCGGCGGGACACAGGTCGTTGATGCCCACGATCTCGATCTCGGGGTGCTGCAGGCTGCAGCGCAGGACCATGCGGCCGATGCGGCCAAAACCATTGATGCCGACTTTGATGCTCATATAAACACAGCTTCCTCTCCGTAATGGAATATATCAAATGTATGGTACGTTTAGTATTATATGCGATGAATTCCAAAAATGCAAGACCCTTTTTAAAATTTTTCTGATTTTCCAGAATGCGACAAATATCTTGTGTTTTTCCTCTTTCTTTGATATAGTATGGTATAAATTTGCATGACAGACAGAACGTTCCGGGAATAAGCGTCGGGCTTTTCCGGAATCGTAAACAATAGTGGAAGGAGGCTGTATCACATGGAATACAGCGAAGCCGAAAAGCAGATGCTCCGCGAGGTGCTGCCGGGGATTGCCGTCCAGCTGCGCGGGGCATTGGCCAATATACATGGGGCTCTGGGCCGCCTGGCTCCGGAGCGGCTGCGGGAGCAGGACACCGGAACGGACCGCAGCGCCGCCATTCTGTGCCAGAGCTATTACAAGATCCTTCGGGTGGTGAACAACCTGTCCGACGCCCCCATGCTGGCGGAGGACAAGCCCCTGGACACGGAGAACGTGGAGCTGGTGGAGCTGCTGGAGGGTCTGTGCCGCCAGGGGCAGGTCCTGGCGGAGCTGCTGGACCTGCGCCTGGTGTTCACCTGCCGGGACCGGGCCCACGTCATCGCCGCCAACCGGGAGCTTTTAGAGCGGCTGTTCTGGAACCTGGTGTCCAACGCCATGAAATTCACGCCCCCCGGCGGGACCATCGAGGTGGCCCTGCGGACGGGGCCGGACTGCGTGCTGCTGTGCGTGAAGGACAGCGGCCCCGGCATTCCTCAGGACAAGCTGGAGCGGCTGTTTGACCGCTGGCAGCACAGCAATATGGACCTGCCGGTCCACGGGCTGGGCCTGGGCCTGCCCCTGTGCCGCCGCATTGCCCAGGGCCACGGCGGCAGCCTGGTGGTCTCCTCCCGGCAGGGGGAGGGCACCGCGGTGACGGTGCGCCTGCCGGACCGCCGCAGCGGCGTGACCCTGGTGCGCCAGCCGCTCTTCCACTATGCCGGCGGCTTCAACCCGGTGCTGGTGGAGCTGGCCGACGCCCTGCCGGTCCAGGCGTTCACCAGGAATTATATTGATTGAAGGATTGCCGTTTTTTCCCTGTTTTATGCATAGGAGGTCACACATGGAAGGAAAACGCGTATTGGTGGCCATGTCCGGCGGCGTGGACAGCAGCGCCGCCGCCCTGCTGCTGCGGCAGCAGGGGTACGAGTGCGACGGGGCCATGCTGCGGCTGTATAACGGCGAAAAGGCGGGGACCTGCTGCTCCGCCGACGACGCCGGCGACGCCCGGTCTGTGGCCTATCGCCTGGGCATGAAGTTTTATGTGTTCAACGAGACGGAGCGCTTCGCCCGGGAGGTCATGGACCGGTTCGTGGCGGAATACTGCGCCGGACATACCCCCAACCCCTGCATCGACTGCAACCGCTGCCTGAAGTTCGGCGCGCTGCTGGACCGGGCTCTGGTGCTGGGGTATGACTACATCGCCACCGGCCACTATGCCCGGGTGGACCGGGACCCGGTCACGGGGCTGTATCGCCTGCTGCGGGGCCGGGACCGGCGGAAGGACCAGAGCTATGTGCTCTATCAGCTGACCCAGGGCCAGCTGGCCCATCTGCTGCTGCCGGTGGGGGACTATGACAAGCCCGCCATCCGGGAAAGCGCCCGCCAGGCGGGGCTGCTGAACGCCGGCAAGGCCGACAGCCAGGACATCTGCTTTGTCCCCGACGGGGACTACACGGCGTTTTTGCAGGAATACGGCCATGTGACCCTGGAGCCCGGGAACTTTGTGGACCGGGAGGGCCGGGTGCTGGGCCGCCACCGGGGCCTTCCCTGCTACACCACCGGCCAGCGGAAGGGCCTGGGGGTGTCCGCCGGGAAGCACGTCTATGTGGTGCGGAAAAACGCCCGGGACAACACCATTCTGCTGGGGGATGACCGGGACCTGTTCACCAGCCGCCTTACCGCCTGCCGGGTGAACTGGATCGCCGGGGCCGCCCCGGCGGGCCCCATCCGGGTCACCGCCAAAACCCGATACAGCCAGACGGAGGACGAGGCCGCCGTGACCCCTCTGCCGGACGGGCGCATGGAGGTGGTCTTTGACCGGCCCCAGCGGGCCGTCACCGCCGGACAGGCGGTGGTGCTGTACGACGGGGACCAGGTGCTGGGCGGCGGCGTCATCGAGGACTGATACTGATTCTTGATTAAATTCTTTAATCAAGAATCCCGTGCGCTGTGCGCACGCACAGCGTGTGAAAACACGCCGTGACGTCTCATACAAAACCTGACGCACCTTCTGTGCTATAAAAAGCTTTTCAAGCTTTTTAACAGGTTTTGGTATGAGACAAAAGGCTTGCGTTCCATATGGACAGCAATCCGGAGGCGCACCTTAAAGCGGTCAACGAGTATTGATCTTCGGAGTAACCTCAGATCGGAGGAGCGTTATGATCATTAACTGCGTATGGGAGCATAATGGCAGCGACACCTTGCTTTATGCCACAAATTTTGTCGGTGCATATACCCGTGGCGAAAGCCTTGAAATCGCAAAGGCAAAGATGCCGCAGGAAATCGTTTCTTATTGCAACTGGCTGGGCATGGAGGCCGAGGGCAAAGCGGAAATCGTGATCGTCGGAGAAAAATGCTCCGAGCTTACGATTCGGGACGCAGATTCCGATGTGCTTTTTGAAAGCGAACAAGCACAACTGACAACAGAAGAATATGAGGCGCTTAAAGCCCTTGCGTTGAAGTCAGCAAAGGATTTCCTCGCATTGTACGAATCTATCCCGGATAAGAGCGCAGCCGCCGCACCGGAACGCAAGACCTTTTACGGACCAGTCCCCCGCACGGCAAATGAAATGTACGAGCATACAAAGAATGTGAATACATATTATTTTGCGGAGATTGCTGTGGAGGCCGATCATGACGGCAACATATACGAATGCCGCAAGCGGGGATTTGAATCGCTGGAATCTAACCCTGATTTTCTGCAAAATACCGTCAGAAAAGGCAGCTATGGTGAGGATTGGTCGCTGCGTAAGGTCCTGCGCCGTTTTATCTGGCATGACCGTATCCACGCAAGAGCCATGTATCGAATGGCGATAAAAGTGTTCGGGGCGGAGAATGTGGTAAATCCGTTTTACTTTTGATTGAAGAAGACTATGGACATTGAATTTGTAAATCCGGGCGTTGATTATATGATTCAGCGGATGATGGACTTTCAGACCGAAGCCGAATCAGCCTTTTGGTCTGAACCCCTATACCGTTTCTATCCGCAGCTTGATAAAGCCTATGCGATCGGTTTACCTTTCTCCGAAAGGAACGAATACATTGAGCGAACCATGCGAGCCGTTTATGCCGAGTTGGAAGATACGATCAATGAAAAGGCAGTTTTATATATTCGCCATTGGAACGCTTGTAAGCCACAGATTACAGCAGCTTTATCGGATGCTTTTGGCGTGGATTGTGCCAACTTATTTAACGACATACGGTGCAATTTGAGCCTGAATCCCATTGAGCCGCGGTTTTTGAAAGAACACCGTTATGATACCTTCTATCTGAACAGCGAAAGAGGCGCGATCGGTGGTGGAATACACGAGATCATACATTTTGTTTGGTTCCATGTATGGAATAGGTTGTTCGGAGACAGTTACGATGAATATGAGCGCCCATCACTCAAATGGATTTTGAGTGAAATGGTGGTTGAGTCTGTGATGAAGGATGAACGACTCAGTTCCATCAATCCCTACTTCCCCAGAGAGAACGGCGGCTGCGTCTACCCCTATTTCTTCGATATGGTGGTGGATGGCAAACCGATTTTGGACACGCTGGATGCCATGTACCAGAGTCAGAGTATCGAGGATTTTATGCGGAATAGTTATGCTTATTGCAAAGAACACGAAGCAGCTATCAGAGAGCATATTCAAAATTCGGAGGGCGGTATCTTTGCCAGATAACAGAAATCGCAAGCGACCGATACAGGTCAGATTCTTTGTGGATGAGAAGGACTTGGCTTAATAAAAGAAAAAATGACAGCACTGAAACTGTGTGCAGAGGTGGAAAAACCATGAACAAAGATATGTGCGTAGTCTGTGACGATGGGATTTTGAATATTCGTGTCGGCGCAATCATCATGAAGGATGGAAAGATTTTGATGGTTGGCAATGACAGAGACTATCTCTACTCCGTTGGCGGCAGGGTAAAATTCGGTGAAACAGCAGAAGAGGCTGTCGTCCGTGAGGTGTTGGAGGAAACAGGCGTTCAGATGGAAATTGATCGTCTTGGCTTTGTGCACGAAATCTATTTCTATGGCGATGCGCCTTCCAAGCGGAACAAGCTAATTTATGAGATTTCGCTTATCTTCTATATGAAAGTGCCTGATGCTTTTGCGCCGGTCAGCGAGAGTTTCATGGAAGGCAGCAGCAAAGAACACTTGGTGTGGGTTTCGCTCGATGAGGACATTAAGATGTATCCGGAATTCTTCAAGACCGAATTGAAGAATCCAACAGACACTGTAAAGTTTTTCACTACGGACAAGAGATAACTGAACAGGAGCGGGATAGCATCTATGCCAGATAACAGAAATCGCAAGCGGCCGATACAGGTCAGATTCTTTGTGGATTTTCATTGACGGCAGGGTTCGGTGAAGAAATTGCAATATTACAGTCTTAACAAAAAGAGACGGGCCGAGAGGCGTGTGCCGATAAGACAGTAATTTGAGAGAATTACGAAATCGGCAACTGCGAAACAGGATTGGAAAAAACAGGCGACATTCAACTTCGGTTGGATGCCGCCTGTTTTTACATCTAAGGGTTGAGAATCACCTGTTTTTGCGTTGTAAAGCAAGGATAACGAAAAGGGTGAAATAGTTATCGCCTCTGTGCGGTTCTTTTGTGAAACAGCGAATCGCTGCATAGCGGATACCGTTCGCTGGGGAGTGCGTATATTTACGATTGTGCAAAACACCCCACAAAACCGCAAAGTCGATAGGCGGGTATTTCGATGCAGAGTATGTTCGACACGGTGGAAACTGAAAATCAACTTTCATTCGCAGAAAAGTTACATTTTAGGGTGTTAAATTCCGAGTATTCTATTGAAAACAAAGCTATCCTTGTGATAAAATATGTGTACACACTAACAGTCGGGAGACAGGGCAAGGAGTAACCAAGTGAGAACACAACATAAAAACCTAACAATCCGCCAAGCCGAGGTTACCGATGCGAAGCAGCTTGCCGCTTGGTGGAATGATGGTGCTGTGATGGCACACGCAGGCTTTCCCAACGGTCTGGGAACGACCGAGGAAGAAGTTGTAAAAGGGCTTAGAAATGGTCTTCTGGTCGTTGAGGAAAGCGACCGTCTGATTGGCGAGTGCAATTACCACAATGCGTCAGATGGAGTTGCAGAAATTGGCATTAAGATCTGCGAAACCGATTGTCAGAACCGTGGTGTTGGCAGAAGGGTTTTGAGTATGCTGATCCGTTGGCTGTTCAGAAACGGCTATGCCAAAATCATCCTCGATACGAACTTGACGAACACAAGAGCGCAGCACGTTTACGAATTACTTGGATTCCGCAAGATACGAACCAATATCGATTCTTGGAAAGACCAGTTCGGTCGGCTTCAATCATCGGTTGATTATGCGCTGGTTGAGCAGGATTTTGTCAGTTATGAGTGAAGGAGACACCTATGCCGGATAACAGAAATCGCAGGCGGCCGATACAGGTCAGATTCTTTGTGGATTTTCATTGATGGCAGGGTTCGGTGAAGAAATTGCAATATTACAGTCTTAACAAAAAGAGACGGGCCGAGGCCCGTCTCTTTTTGCTTTTTCACGCACCTTCCCCGCCATAAAAACTCAAGGTTGACTTTTGCGGAAAATACGCTAAGATGGAGGGTAGAAAGGGCACCCAATTCTGTTAAAAGTGTGTAGGAGGTCACCTGATATGAAATTCTCCAGCAAGGTCCAGAAATGCGGCCTGTCCCCCATGCGGAAGTTCCATCCCTACGCCGTGGCGGCGGAGGCCAAGGGCAGAAAGATCTATCACCTGAACATCGGCCAGCCGGACATCGAGACCCCCAAGGCGTATTTCGAGGCCGTGCGGCATTTTGACCTGCCGGTGCTGGAGTATGCCCCCTCCCCCGGCATGCCGGTGCTCATCGACGCCATCCGGCATTACTATGACAAGCTGGACATGCACTTCGACGCCGGTGACATTCTCATCACCAACGGCGGCTCCGAGGCCCTGCAGATCGCCTTCAACTGCATTCTCGACGACGGCGACGAGATCCTCATTCCCGAGCCCTTCTATCCCAACTACAACACCATGGTGCGCACCTGCGGCGCGTCCATCCACCCCATTCCCACCAGCCCCCACGAAGGCTATCGCTACGCCGACCGGGCCCGCATCGAGGCCGAGATCAATGAGCACACCCGGGCCATCGTCTGCACCAACCCCGGCAATCCCACCGGCGTAGTGCTGACGCCGGAGGAAATGCGCATGCTGGTGGACGTGGCCAAGGAGCACGGCCTGTTCATCATCGGCGACGAGGCGTACCGGGAGTTTGTCTACGCCGGGGAGCCCTTGCAGTCCATGGGCCAGTTTGCGGACGCGGCGGAAAACGTCATCGTCATCGACACCGTGTCCAAGCGGTTCTCTGCCTGCGGCGCCCGCATCGGCTGCCTCATCACCCGGAACCGGGAGCTGATGGCCCACGCCATGAAGTATGCCCAGTGCCGCCTGTCCGTTCCCACCCTGGACCAGGTGGCCGCCGCCGCCCTGTACGACGTGGGGCCGGAGTATTTCGCCGCCGTCCGGGAGGAGTATAAGCGCCGCCGGGACACCGTGATGCAGAAGCTCCAGGCCATCCCCGGGGTGGTCTGCGAGTGTCCCAAGGGGGCCTTCTATGTGATGGCCGCCCTGCCGGTGGACGATGCCGACGCCTTCCAGCGCTGGCTGCTGGAGGAGTTCCAGGACAACGGCGACACGGTGATGTTCGCCCCCGGCGAGCCCTTCTATGCCACTCCCGGCCGGGGCCGCAGCGAGATCCGCATCGCCTATGTGCTCAAGCAGGAGGACCTGGAGCGGGCCATGGACCTGCTGGCCCTGGGCATCCGGGCCTATAACGCAAGATAAAGCATCCCGATACGCAAAAAATCTGTTGCTGCGAGTCGGCCCACGGGCTGGCTCGCAGCAGCTTTAGCCATAGCAGCGCATGGCTTGTGCCGGTCCGGCATCTGTACAGCGCCGGGCATGCTCGGAGATCGCTTCCTGCTTCTCCAAGGCGCACTGCCGTGAGTCCGTCCGCAGGCGGCTGCGGTCCTGCATCGGCTGTCCGACCTCTTTACAGGCGGGCTTTTTTGTAGTATTCTGGGTCATAGTTGACGCCTCCCTATTGATAGATTCCGTTTCCGGATGTCATGAATTATACATTCGGCGGGAAGCGGCGGCTATGTGGAATGGACGGGAACTTTTGCGATATCTTTGTGAAGGTATCACAAAGGAGAACCAGAAGAAGGAGCAGCTATGGACTTGAGCCATTTTGACCGATATCCCACTGTGGAGGAGCTTCTGAGGCTCCCGAGCTTCAGCTGCAGTCGAGTCTGCGGCGGCCATGCAGGACTTGACCGCCTTGTGCGGGGAGTCAACCTGACAGATACGCCGGACTATTCCCGCTGGCTCTCTGCCGGTGAACTGCTTATCACCACCGGCTTTTCCATTGCCGGGGATCAGCAGGCCGTTGATGCTCTGCTGCCCACGGCGGAACGCTGCGGACTGTCCGGCGTCTGCATTAAGGCCGGCAGATATCTGCCGGATGTTATGCCTGCCGGGCTGGTGGAGGCGGCAGACCGGCTGTCCCTTCCGCTGATCGCGCTTCCGGCACAGGCGAGATTTTCGGACCTGGCCAGCGCCGTGTCCCAGGAGATTGCCCGGCGGCAGATTCCGGCCGAGCAGGAACGGAGAGAAGCGCTGTGCCTTGCCCAGCTGCTGAGCGCTCCGCTTTCCGACAGCGCCGCCCTGCAAACGGCTCGGGAGCTGGACATAAACCCCGAACAGCCACACATGATCCTGCGCCTGCACATCGAGGCAGCCGCATCGGAAAAACGCCGCCTGATGCACGAGGCGGTTCGCTGCTTCCGACAGGCAGGTGTCCAGGTCTGGGCCGCTGTGCTGGATGGAGAGCTGGTGATCCTGCTGGCGTGTGGGGATGATCCTGCCGCAGAGGAGAGATTTTCCCGTATAGCGAAGATATTCGCCGCCGGATGCCCGGAGAGAAGCTCCTGCGGCATCGGGCGGCCATATGCCGGAATCTGCGGGCTGCTCCGGGCCGATGACAGCGCCCGCACGGCGCTGCAAATGGCGCGTGCGCAGGGGATTTCCTGCCTGACGGATGACCCGGCAGGGGTGGTGCGGATGATTGGCAGCGATTCGCCGGAGACGGCCATTGCCTCCTATGTCCGGGATCACCTGGCGCCGATTTTTTGCCAGGAGTCCGGGCGGCGGCGCGAACTGCTGGACACGCTGGAATGCTGGTTTGTCTGCTTCGGCAACCAGCGGCAGATGGCCCAGCTGATGCACCTGCACTACAACACGGTTGCCTATCGCCTGCATCAGCTGTGGGGCATACTTCCCGGCGGACAGCCCGAGGGCGATGCAAGACTGGCCCTGCAAACGGCGCTGTATCTTTACAGGCAGAGGCCGGATATCTGCAAGCGGTCATAATAAACCGTGCATAGCAGACAAATCAGGCTGCAGGGCTTTTGTCCTCAAAGAACGCACCGCCAGGTGCGTTCTTTTTTCACAGGCACATGCTCACCGGCCAGGCCAGCAGGACGGACACGGCGGCGTGGGCGGCCTTGGCCGCCAGATACGGCCCCATGGGCAGGTCCGTGCCGGACAGCACGGCGGCGGACTGCCCGTGGACCGACAGGCCGCCCCAGCCCAGCAGGCCCGCCGCCCACACGAAGCCCCGGCGGGTATGGGGCAGGGCCAGGATCCCCTGGGTCAGCTCCACCGCTCCCGACAGCACCGGGTGGCTCAAACCCGTGACCCGGCCCATTACCCGCAGCAGCACCAGAAAGAACACCACGAAGCCGCAGATGTACACCATGGTCCCGGCGGCGTCCCGCACGGCGGCGATCAGGGCCGGGACAAGGGGGGGACGGGCCGGGACAGAGCCGGGACGTTCCGGCGGCTCCGCCGCCCGCCGGGGCAGGGCCAGGGCTATGACCAGCGCCGCCAGAATATGCACCCCCCACAGCAGCACCCCGGCCCGGAGGCTGCCGAAGCAGCCCAGCCCCGCCACCCCCAGGATAAACGCCGGGCCGCAGTTGTTGGAAAACAGCAGCAGGCGGCAGGCCTCCCGCCGGGAGATGCCGCCCCGGCGATACAGCTGGGCCACGGTGCGGGCCCCCACGGGATAGCTGCCCGTAAGGCCCAGGAGAAAGGCCCGAGCTCCGGCCCGGCTGCACCCCAGCAGCCGGGCCAGAGGCCCCAGAGCCGGGGACGCCCCGGCGTCCAGCGCCGTCAGCAGGCCCGACACCGCCAGAAACGGAAACAGCGCCGGGATCACCGATCCGGCGCACAGGGCCAGCCCGTCCCGGACGGCCTGGGCTGCTTCCGCCGACCGGGCCAGCAGAAGCCCAAGAGCCGCCAGGCATCCCCAGGCCGCCAGCCTTCCCTTCATATCCCTCACCTCCATGGCCACTGTATGCGCCCCGGCGGTGGGACTTGCAAGTTTTTCCGGCGGCGCGCATAGGGTTTACGGAATCGGGAGAAAGGCGGTGGCGCGGCATGGAGAGAGGGTGGCTGACCCGGGCGGGCCAGGCGGCCATGGAGCGGCTGGACCTGCCGGGGGATATCCCGGCGGGGGTGCCGCATATGGAGCTGATAGGCGAGCGGGAATTTTTCATGTGCCGGCACCGGGGGGTGCTGTCCTACAGCACGGAAACCGTGGAGATCGGCGGCGGGAGCCTGACGGTGCGGGTGATCGGCACGGAGCTGCAGCTGGTGGCCATGACGGAGGAGGAGCTGCGGCTGCGGGGCCGCATCGCCGCGGTGGAGCTGCGACCGGGAGGCGGCCATGTATAAGGCGGCGGTGAACTTCCTGCGGGGCCAGGTGCTGGTCCATATCGAAAGCGGCTGCCCGGAGCGGGTGGTGAACCTGTGCGCCGGGGCGGAGGTGCCCTTCTGGGACGTGCAGTGGCTCTCGCCGGTGGAGCTGACCCTGCGCACCACCCGGCGGGGACTGGCGCAGGTGCGCCGGGCGGCGGAGCAGGTGGGGGCCTCGGCCACGGTGCGGCGGGAGCAGGGCGCGCCCCTGCTGGCCCGGCGGCTGCGGCGGCGGTATGTGCTGCTGGCGGCGGCGCTGCTGACGGTGCTGCTGGTGGTGGAGGGGAACTTCACCATCTGGGAATTTCAGGTCAGCGGCAACGAGACGGTGCCGGACGAGGCCGTCTTACGGGCATTGGAGGATTACGGCATCACCATCGGCACCCGGAGCCTGGACATCGACCAGAAGGACATGCGCAACCATGTGCTGCTGGAGCTGGAGGACGTGGTGTGGCTGGCGGTGAACGTCCGGGGCTGCGTGGCCCGGGTGCAGGTGGTGGAGCGGGTCCGGGGGCAGGACATGGTGGAGGACGGCCCGGCCAACGTGGTGGCCCGGCGGCCGGGGCTTGTGACCCGGGTGGAGGCCCTGGGAGGCCAGGCCGCCGTGGTCCCCGGGGACACCGTGACCCAGGGACAGCTGCTGATCTCCGGGGCGGTGGACCTGGACAACGGGGGGCTGCGGTGGCAGCACGGCATGGGCCGGGTGTGGGCCAGGACCTGGTACCAGCTGACGGCCCAGGTACCCCTGACGGTGCGGCAGAGGGGGGTCCCCCTGTCCTCCCGGACCCGGTATGCCCTGGATATCGGCAAAAAGCGGATAAAATTATACGGAAAGGGTAGCACATTGGGGGGCGACTGTGATAAAATAACCCAGTATAGGCCCGTGTGCCTGCCCTGGGGCCTGCGCCTGCCCATCACGGTGGCGGCGGAGACGGTGACGGCCTATGGCCCGTCCACGGACGTTCCCCGCAGCGCCGGAGAGGCCCGGCAGGAGGGCGAGACCCTGCTGCGCGGGCAGCTGGAGGCCCTGCTGGGAGATACCGGCACGGCGGAGAACGTCCGCATCGACGCCGTGGAGCAGGGCTCGTGGCTGCTGGTGACCCTGCGGGCGGAGTGCCTGGAGGAGATCGGCCGGGAGGTCCCGCTGACGGACGACTGAAAAATATGGCTATACAATCTGGATACACAATAGGGAGGCATGCCCAATGGAACAGCGCATCGGAATCGAGCGCATGGAGGAGGCCATCAACCTGTTTGGCTCCTTTGACGAAAACATCCGCCTGCTGGAATCGGAATTTCAGGTGACGGTGGTGAACCGGGGCGGCGAGCTGGTGATCTCCGGTGAGCCGGAGAACGTGATGCTGGCGGAAAAGGCCGTGCAGGCCCTGCTGACCCTGTCCGCCAAGGGGGAGAGCATCAGCGAGCAGCACGTCCGGTATGTGGTGGGCCTGTGCCGCAGCGGCCAGTCCGAGCGCATCGGTGAGCTGACCCAGGACGTGATCTGCATCACGTCCAAGGGCCGCCCTGTGAAGCCCAAGACCATCGGCCAGAAGCAGTATGTGGACGCCATCATGCAGGACACCGTCACCATCGGCGTGGGCCCCGCCGGAACCGGCAAGACCTATCTGGCGGTGGCGGCGGCGGTGGCCGCCTTCCGGGACAAGCAGGTCAACCGCATCATCCTGACCCGCCCCGCCGTGGAGGCCGGAGAGCGGCTGGGCTTCCTGCCGGGGGATCTGCAAAGCAAGGTGGACCCGTATCTGCGGCCGTTGTACGACGCCCTGTTTGACATGCTGGGGGCGGAGACGTATCAGAAATACCTGGAGCGGGGCAACATCGAGGTAGCCCCTCTGGCCTATATGCGGGGCCGGACCCTGGACGACAGCTTCATCATCCTGGACGAGGCCCAGAACACCAGCCGGGAGCAGATGAAAATGTTCCTGACCCGGATGGGCTTCGGCTCCAAGGTGGTCATCACCGGCGACATCACCCAGATCGACCTGCCCGGGGACAAGCCCAGCGGCCTGAAGGAGGCCATGAAGGTCCTGAAGGGGGTGGAGGGCGTGTCCATCTGCCAGCTGGGGAAGGCCGACGTGGTGCGGCATGTGATGGTTCAGCGCATTATTGAGGCCTATGCCCGGTTTGAGGAGAAAAAGAGATGAGAAAGACCCACTATATCCCCGTTACCGCCGACGTGCCCGGCGCCGCCGGCGACGCCAACTGCGCCCTGATCCGCCGCACCATCCGCACGGCCCTGGCGGCGGAGGGGGTCACGGCCCCCTGCGAGGTGGACGTGCTGCTGACCGACGACGAGGGCATCCACCGCATCAACCTGGATATGCGGCAGGTGGACCGGCCCACGGACGTGCTGAGCTTTCCGGAATTTGACCTGGCCCCCGGGGAGCACCCGGGGCCGGAGGACGCCGACCCCGGCACAGGACTGATCCCCCTGGGGGACATGGTGCTGTCCATGGAGCGGGTGGCGGCCCAGGCCAAGGAGTTCGGCCACTCCCGGCGGCGGGAGCTGGCGTACTTAGTGACCCACTCGGTGCTGCACCTGCTGGGCTACGACCACCTGGACGAGGGGCCTATGAAGGAGCAGATGCGGGCCCGGGAGGAGGCCGTTATGGCCCTGCTGGGCCTGGAGCGGTGATACACGATCAAAGGAGATTTGCCATGAAGATACGGAACCTGTGCGCCCTGCTGCTGGCGCTGATGCTGCTGGCCCTGGCGGGCTGCGGCCAAAAGGAGCAGCCCATCCAGCCGGAGAACCCGGACGTCCCCCAGGAGGAGGAGACGGTGCCAGTGCGGCTGGTGTGCAGCAACGGCTCCACCACCCTGCGCTTCAGCCGGGAGGAGGACGGACACTGGCTGTGGGCCGACGACAAGACCTTCCCCCTGGACGAGAGCTATGCCCTGACTCTGCTGGAGACGGTGCAGGGCATCGAGAGCCTGCCGCCTGTCACCACCGCCGCCCAGCTGGCGGACTACGGGCTGGAGAGCCCCACCAAATACGTCACCGTCACCGACAGCCAGGACACGTCCGTCACCTATCGCCTGGGCAGCGAGTCCGACGGCAGTGTGTATGTATACCGGGAGGGGGCCGAGGCCACGGTGTATGCCGTGCCGGACCTGCTGGGCCAGATCGGCCGCAGCATCTATGACATGATGGCCCTGCCGGAGCTTCCCCAGCTGACGGCGGAGAATGTCACCTCCCTGACCGTTGCCGCCGGAGAGAGCACCCTGACCCTGACTCCTGCGGAGGGGGCCTGGACCGCCGATGGCCGGGATGTAACGGATCAGCTGGCAGACCTGACCGCCTGGCTGGGGGACATGCACCTGGCGGCCTGTGTGGACTGGCGGCCCAGCGCCGGGGCAGCGGCCCTATGCGGGCTGGACCAGCCGGGTGCAGTTCTGACGGCGGAGTATACCCATAACGGGGTGCAGCACAGCTTCACCCTGACGGTAGGCGGTCAGCGGGGCGCAGGCTACTGCGTCACCGTTTCCGATGACGACACCATTTATCTGATGAGCGCGGAGGCCCTGGCCCCGCTGCTGGCCCTGGCCCAGACGGGCCTGGCATAAAGAAGGAGGCGCTCCATGCGGCTGCTTGTGATCGAGGATGAAAAGCGCCTGGCCCGGAACCTGGCGGAGCTGCTGCGGCGGCAGGGGTACACCGTGGACGTCAGCAGCGACGGCGTGTCCGGCTATGACAACGCCTCCACGGACCTGTATGACCTGATCCTGCTGGACGCCATGCTGCCGGGGATGGACGGGTTCACCCTGCTGCGGAAGCTGCGCGCCGGGGGCCACGCCGTGCCGGTGCTGATGCTGACGGCCCGCAGCGACCTGTCCGACCGGGTCCAGGGACTGGACTGCGGGGCGGACTATTATCTCACCAAGCCCTTTGAGCCGGAGGAGCTGCTGGCCTGCGTGCGCTCCCTGCTGCGGCGGGGCGGCGGCGACGCCCGGACCGACGACGCCATCACCTTCGGGGATCTGCGGCTGGAGCCGGGGACCTTTCAGCTGTCCTGCGGGGAGCGGTCCCTGCGGCTGAGCCGCCGGGAATACGACATGCTGGAGCTGCTGCTGCGCAGCCAGGGCCGGGTGGTGCCCAAGGAGCAGCTGCTGCTGAAGGTGTGGGGCTATGACTCCGACGCCGAGGACAACAACGTGGAGGTGTATATCAGCTTCCTGCGGCGGAAGCTGACCCATCTGCACTCCGCCGTCACCATCCGCACCCGGCGGATGGTGGGGTATTTCCTGGAGGTGGAGGCATGATCCGCCGCCTTCGCTGGAAGATCGTGGCCATCAACATGGCCATGGTGACGGCGGTGCTGCTGGCGGTGTTCGTGGGGGTGCTGGTGTCCAGCCGGGCCGCCGTGGAGCGCACCGTGAACCAGCGGCTCATGCAGGTGGTCCAGACCGGGCGGTATGACGCCTCCCTGCCCGGGGAGGGGTCCGCCGCCCCCTGCTTTGTGGCGGACGTGTACCCCAGCGGCACCGTGCGCCTGTCCGGCAGCAGCTATTACCAGCTGGATGACCAGGATGCCATGGCGGAGATCGTCACCGCCTGCCTGGAGCAGGGGGATTCCTCCGGCATCCTGCGGAGCTATCATCTGCGGTATCTCCGGGCCGACGGCCCCCTGTATACCCGCATTGCCTTCACCGACGCCGCCCAGGAGGACGCCACCCTCCGGGCGGTGGTGAAAATGTGCCTGCTGGTGGGGGCGGCGGCCCTGGCGGTGCTGCTGGGGTGCAGCTATCTGCTGGCGGGCCTGGCCGCCCGGCCGGTGGCCCGGTCCCTGGACCAGCAGCGCCGGTTCCTGTCCGACGCGTCCCATGAGCTGAAAACACCCCTGACGGTGATCCTGTCCTCGGCGGACCTGATGCAGCAGACGGCGGTTCAGCCGGACCAGCAGCCGTATGTGGACAACATCCGCTGGTCCGGGCGGCGGATGAAGCGGCTGGTGGAGGATATGCTGACCCTGTCCCGGGCCGACGACGGGCGGCTGAAGGCCGCCATGGTCCCGGTGGACCTGTCCGATGCCGTGGTGGACACGGCGCTGCGGTTCGAGCCGGTGGCCTTCGAGGCCGGGCGGCAGCTGAGCTATGACATCGACGAGGGCATCACCGTTACCGGCAGCCGGGACCAGCTGCAGCAGGTGGCGGGGGTCCTGCTGGACAACGCCATCAAATACGCCCCCCAGGGGGCCGGGGTGCACATGACCCTGACCCAGGCGGAGCGAAAGGCCGTGCTGACGGTGGAAAACGGCGGCCCGCCGATCCCGCCGGAGGTGCTGCCCCATCTGTTCGACCGATTTTACCGGGCCGACGGCAGCCGCACCCAGGGGGGCTTCGGCCTGGGGCTGTCCATCGCCCAGGCCATCGTCCGGGAGCACAAGGGAACCATCCGCTGCGAAAGCGACCGGCGCTCCACCCGATTCATCGTGACCCTGCCTGCGGGCGGGAAGAAATAATCGCGCAAAAGAAGGGAATCTCATGTTTGATCTGATCATCCGGGGCGGAACCGTCTATGACGGTTCCGGCCGCCCCGGCATCCAGGCGGACGTGGCGGTGTCCGGCGGTAAAATCGCCGCCGTGGAGCCGCTGCCCGCCGCCCGGGCCGCCCGGGTCATCGACGCCCGGGGCAGGTGGGTGACCCCGGGCTTCATCGACATCCACCGCCACGCCGATGCCGCGGCCTTCCGGCCGGGCTTCGGGAAGCTGGAGCTGCGGCAGGGGCTCACCACCATCGTTAACGGCAACTGCGGCCTATCCTGCGCCCCAGTGGGGCCGGAGAACCTGCCGGCCATCACCTCGTATCTGGAGCCCATCTGCGGCCGGGTGCCGCCGGAGGCGGCCCGGGAGACCCTGGCGGAGTATTTCGCCGCCCAGCCCGCCGCTCCCCTGCACACGGGGATGCTGGCGGGAGCCGGCACCATCCGGGCCAGCGTGGCCGGGTATCAGGTGCAGCGCCTGGAGCCGGAGCACTACGCCGCCATTCACCGGCGGCTGGAGGGGGCTTTGGCCGACGGGGCCCTGGGCGTGTCCCTGGGCCTGGGCTATGCGCCGGAGTGCTTCTATACCACCGACGAGCTGATCCGGGCCCTGGCCCCCCTGGCGGGGCAGAGCATCCCCATCACCGTGCACATGCGCCAGGAGGGCGGCGGCGTGGTGGAGGCCGCCCGGGAGATGGTGGAGGTGGCCCGGGCCCTGAAGGCCCCGGTGCATATCTCCCACCTGAAGGCCATGGGCCGGGACAACTGGAACCGCAAGATCCCCCAGGTGCTGGCTCTGCTGGACCGGGCCAGGCAGGAGGGGCTGGACCTGTCCTGCGACGTGTATCCCTACACCGCCGGGTCCACCCAGCTGCTGCACATCCTGCCGCCGGAGTTTCTGGCCGGGGGCATGGAGGCCATTGTCCGCCGCCTGGGGGACCCGGACCAGCGGAAGCTGCTGGCCCGGCGCATCGAAAGCGGCGATGGCTTTGACGACATCGCCAAGCTGGCGGGCTGGGACGGCATCTATCTCACCAGTCTCCACTGCCCGGAGGATCACCCCTATCAGGGCATGAGCCTGCAGCAGATCGCGGAGCTGACGGGCCAGGACCCCCTGACCTGCTGCTGCGACCTGCTGGTGCGGGAGCAGGGGGAGATCACCATGATCGACTTCATGGCCCACGAGGAGGACATTGCCGCCATTCTGCAAGACCCCTTCTCCAACCTGATCTCCGACTCCACCTATCCCACGGAGGGCCAGCCCCATCCCCGGGTATACGGCACCTTTGTCCACCTGCTGACCCGGTTCGTCCGGGAGCGGGGGGACCTGACGCCGGAGGCGGCCATCCACAAGATGACGGGCCGCCCGGCGGCGGTGCTGGGCATGAAGGACCGGGGCGTGCTGACCCCCGGGGCCCAGGCGGATATCAACGTGTTTGTCCCGGAGGACCTGCGGGAGCCGGGGACGTATCAGGACCCCTGCCGCATGGCGGAGGGGCTGGACACCGTGCTGGTGGCCGGACAGCCGGTCATCGACGGCGGCCAATACACCGGCGTCATGGCCGGGCAGATCGTCAGAAGGAGCTAAGCATGCTGGAGCAGATCATCGACATTGTGCGCCGGGCGGGGGACATCGTCCTCTCCGCCCACGACATTCAGAACGTCACCCGGGAGAAGCACGGCCCGGCGGACCTGGTGACCCAATATGACGAGGCCGTGCAGGTGTTTTTGCGGCAGGAGCTGCTGAAGCTGCTGCCGGAGGCGGAGTTTTTCGGCGAGGAGGGGGAGCGGCCCGCTCTGACCCACCCCTGGATTTTTGTGGTGGACCCCATCGACGGCACCACCAATTTCACCCGCCGCATGAATTGCAGCAGCGTGTCCGTGGCCCTGGTCCACAACGGGCAGGCGGAGTACGGCGTGGTGTATAACCCCTTTGTGGGCGAGCTGTTCGCCGCTCAAAGGGGCTGCGGGGCCACCCTCAACGGCGCGCCCATCCGCGCCAGCTCCCGGGATGCCGCCCACGCCATTGTGGCCTGCGGCTCCACCATCTATGACCGCAGCTATACCGACCGGCACTTTGCCATCCTGCGGCACCTGTATGACCGGTGCCTGGACTACCGGCGGTTTGCCTCAGCGGCCCTGGACTGCTGCATGGTGGCCTGCGGCCGGGCGGAGATCTTCTTCGAGTGCCGACTGTCCCCCTGGGACTATGCCGCCGGGTCTTTGATCGCCCAGGAGGCCGGAGGCGTCGCCGTCCGGCTGGACGGCTCCTTCCTGGATCCCCTGCGCCCGGGCTCGGTGTTCATCACCAACGCCGCCTGCCGGGAAATGCGGCAGGGCCTGCCGGAATAAGAAAAAAATCTCAAAGGGCTTTGGCCCTTTGAGATTTTTTTATGGAATTCAGTTCTTCTCCTGGCCATACAGGGCCGCTTTGAAATAGGTGGCCCGGACGATCTCCTCCACGTTGTCCTGGCGGCGGCTGCGCAGGGTCTCGAACAGGTCGCTGTGGGCCTCCAGCAGCTCCTCGCCCCGGCCGGTGTTGATCATGGTGCTGACCGTTTCATACCGGACGGCGTGGGTCAGGGTGCGCACCACCCGGCTGATCTTGTCGGCCAGGGGGTTCTTTCCCATCTGGGACACCATGTCGTGGAACTGGTTGTCCACGGCGAAAAAGCGCTCCACCTTGTCCTGGCCATCGCCGCGGACGATGCCGCGCATCTGGTCCAGGAGCTGCTCCAGCACCCGGCCGTCCTCCTCATTATACTTGGCGCTGGCCAGGCGCATGATGCCGGCCTCTACCATCTCGCGCAGCTCCATCAGGTTGTCAAAGGAGTCCTGGTTCAGGATCATGCCATAGATCATGGGGTCGATCATGCTCTCCTGAAAGCCGCTGCAAACGAAGGTCCCCTCGGAGCGCTTGCTCTCCAGCACGCCCAGATAGGTGAGAATTTTGATGGCCTCCCGCACGGAGCTGCGGGCCACGCCCATGGAGGCGGCCAGCTCCGGCTCCGGCGGAATGCGGTCTCCGGGCTTGAGCTGCTTATTGCGCATGGCATCGGTCAGGCAGTTGATGACGCTCTGCACCACCGACTCCTTCTTCAGATTTTTCACATAGCCGGGGGTATCACTCATATAAATCGCTCCTTTATGGGACTGTTAACTCTATAACATATGTATAACATAGTACAAAGTTTGAATACCGTCAAGTAAAAGTTTCACCAAGACATCAAAATGCGCAGCGGACGGCAGCTTTTGTCTGCCGTCCGCTGCTTTCGGAGGGGAAAAGGGTAAAAGAAGATGTGTTTGACTGTGTAATTTTTGTCAGCGGCCCAGATAGATGGACTGCTTGGCCAGCACCAGCTGCAGCATCAGGTCGTTGCAGGGGGTGGCGATGCCGTGCTCCCGGCCCAGGCGGCACACGGCGCCGGTGATGATGCGGATCTCGGTCTCCCGGTGATGGGTCACGTCCTGCACCATGGAGCTGATGGTCTCGTCGGTCATGCGGGACACCTCATAGGCGTGCTCCAGCTCGGCGTCGTGGTCCAGGGTGCAGCCGCAGGCGTTGGCCACGGTGATGGCCTCCTCCACCAGCATCCGGGCGGCCTCGTGGGCATACTGGTTGCCGTCCACAAAGCCGTTCTTGGTCTCCAGCAGGGCGCTCATGCCGTTGATGGCCACGTTGGCCAGCAGCTTGTGCCAGATGGCGTTCATGACGTTCTCGTGGACGCAGACCTCCAGGCCGGCCTCGCGCAGGGCCTCGGCCATGCGCTCCACGTTCTCCTTGGGGGCCTTCAGGGAGCCCATGTTGGTCACGCCGGTGCCGGTGTGCTTCACATGGCCGGGCTCCATGGGGGTGGCGCCGAAGGCGGTGTTGCCGATGATGATCTGCTCCTCGGGAACCACCTTGGCAATCTCGTCATAGTTGCCCAGGCCGTTCTGCAGGCACAGGATCATGGTGTGCCGGTCGATCATGGGCAGAGCGTTGCGCACGGCGGCCTCCAGATACTGATAGTGCACGAACACGATCAGCAGGTCCACCACGCCGATCTCCTTGGGGTCGGTGGTGGCCATGGCCGGGCGGAAGGACACGGTCTCGCCGGTGCCGCTGCCGGGGGCGCACTCGTCCAGGAGAATGCCGTTCTTCTTGATGGATTCAATCACCGGGGCATAGGTATCCAGCACGCAGACCTCATGCTTCCGGGACAGATAGCTTGCATAGCAGCTGCCGATGGCGCCGCAGCCAACAAAACCGATTCTCATAATGATAACCTCCTGATTTTTCCGATGTTAGGCGTTCATGCTCTCGGCGATGGCCACGATGTCCTCAACGGTCACGCCGTTCATGGCCAGCAGGCGCTCATAGGGGGCGGACTGACCGAACTGATCCCGGATACCCACGCGCTTGACAAGGCCCTTGCCCATCTCGGCGGCTACCTCGCACACGGCGGAGCCCAGGCCGTTGATGATGTTGTGGTCCTCCACGGTGATGACCTTGCCGATGTCGTTGATGGCGGCGGTGACGGCCTCCACGTCCAGGGGCTTGATGGTGTGCATATCCAGCACGCGGGCGGAGATGCCCTTACCGGCCAGGACCTTGGCGGCCTCGATGGCCAGGCACACGGTGTCGCCGTTGGCGATGATGGCCACGTCCTTGCCGTCCTGGATCTGGTGGGCCTTGCCGATGGTGAACTCCACGTCCTCGTCATAGATCTGGGGCACGGCGTCACGGGTGAAGCGCAGATACATGGGGCCGTAGGTCTCGGCGGCCTGGCGGACCAGCTTGCGGGCGGCGTTATAGTCCGCCGGCATGATCACGGTCATGTTGGGGATGGTGCGCAGCACGCCCATGTCCTCGATGGACTGGTGGGAGGCACCGTCGTTGGCGGGGGTCACGCCGCCGTGGGAGCAGGCGATCTTCACGTTCAGGTTGGGATAGCAGACCTCCTGGCGGATCATTTCGCACATACGCAGGGAGCCGAACACGGCGTAGGTGACCACGAAGGGGACCTTGCCGCAGGTGGCAAGACCCGCAGCCAGGCCTGCGCCGTTCTGCTCGGCGATGCCCACGTTCAAATACTGCTGGGGCAGCTCCTTGCGGAAGTCGCCGGTCTTGCAGCTCTTGCCGATATCAATATCCACCACCAGAATGTCAGGGTTTTCCTTGCCCAGGGCCACGATCTCCTTGCCGAAGCCTTCGCGGGTAGCGATCTTTTTCTTTTCGCTCATTGCTCTTTCCTCCTTGCTTAGTGGATCAGCTGGGCTTCCAGCTCAGCCATGGCCTGCTTATACTGCTCATCGTTGGGGGCAACGCCGTGCCAGCCGCACTGGTTTTCCATGAAGGAAACGCCCTTGCCCTTGACGGTGTGGGCATACAGGCACTTGGGCTTGCCGTTCTGGGAGGCATAGCACTTGTCGATGGAGGCGGTGATCTCCTCCATGCTGTGGCCGTCGAGCTCCAGGACCTCCCAGCCGAAGGCGCGGAACTTCTCGCCCAGGTCGCCGTTGGGCATGATCTCGTCGCAGGTGCCGTCCAGCTGCAGGTTGTTGTTATCCACGAAAACGATCAGGTTGTCCAGACCGTACTTGTGAGCGGTGTTGGCAGCCTCCCAGATCTCGCCCTCCTGGGCCTCGCCGTCGCCCACCACGCAGAAGACCTTGTAGTCCTTGTGGTCCAGCTTACCGGCCAGGGCCATACCGGCGGCGCAGGCCAGACCCTGACCCAGGGAGCCGGTGGAGATGTCGATGCCGGGGCAGCGGTTCATGGAGGGGTGACCCTGAAGCATGGAGCCCTCCTTGCGCAGGGTGTCCAGCACGGACTCGGGGAAGAAGCCCACGGTAGCCAGGCAGGCATACTGGATGGGGCAGACATGGCCCTTGGAGAGCACCATGCGGTCCCGATCCTCCCAGCGGGGGTTCTTGGGGTCCAGGTTCATGTATTTGAAGTAGCAGGCGGTGACAAAATCTGCCGCAGACAGGGATCCGCCGGGATGACCGGACTGGGCCTTGTAGATCATGTCGATGACCTTCATACGCATCTGCGTGGCGGTGTTTTTCAGCTCTTGCATGGAGATATCTTTCACAAAAATCACCTCATTGAAAATTTTCGGAATGCTCTGATTTGTTTAATGTCGGACAAATGACAATTACAGTATAGCGTTTTGTCTGACAAAGTCAAGAGCTTTTTTGGATTTTTCTCTTTTGCCTAATTCTTTGCATGTTTTTTATGGAAATTGACCGAAATCTGGACAGATATGGGGCGGCGGAATAAGAAAATGCAGCACCGGGCGGATGAAATCCGCCCGGTGCTGCATGCGTGGGATAGAAAGCTGTGTGTGGAGAGAGAAAGGAAGCGTTAGTGAATGAGGAATGTGGAAATTGCGGGGACGTAGGTGATCAGCAGCAGCACCGCCAGCTCGGCGATGAGGCACGGGACAATGCCCTTGGTGATCTCCTCGATCTTGATATCTCCGATGCCGCAGGCCACATACAGGTTGACGCCCACCGGCGGGGTGAACAGGCCGATGGCCAGGTTCACGATCATAACGGTGCCCAGGTGGATGGGGTCAATGCCCAGCTGCACCGCAACGGGGGCAAACAGCGGGGTGAAGATGTACAGGGCGGAGGTGGAGTCCAGGAAGCAGCCGGCGATCAGCAGCACCACGTTGACGATGATGAAGAAGATAACCGTGTTGCCGTTGGTAACGGTGAGCATGAAGTTCTCAATGGCCAGATCCAGTCTTGCACGGGTCAGGACATAGCCGAACAGGGTGGCGCCCATGGTGATGAACATAACCGTGGCGGTGGTGGAGCAGGAGTCGATGAGGATGTCCTTCATCTTCTTCCAGTTGACCTCGCGATAGATGAACACGCCCACGATCAGGCCATAGAACACGGAGACAGCGGCGGCCTCGGTGGGGGTGAAGATGCTGCCATAGATACCGCCCAGGATGATCACGGGCATCAGCAGGCCCCAGAAGGCATCCTTGAAGGCCTTCAGCCGTTCCTTGCCGGAGGCCTTGGGCTGCACCGTCAGGTTGGCCTTGCGGCCCACGAACAGGGCGGCCACGATCAGGCCCAGGCCCATCAGCAGGCCGGGGATGACGCCGGCCTTGAACAGGTCGGTGATGGAGGCGTCAGCGATGGAGCCGTACACCACGAAGGTGATGGACGGGGGGATAACCACGCCGATGGCGCCGCCGGCGGCCATCAGAGCGCAGGCAAAGGCCGGGGAATAGCCCGCCTTCTTCAGAGCGGGGATCATAATCAGGCCCAGGGCCGCCACGGTGGCCGGACCGGAGCCGGAGATGGCTGCGAAGAAGCAGGACACCACCACGCAGACCATGGCCATGCCGCCGCGGATGTGGCCCAGGCACTTTTCCGCCAGGTTGATGAGGCGGCCGGAGATACCGGCCTTCTCCATCACGTTGCCGGAGAGGATGAAGAACGGGATCGCCAGCAGGACGAACTTGCTGCTGGCCGAGGAGCACAGACGGGGAAGCACGCTCATGATGGCGTCCAGGGGCTTGCCAGCGCCCTGCACCAGGATAGCGCCTACGCTGGACATGCCCAGGCAGACGGCGATGGGTGCGCCGAAGGCCAGCAGCAGCACAAAGATACCCAGTAATACGATACCGACCATTTATTTGCCCTCCTCTGCCCGATAGTCTTTATACATCTGCACCATGGTCTGCAGGAACGCAATGGCGGCGAAGGCCGCGCCCACGGGTACAAACGAACCATAGATCCACTCAGGCCACTGCATGTTGGCCGTTTCCTGACCCAGCCGATACTGGCTGATAACCATCTGCACGCCGGTGACCACGATCAGCAGGCAGAACAGAGCGGAAATCGCATAAACGGTCATCTGGATGATGATGCGGGCCTTGGGGCTGACCCGGTCCGTCACGATAGACAGGCCCAGGTGGGCCTTCCGCCGGGCGGCGATGGCCGTGCCCATGAAGCTCATCAGCACAAACAGATAGGTGGACATCTCGTCGGACACAGCCAGCGAGTGCTTGAACACAAAGCGGGCCACGACGTTGGCAAACACCAGCACCGCCATAACCGCCACGCACGCGCAGGCGACGAATTTTTCGATTTTCTCAAACATGTTGGCCCCTCCTTAGTTGATCCCGAAGGCGGCGCAGGCGTCCTCACCGTATTCCGTCTTCAGCTCAGCCGTGACGCCGGCCACGGCATCCTTGAACGCCTGCAGCTGGTCCTCGGTCAGGATATCCACCTGCATGCCGCTGTCCATGAAGCCCTGGATCAGCTGGTCCTCCTCGGCCTCCAGGTGGTCGCGGCCCCACTCGCAGGACTCCGTGGCGCACTCCTGCAGCAGCTGCCGGGTGTTCTCGTCCAGGCTTTCCCAAACCCGGCTGTTGGCCACAAACAGGTCGTTCTCATAGCTGTAGTTCCAGATGGTCATATACTGCTGGATCTCGTCCATCTTGGCGGACTTGGTCACGGAGCAGCCGTTCTCCTGGCCGTCGATGGTCTTCTGCTGGATGGCGGTGAACACCTCGCTCCAGCTCATGGCCGTGGGGCTTGCGCCCAGGGCATTGAACACGCCCATATACACCGCCGAGCCGGGCACGCGGATCTTCAGATCCTTCAGGTCCTCGGGCTTGGTCACCGGGTGCTTGCTGTTGGTCAGCTGGCGGAAGCCGTTGTGGAAGGAGCCCAGATAGGTGATGCCCTTGGCCTCCAGCAGCTTGGCATAGTAAGCGCCGCCGGTGGTGTCGATGACCTGGCGGGCCTGCTGATAGGAGGTGAAGGACCAGGGCAGGGTGGCCACGGACATCTTCGGCTCCAGGTTGGCCAGCACGCAGGTGGCGTAAGCGCCCAGGTCGGAGCCGCCCACGGCGATGTACTCCACGCCCTTGGTGCTGTTGCCGCCGGCCAGGGTGTCGTTGGAAAATACGTCGATCACCACGTTGCCGCCGGAGCGCTCCTCCACCAGATCGGCAAAGTGGTGGGCCACCAGCGAGTCAATCTGGGTGTCGGTTCCGTTGACCGCCATGGACAGGTTGATTTTCTGATATTCGCCGTCGCTTCCGCCGGACGGCTCGGTGCTGCCGCAGCCGGACAGACTGCCGATGAGCAGGGCAGTTCCCAACAGCGCAGCGACAATTGATCTTCCGTGCTTCATATTACGGTTCCCTCCAAGATTGTTCAAACTTTGTCATTTGTTCTATGTCCGACAAATCTATAAATGATTATATGAACTTTACCGGGCCGTGTCAATAGGCTTCCAAAAAACCAACGATTTTTACAAGAAACGCCAGGAAAATTTATGTAAAAAGTCAAATGCACCTGGGGGACGGACGGTGCATGCCCCGGAAATATCCCTGTCATACTCCCGCATACACTCATAGTAAGCGGCCTGCCCCGCCGGGGCGCCGACTTATGGGGAAAGTGAGGATATTGACCATGAAACGAACCTTCCGCAGGCGGGGGGCGGTGCTGGCGGCGCTGGTGCTGCTGTGCGCCGTCTCCTTTGCCGATCGCGGCGGCCCGGCCTCTTTTGCGGCCACCGGCTGGGCGCTGCTGCCTCCGGCGGTGGCCATTGTGCTGGCCTTTGCCACCAAGGAGGTGTATTCCTCCCTGCTGGCCGGGTGCGTGGTGGGAGCACTGCTGACGGAGGGCTTTGCCCCCTGGCGCAGCTTTGAGACCCTGTTTCTGACCCTGATGGAGGGCATCGACCTGAAGATCTTCTTCTTTGACGTGCTGCTGGGGGCCATTGTGGTGCTGTTTGCCCGGTCCGGCGGCTCCCGGGCCTTCGGGGAGTGGGCCTCCCGCCGGGTGCGATCCCGCCGGGGGGCGGTAACGGCCACGGCGGGCCTGGGCTGCCTGATCTTCCTGGACGACTACTTCAACTGCCTGACGGTGGGGGCCATCATGCAGCCCATCACCGACCGCTGCCGGGTCTCCCGGGAGAAGCTGTCCTTTATCATCGACGCCACCGCCGCCCCGGTGTGCATCCTGGCCCCCATCAGCTCCTGGGCCGCCGCCGTGTCGTCGTACATCCCGGCGGATTATAGCCATGTCAACGGCTTCGCCCTGTTTATTCAGGCCATACCGTATAATTTCTATGCCCTGCTGATGCTGTGGCTGGTGTTTCTGGTGGCCCTGACGGGCCGGGATTTCGGCCCCATGTACCGCCGGGAGCAGCTGGCCCTCCGGCAGGAGCCGCCCCGGCCCGAGACTGCGCCGGAGGGCCGGGACCGCCCCCGGGGCCGGGCGGTGGACCTGCTGCTGCCCACGGCGTGCCTGATCGTCGCGGTGGTGTGGGGCATGGCGGTGCTGGGCCGCCGCAGCTGCCGGGAGGCGGGCCTGGCCCTGACGGCCTCCAACGTCTTTGCCAACACCGACGCCCCCATGGCCCTGTGCTTCGGCTGCTCCGTCACCCTGCTGGTGATGGCCCTGCTGTATATCCCCCGGGGGGTCATGAGCTTTTCCGGGTTTGTGGAGGGCTTTCTGGACGGATTCAAGCTCATCACCCCGGCGCTGCTGGTGCTGACCTTCGCCTGGGGGCTGAAATCCTTTGCCGCCCGGCTGGACACGGCGGCCTTTGTCCGGGAGCTGTTTGACGGCCGGGAAACCCTGACGGCCCTGTTCCCCCTGGCCCTGTTCCTGGTGGGCGGGGTGCTGGCCTTTGCCACCGGCACCAGCTGGGGCACCATGGGCATTCTCATTCCCGTGGCGGTGCCGGTGTTTGCCGGAAGTCCGCTGCTGCCCATGGCGGTGGCGGCGGTGTGCGCCGGGGCCGTCATGGGGGACCACTGCTCCCCCATCTCCGACACCTCCATCATGAGCTCCACCGGAGCCGGCTGCGACCACATGGCCCATGTGAACACCCAGCTGTGGTACGGCCTGGCGGTTGCCGCCGACTGCACGGTGTGCTATCTGCTGGCCCCGGCGCTGGGAAATCCCTGGGTGCCCCTGGCCATCGGGGCTGCGCTGGTAACGGGGCAGGTGTTCCTGCTGAACCGGCTTTCCCGGCGGCGGGCAGGGGAGGCGGTATGAAGCGGCTTCCGGTGCCCTTTATCGGCCAGGGGCAGGACCTGCCCACCGGCTGCGAAAGCGTCAGCGCCGCCATGGTGCTGCAATACCTGGGCTTCTCCGTGACGGCGGAGGAGTTCGCCCGGGAGTGGCTGCCCCGGGGCCGGTTTTACCGGGACGAGAACGGCGTCCGCCACGGGCCGGACCCCCGCCGGGCCTTTGTGGGGGACCCCCACGACCCGGAGGCCCTGGGCTGCTGGGCCAGCGCGGTACAGACCGGATTGTCCCGGTTTCTGGCGGCTAAGTCCCGGGACGGAGCCGGGACATACCGGGTCAAAAACGAGACCGGCGCGGAGCTTGGCTATCTGTGCCGCCGATACATCGACCGGGACCTGCCGGTGCTGCTGTGGGTCAGCATCGACCTGCGCCCCACCGTCAACGGACCCTGGTACCGTCTGGAGCCGGGAGGCGAGCCCTTCATGTGGATCTCCAACGAGCACTGCGTGGTGCTGGCGGGGTATGACCGGGAGCACTATATCTGCTGCGACCCCTGGAGGGACCGGGGCATGGCGGCCTGGCCCCGGGAGACGGTGTGGCAGCGGCACCGGGAGCTGGGGATGCAGGCGGTGGCCCTGGAGGGTCCGGTATGAGGCGGCGGGCGGGGATAGTTCTGGCCCTGCTGCTGGTGCTGACGGGCTGCACTCCGGCGGAACCGGCAGGCCCGGCGGCGGAACCGGCGGCGGAGCCGGTCTACATGGCCCTGACCTTTGACGACGGCCCCTCCCCGTCCAACACCCCCCGGCTGTTGGAGGGCCTTTCCCGGCGGGGCGTCCGGGCCACGTTCTTTCTGGTGGGCAGTCGGATCGAAGGCCGGGAGGACCTGGTCCGGCGCATCCGGCAGGAGGGCCACCAGATCGGCAATCACTCCTTCGGCCACGGGGACCTGACGGACCTGTCCGCCGCCCAGGCCCTGGCGGACCTGGACAAATGCAGCCGGGCCCTGGAACAGGTGCTGGGGCCGGGAAGCTACTGGCTGCGGCCCCCTTACGGCTTCATATCGCAGGAGGAGCTGCGGGCCCTGGGGACCCCGGCCATCTGCTGGTCCGTGGACACGGAGGACTGGAAAAGCCGGAACGTGGACAGCATCCTGGACATCGTGCTGCGGCAGGCCGGAGACGGGGATATTCTCCTGCTCCACGACTGCTATCCCACCAGCGTCACGGCGGCCCTGGAGATCGTGGACCGGCTGCAGCCCCGGGGGGTGCGGTTCGTTACCGTGGAGGAGCTGTTCGCCGTCAAGGGGGTGCAGCCCGCCTGCGGAACCCTGTACCGCCGGGTGCGGGGCGAATAAAACCCGCATTTTGTCCAAAATGACAATGGACGCGGGGGCGCGGGGAGCATATAATAGGGCCAGATTCCGAAAGGAGCAAACGCCATGAACCGCAACGTTTCCATGAACAGCTGCCGGGCCATTTGTACCATGGTCTGTTGTTGTCATGCCCGGAACGGTCATGCATGGTTTGCCCAGAAGGCCCGGGCCTGACGCGCCCGGGAAAAGCGCGTAAAAGCAGCGGCAGAGGATGCATGACGCATTCTCTGCCGCTTTGATTTTTCCACACACGGAAAGGAAGCCTGCTTATGTATCCCCAACACATTCAAGAAGCCGCCGCGGCCATCGGCCGCACCCTGACGGAAAGCACCACCCCCCTGTATGGCAGCGGCCTGCGTCTGCCGGACCGCCGGGCGGTCATCGAGCTGGTGAAGGAGGTCCGCCGCCTGCTGTTTCCTGCCTATTTCGGGGACCCGGCGCTGATGTCCCTGGCCCCGGAGAACTACGCCGCCCTGCTGCTGGAGCGCATCCGTGAAAAGCTCACCGAGCAGCTGAAGCTGGCCCTGCCGGAGGACCAGGTGCAGCGGGCGGAGGAGATCACCCGGGAGTTTGCCCGCCGCCTGCCCCAGGTGCAGAAGCTGCTGCTGGAGGACCTGGACGCCACCTTTGAGTCCGACCCCGCCGCCGCCTCCTCCCGGGAGGAGATCATCTTCGCCTATCCGGGGCTGTTCGCCATCTTCGTTTACCGCATCGCCCACCTGCTGTACTGCCAGCGGGTGCCCATGATCCCCCGGATCATGGCCGAATATGCCCACAGCCGCACGGGCATCGACATCCACCCCGGGGCCTCCATCGGCCCCCACTTCTTCATCGACCACGGCACCGGCATTGTGGTGGGCGAGACCACCGTCATCGGCCGGAACGTGAAGCTGTATCAGGGGGTGACCCTGGGGGCCATGTCTCCCCGGAGCGGCCACGGGTCTCTGCCCGGCAAGCGCCATCCCACCGTGGGGGACGACGTGACCATCTATTCCGGCGCGTCCATCCTGGGGGGCGACACGGACATCGGCGACGGCTCCGTGGTGGGGGGCAACGTGTTTTTGACCCGGTCCGTCCGCAGCGGTACCCGGGTGGCCGCCGCCACCCCGGCCCCGGTGCTGAAAAACCCCGGGGACCCGTTTGTGTACACGATATAAAAAGAAGAGGGGCGGACAGATTCGTCCGCCCCTGCGGAAACAGGAACCCCTCCGGCCTGGGCCGGAGGGATTCCTCAGCTTGTCAAAAAGCCTCGCAGAGTTTGCCGCCCGCAGGCGGCGGATAAGTTGGTGCGCGGGTCAGCCCAGCAGCTGATCCAGGTCCGCTGCCGTCATGACCCGTCCCCCTACCCGCTGCATATCCGCCAGGTTGGCCTGCTGCACGGCGGGGGTCACGGAGGAGGTGCAGTCCGACAGCACCACGGCGTCATAGTCCAGGGACAGGGCGTCGTAGAAGGTGGAGCGGATGCAGTTGGGGGTGGTGGTCCCGGCCAGCAGCACCGTGTCCACCCCCAGGCGGCGGAGGATCAGGTCCAGCTCCGTGTGAAAAAAGGCGGAAAACCGGGGCTTCACGATGACGTAGTCCGCCGGGGCCCGGCGGAACTCCTCCGGCCAGGCGTCGGACATGGATGCCGGGCACGTCTCGGACAGGGGCTTCCCGCCCTTGGCCCACACGTCATATCGGGCCCGCTCCACATCGGACCCGTCCGCCCGATAGTGCCGCACGGCGAACACCACCGGCACCCCGGCCCGATGGCAGCAGTCGATGGCCCGGGCGCAGGCGGGCACCGTGTCCGCCGCCCCGGCGATATACAGGGGACTGGACGGGGCCAGAAAGCCCCGCTGCATGTCGATGACCACCAAGGCATATTTGTGCATGAAAATCCCTCCACAAACGCAATTGAAAATCCGGCGGATGTCCCGCCCAGGCTATTGTAGCGTCTCCGGCGGGAAAACGCAACGGAAAAAAATTGCGGCCTTCACGCCTTGTGAAGACGCGGGATAACTGGTATAATAAAAGGGTTCAGAAGATTTTCAGGAAAGGAACGACATTGCATGGAGCTGCACGCAAAGCTGGTTCGCTCGCAGCTGTCTTTTTTCAAGCCCTTTGTGGCGGGCCTGTCTCTGGAGGCCACCCGGAAGGGCCAGGACAAGCTGGGCGAGCTGATGACCGCCCTGCACCGGCGGGAGGTGCTGGTGCGGGACCACGATTTTGAGCATTTTCAGGGGGCGTGGGTCATGCCCAAGGACCAGCGCCGCACCGGGGTGATCCTGTATCTCCACGGCGGGGGCTATACCTGCGGCAGTCTGGAATACGCCAAGGGCTTTGCCGCCGCCCTGGCCTCGGAGTGCGGCGTGCGGGTGTTCTGCCCGGCCTATCGCCTGGCCCCGGAGCATCCGTATCCGGCGGCTCTGGACGACGCGCTGGAGAGCTATCAGTACCTGCTGCAGAAGGGCTATGAGCCGGGGCAGATCATGCTGGCCGGGGAGTCCGCCGGAGGCGGGCTGATCTACTGTCTGTGCCTGAAGCTGAAGGAGCTGGGCATGGAGTTGCCCTGCGGCCTGATCGGCATCTCCCCGTGGACGGATCTGACCGGCTCCGGGGACTCCTATCGGGAGAACCGGGAAAACGACCCCTCCATGACCCCGGAGCTGCTGCAGTTTTACGCGGGGTGCTATACCCAGGACCCCACGGACCCCCTGTGCTCGCCGCTGTTCGGCGACCTGACGGGCCTGCCGCCGTCGCTGCTGTTTGTGGGCGGGGACGAGGTGATGCTGGACGACACCCGGGCCCTGCACGAAAAGCTCCTGGCCGCCGGGTGCCGCAGCAGGCTGCACATCGCCCCGGAGCGGTGGCACGCCTATGTGCTGTACTGCCTGAACGAGAATATGGAGCAGGATTTTGAGGCCATCAACCACTTCCTGGACCGGACCCTGTCCCCGGCCCGGAGCCTGCGGTGGATGCGGCTGGACAACGCCGCCAAGATCTATCCCGCCGCCAAGCGCCGGAACTGGAACAACTTCTTCCGCCTGTCCGCCACCCTGACGGAGCCCATCGACGTGCCCGTGCTGCGGGCGGCCCTGGACGTGACGGTGCGGCGGTTCCCGTCCATGGCCGTGCGGCTGCGGCGGGGGGTGTTCTGGTACTATCTGGAGGAGATCCCCCAGGCCCCGGAAATCCAGCCGGAAAAGAGCTGCCCCCTGGCCCACGTCCCCTTCGGCCGGGTGCGGCGCTGCGCCTTCCGGGTGCTGGTGTATCACAACCGGGTGGCAGTGGAGTTTTTCCACGCCGTCACCGACGGCACCGGGGGGCTCATTTTCCTGAAAACCCTGGTGGCGGAGTACCTGTGCCAGAAATACGGCATCACCGTTCCGGCGGAAAAGGGCGTTCTGGGCCGGCTGGAGGAGCCAAGCCTCCAGGAGCTGGAGGACAGCTTCCTGCGCTATGCCGGGGACGTTACCGCCAGCCGGGCGGAGAGCACCGCCTATCACCTCAGCGGCACCCCGGAAAAGGACGGATATAAGAACCTGGTGACCATGATGGTGCCGGTGGACCGGGTCCGCGCCTGTGCCAGGCAGTATGGCGTAACCGTTACGGAGCTGCTGTGCGCCGCCATGATGCAGGCCATCGCCGACCTGCAGGCGGAGAAGGTGCCCCGGCGCAGCCGCCGCAAGCCGGTGAAGGTGCTGCTGCCGGTGAACCTGCGGACCCTGTTCCCCAGCCGCAGCCTGCGGAACTTTGCCTCGTATATCACCCCGGAGATCGACCCCCGCACCGGGGACTATACCTTCTCCGAGATCTGCGCCGCCGTGCACCACCGGATGGGCCTGGAGAACAACACCCACACCCTGCGCTCCAAGTTCGCCGCCAATGTGGCCAGCGAGAAGTCTCCGGTGCTGAAGGTGATGCCCCTGTTCATCAAGAACATTGCCATGAAGGCGGTGTTTAACGCCGTGGGCGAGCGGAAATCCTGTCTGTGCCTGTCCAATCTGGGGGCGGTGGAGCTGCCGGAGGCCATGGCCCCGTATGTGCAGAGGCTGGACTTCATCATCGGCGTTCAGGCCGCCGCGCCCCACGACTGCGGCGTGGTGTCCTGGAACGGGACCATGTATATCAACTGCATCCGCAGCATCCAGGAGCCGGAGCTGGAGCTGCATTTTTACCGGGTCCTGCAGCGGCTGGGTCTGCCTGTGAAGGTGGAGAGCAACCGCCGGGGCCGGGGATAAGGGAAAGGAGTGTCCGATATGTATTGCATCAATTGCGGCGTGGAGCTGGCCGACAGCGAAACCGTGTGTCCCCTGTGCGGGACCCGGGTGTTTCACCCGGATATGCCCCGGCAGCAGGGGGAGCCTCCCTTTCCGCCGGACCCCATGGGCCATCCCGAGGAGGTGAACCGCTCCGGCGTGCTGTTTATCCTGACCATGCTGGCGGTGCTGCCCATCGTGATCTGCATCCTGTGCGACTGGAGCGTCAACGGGGCCATCCTGTGGTCCGGGTACGCCGCAGGGGGCGTGGCGCTGCTGTACATCCTGGCGGTGCTGCCCCTGTGGTTCAGAAGGCCCAACCCGGTGATCTTCGTCCCGGCGGACTTCGCGGCCATCGGGCTGTACCTGCTGTATATCAACTTCGCCACCGGCGGACACTGGTTCCTGACCTTCGCCCTTCCGGTGACGGGGACCATCGGGGTTCTGGTGACTACGGTGGTGACGCTGCTGCGGTATCTGAGCCGGGGGCACCTGTATATCTTCGGCGGGGCGCTGATAGCTGGAGGCGGCCTGGCGGTGCTCATCGAGTTCCTGCTGAACCTGACCTTCGGGCTGCATCACACGTTCATTTGGTCCTTCTATCCCTTGGCGGCGGGGGTGCTGCTGGGGGCCATGCTGCTGATCATTGCCGTGTGCAAGCCCCTGCGCCGGTCCCTGCACCGGAAGTTTTTCCTGTAAGGCCATGGGCGAGATGTGCGCATCCTGCGTGGAGCTGGTGACCTTTGACCAGATGCGCCAGCGGTATCCCCAGCTGGAGCAGCACCGCATTGCCCCCTCCGGCGGCGCCTTCTGCCGGGCGGAGCGGCTCAAGGGCGGCGGGGCCGCCGGGACCTATGCCATGCCCCGGCCCATGGCCCCCACCGGCGAGAAGCACTTTTTCGGATTCTATCTGACCCAGCGGCGGCTGCTGCTGGCGGAGGACGGGGAGTTTTTGCGGGGCCTGGCGGACGACCTGGAGGCCGGGACCCCGGCCCAGGCCCTGGCGGAGCTGTTCACCCGGCTTTTGCAGGAGGACATGCCCACCCTGCAGAAATACGAAAAGCGGCTGACAACCCTGGAGGAGGCCCTGATGCAGGACCAGGCTCAGGACCTGGACAAGAAGCTGTTCCGCATCCGCCGGGAGCTGTCGGTGTTCGCGGCGTATTATGAGCAGCTGGACGACCTGTTTGCGGTGCTGTCGGAGGAGACGGAGGAGGGCGACCCCCACGCCTCCCGGCTGTTCGACCACCTGACGGGCCGGGCCCAGCGGCTGCTGTCCGCCACGGAGCAGGAGAAGGAGTACGCCTTACAGCTGCGTGAAATGCACCAGACCCAGCTGGACATGCGGCAGAACCAGATCATGAAGATCCTGACCATCGTTACCACGGTGTTTCTGCCCCTGTCCCTGATCGCCGGGTGGTACGGCATGAACTTTGTGAACATGCCGGAGCTCACCGCCCGGCACGGGTATCTGGCCGTGTGCATCGTCAGCGCGGTGTGCATTCTGGTGGAGCTGGTGATCTTCAAGTGGAAAAAATGGCTGTGAAGCAGCCGGGCATAAAACTTCATGCACTGTGCGGCGCACCGCGAAAACAGGCAAACTCTTCTGTGCATGAAGTTTTGTGCATCATTCCCGGTTGCCCCGAAGGGGCGAGGGAATGGCACATTCTATTTGTTGCTATGCTTTTGCATAGCAACAACGCGGGACGCACCGGAATAACCCGGCGCGTCCCGCGTTTGTCCTGCATGAAATCAGTCCTTTCGCCAGACGGAGGGGGACAGGGCCACCAGCATGGGATAAATCTCCAGACGCCCCATCAGCATGGCCGCCGACAGCAGCAGCTTGGACAGGACGGAATACCCGGCGTAGCTTCCGGCGGGGCCCACGGCCCCCAGGCCCGGACCCACGTTGTTGAAGCAGGACACCACCGCCGACAGGTTGGTCTCCAGGGAGAAGGGCTCCCCGCTGAGGCACAGGAAGGTAATCAGGATGCACAGGCAGTACAGGGCGAAGTAGATGCTGACGCCCCGCTGGACCTCGCTGCTCAGGGCCTTGCCGTCGCAGCGGACGGCGGTGACCCGCCGGGGATGGACCAGGCGGTTCACCTCCCGCCGGATGGTGCGCAGCAGGATCATGGCCCGGGACACCTTCAGACCGCCGGCGGTGGACCCGGCGCAGCCGCCGATGAACAGCAGGGCGAACAGGATGGCCCGGGACAGTCCCGGCCACAGGTCAAAGTCCGCCGTGGCATAGCCGGTGGTGGTGAGGACGGAGCTGACCTGGAACGCCGCCTGCCGCAGGCAGGTGCCCAGACCGCCGTACACCCCCCGCAGGTCCAGGGTGATAACGCCGGTGGCCACGACTGCCAGTCCCAGATAGGTCCACAGCTCGTCGCTGCGCAGGGCCGCCCGCCACTGGCGCAGCAACAGCAGATAATAGAGGTTGAAGTTGATGCCGCAGAGGATCATGAAAACGGTGATGACCCCCTGGATATACGGGGAGTAGGAGGCAATGGAGTCGGCCCTGATGCCGAAGCCGCCGGTGCCCACGGTGCCGAAGGCGTGGACCAGGCTGTCAAACAGGGGCATACCCCCCAGCAGCAGCATGCCCACCAGCACCGCCGTGATAAGAAAATACAGCAGGTACAGCACCCGGGCGGTGTCCCGGGTCCGGGGGGTCAGCTTGCCCTTTACCGGGCCGGGCATCTCCGCCTTGAGGATGTTCATGGAGCGGTCGGTGCTGCCGGAGAGCATGGTGATGAACACCAGCACCCCCATGCCGCCCACCCAGTGGGTGAAGCTGCGCCAGAACAGCAGCCCGTGGCTCATGGCCTCCACGTCCGTCAGGATGGAGGCCCCGGTGGTGGTGAAGCCGCTGACCGTCTCAAAAAATGCGTCGGCATAGGAGGGAATCTCCCGGCTGAACCAGAAGGGCAGGGCCCCCACCGCCGACAGCAGCACCCAGGCCAGGGCCACGATGATGTATCCCTCCCGGCTGAAGAACTTGTGGCTGCGGGGCCGAGCCAGCAGCGTCAGCAGCCCGCCCAGAACGGCGGCCACGGCCATGGAGGCCAGCACCGCCCAGGCGCAGTCCTCCCGATACAGGAGGGACACCGCCAGCGGCAGGACCAGCAGCCCCGCCTCCGCCAGCAGGACCCGTCCCGCCATATGGAAAATGATGCGATAATTCATAAATAAAGCCCCCGATGGGTCTGTCCGACGGAAAATCGGAACGGTTGAAGAAACTCTTGCCGCAGCCTATTATAGTTTACCCACCGGGGAAAGTCAATAATCCCCAGGACAGAACAAGGCCCCCGGCGAAAGCCGGGGGCCTTGGATACGTATTAGGGGAGAGACTTACTCGGCCTCGGCCAGAGCCTTGGCCTCGGCAATGGCCTTCTCCTGGGCCGCGGCGGGACAATCCTCGTAGCGGACGAAGTTGAAGGTGAAGGTGCCGCGGGATTGGGTCATGGAGCGCAGGTCGATGGCATAGCTCATCATCTCGGCCATGGGGACCTCGGCCTCCAGCACCTGCTCGCCGTCGCCGGTGGGGTTCATGCCCATGACGCGGCCCCGGCGCTTGTTCAGGTCGCCCATCACGTCGCCCAGGTAGCTGTCGGGAATGGTGACCTTCAGCTCGCCGATGGGCTCCATCAGCACGGGCTTGGCCTCGGGCAGAGCGGCCTTGAAGGCCAGGTTGGCGGCCAGCTTGAAGGCGATTTCGGAGGAGTCCACCGGGTGATAGGAGCCGTCCACCAGGGTGGCCTTCAGGAACACCACGGGATAGCCGGCCAGCACGCCGTGCTGGCAGCTCTCGCGCAGGCCCTTTTCAACGGCGGGGAAGTAGTTCTTGGGCACGGAGCCGCCGAACACGTTCTCCTCGAAGATCATATCCTCCTGCTCGGTCTGGGGCTCGAAAATGATATGGACATCGCCGAACTGGCCGCTGCCGCCGGTCTGCTTCTTATAACGACCCTGCTTGCGGACGGTGGAGCGGATCTTCTCGCGATAGGCGACCCGGGGAGCGGACAGCTCAGCGTCCACGCCGAAGCGGCCCTTCAGCTTGGCGCACAGCACGTCGATCTGGATATCGCCGGCACCGGAGATGACGGTCTGGTGAGTCTCGGCGTTGTTGACCACGTGGAAGGTAGGATCCTCCTCGTTGAGCTTGTTCAGGCCGGTGCCCAGCTTCTCGATCTCCTGCTTGGTCTTGGGGGAGATGGCGCGGCTGTAGCAGGGCTGGGCATAGTCCATGCCGTGGAGGCGGACGATGTTCTTGGCATCGCACAGGGTGTCGCCGGTCTTGACCTTGTCCATCTTGCCGATGGCGCCGATGTCGCCGCAGCAGATCTCCTTGGTCTCCTCGCCCTTCTTGCCTTTCATGACATACAGGCGGCCCAGCTTCTCGGTGTTGCCGGTGGTGGGGTTATACAGGGCCATGTCGCCGGTGACCTTGCCGCGGATGACCTTGATCATGGAATACTTGCCGTACTGGTCGGAGATGGTCTTGAACACGATGGCGGCGGTGGGGCCGTTGGGATCGAAGGCCACCTCGATGTCGTTGCCGTCGTCATCCTGAGCGGCCTCGGCGGGCATATCGGTGGCCACGGGAGCCAGGTCCAGGATGGTCTGCAGCAGCATCTCCACGCCCAGACCGGTGTTGGCGGAGCCGCACAGCACGGGGCAGACGCTGCCGTCCCGGACGCCGATCTTCAGGCCCTTGGCCATATCCTCGGCGGACAGCTCCATGGTGTCGAAGAACTTCTCCATCAGCTCCTCGTCGGCGCCGGCGGCGGCCTCCATCAGCTCGGCGCGCAGGGCCTCCACCTCGTCGGCCATGTCGGCGGGGATGGCGCAGGCAGCGGCCTTGCCGCCCTTGACCTCATAGGCGGTGTTGTGCAGCAGGTCCACAATGGCGGTGACCTTCTTGTTGCCGTCGATGACCGGGGCAACGATGGGGGCGATGGCCTGGCCGAACTTGCCCTTCAGGGCGTCCAGGCAGGAGGCGTAGTCGCTGTTGTCCTCGTCGGTGCGGTTGATGAAGATCATCCGGGGCTTCTTGCCCAGCATCTTCCAGGAGCGCTCCATGCCCACGGACAGACCGTCCTTGGCGGCGCCCACCAGCACGGCGCACTCGGCGGCGCGGATGGCGGACAGAGCCTCGCCGGAGAAGTCGAAGTTGCCGGGGGCGTCCATCACGTTGATCTTCACGCCCTTATAATTCACGGGAGCAAAGGCCAGGGAAATGGAAATCTGGCGCTTGATCTCCTCGGCGTCATAGTCGCAGGTGGTGTTGCCGTCGGCGGTGCGGCCCAGGCGGTCGGTGCCCTTGGTCATAAAGAGCATCTGCTCGGCCAGAGAGGTCTTGCCGGAGCCGCCGTGGCCCAGCAGGGCGATGTTGCGGATGTCGTTGGCAGTCATAATGGTTGTTCTCCCTTCGTTTTCTGTGCAAGCGCGGCTTTTCCCGCCGTGCATTCGTTCAACATATGGATTATATAATATTTTGCCGGTTCTGACAACTATATTTTTAGGGATTTTCAGCAAAATTTCCGGAAAACCTCCCGGGGCAGGGGGGAAATCACCGCTCCAGCAGCCCCGGCAGCAGGTGCAGGGCCTTCTCAAACTCCACCCCGTACCAGGGGGCGTTGGGGTCCCGCTGGGTGGCCTGAATACAGGCCAGGGTGAAATCCGCCGCCAGGCGCAGGGCGTCGGGCAGCCCCTTGCCCCGGACCATGGCCCCGGCGCAGGCGGCGGAGAAGATGTCGCCGGTGCCGTGGAAGTGGTCGTGGACCCGGGGGGTGTGGTACTGGAAGATGCCGCCGCTTTCCGGGTCCAGGGCCATGACCCCCAGGCGGTCCGGCCCGAAGGGCACCCCGGTGAGCACCGGACAGCGGGGCCCCAGGTCCCCCACCCGCCGCAGCAGGTCCCGCCACCAGGACAGGTCCTCCGTCTCTCGGTAGGGGGTGTCCGTCAGCAAGCAGGCCTCCGTCACGTTGGGCACCGCCACATGGGCCCGGCTTACCACCCGGCGCATATACGCCGGAAAATCCGGGCCGAAGCCGCTGTACAGCCGTCCGCCGTCGGCCATGGCCGGGTCCACGAACAGCAGGGTATCCGGCCCTGCCAGCAGGTCGAAAAAGTCGCAGACCTCCTCCGTCTGCCGGGGGGAGGCCAGATAGCCGGTGCAGATGGCGTCCAGGGTCACGTTCTGGCTTTTCCAGTGGCGGGCGATGGGCAGCACCTGGTCCGACAGGTCCCGGCTGATGAAGCCGGGGAACATGGTGTGGGTGCTGAGCACCGCCGTGGGTACGATGGCGCACTCCACCGCCATGGCGGAGATCACCGGCAGCGCCACCGTCAGCGAGCAGCGGCCCAGACACGAGATATCCTGGATACTGGCAATACGTTTCATGCGGGGGTCCTCCGTGTGTACGATTCCTTATCAGTGTAGCACATCCGGCGGCTTCGGGCAAGGGGCGATAAAAACGAAGGAGCCCGGCGCACCGCGCCGGGCTCCCGGTATGTTGATGGGTATGGGCCGTCAGGGGTTCAGGTGCCGCTTGAAGTTGCCCCGGGTATGTACGCCCTCCTGCATCATGAAGAAGGCGTGGGAGTCAATTTTCTGGACCTCCTGCTGCAAAGTCTCGATCTCGTACTTGGACAGGCAGATGCAGAGGATCTGCACCTCATCGCCGGTGTAGGCGCCGTGGCCGGTCCAGTAGGTGATGCCCCGGTCCATCTTCCGCCCCAGCTCCCAGAAGGGCTCCAGGTCCCGGAGCTTGGTGACGATGAGCACCTGGGTGGTGATGTTCTGCTGGTGCACCCGGTCCACAAACAGGGCGTTGAACACCGTGTAAATGGCGGAATAGATGGCCGTGGGGGCGCTGAACAGGATCAGGCACAGGGTATACAGGGCGGCGTTGAACAGCAGGGAGAATTTGCCCACCGTGAAGCCCCGGCCCTTTTTGGACAGATACAGCCCCAGAATGTCCAGCCCGCCGCAGGAGGCGCCGCAGGTCAGCACCAGGCCGTTGGAAAAGCCCGCCAGGATGCCGCCCACCAGGCAGCTGGTGAGCATATCCGGAATGATGGGCTCCGCCGGAATGGGGATGATGGAAAGAAACAGGGAGTTGGACACCGTGCACAGGGCCAGCTTCACCACGAAGGTCCGGCCCATGGTCTTGTAGGCCAGCAGCAGCAGCGGCAGGTTCGCCAGCAGGTACAGCGTGCCCGCCAGGTCGAAGTTGCTGAAGCGGATGCCCAGCTTGGTGTCCAGCAGGGTGCGGATCACCTGGCACAGGCCCAGCAGACCGCTGGTGTACAGGTGCTGGGGCACGATGAACAGATTGATGGCCAGAGCCAGCAGCAGCGACCCGAACAGCGCCGCCCCCACCCGGGGCCAGCGATTGTGCACAAGCTTATCTAACATAATAGGAGATACCACCCTTTCTCGTCTGTCTTTTCCCTCTATCCCGCAGGGGACCACCTGTCCGCCGGACAGACACAGGCCCCATATAAACCGCGCGTACAGTATAGGCATTATAAGGTTTTCCCCGGAAAAGTCAAGGCTTTTCCGGGGAAAATGTAAGTTTTTTTACAGACTGTACCGCAGGCTGCGGTACAGCTTCCAGGTGCTGCGGGACAGGGTCCGGGAAACGGTGGCCTTGTTGATGCCCAGCTCCTGGGCAATGCGGGTGACGGACATGTTCCGGGAATAGCGCATGCGCATGATCTGCCGCTGACGGGGCGTCAGCTCCTCCTCCATGGCCAGGGGAAGGTTCCGCAGAAGCCGCTCGATCCGGGGGCGGTTGTCCTCCTGATTCTCCTGCTTCCAGAGCTGCAGACTGGCCATGCTCAGCGGATCATAGGGCAGGCCTGCCAGATCAGATGCGGTATTTTTCACGTCTTATGTACCCCCTGTCATAATAATGGGCGGTGTGCTCCGCCAGCTCCCGGGCCTCCTGCAGCAGGGGCCGCAGCTCCTGCTGTCTGCGGCGCAGGGCCTGGACCCGCTCCGGGTCCCCCTCCGTCAGTGCCTGTTGGCGCAGCTCCCGCAGCCGCCGGGACACGGCCTCCGCCTGCCGGGCATACTGCGGGGACAATTCCTGCATCGTCATATCAACTGCCTCCTCTCTCCTGTGTGCATGGGTGAATGTGGTGTCGGTGCCGGTTTATGTAAAAAATTCCCGCCAGAGGCGAAAATTTCTGTTGACAAACGGGGTGGAGTCTGGTAATATAATCTTCGCTGGTCAGACGCTGGTGTAGCTCAGCTGGTAGAGCAGCTGATTTGTAATCAGCAGGTCGGGGGTTCGAATCCGTCCACCAGCTCCAAACTTCATATATGGGGGATTTCCCGAGTGGCCAAAGGGGACAGACTGTAAATCTGCTGGCAACGCCTTCGGTGGTTCGAATCCACCATCCCCCACCAGGACTTCCGGATGCTTGCATCCGGAAGTCTTTCATTTTGTCAAAAAATCCTTTTTTGACAAAATGAGAGCGGTTTTTCAGAACTTTTTAAGTTCTGAAAAACCTGTGATTGCAAACGAAAGACACCCCTGATGGGTTTCTTTCGTAACTATCTTCCTTTCCGATGGCGGAAGATTTCCGGCTTTTTCGATAACTATTCTTTTTGCCGGGGAACAGAGGCCCGCTACCTATACCTGGATTTTCTCAAATCGTTGCATAAATCCGGGCAACAACCGGAAAAATTTGTTGCACTGTCCCATTGCGCGGCCCTGCCGCCTGTGCTATAATGCCGGGGCATTCTGAGGAAAAAGGGCGATTTTTATGACCGATACGGTACTTTTCATACTGGAAATCGTGGGCACGGCGGTTTTTGCCGCCTCCGGGGCCCTGGCGGGGCTTCAGCGCCAGCTGGACGCCTTCGGCGTGGTGATCCTGGGCGTGTGCACCGCCTGCGGCGGCGGGGTCATCCGGGACCTGACCCTGGGCATCACCCCGCCGGTGATGTTCTGCCAGCCGGTGTATGCCCTGGTGGCCATGGGGGTGTCGGCCCTGGTGTTCCTGCCGGCGGTGCGGCACCTGCTGGCGGTGGAGAGCCGGGCCTATGAGCTGGTGATGCTGTGGCTGGACTCCATCGGTCTGGGGCTGTTCACGGTGGTGGGCGTTCAGTGCGCCTTTCAGCAGGCCCAGGACTATAACCTGTTTCTGCTGGTGTTCGTGGGCGTCATCACCGGCGTAGGCGGCGGTGTGCTGCGGGACGTGCTGTCCAATCAGAAGCCCTATATCTTTGTCAAGCATTTTTACGCCTGCCCCACCCTGATCGGGGCCCTGCTGTGCGCCCTGTGCTGGCGGCATCTGGGGGATATCCCCTCCATGCTGCTGGGGGCGGCGGTGATCCTGGTGCTGCGGCTGTGCGCGGCCCACTTCCGCTGGGGCCTGCCCCACGCGGCGGACCTTCCGGAATGAATGGGTGGCGGCCGCAGGGGCCGACGTCCCCGGCGGGCCGCGTTTACCCCGGCGGGTTTGGGCGGGATATACCGAATTTCATATGCACCTGCCGCGGCTGCGGCAGGTTTTTTTCGGCCTTGCTGCCAAGTAACTTGAGAACGACGCTACTATAGCACAAGAATCTTGTTATGTCAATCCTAAATTAACAAGATTCTTGTTAAAACTATTGACAAGAACCAACAAATGTGGTACGCTATCGACAGCATGGGGCGAACCCCGTCGAAGGAGGGCGAAAGCATGAGCTTTGGCGAACAGCTGCGCAAGCGCCGGGAGGAGCTGGGCATCTCCCGGGTGGAGTTGGCAGGCCGGTTGGGAATTTCCCGGTCGGCGGTGGGAAACTATGAAACCGGCGTCAGCGCGCCCAAGGAGGAGGTGCTGCTGCGGCTGTTTGACGCCCTGGGGGTGGACCCCAACTATCTGTACCGGGACGCCTACCGTGCCCACGGCGGCATCCGGTCCGACGAGGAGCAGGCCCTGCTGGAGGGATACCGCCGGCTGAGCCTGGCGGGCCGGCAGACGGTCCACACCATGGTCCGGGCCCTGGAGGACCTGCAGCAGGAGTCGGAGCGCCTTCAGCCCCGGCAGGACCCCCGCACCATCCCCCTGTATGCCAGTCCCGCCGCCGCCGGATATGCCGCCCCGGTGTTCAACGAGGACTATGAGACCATTCCCGTTACCGGCCAGGTGCCCCGGGGAGCGGAGTTGGCGGTGCGGATCCAGGGGGACTCCATGGAGCCGTATATCCACGACGGCGGCGTGGTGTATGTGAACCACGACCCCCTGCACAACGGCGACGTGGGCATTTTCTGCGTGGACGGCGACATGGTGTGCAAGCAGTATTACCGGGACCCCCTGGGCATGGTGTATCTGTTCAGCCTGAACCGCCGCCGGTCCGACGCCGACGTACTGCTGCCCCCCAGCAGCGGACGGTCCCTGACCTGCTTCGGCCGGGTCATGCTCCATGGCCTGCCTCTGCCCCAATGATTTTTTCGGTGATTTTGACAAAATATTGCAATTTGATTTGACTTTCTGCATAAAGGCTCTTACAATAAAAGCCGCTCTCTGACCGGAGGGCGGCTTTTATTGTGATCGTAAAGGTGGAGCGTTATGAAAATCTTGCTGCAAGTTGCATTGGTATTCGGCATTTACTGGGTCAGCCAGGGCATCGAGGCCATTCTGCCGGTGGCCTTCCCGGCCAGCGTCATCAGCCTGCTTTTGCTGCTGGTCCTGCTGCTGACGGGGATCGTGAAGGTGGACCATGTGCGGGAGAAGTCCGACTTCCTGCTGGGGAACCTGGGCTTCTTCTTTATCCCGGTGTCCGTCAGCATCATCAGCTATGTGGACCTGATCTGGCAGAACGCGGCGGCGTTTCTGACGGTGTGCGTGGTGTCCATGGTGCTGACCTATGGGGCCACGGTCTGGGCCGTGCATCTGACCCGGAGACTGATGGAACGGGGAGGGAAGCGGAAATGAAGGATCTGACGGCGCAGCCGTATTTCGGCGTTATGCTGACGGTGGTGGCCTATTGGCTGGGGATGAAGGTCCAGAAAAAGACCCGCCTGGCCATCTGCAACGGCATGCTTATCGCGGTACTGCTGGTGATCGCGGTGCTTCTGGTGTTCCATATCCCCTATGAAAGCTACTGGCAGGGCGGGGAGCTCATTAACCTGTTCCTGGGTCCGGCCACGGCCTGCATGGCGGTGACCATCTATTCCCAGCGGAAGCTGCTGGCAAAGCACTGGCTGCCGGTGCTGGTGGGCTGCGTGGTGGGCGTGGTCACGGCCATGGGCAGCATCCTGGTGCTGTGCCGCCTGTTGGGCCTGGACCGGGCCATGACCATGTCCCTGCTGCCAAAATCCGTCACCATGCCCATTGCCACGGTGGTGGCCCAGGGCCACGGCGGCACTGTGGCCGTTACCGTGGCGGCGGTGGTGGTCACCGGCATGCTGGGGAACCTGTGCGCCCCGCTGCTGGTGAAGCTGTTCCGGGTGAAGGACCCCATGGCCGTGGGCCTGGGCATCGGCGCGTGCAGCCACGCCATGGGCACCGCCAAGGCCCTGGAGCTGGGGGAAACCGAGGGGGCCATGAGCGGCCTGGCCATCGGCCTGTGCGGCATCCTCACCACGGTGCTGGCGCTGCTGGCGGATTTCTTTGTTATATAATGGTATGTTTCCGGGGGCTGCGGCCCGCCGGGAAACCGGCGGCTTTTTGTGTTGACATTTCCCCGCCGGGCAGATACAATAAGAGTTCAGGGATAATAATCCGTTAAAACGATGAAAATAAAGGACTGAGAGAAATTATGGCAAAAGACCAGAGAAATGTGGAAGCCATCACTCCCATGGAGGTGGACTTCGCCAAGTGGTATACCGACATCTGCCTGAAGGCGGAGCTGGTGGACTATGCGTCCGTGAAGGGCTTCATGATCCTGCGGCCCTATGGCTACGCCATCTGGGAGAATATCCAGCGCATTATGGACGGTATGTTCAAGAAAACCGGCCATGTCAACGTGGCCATGCCCGTTCTGATCCCCGAGAGCCTGCTGAAAAAGGAGGGGGAGCTGGTAGAGGGCTTCGCCCCGGAGGTGGCCTGGGTCACCATGGGCGGCAGCGAGAAGCTGGAGGAGCGCCTGGCCTTCCGCCCCACCTCCGAGACCATGTTCTGCGACCACTGGCACAACGTGCTGCAGAGCTATCGGGAGCTGCCCATGCTGTATAACCAGTGGTGCTCCGTCATCCGCTGGGAAAAGACCACCCGGCCCTTCCTGCGGTCCCGGGAGTTCTGGTGGCAGGAGGGCCACACCATCCACGAGACCGCCGAAGAGGCCATTGCCGAAACCGAGCAGCAGCTCAACTGCTATGCCGACTTCTGCCGGGACGCCCTGGCTATGCCTGTGGTCAAGGGCCGCAAGACCGACAAGGAGAAGTTCGCCGGGGCCGAGGCCACCTATACCATCGAGGCCATGATGAAGGACCGCAAGGCCCTGCAGTCCGGCACCAGCCACTATTTCGGCGACAAGTTCTCCCGGGCCTACGACGTGACCTTCACCGGCCGGGACAACAAGCTGCAGTACCCCTTCCAGACCAGCTGGGGCTCCACTACCCGCCTCATCGGCGCGTGCATCATGACCCATTCCGACAACAACGGCCTGGTGCTGCCCCCGGCGGTGGCCCCCATCCAGGTGGCGGTGGTGCCCATCGCCCAGCACAAGCCCGGCGTTCTGGATGCTGCCAACGCGCTGAAATCCCGGCTGGAGGCCCTGGACCTGCGGGTGAAGCTGGACGACAGCGACCAGTCCCCCGGCTGGAAGTTCGCCCAGTACGAGATGAAGGGCGTGCCCCTGCGGGTGGAGATCGGCCCCAAGGACATGGAGAAGCAGCAGTGCTGCATGGCCCGGCGGGACACCGGCGAAAAGACCTTCGTGCCTCTGTCCGACCTGGAGTCCGCCGTGCAGCAGCTGCTGCGGGACGTCCACGACAATCTGTATGCCATGGCCGAGAAGAACCTGGAGGACAACACCTTCGACCTGACCACCTGGGAGGAGGTCCGGGATATGGCCCAGGGCCGCGGCGGCTTCGCCCGCACCAAGTGGTGCGGCAGCCTGGAGTGCGAGCTGGCCATGAAGGAAAAGGCCGGCGTGTCCAGCCGCTGCATGCCCCTGAAGCAGTCCGGCACCGTGGGCAAGTGCCCCGTGTGCGGCAAGGAATGCACCACCGATATCTACTGGGGCGTGGCGTATTGATGATGCCCTTGTCGGCATGAACAAAAACCGCCAAAAAATTTCGTGAAAATAATAGAAAAAGTCCCTTGACAAAAGGGGCTTTTTTTATTATGATATACCGGTACGCGTGCGATGGGTGGTATACACCCGGAGGCGTTTACACTGCGATGAACCGGGAGATTGCGGCCCATGGCCGGTAACTTCCGGGGAGTATGTCCGATCATCGGGCGGCTGAGAAGATTCTGCACGTCAGCGTAGATCGCTGCGCCAGAAGGGCACCGGCCGGATTCAGCCGGTGTTTCTTATGAGCCGGAATGATACGCACGGAACGGCGTATAAGAAAATTCTCGCCGTACGGCAGTTGGTCACGCAATCAAAAACCGTACGAAGTAATGGAGGAACACACCAAATGGCAAAAGAAATGATTCGCATTCGTCTGAAGGCCTATGACCACCAGGTCATCGACCAGAGCGCAGAGAAGATCGTCGAGACCGCCAAGCGCACCGGCGCCACCGTGTCCGGCCCCATCCCTCTGCCCACCAAGAAGGAGATCGTCACCATTCTGCGGGCTACCCACAAGTATAAGGACAGCCGCGAGCAGTTTGAGCGCCGCACCCACAAGCGCCTGATCGACATCACCAACTCCACCCCCAAGACCGTGGAGGCCCTGATGGCTCTGGATCTGCCCGCCGGTGTGGAGATCGAGATCAAGCTGTAAACGCATCTCCCTCATTTAATTACCCCCCCGCCGGGAGGAACCCGGCAAAGCAAATTTGCTTGCTGCCCAGCCATCCGCTGACTTGCGTAAGGCGGATGGGGGTTACGTCGGCAGAGCAAGCGGTCCGACCCCAATGCGGACTGAATCTATGCCGACCAATAACCTTTAAGGAGGATCATACATGAAAGCAATCATCGGCAAGAAGGTTGGCATGTCTCAGATCTTCGACGAAAACGGCAAGGTGATCCCCGTCACCGTAATCGAGGCGGGTCCCTGCGTGGTCGTTCAGAAGAAGACTGCCGAAAAGGACGGCTACAACGCCGTTCAGCTGGGCTATGAGGACATTCCCGAGCGGAAGCTCACCAAGCCCGAAATGGGCCACCTGAACAAGGCTGGCGTGGCCCCCAAGAAATACCTGCGCGAGTTCGACCTGGAGAACGCCGCTGAGCTCAACGCCGGCGACATCATCAAGGCCGACACCTTCAAGAAGGGCGACTTCGTGGACGTGACCGGCACCACCAAGGGCCACGGCTACCAGGGCGTCATCAAGCGCTGGGGCGCCCAGCGCACCCCCATGAGCCACGGCGGCGGCCCCGTCCATCGTCATGCCGGTTCCATGGGCTCCACCACCGATCCCTCCCGCATCTTCAAGGGTAAGATCGGCGCTGGCCAGATGGGCTGCGATCAGGTCACCATCCAGAACCTGGATGTGGTCAAGGTCGATCCCGAGCTGAACCTCATCGCTGTTCGCGGCGCCGTTCCCGGCCCCAAGGGCGGCCTGGTCCTCATCAAGACCACCGTCAAGGTCCACCGCGTCAAGAACGTCGAGTCCGGCATCAGCAACAACCCGCAGAAGGCTTCCGGCCGTAATCCCCAGAAGGCTTCCGCCCGTAACAAATAAGGAAAGGAGTGCTTGAAATGTCTACTATCAAAGTGTTGAACATGGCCGGCGCAGAAGTCGGCACTGTTGAACTGTGCGACAGCATCTTCGGCATCGCGCCCAATCAGGCCGTCGTGCACGAAGTGGTGAAGAACCACCTGGCCAACTGCAGACAGGGCACTCAGAGCGCTCTGACCCGTGCAGAGGTCTCCGGCGGCGGCAAGAAGCCCTGGCGTCAGAAGGGCACCGGTCACGCCCGCCAGGGCAGCACCCGTGCTCCCCAGTGGACCCACGGCGGCATCGTGTTTGCCCCCAAGCCCCGCAGCTATTCTTACGTCCTGAACAAGAAGGTCAAGAGACTGGCGATGAAGTCCGCCCTGTCCGCCAAGGCGGCCGCCGGCGAGATCATCGTCGTTGACTCCATCAAGATGGACGCCATCAAGACCAAGGACTTCCGCGCGTTCCTGTCCGCCGTGAAGGCCGACGGCAAATCCCTGGTGGTTACCTCCGCCAAGGACGAGATCGTCATCAAGAGCGCCCGCAATATCCCCGGCGTCGAGACCGCCATGGCCGGCCTCATCAATGTCTATGACATTCTGAAGGCCAAGTACCTGGTCCTCGACAAGGAAGCCCTTGCAGTAATCCAGGAGGTGTTTGCGTAATGGCTAACGTATACGACATCATCATCCGCCCCATCATCACCGAGCGCTCCATGGAGGCCACCGCTGACAAGAAGTACGTCTTTGAAGTGGCTCCCACCGCCGGCAAGATCGAGATCAAGAACGCCGTGGAGCAGATCTTCGGCGTGAAGGTGGCTAAGGTCAACACCATCAACTACGATGGCAAGACCAAGCGCGTCGGCGCCGGCCGTCCCGGCGCCCGCAAGAGCTGGAAGAAGGCCTATGTCCAGCTGACCCAGGATTCCAAGACCATCGAGTTCTTCGAGGGTATGGTATAAGAAAAGGAAGGAGTGTAAGAAATGTCTATCAAAACCTTTAAGCCGACCACCCCTTCCCGCCGTCATATGACTGTTTCCGGCTTCGACGGCATTGACAAGCACGCCAAGCCCGAAGCCAGCCTGACGGAAGTCCTGAAGAAGAACGCTGGTCGCAACAGCTATGGTCACATCACCGTCCGCCATCGCGGCGGCGGCGAGAAGCGGAAGTACCGCATCATCGACTTCAAGCGCGACAAGGTGGATATGGAAGCCACTGTCCTGCGCCTGGAGTATGACCCCAACCGCAGCGCCAACATTGCCCTGGTGCAGTATGAGGACGGCGAGAAGCGCTACATCATCGCCCCTGTGGGTCTGACCGCAGGCGACAAGGTGCTCTCCTCCGCCGCTGCCGATATCAAGCCCGGCAACTGCCTGCCCATCGCCAACATTCCCGTGGGTACCGTGATCCACAACGTGGAGATGCACCCCGGCAAGGGCGCCCAGCTGGTGCGCTCCGCCGGCGCCTATGCCCAGCTGATGGCCAAGGACGGCGACAACGCCCAGATCCGTATGCCCTCCGGTGAGGTCCGCATCATCCGCACCAACTGCACCGCCTGCATCGGCCAGGTGGGCAACCTGGAGCATGAGAACGTCCAGATCGGTAAGGCCGGCCGCAAGCGTCACATGGGCTGGCGTCCCACCGTTCGCGGTTCCGTCATGAACCCCTGCGACCACCCCCACGGCGGTGGTGAGGGCAAGTCCCCTGTGGGCCGCCCCGGTCCTGTCACCCCTTGGGGCAAGCCCGCCCTGGGTTACAAGACCCGCAAGACCAAGAACCGCAACGACAAGTTCATTGTCAAGCGTCGTAATGTGAAGTAAGGGAGGCAAAGAAATATGAGCAGATCTATTAAAAAAGGCCCGTATGTTGCCCCTGAGCTGCTGAAGCGGGTTGAAGAAATGAACAAGACCGGCGAGAAGAACGTGCTGAAGACCTGGAGCCGCAGCTCCACCATCTTCCCCGCCTTCGTCGGCCACACCATCGCAGTCCACGACGGCCGCCGTCATGTGCCTGTCTATATCCAGGAGGATATGGTCGGTCACAAGCTGGGTGAGTTCGCTCCCACCCGCACCTTCCGCGGCCACGCCAAGTCTAAGTAAGGAGGATGCACTGAACAATGGAAGCTAAAGCTTATTTGAGATATGTCCGCATCTCTCCCCGCAAGATCCAGATCGTCTGCGATCTGATCCGCGGCAAGGACGTGCAGACTGCCATGGCCATCCTGATGCAGACCCCCAAGGCTGCCTCCGAGCCCCTGATGAAGCTCCTCAAGAGCGCCTGCGCCAATGCGGAGAACAACTTCAGCATGGACCCCGAGAAGCTGGTGGTCACCCAGGTGTTCGCCACCCCCGGCCCCATCCTCAAGCGGATGATGCCCCGCGCTCAGGGCCGCGCCTATCGCATCAATAAGAGAACCTCTCACGTGACGCTGGCCGTCGCTGAGAAGAACTGAAGGGAGGAGACAGTTTATGGGACAGAAAGTTAATCCCCACGGCTTCCGCGTGGGCGTCATCAAAGACTGGGATTCCCGTTGGTATGCCAGCAATGAGAAGGTGGGCGACCTGCTGGTCGAGGATCACAAGATCCGCGTCTACCTGAAGAAGCTCCTGTATGCTGCCGGTGTCTCCAAGATCGAGATCGAGCGCAGCAACGAGGTCGTCACCGTTTACCTGCATGTGGCCCGCCCCGGCGTGGTCATCGGCAAGGGCGGCGAGCAGATCGAGCAGTACCGCAAGGACGTTGAGAAGCTCATCGGCAAGACCGTAAAGCTGAACATCGTCGAGGTCCGCAACCCCGATATGGATGCGCAGCTGGTGGCCGAGAACATCGCCGCTCAGCTGGAGAAGCGTATTTCTCACCGCCGCGCCATGAAGAATGCCATGGGCCGCGCCATGCGCGCCGGCGCCAAGGGCATCAAGTGCAACTGCTCCGGTCGTCTGGGCGGCCGCGAGATCGCCGGTTCCGAGCACTATCACGAGGGCACCATCCCCCTGCAGACCCTGCGCGCCGACATCGACTATGGCTTCGCTGAGGCTGCTACCACCTTCGGCCGCATCGGCGTGAAGGTCTGGATCTATAAGGGCGAGATCCTGTCCCAGGCCCTGCGGACCACCCCCCGCACCCTGGACACCAGCAAGCCCTATCAGGAGCGCCGTGAGCGCCGCGGCCGCCGTGACGGCGACCGCCGCGGTGGTTTCCGCCGCGATGGCCAGAACGGTGGCTTCAACCGTGACCGCCGGGACGGCAACCGTCCCCAGGGCGGCTTCCGCAAGCCCGCAGAAAAGAAAGAAGGAGGCGCTCAGTAATGCTTCTGCCCAAGAGAGTTAAGTACCGCAGAGTACACCGTGGCCGCCTCACCGGCAAGGCCATGAGAGGCAACAAGGTCACCTACGGTGAGTTTGGCCTCGTCGCTGTGGAGCCCGCGTGGATCACCAGCAACCAGATCGAAGCAGCCCGTATCGCCATGACCCGCTATACCAAGCGCGGCGGTCAGGTCTGGATCAAGATCTTCCCCGATAAGCCCGTCACCGAGAAGCCGGCCGAGACCCGTATGGGCTCCGGTAAGGGCTCTCCCGAGTACTGGGTCGCAGTTGTTAAGCCCGGCCGTGTCATGTTTGAGATCGCCGGTGTTCCCGAAGAGGTCGCCCGTGAGGCCCTGCGTCTGGCCAGCCACAAGCTGCCCATCAAGACGAAGATCGTCAAGCGCGAGGATCTCGAAGCACAGGAAGTAGGTGAATGAGATGAAGGCAACTGAAGTACGTGCAATGAGCGTGGAGCAGCTCAACGAGAAGCTGACCTCCCTGAAGAAGGATCTGTTCTTCCTGCGTATGCAGCACGCCACCAATCAGCTGGACAATCCTCTCAAGATCGCTGAAACCAAGCGTGATATTGCCCGCGTCAAGACCGTTATCCGTGAAAAGGAGGAGAAGTAACATGGAAGAGAAGAGAATTTCCTCCCGCAAGGTCCGCGTCGGTAAGGTCGTTTCCGACAAGATGGACAAGACCGTCGTGGTCGCCATCGAGGACCGTGTCGCTCATCCTCTGTATAAGAAGATCGTTGGCCGCACCTATAAGCTGAAGGCCCACGACGAGGAGAACGCCTGCGGCGTAGGTGATATTGTCAAGGTGATGGAGACCCGCCCCCTGTCCAAGGACAAGCGCTGGCGCGTGGTCGAGATCGTCGAGAAGGCGAAGTAAGGAGGTAGCCGAGTATGATTCAGTCAGAGTCTTATCTGAAGGTTGCCGATAATACCGGCGCCAAGGAGATCAAGTGCATCCGCGTCCTGGGCGGTTCCAAGCGCAAGTACGGCAACATCGGCGATGTGATCGTCGCCTCCGTGCGCAAGAGCACCCCCGGCGGCCAGGTGAAGAAGGGCGAAGTGGTCAAGGCCGTTATCGTCCGCAGCGCCAAGGGCGTCCGTCGTGCCGACGGCACCTATGTCCGTTTCGACGACAATGCCGCCGTCCTCATTAAGGACGACAAAAACCCCAGAGGTACCCGTATCTTTGGGCCCGTTGCTCGTGAGCTGCGCGACAAGGATTACATGAAGATCCTGTCCCTCGCTCCCGAAGTTGTTTGATGGAGGGGCCAGAGAAATGAATAGTCTGAAGATCAAGAAGAATGACACCGTTGTCATCCTGTCCGGCAAGGACCGCGGCAAGCAGGGTAAGGTGCTGGGCACCGTCCCCAGCGAGGGCAAGGTCGTTGTGGAAGGCTGCAACATGGTCACCTGCCACATCAAGCCCCGCCGTCAGGGCGAGGAGGGCGGCATCGTCAAGCGCGAGGCCGCTATCTACGCCAGCAAGGTCCAGGTGGTCTGCCCCAAGTGCGGCAAGAACACCCGCGTGGGCTATGAGCTGAAGGATGGCAAGAAAGTCCGCACCTGCAAGAAGTGCGGCGCAGAACTGTGAGAAAGGAGAGCGTAAAAAATGGCACGTCTGAAAGTTAAGTATACCGAAGAAGTGGCTCCCGCTCTCTTCAAGAAGTTCGGTTACAAGAGCACCATGCAGATCCCCAAGATCGAGAAGGTGGTCCTGAACGTCGGCTGCGGCGAGGCCCGCGAGAACCCCAAGGTTCTGGACGCCGTCGTCAGCCAGCTGTCCCAGATCACCGGCCAGAAGGCCATCATCACCATCGCCAAGAAGTCCGTGGCTAACTTCAAGCTGCGTGAGGGCATGCCCGTCGGCGCCAAGGTCACCCTGCGGGGCGACAAGATGTGGGAGTTCCTGGATCGTCTGTTCAACGTGGCTCTGCCCCGTGTCCGCGACTTCCGCGGCATCAGCGCCAACGCCTTCGACGGCCGCGGCAACTATGCCCTGGGCATCAAGGAGCAGCTGATCTTCCCCGAGATCGAGTACGACAAGATCGACAAGATCCGCGGTATGGATATCGTCATCTGCACCACCGCTCAGACCGATGAAGAAGCACGCGAGCTGCTGACCCTGGTCGGCGCTCCCTTTGAACGCTGATTAGGAGGAGAAACACCATGGCAAAGAAGTCTATGATCCTGAAGCAGCAGGCTCCCGCGAAGTTCTCCACCCGTAAGTACAACCGCTGCAAGCTGTGCGGCCGTCCCCACGCCTATCTGCGTGACTACGGCGTCTGCCGTGTCTGCTTCCGCACGCTGGCTTACAAGGGCGAGATTCCCGGCGTCCGCAAGGCTTCCTGGTAAAATTTTTCCGCCATACTTCGTTGAAGCTCCTTGCTGTACACAAAGTACAGCGGCGTCGCTTCGCCTCGTCTGGCGAAAAAATTCCAACCTTTGTCCTCATACATCGCTGAAGCTCCTTGCTGTACACAAAGTACAGCGGCGCCTGAACGCCTCGTCTGAGAACAAAATCCGCATTTTTCCGCCATACTTCGTTGGCCCGGCCCGGCATACACAAAGTACGTCGTCGCTTCGCCTCGTCTGGCGAAAAAATCCAATCAACAAGTGCCTGCGAGCGCTCCGTGCGCTCTGGCAATATAGGATGGCGAAAGGTCACTGGTAATTAAACATCGCTGGTCATCGGACGGTGCCTAAATTATCAGTGATACCTCGCTGCCTCAACAGGGGCGACCCTGTAACTCTAAATTAGGAGGAAACATTTATGCACATCACTGATCCTGTTGCTGATATGCTGACCCGTATCCGCAACGCCAACAACGCCAAGCATGAGACCGTTGACGTTCCTGCCTCCAACATGAAGAAGAGCATCGCTCAGATTCTGCTGGATGAGGGCTATATCAAGGCCTTCCAGGTCGTCGAAGACGGCACCCAGGGCGTGATCCGCATCACTCTGAAGTACAATGCCGGCAAGGAGAAGGTTATCTCCGGTCTGCGCCGCGTGTCCAAGCCCGGTCTGCGGGTGTATGTGGGCGCCGACGAGTTGCCCCGCGTTCTGCGCGGCCTGGGCATTGCCATCGTATCCACTTCTAAGGGCGTCATGACCGACAAGGCTGCTCGCGCGGCTCACGTCGGCGGCGAAGTCCTTGCGTTTGTTTGGTAAGGAGGGTATTGAACAATGTCGAGAATTGGTAGAATGCCCATTACCGTCCCCGCCGGTGTGGAAGTCACCATCGCGGAGAACAACGTCGTTACCGTCAAGGGCCCCAAGGGCACTCTGACTCAGGCTCTGCGCCCGGAGATGATTCTGGAGCAGGACGGCAGCGTCATCCACGTCAAGCGCCCCTCTGACGACAAGCTGCACTGCGCTCTGCACGGCATGACCCGCGCTCTGCTGCACAACATGGTCGTCGGCGTCAGCGAAGGCTTCAAGAAGGAACTGGAGATCAACGGCGTCGGTTACCGCGCCGCCAAGGAAGGGAAGAACCTGGTCATGAACCTGGGCTATTCCCACCAGGTCATCGTTCCCGAGATCGACGGCATCACCATTGATGTCCCCTCTGCCAACAAGGTGGTCATTTCCGGCCCCGACAAGCAGAAGGTGGGCCAGTTCGCGGCGGAAGTCCGCGAGAAGCGTCCTCCCGAGCCTTATAAGGGCAAGGGCATCAAGTATGTCGACGAAGTCATCCGCCGCAAGGTCGGTAAGACCGGCGCCAAGAAGTAAGGAGGTGTGCCGTTATGATTAAAAGACCCAATACCAACGCTCAGCGTCAGAAGCGCCATAAGAGAGTCCGCTCCAAGGTGTTCGGCACTACCCAGCGTCCTCGTCTGAACGTGTTCCGCAGCGAAAAGAATATCTATGCCCAGATCATCGACGATGTGGCCGGCAACACCCTGGTCTCCGCTTCCTCCCTGGATAAGGAGATCGAGGGCAACGGCGGCAACAAGACCGCGGCCCGCGCCGTGGGCAAGCTGGTGGCTGAGCGCGCCAAGGCCAAGGGCATCGACACCGTGGTGTTCGATCGCGGCGGCTATCTGTATCACGGCCGCGTGGCCGAGCTGGCTGAAGGCGCCCGCGAGGGCGGCCTGGAATTCTGAGAGAGGAGGAACACTGACAAATGGCAAGATTTGAAAGAGAACCCAGCGAGTTCATCGAAAAAGTCGTCTGCACCAACCGTGTATCCAAGACGGTCAAGGGCGGCCGCGTCATGAAGTTCTCCGCTCTGATGGTCGTCGGCGACGGCAAGGGCAAGGTCGGTTTCGGCCTTGGCAAGGCCGCTGAAGTGCCCGAGGCGATCCGCAAGGGCATCGAGGACGCCAAGAAGAACATGATCACCATCTCCCTGTCCGGCAGCACCATTCCTCACGAGATCATCGGCGAGAAGGGTGCCGGCCGCGTGCTGATGAAGCCCGCCGCCCCCGGTACCGGCGTGATCGCCGGTGGTCCTGTGCGTATCATCATGGAAGCTGCCGGCGTGAAGGACATCCGTACCAAGTGCCTGCGCTCCAACACCGCCGTCAACGTTGTCGCCGCCACCTTCGAGGGCCTGAAGGCCCTGCGCACCCCGGAAGAGGTCGCCCGCACCCGCGGCAAGAGCGTCGACGAGATCGTGGGCTAAGGAGGCGTGAACAATGGCTAATCTGAACATCAAGCTCGTCAAGAGCCTTAACGGCAGACTGGAAAAGCACATTGCCACTGCCAAGTCCATGGGCCTGCGGAAGATCGGTGACACCACCGTTCAGCCCGACAACGCCCAGACCCGGGGCAAGATCGCCAAGATCGGCTATCTGCTCCAGGTCACCGAAGTAGAATAAAGGAGGTGCGAGAGGATGAAACTCAACGAACTGTCTCCCGCCACTGGCTCCGTCAAGGAAGCTTACCGCAAGGGCCGCGGCGCCGGCTCCGGTAACGGCAAGACTGCCGGCCGCGGCCATAAGGGCCAGAAGGCCCGCTCCGGCGGCGGTACCCGCATCGGGTTCGAAGGCGGCCAGATGCCTCTGGCACGCCGTATCCCCAAGCGTGGCTTCAACAACATTTTCGCCAAACCCCTGGAGATCATCAACCTGACCGCTCTCAACAAGTTTGAGGACGGCGACATCGTCACCGCAGAGGCCCTGCTTGCCAAGGGAATCCTGAGCAAGTGTGAATACGGCTACAAGGTTCTGGGTAACGGCAATGTTACCAAGAAGGTGACCGTACAGGCCGCTGCTTTCTCCCAGTCTGCCAAGGATGCAATCGAGGCTGCTGGAGGAAAGGCAGAGGTGATCTAAGTTGATCCAGACCATCAAGAAGGCTTGGGGCATCCCCGAGCTGCGCAAAAAGATCGTCTTTACCGCGCTGATCCTGCTGATCTTCCGGATCGGCAACGCCATCCCCGTCCCCTATGTGGACACCGGCCTGCTGGGCACCTATATCAACCAGCTGAGCACCACCGTGCTGAGCCTGTATAACGTGATGTCCGGCGGCGCCTTCGCCCAGGCCACCATCTTCGCCCTGGGTGTCCAGCCCTATATCAACAGCTCCATCATCATCCAGCTGCTGACCATCGCCATTCCCTCCCTGGGCCGCATGGCGCAGGAGGGCGGCGAGGAAGGCAAGAAGAAGATCCAGTCCATCACCCGGTATGCCACCGTGGCCATCGCCATCATCCAGGGTGTCGGCTACTTCTTCCTGATGAAGAACTACGGCATTCTCACCAGCACGTCTGTGTGGGCCGCCCTGGTCATCATCGTGTCCTTCATTGCGGGCTCCTCCTTCGTGATGTGGATGGGCGAGCAGATCACCGAGTTCGGTATCGGCAACGGCATCTCCATCATCCTGTTCGCGGGCATCCTGTCCCGCGTTCCCACCATGGTGTCCCAGATGGTCGGGGGTATGCGGGCTGGTTCCCTGAAATGGTGGATGGTCCTGCTGGTCATCGTGGGCATCCTGCTGCTGATCGTGCTGATCACCTGGGTCAACGGCGCCGAGCGCCGGATCCCCGTGCAGTACGCCAAGCGCCAGGTGGGCCGCAAGATGTACGGCGGCCAGTCCTCCACCCTTCCCATGAAGGTGAACATGTCCGGCGTCCTGCCCATCATCTTCGCGCAGTCCATCGCCATGATCCCCTCCACCATCGCCGCTTTCTGCAAGCAGCCGAAGGAGGGCACCTTCTGGTATGGCTTCCTGAACGCCATCGACACCAAGTCTGTGCTGTACATGATCTTCTATTTCCTGATGATCATCGCTTTCAGCTACTTCTACGCCACCATCCAGTTCAACCCCGTGGAGATCTCCAACAACCTGAAGAAGAACGGCGGCTTCATTCCCGGCTTCCGCCCGGGCAATCCCACCGCTGCGTTCATTCAGAAGGTCCTCAATAAGGTCACGCTCTTCGGCGCCGTGTATCTGGGTATCGTGGCCATTCTGCCTCTGATCATTGGCAAGATCGTCAATGTCGCGGCTCTGTCCATCGGCGGCACCTCCGTCATCATCGTTGTGGGTGTGGCGCTGGAGACCGTCCAGGCTCTGGAGTCCCAGATGCTGATGCGTCAGTATAAGGGCTTCCTGGAATAATCGAGGTGTGCAATATGAAACTGATCCTTTTAGGCGCTCCGGGTGCCGGGAAGGGCACTCAGGCTGACATTCTCAAGAAAAAGCTCAATGTGCCCACCATTTCCACCGGCAACATCCTCCGTGCCGCCGTCAAAAACGGTACGCCCACGGGCCTTCGTGCCAAGGAGTACATGGACGCCGGCCGCCTGGTGCCCGATGAAGTCATCATCGGCATCATCCAGGAGCGTCTGCAGGAGTCCGACTGTGCCAACGGCTACATTCTGGACGGGGTGCCCCGCACCATCGCCCAGGCCGAGGCCATGGAACAGGCCGGCATCAGCTTCGACGCCGTGGTGGCCATCGAGATCCCCGATGAAAAGATCGTGGCTCGTATGGGTGGCCGCCGTGTCTGCGAGAGCTGCGGCGCCAGCTATCACATCGTGAACATCCCTCCCAAGACCGAGGGCGTGTGCGACGTGTGCGGCGGCAAGCTCGTGCAGCGCAAGGATGATAACCCCGAGACGGTCCGTGACCGGCTGGCGGTTTATCATAAAGAGACAGAGCCCCTGAAGGGTTTCTACGAGGCCCGTGGGATTCTGAAAACTGTGGAGGACCAGCCCACCGTGGCTGGGACCACGCAGGCGATCCTGCGTGAATTGGGAGTGACCGAATGATCACGCTGAAATCCGCGCACGAGATCGAACTGATGCGCCGGGCGGGAAAGATTACCGCGGCTGCCCGTGCTGTGGCACGGGATATGGTAAAACCCGGCGTAACAACCCAACAAATTGACAAGGCAGTCTATAAGTTCATCACCGAGCAGGGAGCGACCCCGTCGTTCCTGCACTACAACGGCTATCCGGCCAGCGTGTGCGTCTCCGTCAACGATGAGATCATCCACGGCATTCCCGGCAAGCGGGTGCTGCAGGAGGGCGACATCGTCAGCGTGGACGTGGGCGCGTTCATCGGCGGCTTCCATGGCGACTGCGCCGGCACCTACCCCTGCG
>ERZ809074.9-NODE-9-length-283410-cov-17.334820_pt1 | contig 283410 bp, 230 predicted proteins | sample MGYA00520795_ERZ809074 | MGnify/ENA primary metagenome ERZ809074 (study PRJEB31570, sample SAMEA3212989) | Homo sapiens | biome: human-gut; feature: human gut; material: fecal | place: Sweden | collected 2011 ... | reverse complement strand
GCATAACGTGCTAAACGGGGAGTAGGTAGTCTCGGAAACAGCACAAAGACATACGTGGAATTTTCAAATCATTTATAAATAATTGATAGCTATTTTATCAAGCCTCAAATTGAATCGGGATTTGTGAATGTCGAAATATTTTCTCTAACTTTGTATTATAAAGAAAAAGGCCGCGTGGGTTCAAATCAAACTGACATACGATTTTTGGGCGACGACTTCAACCGTTATTACCAAAGGTGTGTCTTGTTTGCGAAATCTTATACTTATGATTCTGCCCAGGCTGAATGTATGGCCGCTGAAGCCATGGCCGTTCTGTGGGAAAAGATGGCTGCCGGTGAACAGGTCGAGTTCGTGCTTCCGTTTTTGTTTTCGGTCATCCGCAACAAAGCGCTTCACTATTTGAGGCGCGAGAGCCTGAAATATCAGATACACGGAAGCATCGGATCGGATGCTTCCCGGGAAATACAGTTCCGAATCAATACGCTCGAAGCATGCGACCCGCATGCGCTTTATGCCGAGGATGTGCAAACCATTCTGCACAAATCGCTGGATGCGCTGGGAAGGCAGACCCGCCGCGTTTTCATGCTCAGCCGGTTCGATGGAATGTCTAACCGGCAGATAGCTCAGGAACTCGGCATCAGCGAAAAGAGCGTGGAGTACCATGTTACCAAGGCGCTGAAACAACTTCGCACCGACCTGAAGGACTACCTGCCGCTCATCTATCTTTTTCTGGGGATTTAACCACCCTTCAATACATTCGTTTTTTGCGGGTTAACGTGTCTGCGGTGCATTTGCCGCAGTTGTCGCCCGGCTTTTTATTTCAGCAATCGGCCGAAAAATATTATTTTTCGTTTAGGGTTTCCCGATTCTCGGGGAACTAATATATACATGCGCATATTTCATTTTTATGAAAAAGAATTTTAATCTGATCGGAAAATATCTGCGGGGAGATGCCTCCTTGGAGGAACGTATCCAAGTGATGAAATGGGCTGAAGGGAATGATACGCAGCGCGATGAATTCAATGCATTGCGGCGGATCTACGATGCCACACTACTCATGGATGATGACATTGCAATGTCGAAGCGCCGGACAGGACTCCGCCGTTACTGGAAGTGGCTTGCAGCAGCGGCAGTCGTTGCTTTCGTTGCAGGCATCTCTTATCTCCCCGAAAATTTCAGGGATGATCCGACGCCGCACTTGCAGTTCCGATCGCTCTCCGCGCCGATCGGTCAGCAGACCAAAACGGTGCTTTCCGACGGTACGGTCGTATGGCTCAATTCCGGATCGGAATTGGAAATCTGCGAGCGGGCCGAGGGCGAACGCCGGGTGAAACTCTGTGGCGAGGCCTATCTGGATGTCGCGCGCGACATCGACCGTCCCTTTATCGTGGAGACATCGCACATGGAGGTCCGGGTTTTGGGTACCCGATTCAACGTCAATGCCTACGATGAAAAACAGTCTGTCGTGCTGGTGTCGGGTTCGGTGGATGTCACCGCTCTCGAACAGGGAGAGAGCAGCCGCATTCGACCCGAGGAGATGTTCACCTACGACGCCCGCACCGGGGAACGGCAGATACGCTTGGTGGATACCAATAATTTTGTTTCCTGGACCGAAGGCTTCCTCCAATTCAAAAGCGCGCCTCTGGAACAGGTGTTTATGCAGTTGCAGCATTTTTACGGAGTTCGGATCAATTGCGATTCGCACCTGACGGAAGAGATTATGATCAGCGGCAAACTGGAACTCAGAACCGGACTCGAAAGCGCTTTGAACCATCTTAAACTGTTGGCTCCCATTTCCTATATGCGCTCCGGCGAACGGGAAATCGACATCACGATTCGACAATGATACATGCGCATGATATTTACCGACTTAAACTACTGCCTATGACGATACGAAAACCATCCTGAACTATTCGCGGGAACCGTTCCGTTCTTTGCGAATTCCGATAGTGTTATATCTGAAAATCAAACCTGTATGAATCAAAATCTACGAACCCATGTTCTGAAAAAGGGATGTTTGCTTTGTCTGTCCTTCTGTTTGTGGGCAGGCAGCGCTCTTCTGGCTCAGAATACGAGTATCTCCCTGCGTGTGAAAGACAAACCGCTGAAAGAGGTGCTCAACCAAATCGAAACGGACGAAGGTTATATTTTTCTGTACAAGGACAAGACGATGGATCTTGAACGGAAAATAAGCCTCGATGTTCGTAACGCCTCGCTGGAAACAATACTTCGCCGAATCCTGGATGAGAAGACCGAATTCGGGATTTCCGAACGGCAGGTCGTCCTGTATACGCGGAAAGAGGCTGCGAAGACGTCTCCGGCCGATACGCCTTCCCGTAAGATTACCGTTCGGGGAACGGTCAGGGATGCCGGCGGCAATGTATTGATTGGTGTCTCCGTCGTCGAGAAGGGAACGACGAACGGAACTGCCACCGATGCCAACGGTCTCTACTCCATCGACGTAAAAAGCGCCGAAGCTATTCTGACCTTCTCTTATCTGTCTTATAAGACAGTTGAGTCTGCCGTTTCGACCCGTACGCAGCTCGATGTTACACTGGAAGAGGATGCCGCGCGGCTCGACGATGTGGTTATCATCGGCTACGGCGCGCAGACCAAGGCGTCGATTACCGGAGCTTTAGCGACCGTCGATACCAAGGAACTGGTCAAGGCACCCGTTGCAAGCATTACCAATGTATTGGCCGGTTCGGTTCCCGGCGTGGCGACCGTACAGACCTCCGGACAGCCGGGTAACGACGCTGCAACGATCTATATCCGCGGTGTTGGTTCGTTGAACAGCAATTATGCGGCTCCTCTGGTGTTGGTCGACGGCGTGGAACGCGAATTTTCGCAGATCGACCCGAATGAAATAGAGAATTTCTCGATTCTGAAAGACGCTGCCTCGACAGCGGTTTTCGGTGTTCGTGGTGCCAACGGCGTTATTCTCATCACGACCAAACGCGGACAGGAAGGTCGCCCCTCAATCTCCGTCAGTTCGATTACAGGTGTACAGCAGCCGCTTTCCTATGTCCAGCAGACTGGCAGCTATGAGTATGCCCGCTTCTGGAATATCAAACAACAGAACGACGGCGTGACTGACAAAACACAGTATTTCAGCCGGGAGGCCATCGAGGCTTATCGTACTGGTTCCGATCCGATTATGTATCCGAACGTCCGGTGGAAGGATAAGATGTTCAACAGTGTTTTTCTGCAAACGAAAAATAATATCAACATTTCGGGTGGCGGTCAGAACGTGCGTTATTTCGTTTCGCTCGGTTATCTCTATCAGAACGGCGTGTTGAAACAGACGAAATACCTCGATTACGACAATAATTACAGCTACAACCGCTATAATTATCGGGCGAACGTGGATTTCGATCTGACGCGGACGACTGCCTTGAAAATCGGCATCGGCGGCAATGTGGGCAAGAGTCAGAATCCGCTGACGGTCGCCGATGGCAACGAATGGGTCTATGCAACGATTTGGGCCGTGCCGATGTCCAGTCCGGGCTTTGTCAACGGTAAAAGAACGTTGATCCCGGACGGGTTCATTCCGTCTACAATCGAACTGCGCGACGGATACAGCACTTTTTTCGGCTACGGGTATGAGCAGATCTACCGTACTACGCTTAATTGTGATGCGGAGATCGTACAAAATTTTGATTTTCTGACAAAAGGCCTGTCGGTTTCGATCAAAGGCGCTTACGACAATCGTTTTAATCTAACGAAAAGCCGTACTGCCAATGGATGGCGGCAGGAATATCAGAGGGCTTATTATAAATCGTATCTTGAAGATCCGACCAAACCACAGACTGATCCGGATTACGATAAGACCATCGTTTACATTCCGGCCTCGGAGGCTGCACCCGATTATAGCAAAGATCAACCGCTGAATTATTCGGAAAACGATTATGGGCGTGATCGGAACTGGTATATCGAAGCCAAAATCAATTATTCGCGTTCGTTCGGTGTGAGCGGCGACCACAAGGTGTCGGCCATGTTTCTCTACAATCAGTCGCGTGACTACTATCCTGTGGCGGGCGGCGGTACGTTTCAGTATATCCCGCGCAGTTATGTGGGGTATGTCGGCCGGGTGACCTACGGCTATCGGAACAAATACCTCGTCGATGTGAATATCGGGTACAACGGATCGGAGAATTTCGCGCCCGGGAAAACACGTTACGGAGCTTTTCCGTCGGCATCAGTAGGCTGGGTTTTGAGCGAAGAGGGATTTATGCGTCATCAAAATGCGATCAGCTATCTCAAATTCCGTGCATCCTGGGGACGTGTAGGTAACGATCTGAGTGGGGCGCGTTTTATGTATATGCCGAGCGTTTGGTCACAAAACGGCTCTTACAGCTTTGGAATTAACAACCCGAACAGTTTGGAAGCTTACGGGGAAGGTACGTTGGGCAATACCGATGTAACATGGGAAACGGCCGACAAGCAGAACTACGGTATCGACGCAAACTTCTTCTCGGATCGGCTTTCCCTGAATTTCGATTATTTCTTTGAACACCGTACGGGCATTCTCCTGTCGCCTAACTCAACCCCTGGCATTATTGCGGCGGGTCTGCCCGCGCTGAATATCGGCGAAGTGGACAATCACGGTTACGAAATCGCCTTGGGGTGGAAGGAAACGACACGGCGCGGATTCAACTATTACGTCAATGCCAACGTGTCGTTCGCCCGGAACAAGATTCTGTACATGGACGAGGTGAAGAGCCAGTTCGCTTATCAGCATCAGACCGGCGGTCCGACCGGACGCTATACGGGACTTTACAAATTCGAAAGGCTGTATCAGAATAGCGACTTTACGGTTGATTCCAAAGGAAACATGGTTCTCGATTCTTCCTTGCCACAGCCTTATGTCGCTGTTGCACCCGGCGATGCCATGTATGCCGATCTGAATGGCGACGGGATTGTGGACAGTGACGATACGATGGTGACCGGCTACTCGACCCGACCCGAATACGTTTTCGGTCTGAATGCCGGATTCAATTGGAAAGGGCTTAACTTCTCAATGCAGTGGACGGGAGCGACGCATGTCAACAAGATGATGGAGATCGAGTACCGTATTCCCTATACGAATGCGGGTGGCCGCGGGTTACTCCAATATTTTTATGATGATTGCTGGACACCCGAGCATCAGACCGGAACGTTACCGCGTGCTGCTGAAAAATCGGAGGTTTGGAATTCTTCCGCTTCTACGCTTTGGCTACGCAATGCCCGCTATCTGCGTCTGAAAACATTGTCGGTCGGTTATACGTTCTCGAACAGCAAACGCCTCGCTTCGGTAGGAATCAAAAAACTGGGCATTTCGTTGACTGGATACAACCTGTTGACATTCACTCCACTTGATTTCATCGATCCGGAATCCCTGACTAACAATAATGGAGCTTATCCGCTGGTCAAAGTGTATAGTGTCGGTCTGAATGTCACCTTTTAAATCTTTCTGATTATGAAACAAATCCACATATGGGCAGCGGTAGTCTGCCTGTTGTTAGCGTCGTGTTCGGATATCCGTTTCGGAGATGATTTTCTCGGCGACCATCCCGAAAGTTCGGGAGCTACACTCGACGAAATGTTCAGTTCGGCGGTCAATGCAGACCGAGTCCTAACCAAAGCGTATACTTATTTGCCTTATGGTTTGCCGACAGGAGATCGTCCTTATGACAAATTAGGGGTGAATATTCTTGAAGCTATTACGGATCTTCATTACAGTTTTCGCAACAATATGAGTGATGGTCCGGTCAACCTTTATTATAACGGTGCGTTGAGTTCCAATATCGGCACGAGCGATCTTCAAGGACGCGAAGCCTATCGCTTCGGTTCGGAACCGGAATACAACGCGATCCGTTATGCATGGATCTATATCGAGAATGCGGACCGGATTCCGGATATTACCTCCTCGGCCCGCAGGGAACGCGTGGCCGAGGCGAAGATGATCATTGCGCTTGCTTATGCCGAAATGTTGCGTTATATGGGCGGCGTGCCATTGTTAAAACATTCGGTTGCGGCCAATGAAGAGATGCATTATCCGCGCAATACTTTCGCGGAAACGGTTGATTATATCGTGCAGCTGCTCGATGAGGCGGCTCCAGCTTTGGAGTGGAAAGCATCTGATACGGATGCAGGCCGTATGACGAAGGCTGGGGCTATGGCTCTCAAGTTAAGGGTATTGTTGTTCGCCGCGTCCCCGACTTTCAATTCGGCGACGCCGTACCATGCCAAAGCCGATGCATATTCTTGTTACGGGAATTACGATCGGGAACGTTGGGGCAAGGCAGTTGAAGCGGGCAAGGCTTTTCTCGACGAGTTGGATAAAAACAGGCAATATGAATTGGTCCGACCCGTAACGGAGAAGCCTGAAGATCGTCGACAAGCATACCGATCCGGATATTTCGAACGCAGCAGTCCGGAAATTCTTATTTCGACCCGTCGGGGATATGACAATTCGATTCATGCGGATTTTTATAAAGAGCGCGTACGCTCCGGCCCGACGCTCAATTACGTCAATATGTTCCCTTGGGCCGACGGTGCGGAGTTCCCGGAAGATTTCGACTGGGAGCGTCCTTCGAAACAACCGTTTTTCGCATTGGACGGCACGCCTACGAGAGACCCGCGCCTTTATGAAACCTGCGTCGTGCCGGGTGACACCTATTACGACGGGACATTGGCACCTTTGTATACCAACCATTTGAATTATGTCAGCCCCAGCAGCGGATTCTTTCAGATGAAATTCATTTTGAGAGATTTCAATGACCGCAACGGTCAACCGGCACATTGGCCTTATTTGCGTCTGTCGGAAGTATTGCTGAGCTATGCCGAAGCGATCAACGAGTATGTCGGCATGCCCAATACAACGGCCTATGATTGTGTCAATGAAGTTCGAGAACGTGTCGGATTGTCTGCGCTCCACGAGAAAATGGGGAAGGACGAGTTCCGGGAGGCTGTGCTGCGCGAACGGGCGCTCGAATTCGGGTTCGAGGAGGTTCGCTGGTTCGATCTCATCCGCTGGGGCCGCGAAGCGGATTTCCGTAAACAGCTCTATGGGCTGACATCGACCGGAAACAATTCTCAAAACCCTACGGCTTTCTCTTTCAAACCCTTTGTGTTGGATGACCGGACATGGAGAAACACCTGGGATACCAAATGGTATCTGGCACCTGTCCCTCTTACGGAGATAAACAAGGGATATGGCATGACCCAGAATCCGGGCTGGTAGCATGTGGGGTCTCTAAATAATTACAGAATATGAAAAATACCATTATAATATTGCTGTTTGCGGGGTGTCTGTTATCTGCCTCCGCCCGGCAGAACGAAGGTTTTCCGGTCGTAGGTGCTCCCGATACCATAAGTCTCGGCTACGGGATCGGTGTCGACCGGGATCGGAGCGCCTGGACACAGGCGGGAGTGGGCCGCGAAGTGCTGGACAATGCGCCGCAGATTGATGCGGCCAAAGCCCTTTACGGACGAATCGCCGGACTGAATGTTTATCAGGGAGTCGGCACGACGGCCGATAACATCGCTTCGCTGTCGATTCACGGACAGGCTCCGCTGGTACTTGTCGATGGTTTCCCGCGGGATCTTAAGAATCTTACGGTACAGGAGATCGAATCGGTCGTCGTGCTGAAGGACGCCGCAGCGGTTGCACTCTACGGTGTGCGCGGTGCGAATGGGGTCGTGATGGTCTCCACGCGGCGGGGAACGCCCGGCAAGCTGAAAGTGGGTGTCGGCTATCAGTACGGCGTCAGCACGCAATTTCGCGCACCGGAATTTGCCGATGCCTTTACCTATGCCCGTTCGCTCAACGAGGCGCTTACGAATGACGGCCTTTCGCTTCGTTACAATGCCTACGAACTGAATGCGTTCCGCAGCGGAAAATATCCGTCGTATTATCCGAATGTTGATTGGTGGAATGAAGTCTACAACACCACAGCGTCGAATCATCGCCTCAATCTTACATTCGATGGAGGGTCGCGCAAGTTTCGTTATTATACGGCCGTGGATTATATGCACGACCGGGGCTTTTTTCGCAGCAATGAAAACGAATCCCGGTACAAAACCGATCCGACGGATGTTCGCTTGAACATTCGGGCCAACATCGATGTGGACATAACCCGTTCGACGCGGATGCGGCTGAACGTGATGGGCAAGATCGCTGAGACAAACCGTGCCAATTACGGAGATATTTACAACATCCTTTATAACACGCCTTCGGCTGCTTTTCCCATACGATACGATGACGACGGCCTTTACGGCGGTACGAGTATTTACGGGGCCAATAATCCGGTAGCTTTGTTGATGGACAGCGGCAATTACCGGCAGACCATCGGAATGCTTTTGGGGGATTTGTCGTTACGGCAGAATCTTGATGCGCTGACCCCCGGCCTCTCGGCAGAGGTGTCGGTGGCTTTCGACAATGTCGGCTCCATGTTCGATCAGGCGACGAAGACTTATCGTTATAAGGATGCGCAGGCCTCCGTTTCTACGGACGGAACGCTGATCACCCATCCGGCCGTTTACGGCAAGGATTCGGAAGTTGTCGGCCACAGTCAGAATTTCTACTCGTTATACATGCGGTCCGATTTGCAGGCTAAAATCGGTTATGACCGTTGTTGGAGCCAACATCATGTGCAGGCGGCCGTGATTTACGATCAGCAGGCCTACACGGCCAACGGTCGGAATAACTCGGTTCGTCGGCAATCGGTTCTCGCTACAGTCGGCTACACGTTCGACAATCGCTATACGGTGAATGTCGTCGGCAATTATTCGGGTTCGGCCTATCTGCCCGAGGGCGATGCGTTCCACTTTTATCCGGCGGTAAACGCCGCCTGGGTCCTTTCCGAAGAACCCTTCCTGCGAAACGCAAAGCAGCTCGATCTGCTCAAATTATCCGCTTCTTACGGCATTTCGGGGTGGGACGGGAATCTGTCGCACGAACTGTGGCGTCAGTCGTTCGGGAATACGAATGCGCACGGTTACTATTTTTCCAACAACGTCGCGGCCTATTCCGGTTTGGCAGAAGGGAATCTCGCGGCCGAAGGGCTTGTCCCCGAGGAGTCCCGCCGGGTAACCGTGGGGCTCGATCTGCGTTCGTTCGGTAATCGTTTCACGGCTTCCGTCGAGGGATTTTTCGAGCGGCGCAGCCATATCCTGATCTCTTCCGGGGCCACCGTGTCGGGTATCATCGGCATCGGCGTGGGGCTGCAACCGGCCGGCGAGCATGAGTACCGGGGATTCGACGCCTCGATTGCCTGGAACGACCGCCGCAAGGATTTCTCCTACGGAGTTTACGCCAACGCCTCCTATCTGGACAGCGAGGTGATCGCCGACGGTCAGGAGTATCAGCCCTATGATTATCTCTACCACCGGGGCAACCGGGTGGGACAAAGTTACGGACTGGAGGTCGTCGGCATTTTCCAAAGCCAGATGGAGATCAACGAAAGTCCCGTACAGACCTTCTCGACGGTGCGTCCCGGCGATTTCAAATACCGTGACCAGAACGGCGACAACCGGATCGACGATCTGGATATGGTCCGGATGCACGGATCGAGTGTTCCCCGTTTCTATTTCGGCTTCGGGTTCCATGCCGGTTACAAAGGGATCGAACTGTCTGCCGATTTTCAGGGCATGACGGGGCGCACGGTCAATCTGCTCGACTGTCCGCTCTACAAACCGCTGATCGGCAACGGTAACATTTCGCAAACGCTGCTCGATCACGAGATCCCGTGGTCGCCCGAACGTGCTTCGGAGGCGACCATGCCGCGACTGACAACCCTGTCGAATGCGAACAACTACCGGAACAATTCGTATTGGTATCGGGACGGTTCCTTCATCAAACTGCGTAACCTGACCGTTGCCTATACGCTGCCCAAACGGATTCTTCGCTTCGCGGATATGAAGATTTATCTGCAAGGTACGAACCTCTTCAGTCTGGACAATCTGAAAACCGTTGATCCCGAACAGTTGGGGGCTGCGTATCCTTCGGTGCGGTCGTACTGGGCAGGCGTGAAGTTCAATTTTTAACCGGTATACAGGATGAAAACATATCGAATCATAACGACCTTGTTGAGTGCTGCCGTTTTCGTTTCGTGCAATTACCTCGACTTCGACGAAACGAACGGACTCAATACGCACGACAATATCTATAAGTATTTCGACAATACCAAGCAAATGCTCACCAACGTCTATTCGTACATTCCCCAGGATTTCGGGGCGGTCGAAGAGGCGATGCGCGACTGCGCCTCGGACGATGCCGAATTCGGCAATACCGGGGGCGGCGTGCAGGATTTCAACAACGGCAACTGGTCGGCGCTCAGAACGCACGATACGGCCTGGTCGCTCTATAACGGCATCCGTGCGGCGAACGAATTCATCGCTTCGATCGCCGATGTGGACTTTTCCCGGTTCGAGTACGGACCGAGTTATCCGAATTGGGAAAGGCAGCTCCGCTATTTCCCCTACGAGGCTCGGATGCTGCGGGCGTTCTATTTCTTCGAACTGGCCCGGCGTTATGGCGACATTGCCATGCCGACCCGGGTGCTGACCATCGAGGAGGCCAATACGATCGGCAAGATGTCGTTCGACGAAGTGATCGGGTTCATTGTCGCCGAATGCGATGCATGTGCCGCCGACGGCAACCTGCCCAATACGTATGTCGGCGAGCCGGGTAACGAGACGGGACGTATCACCCGGGGCTTCGCACTCGCACTCAAATCCAAGGCACTGCTCTATGCGGCGAGCGAGCTGCACAATCCTTCGATGGATGTCGAGCGTTGGAAACGTTCGGCGAAGGCAGCGCTGGATCTGATCGAGACGGGTCTCTATTCTCTCGATCCGGCGGATAAAAGCAATAACATCACTTCGCCGGAGGTCGTCCTGCTGCGTATGAACAGCGATGACAACACGTTCGAACTTCGCAACTTCCCGATCCGCTTTACCGAAGGCCGCCGAACGACTGCCGCCACGGGGACTTTCCCGACGCAGGAATTGGTCGATGCCTTCCAGACGAAGAACGGCTATCCGGTGACTTTGGGCGTGAACGGCTGGCAGTGCGACGACCCGCAGTTCAATGCTCAAACTCCGTATGCAAATCGGGATCTTCGTTTCGCCCGGACCATTCTCGCAAACGGCAGTCAGTTTAAGGGCTCGATGATCGAAACTTATGTCGGCGGCAGTGATTATGCGTCGATTGCCGAGGGCGGTTCGCCCACGGGGTATTTTCTGCGCAAATATATTCAGGAATCCACGAATCTCAATCCCAACACGCCGGTTTCCAACAAGCACCATTGGATCGTTTACCGTTATGCCGAGACGCTGCTGACCTATGCCGAGTCGATGATCGAGGCATTCGGTGACCCGGACTACACGGATGAAACCTATCTGTATTCGGCCCGGTGGGCGATCAATCAGGTGCGTGCCAATGTCGGAATGCCCGATATTACCGTCACTGGCAAGACCGACTTCATTGCCGCGCTCCGCAACGAGTGGCGTGTGGAGTTCGCTTTCGAGGATCACCGGTTCTGGGACGTTCGCCGCTGGAAAATCGGCGACGCGACCCAGCGCCGCATCCACGGCGTGGAGATTACCCGCACGGGGAGCGAGTATACGTTCCGTCGGAAAGTCTGCGAACAACGGACATGGGCCGACCGGATGTATCTCTATCCGATCCCCCAGTCGGAACTCTACAAAAATCCGAATCTCGCTCCGCAAAATACGGGCTGGTAACGGACCCCAAGCAAAACAGTACGAAAAAATCAAACAACCTATTACGATTATGAAAATTCGAAAATTCATGCAGTCATTCCGGTTAATGACCGTTATCGCAGCTGCGGCGGGGTTCGTCGCCTGCCAGGAAAATACGGTGGATACGCAGGGCGAAATCCTGCCGAAACTCGCTACGGACGCCCAAAATACGTATGTCGCTGATCCGACATTGCCCGAGAACATTACTTTCAATGTCAGTTCCAATACTCCATGGCGAATTACGGTTGATTGCGGCGAGGGTTTCGCCGAGCGTCCGTGGTGTTCGGTTTCGCCTTCGTTGAGTGCCGTAAGTTCGCTGGTCGAGGAGGTTACGATCAAAATGAAAGATAACCCGACTTATGAGAGCCGAACGGCCGCTATTACGATCGAGGCAGACGGAATTGCCGAGCCGACGGTTATTACGGTCAGACAGACCGGTCAGGGCAATCTGACGCTTTCGGAGCTGCAACCCCGGGAGGAAATTTCAAAAGATGGCGGTTCCGCATCCTTTACCGTGGTTTCCAACCGCGACTGGACAGCCGAGTCGGACCAGAAATGGCTGACGCTGGACAAGTCATCCGGTACTGCGTCGGACGATCCCATAACGGTAACTGTAACGGCTTCTGTCAGCGACGGTTTGCGTCGCACAGCGGTGGTGACCGTGAGGACCGATCTCGAAACCGAAACTATCGAAGTCGTACAAGAGGGATGGAGAATGGAGTTCCGCCCGTTGGAAAACCCCGAAACGGAGCTGTTTTTCGGATATGCGGGTGACACGAAAACCTACTATGTAGACGCCAATGTCGAGTGGATCGTATCTTCGGAGAATACATATGCCGAGGTTGAGAAAATTGACGGGGAGTCGTTCTCAGTGAAACTTCCTTTTGCCCGGGCTTTTGCGGATGAGAAGATCGCGGTTGTGCTGAAGGCGGCGGTTGAAAATTCGCCGCTTGAGACACAGACCATGACCGTTACGCAGGAGACGGCCGTTATCCCTGAAAGCGGGCAATTGAACGGCAATACGCTGACCGCAACCGATGGCAATGCGCGTGTCAAGAGCAAGGGCGAGTACAAGTACGGTGAGTTTATCTGGAAATTTTCCGAAGTAGATCTCGAATCGGGTTATTTCTCGATCAACAATTGGGCCGGTAGTGTGTATCTGATGCTGCGTTTCGGCAATAACGATCATCAGTTGTCGGCAGGAGGTGAGGTTACGGTTAACGGACAAAGGGTTTGTTTCGGTTTTGACAACGGTTGGGGCGGACTTTGGAATGACTCTAAGCAGTTTATCGAGGGCTCGTATCCCGCGGATGTCAAGGAGCTCCGGTCGCTCCGTTTGCGGATCGAACCGACCGAAAGAAGCGGCACCCAACAGAACAAGACCCTTTCGAGAAAGGTCTGGATCAATGACGTGCTGGTACTCGACAACAGTACCAATGTCGGCGATGTATGGCAGGAAGGCAGCACGCAAGCCGGATTCAATTATCTTTTCGGCATCGAGTCCGGCACCGGTACGATGACGATCGAATCCTTCGAGTATAAGCCTCTTCTCTAAAATGTATCTGGCATGAAACTCCTATTTCGAAAATCTTACGGTCGGAGCGTCTACGCGGCGCTCCCGGCCTTGCTGACAATGCTGTTCGCAGTGGCATGTCAGGACGACGAACCACAGAAATGGGTCGATTTGCGCTATAAGGCGGAGGATGCCTACATCCTTGAAGCGACCGCACCCAGTCCGATCCGATTGCAGGTGAAATCGACCGATCCGTGGAGAGTCTATGGACTGCACGACGATTGGTGTACGATTACTCCCGCCGAAGGAACATCCGGTGAAATTTTCGATGTCGAAGTCTGCTATTCGGACAATTCGGCCCTCGACGACCGGATCGATACGCTGATTATCCGAAGCGATTATTGGATCGGTAAATGGATTCAGGTTCGACAGAAAGGAATCGCTTATCTCGATCTGGAAGATGCCGATAACGTCGAATTGCTTCAGACCGGCAGTTCGGGTAGTTTTAAGATCCGGTCGAATCAGGATTGGAGTGTGCGTCTTGGCGAGAATGCCTCGTGGCTGAATGTTTCGTCGGATTTGGCTGGCTCAGGCGATGGTGAGATCGCCTTCTCTGCCGGTGAAAATAAGGGCGAACGGCGGTACGCTGATCTTGTGATTTGCGACCGCCACGGCGAAACGGTACATGTGGTAACCGTAGCACAAGTCGGCGTACAACTTGATCCGGCGGAAACATTAATTAAAACCGATTATACGGCGAAAACATATAGTCTTGATGTTGTTTCCAATGCTTCATGGACTGTTTCACGTGAAGACGAACAGCAGGAGTGGTTCTCGTTTGAGAAAACCTCGTTCGAAGGCTCGGATAAACTGGTTATTACGATCGGTGAAAATCCGAACACCTCGATCCGCAATGCGACGATTATCCTCCGGACAATCAAGGCGGAAGGCGTAACGCAGGTCGAAAAGCGCATTGTTCTCCGCCAGGCGAACGATCCCGTTCCGGAACATTACGAGTTCAACAGCGGGGAACAGACCAAATGGTCGGTGAATCAGGGAACTGCTTCATTTGCCGACGGCGACGTTACTTTCTCGCCGGGTCGATTGCTGCGCTATGAGTTCCGTACGGGAAATTACAAGATTCGTATCAAGAAATGGGATGCGACGGCAGTGTCGACGCTTTATTTCTGCAACGGCGATTTTGAAATCCGCTGGCATCTGAATGCCGGAAAGAAAACTACGGATATATCGGTGCGTAACGCCAATAGTACAGCCGTGCACAAAAATATTGCATTCGATCCTTCCGCGCCTCATGAAATCGGATTACGGATGTCGGAAACTGTTGACGGATACACACGTTACGAATGGTTGCTCGACGGAGTGGCGTTCAATTCCTATGCCGCCGACGGGTCGGACGGAGGATCGAGCAAGATTAAGTTCGGCAGTAAATATTCCGTATTCCTCGGATGCTCGTCCGGAACTGTGACCTATGATTGGTGGGAGTATGCGATTCCCTATGAGTATTTCGATTGGGATGATTGATGAACCTAAGAATTAGAATGAATATGAAAATAAATGCTTTATTGCTCGGTGCATTGTCTGTTCTGACGGCAGCTTGTTCTTCGGACAGTTCCGGAGAGCCGGCGGATGATGCACTGCTGAAATCGTTTGTTCTGACGATCGGTGAGTTGAATTATCATGCCGACATCGATCCGGACGACCATACGGCTCGTATCGGGGAGATTCAGTACGGCGGACAGATAAGCGGAGTGGATTACCGGCTGGCCGAAGGGGCCACTATCGCACCCGATCCCAAGTCGCTTGTGGGCGAATGGCCCGAAAGTCAGGAGTTCGCTGTCTCCAAAGAGGGGCGTTCCGAGAATTACACCGTATATCTTTCGGCTTATGTCGCCAAATGGCCCGAAGCTGAGAATGAAATTATTTTCTACGATGATTTCGATCAGGCAGACGGGTTGGATTACGATAGTTGGTCACATGTTCCGTATGGTACGGCAGCCTGGCAGATTTATATGTCGGGCAGTCCGGATCAGGCTTATGTCAAGGATGGCAAGCTGATTCTTACCATCGAGAAGAAAGACGGCAAGGTCGTTTCGGGCGGTATCAAGACTCAGGGCAAGAAATGGTTCAACAACTGTCGGATCGAGGTTTGTGCTCGTTTTGTCGAAGATGCAGGCAGCATAGGTCAGGCAATCTGGCTAATGCCGGAGCCTATGTACCAGATCTACCCGGGATGGCCTCATGGCGGAGAGATCGATATTATGGAACACAGCTATCTGAACGATTACGTTCAGCAGACGCTCCATTCCCATTATATTGATATTTATCAGGAAACACCGTCCGGGAAAGCTGCTTATGCAGATTACAACAAGGGAACGTTCAATGTCTATTCGGCGGATTTGACCGATGAAGAGATCGTGTTCTACACGAATGACAAGGAGACGATGCGTTATGCGAATCAGCATTTTCCGAACGAGTCGGAGTTGATGCAGTGGCCTTTCCGAGGGCAGTATTATCTGATACTCTCGATAGGTGCGGCCGGGCGTAGTGAGGTTCAGGATGCAGATATCCCGTCGTTTATGGAGGTCGATTGGGTTCGTGTAACCAGACTCGGCAACTGATGCGGATGAAAACTCAACTGTTTTTCGGGGCGCTTGCATATTCGCTTTCTTTACTTTCGACGGAAGTACAGGCCGGAACACCGGCTTGTACTTCGTTGAAAGAGAGGTCTGCGGAACGGCATGAAATCGTTGTCTTTTCGGAAGATTTCGATCAAAAGTCGCGCATCCCTGATTCTGAATACTGGAGTTTTATTCCAGCCGGTGCGCCTGTCTGGCAGAAACATATGTCAGGGAGTGTCAGGGAAGCCAGTGTCAAGAAGGGGAAACTGATCCTGCGGGCACGGAAGAAAGACGGGATTTACAGATGCGGCGGTATATGGAGTTTGGGTAAGATCGCTTTTGGTCCGGGACATCGGATCGAAGTCGGAGCACGGTTCGGCCGACTGGCGCCAGGAGCCTGGCCCGCCATTTGGCTGATGCCGGAAAAACCGATATATCCGGGGTGGCCCGCCTGTGGGGAGATTGATATTATGGAACATCTGAATTGCGATGATTTCGTTTATCAGACCGTGCACAGCCACTTTATCCATCATCATACTGCTGCGGGACCGTCCGGCGATCAGCAGACTCCCAAGATCGACATCAAGGCGTTTCATCGCTATGCGGTCGAGATTTCCGACGACGCTCTGGTGTTTTATATCGACGACGTAGAAACGTTTCGCCATATGAACCTGCATCTCCCGGATGAACGGCAAAAGATGCAGTGGCCGTTTAAGACTCGTTATTATTTGATTCTCAATCTTGCACTCGGCGGTTGGGCCGGAGAAATCGAGGATGCCAAATTGCCGGTCGAAATGGAAGTGGACTATGTGCGGGTGACTAAACTTTCCGAGGAATAATCAAATATCGAACGAATGACTCTGATAAAAAGATTTATTACACTTATTGGCATTTGTTGTCTGTATCCGGTCGTCGGTCGGCCGGGAACATTCGACATTGTTCCATGTCCGCTCTCCGTCGAACGGGGTGTCGGCGCATTTCGGCTGAAAGCCGGAGCCGTTGTATCGGCCCCCGACTCTTTGCTCGGGGCCGCCCGGCTTTTTTCGGAAATGGCAGCTCCGATTCTCGGAGGAAAACTCGCTCTCGAATCCCATGCTGCGGCCCCTGCGTTGTCGCTTGCGGGCGATTCTTCGCTGGCCAGGGAGGAATACGTGCTTGATGTTACCCGTCGGGGTATCGAACTGCGGGGCGGTTCCGTAAGCGCTGTCCTGTACGGACTGCAAAGTTTGCGGCAACTGGCGTTCGAAAACCGAGGAACGATTCCCGTTGTACGGATTCACGACAAACCGTTTTTCGCCTATCGCGGAGCCATGCTCGACGTCTGCCGCCATTTTTCACCCATTGGCGAGGTCAAGCGGTTTATCGACATCCTTGCCCTGCACAAACTCAATGTCTTTCATTGGCATTTGACTGACGATCAGGGTTGGCGGATCGAGATTCGCCGTTACCCGGCTCTGACCCAAACCGGGTCCGTACGCCGCGGGACGGTTGTCGGCGACCATCGGACCTCTTCCGAGTATACGGACGAACCGTACGGCGGCTACTATACGCAGGACGAGATCCGCGAAGTCGTGGCCTATGCGGCCGAACGGGGTATTATGGTGATTCCCGAAATCGAGATGCCCGGTCATGCCGTGGCGGCATTGGCGGCTTATCCCTGGCTCGGGTGCACCGGAGGTCCTTATGAAGTGATGCGGACGTGGGGCGTGAGCGAGGACGTTCTGTGCATCGGCAAAGAGTCGACGCTCGGATTCCTGAAGGATGTGCTGACCGAAGTTCTCGAACTCTTTCCGTCGGAATATATTCACATCGGCGGGGATGAATCGCCGCGCAAACGCTGGAAATCGTGTCCGTTCTGTCAAGAACGTATCCGTCGGGAGGGGCTGCGGAACGAGGCCGAACTGCAAAGTTATCTGGTCCGCCGGATCGAGGAATGGCTCCGTGACCGCGGCCGCCGTCTGATCGGCTGGGACGAGATTCTCGAAGGCGGCGTATCGCAGGACGCTACCGTCATGTCGTGGCGCGGGACCCGTGGCGGCATCGAGGCGGCGCGACACGGCAATCGGGTCGTCATGGTTCCCTGCGATTACTTCTATTTCGATTACTATCAGACGCATGATCCGGCACGGGTCGAACGGGAAACGGTCGCCACGGGACGACCCGACGACGTTCCGTACGTAACCGTACGCCGGGCATACGAATTTTCGCCTTACGAAGGTCTCGACGGCGGTCAGCGACAGTGCATACTGGGCGTGCAGGGAAATATATGGCGGGAATATATGGTCGATTTCCGACAGGTCGAGCATATGCTGTTGCCCCGTTTGGCTGCGCTTGCCGAAGTGGCGTGGAGTTGCGATCGACGTGATTTTCCCGATTTTTCCCGTCGGCTGTTTCGCCTGAAGGAGTTGTACGATCAGGAAGGATACCGTTATGCCCCTTATTTTTTCAACGGAACCGATACCGTTCCGCAGTGACATGAATCATTAATAGCCAAACTGAAAAAATGAATAAATCGATTTTTATAATTGCAGTCAGCCTGCTGTTTGCGGTCGGAACCGCAGTCGGGCGGCCGGCACCCGATAAAAAGACGCGGTACATCGTTCTGGCCGAGCAGGCCCGGCATTATGTGGCGATCGCCGATGCTGCGACGCAGCGGATCGTATGGACGTGGGATGTTTCGAAATCCGGACTCCCTGCCGAACACCGGAACTGGTTCAACTGCCCGACGGAGATCAAGCCCGTCTACGGCGGGCTGTGTATTCTCGTCGTCTCGAACGGCGGCATCGGACTGATCCGCATCGCTGACCACCGGATGATCTGGTATGCCGCCAGCGGCGGCGGATTTCCGCATTCGGCCGAAGTATTGCCCGACGGTAACATCGCTGTGGCTTGCAGCACCAGTAACACGCCGGCTGGCGACAAACTCAAGATCTACCGGGTGGACTACGACCGTTTCCCGGCAACCGAGGCCGTCGCAGTCTATCCGCTCAAGTCGGGCCATAATGTCGTCTGGGACCGGAAGAACAAGGTGTTATGGGCAACAGCTTACACGACGCTCAATGCTTATGCTTACGGGCTGAAGGAGGGAGTTCCCGCCCTGACGCTTTGCGAATCGCTTCCGCTGCCCGACGGCGGCGCGGACCCGCACGATCTGTTCCCGGCTTACGGCGAGCGTAAATTGTGGCTGACGACTTCCGAACGGCTCTATAAGTTCGATCCGAAACGCAAACGCTTCGACGAGGTCGTCGTAGCCGAAGAGCTTCGACACTTGAAGAGTGCCTCGTCGGGCCCTTCCGGCTATCCGACCATCGTGCTGCGGCCGACCGAACAATGGTGGTCCAATGCGTTGGTCGCCATCGACGGAACTCCCGTATACACGGGCCCCGAATATTTCAAGATTTACAAAGGCCGATGGCTGTTGGACAATACGTTCAGTTATCCGAAAAATCATCGGCTTCCGGCAAAACGATAACCGAAATATCCGCATCGAATGAAAAAATTGATGATGTCGCTGATCGCAGGATCGGCGGTACTGACGCTTTTTGCGCAAGTGCGGCACAGCGAGCCGCAAATTCCCGTACGGCCGACACTCGAAGAGGAGGGGTCGTTCTCCATGATTCTGATACCCGACCCGCAGAGCCAGATCAAATTCGCCGCCAACCAGCCGTTGTTCGAACTGATGACGGCGTGGGTCGCTCAAAATATCGATCGGCTGCGAATTCGGGCCGCACTGTTCACCGGTGACATGGTGGAACAGAACGATCAGCTTACAGGCGGCGATCCCGTGCATTTCCACAACGGCGACCAGACGTCGCGGCAGCAATGGAGTGCCGTTTCACGAGCCTTGGAACGGCTGGACGGCCGGATTCCCTATATCGTTTGTCAGGGGAATCACGACGTGGGCTACGTTGCGGCGGAAAATCGTCTTTCGATGATGCCGCAGTACATCTATCCCGAACGCAATACCGAGATCGTCGCGCATCTGGCCGCTGCCGGCCTCAATCACGAAAATGTTCATACGCTGGAGAATGCCGCCTATGAATTCCATGATGCGGCGTGGGGCGATCTGCTGGTGATCGCTTTCGAATTCGCGCCCCGCGACGAGGCGCTCGACTGGGCGCGCGGTCTGATCGAGTCGGAAAAATACCGCAACCACCGGGTAATCGTTCTGACCCATTCGTTTCTCGATACGGACGGCAGTCGCAAAAAAGGCGAGGGCTACAAACTTACGCCCCGAAACTGGCCGCAGGCCGTTTGGGAGAAACTGGTCTATCCTTCGAAGAACATTTGTCTGGTGCTCTGCGGCCATACGGGGACTCCTCCGAAGATCGACATGGAGGGCGGTGCCGACGGAGTTGCCGGGATCGATTACCGGACGACTTCGGCTTATCGTGTGGACCGGGCGGCCGATGGGCGCCGGATTCCCCAGATGATGTTCAACTCGCAGGCCGGCGACGGCGGCTGGTTCGGCAACGGCGGCGACTGCTGGCTGCGGATTTTAGAGTTCAGGCCCGACGGACGGACGATTGGCGTGCGGACCTTTTCGCCGTTGTTCGCCCTGTCGCGCATCACGGCGCGGAATGCCTGGCGGACGGCCGATTACGACCGGTTCGATATACGGATCGACGATTTGAAAAAGTAAAAAAGATGAATGGTAGATTTTTAGCATGTTGTCTGCTTGTTCTGGCCGTCGTGCCGGCATCCGGACAGCGCTGGCAGATCGGAACAGATCAGCGTCATATCGTTTGGCGGCCCGGATCCGATCTTCCGCATGAGGACTGTGTGGAGATGACCGGCGAGGCGACTTCCCTCGTTTTGCGGTGGGGTGTCGACGAGCGGGGAGCGTTCCGCGAAGAGCGTTCCCTGGTCTTTCCCTTGCTGCGTACCGTTCCGAACGATACGCATGCCAGCCTCGTGTTCCGTATGGCGACCGACATACCGTCATTGCTGAGCGTGGACGGCTTCGCCCTGCAGTCGGAAACGGTGGAGCAGGTGCGGTTCGATGGAGTGATGGAGGTGCGCAGTACGTGGCGAACAGGGCGGTCGAAACTGGGATTGGTGTCGGACTATGCTTCCGAACCTGCCGTGACGATGACCCGGACTATTTTTCCTTCCCGGACCCTGCCGTTGACAAGCGAGCGTTATGTGCTGCGCAACAGCAGCCCGAACCGCACGCGTACGATCTATATCCCGGAATATATGCAGACGTTCGAAACCGATCCTGCGAAAGGCGTGGAGGGCAGTTACGTCCTGCGGGCCGATATTTCGGGCAGCGGACGTTTCGAGGTCGCACCCGGCGATTCGGTGGCTTTCGATGCGGTGTTTCAGGCATACCGCAAAGGTGAAAATCCCCGACGTCCGGACGTCGCCGCGGAGCTGGCTGCGCGCCGTGCGTTCATACGGGAGGACATCGGACACAGCCTTGTGCTCGAAACGCCCGATTCGGTGCTGAATACGGCGTTCCATTTTTCCAAACTCCGGGCTGCCGAAAGCATCATCCGAACGCGGGGCGGATATATGCACGCTCCCGGCGGCGAGGTTTTCTATGCGGCGGTATGGACCAACGACCAGTGCGAATACGTGATTCCGTTCTTTCCTTTTCTGGGTTATGCGACGGCCAATGAATCGGCCATCAACACATTCCGCCATTTCGCTCGTTTCATGAATGCCGACTATCGGCCTCTGCCCAGTTCGATCATCGCCGAGGGTACGGATATCTGGAATGGGGCGGGAGACCGCGGCGATGCTGCAATGTGTGCGAACGGGGCAGCCCGTTATGCCCTTGCGCGTGCCGACCGCACCGAAGCTGAAGAGTTGTGGCCGTTAGTCGAATGGTGTCTGGAGTATTGCCGTCGCAACCGGACCGCCGACGGAGTCGTGGCGTCGGATTCCGACGAACTGGAAGGGCGTTTCCCTGTCGGCCGGACCAATCTGGCCACCTCTGCGCTCTATTACGACGCGCTGTTGTCGGCTGCTGCACTGGGCCGGGAAATCGGTGTGAAACCGTCGCAGACGAACGCCTATTTGCGTCAGGCCCGGGAGCTGGCCGCGGCCATCGAACGGTTTTTCGGCCGTGACGTGGCCGGTTATCATGCCTACCGCTATTCGGAAATCAACGATAAACTGCGCGCCTGGATCTGCATGCCTCTCGTCGTCGGTCTTTCCGAACGTCGTGAGGGGACGGTTGCCGCGCTGCTCGGCCCCGAACTCCATACGGAGGACGGCCTGCTGACGGAACAGGGCGATTCGGTTTTCTGGGATCGCTCGACGCTCTATGCCCTGCGGGGTATTTTCCGGGCAGGCTGCGCCGATAAGGCGGGCGATTTTTTGCATCGGTTTACAGCTCGGCGCCTTACGGGCGATCATGTCCCCTATTTTATCGAGGCATGGCCCGAAGGCTCCGGTTCGATGCGGCAGCTTTCTGCCGAGAGCGGCCTCTACTGCCGTATTTTTACCGAAGGATTGTTCGGCATTCGTCCGACGGGATTCAGATCTTTTGAGATGACTCCTTCGTTGCCGGCCGCTTGGGATCGTGCGGCCTTGCGCCATATACGGGCTTTCGGGAGCGATTTCGACCTCGAAATCGAGCGTGTTGCGTCCGACAGGCTCCGCGTCACGCTTCGCCGGCAGGATAAGAACCCGCAAATCCATATCCTGAAGTCCGGCATGACACTTCGTATTTCGCTTAAATAATGTTTCATATGATTGTAAGGAAAATTTTCAGTTTATTGTCCCTCGTCCTCTCATGCGCAGCGATGGGGCAGACGATTACACCCGAAATAGAAAAGCGTGCCCTTGAGTTGGTTGCGCAAATGACACTCGAAGAAAAACTTGCCTATATCGGTGGCTACAACGGTTTTTTTATTCGGCCCATTCCCCGGTTGGGGATTCCGGAGATACGTATGGCCGATGGCCCCCAAGGGGTTCGCAACGACACTCACAGTACGATGTATCCATGCGGTATCGCGGCTGCCGCGACATGGAACCGGGAATTGGCCCGGACTTACGGCCATTCACTCGGTCAGGACGCCCGGGCACGGGGTGTCCATATCATGCTTGGCCCCGGGGTGAATATCTATCGCTCGCCGCTTTGTGGACGCAATTACGAATATTATGGCGAGGATCCCTTTCTGACGTCCGAAACGGCCGTGGCGTATATCGAAGGTATGCAGGCGGCCGGTGTAATGGCGACGATCAAGCATTTTTGCGGCAATAATCAGGAGTGGAACCGTCATAACGTTTCTTCCGATATTGATGAGCGGACGCTTCACGAAATCTACCTGCCGGCGTTTCGCAAAGCTGTACAGAAAGCCCGAGTCGGCGCTGTGATGTCGAGCTATAATCCGGTTAACAGCATACATACCACCGAAAGCCGCGAACTGATTATCGACGTACTGCGGGAAAAGTGGAATTTTAAGGGTATCTACATGTCCGACTGGACTGCGACCTATTCGACTGTCGGAGCAGCCAATAACGGTTTGGACCTTGAGATGTCGTGGGGCCAGTTCATGAATCCGGATAAATTGCGTACGGCCTTGGCGACGGGAACTGTGACGGAGGAGACGATCGATGAAAAATGCCGTCATATCGTGCAGACGCTCATAGCTTTCGGGTTCTTCGATCGGGAGCAGCGGGATTGGTCGATCCCCGAAAAAAATCCCGTCTCTTCGGAAACGGCGCTCGCCGTGGCGCGCGAAGCCGTAGTATTGCTTAAAAACGATGGCGATATGCTGCCTTTCTCTCGAAAGATACGGAATGTGGTTGTGATGGGGCCCAATGCGACTAATATCCCTACGGGCGGAGGCAGCGGATTTGTTATGCCCTTTGAAACCGTATCTGTGGCAGAGGGGATTCGCAATGCAGATAAGCGCATCCGCATGAAGGTATTGGCACCTGAACTGTCTGTGGATTTAACGGCTCGGGGGTGTTTCTTTACGCCGGATGGCAAACCCGGATTGCGAGGGGAATTTTTCGCCAATCCGAAACTTGAAGGGAACGCCGTCGGAACGGTCGATGCCACTGCAATCGACTTTTTCTGGCAGAATGCTCCGATGGAGGGTGTGCCTGCTACGCAGTTCTCGGCACGTTGGACGGGAACGTTCATTCCGTCGGTTACGGGGCAGGCAGTCTTTCAGATCAGCGGTGATGACGGTTACCGACTTTATATCGACGATCGGGAGATTATTGCCGATTGGTACGACCATTTTATCACAATGAAGCGCGCATCGGTGGATGTCGAGGCGGGCAAAAGCTACAAGGTGCGTTTGGAATATTACAATGCCTGGGATTCCGGGACTCTCCGGATGTGCAGCGCTTGTCATTCGCCTATTTTACCGCAGCAGGAGATCGAATCGGCTGATGCCGTCATCTATTGTGCCGGCTTCGACTCTTCGACCGAAGGCGAGAATTGCGATCGTCCGTTCTCGCTGCCGCAACAGCAGTTGAAGGAGATTGCCGAAGCGGCGATGCTCAATCCTAATCTGATTGTGGTGGTCAATGCCGGCGGCGGGGTTGATTTCACACCAATAGTCGATAAGGCGCGTGCCGTGCTTATGGCCTGGTATCCGGGACAAGAAGGCGGTCGTGCGATTGCCGAGATCCTGACCGGTCGGATCAATCCCAGCGGGCGTCTTCCGATTACGGTAGAGCGTCGGGCGGAGGATAATCCGACGTTTGACAGCTATCGTGCGAACGTTGCTCAGGTTTACAACAGCCCGCTACGAGTCAGTTATGACGAAGGCGTTTTCGTTGGATACAGAGGATACGATCGGGCGGGCACCGAACCGATGTACCCGTTCGGCTACGGACTCTCCTATACGACTTTCGATTATGCGAATCTGAAGATGGAACGACTGGATGACGGGAATGTCGTGGTATCATTCGAGGTGACGAATACTGGTCGTTTCGCTGGTTCCGAGGTGGCGCAACTTTATGTTGGTGATGAGGTGGCCAGTGTTCCTCGCCCTGAAAAAGAGTTGAAGGGATATGAAAAGGTGCGGCTCGAACCCGGTGAAACGAAAAGTGTGGAGATTCGTCTGTCACCGGACGCCTTTGCTTTTTACGATATGAACCGCCATGATTTCGTGGTCGAACCGGGTGATTTCACGATTTCGGTCGGCGCTTCATCGCGGGATATTCGATTGAGCGAAAAGATTCGGATCGACTGATTGACAGCCTTACCCTTTTCTGTATCTCCAGCAGGAATTTGTAATGTTATCATTAAATAAGTTTTACATAATCTGATTTACTGCGGGTTTGGAAGATGGTCCCGAGCAGATATTTTTTGTCGAGTACTAACCGAATGGTTGATTGATTATGAAAACACGTTTTGGTATTCCGTTTTTTTATTGATTGCAAGTTGTAGTTCGGATCCGACTGTCATGTCTGATGACTTTGTTGCAGGTCAATGTTATGACTTGACTGGTGATCCGACAACCGTGGGAATGCATTATCTGGAGTTTGCTGATGGTGGTGCCCCTTTTACCGAGGGTTTCTATTATGGTGGAGCGGAAAAAACATATAAAGTCCATGCCAATATTCCGTGGAAAGTTTCGACTAATCGCCGGGAAGCCGTAATTACAATCGTCGATAATGAGACATTTAAAGTAAAATTGCCCAAATCAATTGCTTGTGCGCCAAGGACACTTACGGTTACACTTTCTCCTTCAACAGAGATTTCAGAGGTGAGCCCGAAAACTTTCAGCACCGTGTGGGGATCTCCCGTTTGGAGTGGGGGTGATGGTTGGAGCCTTGACAGCGAAACGGGTTCGGCAACACTCACGATAAATAATGCGGCTGGTCGTCTTTTTTCTATTGATAAATATAAATACGGTTATTTCGAATGGACATTTTCGAACGTGAATATTTCTCAAGGGGATTTGTCTATTGTCGGCGGTAAGATAAATACTAATAATGAGCCTTATCTTATGTTCTCATACGGCAACAAAAATGCATACACAGCCTATGGTATGGTCAACAACCCGACAAAAATTTATTTTGGGAATGATAACGGTTGGCTTCCGCTCTATACAGCGATCTTCCAAGCAGGGTATCCGACTATCAATAATCTTAAAAAAATCCGGTTAATGATTACGCCATACGATGGAAAGGGTGGAAACTATGCTAAAGGCATTAGACGGCGTATTTGGATCAATGATGTATTGGTAATTGATGATTGGAATGGAGGTGATATTTGGCAAGGGACTCATGATGGGTTACCATACGATTTTGGTATTGATTCCGGTACGGGCATGATAACTTGCAATACGTTTGTCGCCGATCCTAATTATTGGAATTATTCCATACCCTCGGAGACCGAAAACGAAATTATTTTCTACGATGATTTCGACCAGGCAGACGGGTTGGATTACGATAGTTGGTCACATGTTCCGTATGGTACGGCAGCCTGGCAGATTTATATGTCGGGCAGTCCGGATCAGGCTTATGTCAAGGATGGCAAGCTGATTCTTACCATCGAGAAGAAAGACGGCAAGGTCGTTTCGGGCGGTATCAAGACTCAGGGCAAGAAATGGTTCAACAACTGTCGGATCGAGGTTTGTGCTCGTTTTGTCGAAGATGCAGGCAGCATAGGTCAGGCAATCTGGCTAATGCCGGAGCCTATGTACCAGATCTACCCGGGATGGCCTCATGGCGGAGAGATCGATATTATGGAACACAGCTATCTGAACGATTACGTTCAGCAGACGCTCCATTCCCATTATATTGATATTTATCAGGAAACACCGTCCGGGAAAGCTGCTTATGCAGATTACAACAAGGGAACGTTCAATGTCTATTCGGCGGATTTGACCGATGAAGAGATCGTGTTCTACACGAATGACAAGGAGACGATGCGTTATGCGAATCAGCATTTTCCGAACGAGTCGGAGTTGATGCAGTGGCCTTTCCGAGGGCAGTATTATCTGATACTCTCGATAGGTGCGGCCGGGCGTAGTGAGGTTCAGGATGCAGATATCCCGTCGTTTATGGAGGTCGATTGGGTTCGTGTAACCAGACTCGGCAACTGATGCGGATGAAAACTCAACTGTTTCTTCGAGGATAGGTGTGTTTTTAGGGTCACCTTCTTTTAGGTAAGGTAATTTTCTGCTTTGATTGTTTTCTTATTAATTATATAAATAATGAAAAAAGCTATCTTTTTTATTCTACTTTTTGCAGCTGCCGCAAATCTTTCAGCCCAGACTTTTACGGAATGGCACGACGCCGCGGTCAACGAGATCAACCGGCAGCAGATGCACGCCACCTTCTTCGCCTACGAATCCGCAGACGCCGCCCGAAGGGGCGACCCGTACGCCTCCGAACGCTTCCTCGACCTCGACGGGACGTGGAAATTCTCGTGGGTGCGCAACGCCGAGGAGCGTCCCACGGACTTCTTCCGTCCCGGCTTCAACGACGGCGCGTGGGGCGAAATGCCCGTTCCGGGGCTCTGGGAGCTGAACGGCTACGGCGATCCGCAATACCTCAATATCGGCTACCCGTGGCGCGAGCAATTTGAAAACAATCCGCCCGAGGTGCCCACGACCGAAAACCACGTCGGCTCCTACCGCCGCGAAATCGAGATCCCGGCCTCGTGGTCGGACAAGCAGGTCATCGCCCGGTTCGGGTCCGTCACCTCGAACATCTACCTGTGGGTCAACGGACGGTTCGTCGGTTACAGCGAGGATTCGAAACTCGAAACCGAATTCGACATCACGAAATACGTCCGTCCCGGCAAGAACCTCATCGCATTCCAGGTCTTCCGCTGGTGCGACGGCACCTACCTCGAAGATCAGGATTTCTTCCGCCTCTCGGGCGTGGGCCGCGACTGCTACCTCTATGCCCGCGACAAACGCCATATCGCCGACGTGCGGCTCGACGCGGCCCTCTCGGAAAACTACACCCGCGGAACGCTCGCCGTGGAGCTGACTCTCCCCGCAGCGACCCGGGGCTGCACGGCGGAGGTGACGCTCACGGCCCCCGACGGCAGGGCCGTGGCCTCCCAAACGGCGAAACTCTTCGGTACGATAGCCCGTCTCGTGCTCGACGCCGGGCGGGTGCAGCCGTGGTCGGCGGAGATTCCCGCGCTCTACGGCGTCACGGTGACCCTGAAAGACCCGGCCGGAAAAACGATCGAAATCATCCCCCTGCACACGGGCTTCCGCGAGGTGAAGATCGAGGGCGGACAGCTTTTAGTGAACGGACAGCCCGTGCTTATCAAAGGCGCCAACCGCCACGAAATGGACCCCGACGGCGGATATGTCGTCTCGGAAGAGCGGATGATCGAGGACATCCGCATCCTCAAGGAGAACAATTTCAACGCCGTGCGCACATGCCACTACCCGGACGACGCCCGCTGGTACGCGCTCTGCGACCGCTACGGGCTCTACCTGGTGGCCGAGGCCAACCTCGAATCGCACGGCATGGGCTACGACGAAAAGACGCTGGCCAAGAATCCCGCCTACGCCCAGGCGCATCTGGAACGCAACATCCGCAACGTGCGGCGCAATATCAACCACCCGTCGGTCATCGTCTGGTCGCTGGGCAACGAGGCGGGCGACGGCCCCAATTTCGACGCCTGCTACGACTGGATCAAGGCTTACGACCCCTCGCGGCCGGTCCATTACGAACGTGCGGTCTACAACAACGGCGGCCGCAACACCGACATCGTCTGCCCGATGTACTGGGACTACGGCCAATGCGAAAAATACCTCCGGAACAATCCCCGAAAACCGCTGATCCAGTGCGAATACGCGCATGCGATGGGCAATTCGCTGGGCGGATTCGGCGAATACTGGGCGCTGATCCGCCAATATCCGCATTATCAGGGCGGGTTCATCTGGGACTTCGTGGACCAGTCGCTGCGCAAAACGGGTAAAAACGGCGCCATGATCTACGGCTACGGCGGCGACTGGAACCCCTACGACGCTTCGGACTGGAATTTCTGCGACAACGGGCTGATCTCGCCCGACCGCGTTCCGAATCCCCACATGCACGAGGCCCGCTACTGGCAGCAGCCCGTGTGGACCACGCTCGGCGAAGACCGGCGCACGCTGACGGTTTTCAATGAAAATTTCTTCCGGCCGCTCGACAACTGCTACCTGCGCTGGACGGTGCTCCGCGACGGGGACCCCGTGCGCAGCGGCATCGTCGCCGACCTGCGCGTCGCCCCGCAGCAAACCGCCGCCGTCGTGCTGCCGCTTGCCCCCGAAACGCTGCCCGCCGACGGAGAACTGCTGCTCAACGTGGAATACCGCCTCTGCGACGTCGAACCGCTGCTCGCGCCCGATCACCGCGTGGCCTACCAGCAGTTCACGCTGCGTGCGGCCGCGCCCGAGCCGCTCGCCGTCGCCGAACGCATGGCCGACCGCCACAATTCGATCGGCACGCTCACGGTCCGCGACGACGACCGCAACTACCTGATCGTCGAAAGCCCCGCCGCACGCATCGACTTCCGCCGCGCCGACGGGCTCATCACCCGCTACGAAGCGGACGGCATGCGCCTGCTCGACGCAGGGGCCGTCGTGGAGCCGAACTTCTGGCGCGCGCCGACGGACAACGACTTCGGGGCGAAGCTCAACGAGAAGAACCGCGCATGGGCCGATCCGGGGCTGACGCTGGTGTCGCTCGACCACACGCTGTCGGACGGCGTGGCCGTCGTCACGGCCCGCTACGACCTCCGACGTGTGACCGGACGGCTGGAGATCGAATACCGCATCGACAACGCCGGGGAGATCCTGATCCGTCAGACGCTGCACGCCGCCGCGGACAAGGGCGAACCCGACCTGCTGCGCTTCGGCATGCGGATGCGCATGCCCGCCGCCTACGACCGCATCGACTACTACGGCCGCGGGCCGTGGGAGAACTACGCCGACCGCAAGGACGGCGCTCTCGTGGGCCGCTACCGGCAGACCGTGGACGAGCAGTTCTACCCCTACATCCGTCCGCAGGAGACCGGAACCAAGAGCGACGTGCGCCGCTGGCGGCAGCACGACATCGCAGGCCGCGGCGTGGAGATCACGGCCTCGGAGCCCTTCTCGGCCTCGGCCCTGCACTATGCACAAGAGGCGCTGGACGAAGGGCTGACCAAGCAGCAGGGACATTCGCAGGAGATCGAACCCGACGACGCCGTATGGCTCTGCATCGACAAGGCGCAGTACGGTCTGGGGTGCGTCGACTCCTGGGGACAGCTTCCGCTCCGGAAATACCGCATGCCATATGGAAATTATGAATTCGAATTCAAAATAAGACCGTTATAAAAGAAGATATTATCTGCGTTCATCGCAATAATACTCCTCCGGACTATTGTGAACAACCAGAAATGAGATAATTTTTCTGTTATTGATAGCCCGCATTTATGATGCGGGCTTTTTTGTATTAGTTGTCAAAGTAGCTTTATAGGCTTGAGTCCATGTTTAATATTATTTCAATGGCATTTTCATAATTAGTGTCAACGATTATAAATCAGTCTGTAATTTTTTCAATTATGAAAACGCTTATCGACACCCGTATATATGCGTTGCTATCCCATAATGAATCGAATCTATTAGAACTAACCCAGGCTTATAAAGAATTTATCGAGATAATGACTGAAATGATCGCTAATTGCAACGACCGGGATGAAATATTAAGAATACTGCATTACGGCCGGATTGAATTCGACGTATTATCTCATCCTATGTTCAATCAGTATGCAGATAATGTCTTAAGGACGACCTTTATTTATAAAGTTATGTATATTCTCGACTGCGAAATTAATATTGTCAGCAATAGTATGAAATATACTTCGGAACACGACTATTCGCTTCCAATATCCTGCCAAGGCGATGAATTACTATGGATTGGAACGCAGCAGGAATTGCTGGAGCTTGCTGTTGCCATTCATAAAAGCGGGGTTATCATGCTCGGTGACCGAAAGGCTCGCTTTATCGAAATTGTTCGTGCGTTGGCCGATATATTCCATATAACGATCAATGATGTCTACGTAAAGAAAACCAAGTTGCTCGACCGCTGTACGGCAGTGACTCCCTTTTTGGATAAATTGAAGAAAGCCTACGAGCAGGTCGTTGAAAGACATCTGCGGTAAAAAGTACGGAGGGGACAAAGACGAGGAAATCGGAAAGTTTTTCTCCGTTTGCGAAATTTCAACAGACTATTTTTCAGTTGATTACATTCTCATACTTTACAAAAAACTTTTTGATTTTTCCCGAGAGGCATCCGGAAAAGTGTATTTTTCAGTGATTTTGTATTATACATTTGCAGCAGAAAGCGATGCATAGTGCATCACTGCATTCAAAATCCAAATAACATGAAAAACATCCTTTTTGCTGTTGCAGTCTTCGCTGCCACATTCGTTTCCTGCAACAAGGAGACCGAAGTCGTATCTTCACCCAGCTCTTTCACCGATGGGGCACGTATCGCACTTACTCTTACCGATAATACCGCCGACACCCGCTCCTTCTTCGATTCGACAGCCTCGGCCGAGGTATGAGAGTCTTCGTTGTCGTCACTGTCGATCTTCGTCTTCGATAACGCCGACAACTTCGTTATCCGCCGGGATTTAACCTCCAGCGAGCTGGCCGCGAAATCTGCGACATTCTCCCTACCCAAATCTCTTGCCAGCACCCCCTGTTCATTCTACGCCGTAGCGAACTACGACGCCTCGTCGGCCAAAACCAAGGCGGCCCTTATGGCCCTCGTGGAGAAGTCGGCTGCCGATTACAACGGCACCTTTGCCGAGGTGTCCGCCGCAGCCAAGCGTTCGGGCGGCTTCGTGATGTCAGGCTCCGTGACCAAGACCGTCGGAGCCGTGAACACCACGACCAATGTCGGCATCACGCTCAAGCGCACCGTAGCCAAAGTAGCACTCCAGACGGCCATCGACCCGTCGTTTGCCGACAAATATGCCGGGACACTTACGATCAACTCCGTAAAACTCTCCAAAGCCGCCTCGCAGTCGCTCGTCGTGGCCGGGGCTCCGACACCCGGGCCCATGACCTTCAGCCACACGCAGACTCCCGCCTCTGCATCGGGAAAATACAATGCGCTGTTCTACTGTTTCGAGAATGGCTCTTTGGCCACCGGAAGCCGTGTGCTGCTGGAGATCGAAGCCACATACGATCTGGACGGTGAGAACACGACCACAGACGACCGCTCGGAGGTGGTCTATTCCATCGAACTGACGGGTAAGGCCGCGGGTGAGATCCTGCGTAACGGCTACTACCGCATTGCGGCCAATATTACGGGCCTCGTAGGTCAGGATTGCATGGTATCGGTCTCCGTCGCCGACTGGGAGACGCCCGTTACGCAGAACGTCGAGCTGGGGGCATAGCCCTCTTGTTTTGGCAGCTCCCGTCCTCAGGGACGGGGGCTGTTTTCAATCCCTATTTTCAGATTTTTCCGACTATGAAAAAATATCTGTTGATATTCACTTCTATCCTGTTTCTGTGGGGCTGTATTGCCGAGGACCGGACAGAGTGTGCAAATCCCCGCGGCGTCTTTGTCAGCCTGACGGTACGGCCCGAAAGGATGTCCTCCGTCACCCGCACGACGGATGAAACGGCCATCCGCGACCTGAACTTTTACCTTTACGACGATAACGGCAATGTTGTCCTGCACCGTTACCAGACCTCTGCGACGCTGCGTTTCGAATGCCTGCCGGGCGACTACCGGATGTGCATTGCCGCCAATCTGGGCCGCGATTTGGGCGAAAACCCGACATGGGAAGATTTCACCGTTACACACGCTGACAAGTACGACGTATTGCCTATGGCCTATGAGGGCGATATAACGATAATTCCCTCGGCAGACGGTGTGCTGACGCTTCCGACCGTCGAGGTCCAACGTTGCGTGACGAAAATCTCCTATAATATCTCCGTCAAACCTGCGGATATCGAACTGCGTTCCGTACAACTGCTTTCGGTTCCCCGGTCCACGTCAGTCTTCGATGCGGCCGCACCGTCGGATAATCCGGACGACTATACAGATTGTCTGGAGGTGGGACTTTCAGGACAGCTGGCTGCAGGCGACTGTTATCTGCTGCCCAATATGCAGGGAACGGTGTCGGCCATTACCGACCAGCGTCAGAAGAATCCGGACAATGCCCCCGCGAATGCCTCGTATCTTCTGATCCGTGCTGTGCGGGGAGCGAAAGTGCTGGCCTACTACATTTATCTGGGCGGTAACAACACCTCGGATTTCAATGTCCGGACGAACGTCCACTACCGGTTCAACATCTCGATCCTGGGCGACGGCGAGGTAGATACCCGCATTTCGTCCTATACACTGCGCGTTCGGGATGATTTCGACGACTACAACTACGGCGGCTACTGCCTTTTGGACGGCACGCGCTACCTCTATATCGACGTGGACAGTCCCGACGGCACAGCTCCGACGCGCGGACGGCTGGAAGTCCTTTCGGGCGATCTGAAATGCTTTACGTTCAATTACGGAGACAAGGGTGCCGTCCATGATTTCGATCTGTATGATTCCACCGGCGAGAATGCCTACGAAATGGAGTATTACACGCCGGTTTACACGGCCGACAATTCGCTCCTCTCTTACCGTATCACACTGACCGACGCCCTCGGCTTCACCCTGAGCTACGACTTTACGCACCGCATGGCCAACGCTGCCATCATTCATACCGACGGCGGAGGAAGCGTCCGGGTCGAGGGGGCGCTTCATGTCGAAACGAAATCCGAAGGTTCGGGAGTACGAACCGTGGCGCTCTGCATGGAAAACTGCACGCTCACGGCCGTTCCCGACGCAGGCTATACGTTCGACGGCTGGTACTCCGATGCGGGGTACGATCATCTGCTCTCGAACGAAGAAACCTTTGAGTTCGTGCCTGCCGGGCCGCTTCGGCATATCTACCCTGTATTCATGCCCGGCGAAATACAGCTCGACGCGCTCAATACCGCCAACTGTTACATCGCGCCGGAGCTTTTACGCGACTATTCGTTCGATGCCACGGTGCAGGGCAACGGCTGCGCGACGCTCAATATCACGCCGCAGCGGCTTTCGGGCGCTTATGCACGATTGGTTTGGGAGACCGGGACGCAGGCCAACAGCGTGATTTCCTCGCTGGGCTATGACGGCAGCCGCATCCGCTTTCGTACCGGGACGCAGCAGGGAAACGCCCTTATCGGCCTGTTCAACGCCGGGGGCGAGTGCGTTTGGTCATGGCACATTTGGGTTGCAAACTACGATCCGGAGTCGTCAGCGCAAAAATACAGCTCCGGAGACATCTTCATGGACCGGAATCTGGGGACCGTCGGAACCGACTATACGAAAGTCACGGCCTGCGGACTCTACTACCAGTGGGGCCGCAAGGACCCGTTCCCGCATCCGGCCTCGTTTACGAACAATGCCAGACCCGCCTCATTCATCTATCACGACAACTACGCATACGGAACGATCCGTCCCGAAGATCATGACGCACGGGAGGTGATGAGCGTGAAATGGGCGACGCAGCATCCCACGACCTTTATCCGTAAGGCCGACTATGAAGTCGATGAGCCCGAAGAGGATGTTTTGGACTGGCTCTTCCGGAGTCATCACAACCTTTGGGGAAACACCACCGAACAGGGATATGACGTGAGCAAGGTCTGCCGTAAGACCATCTACGATCCCTGTCCTCCCGGATGGCGGGTTCCCGACGCCTGCGACTTCGAAGGGATCGCTATGTCGCAAACACAGCTTCCGTACTGCGTGAATATCGTATACAGCGGGACGAAAACAGCGCGCTATCCCGCGGGCGGAACGTTTGACGGCGACAGCTACTCCGGTGCCGGAACATACGGACAGGTCTATACCAATACGCCTTACTTCTGGAACTTCGACTACGGAGCGTCGTACTTCGACGGCGTATCCTGCACCTCGATCTATCTGGCAGGAACACGCCGCACGACGAGCGAACTGCGCTGTCAGGCCAATCCCGTGCGATGTATCAAAGAATAACGAATCGTGTTCCAATGAAAAAGCCAAAAATCATTCTGTTCGTGCTGCTGACCGCGGCTTTGTGGGGAGCACCCTACAAGGCTGCGGCGCAGATCTTCGCCGTAAGGGCCAACGCTCTTGCGGCATGCAGCGCGACGCTGAACGTCGGGGCCGAAGCGGCCCTGACGGACAACTGGTCGCTGGAGCTGTCCGGCTACTGGAATCCGGTGCAAACCGCATCCCTCTCGATGAACTTCCATGCCGTGCAGCTCGGCGGCCGCTACTGGTTCTACGAATCCTTCGTGGGACACTTTCTCGGACAGCACCTTACCTATGTCGGTTACGACCTCGGAAGCCGAACGAAACGCTATAAAGGTCATGCCTGCGGTCTGGGTGTCAGCTACGGGTATGCGTGTATGCTCTCGAAACGCTGGAACGTCGCCGTCGAAGCCGGCGTAGGGCTTTACCGCACGAAGGACACACGCCGCGACCCGACCGTCTCTGACTGGGAGGATGAATACATCTACCACAACCGTCGCTGGACGCTGGCGCCGACAAAACTGGAAGTTTCATTCTCTTATATCTTTTAGCCATGAAGATATGCAATAAGATATTGCAGACAGGTCTGCTGTCGGCAGCGCTCGGAAGCCTGTTCGGCTGCTCGGTAGCCGGACGGCTTCAGCGGCAGCAGGCGACGGCCCGTCTGGCGCAACTTACCCGCGCCGAGCGGCAGGAGCGGCAGCAGGACTCCCGCCCGCAGGTCGTAAAACTCCAGCGTGACAGCAACACATTCTTTCTTGCACCCGTGGATACGCTTGCCGACGGAGAACGCGTGATGGCGCTTCAGATCGAGCAGGTGACGGTCGTGGCGAAGATGCGGTCTATTCCCGAACGCAACGGGCGCGTCGTGCTGGATTTCATCGTGACGCTGCCCAGGCAGTTGTTGGGCAAGAGCCGCAGCGTCGTCATTACACCCATTCTGCACAAGCCCGACGAATCCGTGGCGCTCGAAGATCTGGTGATCCGCGGCGGACGCTTCTCGCTGCTGCAAGAGCGCGACTACTGGCAGTACGAAACCTATGTCGAACGCTTCCGCCCCGATACCGTGGGGCGCGAGGCGGCCTTCAACCGCTTCGTGAAGTTTCCCTATCCCGAAGACGTCCGGCTCGACTCGCTGGTCGAAGGCAGGAGCACCGTCACGTATTACTATTCCCAAGCAGTGAAAACCGACGAGACCTCGAAGAAGATGCTCGTAACGCTTCAGGGGCAGGTGTTGGCCGTGGACGACAGCGCCTACCGTCTGCCGCCGTCCGATACGCTGAGCTACGTCGTATCCTCGATGCTATCCTTTGTAGATACCGTACCGAGGTATCGCATCAAGGTCATCGACAAGTTCGTGACCGTCGAAGACCGCAACTACATTCAGTTCTTCGTGGGCGATACCCGTGTGGTCGATACGCTGGGCGACAACCGGCGGCAGTTGGATAAGATCACCGGCCTGATGCGGCAGATCGTCGAACAGCAGGAGTTTTACGTCGATACCATCACGCTGACGGCGGCATCGTCTCCGGAAGGAGCCTACGCTTTCAACGACCGTCTTTCGCAAGGAAGGGCCGCGGCGCTCAAACGCTACCTCGTCCGCCGATACGGCAGAAGCATCGACACAATGCTGACTGTGCGGTGGGTGGCCGAGGACTGGGCGGAACTGACGACGCGCATCCGAACAGACCGGGAGATCGTAAACCGTGACGCTATTCTGGAGCTGATCGCCGAGGAAAAGAATCCCGACCGGCGGGAGCAAGCCATCCGGCAGCGGTTCCCGAAAGACTATGCCTATATCCGCTCGGTGATCTACCCGCAGCTGCGGGCCGTGAATTTCCGCTACAGCCTGCGCCGCAAAGGAATGGTCAAGGATACGATCCATACCACGGAGCTGGATACGGCCTATGCCCGCGGCGTGCAACTGTTGCAGAAACGCAAATACGCCAAAGCCTTGTACATTCTCAACGACTACAACGACCGTAATACCGTCGTGGCGCATCTGTCGCTGGATCATAACGAGCGGGCGATGGAACTGCTTGCCTCACTGCCGAAAGACGCTGTAACAGAATATCTGAAGGCCATTGCCTGCTCGCGGCTGGGACGCAAGGAAGAGGGACGTCGTCATTTCCTCGAAGCATGCCGCTTGGACGGGCGTATGGAGTATCGGGGCAATCTCGATCCGGAGATTGCTGAACTCTTAAAACAATAGTCATGCGGATCGGACTGGTGGATGTGGACGGGCATAACTTCCCGAACATAGCGCTGATGAAACTCTCGGCATGGCACAAGCGCCGGGGCGATACGGTGGAGTTCGCCGATCCCGCGGCGAGGCGTTATGACAAGGTCTATATGTCGAAGGTCTTTACCTTTTCGCGCGATTGTACGGATCGCTACGACTGCGAGGTCGTGCGTGCCGGGACGGGTTACAAGGACTATACGACGATTCTTCCCGAAGAGATCGAGCATATATGCCCGGATTACTCGCTTTATGGGGTCAAAGAAGCCTACGGGTTTCTGACGCGCGGATGCGTGAACCATTGCCCGTGGTGCGTCGTGCCCCATAAGGAAGGTGAAGTCCGGGCGCATGCCGACATCGAAGAGTTTCTTGACGGTCGCCGAAGCGCCGTATTGCTCGACAACAATGTCTTGGCTTCGGAGTGGGGACTTATGCAGATCGAGAAGATTGTCCGCATGGATATCCGGGTGGATTTCAACCAAGGACTCGATGCCCGGCGTATCGCCCGCACACCGGAGATCGCCGCACTGCTCGCACGGGTCAAATGGATACGTTTTTTGCGTATGGCCTACGACAGCCGCGTCATGCAGGATGACGTTCATAAAGCCATAGAACTCCTCTGTAAGCACGGCGTTCCGGCCCGGAAGCTCTTCTTCTATGTGCTGATAAGGGATGACACCGAAGATGCGCTTGGGCGTATCCGGGAGCTGAAAGCGTTGGGATGCCAGCCTTTCGCGCAGCCGTACCGGGATTTCGAACACGAGGGGAAACCCTCGCGGGAGCAATGGCGGCTGGCCTACTGGTGCAACCGCAAGCCGCTGTTTTACTCCGTGGATTATGAGGAATACCGAAAAAAACGAACTTAACAATCGAACTTATGAACAGACTGAAAATCAAATATGCCGTCGCGTACGGCTTTCTTGCAGCAACGGCGGTCGTGCTTATCGCATCGCTATTTGCGGGTTGCCATGTCTATGAACATGAGGAGGTGGAAATTATCCGCTGTCCGGTGATCGAAACCGATACCGTTTATATCCCGGACTGGGATAAACATAATACTGTTTTTGATTCTTAAAGAGCCATGTCACGAATTTCTGATTTTTTCAGCCGTTTGCTGGGCCGCAAGGTTCCAGCGAGTGTTTTCGTTACGATGAACCCGCAGATGCAGGCTGTGCGTATCGCCGTCCGAGAAAACGGACGTCAGTCTTTCGAAGACTACGTGCGGGAGCAGGTTGCCGCCTGCTCCCGTTCATCGGTCGTTCCCGACCACACGCTGCTGCATCTGACCTTTCCCGACAGCAAAGCGATTCCGTCGCGCCGAGGTACGACGAACGGATATTTTTACGGGAAGCTGGCTCCGGCTTTTATCCGGCAGGATATACACCCCGAACCGGCCGTTTCGCTCCGGGATGCGGCTTTCGCACTCTCGAAAGGTCTTTCGCCCCTCTCTCCGGCAGGGCGGCGGGAACAGCTGATGCGCGATCCCGAATACCGGAGATTTACGATGCATTGTGCCCGTACGACGCCCGACGATGCACCGCTCTATCGGGCTGTAACCTCTTCGCAGGGAACTTATCTCTTCAGCGATACGCCCAAGGGCCGACGGGCCATGTACTGCTATATGCAATACATGACGGATCGCTTCTTCGGAATGCGGACTGATGCAGATACGCTGAAAATCTATGAATTGAAACATTTGCCGCCCCGAATCGCCGCGATGGCGGACAAGTGTATAGACAAATTCGTGAAAAGCGACCTGAAAAGCGAGTATCCGGGATTGGAGAAATCCCGGTACAGCTTTACCGAGGAGAAGCGGATTCCGACATCGGTACTTTCGGAAGGCGTATGTTCGGCAACATATTCCATATCGCCGTGCTACGAAGACTTCGAGAGGTTCGTTGCCGGGAACCGGACACAGATATCGTCAGACAATCACGATCTCGCGACGCTGTTGTATATCGCGGAAAACGGGTATGCCGCATCTGTGGCCGACGACGGGCTGCATCGTTTCAGACATCGGGAGTTCTTCTCCGAGGTGGCGTCGAAACTCCGGGATTGCGACCGGGCGCGTATGGGAAACCGGCAATCGACGCACGACTTCGGATACGGTGCCTTGCAGCAGCAAGCCCGTGAAATCGCAGCGGGTATTCTTCGCACGGAATACAACATTCAGAACGGGAGATTCCTGACGGAGTACAAAGAGTCATCGCCGGATGTGAAACAGCATGTTTCCCTGCCCGGAACGGACATTGCAATCGAAAGGCGGGAAACGGGACGAAGGCTGCGGCATTCCTGTCCCGCCAGCGGCAAACGTGCCGCAATAAAAATGTAACGGATATGCGGGAAGACCGGATACGAAGTATTTACCTGACGCTCGACTGAACGCTGCATGCCGTACGTTTCGCTGTCGGAACGAACGGCGAAGAGGGTTTCAGGCATCACATCTCCGAAGAGTTGAAAAAGACGATACCCGGACGTGCGCTCGATAACCTGTTCTATCTGCAATACGATCTGCCTCCGGAAGCATCCTTTCATGCGACGACGGAAGAAGCGAAGCGGCCCGATGAACTATACATACGGAAATTATTGCCGGAATTGACTCGTCTGAAGTTACAACCCTGTCATGTCGTGGCGAATGATGAGGCGTATTATGCGGCGATGAAAGGTATATCGCTCTTTACGCCGGAAGCCGAAAAGCTGATGCATAGAGCAGATTATTATTCGGCACGGCGGCAAATCCGGCTGTGTGCACCGGATTTGAAACGAAGGAATGAGGCAAAACGACCACCGAAGCCAGCACTCAAATTTTATTAAATACCGATTCATAAAACATTCGACTTATGGAAGTAACCATGATGGAAAACGACGCCTATCTGGAACTGAGAAGGCGTCTGTGCGGCCTGTCGGTCGCCGTAACGGAATTGTATCGTAAAGTAGCCCCGCCCACACGGGAGAAATGACTCAGCACGCAGGAAGTATGCGAGGCGCTGCACATCTCACAGCGGGCTTTGCAGAATTACCGCGATCGGGGAATCATCCCGTATTCCACGATAGGTTCCAAATTCTATTACCGGGAGACCGACATCGAACGGGTCATCCGCGAAGGTCTGATCCGCAGATAGTATGTCGGACGTTATCACGAAGCGATCCGAAGAGTTCAAGGAACTGACGGATTGGATGGTGCAAACCACGCGCGAGATCGAAACGGCCACGAAACATTTGCGGCCGACGATCGGTCAGGAGCATTATCTGACCGGAGATGAGATTTGCAGACGCTTCCATGTCTGCAAACGGACGTTGCAGACCTTGCGGGATACGAAAGCGATTCCCTATACGACGCTCGGTGGGAAAATCCTCTATCCCGAATCCGGTATCTTCGAGGTGCTGAAGAAAAACTACCGCGACTTCCGGCCCTGGAATATGTAAACGAACGGCGACCAGATCAGTCTGGTCGCCGTTCGTTTAGGGTTAAGCCTCCTTGGAAAGCAGCCGGGTCGTAGGCTGTGTGAGTTCATACAGATTACCGATGCGCTGCGTAAGAAGACGTACGTCTTCCTTCATCTTGTTGGCGGTTAATTTGGCGTAGATTTGAGTCGTCGTAATTTGCTTATGTCCGAGCATTTCCGAAACGGTTTCGATAGGTACTCCTTTCTCCAATGTGACCGTCGTTCCGAACGTATGGCGTCCGATATGCGTCGATAGATTCTTGGTAATACCGCACTTTTGGGCAATGCGTTTTATTGTCGTACACATACTTTTTCGACTTTTCACGGGAAAGACCCGCGTTTCGTCGATCTTACCCGGATACCCTCTATATCGTTCGATAAACTCCTGCGCAATGGGCAGCAACATGATGTGATAAGGCGTACCGGTCTTCTGACGGCGATTGTAGATATATTGTTCTCCCGTCGGAGTTGTTACGATATGATCGTAAGTCAGATTCTTCAGATCTATATAAGCCAGTCCGGTGAAACAACAGAAAATAAACATATCCCGCACGGCCCGCTGTCGGTGATAGCGTAACTCCACATTCATAAGCCGCTGTATTTCTTCGTCGGACAGGAACACGCGGGGCTTATAATCAGGAGCACATTTGAACGCCAGAAAGGGATGACGGTCAATCCAACCTTGCTCAACGGATACATATAAAACACATTTCAATGTCTGGGTACGATCGAAAGCCGTTGTCTTGCCGCAATGTCCGTCTGAGAGCATCCATGCGTAATATCTTTCGATGAACGTGACATCCAACTCCTTTAAGGTCACATCCTCCAGTTTTTTCAGAACCAGATACCGCATCAGGCAACGGCGTTCTCCCTTCAGTTTATCGTAAGTACGCTGCGTTCTGTCGTGACCGATTCGTGCTTTGATGGTGTCCAAGTGGTAATCGAAAGCTGCAATAAGCGTTTTATATCGGTCGCCGAAACCGTGGTAAGCATTCTTGACCTTATTGGCCGTAACATACGCATCACGGTCGCAGATCGACTGATAATGTTTAGCGATTTGAGCCTTGATGTTTTCAAGGGTCTGGTGAATTTCGCGCGAAAGCGTATTTCGTTGCGATTTCAGATAATTGGTTTTCTCATCCCATAGCGCCGGGGCGATATTCAACTTGCAACTGAAACCGGCTTGCGTGCCATTGACCGTGATGCGCCCCATGACCGGAACTTTCCCGTCTTTCGAGATTTTATCCTTTTTCAGATAAAACAGAACTTTAAACGTACTTTTCATAACTCAACAATTTTTAATGTGACAAAGGTATCGGTTGTTGAGTTCTATGGATTTATGTATATCTGCGCAAGAAATTGTAATTCAGTCGTATATATGCTATCATAAAGCAATTCGACGGGGTTACGATTTGGTAACGAAACTCCCGTCGAATTCTGCTTTTTCAGGCTTTTCTGCCTAAAATTCGTGCAAAAGACAGATTTTATACATCTTGATTATCTGTGTTTTACACCTTTTGCCTTCACTTTCTTAAAAAACACTCATCCCCTGATAGGAACGGCCTTTTCACGAAAAAATGTTGGAAGAAGAGTCGGTGGAGACTGTCGCACTATCGTTCGTCGGGACGCACGAAGGTACGGCTCGCCAGTTTCACGTCGTCGATCGGGTTGTTCGACGCCGTCATCGCATAGACCAGCACCTTCTTGTCCCTGGGCAGCGTCACCGTAGTCGCGCCTTCGGGAATGTCGAACGTCAGCAGATACATGTAGGAGAAACCGTAGGGAACGTTGCCCAGGTCGGTCTGGTGACGGTGCGTACCCAGATACCCGATCTTGGCGCGCTGCATGAAGCCCTCGCTGTTGCCGTACCAGCCCCACTGGCCGTAGAAACCTTTCCACAGCGGCACTTCGGCCTCGTAGGTGCGATCGCCCACGCGGAACTCGGCCGTGCGCGGCTCTTCGACGGCCGACGCCAGCACATAGAGCTTCGTATAGGTCCGGTCGGCGGGCAGCGCGACGGTCTGGCCGTTGCAGAGCACGGCGTCGTCGGTGTTGGCTTCGCCCATGGCGAAGGTCACGCCGTCGCACTCGACCGTGGCGGGAATCAGCTCGGCGGCGAACGAACCCAGCGCCTTGTCGATCGTATAGTAGGTGAAGAACTCGTCGGTGGTGTAGGCCGTGATGTCGTAGTCGAGTTTCACGGGCGCGTTGTCGATCGCGAGCGTCGACCGCACGGCCGGCTCGGCCAGCCGCACGCGGTAGGTCTTGGGGGCGAACTTTCCGGCCGAAACCACGAGCGAACGCCCCTCGAACGCGGCGTCGCCGATGCGCTCCTCGATACCGTTGCACTCCTCGGCCGAGACGATCGCCGCCGGGAAGGTGATGCGCGCCCCCTCGACGGGATTGCCCGTCGTCTCGTAGCAGCGCACGATGTAGCCGTCGCCGTCCTCGGCCGCTTTGAGCGCACGCACGCCGATCTGCGGGGTCGACGCGGCGAGCATCGAAAAGGTGCGGCCCAGATGCCCCGCATGTTTCGGCGCGACGAAGGCCACGAGCGGCATGTTGAGCGCCTCGCCCGCCACGAGCGCATCCTCCGTGCGGGCGCCCGTGTGTCCCACGATCGAGTAGGTATAGTGGTGTACGCCGTGATCGAGCGTCCGCTGGTGCGCATAGCGCTTCTCGGTCGAGGGGGTGTGGAGCAGCGTCAGGCGCAGCGTGTTGTCCGCCGGCTTGTCCCAGCCGTATTTGCAGTCGTTGAGAATCGTCACGCCGTAGCTGCCGTCGGCATCCGTCAGATCGACCCATTTCTGGGCAGGCACTTCATAGGCCGTTTCGGTGTTGTTGCCGCGCTCGATGAAGCCCAGTCCGAGGTCGTAAGCCGCCTTCGCGTTGGCCACGGCACAAGGGAATTCGGCTTTCAGCAGCACGTCGCGGCTCGACCAGTCGACCGTGTTGCGCACGTCGATGCGGTCGTCGTCGCCGCCGTCGGTCAGCGACACGTACTGCACGAACTTCGAGGGGCCGTAGCTGCGCTCCACTTTGAGCGTGGCGCGCACGGGCCCCTGTTCGGCGATCGAAATGCGCACGTCGCCGTCGATCGGACGCCCGGGCTTGTCCATCGTCTCCTTCATGATCTCCCACGCCGGATAGCGGTTCGACGGGTTGCCCTCGAAGACCGCCATGCGGAATGCCTTGCCCTCGGCCACCAGCTCGCGGCCGGCACGCTTGTCGCGGATCGAGCGGATATCGCCGTTGGCGTCCAGCTCGACGCGGTAGATCCGGTTTTCGAGCGTCCGCTCCGACGCTTTCAGTGCCGACGATTTCGCAACGCCCGAAGCGGGGCGCACGTCGTAGACGGCATATCCCGCCGCCTTGACGTCGGCGGCGAAGAGGATGCGCGCCCGGTCGCCCTCGCGCGACAGAATCTGCGCCGCCACCCGCTTGCCCGAAGGCGCATAGACGGCCACCCCCTTGGCACGGGCGTCGAGCGGCACTTCGGCCTCCACCAGATCGCGCAGGTCGTAGGTCACGGGATTGTAGACCACCACGGGCGTACCCTTCACCCGCGTGTCGAGCGAATGGCTCAGCGCACCGACGGCCGCCGTCATGACCTCGGTAGCCTGTTGCAGCGAGATCAGTTCGTCGTTCCACGAATAACGGTAGGCGTCGGCGATGCTCGTACCCGTCAGGTCGTCGTGGAACTGATGCCACAGCACGCGCTGCCACACTTCGTTGAGCTTCGCACGGTCGTAGGGTTTCGCGCCCAGCCAGTCGGCCGCCACGGCGGCGCGCTCGGCGGCGCCCAGCAGCTCCTCGTTGCGGCGGTTGTAGTACTTCATCGCTCCCTGCGAGGTGTAGCAGCCGCCGGCATGTACGTCCATGAGCAGTTCGCCGTCGTAGGTCGGCAGTTCGTCGCGGCGATCCATATAATCGAGGAAGAGCTGGTCGCTCGTGGCGCTGATGAGTTGCACCGGCGCATCGGGGTCGGCCATGGCCGCGGCCATGCGGCGCGCGGTGGTCACCGTGCCGCTGTTGCCCTTGTCGCCGCAGTTGGTCGTGCCGTGCAGGTGGCCGCCGCTGTAATAGCGCATGGCCGTATTGTCGAAGCCGTTCGAAGCGCGGCGGATGAAATCCTTGTTATACCCCGCGTCGGCCGGCAGTTCGGCGGTATACCCGCCCGTATCGAAGGCCGCCATGAGCGACTGCCCGTCGATACCGTACCATACGCCCCACGAGAAGGGGTTCTTCTTGTGATAGGGTGCGTCGGGGAAGAAGTCGTGCTTGCGCCAGCTCAGCTTCTGGGTCGAGAAACCGATCAGGCCGCAGTGGGCCGCCAGCGAAGGCAGCGTGTACCCGAACCCGAAGCAGTCGGGCAGGAAGATGTCGGTCGAACGCACGCCGAACTCGCGCTTGTAGAGCTCCTGTCCTTGCAGGATGTTGCGGATGAACGACTCGGCCGAAGGCATGTTGGGGTCGTTGGCATTCCACGACGCGCCGCTGATGTGCCAGCGCCCCTCGTCGATATACTTCTGCAAACGGGCGTAGTGCAGCGGATAGTACTCCTTCATCCATCGGTAGATGATGCCGCCCTCGAAATTGAACTTGTAATCGGGATACCGCTCCAGCATCCAGAGGTTCTGGAAGAGGATGCGCGGAATGTATTCCCGGATGGTGTGGGTCAGGTCCCAGTTCCACTGGGTGTCGAGATGCGCGTCGCACACCGCATAGATCTTGTAGGTCTTGGGTGCGGGCGTCTCCTGCTCCTGCGCCGCGGCACGTCCGGCGCAGAACGTCAGGATGCACGCGACGACAAACAGTCGAAAAAGTTTCATCGTTCGAAAAAAATTAGATTGATAGTTTCATTACATTCGAGTATCGGCAAAATTAGAGAATAAAACCGCGCAGCACAAGCGCCCTGTCCGAAAATATAAACGATATATCAATTTGTGAAATAAAAAAATCGCAGGAAACTGCGCTCCCTGCGATCCGATTTCACCCTATGCGTCAGCCGGTTGCTACTCGATCCGCTGACGGGGTTCGTTGTCGGGCGCCAGCGGCGAGCGGGCGCGCAAATATGAATCCAATACGTCGGTCAACAGCGTCCCGGTAGGAGCTCCGTCGGTATAATCGAGACCGGAATAGGTCTTGAAAATGTAGTCGCCCATCGCCACGCGGTAGCGGCGGCCGGGTTTCAGTTCGGGGAAAGCGACCGACTGCGCCTCGAACCGCTCGTCGGTACGGATCACATAAGGGGTGGTCATGTAGATGTCGATGCGGTGCGACTCGTCGAGGTTGACCGTATCGTTGAATTTGGTCTTCACCAGCCGCGCCAGCTCGTCGGCCGTCATCTCGGCCGTCACCAGTTTGGAGCCGAAAGGATCGAGGTTGTAGATATCGGCCGCCACGACCTCGCCCGCAAGCGAATCGAGCCGCACGCCGCCGATGTGGTAGATACCGACGTCGGCCTTGCCCGCCTCGCGCACCGCCTCGGTAAAGACGTTGGCCAGCCCGGTCTTGTCCAGCCGGCCGCGCAGGTCGGCCACCTTCGCCCGAAGCGCCGGATCGCTGTAATAACCTTCGACCATCCGCTGGTAGGCGGGTGCGGGTTCGTAGCCCGCCAGCGGCACCAGCCGGAAGCTCTTCTCCACCAGTTCGTCGCCGCGGAAGCGGAGCACCGTGACGCCCACGTTGTCGAGATTCTTGCCCGTCTGCGTCACCAGCACGCCGCCGACCGTCTCGTTCGTCTCGTCGTGGCTGTGCCCGCCCACGATCACGTCGTAACGCGGCGCCTTTTCGGCCAGCACGCGGTCTTTCTTCGTCCCGATATGGGTCAGGGCGACCAGCGCGTCGCACTCGTCGCGCAGCGACTGCCGGTCGGCCACGGCATCCACCGCGTCCGTGAAGGTCAGCCCCGCGAAATTCTCGTCGTGCCCCGCCGGATGGTTGTTGTGGTCGTAGTTGGTCACCGAGGCCACGAAGCCGATCCTGCGGCCGCCCCGCTCGACGATCGCATAGGGCGCCGGCTGGGGAAAGGTCGCCGTATCGCTTACGATATTGGCGCAGACGACCGGAAACCGGCACTGCGCGGTGCGCACGCCCAGAAAAGCCTGTCCGGCGTCGAACTCGTGGTTGCCGAAGGTCGCCACGTCGTAACGCAGGCGGTTCATCAGATCGATGATCGGCCGGCGCGGCTCGGCGGCTCGATCGCAGTAGACGTTGCCCGTCCAGCGGTCGCCCGCATCGACCAGAATCACGTTCTTCACCGTATCGCGGCACTTCTTGACGGCTTCGGCCAGCTGCGGGAACTTCTCGATATGGGCGTGGATGTCGTTGGTCGAAAGAATCACCACCGTCTCCATGCGCGGCGAGCAAGCCGCCAGCACGAAGAGCAGCAATGCGCCAAATAACGATTTTTTCATCATACACGTATCTCTTTTTTCGAATTCATCCGGCCAGAACCCACTTTATTATAATGGGGAAGACAAAGATAGAGACTCCCCGTCGATCCTCCAAATTTTCCGACGTTTTCTTTCGCCGGCCGACGGGCACGGCCTTCCCGCCGCACACAAACCCTGCCGCAACGGCAGACCTGCAAAAAAGCGCGGTGCGGAGCGAATCCGGCGAAAAAAAATGCGTAACTTTGTAGGAAACCCGACCTTGCGAACCATGAATAAATTCCGAATGTTTCCGCCGCTGCTCGGCCTTGTGTTTCTTCTGGCCGGCTGCGGCGATTCCCGACCGGCGGAGACGGTACGGCTGGTGACCTACAACGCAGGCACCTTCAACAAGTACATCGCCGACGACTACCCGCTCGTGGCCGAAATGATGCGGGAGGTCGGCGCCGACGCCGTCTGCCTCAACGAACTCGACAGTTGCACGACCCGCACGGGCGGCGTTTTCCAACTCGAACGCATCGCCCGGGCCATGGGCGGCTGGGACTACCGCTTCGGCCGCGCCATGCCCTATCGGGGCGGAAGCTACGGCGTCGGCGTCATGACCCGCGAGCGCATCCTCGATCATTTCACCGTCGCCCTGCCGCGGGGAGAAGGTGCGGAGCCGCGCGTGCTGACGGTCGTCGAACTGGCGCGGTACGTGATCGCCACCACCCACCTCGACCATACGTCGGCCGCAGCGCAGCGCGATCAGGTCGCCGTCATCAACCGCGTGATGCGCGAACGCTACGCCGAGGCGTCCAAACCCGTCTTTCTGGGCGGCGACCTGAACGCCCTCCCCGACTCCGGAACGCTCCGCGCGTTGCAGGAGGCCTGGACGGTACTGACGCCCACCGACGGGGGCACCTACCCCTCGCACGATCCGAAAAAGTGCATCGACTACATCCTGCAACTCGACAACGGCGTCTCGTGCGAAACGGCCGGCGCGCGCGTCCTGCACCGTTTCGAGGCGGGCGACGCCGCCCGCGCATCGGATCATCTGCCGGTGCTGCTCGAAATCCGGCTGCCTGCGGAAAGCTGACCGCCCGGGAACGGGCACGCTTGCCGACACAAATAATTATCGTTACCGTCGGCTGCGTCTCAGCTACTTCCGCCCCGGCAACCGCAAATAAATTTGCATCGCTCCCGGCTTATTCGTATCCTTGACTTCGTCTTAGATACTGCGGTTCGGAAAAAGAAAAACAGTTGTTTTTTCTTTTTCTCTCACCTTATTCGTATCTTTGGCTGCGCCTTAGATACTCGCGCTCGACAATGTTCAAATAAATTTGACATTGCCCTCGCTTATTCGTATCTTTACGCACCTTTTGCCCCATACCTCATGAGAGATCTTATCCAAGTCATCTGCGAGAACCTCGACCGCACGATCGAGGTCGAAATGGGAACGTCGCTGCTCGACATCCAGCGGCAATACCTGCCCAAGGGACCGCACCCCTACCTGGCGGCCTACGTCAACAACCGCATCAAGGAACTGAACTACAAGGTATACACCCCGATCACGGTGCGTTATATCGACGCCACACACTTCGAAGGCATCCGCGTCTACGAACGCACGGCGTCGTTCATCCTCCAGCGGGCCGTCCGCGAGCTCTATCCCGAACACAAGTTCTACATCCGCCACTCGATGCTGCGCGGCTTCTACTGCGAAATCGAGGGGCGCGACGGCATCTCCGCCCGGGAGGCCGAAGCCATCCGCACCCGCATGGAGGAGCTGGTCGACGCGGCGATTCCGATCATCCGCAGCCGCGTACGGTCGATCGACGCCGCAATGGAATTCACGCGGCTGGGATTCGACGACAAGACCGAGCTGCTCAACACCCGACCGCGCCTTTACAGCACGCTCTACTCGCTGGGCGACATGAAGGGCTACTTCTACGGCGCGCTCGCCCCGTCGACCGACTACATCCGCCTGTTCGACATCCGCCCCTACTACAACGGTTTCTACGTCGTACTGCCCGGACGCAGCCACCCCGACGCGCTCAAACCGCTCGTGGCGCAGGACAAGCTGTTCGACATCTTCCACCAGTACAAGGAGTGGGTCGACATCATGGGCGTACCGACTGTCGGCCGGCTCAACGCCAAGGTGCTGGCGGGCGACGCCTCGGAGCTCATCAAGATCGCCGAAGCCTTCCACGAGAAACGGCTGGCGCGTATCGCCGACACGATCGCCGCGGCCAACCGCTCGCAGGGAACGCGCATGGTACTCATCTCCGGCCCCTCGTCGAGCGGCAAGACCACCTCGGCCAAGCGTCTGGGCATCCAGCTGCGCATCCTGGGGCTGAACCCCGTGCTCATCTCGCTCGACGACTATTTCGTCGACCGAGACAAGACCCCGCGCGACGCCGACGGCGAGTACGACTACGAAGCGCTCGAAGCCATCGACCTCAGACTCTTCAACGACCACCTGCAACGCCTCTTCGCCGGCGAGAGCCTTCCCGTGCCGCGCTACGACTTCATCACCGGCAAACGCCAGTGGCACGACAATCCGCTGCGGCTCGACGACCGGTCGGTGCTGATCGTCGAAGGCATCCACGGACTCAACCCGCGCCTCACGCCGAGCATCCCCGACCACATGAAGTTCAAGATCTACATCTCGTGCTTCACGTCGGTGTCGATGGACAACCTCTCGCGCATCGCCACCACCGACAACCGCCTGCTGCGCCGCATGGTGCGCGACAACGCCACGCGCGGCCACAACGCGCAGGCGACGCTCGCACGCTGGGAGAGCGTGCGGCGCGGCGAGGAGAAGCACATCTTCCCCTATCAGGAGAACGCCGACGTGATGTTCAACTCGTCGCTTTTCTACGAGATCTCGGTGCTGCGCCCCTATGCCGAACGTATCCTGCGCGAGGTGCCCGATACGGTGCCCGAATACGGCGAGGCCAAGCGGCTGTTGAAATTCCTCGACAACTTCATCCCGATCGATCCCGCCGAGATTCCGCCCACCTCGCTGCTGCGCGAATTCATCGGCGGCAGCAGTTTCAGGTATTGACAAAACCCGTACAACAATTTCAAACATAACCGACAGAATACGGCCCTGAGAAGCCCCTCCCTTTGTCAACTGCGCGCAAGCCGAGCGCACCCGCCCGCGGGATGCCGAGGCGCCGCCGCAGAAACCGAGCGAAGCGAAGGGAGGGGACAGCGGGGTGGGAATGTCGATATCCGCGAAGCGGCTACGCCCCGCCCGAGCCCTGCGACAACCGAAACAAGTACAACAATTTCAAATACAACCGACAATGTCTTTTGATACATTCGCTGACCGCCATATCGGCGTCAGCAATCCCGACGAACTCAAAGCCATGCTCGACACGATCGGTGTCGGAAGCGTCGACGAACTGATCGCGCAGGTGATCCCCCAGTCGATCCGGCTGAAAAAACCGCTCGACCTGCCTGCGGGCATGAGCGAATACGAATTCGCCGCACATATCCGTGCGCTGGCCGACCGCAACCACCCGCTGCGGTCGTTCATCGGCATGGGCTACTACCCCTGCGCCGTACCGGCCGCCGTGGCGCGCAACGTCTTCGAGAATCCCGCGTGGTACACCTCCTACACCCCCTACCAGGCCGAAATCTCGCAGGGGCGTCTGGAAGCGCTGCTCAATTTCCAGACCGCCGTGCTCTCGCTCACGGGCATGGAAATCGCCAACTGCTCGCTGCTCGACGAGGGGACGGCGACGGCCGAGGCGATGCTCATGATGTTCGCCCTGCGCAGCCGCGACGCGGTGAAGGAGGGGCGCACGCAGCTCTTCGTCGACCGCAACCTCTTCCCGCAGACGCTCGACCTGCTGCTCACGCGCAGCGAGCCGTTCGGCATCGAGCTCATCGTCGACGACTACGACTGCTACGAGTTCTCGGGCAAGGAGTTCGGCGCTGTCGTGCAGTATCCGGCCGCCGACGGCGCCGTGCGCGACTACGCGGCCTTCGTCGAAGCGGCGCACGCGCACGATGCGAAGGTGACGGCCGTAGCCGACCTGCTCTCGCTGGCACTGCTGAAAGCTCCCGGCGAATGGGGCGCCGACATCTGCGTCGGTTCGGCGCAACGCCTGGGCACGCCCATGGGCTTCGGCGGCCCGCACGCGGGCTACATGGCCACGCGCGAGGCCTACAAACGTCAGATGCCCGGCCGCATCATCGGCGTCTCGGTTGACCGGCTGGGCAACCGCGCCCTGCGCATGGCGCTGCAAATGCGCGAGCAGCATATCAAGCGCGAGCGCGCCACCTCGAACATCTGCACCGCCTCGGCGCTGATGGCCTCGATGGTGGGCTTCTACTGCGTCTACAACGGCGCCGAAGGCCTGCGCCGTGCTGCCGAGACGGCCCACACGGCCGCCTGCGACACCGCCCGCGCCCTCGCGGCGCTGGGCTACAAGCTCACGAACCAGCACTTCTTCGATACGCTCGACATCGAGGCCGAAGCGGCCGTCATCCAGTCGCTCGCCCTCGAACGGGGCATCAACTTCTTCTACCCCTCCGAGGAGCGCGTGCGCCTCTCGTTCGACGAGGTGACCACCCCCGACGAGGTGGCCGAGGTCGTGGCCCTCTTCGCCGAGGCGCGGGGACGCAAACCCAAAGTCGCCAGGAGCCACGCCCCGAGCACGCTGCCCGAAGCGCTGCGCCGCACCTCGCCGATCCTCACCGAGGAGGTCTTCCGCTCGCACCGCAGCGAAAGCGCGCTGATGCGCTACATCAAGCGGCTGGAACACCGCGACATCTCGCTGGCCGACTCGATGATCTCGCTGGGGTCGTGCACGATGAAACTCAACGCGGCGGCACTCATGCAACCCCTGTCGCTGGCCGGGTTCCAGAACATGCACCCCTTCGCACCCGTCGAACAGGCCGAAGGTTACATGGAGCTGATCGCCGCGCTCGAACGCGACCTGGCCACGATCACCGGACTGGCCGCCTGCTCGCTGCAACCCAATTCGGGCGCCGCGGGCGAATACGCAGGGTTGATGGTCATCCGCGCCTACCACCAGTCCAAGGGGCAGGGGTACCGCAACGTCATCCTGATCCCCGCCTCGGCGCACGGCACGAACCCCGCGTCGGCCGCCATGGCAGGCATGAAGATCGTCACGGTGGCGTGCGACGCCAAGGGCAACATCGACGTCAACGACCTCAAAACCAAGGCCGAAGAACACGCCTCGGAGCTGTGCGGGCTGATGGTGACCTATCCCTCGACGCACGGCGTCTTCGAGAGCCGCATCCGCGAGATCGTCGACGCCGTACACGACGCCGGCGGACAGGTCTATATGGACGGCGCCAACATGAACGCGCAGGTCGGCCTCACCAATCCGGGCTACATCGGCGCCGACGTCTGCCACCTCAACCTCCACAAGACCTTCGCCATGCCGCACGGCGGCGGCGGTCCCGGCGTCGGCCCGATCTGCGTGGCCGCGCACCTGCGTCCCTTCCTGCCGTCGCACCCCATCGCCGCGACGGGCGGCGACGAAGGCATCACCGCCGTGGCGTCGGCCCCGTGGGGTTCGGCGCTGCTGCTGCCCATCACCTACGGCTACATCAAGATGCTGGGCGGCGACGGGCTGCGCCGCGCCACCGAGATGGCCATCGTCAACGCCAACTACATGTCGTCGGCACTGGCCGCGGAGTACCGCACCTATTACAGCGGCGAAACGGGCCGCGTGGGGCACGAGATGATCCTCGACCTGACGAATTTCAAACACGACTACGGCATCGACTGCGGCGACATCGCCCACCGACTGATGGACTACGGCTTCCACGCCCCGACGCTCTCGTTCCCCGTGCACGAAACGCTGATGGTCGAGCCCACGGAGTCGGAGCCCAAGGCCGAGATGGATCGTTTCATGGAGGCGCTCGTGCACATCAAGCGCGAGTGCGAAGCGGCCGCCGGACAGGAGGACAACGTCGTGCGCAACGCTCCGCACACGGCCGTGGAGATCGCCGGCGAGTGGTCGCACCCCTACTCGCGCCGGGAGGCGGCCTTCCCGCTCGGCTGGATCGCCGAGGCGAAGTTCTGGCCCTACGTCTCGAAAATCGACAACGGCTACGGCGACCGCAACCTCGTCTGCCGCTGCACGGAGTAATCCGCACGGAGGCATCGAGCAGTACGTTCCGACTGTACCGTATCATCGGCCGGCAGACGAAAACCGCGGACGGACAGCCCGAAGGAGCCGTACTCGAAGAACTCCCGCCGGCACATCGCACCTTGCACAGACGGAACGTCCGGTCGGACGTTCCGTCTCTTTTCGAGCCGATGGAGCGGAAATCCGATAATTTGCACTATCTTTGCCGTGCATGTCGAGAAAAAGAGTGCCGCGGACGGCGACGCCCGCGCAGACGACTTCGATACTATATTTAATTCTATAAATTCATGAAAGCAGAAAACAACAAAATGGTGGCGGTGGATTACACGCTCACCGTCGACGGCAAAATCGCCGACCGGTCGCGTCCCGGACAGCCGCTGGAATTCATCTTCGGCACCGGTATGCTGCTGCCCAAATTCGAGGCGGCCATCGTCGGCAAGGAACCGGGCGAGAAGGTCTCCTTCACGCTCGCTCCCGCCGACGGCTACGGCGAAATCGTCGACGACGCGATCGTCGACCTCCCCAAAACGATATTCATGGTCGACGGCAAGCTGGCCGAGGATATTCTCTTCGTGGGCAGCCAGATTCCGATGGCCAACGCACAGGGCCAGCGTATGCTGGGCGTGGTGAAGGAGATCGGCGACGATACCGTGAAGATGGACTTCAACCACCCGATGGCGGGCAAGACGCTCAACTTCGACGTGGAGGTGATCTCGGTGCGCGACGTGACGCCGGAAGACCTGGCCGGCAAATGCGGCTGCGGGGAGTGCAGTTGCGGCGACGACTGCCACTGCGAAGGCGAGTCGCACGCCGACTGCGGCTGCCACGGCTGCCACTGATCGACACCCGAATGCAAAGGCCGGCCCGCAGGCCGGCTTTTTTTATCGCCGCGGCGATCCCATGATTCACCATCTCCGGCCTTGCTCTTCACCGTCACCCAATACCTCGAATCGGTTCTCAACTCCCGCGGCCTGACGCGCACGCTGGGAGAGATCGACGTCTGCCGCACGGCCGACGGCCGTCCCGTGTTCCATACGGGCAACAGCGCGGTGATTTTCCGCATCCGGCTCGACGGCCGCGACCGCCTGCTGAAATGCTACACCCGCCCGCACCGCCATCTCGAAGCGATCTACGGCGACCGGTTCCGGCCTGCGGAACTCTTCCTCTACACCGCCCCGTCGGAGGGCATGTGGGCGGATGTCGTCGTGGACGACTGGATCGAGGGCGAGACGCTCACCCGCACGCTGGACCGTGCCGCAGCGAACGGGGACAAACCCCTCGTCGCACGACTCGCGGCGGCCTTCGACACGCTGGCCGCGCGACTGCTGCCGGCCCAGTGGGCACACGGCGACCTGAAACCCGACAACCTGATCTGGGACGGTCAGCGGCTCCGCCCGATCGACTTCGACGCGATGTTCCTGCCCGAATTCCGCGGCCGGCGCAGCCCCGAACTGGGAACCCGTGCCTTCCAGCATCCGGCACGCACGGAAGCGGACTTCGACGCCTCGCTCGACGACTATCCGGCGGCGTTGATCGCCACCGTGCTCCATGCCGCGGCCCACGATCCCTCGCTGCTCGTACGTTATCCCGCCGAAGGGCTCGTGCTCGACCCTTCGGCCGTCATAGAAGGGCGCAGCGAAGCCTACCGCGAGATGCTCGACGCCTTCGCCCGCCGCGGCGACGCCGTGGGATACCGCACGGCACAGTTGCTCCGCTCGCCCGTCGCGAAACTTCCGCAGGCCGCTTCGCTCTTCGCATGGCGGCTGCGGCCGCCCCGTCCCGCCGACGATCCGCCCGAACTGGCCGTCGACGCCGGACGCTGGGGTTTCCGCTCGGGCGGACGGTTCGTCATTCCGCCCGTGTGGGACAACGGATTCGATTTCAGCGAAGGACTGGCGGCGGTGGAGATCGCCGGACGGTGGCACTTCATCGACACGGCGGGCCGCGTCGTCCTCAACTGCCCGCCCTGCGATGCCGTGAAGCCTTTCCGCAACGGTACGGCCGAACTGCGCAACGGCCTGCGGCGGGAGAAAATCGCACACCCGTTGAAAAACTCACGCTAAAACGCTATATTTGTAGATTGGAAATATGACGCGAATGGACACATACAGAGCTCTGACCCCCGGCGAAATCGCTGCGCTCGAAGCCTCCGGCTCGACGGCCGACGACTGGTCGTCGATCGAGGTGGCGGAGGACTTCCACCCCTCGCAACTGCGCGGCGCACGGCTGGGCGGCCGTGTCCGGCTCGCATCGGGCGTGCGCATCCGCAACTCCGGCGTCCGCAACTACGACATCGGCGCAAGAACGCTCGTCGAAGAGGTCGTCCGCCTGGAATGCCGCGGCGAAAGCGCTTTCGGAAACGGCACGGAGGTGGCCGTCATGAACGAGAACGGCGGCCGCACGGTACGGATTTACAGCGGCCTGACCGCCCAGATCGCCTACATGGCCGCCGTCTACCGCCACCGTCCGGCGCTCGTCGCCGCCCTCGACCGTATGGCGCGGCGGGCGGCCGACGCGGCACGCTCCGCGCAAGGAAGCATCGGCCGCGACTGCCGCATCACCGACTGCCGGCTGCTGCGCGACGTATGTATCGGCCACGGGGCGACGCTCGAAGGGGTCTCCGTCCTCTCCAACGGCACGGTCGGCGACTTTTCGCGCATCGGCATCGACGTCAAGGCCTACGACTTCGTCACGGCCGAGCATGCGCTCGTCGACAACGGTTCGCTCATCGAACGCTGCTTCATAGGCGAACGCTGCATCTTCGACCGCGGCTACACCGCCTCCGATTCGCTCTTCTTCGCCAACTCGCACTGCGAGAACGGCGAAGCGGTTTCGATCTTCGCAGGCCCCTACACCGTCTCGCACCACAAGTCGTCGCTGCTGATCGCCGGCATGTTCTCCTTCTTCAACGCCGGCAGCGGCACCAACCAGAGCAACCACCTCTTCAAGTGCGGCGCCGTACATCAGGCCGTCCACCGGCGCGGCTGCAAGTTCGCCAGCGGCGCCTACGTCATGTCGCCGGCCATCGAAGGGGTCTATACGATGATCATGGGGCGCCACACGCATCACCACGACACGTCGGTCTTCCCCTTCTCCTACCTGCTGGAACAGGAGGGGCGTTCGGCCCTGCTGCCCGGCGCCAATCTGTCGAGCTACGGCACGGTGCGCGACATCGAGAAGTGGCGGCAGCGCGACAAACGCAGCGCAGGCCGCGACCTGATCAATTTCGAGACCTGGAATCCCTTCGTGGGCAACGCCCTCGCAGCCGGCCTCGATGCGCTCCGCACGCTCTACGACAGCAACCCCGACGCCCAGAGCTTCATCTACAACTCCGTCCATATCAAGCTCACGGGGCTGCGCCGCGGGATACAGCGCTACGAGCAAGCGCTCGCGGCGACGCTCGGCGACCTGCTCGCGCGCGGCGGCGACGGATACGACGGCCGCGGCGCGTGGATCGACGCCGCTGGGCTTTACCTCGCCCGCTCCTGCATGGAAGAGCTGCTCGACGCAATCGAGCAGGGTGCCGTCACCACGCCCGAAGCCCTCACGGAGCGTTTGCGGGCCTTTGCGGAGCACTACGACGACTACGCCCGCAGCTGGGCGCTCGACATCCTGGCCCGGCGGCTGGGACACACGCCCGACGCCGCCGAGATCGAACGGGCCGTCGTCGAAGGGAAGGCGGCGCAACAGGAGCTGCAACGCCTCGCGGAGGCCGACCGCGCGTTCGACTGTTCGTTCGACATGGCTGTCGGCTACGGACTCGACGCCGCCACGGACGACGAACGCAAAGCCGACTTCCGCGCCGTCCGCGGACTGGAATAGAGAGACCTAAAACCAACATAAACCATGAACTACACCCAAAGCATCACACGCCGTCACCGCACGGCCTTCGTTCTGGCCATCGACCAGTCGGGTTCGATGGTCGAGGAGCTGGAATTCCGCGGACGGCGCACCTCGAAGGCTGCGGCCGTGGCGGAGGTCGCCAATTCGCTGCTGTCGGAACTGCTGCTGCGCGCCACGCGCGAAGGCGAAGTGCGCGACTACTACGACATCGCCGTGGTCGGTTATTCGGGCGAAGGCGTACACTCGCTCCTCTCGGCCGACGAAACGTTCGTTCCGGTCTCCGCGCTCCGGAACGCCGTGCGCAATACTCGCCGGGTCAGCGTCGAACGCCGCCTTCCCGACGGTCAGCCCGCATTCAACGAGGTGACCGTGAGCGAGTGGATCGCTCCCGCCGCATCGGGACAGACCCCGATGTACGAAGCGCTGCTCTACGTCCACGATCTCGTCGAGGCGTGGTGCCGCCGGCCGGAACACCGCGAGAGTTTCCCGCCGCTGGTCTTCAACATCACTGACGGCGAGGCTTCCGACAGCGACGAGGAGGAGCTCGCGCAGATCGCAGGGCGCATCCGTTCGCTCGGCACGGACGACGGCCGTGCGCTGCTGGTCAACATCCACCTCGCATCGGGCGACGCAGCGAAGGGCCGCATCTTCCTGACCGATGGGGAGACCGCCTACAACAACCGCTACGCCCGCCTGCTCTACGACATTTCGAGCCCGATGCCGCCGCTCTTCGACGACGCGATCCGTTCGCTCCGGGGCGACGAGGCCCGCGGGCCGTTCCGCGGCATGTGCTACAACGCATCGATCACCGAACTGCTCTCGGTCCTCAACGTCGGGTCGATCAGCGTAAATCTCCAATAGCCATGTTCCCTACGATCCACCGCTTCATGGAGGGGCTGCTCTCGCCCCGCACGTCGCTCCGCACGCTGAGCGAAGCCCGCTTCGCACAGGACGGAACGGGCGCATTGCTGCTCGAACGCACGACGCTCTTCGCCGAGGCGCAGTGTACGCTCGGCGACCGCCGGCTGCGGCTGTTCTGCCCGCTCTCGCCGCTCGCCCACCGGCTCGCGGAGACCACGGCGCAACGCCTCAAATATCATCCGGCCGAATTCCTGCTCCCGTGGCGGATGCTGCGCGGGGAATTCACCTACACCGACGCCACCGGCACGCAGCGCACCTGCGACCTGGTCGCGCAGGAACTTCCCGCCGAAGGCGAGCCGCTCGCAACGGCAGTCGGCCACGCAGACCGCGACCGTCTGCTCTCGGCGCTCGATACCCTGCAACGGCAGTTGGCGCAGGCCGGCCTGACGCACAACAACCTCAAAGCGGCCAACCTCTGGATGACTCCCGACTACCGGCTGCTGCCGCTGCGCTACGCCTACATGCGTTTCGACGGCGGCGACGACGCACCGCAGTTCGACGCGCTGCGCGCTTTCGTCGCCGAAAAGGCCTCCGTGGCACAAATGATGTGCGATACCTCGGCGGAGTACAGCGCACCGTGCACCGCTTTTCGGAACCACCTCTGGGTCGGACACATGTTCGAACAGATGATCTGCGTCGAGGACGCCGAAGGATACGGCTACGTCGACACGCAAAACCGCTATCTCATCGCCCCGCAATACCGCTGGGCCAACGATTTCCACGAAGGCCGCGCCGAGGTGCAGACCGCCGACGGGCGGATGGGGCTCATCGACAAGACGGGCCGTTACGTCCTCGAACCGCACTACGAAATCGTCGAATACGACGACCGGACGGGACGTCTGCTGGCCCGCCTCGACGGACGTTGGGCCGCCTTCGACTACGAGGGCCGTCAACTCACCGAGTTCGGCGCCGTAGAACCCTGACAACGAAAATCACAACGCATAACAATCATGGAAAAAGTCAAATGTCTGATTATCGGCAGCGGCCCGGCCGGATATACGGCGGCCATCTACACCTCGCGCGCCAACCTGAACCCCGTACTCTACGAAGGGATCGAACCGGGCGGCCAGCTGACCACCACCACCGAAATCGATAACTACCCGGGCTACCCCGAAGGGATCGACGGCAACCAGCTCATGGGCCACATGCGCAAGCAGGCCGAACGGTTCGGCGCCGACATCCGCCGCGGCACGGTGACGCGCGCCGACCTCTCGTCGCGGCCGTTCCACCTGGTCGTCGACGGCGAAAAACAGATCGAAGCCGACAGCCTCATCATCGCTACGGGCGCTTCGGCGCGCTATCTGGGACTACCCTCCGAGACGAAATACAGGGGACAGGGCGTGAGCGCCTGCGCCACCTGCGACGGCTTCTTCTACCGCAAGAAGGACGTGGCGGTCGTGGGCGGCGGCGACACTGCCTGCGAGGAGGCCACCTATCTGGCTTCGATCTGCCGGCAGGTCTACATGATCGTACGCAAACCCTACCTGCGCGCCTCGAAGGCGATGCAGCACCGCGTGATGAACACCCCCAACATCGAAGTGCTCTTCGAATACAACACCGCCGAAGTGCTGGGCGACGACACGGGCGTCACGGGCGTCACGATCCGCCACAACGACGGCAAGGAACGGACGCTCGCCGTTGCGGGATTCTTCGTGGCCATCGGCCACCACCCCAACACCGAACTGTTCCGCAACCAGCTGGAACTCGATGCCGAGGGGTATATCCGCACCGAAGGCAATTCGTCGAAAACCTCCGTCGAAGGGGTCTTCGCGGCCGGCGACGTACAGGATCCCGCCTACCGACAGGCCATCACCGCCGCCGGTTCGGGCTGCATCGCCGCGCTCGACTGCGAGCGCTTCCTGCTGCAATAGGCCGGATGCCCTGCAAACGACAGAAGCCTCTTATGCAGAGGCTTCTGTCATTTTCAACACGCACCGCCGAACCCCGGCATCGGGCGGGACGACGGGAGACGGACGCCACAGCATCCGCCTCCCGTCGTATTCCGCCGCGCGCCGCATGTCAGTCGACGCGGATCGTCCCTTTCAGCCGCAGGTCGCGCGACGAAGCGCCCACCTGAATCAGGAAATCGCCCGGCTCGACCACGAAGTCGTGGCGCACCGTATCGTAGAAGGCGAAGGCGTCGTGCGGCAGGAGGATCTCAACGCGCTTCGTCTCGCCCCGTTTCAGGAAGACCTTCTCATAGCCTTTGAGCTCCTTCACCGGACGCGGCACGCTGGCCGCGAGGTCGCTCACGTAGAGCTGCGCCACCTCGGCGCCGTCGCGGCGGCCCGTGTTCCTCACGTCGAACGACACCCGACAGGAGCCGTCGTCCTGCCGCACGACTTTCAGCCCCGAATAGGCGAAAGTGGTATAGGAAAGGCCGTAACCGAAGGCATAGAGCGGTTCAGTCGCCGTGCGGTCGTACCCACGGTAACCCACGAAGATGCCTTCGTCGTAGTTGACGCGCGGCTGCGGTGCCCCCTTGCGGTGCGAACGGTCGACGTTCTCGTAATAGCTGCCGTAGCAGGGATTGTCCTCGGCGCGCCGTTCGATCGAGATCGGCAGTTTGCCGCTGGGCGAAACCGCTCCCGTCAGAATCTCGGCGACCGCGCGGCCGCCCTCCTGTCCGGGATACCAGGCCATGAGGATCGCACGCGCCCGGTCGGCGAACTGCGCGAAATCGACCCCACCGCCGCTGTTGACCACTACCACGAGGTTCGCGTTGAGCTTCGCCACGGCGGCGATCTCGGCGGCCTGTCCTTCGGGCAGGGCGAAGGTGCGGTCGTGGTTTTCCCGTTCGGTATCGCTGTCGAAGCCGGCGCAGTAGATCACCGCGTCGGCCGCCGCGATCCGCCGCTCGCGATCCGTCACATTCTCGAAGAGATAGCGCAACGACACGGAGGCCGTCGAGGCATTGTCGTAGTACTCCAACCGCACGGCGTAACTCTTGCCCGCCACGACGTCGAGCGTCGCCGAGCGAGTGGTCGCCGCATGGTCGCGCCAGTCGGCGAGCACCTCGCGGCCGTCGACATAGAGCCGGTAGCCGTCGTCGCCGCGCACGACGAAGGTCACGCGCCCCGTCGCCGCGGGTTTGAAACTCCCCGACCAACGGGCCGAAAAGCCGTCGGCGGGAACACCGTCGGCGGGCGAACCTTCCCAGTCGAAGTCGATCGCAGCGTCGACCTGCGTCGCCACGGGCATCCCCGCAAGTTCCTTTCCGGCGAAAAACTCGCCCCGAAGGCCAGGCCGGCCGTCAGGGGTGAAAAAGAGTCCCGACGCGGCCAGATCGCCGACGGGAGCGGGATCGAGCACCGTCGTGCGCAAACGTTTGCCGACGGCCCGCATCCCCTCGCCCACCGACACGGTCGAGAAGGGATGGACGAATCCCGCACCGCCGCCCGTGGGTACGCGGCCTGCGTTGGGCCCCATGACCACCACGTCGCGCACTTTGGACGAGAACGGCAGCATCCCGCCTTCGTTCTTCAACAGCACGATGCCGCCGCGCGCCACTTCCAGCGCCACCTGATCGGAAAAAGGATTGCGTTCCTTGATCTTCGCGTCCGTCTGTTCGCGATCGAGAAACCCGAAGGCGATGAGCGTTTGGAGGATATGGCGGCACTTCTCGTCGACGGTCGCCTCGGTCACCAGTCCGTTCTCCAACGCCGGACGCAGGTTCTCGGCATTCATGAAGCGGGCACGCGGCATTTCGAGGTCCAGTCCCCCGTTGGCGGCACCGACGGCCGAATAGGTGGCGTTCCAGTCCGACATGAAGATGCCGTCGAAACCCCACTTCTCACGCAGCAGACCGACCGTCAGCGGGCGGTTCTCGGTCATGTGCACGCAGTTGAGCGGATTGTAGCTCGACATGACGGCGCCGACCTTCGCCCCAGTCACCGCCTTGCGAAAGGCGGGAAGGTAGATTTCATGGAGCGTCCGCTCGTCGATGTCCGACGAAACGTGGTGGCGGTTCCACTCCTGGTTGTTGCCGACGAAGTGTTTGACGCAGGCCATGACCCCTTCGGCCTGCATCCCCTCGATATAGGCCGCCGCCGTCTCGGCCGCCAGATAGGGATCTTCGCCGTAGTATTCGAAATTGCGGCCGCACAGCGGCGAACGATAGATGTTCACCCCCGGCCCGAGCAGGATATGCACGCCGCGCGCCCGGCAGTCTTGTCCCAAAGCGCGGCCGTAGTCGCGCACCAGCGCGCGATCCCACGCCGCAGCCGCGGCGATGCCGCACGGGAACATCGTACTGCGCGTATCGTTGCGCACGCCCTGCGGGCCGTCGGCCATGCGGATCTGCGGGATGCCCAGCCGGGGAATCGCACGGATATAGAAGGAGTTGAAACCGCCGATGTAGTCGAGTTTCTCGTCGAGCGTCATCCGCTCCACAAGGGCCGCCGCGCGCTCCTTGTCCTGCTCCGTGATCTGCTGCGCCGCTGCCGGAAGCAACGCCCCGACAACCAGCAGCCATGTAAGTAGTCTCTTCATTTCATTGGATTGGTTCGTTATCGAATACAAAAATAGGGAAAAAGCATGATAAAGCCATATTTTATCAGCCACTACACTATTAAAATATTTTATCAATTTATTTGTTTTTTCATTTTTCAATCGCTATATTTGTCATACAGATCAATTAATACCCTCTCTTATGAAAAAGTTTTTCACAATAAGATTGCATTTGCTTGCAATTTTAGCAGCAATCACAATCGTATCCTGTACAAGCGATACGGTCGACACCGAACCCGTAATCCCCGTCACTCCGCAAACAAGGGCGATTCCTACCCCGACTTTCGACTGGGCCAATGCCGAATGGATGCCCGTTCCCGCAGGTCAGAGCGCCATTCCTTCCCCGTGGAACGGAGCCGGCAGCATCTCTTACACCTATGGCATGGACATTACGAACGACCGCTATCCCAACGCAGGCTGGGAGTTACTTTACAACACCTTCGATGCGAATGCGTCGGGGCCGCTGGTCAACCCCTATTTCGTCCTTTACAACAAATACCGAGGAATCCTGCGCATCTACCTCTACCTTACGACAGAATTCGTCGCCACATCCTCCTATCTGCAAGACGGCATCTCTGTCGTTTCGGATCACCAAACCTCATTGCTGAGTTTTTTTGGGAAAGGAGATCATCGATCCGGAAGAGCGCTATGCAACAACCGACTACATCCAAATCCAAGGCTCTCCCGACAACATCAGCCCGATGGCGGCAAACAAATGGTACATGATGCAGTATGAATTGGCATACGACCCCGACATCACGAGTATCCCCTACGACCAGGTTCAACTTGCCTGGTACCTGAACTATTGCAATGTACAGACAATCAAGCTCGGAGGGACACAGGAAGGCCGTATTAACGGAACGATCGGCGCCGCATCCTCCACAACTTTTTATGATGAATTTAAGACAGCAGCTAAATCTACCGGCACTGCAGTATTAACGGGTATTGGGAAAAATTTCATCACAGAAAATGCTCGTGACGAAACGACCGACTCATTAGGCCGTAATAACAACATCGGGTTACCGAATTATATTTATAGCAGTATATCAAACACAATCAACAGCGCCCTGTCAGGTTCTCTTGACGAGATACCGCAGGCTCTATTCAAAGGATTCAATGCGATCTTCGGTCTAAATAAAACCACTCAGCCGATTCCTATCAATTTGACTTTCAAATCCCAAATCGAATTAAATGGAGACTTGTCTGACCGTGGTTCTTTCCCTTCGTCTCCATCTTCTTTCTGGCTTCCAGGAACCGATATTGCGTCCGATGCCGTAGGCTACATTCCGTTATACAATAAACCGCTTGGAGTATTAGGACTCGACGGCCGGCCGAAAGTATCGCCCATGGTAATATACCAGCGTGTCTCGGATGGCTACAAACTTTTCGTTACATACAAAACCAACACCTTCCGCCAACGGTTACAATACAATCCTGAAGTTGAAGCAATTGCAGATATTCAACTCACAAAACTGGAGCTAATCGAAACCGATTTCCAAGGCCGATTTACTCAAGTTTGCCCCAATCGGTTCTTTGCAGGAACTTTGGACACGAATTACAATCCAACCAGTTCTATCGATGTTCCAGAATATCTGGCTTTCCGTGCAACCTTCAAAATTACACCGAACAACGGAGATGAACCGACGGTCATCATTAAAACATTTAAAACAGACCAAGATCCGTTACCATTAAAAAATGCACAATAATTCAATCATTATGAAAACGCTCGCCACATTTGTTCTCTGTCTGTCGCTGCTCGCAGGATTCACCGCCTGCGACAAGAACGACGATAACATGGGTACATTGATCGTAGAGATCCGGGATAATGCGAAAGCTTCGGTACTCAATATTTACACCGAAGAGGGCAGTCTGATTTATACCAATACCGAATACCTCTATCAAAACGATCCGCGGTTGTCGATCCCGCTCAATCCGGGGAACTATCGGCTCAATACTACGTGGAAGTTCAACGACTGCGCTTTCCAGATTCGGGCAGGCCACACGACCACCGTCTATTACGCCTACGGCAGTTACAACGGTGTGGTCACCTACGATTAAGCTGCAATAATCCAATCTTCAAACTATTTAGCGCCATGAAAACGCCCGCCGCACTCGCTCTCTGCCTGTCGCTGCTCGCCGGTCTTATCGCCTGCGACAAGGACGACAACATGGGAACACTGATCGTAAACGTTCGGGATAACGCCAAAGTCGAGGAACTAAACATCTATACCGAAGGAGGCAGCCTGATCTACACGAATACCGAATATCTCTATCAGAACGATCCGCGGTTGTCGATCCCGCTCAACCCGGGGAACTACCAGATGCAACTGATGTATGGCTTCAATCGCTGTTCTTTCCAGATTCGGGCCGGCCACACGACCACCGTCTATTATGCCTACGGTAGCATCAATGGAGAGGTGACTTACGATTAATCCGTAATTTTCCGGTTTCAAACCTCGTATCCGATGAAAACGCTCGCGAAATTCCTTTTCAGCCTGTCGCTGCTCGCCGGTCTTACCGCCTGCGACGACGACGCCCCGACCACAGGAGAAATCGTATTGGATATCGAAAAATACATGTACGTCCAGTCCATCTCGATCTACACGGAACTCGGAAACAAAATCTACGAAAACCGGGAATATCTTTACGAGGGAGGCCGGTTGTCGATCCCGCTCAACCCCGGCAATTACCGAATTTCGACTTACGGATATTCCGACTGCACCTTCCAGATTCAGGCGGGGCACACGACGCGGATCGACTACGACCAGCACGGGAACGGAGTCGTCACCTACGACTGACGAACGGCCGGCATCCCCGCAACCACGCAGGGGACGGTATGCAATCGCAGGGCCGCCCCCGCGCATTTACACCGGCAGACATCTTCTCCGCACGCACCGGCTCCCCGATCCTCGGCGGCACAGCTGCTCCGCCCGGCAAAAACAAATAAATTTGCATTGCACTCGGCTTAATCGTATCTTTGCCACAGGATCGGCCCGCAAAGACCGATCCTGCAAAGCGCGCAGCAGCCATGAGTTTCACCGTCACCATCCTCGGTTCGGCTTCGGCCAAGCCTACGCCCGGACGACACCCGTCGGCACAGGTCGTCAACCTCCACGAGCAACACTACCTCGTCGACGCGGGGGAAGGTACGCAGCAGCAGTTGTTCCGCTACGGGATCAATCCGCTGCGGCTGCGGGCCGTCTTTCTCTCGCACCTGCACGGCGACCACTGCTTCGGGCTCTTCCCGCTGCTCTCGACGCTCGGGCTTTACGGCCGCCGCACGCCGCTGCCGGTCTATGCACCGGCCCCGTTCGGAGAGATTCTCGCCTGCCACCTGCGCTATTTCGACAGCGAACTGCCCTACGCCGTGGAGTGGCACGAGGTCGATACGACCTGTCATCGGCCGCTCCTCGAAAACCGTTCGCTCGAAGTATGGAGCATCCCGCTGCGCCACCGCGTCCCCACGTGCGGCTACCTCTTCCGCGAAAAGGAGCCGCCGCTGAACGTCGACAAATTCAAAATCACGAAATACGGCCTCTCGATCGCGCAGATCACCGCCGCCAAACGGGGCGAAGCCGTACGGCTCGATTCGGGCGAGACGCTGCCCAACGAGGAGCTGACCTACCGCCCCTACAAGGCGCGGTCGTACGCCTACCTGTCGGACACGGCCTTCTCGGCCAAGGCGGCGGGGCTGGCCGCAGACGTCGACCTGCTCTACCACGAGGCGACCTACGCTGCCGCCGAGCGGAAGATCGCCCGCGAGCGGGGACACTCCACGACGGCCGAAGCCGCACGGGCAGCCCTCCGCGCCGGGGCCGGACGGCTCGTGATCGGCCACTTCTCGTCGCGCTACAAGGAGCTCGCTCCGCTGCTCGACGAGGCGCGGACGCTCTTCCCCGCAAGCGATCTGGCCGAGGAGGGGCGCACCTTCACGATCGAAAAACGACCTTTCAGATGCTGACCAAAGCCGACATCCGACTCGTCCGCTCGCTGGCGGACAAACGCGCCCGCACCGACGAGGGGCTTTTCGTCGCCGAAGGCGGGAAACTCATCGGCGAACTGCGCGCCTCGACGCTCCGCATCCGCCGCATCTATGCGCTCGACGGCGTTTTCGCAGGCGAGGACGTCACGACGGTCTCGCCGAAAGAGATGGAACGGCTCTCGCTGCTGAAAACCCCTTCCGACTCGCTGGCCCTCGTCGAGATCCCCCGCCGCAGACTCGATCCCGCAAAGCTGCGCCGGTCGCTGGTGCTGGCGCTCGACGACGTGCAGAACCCGGGCAATCTGGGGACGATCGTCCGGCTGGCCGACTGGTTCGGCATCGGCGACGTGGTTTGCTCCGAGGCGACGGCCGACTGTTTCAACCCCAAAGTCGTACAGGCCACGATGGGCGCGATCCTGCGCGTGCGGGTCCACTACTGCGACCTCGAAGCCTATCTGGCGGCCGAGCGCGCCGCCGGCACGCCGATCTACGGCACGTTTCTGGAAGGGGACGACATCTACCGCACGCAGCTCTCGCCGACAGGCATCGTGCTGATGGGCAACGAGGGCCGAGGCGTCACGCCCGCCTGCGCCGCGCAGGTCACGCGCAAGCTCTTCATCCCGCCCTACCCCGCCGAGCGGCACGCCACCGAATCGCTCAACGTGGCCATGGCCACGGGCATCGTCTGCGCTGAATTCCGCCGACAGGCGAGTGCCGGACGGTAAGGCGGCCGCAGGCCGGAACGATGCGGCAGAGAGCGTTCCGATCTGCGCTCGGCCGCTCACTGCCGTTTCGTTCGGATCGTCGTGCGAGCGACCGTCCGGCCGAGCCGCCACAGAAAAAACAGAGCGCGCTTATTCTACCCCGCCGACTCTCCGCCGGCCCCACAAAAAAAGTCCCGCCACACCGGCAGGACAAAACCGAAAAGCGAAAGGCCGAATTCTAAAAAGCGGACACCGCGCGCACGGAGGGATCGGCCGCCTTGGGCTCGCAACACTCCTCACCACAAGCCAGAATCACATCCACGGCGCAATATTCGTCCACTTCGGTCGACGACCAATACCACGCTTCCGTTCCTCCGGCACTCAATGCAACCCCTCCGACTCGTTCCAACGTTCGATTGACGACGTCATGCACCGTTTTGTTCAGCAACAGGATTTTCACCTCCTCGATCGCCGGCAAGTACCATCCGTCGCCCTGCGCCGCACACCACGCGAAAGCGGGATATTTTTCACGCCAACCGTCGATCCGTTCGATTATCCGCTGATTCCACAACCCTTCCGCCCGATGTATCGCACCCATAACGATCGCCCGATCATACTCTTCGTCCGTACTCCAGTACAAACCTTTTTCGGTCAAGCTCACGATTTTACCATGCTCGCCCGTGGTGTCGACCTCGAAGACAACGCCACGTTTACCATCCACGTTGTAGTAGTCGCCCACCTTGTAGCGGCGTGCAGGGGCAGGAGTGGGTGCAGATGGCGGAACGACCGGCTCCGTGCGGAACGCACCGACCGCCGGCCGCCCGAGAAACCGTTCGGCGGCCTCGACCAGTTCGCCGAATTTCGATTCGGCGTCGGGATAGGCGTCGACCCAGTGCGTCTGATTCAGGATCAAGCGCATGGCACCCTTCAACGGCGTCTCGTCGATCCGGTAGGGAATGATAATTTTCTTCTCGGTGAAGGCCAGATTCAACTCACCCTTCACCCACTGCGAGAGCGACGCCGGTTCCGAGAAGACCAGCACGAAAAGCCGGCAGGCGACGATCGCCTCGTCGATCACGTCGCCGTAATCGGCTCCGGGAGGAATGTCGCGCGGCGCCATCCAGCACCGGACTCCATGCCCCTCCAAGACATGACAGATCGCCAGCGCCGTCGGTTTGTTGCGGCTCGAATAGCTGATAAAGACATCGTGATTCATCGTGGTCGGCTGCAAGAATGTTCGGAATCACAAAATTAGTGCAATCCTCCCGAAAATCAAAAAAATGATAGTCAAAACAAACCCCGCGCGGCACCCACGTGCCGTGCGGGCCGAAGCCTCCGCCTGCGGAGGCCCGCCACAAGGACGTGCCCCGCAGGCTTCGGTCCGCACGGGTACGGAAATGAAAACCGGCACACACAGCCTTTCGGCGCCTCCGATTCGCATCCGGATTGCGGCAGACCGTCCCGCCGGCTGCCCGCCTTGCGCGTTTTTTCGGCCGAAGCCGCACGATTGTGCGAAAAAAATCTTAACTTTGTCAATTAAAGCGATTCGAACATGTCAGACAACAGACTCAAAATAGGAATCACGCAGGGCGACACCAACGGCATCGGCTGGGAGGTGATCCTCAAAACGCTCGCCGACAGCCGCATCGCGGAGCTGTGCACGCCCGTGGTCTACGGCTCGCCCGCAGCGGCGGGCTACTACCGCCGCTGCATCGCCGACCTGGAGGAGATCGCATTCAACACCGTCTCCTCGGCGCGCGACGCACGGCGCGGCCGCGTCAACCTGATCGCCTGCGGCCCGCAGGAGTTGCGCATCGTCCCCGGAGAACCCTCGCCCGAAGCGGGACGGGCCGCCGTCGAGGCGTTGCAGGCCGCCGTGCGCGATCTGAAAGAGGGTACGCTCGACGCGCTGGTCACCGGCCCGATCGACAAGGAGACGGCGCAGGCCGACGACTTCCGCTACACGGGGCACACCGAGTACCTCGCCGCCGAACTGGAAGGCTCGCCCATGATGCTGATGTGCAGCGATCGGCTGCGTGTGGGGCTCGTGACGACGCACCTGCCGCTGGCGGAAGTGAGCGCCGCGATCTCGCGCGAGAAAATCACCGAGGCCCTCGACCGGCTCGCCCGCTCGCTGGTCGCCGATTTCGGCGTAGTGAAACCCCGCATCGCCGTGCTGGCGCTCAACCCCCACGCCGGCGACGGCGGGCTGTTGGGCAGGGAAGAGGAGGAGACGATTCGCCCCGCCGTGAACGACGCTTACGCTGCGGGCGTTCTCGCCTTCGGGCCTTTCGCTGCCGACGGCTTTTTCGCCAGCGGCAACTACGCGCACTACGACGCCGTGCTGGCAATGTACCACGACCAGGGGCTGGCGCCCTTCAAGACGCTCACGCCCGACGGCGTGAACTACACGGCCGGCCTGTACGAGGTGCGCACCTCGCCCGACCACGGCGTGGCCTACGACATCGCAGGCCGTGACAAAGCCGATCCGCAGTCGATGCGCAACGCGATCTACGCGGCCCTCGACATCGTCGAGAACCGCCGCCGCTGGGCTGCGATGTCGGCCGACCCGTTGCAGCATTTCGAGCGCGACCGGGGCCGCGACGCATCGGCCAAAGACCTGCCCGAAATGCGGGAGGGACGCCACGACTGACCGTTTCATGCACCGGAATATGGCACGACGCGACGACGGATTCCTCTCGACCAGGCGCAAGGTGGCCTGGATGTTCTTCGGCCTGTGGGCCGTGGTATTGGTCATGGCCGCCGTCCGCTATGCCGTCCACGGCGACATGGTCGTGACGCTGGCGGTCGCCGCCGCGGCCGTCGCCTTCTGCATTTACCGCCTGTGGGACGCCTATCGGGTATGAGAATAACGGAGGGTGCAGCGATTTTCGCATGAAAAAAGCGGCTAACCGCTCCTCAATTAGAAGATTATTGTAACTTTGCGACGAACAAAGGGCAAGCGGGAGGCGTATTCCGTCTCGTAATTGTGGAAGCGCCGATCGCCCCGTAACAATTAAATACACAAGTAATGGTTAAAATTACATTTCCCGACGGCAGCGTGAAGGAATTCGCCGCGGGAACGACCGCCTACCAAATCGCGGAAAGCATCAGCCCTCGTTTAGCTGCTGACTCTCTGGCGGCTTCGGTAAACGGCGCGACGGTCGACCTGTCGCGCCCCATCGACGAAGATGCCTCCGTCAAGTTCTACAAGTGGGAGGACGAAGAGGGCAAGCACGCCTTCTGGCACACCTCGTCGCACCTGCTGGCCGAAGCGCTCGAAGCGCTCTACCCCGGCATCAAGTTCGGCATCGGCCCGGCCATCGAGAACGGCTTCTACTACGACGTCGACTCGCCCGTGGCGATCACCGAATCCGACCTTCCGAAAATCGAAGCCAAGATGGTGGAGCTGGCCCGTCAGAAAGAGCCGCTCGTCCGCCGCGAGGTTCCCAAGGCCGAAGCGCTCAAAGAGTTCACCGAGAAGGGCGACCCCTACAAGGTCGAACTGATCGAGGCCCTCGAAGACGGCACCATTTCGTTCTATACCAACGGCAATTTCACCGACCTCTGCCGCGGCCCGCACATCCCCAACACGGGTGCGATCAAAGCCATCAAGCTGCTGTCGGTTGCCGGCGCCTACTGGCGCGGCGACGAGAAACGTCAGATGCTGACGCGCATCTACGGCATCTCGTTCCCCAAGAAGTCGATGCTCGACGAGTACCTCGCCCTGATGGAAGAGGCCAAGAAGCGCGACCACCGCAAGCTGGGCAAGGAGCTGGAACTCTTCGCCTTCTCGCAGCGCGTGGGAGCGGGTCTGCCGCTGTGGCTGCCCAAGGGCGCCGCGCTGCGCGACCGGCTGGAACAGTTCCTGCGCTCGGTGCAGAAGGAGTACGGCTACCAGCAGGTCATCACGCCCCATATCGGCAACAAGGAGCTGTACGTCACGTCGGGCCACTACGCCAAATACGGCAAGGATTCGTTCCAGCCGATCCACACCCCCGTCGAGGGCGAGGAGTACCTGCTCAAACCGATGAACTGTCCCCACCACTGCGAGATCTACAAGGTCAAACCCCGCTCGTACAAGGATCTGCCGATCCGTCTGGCGGAGTTCGGCACGGTCTACCGCTACGAGCAGACGGGCGAGCTACACGGCCTGACGCGCGTGCGCGGCTTCACGCAGGACGACGCCCACATGTTCGTGCGCCCCGACCAGCTGCTCGAAGAGTTCGAGAAGGTGATCGACATCATCCTCTACATCTTCCGCACGCTGAAATTCGACAACTACACCGCCCAGATTTCGCTGCGCGACAAAACGAACCGCGAAAAGTACATCGGTACGGACGAAAACTGGGAGAAGGCCGAGCAGGCGATCATCCGTGCCACGGAGGAGAAGGGATTGAAAACCACGATCGAATACGGCGAAGCGGCCTTCTACGGTCCGAAGCTCGACTTCATGGTGCGCGACGCCATCGGCCGCAAGTGGCAGTTGGGAACCATCCAGGTGGACTACAACCTGCCCGAACGGTTCGACCTGACCTACAAGGGCGCCGATGACAAGCTGCACCGTCCGATCATGATCCACCGCGCACCGTTCGGTTCGATGGAGCGTTTCGTGGCAGTATTGTTGGAGCATACGGGGGGCAAATTCCCGCTGTGGCTCTCGCCCGACCAAGTGGTCGTGCTGCCGATCTCGGAGAAGTTCAACGACTATGCCCGCAAGGTGGCCGACTACCTCAACCGCTACGACGTGCGTGCGCAGGTCGACGACCGCAACGAGAAGATCGGCCGCAAGATCCGCGACAACGAGCTCAAACGCATCCCCTATCTGGTGATCGTGGGCGAGAAGGAGGAGGCCGAAGGCAAAGTCTCGATCCGCGTGCAGGGCGAAGGCGACAAGGGCCAGATGACGCTCGAGGAGTACAAGGATTACATGGTCGGACTGGTGAAGGCCGAGATGGAAGCCAACAAGATCGAAAAATAAACCGTTTTCGCCGAGCCTCGGCAGAGCCGCGTTTGCGCGAACTCCGCCGAGGCGGGAAAACGACCGTTGAAAAGAACTTTTATTAACCAAATTAGGAGGACACTGCTATAAACACGACACGTCCATTCACTCCGAGACCCGCTGGCTCGGGGAATAATCAAGGGAACGGGAATCGTCCTTCGGGGCCGCGCGGTCTGCGCCGTCCGCCGCAGAAGGAGAATCCCCATCGCATCAACCACGAGATCACGGCACCGCAGGTGCGTTTGGTGGGCGACAACATCGAGCAACCGATCGTCATGCCCACCCGCGATGCATTGCGCATGGCCGACGAGATGGAACTCGACCTGATCGAGATTTCGCCCAAGGCCGATCCCCCCGTCTGCCGCATCGCAGACTACCAGAAGTTCCTGTACCAGCAGAAGAAAAAGGCCAAGGAGATCAAGGCCAAGCAGGTGAAGGTGGTCATCAAGGAGATCCGTTTCGGCCCCCAGACCGACGATCACGACTACAACTTCAAGCTCAAACACGCTCAGAACTTTCTGAAAGAGGGCGCCAAGGTCAAGGCTTACGTCTTCTTCCGCGGCCGTTCGATCGTCTTCAAGGAGCAGGGCGAGATTCTGCTGCTGCGCTTCGCCACCGACCTCGAAGAGCTCGCCAAGGTGGAGATGATGCCCAAGCTCGACGGCAAGAAGATGAACATGATCCTCGCGCCCAAGAACACCAAGAAGTAGCGCAGGACACGAGCGCATACGGGCCGTCCGACCCGACTCCGGCAACGACTTACGGAACGGCACACCCGTTCGGTAAGTCGTTGTTTTGGATTTTCCGGCCGGTAGCGCGACGTGTCCGGGGCATCCGCGGCTTCCGGCCGAAACGGTAAAAACGCCGATCCACACCCGAAATGGGATACCGAATCGGGAATAAATATGTACCTTTGCCCTGAATGAGACCCTTCGAAGAGATACTGGCGATCGATTCCGCCGCGGCATTCGACTGCGCGGCGCTCGAATTGTTCCGCTTCCAGGCCGAGCGGTGCGGTGTCTACCGCGAATACCTCGCCGAGATCGGCGTCGATCCGGCGGCCGTGCGGCGCGTCGACGAAATCCCGATGCTGCCGATCGAATTCTTCAAGTGGCGCGACGTCTACTGCGGCGACACGGAACCGCAGATCGTCTTCACGTCGAGCAACACGGGACAGAGCGTCGCGTCGCATCACATGATGGCCTCGACGGCGCTCTACGAGGCGGCGTTCACCGCCGCGTTCGAACGTTTCTACGGCAATCCGGCGCGGTGGAGCCTCTATGGCCTGCTGCCCAACTACCTGCAACGCGAAGGGTCGTCGTTGGTCTACATGGTCGACCGCCTGATCGGACGGTGCGGTTCGGGCGGATTCTACCTCGACGACTACGAACGCCTGCTGGCGGACATGGCAGCCGATCCGAAACCGAAAATCCTGCTGGGCGTGAGCTATGCGTTGTGGGACCTGGCCGAACGGTACGCCCCGAAGCTGCGCGATACGATCGTCATGGAGACCGGCGGCATGAAGGGCCGCCGCGAGGAGCTGCCCAAAGAGGAGTTCCACCGCATCCTATGCGAAGCGTTCGGCGTCGACAGGGTCCACTCCGAATACGGCATGGCCGAACTCACGTCGCAGGCCTACTCCGACGGCGGCGGCCGTTTCCGCACGCCGGGCTGGATGCGCGTCGCGGTGCGCGACGTCAACGACCCCTTCTGCCGCCTGCTGCCCGACCAGCGGGGCGGCGTCGACATCATCGACCTGGCGAACCGTTTCTCGTGCGCCTTCATTCAGACGCAGGACGTGGGGCGCGTCTCGGCCGACGGATCGTTCCGCATCGAAGGACGTATCGACCACAGCGACATCCGGGGCTGCAACCTGTTGGTACAATAACCGTAAAATCCGTATGAAAGTCGTCGCATTCGTTCCCATCCGTCTCAACAGCCAGCGCGTCGAAGGCAAAAACCTCCGCCTGCTCGGCGGCGAACCGCTGCTGTGCCACATCCTGCGCACGCTACTCGAAGTCGAGGCGATCGACGAGGTTTACGTCTATTGCAGCGACCCGGCCGTGCGCCCCTACCTGCCCGACGGTGTGCGGTTCCTGCGCCGCAGCCCGCGGCTCGACCGCAACGAGACGCTCGGCCGCGAAATCTACGACGCCTTCACCGCCGAAGTCGTAGCCGACGTCTACCTGCTGGCGCACGCCACTTCGCCCTTCATCCGCCCCGCGACGATCGCGGCGGCCCTGCACAAGGTCACCGACGAGGGCTACGATTCGGCTTTCAGCGCCGAGCGGATGCAGACCTTCGCCTGGTACCGGGGCGAGCCGCTCAACTATGCGCTCGACGCGATTCCCCGTACGCAGGAGATCGAACCGGTCTTCGTCGAGACCAGCGCGTTCTTCATCTTCCGCCGCGAAATATGGTGCGACCTGCATCAGCGCATCGGCCGACACCCCTACGTCGCCGTCGTAGACCGCATCGAGGGGATCGACATCGACTATCCCGAAGATTTCGCGCTGGCCGAGGTGATCGCAAAACTGCCGAACAGATAATCGTCGCGGGCCGAAGGTCTGCGAAAATCCGAATAACATTCATAGCCGATGCAACACATCTGAGACCGGTATCTCCATAGCGGCCGCCGGACAAAATGACGCACTGCGGCAGCCGACCGGCGGCGACGCGTGACATCGTGTCCTTTCGGGATGCCATTCTATCGGCCGGATGCGACAAAATGTCGCCGTCGGCGGGTTGGCAGGGCTTTTGCGTGGAAGAGGGCAGAAACAAAAAACAAAAGATACGACTATGAATGTAAACAGTTTAACGATCAAGGCACAGGAGGCGTTGCAGGCGGCCTATACGCTGGCGCAGCAACGCGGGCAGCAGGCCATCGAGCCGCTGCACATGCTCTCGGTGCTCATCCGCGACGACGACGCACTCTGCACGTTCCTGCTGGGGCGCGTAGGCGTCAACGTGCGCGGCCTGCGCGACGAGGCCGACCGCGCCGTGGGTTCGCTGCCGCAGGTGACGGGCGGAAACGGCGAACAGTATTTCTCGCAGGACGCCTCGCGCGTCATCCAGCGTGCGGTGGACTTCACAAAGACTTTCGGCGACAAGTATGCGTCGGTCGAACATCTGCTGCTCGGCCTGATCGCCGAACGCGGTGCGGCGGCCGACCTGCTGAAACGTGCGGGCGCTACCGAGAAGGAGCTCATCGAGGCGATCCGCACCTTCCGCAAGGGGGCGACCGTCGATTCGCAGACCGCGTCGCAGGAGTTCAACGCATTGGGTAAATATGCCGTCAACCTCAACGAACAGGCGCGTTCGGGCAAGCTCGATCCGGTGATCGGCCGCGACGAGGAGATCCGGCGCGTATTGCAGATTCTCTCGCGCCGCACCAAGAACAACCCGATTCTCGTGGGCGAGGCGGGCGTCGGCAAAACGGCGATCGCCGAGGGCATCGCCCACCGGATCGTCGACGGCGACGTGCCGGAGAACCTGAAATCGAAGGTGATCTTCTCGCTCGACATGGGTGCGCTGATCGCCGGTGCGAAGTATCAGGGCGAATTCGAAGAGCGTCTGAAAGCCGTCGTGCAGGAGGTGATCGCCTCGGAAGGCGAAATCCTGCTCTTCATCGACGAGATACACACGCTCGTAGGCGCCGGCAAGTCGTCGGGGGCGATGGATGCGGCCAACATCCTCAAACCGGCCCTCGCGCGCGGCGAGCTGCGCACGATCGGCGCCACGACGCTCGACGAGTTCCAGAAATACTTCGAGCAGGACAAGGCGCTCGAACGCCGTTTCCAGAAGGTGATGGTCGACGAACCGACCACCGACGACGCCGTGTCGATCCTGCGCGGGTTGAAGGAGCGTTACGAAAACCACCACCAGGTGCGCATCAAGGACGAGGCGATCGTCGCTGCCGTCGAGTTGTCGCACCGGTACATCACCTCGCGTTTCCTGCCCGACAAGGCGATCGACCTGATCGACGAGGCGGCGTCGCGGCTGCGGTTGGAGATGAACTCCGTACCCGAAGAGATCGACAACCTCGACCGCCGTATCCGACAACTGGAGATCGAACGTGAAGCGATCCGCCGCGAAAACGACGAGGAACGCGTCGCAGCGCTGACCAAGGAGATTGAAGAGCTGCGTTCGCGCGACGCCGAGAAGCGCGCCAAGTGGCAGGGACAGCGCGACTTGCTGACCAAGATCCAGCGCCAGAAGGACGACATCGAACGCTACAAGGTCGAGGCGCAGCAGGCCGAACGCCAGGGCGACTACGGCCGCGTGGCGGAGTTGCGCTACGGCAAGATCGTCGAGGCGCAGAAACAGATCGAGGCCTTGCAGACCGAGTTTCAGACGGCTGCCGGCAACGACGCCCTCATCAAAGAGGAGGTCGACGCGCAGGACGTGGCCGAGGTCGTATCGCGCTGGACGGGCATTCCCGTGACGCGGATGCTCGCCTCGGAGCGCGAGAAGCTGCTCCACATGGAGGAGGAGCTGCACAAGCGCGTGGTGGGGCAGGAGCAGGCCATCGCTGCGATCTCGGACGCCGTGCGCCGTTCGCGCGCCGGGCTGAACGACCCGCGCAAGCCGATCGGATCGTTCATCTTCCTCGGTACGACGGGCGTGGGCAAGACCGAGCTGGCGAAGGCGCTCGCCGAGTTCCTCTTCAACGACGACTCGATGCTGACGCGCATCGACATGAGCGAATATCAGGAGCGCCACAGCGTGTCGCGGCTCGTGGGGGCGCCTCCGGGATACGTCGGTTACGACGAAGGCGGCCAACTCACCGAAGCCGTACGGCGCAAGCCCTACTCGGTGGTGCTGCTCGACGAGATCGAGAAGGCGCACCCCGATGTCTTCAACATCCTGTTGCAGGTGCTCGACGACGGTCGCCTGACCGACAACAAGGGGCGGACGGTGGATTTCCGCAACACGATCATCATCATGACCTCGAACATGGGTTCGCAGCTCATTCAGGAGAATTTCGCCGCCGCCTTCAACGGCGAGAAGTTGCCCGACGATACGGTCGAGCGGACACGCCTGGCGGTCATCGACCTGTTGAAGCAGCAACTCAAGCCCGAGTTTCTGAACCGCATCGACGAGATCGTGATGTTCGAACCGCTCACGCGCAAGGATATCGAGAAGATCGTCGACATCCAGTTGGGTATCGTGCGGCGCATGTTGGCCGAGAACGGTCTGGAACTGAACTATACGCCGGCGGCGCGGGCGTGGATCGCCGAAGCGGGTTACGATCCGATGTACGGCGCACGACCCGTCAAGCGGACGATCCAGCGCGAAGTCGTCAACGACCTTTCGAAGCGGATTCTGGCGGGCGAGGTCGACCGCTCGCGCCCGATCTCGATCGACGTCGAAGGGGGCAGGCTCCTCTTCCGCAACTAAGATTGCCGTATGTGACGAATGCGGACGATTCCTACGGGAATCGTCCGCATTTTTCTTTTTCTTTGGCTGCGCCGAAGATACTCCGTCTCGGCAAAATCAAGCTAACGCTTGCTTCTGCGCCCGACTTTTCGTATCTTTACCCGACAAAAATAAAACTATTCCCCAAAACGATTCATCGAACAATGAAACTTTTCAGACGATTCACCGCTCTCATGCTGGCGGTTACGCTGTCGCTGACGACCTTCGCGGCCGCAGCCAGGGATTGGGCCGCCGTCGAGGTGGCCGACAAGGCCGGCGCAACGGTCAAGGGCATCGTTTACGCCGGCGACGAACCGCTGCGCGGCGTAGCCGTATCGGACGGCGCCGAGATCGTATTCACCGATGCCGAAGGCCGTTACTGGCTGCCGACCGACAAGCGCAGCGGCTCGGTCTTCATCACGATTCCGTCGGGATACGAGGTCTCGGCCGACGGGGTATTCCCCCGCTTCTGGGCTGCGCTCGAAGCTCCCGCGAAGGAGGTCGAACGGCATGATTTCGCCCTGACGAAGGTCGACAACGACCGCCATGTGATGCTGGCCGTGACCGACATCCACCTCTCGAACCAGAACAGCGACATCGAACAGTTCTGCACCCGCTTCATCCCCGACGTCCGCGCCGTGGCGGAGAGTTTCGGCGACACGCCCGTCTACTCGCTCAACATGGGCGATTCGGCGTGGGACGGCTACTGGTACACCAACCGCTATTCGCTCAAAGACTTCCGCCGCACCATGAATATCGTGGGCTACCCCGCGCAGATGTTCTGCGCGATGGGCAACCACGACAACGACGGTGCGACGATCCACTCCGACTCGGTCGACTGGGCGGCTTCGGCGCCCTACCGCCGCATCATCGGGCCGCGCTACTACTCGTTCAACATCGGCAAGGTACACTACGTCGTACTCGACAACCTGATCTATGTCAACTCGCCCAAGAAGAACAGCAAAGACGGGATCGCCGGCAAACGCGACTACGTCCGCCGCGTGGATTCCCTCCAACTCGACTGGCTGCGGCGCGATCTGGCGACGGTCGAGGACAAGTCGGCGCCCGTCGTAGTGGCGATGCACGCCGCGACCTACCGTTACAACAAGTTCAACGACAAGGTGACGGCCGGTCTGAGCGATCCGGCTTACAGCGCCGAACTGAAAGCCTGTTTCGACGGATTCGAGGAGGTGCACTACGTGTCGGGGCACATCCACAAAAATCTGCTGGCGCGCGTAGACGACCGCCTAATCGAGCACAACATAGGCGCCGTGTGCGGTTCATGGTGGCGCACGGGAGCCAACCACTTCCAGATGCTGGGACCGGATGCCGGGCCGAACGGCTATGCGATCTTCACGATCGACGGCAAGCGGATGCAGTGGACCTACCGCAGCATCGAGGACGGCGACAAGCAGTTCCGCGCATACGACATGAACGAGGTGGCGCGTTATTACGCCGCGTCGGAGGATGTGGCCGAGTTCCTCGCTCACTACCCCGAGCGGCACGACTTCCGCGAGGAGGCGGGCGGCAACCGCGTCTTCATCAACGTCTGGTGCTGGGAACCCGCATGGAAGATCCGCGTAACCGAAAACGGGCGCGAACTGCCCGTGCGGCGCGAGCAGACCGAAGATCCGCTCTACGTCATCTCGTACGACATCCCGCAGTCTGTATGGAAGGGCAAGTACCCCGTCGACTACGGCAAGCGCGGCAAGCAGCATACGCTCTTCACGGTCGACGCTTCGGGGCCTGCGACGACGCTCGAAATCGAGGTGACCGACTCCTTCGGCAAAGTCTACCGCGAGACGATGACACGCCCCAAGGCGTTCGGCCCGCAGATGAAATAGGCGGCAGGGACGGATGAATCTGTTTCAGGATCGCGGCGTTTGCACGATCCGTGCAGAGGCATGTGAAACGACGATATAAAAAATTATGGAGAATTTCATTTTTCAGAACCCCACGAAGCTGGTCTTCGGCAAGGGGACGATCGCCCGGCTCGGCGAGTTGATTCCAGCCGGCAAGCGCGTGATGGTGACTTTCGGCGGCGGCTCGGTCCGGCGCAACGGCGTCTACGACGAGGTGTGCGCCGCCCTCGCGGGCCGCGACACGGTCGAGTTCTGGGGCATCGAACCCAACCCGTCGATCGAGACGCTGCGCGAGGCGATCGCACTGGGTAAGGAGCGCGAAGTCGATTTCCTGCTGGCCGTGGGCGGCGGTTCGGTCATCGACGGCACGAAACTCATCGCGGCAGGACTGCTCTACGACGGCGATGCATGGGAACTGGTGCGCAAGGGCGCTTCGCAGCGCACCGTACCGCTGGGTACGGTACTGACGATCCCGGCCACAGGCTCGGAGATGAACAACGGCGCCGTCATCTCGCGCCGCGAGACGAAGGAGAAATATCCTTTCTACGGCAACTACCCGCTCTTTTCGATACTCGATCCCGAAAAGACCTTCACGCTGCCCCAGCGGCAGGTGGCCTGCGGACTGGCCGATACCTTCGTGCACGTCATGGAGCAGTATATGACCGTCGCGGGGCAGTCGCGGGTGATGGACCGTTGGGCCGAAGGCATTTTGCAGACGCTCGTCGAGATCGCACCCGAAATCCGCGAGAACCAGCACGACTACGACCTGATGGCCGATTTCATGCTCTCGGCGACGATGGGGCTCAACGGCTTCATCGCGATGGGCGTGGCGCAGGACTGGGCGACGCACATGATCGGCCACGAACTGACGGCGCTGCACGGACTGACGCACGGGGCGACGCTGGCCATCGTACTGCCGGGTACGCTGCGCGTGCTGAGCGCGCAGAAGGGCGACAAACTGCTTCAATACGGCGAGCGCGTGTGGGGCATCACGACCGGCGAGCGCGACGAGCGCATCCGGCTGGCGATCGAACGCACCGAAGGATTCTTCCGTTCGCTGGGGCTCTCCACCCGTCTGTCGGAGGAGGGGATCGGCGAGGAGACGATCGCCGAGATCGAACGGCGGTTCGACGCGCGGGGCGCCCGTTACGGCGAGGCCCGCAACGTCGACGGCGCCATGGCGCGCCGCATCCTCGAAGCGTGTCGTTGACAACGGTCGGAAATCGCATGAAAAACCGGAGACCTCTGGCTGAGGTCTCCGGTTTCGTTTTCAGAGGGCGTTGACCGCCGCCGCAACGGCACGCACCAGCGGCAGCCGTTCGGTGCGCAGCGCAGCGGCGTAGAGCCGCTGCGCAAGGCCGATCGGAGCGTCGTCCGATGTGAAAAGCCTCGTACGGTAGTCCGACGGCGAAAACCCGCGCATGAGAATCCACTTGGCGACGTTCAGCTTGCCGAGCGTCAGTGCCGGGCGCCAGCGCTCGAAATCGGGCTGCGCGCGAAAAAAATCGGTCACGACGCGGTTGGCCTCGACGTAGGCGTCGGCCGAACGGCGCGTAAGCGTGTTCATGCAGGAACCTGCGTTGGCGGTGCGGTAGGCGTAGAAGGGGCGGTCGACCGCCGCGATGCGCGCCGCACGATAGACGAGCTGCGACAGCAGGACGTAGTCCTCGGCGAAGTTCAGCCCCGCGGCAGGCCACACGCCGTAGCGCGTATGGAGCGCACGGCGGATGAGGATACCCCAGAGGCGGTTGGACGTGCGGTAATCCTGTCGGAGCAGGCTGCGCAGCACGCGGTCGCGGTCGGGCCGAGGCGTGTGAATCCGCCGACGGCCCGCAGGCGACACCTCGCAGTAGCCGCCGAAGATCAGGTCGGCGTCGGTGCGACGCGCCTCCTCCGACAGTTGCGCCAGCGCACGGTCGTCGCTCAGCGCGTCGTCCGAATCGACGAAGCAGATGTAGGTGCTGCGCGCGGCCTCGATCGCCGTGCGCCGTGCGGCGCCTACTCCCCGGTTGCGCGCGTGCCGCAGGATGCGTACCCGTTCCCCGACGGCGGGATATTCGGCCATGACTTCGTGCAGACGGTCGACGCTGCCGTCGGGCGAAGCATCGTCGACGAAGACGAACTCCGCGTCGACATCGCGCTGCGCGAACAACGAACGGGCGCAGTCGGCGATATAGCGCTCCACTCCGTAGACGGGAACGAGCACCGAGAGGTCGGGCACATGTCGCGGGTTTGCTTCCATATCCTTGCAAATGTAGCGAACTTTCGGTAGCTTTGCAACAATCAAAATCCAATGCGGTGCGACTTTCCCAAAAAATAACCGGATTTCTGCACAACGGCGTCTCGACGCTCTGGTACTTCGCGGTGATGGCCGTCAAGGAGAACTTCCGCAACTACGTGGGACGCGCCGGACGTACGGAGGGCGCCCTCTCCGACGAACTGGCACTGCTGGCCAACGGCCCGTCGCTGGCGGACGAACTGCCGCGCCTGCTGGCCGGAGCGCGCGCGGGCTGCGATTTTCTGGCGGTGAACTACTTCGCCGAACACGAAGCTTTCGAGCGTCTGCGGCCGGCCTACTACGTCCTCTCCGATCCGCAGTTCTTCCGCGCAAGCGCGCAACGCGACCGCGTGGCAGCACTCTACCGCACGCTCGCGCGCAAGGTGACATGGCCCATGACGCTCTACGTGCAGTATTACAATCCCGAACGGTTCGATTACCGCGCCGCGCTGCCCAACGGACGCATCCGCATCGTGCCCTTCCACACGCAGCCTTACCGCGGTTTCCGGAGGTTGGAGTTCTGGCTCTACCGCCACGGGCTGGGAAGCGCCAACTTCGGCACGGTAATCCAGCACGGCGAGTACGTGGGGCTGCTCTTGGGCTACCGCACGCTGCATCTCTACGGCGTCGACCACACGCTCACCGAAGGGCTGACGGTCGACCGGCGCAATCGTCTGTGCCGCATCGACCGCCATTTCTACGACGACGGCCGTCCGGCCGAGGCCCATCCGATGTATGTCAACGCCACCTGCCCGCCCGTCCCCTATACGATGGCCTCCTACATGGCCGAACTGGCCGAGCTGTTTCGCGGCCACGAGGTGCTGCGCGACTATGCCGCCTCGCTCGGCGCACGGATCGTCAACCATACGCGCACGTCGATGATCGACGCCTACGAACGGGCTGCGGACGACCGGCCCTCAACATGACGCACGGCCGCGAATTTTCGCCCCGCGATTTCTATTCTTAACGAAAAGTTCTTACCTTTGTACGGTTATGGAGAACTTTATCGTCAGCGCCCGCAAATACCGTCCCGCGACCTTCGCATCGGTCGTCGGACAGAAGCACATCACCTCGACGCTCAAAAACGCCATCGAGCGCGGGCAGCTGGCGCACGCCTACCTCTTCTGCGGCCCGCGCGGCGTGGGCAAGACCACCTGCGCGCGCATCTTCGCCAAGGCGATCAACTGCCTGCATCCCGAAGGGGCCGAGGCATGCAACGACTGCGAGTCGTGCCGCTCGTTCAACGAGAATCGTTCGCTCAACATCCACGAACTGGACGCCGCGTCGAACAACTCGGTGGACGACATCCGCAACCTGATCGAACAGGTGCGCATCCTGCCGCAGGGCGGCCGCTACTCGGTCTTCATCATCGACGAGGTGCACATGCTCTCGGCCGCGGCATTCAACGCCTTTCTCAAAACGCTCGAAGAGCCGCCCGCACACGCCGTCTTCATTCTGGCCACCACCGAGAAACACAAGATCCTCCCCACGATCCTCTCGCGCTGCCAGATCTACGATTTCAACCGCATCAAGGTCGAGGACTCAGTCGAGTACCTCAAATATATCGCAGGGCAGGAGGGCGTCGGCTACGACGAGGAGTCGCTGAACCTCATCGCGCAGAAAGCCGACGGCGGTATGCGCGACGCACTGTCGATGTTCGACAAGGCCGTGTCGTTCTGCGGCGCGCGACTCGAATACAAGTCCGTCGCGCAGACGCTCAACGTGCTGGACTACGACACCTATTTCAACGTCACCGACATGCTGCTCGGCGGCGACTACCTCTCGGCGCTGCGGCTGTTCGACGAGGTGCTCGCCAAAGGATTCTCCGGCCAGACCTTCATGGCCGGTCTGGCGCAGCACATGCGCGACCTGCTCGTGGCGCGCGATGCCGCTTCGGTGTCGCTCATCGAACTGACGGGCACCCTGCTGGAGCGATACCGCGCCCAGGCAGGGCGTTGTACAATCGAATTTCTTTTCGGGGCGATCTCGCTGCTGACCGAAGCCGACGGACGAATCCGGCAATCGTCGAACCAACGGCTGCTGGTCGAACTGGGACTGATGAAAATAGCCGGTCTCGGTCAAAAAAAAAATGACGGCGTAGCACTCGGCACGAGCTATCCCCTACCGCCGCTCACGGGGCAGAACGCCCCGGCGGCAAATCCCCGACATACGACTTCCGGACCGAGTGCGGCTCCGACATCCGCCACGACCGCCGCGACTGCGACAGGAACTCCTTCGACGGCAACTCCGGCACCCGCGGCCGGAAACGCAGGGGCGGCGCCCGCCGCGGCTGCCATCGCGCCCGAGGCGGCTCCCGTCCCGCAGGGAACGGCCGCCTTCGCACCGGCCGCCGAACCGCCCGCAACGGCACCCATGCCGGCAAGGGCCCCGGCTCCGCAGGCGTCCCGACCTGCCGCGGCGACAAGCGCCGCATCGCTCATCGGCGGCGCATCGCTGTCGTCGCTGCTGAGCCAGGCACGGCGGGGAGCCGCACCGGAGACGGCGCCGGAGGCTGCCGAGCAACCGCAGCCTGCCGTCACGATCGACCCGGCGAGCGGACAGAAGCTGGAAAGCGGCCGCACGGCGATCCTCGACTACATCCGGCAGGAACGTCCCCGTCTCTACGCCTTCTTCGAGCAGCTGCGCATCGAAGGACACACGCTGCGGCTGGCCGTACCGACCGAGGCGCTGCGCGAGGAGATCCTGCGCAGCAAGCTGGAGATGCTCACCCGCATCGCCGCGATCGCCGGCGTGGAGGGGGCGCTCGAATTGGAGGTGACGATCAACGAGCAGATCAGGGCCGTGCGCCCCATCAAACTCGAAGACCGGCTCCGCCACATGAACGAGAAGAATCCGCTGCTGGCCGAACTGCGCAGGGAGCTCGATCTGGAAGTGGAATAACCGAAAACACGAAAAAATAAGAACAAAAACAATATGGCAATCAAGAACTTCATCGAGGAACTGGAATGGCGCGGCATGATCCACACGATCATGCCGGGCGCAAAGGAACAACTTGAAAAAGAGATGACGACGGCCTATCTGGGTATCGATCCCACGGCCGACTCGCTGCATATCGGACATCTGGTGGGAGTGATGATTCTCAAACATTTCCAGATGTGCGGCCACCGTCCCATCGCACTGGTCGGCGGCGCAACGGGCATGATCGGCGATCCGTCGGGCAAGTCGCAGGAGCGCAACCTGCTCGACGAGGAGACGCTGCGCCGCAATCAGGAGGCGATCAAGCGGCAGCTGGCCAAACTCATCGACTTCGACTCCGACGCCCCCAACGCCGCGCTGATGGTCAACAACTACGACTGGATGAAGGGGATCGGCTTCCTCGACTTCATCCGCGACATCGGCAAGCTGATCACGGTCAACTACATGATGGCCAAGGATTCGGTCAAGAAGCGTTTCAACGGCGAGGGCGACGGCATGTCGTTCACCGAATTCTCCTACCAGCTGGTGCAGGGTTTCGATTTCATGCACCTCTACGAGAAATACGGCTGCAAGGTGCAGTTGGGCGGATCCGACCAGTGGGGCAACATCACCACCGGCACCGAGCTGATCCGCCGCAAGCTGGGCGCCGAGGCCTATGCGATCACCTGCCCGCTCATCACGAAGGCCGACGGCACCAAGTTCGGCAAGACCGAGAGCGGCAACGTATGGCTCGATCCGCGCTATACGTCGCCCTACAAGTTCTACCAGTTCTGGCTCAACGTGAGCGACGACGACGCCAAACGCTACATCAAGATCTTCACCCTGCTCGACCGTGCGACGATCGACGCACTCGTCGCCGAACACGACGCAGCGCCCCACCTGCGCACGTTGCAGAAGCGGCTGGCCGAGGAGATCACCGTGATGATCCACTCGCGCGAGGAGTACGAGAAGGCGGTCGAAGCGTCGCAGATCCTCTTCGGCGGCGCGACCTCCGAGGCGTTGCGCCGGCTCGACGAACAGACGTTGTTGCAGGTCTTCGAAGGGGTGCCGCAGTTCACCGTGGCACGCGCCGAATTGGGGTTGCCGTTCGTCGACCTCTGCGCTGCGGCGACGCAGATCTTCCCCTCGAAGGGCGAATGCCGCAAGATGGTGCAGGGCGGCGGCGTGGCACTCAACAAGGAGAAGGTCGCCGATGCGATGCGCCCCGTCACCGAAGCCGATCTGATCGCCGGCAAATACCTGCTCGTGCAGCGCGGCAAGAAGAACTACTATCTCGTGACCGTCGAATAAGTTTCATCGCAATCGGGAAGGCTCCGTAAAGGAATCTTCCCGATTGCGCATACTGCATACGCCTATGCTCTACACGATCGATCTTCAAGGCATGGAGTTCCACGCCTTCCACGGCTGTTACGACCTCGAACAGCGCGTCGGAAACCGTTTCGAGGTGACGCTCTCGATTACGACCGAACTGGGCGGCATCGCCGCGCACGACGCCGTGGAGGAGGCCGTCAACTACCTGACCGTCTACGAAATCGTCCGCGAACGCATGGCCGTCACGCAGCGCACGATCGAGCGCGTGGCGACGAATATCATCGAAGCGTTGCACGCGCGCTTTCCCGCAGTGCGGCACGTGCGTTGCACGGTAGCCAAACTCGCCCCCCCGCTGGGCGGCAAGATCGCCCGCGTTTCGGTGACGCTGGAAGGATAGCCCCGAAACGACGCGGGCGATCGCCGTCGCGGCGTTGCCGGCCCACATGCACGGGACACGCACGCCCGAAGCAGGGCGCATACTGCGAACAGACGGGAGACCGGCCCGAACGCCGCCCTCTCCCGACGAAGATAGGTGCACCTTTTCCCGCTGCGGCATAGACGGAACAAGTTCTGCGCTGTGCGCGGCTTAACGAAAACGTCAAGCTATGAAGACAACTCATCGGGCCACATTCGGCGGCCGGCTGAGCGCCGTGCTCGTCACGGCGGGCAGCGCCGTCGGATTGGGCAACATCTGGCGTTTCCCCTATGTCGCAGGGGAGAACGGCGGCGGCGCGTTCCTGCTGATCTACATCCTCAGCGTCCTGCTGCTCGGCGTGCCGATCATGCTTTCGGAATTCGCCATCGGACGCAATACCCACCGCAACGCCGTGGGCGCCTACCGCACCCTTTCGAGCCGCTGGTCGATCCTGGGCTACAACAGTATTCTGGCTCCGCTGCTCATCATGGGCTTCTATCTGGTGGTCTCGGGCTGGACGCTGGAATACATGATCCACTCGCTCACGGGCGAATTCACACGCATCAGTACCCCCGAAGCCTACGAATCGCTCTTCAACGCCTTCACGCAGAACCCGTGGAAACCGTTGCTCTACACCGTCGTCTTCACCCTGCTGACGCACGGCGTCATCGCACTGGGCGTCCAGAAAGGGATCGAACGCTCGGCTCGCATCATGATGCCGCTGCTGCTGTTGATCCTCGTGGTGCTGGCCGTCCACTCCATCCTGCTGCCTGGCGGCACCGAAGGCGTGAAATTCCTCTTCGCTCCCGACTTCTCGAAGGTGACGCCCTCGACGGTGCTCACCGCGCTCGGACAGGCCTTCTTCTCGCTGTCGATCGGTCTGGGCTGCCTGGTGACCTATGCCTCCTATTTCAAGAACGACACCAACATCACGCACACCGCCCTGCAAGTCGCCTTCATCGACACGCTCGTGGCGGTGTTGGCGGGGCTGGTGATCTTTCCGGCCGTTTTCAGCGTCGGCATCGAACCCACGGCCGGCCCCTCGCTGGTCTTCGTCACCCTGCCCGCGATCTTCAACACGCTTCCGCTGAGCATGGTATGGTCGACGATCTTCTTCCTGCTGCTGGTCATCGCAGCCCTCACCTCCACGATCTCGCTGCACGAGGTGCTGACCGTCTACGTGCAGGAGGAGTGGCGTCTGAGCCGCCGTGCGGCGGCATGGATCGTCACCGGCGCCTGCATCGCACTGGGTGCGGCCGCTTCGTTGTCGCTCGGCGCATGGCAGTGGTTGCAGCTCGGCGGGAAATCGTTCTTCGACCTGCTGGACTTCGTGACGGCCAACATCATGCTGCCCGCAGGCGGTTTCTTCATCTGCATCTTCACGGGTTGGGTACTCGACCGGCGGTTCATGCCGGCGGAACTGACCAACCACGGCGCACTGCGCCTGCACCTCTGGCCGCTGCTCGGCATGCTGCTGCGCTGGGTTTGTCCGGTGGTGATCCTGCTGATCTTCCTGGATAACCTGGGAGTGCTCTGATTCGCGACAGCGGTCATACACTTTAAATTTGTCCCTCGGAAAGTCGACTTTTTATTCAGAAAAGTCGACCTTTTCGTATTTTTTCCTATATTTGCAACCGGAGCGGGTTTTCCCATGCGTCCGCATATCAACGGTTTGCGTTCGGGAAGCGGTTCCGCCCCCCCCGAAACGGCGACGAATGCCGAAACACGTCTCCGCGCGAAACGGCTATCGCCCGATGAAGACGAAAAGCGGGCAGGGAAAACGGAAGTTGAAAATGAAAAAAGACATTTACTGCTTTACATAATTCCAATTTCTAATCTAAATCGATTTTATGAAGAAACTCGTACTGCTCATTTTCACCGTCTGCATGGGGGGGGGAATCGCCGCATCGGCGCAGGAAGTCTCGCAGCAGAAACTGGACTCGCTGAATCAGGCGCTCAGTGACATTTCGGCCCGCGTAAAGGAGACCGAAGCAGCGGAAAGCAACCGCGCGATCTGGAAAGACCGTTCCAAGTATTTCAACCTGAATTACGTCAACCAGAAACTCTCTCCCGACATCGACGGGTGGGACAAACTCGGCGGCGGCGAATTGAAAAGCGACTTCGGTGCGGCGATCGTCTGGGGTAAAACCTACTACCTGCACAAGAAGCCGCTGGCCGGCATGATCAAGTTCGGCATCGACTGGTCGTGGATGGACCTCAACTACGCACAATACAAACTCGAAACCTACGACTACGACACGGACGAGCTTTACTCCGAAAAGGCCCACCAGCTCGAATACGGTATGCAGATCGGCCCGTCGGTGACGATCAATCCGGTGCACCACCTCAAAGTGAGCGCCTACTTCCGCGTAACGCCCTCCTACTCGATGATGTACCTCAACGACGAGTTTTACCACCACTATGCGACCTTCTGCAACACGGGTTTCGCCGTAGCCTGGAAGGTACTCTCGGTCGGCTGCGAATGGCGTTGGGGCAAAGCGTCGTACGACGGTCTGGGTCTCAACCTCGACGATCTGGAAGGCGATTACTCCGACGGCGATTTCAGCGGCGACATCCCCTCGGCGGACGACGTGCTGACCGACTTGCAGGATTTGAAGCTCAAAACCAAATCGTTCCGCGTCTATTTCAGTTTCCGTTTCTAAACGGACACAGGCAACCGGAGACGAGCCGAAAAATCTCCGGAAATGAAATTCACCCCTGCCGCGTGCTGCGGCAGGGGTGAATGCGTTGAAAACGGAACGGCAGGCGCTCTTTTCGACCGGCATGTACGCTACTCCACGGCACGCCGGTTGAGCAACGCATGGGTCAGCGTCAGTTCGTCGACGTATTCCAGCTCGTCGCCGAACCCGATGCCGCGTGCGATGGAGGTGACTTTCAGGTCGGAGAACTCCCGCAAACGGTTCATCAGGTAGAAGAGCGTCGTCTCGCCCTCGACCGAGGTGGAGATCGCCAGAATCACCTCGCCCACGCCGCCCCGGCGAATGCGCTCGACCAGCAGGTCGATTTTCAGGTCGGAGGGCGCGATTCCCTGCATGGGCGAGATGACGCCGCCCAGCACATGATAAAGCCCCCGGTACTGCTGCGTATGTTCGATCGAGAGGACGTCGGCCACCTGCTCCACGACGCAGATCGTCGAACGGTCGCGTTTCGGATCTTCGCAGATCGGGCAGACATCGGTGTCCGACAGATTGTTGCACTCCCTGCAATAACGGATTTCGCGGCGGAACCGGTCGATGCTCCGCGTCATGCCCGCCACGATCGACGGCTCCATGCGCAACAGGTGCATGGCCAGCCGCAACGCCGTGCGGCGGCCGATTCCGGGGAGTTTGGACAACTCCTCCACCACGTCGGTCAGTAATTGAGACATTCGAGAATGAATATCCGCGGCGGCGACCTGAACCGGTCGCCGCCGCGATGCGTTTTCGTTAAATCGTTTCGATCGTGCGGGCCTCGACCCACCCCTTCTTGCCGTCGGCGATGACGATCTCGCGCCAGTCGCCCAGCTCGCTCACCGTGCGGACCTTCGTCCCCTCGTGCAACACGAACAGATCGGTCGACGCCTTGTCGGGCGAACTCTTGACCGAGACCGACGAACTCATCACGACGGCCTCCGTACTGTCGAGCAGCTCGCGCCGCTCGGTCACGGCGAACGAAGTGGAGGCGACGAAAACGAGCAGCATCGCCAGCGTACCGTAGAAACCCGCCTTGCGCCACGCCAGCCTTCCGGCCAGCAGGTAAAGCAGCACGAGCGCGAAGAGCAGCGCCAGCGCCGCCAGCGAGACGACGCTCCACGCGGTACACCCGAGCGACATGCGCACCGAGCGCACCCAGCCTTTGAGGAAAAACTCCGGCACGACGGCGATCTTGTCCTTGGTGAAGGTATTGGCCACGTCGAGATTGTAGCGGATGTCCGCATCGCCCGGAGCGAGCCGCAGCGCGCGGTTGTAGTAGAGAATCGCCTTGCCGTAACGCCCCACCTTGAAGTAGGCGTTGGCCAGATTGTAGTAGAGTTTATCGGACGCATAGCCCCGCAGGATCAACTGCCGGTAGGCATCGATCGCCCGATGATAGTCCGAATTGATATAGGCCGTATTGGCGGCGTCCCACACCTGCTCGACGGCAGCCAGCGAGTTGCCGCCGGCCGTCTGCACGGTCAGCGGATCGGTCGTCGCGGCAGCGAGCGAATCGCGGTCGCCCTGCGCCCGCGCAGCAGCGGTAAGACTCAGGAACAGGAGCAGCAGGCTCCAAAATATCCGGCTGGTTCTCATAGCCTCCTATTTTTTAATCACCGATTCGAGTTTCGAAATAAAATCCACCCCTGCGTTGTAGACGTCGCTCATGCGCGCCCCGGCCAACGGCGAGTACTGCGCCTCGTCGCACTGCGAGATGATCTCCGAGAAGCTCTGCGACAACTCCTGCGAAACGCCCCGTTTATTGAGCTCCTCGCGCACGTTCTCCTTCGTCAGATTGGCCACCGGAATGTTGAACTTGTCGCTCATGTAGCCCCACAACGCCCGCAGCATCTCCTCGTAAAAGGCATGGCGGTTCTCCTCCTGCATGAATTTCGCCGCAGCACGGAACCGCTGTACGGCCACCTTGTTGGCTCGCTTGCCGCGCATGAGCACCGCATTCTGACGGTCGCGGATCCGTTTGCGCAGCGCGACGTATGCCGCCGCGAAGAGTCCCACGATCGCCGCCAGCAGCACGAAATAGAGCGTCCCGCCCATGAACGGCCGCCCCTGCAAATGCAGGTTTCCGCGTCCGAGTTTGATGAAACGGATGTCCTGCCCCAGCAGCTTCACATCCTCCTTCGAAAGACCCGTGACCACCTGCGCCGCTGCGCCGCCGCCCGCATCGGGCGCGACGTTGATCGGCAGACGCGCCGTCGAAAGCGTGATATACTGCTTCTTCGCGGGATCGAAATAGGTGAACTCCACCGGTGCGATCTCGTACTCGCCTTCGGCACGGGCGATGAACGGGTATTCGAACTGACGGTAGCCGGTCGTACCGGCCGCCGTGGTCTTCATCGACTCGGTCGTCTTGACGTTGTACTGCTCGAACGAACTGGGGAGCGTCAGTTTGGGCGCCTGTACGAACGACAGGTTGCCCGTACCCGAAATCTTGATCGTATAGGTCGCCGCCGAGTTGGCCGCCAGCTCCGTCGAAGGAACGTCGGAGGCCATCGTGAACTTGCCGACGGCACCGCTGAAACTTGCCGGAGCGCCCGCGGGCAGGTCGCGCACCGTCACCTTGACCGGTGCCGTGCGCAGCGAACGGTGCACGTCGTAGACCTCGTGGCCGCCGCCGAAGAAGGGATCGGGATTGGCGCTCTGCACCAACACCTGCGCCACGACGTTCAGCTCGGCGGGTTCGACGGTCAGTTCGCCCGACTGCTGCGGGTAGAGCAGATACTCCTTGATGACCTGCGTCTCGTAGACCTTGCCGTTGTAGCGTTCGCGCTGGGGCTGTGCGTCCTGCTCGATCTCCTGTGCCCAGAAGCCGTTGAACGACGGGAACTTGCTGCCGTTGTCGCCCCGCAGGTTGACGCGGTAGTAGAGTTTGAGCGTCGCACGGATCGGCTCGCCCTTGAAAGCGGTCGTGCGCGACAGAATCATGCGCAGCAGGATGTCGTCCTTCGAGACCTGCTGCACGTCGTCGGCCGACTGGCCGCCCTGCACCGCCTGCTGGCCGCCGCTGCTCTCCGGCGTCTCCTCCACCACCTCGATCGGCAGCGCCTTGGTCTTGTACTGGCTCTTGCCGACCCGCACGGAGGCCGCACCGATGGTGAAGTTGCCCTCCTGCTGCGGCAAAAGCACGTAGGTGATCGTGTAGTTGCTGCTGCGGGTCATCTGCCCGTTAACGATCTGAATCGAACTGCCCTGCGAAAAGGCCGGTCCTGCGATCACGTCGAACCCCTCGAACGACGGGGCCGTGAAGGAACCTTCGTCGGGAGAGGCGTTGAGCGAGAATTCGACGCGCACGGCTTCGCCTTTGGCCACCACCATCGGCGCCTTCACCTCGAAGGAGACCTTTTCGTCGGCCGACGCGACCGTTGCGCCGAATACCGTCAGCAAGGTCAGCATCCACGTATAAACGGTTCGTTTCATTCCGTAATATCGATTGACTGTTGTACTATCTTGGACGTAACGAAAAACAGGCCGTTTTATTGCCTGCGGCACAAAACACACCACAGCCGGCTCCGAAGAGCCGATTGTGGTGCGTATCAGACCTTTTCAGGCATCAGTGCTTGAAGTCGGCGAAGAAGTCGTTGCCCTTGTCGTCCACGATGACGAAGGCGGGGAAATCCTCGACGTAGATCTTGCGGACGGCCTCCATGCCCAGCTCGGGGAAGTCGACCACCTCGACCGACTTGATCGAGTTCTTGGCCAGAATCGCCGCCGGCCCGCCGATCGACCCCAGATAGAACCCGCCGTGCTTCCGGCAGGCGTCGGTGACGGCCTGCGAGCGGTTGCCCTTGGCCACCATCACCATCGAACCGCCGTGCGACTGGAACAGGTCGACGTAGGGATCCATACGGCCGGCCGTCGTGGGGCCGAACGAACCCGAAGCCATCCCCTCGGGAGTCTTCGCGGGGCCGGCGTAGTAGACCGGATGCTTCTTGAAATAGTCGGGCATCGGCTTGCCCTCGTCGAGCATCTGCTTGATGCGGGCGTGGGCGATGTCGCGCGCCACGATGAGCGTTCCGCGCAGGTTCAGGCGCGTCTTGATCGGATACTTCGTCAGAATCTCGCGCACCTTGTCCATCCCCTCGTCCAGATCGATGTCGACGGCCGGCGACATGGCGGGCGCCTGCTTCGGAAGGAACCGGGCGGGATTCTTCTCCAACTGCTCCAGGAAGATGCCTTCGGGGGTGATCTTCGCCTTGATGTTGCGGTCGGCCGAGCAGCTCACGCCGATGGCCACGGGGCACGAAGCGGCATGGCGCGGCGCACGGATCACGCGCACGTCATGCACGAGGTACTTGCCGCCGAACTGAGCGCCCACGCCGCTCTCCTGGCAGATTTTAAGCACCTTCTCCTCCCATTCCAGATCGCGGAAGCAGCGGCCCCCCTCGTTGCCCGACGTGGGCAGCGCGTCGAGATAACCCGCCGAGGCCTTCTTCACGGTCGAGAGGCACATTTCGGCCGACGTTCCGCCGATGCAGATCGCCAGATGGTAGGGCGGGCAGGCCGAAGTGCCCAGATCCTTGATGTGGGTACGGATGAACTCGGTGAGCGTCTTCTCGTTGAGCAGCGCCTTGGTCTGCTGGTAGAGGAAGGTCTTGTTGGCCGAACCGCCGCCCTTGGTGATGAAGAGGAACTCGTACTCCATGCCGGGGTGGCCTCCGTAGATGTCGATCTGCGCCGGAAGGTTCGTGCCCGAATTCTTCTCGTCGGTCATCGTGAAGGGAACCACCTGCGAATAGCGCAGGTTGCGCTCCTTGTAGGTCTCGTAGACGCCGCGCGCGATATGCTCGGCGTCGTCGGCGCCCGTATAGACGTCCTCGCCCTTGTGGCCGATACAGATCGCCGTACCCGTGTCCTGACAGGTGGGCAGTTCGCCTTCGGCTGCGACGCACTGGTTCAGCAGCATGGTGTAGGCCACGAAGCGGTCGTTGTCGGAGGCTTCGGAATCTTCGAGGATATTGCGCAGTTTCTGCAAGTGCGAAGCACGCAGGTAGAACGACACGTCGGAATAGGCGGCCTTCGACAACTCCTCCAACCCCTTGGGGTCGACTTTCAAAATCTTGCGGCCGTCGCACTCCACGACTTTCACGTAATCCTTGGTCAACAGACGGTACTCCGTGGTGTCCGCGCCCACGGGGAACGGTTCCTGATAGATGAATTCTGGCATAATTCGCGTTATTTTTTAGATCGTTAAATGTTGAATTCCTTTCCTCGTTTTCTCGCCTCGGCATAACTCGAACTGCGTTCGGCTCTGCACTCGGCTTAACGAAAACGTTCCTTAACATTACAATCGCACCGGCATTCTTCCCGAAGGAAATCCGCTCTCCGCTTCCCGGCCGCGATGCACGGCACGACGGCGCAAAGCGCCCTCCGCCGGTCTGCGATTTACAGAGGCCAAAGATACGAAAAGTCGAGCGCAGAAGCAAACATTTATGTTTGATTATGCCGAGACAGAGTATCTAAGACGTCAGTCAAAGTACGAAAAGTCGAGGCAGAAGCAAACATTTATGTTCGATTATGCCGAGACGAAGTATCTAAGACGCCGTCGAAGATACGAAATTCTTGCGAAATATCCGCCCGCGCCGCACGCTTTTCAATTTATTAAAAAATATTCCGAATTCCCGCGCGGCGGTTTCTGAATTTTGTTGTATCTTTGCATGAACTCCCATAGAGATTCATTTCGTATCAAATAACTAAAATTTAACGGTTATGGTATCTTACAAAGAACTCGGACTGGTGAATACGCGCGAGATGTTCGCCAAGGCCATCAAGGGCGGTTATGCCATTCCTGCATTCAACTTCAACAACATGGAGCAGTTGCAGGCGATCATTTCGGCGTGCGTCGAGGCCAATTCGCCCGTTATCCTGCAAGTGTCGGCCGGCGCCCGCAAATACGCCAACCAGACGTTGCTGCGCTACATGGCACAGGGCGCCGTGGAGTATGCCAAGGAGCTCAACGGCGGCAAGGGTATTCCGATTACGCTGCACCTCGACCACGGCAATTCGTTCGAACTGTGCAAGAGCTGCATCGACATGGGCTTCTCGTCGGTGATGATCGACGGTTCGTCGCTCCCCTACGATGAGAACGTAGCCCTCACGAAAAAGGTCGTCGAGTATGCTCACCAGCACGACGTGACGGTCGAAGGCGAGCTGGGCGTACTGGCCGGCGTCGAAGACGAGGTAGCTTCGGAGGTCGCGCACTACACCAAGCCCGAAGAGGTGATCGATTTCGTGACGAAGACCGGCGTCGACTCGCTGGCCATCTCGATCGGCACGTCGCACGGCGCCAACAAGTTCAAGCCCGAACAGTGCACCCGCAACGCCGAGGGCATCCTCGTTCCGCCTGAACTGCGCTTCGACATTCTGGCCGAGATCGAGAAGAAACTCCCCGGATTCCCCATCGTGCTGCATGGTGCTTCGTCGGTTCCGCAGGAGTACGTGAAGATCATCAACACGCACGGCGGCAAGCTCAAAGATGCCGTCGGCATTCCCGAGGAGCAGCTCCGCAAGGCAGCCAAGAGCGCCGTATGCAAGATCAACATCGACTCCGACGGCCGTCTGGCGATGACCGCCGCCGTACGCAAGGTCTTCATCGACAACCCCGCCGAGTTCGACCCCCGCAAATACCTGGGTCCGGCCCGCGACGAGTTGAAGAAGCTCTACATGCACAAATGCGAGAACGTGCTGGGTTCGGCAGGCAAGGCTTAGTCCCGTACACGAGACCCTTTATACGAAAAACGTCCGGCTTTCTCTCCGGACGTTTTCTTTTTATTTGCTTTTTCGACATAAAAAACATATATTTACAACCGAAAACGAAACGTTTCGGCCGCGGGTCAAAACGGATAAATCATGAACCGATAAACAACCCATCCTAATTATGAGCGAAAAACATTCAATACATTGTCCGGCACGCGACATCCCCGTCCGCGCCGAGGTGGACGTTCTGGTCGTGGGCGGCGGCCCCGCCGGCATCATGGCCGCCGAGGCGGCTGCGGGCGACGGCCTGCGCGTAATGCTCGTCGAGAGCCGCGGTTTTCTGGGCGGCAACCTTACGATCGGCCTGCCTGTACTCGGATTCCTGGGACACAAGGGAACGCAGATCATCAAGGGCCTGCCCCAGAACTTCATCGACCGGCTGCGTGCACGCGGCGCAGCGAGCGAACACCGTCCCTGCGCCCTGCACATGAGCCTGACGATCATCGACCCCGAAGAGGCCAAGCGCACGGCACTCGAAATCATGGAGGAGAAGGGCGTCGAGGTACTGCTCTACGTCTTCTGCACCGACGTAGTCAAGGAGGGCGACGACGTGAAGGGCGTCATCATCGAGAGCAAGGCGGGCCGCGAAGCGATCCTGGCCCGCACCGTCATCGACTGCACGGGCGACGGCGACGTGGCCTTCCGCGCGGGCGTGGAGTGCCGCAAGGGCGACGCCGAAGGCGGCATGCAGCCCCCGACGCTGATGTTCTGCATGAAGGGCGTCGACGTGCAGCGGCTGCGCGACGCGATCGTCCAGCATCCCGACGTCTACGACATGGACACCATGCCGGCCGAGCAGTTCCGTACGGGCAAGTTCATCACCGTCGGCTTGCGCAACCAAATCGAGCAGGCGCGCGCCAAGGGTATCCACATCCCCGTAGCACGCACGATCCTCATCACGGGGCTTGCCGACGACGAGATCTGGGTCAACATGACGCGCGTGAACGGCGTCGACTCGACCCGTCCCGAGAGCTACACGCACGGCGAGATCGAGGGGCGCAAGCAGGTCTACGAGGTGGAACGTTACCTGCGCGAATTCGTGCCGGGCTTCGCCGGAGCGCATCTGGAAAAAATCGCACCCTTCATGGGTATCCGCGAAAGCCGCGTGATCGTAGGCAAATACGTCCTCACGGCAGAAGATATTCTCGAAGACCGTCGTTTCGACGATGCCATCGCCGTGGCGGGTTATCCGGTAGACATCCACCACGCCAAGGGCGGCGACTGCACGCTCTACTGGTGCGACGACTGCTACGACATCCCCTACCGCACGCTGATTCCGGCCCATGTAGGCAATCTGCTCGTCGCAGGCCGTTGCTCGTCGATGAACCACGAAGCGATGGCTTCGACGCGCGTCATGTCGACCTGCATGGCGTTGGGCGAAGCGGCCGGACGTGCCGCACGGCTGGCCTTGAAGGCGGGCGTGCAGCCCGCCGATCTCGACGTGGAGGCGCTGCGCGCCGAACTGCGTGCGACGGGCGCCTACCTGCGCGACTGATCCGCTCCGTATAAAATGCGAGCGCGGGGTCCCGATTCCGGAACCCCGCGCTTCGTCGTTACCCCTTGCGCTTGTAACGCGACGGCGAGGTACCCGTATGCTGTTTGAAATACTTTCCGAAGAAGGACTGCGTACTGAAATTGAGGTGGTAGGCGATCTCCTGAATACTCATGCCCGAATATTTCAGCAACGACTTCGCTTCGAGGATGACCGATTCGTCGATCCACTTGGCCGCCGTCTTGCCGCTCACCTCCTTCACCACCGACGAGAGATATTTCGGGGTGATGTTCAACTGCCTGGCATAAAAACTCACGTTCCGCTCCCGCTTGTTGTACTCGCCCAGCAGCTGCATAAACTGGTCGAAAAGCACTTCGCAGCGGCCCTGCTTCTGCTCGCTCGACTGCTCGCGCTGGTTCAACTCGGTAATCAGATAGAAAACCGCCGTGAAAAGCGTGTGGATGATCTCCTTGCGATACCGCTCCTTATCGCTCTGGATCACGGTCTTGATAAGCTGGAAAAACTGCCGGATTTCGGCCACGTCGCGTTCGGTCACCTGCAAACAGGGTTTGCGGCCGAAGCGCATGTGAATGGGGAGCGACGCCGAAATATCGACCTGGATGTCGCTGACGAACGCCTTCGAACAGGCGACCAGATAGGCCGTCGCATCGGACGAACAGCGGATCGTCCGGATGATGCTGCCGGGACGGAAGAATACCAGCATGTTGGGCCGGACTTCATAGGTCTCGGTATCGATGGAGAGCACCGCCGACCCGCTCATCATGATCATCGCCGCGAACCCGTCGAGCGACACGGGAATCTCCGACGTGGGATTGCGCAGATAATCGATGGTCGTAATGGCCAGATCGTCCGACAGAAAAACCGTATCCTGCATCTCCTGCTTCAACCGGGCGATGGACACCTTGCGCAGGTTGTTGGGCTTCACCATAAAACGTAACGAGAGTTCGACGTAACAAATTGTTGACCTTGCCTGCGGATTCGCCGTCATGGATTCACGTCGAACTCACGTTACGGGAACTCCGCCCCGAAATCCATCCCGGCGACCGCCGCGCATCCTCCTCCGACGAGAAAGATTTCCCGAACGTGAATCCCCGGAAGAATCCACATTTCCGGATTTTCGATCTACAATGATACGGAAATTCCCCGGAATTTCCTAAAAAATCCCCTTTTTCACCCCTTAAAAAGTAGCGATCCCCGATTGCGGCGTACAAAACCAACGCACGGGACTCCGGAATCGCCCTCTCCGCCCGGCCGCGCGGGCAGCCGCCGGCAGGCAAAACCGCGCAAAAGGCCGTCGCGGCCGACCGCATCGCCGGAAGATTCCGGACGAACCGGCCCTGCCGCATCCGGAAGGTCCGCACCGCCGCCGGAACGAAGCCGCCGGGACGATCGGCCCGACCGGATAAAAAGGATGCAGGTTGGAAAATCATCGGATTTTCCAACCTGCATTCAATAGTAGGAGGATCAACGAGTGGAACGGAAGTTACCGCTCCGCGAAGATTCGAACCGATTGCGGATCGCACCGCCTGCGGAAGGTCGATTCCCTGAACCGGAAATCCTTATCGGAAACCGTACCTCCGCCGAACCGCTCTCACCTACCAACAACACAAACACTTGCGGTCTGCGGAAGATCGAACCGGCCCTTCGCGTACTCTTTCGCTCCTCCTGAACGGTAAGACCGGCTTAGAGCTTCGGACCGGCAGCCACGAGGCTCTTGCCCTCGTCGTTGCCCGTGAACTTCACGAAGTTCTTGATGAAGCGCTCGGCCAGATCCTTCGCCTTGACGTCCCACTCCGAAGCCGACTTGTAGGTATCGCGCGGATCGAGGATCGCGGGATCTACGCCCGGCAGTGCGGTCGGGATTTCGAAATCGAAGATCGGGAGCTTCTTCGTCTTGGCCTTGTCGATCGAGCCGTCGAGAATGGCGTCGATGATGCCTCTGGTATCCTTGATCGAGATACGCTTGCCCGTACCGTTCCAGCCCGTGTTCACGAGATATGCCTTGGCGCCCGACTTCTTCATGCGCTTAACGAGCTCCTCGCCGTACTTGGTGGGGTGCAGCGACAGGAAGGCTGCGCCGAAGCAGGCCGAGAAGGTCGGCGTAGGCTCGGTGATACCGCGCTCGGTACCGGCCAGCTTGGCCGTGAAGCCGGAGAGGAAGTAGTACTTCGTCTGCTCGGGCGTGAGGATCGAGACGGGAGGCAGCACGCCGAATGCGTCGGCCGAGAGGAAGATCACCTTCTTGGCGGCCGGAGCCTTCGATACGGGCTTCACGATATTCTCGATGTGGAAGATCGGATACGATACGCGGGTATTCTCGGTCACCGACTTGTCGGCGAAATCGATCTTGCCCTTCGGGCCGACCGTCACGTTCTCCAACAGCGCGTTGCGGCGGATAGCGTTCCAGATGTCGGGCTCGTTCTCTTTCGAGAGATTGATGACCTTGGCATAGCAGCCGCCCTCGAAATTGAACACGCCGTCGTCGTCCCAGCCGTGCTCGTCGTCGCCGATGAGCTGACGCTTGGGATCGGTCGAGAGGGTCGTCTTGCCCGTACCCGACAGACCGAAGAAGATCGCCGTCTCGCCCTTCTCGTTGGTGTTGGCCGAGCAGTGCATCGAAGCGATGCCCTTCAACGGCAGCAGGTAGTTCATATAGGAGAACATACCCTTCTTCATCTCACCGCCATACCACGTGTTGAGGATTACCTGCATCTTCTCCGTGAGGTTGAAGACCACGGCCGTCTCCGAGTTCAGACCCAGCTTCTTGTAGTTCTTCACCTTCGCCTTCGAAGCGTTGAGCACCACGAAGTCGGGTTCGCCGTACTGCTCCAGCTCGGCGTCGGTCGGACGGATGAACATGTTCTTCACGAAGTGTGCCTGCCAGGCCACCTCCATGATGAAGCGGATCTTCAAGCGCGTGTTCTCGTTGGCGCCGCAGAAGGTATCGACCACGTAGAGCTTCTTGCCCGAAAGCTCCTGGCCGGCGAGCTTCTTCAACTCCTTCCATGCAGCCTTCGTCACGGGCTTGTTGTCGTTCTTGTATTCGGGCGAAGTCCACCAGATGGTGTCCTTCGTCGTCTCGTCCATCACGAAGAACTTGTCCTTGGGCGAACGGCCGGTATAGACGCCGGTCATCACGTTCACGGCGCCCATGTCGGTTACAACGCCCTTGTCGAAACCGCGCAGGCCCTTCTTGGTCTCCTCGCGGAACAGCTCGTCATACGACGGATTGTACACGATCTCCGTAACGCCGGTGATGCCGTACTTTTTCAAATCCATTTTGTCCATAATTGTATTCGTTATTAAAACCTCTTTATCCAACTCTATCCGGGATTTCCCGGGACTCTCCCGACGAAGGCTCCGCACTCGCGGCAAGTCCCTTTTTTCCCGATGCAAAATTAGTAAAAAAAACGATAATGTGAAAAAATTAACAGTAATTTTTCACAAAATTTAAAAAACCGAGGAGACGAAGCCGGGACACAGCCGGCATCAAGCAGATCGACACGCTGATAACAGCACATTCAGCCCCACGTGAAAACACGCTGTTGCCGCCTTTCCGCAGATGCGGGAAGGGGGGGGGCATTTCCGAAATCCGACGAAAAGCCGAAGCGACGGAACGCCTCGGCTTCCCGATCGGAAAGGGCGGCATCACTCCGCCACCACCGCGATGCAGTTCGTGACGCGCCGTTCGCCCTCGTGGTCGAACCTCCGGTTGTCGGACGGGCGGTTCACGACGCCCGCCTCCTCGCACCAGAGCGTCGACGAACCGCCGCCGTCGAGGTTCAGCGCCGAATACAGCCCCAATTGCCGCACGAGATAGATCAGTTCGCCGATCGTCATACCCGCCGCCTGCCCCGGGAAACGGCCGTCCACGACGATCATCACCGCCTCGCCCTGTCGCGTGACGCCCACGACCGAGCGGGGATGCCGGCCCCAGAAACCGCCCTCGCGATCGGCATACGACAACGCTTCGCCGCGGCAGAGAAGCAGCGGCCCGGCAGCCAGCGCGTCACGGTAACGCCGCGCGAGCCGCGCGTCGTCCGCCGGAACATAGGGTTCGATCCGCACGCGGCGCCCCTTTATCGCCACCACGCCGTTGACGCGGAACTCTTCCCGAGCTTCGGTCGCGGCGACCGTCCGGCCTCCGACACGCACGAACGTCGAGGGAACGAGCGTCTTCACATTGAAATAGCCCGCGTTCACGGCCGCCACAGCCCCCTCCGCCTCGGCCAAAACCGACGTAAGCGTCAGCGAATCCGGCTGTACGATGCGGGTGCGGTATCTTCCCGCGTCATACCTGACCATCGAGATCGCCTGCGGCGCGCCGAACAGTTCGAGTTGCGCCTGCACGGCCACCAGATGCGGCCGCACACAGCAGGTATCCCAGCGGATCGCGGCGATCGCCAGCGAATCCTGCACGCTTTGCGCACCGGCCGCAACGGGCAGGCACACGAGCAGCCAACCGAGCAGACGTTTCATTCGTTTCGCAGTTTTCATCGTAACCCTTATTTTCCTACAAAATATTCGGAGACTCCGGAACCGTCCGTGTCCCGCGACGTAAAGATACGAAAATCCGAGCGCAGAAGCAAGCGCAAGCTTGATTATGCCGAGACAGAGCATCCAAGGCGCAAACCAAAGATACTCCGCCTCGGCAAAAAGCTAATAAATTTGCATTGCGCTCGGCTTAATCGTATCTTTGTCCCGACGACACGATAATCCGTTCGCTATGGAAGAACTCACACTCACCGTCCCCGCGCTGCTCTTTCCCGCCATTTCGCTGATCCTGCTGGCCTACACCAACCGGTTTCTCTCCTACGCCCAGCTGATCCGCACGCTCAAAGCGCAATACCTCCAACACCGTTCCGACCTGACGGCCGCCCAGATCGACAACCTGCGGCGACGGCTCTACCTGACCCGCGCCATGCAGATTCTGGGGATCGCCAGCCTGTTCCTGTGCGTCGTGACGATGTTCCTGCTCTACATCGGGCTGCCGCTCGTGGCCGCATACGTCTTCGGTGCGGGCCTGTTGGCGCTGATCGGCTCGCTCGGCGTCTCCATCCGCGAAATCCAAATTTCGGTACGGGCACTCGAAATCTACCTGAACGACATGGGACACTGACGACGATGCGCACCGCGGAATCCGGCCGAACGCCCGACCTCTTCCGGAACCGCCCTGCGGCAGGTCACAACATCCCCCGACGACCGGAGGCCCGATGCGAAACGGGGCCTTCCGCAAATCGCAGAAAGCCCCGTAATTCCGATCGTCCGCCGCGTCACCGCTCCATTTTACGCAGGAAACATTCGACCGTATTCTCCATCAGACAAGCGATCGTCATCGGCCCCACGCCGCCCGGCACGGGAGTGATGACCGAGGCCAGCGGTTCGACGGCGGCGTAGTCCACGTCGCCACACAGCTTGCCCGTCCCGGGATCGCGGTTGACCCCCACGTCGATCACCACGGCGCCCGGACGCACCATGTCGGCCGTCACGAAACGCGGCCGGCCGATCGCCACGACCAGGATGTCCGCTTCGCGCGTCACCTCCGGCAGATTTCGCGTGCGGCTGTGGGCGATCGTCACCGTAGCGTTGGCGTCGAGCAGCAATTTGGCCACCGGCAGCCCTACGATATTGCTGCGGCCGATCACCACGGCACGTTTGCCGGCGATCTCCACACCTGCCCGCTGCAACATCCGGATAATTCCTTTCGGCGTGCAGGGCAGCGTGCAGGGCTGTTTGAGCCACAGATTGGCTACGTTGAGCGGATGAAAACCGTCCACGTCCTTCTCGCGGCGGATCGCCGCGATCACCCGATCCTCGTCGATATGCTTCGGCAGGGGCAGCTGCACCAGAATCCCGTCCACGCCGTCGTCGGCGTTCAGTTCGCCGATCAGCGCCAGCAACTCCGCCTCGCCCGTCTCCGCCGGGCGGCGGATCGTCGTGTTGCGAATGCCCACCTCGGCCGAAGCCTTGGCCTTGCCCGTCACATAGCTCACGCTGGCCGGATCGTCGCCCACGAGCACCACGACCAGATGGGGCGCCCGCCCGTATTTGGCGGGGAACTCCTTCACCGCCGCCGCCATTTCGGCCTTCATCGAGGCCGACAACTCTTTTCCGCTGATTATCGTCGCCATAGAATCACTTGATTGCTTTCCGTCCGATGTCCGTACGATGGAACAGATTGTCGCACCGCACCTTACCTACTTCCCGATTGCACTTTTCCAGCGCCTCGCCGAGCGTCGGCGCCGCACAGACGACGATCGCCACCCGACCGCCGGCCGTCACGATCCGCCCCTCCTTCGAGGCCGTACCCATGTGGTAGACCGCGCCGTCGACCTCGTCCAGCCCCTCGATCACGGCGCCCTTCGCATAGCTGCCGGGATAGCCCTTCGAGGCCAGCACCACGCCCACCGTCGAAAAGTCGTGCCATTCGAGCGGGTGCTCCAGCTCCCAGCCGTCGGCCACGGCCGAGAAGATCTCCACGATGTCGCTTTTCAGGCGCGGCAGCACTACTTCCGTCTCCGGATCGCCGAAACGGGCGTTGAACTCGATCACCTTGATGCCGTCGCGCGTCTTCATCAGGCCGCCGTAGAGCACCCCCGTGAAGGGACACCCTTCGGCGCACATCGCATCGGCGACGGGCTGCATGATCCGCTCCAACGCATACCGTTCGTCCTCCCCGGTCACGAACGGCAGCGGCGAGTAGGCGCCCATGCCGCCCGTATTGGGCCCTTCGTCGCCATCGTAGGCCCGCTTGTGATCCTGCGCCAGCGCCATCGGATAGACACGCCGGCGGTCGACGAAACACATGAACGAGAACTCGGGCCCTTCGAGCCAATCCTCGACCACCACCTTGCCGTGCCCGAACTTGTCGTCGAGCAGCATGTCGCGCAACGCGGCATCGGCCTCCTCCATCGTCTGCGCGATGACCACACCCTTGCCTGCCGCCAGCCCGTCGTATTTCAGCACTGCCGGCAACGGACGCGAGGCCACGTAGTCGCGCGCCTCCTCATACGCGGTGAAGGCACGGAAACCCGCCGTCGGGATACCGTATTTGGCCATCAGCTCCTTGGCGAACTCCTTCGACGACTCGATGCGCGCGGCCGCCTTCGTCGGGCCGAAGATCCGCAGTCCCGCCGCACGGAAACAGTCGACGATACCCGCCGCCAGCGCCGCTTCGGGGCCTACGACCGTCAGCGTCACGTTGTGCGCCAGTGCAAAATCGCGCAAAGCCTCCACCTCCGTCTCGCGGATCGGGACGCACTCGGCCTGCGCCGCGATGCCCGCATTGCCCGGCGCGCAATAGATCGTGTCGATCCTTCCGCTGCGCGTCAGCGCATCGACAATGGCATGTTCGCGGCCTCCGCCGCCCACTACAAGAACTTTCATGGATCGAAATATATCTTTAATTCGGTTTCAAAATCATGCGGTTTCACGTCGCGGCCGCCGTCCCGCCGCACCCGGTTCTTCTCCGGCGGCAGAGCCGAATCCTGCCCGAATAACGGACAGCGGACCCGCCCCCCCCGATCTCGTCATCTCAGTGTTTGAAATGGCGCATCCCCGTGAAGAGCATCGCCACGCCCGTTTCGTCGGCCTTGCGGATCGAATCCTCGTCGCGCACCGAACCGCCGGGCTGCACGATCGCCGCGACACCGTTGGCGGCGGCGAGCGTCACGCAGTCGTCGAAGGGGAAGAAGCCGTCCGACGCCATGACCAGCCCCTCGGTCGCACCTTTGGCCTGCGCCTCCTTCAACGCGATCTCGGCCGATCCGATCCGGTTCATCTGACCGGCGCCGACGCCGAGCGTCTGTCCCCCCTTCACCACCACGATCGCGTTCGACTTGACATGCTTGACGATCCGCCAGGCGAACTCCAAGTCGCGCAGCTGCGCAGCGTCGGGACGCGCCTTCGTAACGGTCATCGACGCCTCGACCCGCTTCGTCTCCACGTCGAGCTCCTGCGCCAGCAGACCGCCGTTGACGCTCACGTACTGCATCGGATGCACGTCGCTGCGTGTCATGTCGACTTCGAGCAGCCGCAGGTTCTTCTTCGTGCAGAGCACCTCCAACGCCCCTTCCGAGAACTTGGGCGCCATGATGATCTCCAAAAAAATCGGCTTCATCCGTTCGGCCGCCTCGCGCGTCACCTCGCGGTTGACAGCCACGATACCGCCGAAGATCGACACCTTGTCGGCCTCGTAGGCCTTCGTCCACGCCTCCACGACGTCGCGGCCGACGGCCGCGCCGCAGGGATTCATGTGTTTGAGTCCCACGCAGAAAGGCTCGTCGAACTCGCGCACGATGTTCAGCGCGGCGTTGGCGTCCTGGATATTATTGTACGACAGCTCCTTGCCGTTGAGTTGCCGGGCATGGGCCAGCGAGAAGGGAACCTTCTCGGCCGAGCGGTAGAACTTGGCCGTCTGATGGGGATTCTCGCCGTAGCGGAGCGACTGCACCAGATCGAAATCGAGGAACAGTTTCTCGGGCAGGCCCGCCTGCGCACGCATGTAGGTGGCGATCATGCTGTCGTACTCCGCCGTATGGGTGTAGGCCTTGGCCGAAAGACGCAGACGCGTTTCGACCGAAGTATTGCCCTCGGCGCGCATCTCGTCCAGAATCGCGGCGTAGTCCGCCGGATCGCAGACGACGGTCACGTCGCGGAAATTCTTGGCCGCACTGCGCAGCATCGAAGGGCCGCCGATGTCGATGTTCTCGATCGCTTCGGCCAGCGTAACGCCCTCTTTGGCGATCGTCTGGCGGAAGGGATAGAGGTTCACGCAGACCAGATCGATGAACTCGATGCCGTTGGCGCGCAGCGCCTCGACGTGCTCCTCGACGTCGCGGCGCGCCAGCAGACCGCCGTGCACGGCCGGATGAAGCGTCTTCACGCGCCCGTCGCAAATCTCGGGGAAGCCCGTCACGTCGCTGATGTTCAACACCTCGACACCGCTCTCGCGCAACAGTTTCATCGTGCCGCCCGTGGCGATCACCTCCCAGCCCAAAGCCTTCAAATTCTTTGCGAAGTCGACGACGCCCGTCTTATCGCTGACACTTATCAATGCCCTCATTTTTCGTATTTTATGCTTTTACCAATTTATCAATCGTTTCCACGTATAATTCATGCTCCACCTCGTGCACGCGCCGTTCGACCTCGTGCACGTCGTCGCCGTCGTAGGCGAAGGCGCGCTGCGCGATGATCCGCCCGCCGTCGAGCGTGGCGTCGACCCAGTGGATCGTCACCCCGTAGACCTTCACCCCGTAGGCGACGGCCTCCTCGATCGCGTGCGCCCCCTTGAAGGCGGGCAGCAGCGAGGGATGGATGTTGACGATCCGCCCGCCGTAGGCGCCGAGCAGCACCTCCGAGAGGATGCGCATGTACCCCGCCAGACAGACCAGATCGACCCCCGCGGCATCGAGCCGCGCGACGATCTCGCGTTCGTAGTCGGCCTTCGAGGCATACTCCTTCGGCGCGAAGGCGAAGCAGGCGATGCCCCGCGCCGCCGCGCGCTCCGTGACGCGTGCCCCGGGCCGGTCGCAGACGACGAGCGCCACCTCGGCCGCGATCGCACCCCGCTCGCATGCAGCGGCGATCGCCTCGAAGTTGCTCCCTTCGCCGCTGGCGAAAACAGCGATCCGCTTCATCGGCACGCTACCGGATGACGACCCCTTCGGAGTCGGTGACACGTCCGATGACCGACGCCTGCTCTCCGTGCGACGCGAGGATGTCGACGGCCTTCTGCGCCTCCTCGGCGTCGAGCGCGATGACCATGCCTACGCCCATGTTGAAGATGTTGAACATCTCGCGGTGGGCGATCTTTCCGTACTTCTCCAGGAAGCGGAACACGGGCAGGATCTCCCACGTCCCCTCCTCGATGGCGATGCCCTGCCCCTCGTGCAGGATACGGGGAATGTTCTCGTCGAATCCGCCGCCGGTGATGTGGCTGATGCCGTGGACGTCGCACCGGCGGATCACGTCGAGCACCGGCTTCACATAGATTTTCGTCGGGGTGAGCAGCACCTCGCCCAACGTGCGGTTACTCAGCTCGGGATAGACCTTGTTCAGTTCCAATCCGTTGTCCGACAGCACCTTGCGCACCAGCGAGAAACCGTTGGAATGGACGCCCGACGAGGCGATCCCGACCAGCACGTCGCCGGTCTTGACCTTCGACCCGTCGATGAGCCGGCTGCGTTCGACGACGCCCACCGTGAACCCCGCGATGTCGTACTCGCCGCCTTCGTACATGCCCGGCATCTCGGCCGTCTCGCCGCCTACGAGCGCACAGCCCGCCTGACGGCACCCCTCGGCCACGCCGCAGACGATGCCCTCGATCTTGACCGGTTCGTTGTGCCCCACGGCCACATAATCGAGGAAAAAGAGCGGCTCGGCACCCTGAGCCAGCACGTCGTTGACGCACATCGCCACGGCATCGATGCCGATCGTATCGTGTTTGTCCAGCGCGAAGGCCAGTTTGAGCTTGGTTCCCACGCCGTCGGTACCGCTTACGAGCACCGGCTCCTTGACTCCGAGGGCCGCCAGATCGAACATGCCGCCGAAGGCACCGATCGTACCCATGACGCCCGTGCGCGCCGTCGAAGCGACGTGCTTCTTGATGCGGCGGACCACCTCGTAACCGGCTTCGAGATTCACGCCGGCCTTCTCATAACTTTCTGCCATATCGTTTTTTCTGTTTTTCGTTTGACATTTGTCGCGCGAGGAATACCCCGCTAACGGTTCTTGTCCTCCTTGCGGCCGATCTCGGCGGCATGTTCGTAGAGCGCCGTCGGATAACGGCCCGTGAAGCAGGCCATGCACATCTCCTTGCGGTTGCCGGCCCTCAGCAGCGCTCCCTCCGAGAGGAAGGCCAGCGAGTCGGCCTCGATCTGGCGGCAGATCTCCTCGACCGAACAGCGGTGACCGATCAACTGGTCGCAGGTCGAGGTGTCGACGCCGTAGAAGCAGGGATGGGTCATCTTGGGCGATGCGATGCGCACGTGCACCTCCTTCGCGCCGGCGGCCTTGAGCAACCGCACGATGCGCAGCGAAGTCGTACCGCGCACGATCGAGTCGTCGATGAGCGCCACGCGCTTGCCCGCCACGAGCGACCGCACGGCCGAAAGTTTCATCTTCACGCCCTTCTCGCGCATCGCCTGCGACGGCTGGATGAAGGTACGGCCGATGTAACGGTTCTTGACCAGCCCCATTTCATAGGGGATGCCGCTGGCCTCCGAGTAACCGATCGCGGCCGAAAGGCTCGAATCGGGCACGCCGATCACCACGTCGGCGTCGGCCGGAGCCTCCTCGAAAAGGAGCCGGCCCGACTCCTTGCGGAAGGCGTGGACGTTGCAACATTCGATGTCGCTGTCGGGGCGCGCGAAATAGATGTACTCCATGGCGCACATGCAGTTGCGCTTGTACATCGAATAGTCACGGCTGCGGATGCCGTTGCGGTCGAGCGTGACGATCTCGCCCGGATTGACGTCGCGCACGAACTCCGCGCCCACGATGTCCAGCGCGCAGGTCTCCGAGCTGACGACCCAGCCGTCGTTGAGCCGGCCGATCGACAGCGGACGCAGGCCGTACTTGTCGCGGCAGGCGTAGAGCCGGTTCTCGGTCATGATCAGGAAGGCGAACCCGCCTTCGAGCATGTTGAGCGCGTCGATGATGGCGAAAATGCGGTGCTCCGAGCTGTGCTCCTTCTTGATGAGGTGCGCGAGGATCTCGCTGTCGGAGGTCGAGTGGAAGAGGCTCCCCTTGTCCTCCAAGTAACGCACCAGCTCGCGTGAATTGACGAGGTTGCCGTTGTGCGCCAGCGCGAAATCGCCCGTATGGTGCCGGAAGACGAAGGGTTGCACGTTCTCGCGGCCGCCGCCCCCTGCCGTCGAGTAGCGCACATGGCCGATGGCCATACGACCGTGGAGCGTCGAAAGGTTGTCGCCGTTGAAGACCTCGGTCACCAACCCCTCGCCCTTGACCGACGCGAGGCGGCCCTCCTCGGCACTGACGATGCCGCACGCCTCCTGGCCGCGGTGCTGCAAGGCATGAAGGCCGTAGTAGACGATTCCCGGCGCATCGTCCACGCCGAAGACGCCAAAGACGCCGCACTCCTCGTGCAGGGAGTCGAAAGGCAATTCATTCATATCGTGATTCCTCCTGTATTAGTTAATCCGAAAGCGAAAACCGGAGCGGGAACCCACCCCCGCCGTGTCGCTCCTCTATTTTTTCAAAGCCTCCAAACGGGCGAGAATCTCCTCGTAGGCCTCGCGCACGCGCCCCAGGTCGCGGCGGAAACGGTCCTTGTCGAGCTTCTCGTTGGTCGTCTTGTCCCACAGACGGCAGGTATCGGGCGACACCTCGTCCGCCAGCACGATCTGCCCGTCCGACGTGCGGCCGAACTCGATTTTGAAGTCCACCAGCGTGATGTTCATGCGGTCGAACAGACCGGTCAGCACCTCGTTGATCTTGGCCGTCATGTCGTAGATCCGTTTCAGTTCGTCGTAAGTCACTACGCCCAGCGCCACGGCGTGATGGTCGTTGATGAGCGGATCGCCCAGCTCGTCGCACTTGTAGCAGATGTCGTAGATCGTGTTCGACGGTCTGAGCCCCTCTTCCAGCCCCAAGCGCTTGGCCATCGAACCGGCCACGATATTGCGCACGATCACCTCCAGCGGGATGATCTTCACGCGGCGGCACAGCTGGTCGCGCTCGTTGAGCGTAGAGATGTAGTGCGTCGGAATGCCCGCCTCTTTCAGATAGCCGAAAATGATCGTCGAAATCTTGTTATTGAGGACGCCCTTGCCCTCGATGGTCGCCTTCTTGATGTTGTTGAAAGCGGTGGCGGCATCCTTGTAATGCATCAGGATCACATCGTCGTCGTCCGTGCGGAAAACCTGTTTCGCCTTACCCTCGTAAAGCATTTCGAGCTGTTTCATAGTTTGTTCTATTTTTTGGAGTTATTGTTTTTTCGCTTTTTTCAGATCGAAGTCCACCACGATCGGCCGGTGATCCGACGGGTGCCAGAAATTCGACAGTTTCTTCGGATCGCGCACCGGCTCGGTATAGTCGTCGCGAACCACTTCGGCGCGCGTCACGCAATCGTAGAGCACCGGCGTGCAGTAGACGAAATCGATACGCTTTTCCGAATGAGTCGTCGTCTGGAACCGGCCGGGATGCTGTCGGGCGATCACGTCGACGTAGGGCGTATGTTCGAGCACGTAGTCCTGCGTCAGCAGCCGCGGATCGTCCTCCGGACATTTGTAGAACCAGTTGTCGAGCCGCGACCACGAGTTGTTGTCGCCCAGCATCACCCAAAGCTCTTCGGCGGCACGGGGAGCAGTGCCGATCGTATGCCGGCAGATATACTCGATCTCCATGCGGCGGTAACGGTCGCCCTCGTGCGCGTCGCGGCTCGCCGCCACGTCGGTCGCCCGGTAGGCGTAAGCCTGCGGCCACAGATGCAGCGTCACGATATTGACCGTTCGACCGTTCTTCACGATGCGGGCCCACCCCGCGCCGTGCGTCACCACGCTGTCGGGCTCCTCGCCCACGATCCGCTCGACGTTCTCGATCGGGTATTTCGAGGTAATCACCTGCGGGAAATTGTCGCGGTGACCGCCCACGTACCAATACTTGTGGCCGTAGCGCACCGCCAGTTCGCCCCAGTTGCCGACCAGATAGCGGTCGGCCTCCGGCATCCTGTCGGCCGTGCCCGAACGGTAGATCGACTGCGCCTCGCACCACACGCAGACGTCGGCGTCGAACTCCTTTACCCACTCCACGAAGCGGTCGTAATTGTCGTCCTGCCCCGACCACATGCCGTTCTGGATGTTCCAGTAGAGCAGCCGCAGGTCGGAGCCCGACGGACGCTTGGCGGCGCAGGGAACCGACGTAGCGATCGCAGCGGCGAAAGCCGTCAGGCAGAAAAGGATTCGTTTCAGGTTCATGCGTGTTCAAGTTTAAGGTTAGTTCCGTTTGCGGAAATAGGCGACGGCATTCTCGAAGATCGGCTGCCGTTTCTCCCCGCAGATATTCTTGAAGAGGTTCTCTCCGTAGCGCTCCGTATGGCCCATCTTGCCCAGAATACGCCCGTCCTCGGAGACGATGCCCTCGATGGCGTAGAACGAACCGTTGGGGTTGCAGGGCGCTTCGGCCGTCGCATGACCGTCGGGGCCGGCGTACTGGAAAGCTACCTGCCCGCGCTCGAACAACCGGCGCGCCAGCTGCTCGCCGACCACGAACTTGCCCTCGCCGTGACTGACGGCGATGCTGTGCAGATCGCCCACCGAGAACGAACTGAGCCACGGCGAAGCCGTCGAAGCCACGCGCGTGGTGACGATCTGCGAAACGTGGCGGTTGATGTCGTTGCGGAAGAGCGTGGGCGAATCCTTCGTCACGCAACCCAGCCGCCCGTAGGGCAGCAGTCCCGACTTGACGAGCGCCTGGAACCCGTTGCAGATGCCCAGGATCAGGCCGCCGCGGTCGAGCAGCGCATGGATCTCCTCCGCGATATCCTTGTTGTTGAGTACGTTGGCGATGAACTTGCCGCTTCCGTCGGGTTCGTCGCCCGACGAGAATCCGCCGCTGAGCACGAAGATGTGGCACCGGCGGATATGCTCCTTCATCTCGCGGATCGAGCGGAAGATCGCCTCGGCCGAAAGGTTGCAGAAGACCGTCGTCTCGACCTCGGCGCCGGCGCGGCGGAAGGCGCGCGCCGTGTCGTAGTCGCAGTTCGTGCCCGGGAAGACAGGCAGGTAGGCCACGGGGTGCTCCACCGCCTCGCCCCCGTAGACGAACGTGCGAGGTGCGGGTGTGCTCTCCATGACCGTTCCGCGGTTCGCGCCGCGGTCGGGATAGATTCGGGCGAAGCGCTCGCTGTTGGCGCGGCGCAGCGTGTCGAGCGGCATCCGCTCGCCGTTGACGGTCAACGCTTCGTCGGCCGTCGTCCGGCCCAGCCGCACGGCGAAGGGCGCATCGAGTTCGACGGTGCTCTCCACCACGATCGAACCGTAGTCGTAGGCGAACAGCGCCTCCTCCGGCAACTCGACCTCCGCGCCGATTCCGTTGCCGAAAGCCATCTTCGCCAGCGCCTCGGCCACACCGCCGAACCCGACGGCATAGCCCGCCACGATCCGACCTGCGGCGATCCGCTCGGAAGCATAGTTCCACAAGGTTCGAAGCGCCGCGGTATCGGGCATACGGTTCGCCTTCGGCGTATGTTTGAGCAGGTAGAGCGTATGCCCCGCCTCTTTCAGATCGGTCGAGATCACGCGCCGCGCGTCGACGGTCGTAATGCCGAAGGCCATGAGCATGGGCGGCACGTTGATCTGCTGGAAGGTGCCGCTCATCGAGTCCTTGCCGCCGATCGACGGCAGCCCCAGCTCGACCTGCATCCGCAGCGCACCCAGCAGCGCCGCCAGCGGTTTGCCCCACGAACGGGCGGTGTGCATCCGTTCGAAATATTCCTGATAGGAAAAACGCATCCCCCCGAACTCCGCACCGGCGGCCACTACCTTGGCGCAGGCCTCGACGACGGCGTAGGCCGCCCCGTGATAGGGGCTCCACGACGTAAGGAAGGGGTTGTAGCCGTAGGCCATGATGCTCGCCGTCTCGGTGTATCCCTCGACGGGGAGTTTCTGCACCGAGACCTGCGTCTCGGAGCCCTGCGTGCGGCCGCCGAAGGGCAGCAGCACGGTCGAAGCGCCGATCGTCGAGTCGAACATCTCGACGAGACCCTTCTGCGACACCACGTTGTCGTCCGCCAGGTCGGCCTCCATGCGCTCGGCGAGCGTCGCACCCTGCGGCTTGCGCACGAAGGGGTCGCACGCCTCGACGGCGCCGATCTCGGCCTCGGCATAGTGGGCCGCACCCGCCGAGTCGATGAACTCGCGCGAGAGGTCGACCACGAGCCGGTCGCGGTTGTACATGCGCATCCGGCGCGTATCCGTAACGTCGGCCACGTGCGTCACCTCGATATTCTCTTCACGGCAATAATCCATGAACCGTTCCATGTCGGCCCGTTCGACCACCACGGCCATGCGCTCCTGCGACTCGCTGATCGCCAGCTCCGTCGCATTCAGGCCGTCGTACTTGGTCGGCACGCGGTCCAGATAGATGTCCAGACCGTCGGTCAGCTCGCCGATGGCCACCGACACGCCGCCGGCGCCGAAGTCGTTCGACTTCTTGATAAGGCGCGTCACCTCCGGCCGGCGGAACAGCCGTTCCAGTTTGCGCTCTTCCGGAGCGTTGCCCTTCTGCACCTCCGACGAACAGGTTTCCAGCGACTTGGTATTGTGTTCCTTCGACGAACCCGTCGCACCGCCGATGCCGTCGCGCCCCGTGCGGCCGCCCAGCAGCAGCACCACGTCGCCCGCGGCAGGCGTTTCGCGCCGCACGTTTTCGGCCTTCACGGCTCCCACCACGGCACCCACCTCCAAACGCTTGGCCACGTAGTCGGGATGATAGATTTCGCGCACGTGGGTCGTGGCCAGACCGATCTGGTTGCCGTAGCTCGAATAACCGGCCGCAGCCTTGCGGCTGATGACCCGCTGGGGCAGTTTGCCGGCGAGCGTCTCGCCGACGGGCTGATAGATATCGCCCGCACCCGTCACACGCATGGCCTGGTAGACGTAGCTGCGCCCCGACAGCGGGTCGCGGATCGCACCGCCCAGACAGGTCGAAGCGCCGCCGAAGGGTTCGATCTCGGTGGGATGGTTGTGCGTCTCGTTCTTGAACTGCAATAGCCACTTTTCGGGCTGCCCGTCCACGTCGACGTCGACGAAGATCGAGCAGGCGTTGTTCTCCTCGCTCACTTCCAGATCGTCCAGCTTGCCGATTTTGCGCAGGTAACGGGCGCCGATCGTGGCCAGATCCATCAGGCAGAGGGGTTTTTCGTCGCGGCCCAGTTCGCGGCGGATCTTATGATACAGCTCCAACGACTCCTCCAACTCGGCTCGCATGAACGACTCGTCGACCCGAATCGAGGTCAGCACCGTCGTAAAGGTCGTATGGCGGCAATGGTCGCTCCAATAGGTATCCAGAATCCGCAATTCCGTCTCGTAGGGATCGCGCCCCTCGGCCCGGAAATAGTTCACCACCTCGCGCAGGTCGTCGGCGTTCATCGCCAGCCCCATCTTCGCGCAATAGGGAGCCAGTTCGCCGTCGGTCAGCTCGCGCAGTCCCGCGAGCACCTCCACGGGCTTCACCTCGGCCTGCTCCATGTCGCTCAACACCGAGAGATCCTTCTCGCGCGACTCGACGGCGTTGATGTAGTATTTGCGCACGCGCGCCAGCTCCTCGTCGGTCGTCGCTGCGTCCAGCAACAGCAGCCGCGACGAACGGATGCGCACCTCGGCTTCGGGATCGATCAGCCGCACGCAGTCGACGGCCGACGCAGCGCGCTGATCGAACTGTCCCGGCAGATACTCCACGGCCAGGAATTTCCTCCCTTCGAGGTCGCAAGCGTCGGTCACCTCGTCGGTCTGCACCTCGCCGAACACCCTGTAACGGCTCGCTTCGAGCAGTTCGGGCGTGAAGCCGAACAGGTCGTAGACGTTCAGCAGACGCAACTGCGAGAGGTGCAATCCGAGGTTCTCGTTCAAATCGTGTTGCAGGCTCTCGGCCTCGACCCGAAATCCGGGGCGTTTCTCGACGAAAATACGGTAGTTCTTCATATCGTTCAGTTCTCTTTTTTCTCTTTATTCCGCTGCGGCGGCCCGACGGCTCCGCCGGTCATTCGAATCGCGCGGCCCACTCGGCGGCGAACTGCCCGCCGCTCAGGCCCACGAAGGTGATATGCCCCATTTTACGCAGAGGGCGGCTCTCGCGTTTGCCGTAGAGATGGACGTGGACATCCGCCCGCCCCTCGCGGGCGATCGCCTCGGCGGCGGCCAGATCGCGCCCCAGGATATTCTTCATCACCGTGGGAGCCACCAACCGCGGCTCTTCCAACGGCATCCCCAGCAGGTAGCGCGCCAGTTCGCGGAACTGGTTGGTCGTGCACCCCTCGATCGTCCAGTGCCCGCTGTTGTGCGGGCGCGGCGCCATTTCGTTGAAATAGATCTCGTCGCCCTTGACGAAATACTCGATCGCAAGGATGCCCCGATAACCGCACTCCTGCATGAAACGCCGGCTCTCGCTCACGATCCTGTCGCGCAGCGCGTCCGGAATCTCCGCCGGCACGACCGACATATCCAGAATCCCGTCGCGGTGGACGTTGCGCCCCACGGGAAAGCAGACCGTCTCGCGGCCGTCGCCGACCACGATGGCGCTCGCCTCGAAATCGAAGGCTACGAACTCCTCGACGATACCCGGCCGGCCGAAATAGGGTTCGACCTTCGCCATATCCTCCTCCGAACGCAGCACGACCTGCCCGTGGCCGTCGTAGCCCAGCGTGCGGGTCTTGAAGACGCAGGGGAAGCCGCCCGCCTCGCGGACGGCCGCTTCGAGCGACGGGCGGTCGTCGGCCGGCGCGAAACGCGGCGTGCGCAGGCCGTGCGCGACGGCGTTGCGCTTCTCGCGCAGGCGATCCTGCGAGTCGTAGAGGGGCTGGAAGCCCTGCGGAATATTGTATCGCTCCACGAGCGGAATGAGCACTTCGCCCGGGACGTTTTCGAATTCATAGGTCACCACGTCGCTGCGGCGGCACAGCTCTTCGAGCGCCGCCCCGTCGTCGTAGGCCGCCACGATATGCCCGTCGGCCACACGTGCGGCGGGAGCATCGGCCGCAGGATCGAGCGTCACCACCCGCGCCCCCAGCTTGTGCGCCTCCTCGGCGAGCATCAGCCCCAGCTGACCCGCGCCGATCACACCGATCGTCTTCATCGCCGCACCCATCCTACAACTCCGCTTTCAACACGTCGGTCGTCTGCCGCGTCCGGAACGCATCGAGCCGTGCGGCCACCTCCCCGTCGGACAGGGCCAAGATCGACACGGCGATCAATGCGGCATTCTTCGCTCCGTTGATCGCCACCGTCGCCACCGGCACGCCGGCCGGCATCTGAACGATCGACAGCAACGAGTCCAGCCCGTTGAGCGCACGCGACTTGACCGGCACGCCCACCACGGGCAGCGGCGTCATGCTGGCCACCATGCCCGGCAGATGGGCCGCCCCGCCGGCACCGGCAATGATGACCTCGATGCCGCGCCCGCGCGCCGTCTTGGCGTACTCGACCAACAGGTCGGGGGTACGGTGGGCGCTCACGACCCGCTTCTCATAGGGGATGCCGAACGCTTCGAGCGTCTCGGCGGCGGCGGCCATGACCTCCCAGTCGCTGGCCGACCCCATGATGACTCCTACTTTCGCACTCATATCTGAAATTTTCTTTGCGGGCCCGCCCCGTCGGACGGATGCTCCCGTTACGTTCGATATCCGCTTTCCACCGGATGCGACCGGCGCGTACTCTTCTCCGGCGAAGCGCATCCCGGAACCGCTCCTGCACGCGCCCGAACCGCCTCAATTCCTTCCGTATCACCCCGGCAGAGGCTCCGTCGCCGAAAAGAAGAACCGCCGCGACACGATACGTCACGGCGGTTTTTTCTCCATCAGTTCCGAGCACACGAACGATGTACGTACCCTTTCGAGTATCGTCCTTTCTGATTCTGCTGTAACCAAAAAGCGTACATGGCGTGCGGTTTCTTCTTATCGACGACACAAAGATAGCTCCTTTTTCACGGAAAACCGAAGCTTATAATAAATAAAATTATAAACAATCTTATCAACATTCCAACGCACGGAACGCCCCTCTTCCGGTCGGCTGCGACCGATTCCGGAAGCGGCTCTGCCGCCGTTATCCGCGTAGCTTCGCCTCGCAGTAGGCGCAACGGTAACTGCCCGGTTCGCCGTCGATCTCATGGAAGAGCTGGTCGACGTCTTCGGTGGCCGAGATGCAGCGGCGGTTCTGACAGCGCAGGCGCTTGACGTCGTATGCTTCGGTCAGATGCGGCGTAGGGGCCGCCTTCCGTTCGCCCGCCCATTGCAGCAGCGTATAGATCAGCGCCATGCGGACGAACTTGCCGTTCTCGACCTGCCGGAAATAGGCAGCGCGGGGGTCGTTGTCCACCGCGCGCGTGATCTCGTTGACGCGCGGCAGCGGATGCAGGACGACCATCTCCTTCTTGGCCGTTTCAAGTTTCTCGGGCGTCAGCACGAAACTGTCCTTGACCCGCTCGAACTCCTCCTCGTCCAGAAAACGCTCCTTCTGCACGCGGGTCATGTAGAGAATGTCCAGTTCGGGCATCACCTCCTCCATGGTGCGCACTTCGACGGTCGGCACGCCGTATTTGTCGCACACCTCGTGCCGGATGTAGTCGGGCAGGCGCAGCTCTTCGGGCGCGATCAGGATCACCTTGATCCCCGTGCGGCGCGACAGCGCCTTGATGAGCGAGTGCACCGTACGGCCGAATTTCAGGTCGCCGCAGAAGCCGATCGTGAGGTCGTCCAACCGTCCCAGTTCGCGCTTGATCGTCAGCAGGTCGGTAAGCGTCTGCGTGGGATGCGCATGGCTGCCGTCGCCCGCGTTGATGACCGGGATGCCGGCATACTGCGACGCCACGAGCGGCGCCCCCTCCTTGAAATGGCGCATGGCGATGATGTCGGCGAAGCAGGCGATCACGCGCACCGTGTCGGCCACCGTTTCGCCCTTCGACACCGACGACGACGCGGCGTCCGAAAAACCGATGACGTTGCCGCCCAGCTCCATCATGGCCGACGTGAAACTCAGCCGCGTGCGGGTGGAGGGTTCGTAGAAGAGCGTCGCCAGCTTGCGGCCCTTGCAGGCCTCGCTGTACTTTTCGCGGTGGGCGATGATGTCCAGCGCAAGGTCGATGATCCGCTCGGTTTCGTCCACCGACAGATCGGTAGGCTCGATCAAATGACGCATAACTCTCTTCGAATTATTTGTTGATCCAGCTTTCGTCCGACGGATTGTTGCGGAAGGCGATCAGGCGCGCCTTGTCCTCGGGACGGATATATCCCTCCTCGGCTGCCACCTCCGCGAGCACGTCGAGGTTCGACAGCGAGTAGTTCACGACTCCGGCCGCCGCCAGCCGGTCGAGCCCCTTCTGCATCCCGTAGGTGAAGATCGACGCCACGCCCAGCACCTCGGCGCCCGCTTCGCGCAGCGCCTCGACCACCTCGATGCAGCTTCCCGCCGTCGAGATCAGGTCTTCGATCACCACGACCTTCTGCCCTTTTTCGAGCCGACCCTCGATGCGGTTGCCGCGGCCGTGATCCTTCGCGCCGCTGCGCACGTAACCCATCGGCAGATCGAGGATCGTGGCCGTGATGGCCGCATGGGCGATACCGGCCGTCGAGGTTCCCATCAGCACCTCGGCTTCGGGGAATTTCGTGCGGACGATCTCGGCCAATCCCGCCTCTACGTGCTTGCGCACCTCGGGGGCCGTCAGCGTCAGACGGTTGTCGCAATAAATCGGGCTTTTGATACCGCTCGCCCAGGTGAACGGCTGCTCTGGACGCAGGAATACCGCGCCGATCGAGAGCAGGTCTTTTGCTATGGCTTTCTCCATGTTCGGTTTGTTGTTATCGTTCAATTTCATATACAGTATCGGAAAGGGACCGCCCTGTTCGTCGCGCTCGCTGCGGCCGCACACGGCGAACCCCACGTGTTCGTAGAACCCGCGCGCCGAGGGGTTCTGCTCGTTGACCACGACCTCCGTCACACCCGCGGCGAAAGCCTCGCGCACCAGCGCGGTGCCGACACCCGCACCCCGACAGGCGGGACCGACGAAGAGCATCTCCAACCGCCGGCCGTCACACCCCATGAAGGCGACCGGAACTCCCTCCGCATCGCGCACGATCCGCAGATCGGCTATCGAACGCAGGGCGTCGGGGACATAGGTGCGGATGCCGCGAATATCCTCCTCACTCAGAAAGTCATGCGTGGCGCGCACCGACGCCTCCCACAGCTCCACGAGCCGGCCGACGAGCGCATCGTCGCGCGACACGCAGCGCTCGGGTGCGGAAAAAAACACGGGCTTCATATCATTTCATTGCCTTGCGCAAAATCGCCTCCACCTCGTCGGGATAGATCCCGCCCTCGTGCACCTTCACGCCGTCCACATAAAAGGTCGGAACGTAATAGTAGTCGTAGCCGTCGGCCACGGCGGGCTGCTCCGACTCCTCGATCAGTTCGATGTCGACGGCCGCCAGCTCGGGATGGGCGGCCTTGACCTCGTCGATGTAACGCAGCGCCTTGCGGCAGAAGGGACAGTTTTTCAGGTAGAAAAGTTTCACCGGTTTCATGACTCGTCTATTTTTCGGATGGGAAACGCCGTCGTCGTCCCGCATCCCGCATATTTCATTCCGCACCGACGAATTCGGCCACGCAGCGGCGATAGGCCGCCACGGGATCGGACGCCGCCGTGACGGGACGCCCCACGACGATGAAGTCGGAGCCGATCTCGCGGGCACGCGCCGGCGTAGTGACACGCACCTGGTCGCCCATGTCGCCGTCGGCGAAGCGCACGCCGGGCGTGACGGTCAGAAACTCCGCACCGCACGCCTGCTTGACCATGCCTGCTTCGAGCGGCGAGCAGACCACGCCGTCCAACCCCGCCTCGCGGGCATTGCGGGCATAGCGGACGATCACTTCGTCGATAGGCGCGTCGATCAGCAGTTCGCTGCGCATCCGCTCCTCGCTCGTCGAGGTGAGCTGAGTCACGGCGATGAGCAGCGGCCGCGTACCGTCGGGCCGCGTCAGTCCCTCGACGGCCGCACGCATCATGTCGATCGTACCGGCCGCATGGACGTTGCACATATCCACATCCAGCTTCGACAGCACGGCCATCGCCTTGCGCACCGTGTTGGGAATGTCGTGCAGTTTCAAATCGAGGAAGATCCGGTGACCGCGGCGCTTGATCTCGCGCACGATCGACGGCCCTTCGGCATAGTAAAGCTCCATGCCGATTTTCAGGAACGGCTTGCGCGGCTCCTGCTCGAACTTATCCAGAAAAGCGAACGTCGCCTCGGCACTGGCGAAATCGCACGCTATGATTACATCTCGTGTCAACATCTTTATCTCTTCTTTTACGTTTCCGTTCCTGCTCCATACATCCCCGAACACCTGTGCGACGAGATGTAACGGTATTTAAAATCCCTCCAAACCTCCCTTTGTAAAGGGAGGCTTCGCAGCCGGAAACTTTGTTATCTCTTCTTTTATGTTTCCGTTCCTGCTCCGTACATCCCCGAACGCCTCTGCGACGAGATGTAACGGTATTTAAAATCCCTCCAAACCTCCCTTTTCCTTCGCTGCGCTCGGTTTCCGCTGCGGCGCCTCGGCATCCCGCGAGCGGGTGCACTCGGCTGGCGACGCGGTCGTAAAGGGAGGCTTCGCAGCCGGAAACATCGTCATCCCTTTTTACGTTTCCGCACCTGCGTATAGGCGTCCTACCGCGCAGCACAACCCACGATGTCGGCGAGCCGTTCGATGCCCAGCCGCTCCATTTCGGAGGGCAGCGCCTCGATGATCTCCTTGCAAATATAAGGATTTTTCAGGTTCGCCGCACCCACTTCGACCGCCGTCGCGCCGGCCATCATCATTTCGATGACGTCGCGCGCCGACGACACGCCGCCGCAGCCGATCACCGGAATCCCGCACGCCCCGGCCACCTGATAGACCATGCGCAGTGCCACAGGGAAGACCGCGTCGCCCGAAAATCCGCCCATTACGTTGGCGATCACCGGCTTGCGGCGCTGCACGTCGATGCGCATACCGAGCATCGTATTGATCAGGCACAGCCCGTCGGCACCCGCCTCCTCGCAGGCGCGGGCGATCGCCACGATGTCGGTCACATTGGGCGAGAGCTTGATATAGACCGGTTTGGTCGTCACGGCCTTCACGGCGCGCGTCACCTCGGCGGCGCACTCGGGCGACGTGCCGAACGACATGCCGCCGTGGCGCACGTTGGGGCACGAGACATTGACCTCGATCAGCCCGATCCCCTCCTCGCGGTCGATACGTTCGCAACAGTAGGCGTACTCCTCGACCGAAAAGCCCGAGATGTTGGCGATCACCGGCTTGTGGAAAAACGTCCGCAGGCGGGGCAGCTCCTCGGCGATCACGGCGTCGATGCCCGGGTTCTGCAACCCCACGGCGTTGATCATCCCCGCCGTGCACTCGGCGATGCGGGGCGTCGGATTGCCGAAGCGCGCGTCGCGCGTCGTACCCTTGAACGAGAAGGTGCCCAGGATGTTGATGTCGTAGAAATCGCGGAATTCGTTGCCGAATCCGAACGTGCCGCTGGCCGGAATGACCGGATTGTCCAGCCGCCAGCCGCTCAGCGTAACCGACAGGTCGCGCGCAATCGTTTTCGTTACCATATCACCTCCTCCTTCGTCAATACCGGCCCCTCCTTGCAGATGCGTTTGTTGCCGTATTTGGTTTTGCAGCTGCACCCCATGCAGGCGCCGAATCCGCAACCCATGCGCTCCTCGAAGCTCAGCTGACCGCTGCACTTCGTAGCGTCGCTCAGCGCACGCAGCATCAGCAGCGGGCCGCAGGCGTAGAAATAGTCGTACGTCAGGCCGCTTTCGCGGATCGCGTCGGTCACGAAACCCCGCACGCCCTCCGTCCCGTCGGCCGTCGCCACCACGACGCGGCAGCCCAACTGCGCGAACTCGTCGCGGTAAAAGACCTCCGCCGCCGTGTTGAAGCCCAGCACGACCGCGACCTCGCGGCCGTCGGCCAGGAGCCGTTTGGCGAGATTGTAGAGCGGCGGGACGCCCACGCCGCCGCCCACGAGCAGCTCGCGGCGGCTGCCCTTCGTCACGTCGAAGCCGTTGCCCAGCCCCGTGAGCAGGTCGAGCCGCGCGCCGGGCCGCAGGCCGGCCATGAGCGCCGTCCCCTCGCCCACGACTTTATAGATCAGCGTGATCGTCCGTTCGTCCCAGTCGCAGACCGAGATCGGGCGGCGCAGGTAGCACCCGTCGAGTTCGACGTTGACGAACTGTCCGGGCGCCGTGATCCACTGCGTGTCGCCTTCGAGCGTCATACGCCATACGGCAGGCGTCAGCCGTTCGTTGGAGCGAAGCGTGTAGATTGCTTTCTTGTACATAACTCTGTTCCCGAATTTTGATTTCAGGCAGGCAGATGTGGTGCATCGTGCGTCCGAGTCGGACGGGGCATACCAAGCGCATGTCCCGTTCGGAGCGGACAAGGGATGTGCCGCAGGTGCCGCATGAAATCGAAATTACTTCGCGTCGATCGTCGAAACGGAGAGCGTAATCTCTTCGAGCACGTCGAGCAGCACCTTCACCGTTTCGAGCGAAGTGAAGAGCGTCACGTTGTTCTCGACCGCCGTGCGGCGGATTTCGTAGCCGTCGAAGCGCGTATTGTGCTGATCCAGGTCGATCGTGTTGATGATGTAGCTCACGTGGCCCTGGCGCAGCGAATCGATGATCTCGCTGCTGCCCTCGCACAGCTTGCGGCGCAAGCGCGTGCGCAGGCCGTGGCGGCGCAGGAAATCGGCCGTACCGGAGGTCGCCTCGATGTTGAAGCCGAGGTTGTAGAAACGGCGCGCCAGCGGCAGCACCTCCTCCTTGTCCTTGTCGGCGATCGTGAGCAGCACCGTACCGTAGTTGGCCACCTTCATGCCCGAAGCCTGCAACGCCTTGTAGAGCGCGCGCGTCAGCTTGTCGTCGTAACCGATCGCCTCGCCCGTGGACTTCATCTCCGGCGAGAGGTAGGACTCCACCCCGCGGATCTTCGAGAAGGAGAAGGCCGGCGCCTTGACGAACCAGCGTTGTTTCTCGCGGCCGTAGACCTCGGTGATGCCCTGCTCGCGCAGGCTGTGCCCGAGGATCACCTGCGTGGCGATGTCGGCCATCTGCACGCCCGTGGCCTTCGAGAGGAAGGGCACCGTGCGCGACGAACGGGGGTTGACCTCGATGACGTAGACCTCGTCGCGGCCGTCGCAGATGAACTGGATGTTGTAGAGGCCGACGATGCCGATTTCGAGACCCAGTTTGACCGTATAGTCGATGATCTTCTCCTTGACCTTGGGCGAGACGCTGAAAGTCGGGTAGACGCTGATCGAGTCGCCGGAGTGGATGCCCGTCCGCTCGACGTGCTCCATGATACCGGGGATGAAGACGTCGCGGCCGTCGCAGATGGCGTCGACCTCCAACTCCTTGCCCATGATGTATTTGTCGACCAGCACGGGCGAGTCGTCGTTGACCTCGACGGCCGTCTGCAAGTAGTGGCGCAGCGCCTCCTCGTTCGAAACGATCTGCATGGCGCGGCCGCCCAACACGTAGCTCGGACGCACCAGCACCGGATAGCCGATGCGCGTAGCGGCCGCCACGCCCGCCTCGATGTCGGTCACGGCCTCGGCCTGCGGCTGCGGGATGCCCAGCTGCTCCATGATCTTCTCGAAGCAGCCGCGGTCCTCGGCGTTGCGGATCGCCTGCACGTCGGTGCCGATGATCGGCACGCCCAGCCGCGCCAGCGGCTCGGCCAGGTTGATGGCCGTCTGGCCGCCCAGCGAGACGACGATGCTCTTGGGCTTTTCGAGGTGGATGACGTTCATCACGTCCTCGACCGTGAGCGGCTCGAAGTAGAGCTTGTCGCTGCACGTGTAGTCCGTCGAGACGGTTTCGGGGTTGTTGTTGATGATGATGGCTTCGTAGCCCGCCTTGCGGATCGACCAGATCGCATGGACGGTCGAATAGTCGAACTCCACGCCCTGACCGATGCGGATCGGGCCCGAACCGAGCACGATGATCTTCTCGCGGTCGCTCACCAGCGACTCGTTCTCCTGCTCGTAGGTCGAGTAGAAATAGGGCACGTAGGAGGAGAACTCCGACGCGCAGGTATCGATCATCTTGTAGACGGGGAAAATCCCCAGCTTCTCGCGCAGGGCGTACATCTCGTGCTCGGTAGCGCCCCACAGCATCCCGATGTACTTGTCGCCGAAGCCCATGCGCTTGGCCTCGCGCAGCGTCGCCTCGTCGAAGGGGTGCGCCGCCACCGTGCGCTCCATCTCGACGATGTTCTTGAACTTCTCCAGGAAGAACATGTCGATCTTGGTGTTGTTGTAGATGAGCGCCAGGTCGACGCCGTTGCGGATCAGCTGGGCGATGGCGTAGAGGCGGTCGTCGGTACCCTCCTTGATGTAGGTCAGCATCTCGTCGTCCGACATCGTGTCGAACTTCTTGTGGTAGATGTGGCAGACGCCCGTCTCGAGCGAGCGCACCGCTTTGAGCAGGCTCTCCTCCATCGTGCGGCCCACCGACATCACCTCGCCCGTGGCTTTCATCTGCGTGCCGAGTTTGTTCGACGCGTCGGAGAACTTGTCGAAGGGGAAACGCGCCACCTTCGTCACCACGTAGTCGAGCGCAGGCTCGAACGAGGCGGGAGTGTTGGCCAGCCGGATCTCGTCGAGCGTCAGCCCCATGGCCACCTTGGCCGTAACGCGGGCGATCGGATAGCCGCTCGCCTTCGACGCCAGCGCCGACGAGCGCGACACACGGGGGTTGACCTCGATCAGGTAGTATTTGAACGACAGCGGGTCGAGCGCGAACTGCACGTTGCAGCCGCCTTCGATTTTGAGCGCACGGATGATTTTGAGCGCACTGTCGCGCAACATCTGGAATTCGCGGTTGGTGAGCGTCTGGCACGGTGCCACCACGATCGAGTCGCCCGTATGGATACCCACCGGATCGATGTTCTCCATGCAACAGATCGAGATGGCCGTATCGTTGGCGTCGCGCATCACCTCGTATTCGATCTCCTTATACCCCTTGATGCTCTTTTCGACGAGCACCTGATGCACCGGCGAGAGGATCAGCGCGTTGCGCATCAGCTCCTCCAGCTCCTCGCGGTTGTCGGCGAAGCCGCCGCCCGTACCGCCCAGCGTGAAGGCCGGACGCAGCACCACCGGATAGCCGATCCGCTCGGCGGCGGCGATGCCCTCCTCCATGTTGTTGGCGATATGCGACGGCAGCACCGGTTCGCCCAGCCGCTCGCACAGCTCCTTGAACAGCTCGCGGTCTTCGGCCTGCTCGATGCTCTCGAACGACGTACCCAGAATCTCGACCTGGCACTCCTGCAACACGCCCTTCTTGGCCAGCTGTACGGCCAGATTCAGGCCCGTCTGGCCGCCCAGCCCCGGCACGATGGCATCGGGACGCTCGTAACGGATGATCTTGGCCACGTATTCGAGCGTCAGCGGCTCCATATAGACCTTGTCGGCGATATGCGTGTCGGTCATAATCGTCGCCGGATTGGAATTCACCAGGATCACCTCGTACCCCTCCTCTTTCAGCGCGAGGCAGGCCTGCGTCCCCGCATAGTCGAACTCGGCGGCCTGACCGATCACGATCGGCCCCGAGCCGATCACCATTACTTTCTTGATATCCGTTCTCTTAGGCATTTTTCCAATCCTCCATCATTTTAGTGAACTTATCGAACAAATAGGCGCTGTCCTGCGGCCCCGAAGCGCTCTCGGGATGATACTGCATCGAGAAGACCCCGTCCTTGTAGCAGGCGACGCCTTCGGCCGTACCGTCCAGCAGATTGACGTGCGTGAGCTCCAACCCCGTGCCTTCGAGCGACGCCACGTCGACGGCGAAACTGTGGTTCTGGCTCGTGATCTCGATCTTGCCCGTCCGGAGGTTCTTCACCGGATGGTTCGCGCCGCGGTGGCCGAACTTCATCTTGAAGGTCTTCGCTCCGTAGGCCAGCGAGATGAGCTGATGTCCCATGCAGATGCCGAAGATCGGCAGCCGCCCGCGCAGCCGGCGCACCAGTTCGATCACCCCCTGCACGTCATTCGGGTCGCCCGGGCCGTTCGAAAGCACCAGCCCGTCGGGACGGAACGCGAGAATCTGCTCCGCCGTAGCGTCGTAGGGCACCACCGTCACGTTGCATCCCACGCGGTTCAGCAGGCGGATGATGTTGTATTTGATGCCGCAGTCGACGGCCACCACGTCGTACTTGTGGTTGGGCACGCGCGACATCCACCGCTTGCGGCAACTCACGCGCGACACCATGTCGTGCGGCCACGGCGTCGCGGCCATGCGTGCGAGCGCCTCCTCGCGGGGCGTTTCGACCGAAGTAATCATCACCCGCTGGCTGCCCTCGTTGCGGATGATGCGTGTCAGCATCCGCGTGTCGACCCCCTCGATGCCGGGGATGGCGTGCTCCTCGAAGACCTCGCTGAGCGTCTTCGTGTAACGGAAATTCGAGGGCGAATCGTTGTACTCGCGCACGATCATGCCGCCGATGGTCGGGTTTTTCGTTTCGTAGTCTTCGTCGGTCATACCGTAGTTGCCGATCAGCGGGTAGGTCATCACGACCATCTGGTCCGTGTAGGACGGATCGGACATGATCTCCTGGTAACCGACCATCGAGGTGTTGAACACGATCTCGCAGATCGCCTCCTTGTCCGCCCCGAAGCCGTATCCGTAGAACTCCTGTCCGTTTTCCAGAACGATTTTCTTCGTATAAGGTTTCATATTCATAGTATTGTGTTATCTTTTCAAATCCCCGTTGCGATAGGCTTCGCGGCCCCCGACCAGCGTCAGCATCACCTCGCCCCGCACCGCCATTCCGGCGAAGGGGGTGCTGCGCCCCATCGACAGGAAGCGGTCGGGATCGACCGTCCCCGCCCGCTCGGTGTCCACCGCCGTCAGGTCGGCCGGCTCGCCCGCAGCGATCGTGCCGCCGCCGAGCGAGAAGATGCGGCGCGGCGCGACGGCCATCGCCTCCACCAGCCGCGCGAAGGAGATGATCCCCCGCCCGACGAGCGCCGTATTGAGCACCGCGAAGGCGCATTCCAACCCCACGACGCCCATGGCGCTGCCCGCCAGCCCGCGGGCCTTCTCGGCGGCGGTGTGGGGCGCATGGTCGGTGGCGATCACCTCGATCGTCCCGTCCTGCAAGCCGGCCACGAGCGCCTCGCGGTCGGCACGGCTGCGCAGCGGCGGGTTCATCTTGAAGCGCCCCTCCTCGCGCAGATCCTCGTCGCACAGCACCAGATAGTGCGGCGCCGTCTCGCAACTCACGGGCAGTCCGGCCGCTTTGGCACGGCGCACCAGCTCGACGCTCTCCTTCGTGGAGACGTGGCAGACATGGTAGCGGCACCCCGTCTCGGCCGCAAGCCGGATGTCGCGCTCGACCTGCCGCCACTCGCTCTCGGACGAGATGCCCCGATGACCGTGCGCGCGGCAATAGCCGCCGTCGTGGATATATCCCTTGTCGAGCAGGGCCTCGACCTCGCAGTGGGCGACCACGGGACGCCCCGTGCGGGCTACCCTGCGCATCGCTTCGCGCATGAGCGCCTCCTCCTGCACGCCGCGGCCGTCGTCCGAGAAGCCGACGACGTCGGGTGCCAGCGCGTCGAAATCGACCAGTTCGCCGCGCCCCTTCTGCCCGCGGGTGATGCAGCCGTAGGGAACGACCCGCACCGCGGCGTCGCGCCGGATCGCCTCCAACTCGACGGCCAGATGCTCCGGCGAATCGGGCGCAGGCGAAAGATTGGGCATCGGACAGACGGTCGTATAACCGCCGTGAGCAGCCGCGCGCGTTCCCGTGGCGATGGTCTCCTTGGCCGTAAAGCCGGGTTCGCGCAAGTGTACGTGCACATCGACCAGCCCCGGCAGAATCTTCATTCCTCCGAGCGGCACGACCTCGCACCCTTCGGCCGGCAACCCGAGCCCCACGGCCGCGATCCGGTCGCCGTCGACGAGCACGTCGGCCCGCACGAACCCTCCGTCACGCCACACTTCGGCGCCCTGCAACAATCTCTTCATCTGCGTACATAAAAAAAGAGTAACTGAAAAACAGTTACCCTTTAAATTGGAAAATAAGAAGCCCGCAAGTATCGTAATCCGACGGATTACCCTTCGTTCGCCGAAACGCGAAAGAGGCGGATATGTTCGGATGGTCTTTGTACATGGCTTCCCGATATCGGGGACAAAGGTACAACATTTTTTTCGGAATCCGCGACCGTCCCGACCATTTTTTACGAAATTTTCATCCGCCGCATTTTCTCCCTCAGCGCGCCGGTTCGATGCAGACGGCGCCGAACCGGCCGCGCCGGCCGAAGGTTTCGACCGCTTCGACGGGCAGCAGGTAATAATAGTACATCGGAACCTCCGCCTCCAACGAGAAGACGTTCGCCCGACACATCCGCAGCCACTCTCCGACATCCGACGGCATTCCGTCGATCACGACCAGCGGCGCACGGTCGGCATAGGTTCTCCCGACGACGAGCGGACGTCCGTCGATCGTCGCCGAATCGGTACGAATGTCGAGCGAACGGAGGATCAATCCGTCGATGAACTGGAAAACCCTGCCCGGCACTTCGATTCCGTCGAGCAAATAACGGGCATCGTGCGGCAGCGGATGCCATAATCCGTCGGGAATGCGACCCGACCGGTCGATGCCGCCGGCACGGCGCAGCGAATCGTATTCCGCACGCAGCGTATAGGTGCGGATATGCACTGCCTGCCTGCGCTGCCGTGCGCCTTCCAGACTCGTCGCACTCCACCTGTACCCCGCTACGTTACCTTGCAGATGCGGCCGCACGCCCTTGCGGCGGTCGCGTTCGACGAAGAATTTCAACAGTCGCACCCGTTCGCGCCGTGTCGTATCGGCGAGTCGCATACGACGGTTCTTGACCCGCACGCGGCGGACGTTCCACAATGTAACCCGCCCGTAAGCCTCTTCGCGGGTTACGCGGCGGCGGTTGAGTTTGTAGGCGAACGGCCGCCCGGCAGCGGCCGGCAGAGTTTCCGCCGTCGCCGACGGCACGTCGGCCAGCGTATCGCGCCGTGCCTCGTCGAAACGCAGCACGACACCCTCCTCCTGCGGTCCTTGCCGCAGCGGCTCCTGTGCCGCAACCTCCCCGCCGCCAGCGACGAATCCCACCGTCATGATCCACCCGAAAATCCGATTACGCATAACTCTTCCGTTTTTGCAAAGATGAACTTTTCAAATCATAATTCAAACTTTTTCACGCTATTTTTCAAAACGAATATCCTCCCGCGACGCACACATGCGCCGCCGTCGGAAGACCCGCCGCAAAACAGGCTCCCGAGCTCCGCAACTGCGGAAACAGACCGACCGCGCGACGCCCGCCTCTACATGGAGGTCTTCGATATTGGAACACGATGAAAACCTAATTCCGGAGGAGTCGAATGGGACAAGGGAAAAGGCATTTATCGACCTTTTTCGGAGAACAAGGTGTTTGAAATATTCCGTGATATGGCATCCGATTACGGAAATCCGAAACCATCCCTTTTCGTATCGGAACATCTCAGTCCGCAGTCAAAGGAGGATGCGAGCGAACTGTTGCGAACAGAGCAGCGCTTCATTGCGGGTGGCAGGGCTGCGTCTTTCCGGCAAGGTCGAAAGACCCTAAGCACAGCAACAATATGAAAAGGGATCGTCCCGCAGAAATTCATGAAAACAAAAAACAGACAACCCTTTCAAGTTGTCTGCTTTGGTAGCGGGAGGAGGACTCGAACCTCCGACCTCCGGGTTATGAGCCCGACGAGCTGCCAACTGCTCTATCCCGCGATGTATCGTTCGATGCGGTGCCGCGGCACCCGATCTCTCGCTTTTGTGAATGCAAAGATAAGGCAAATTTTCGAATCTGCCAAATAAAATCGCAACTTTCCCGTTCTCGCAACCCCTTTCGACTGCCGTACAGCCGTTTACGAACCGACCGCGCGAGCGGGTATTCTCCGTATCTCCGCACTCTTCCGCCCGCCAGCGGAAGAACGGCGGGCGACAGACAGACGGATGGGCAGTCGGCCGTCCGGCGGGTCGTCAGGCTTTCAGGCCGGCGGACAGGCGGATTCAGCGAATCCGTTTGGCTACGATCTCGGCCAGATCGCACACCTCCGTCGTCGTGCCGCGCACGAGCGCCTTCTTGCACAGCGGGCAGGCCGTGACGATCGCATCGGCGCCCGTGGCCGTCAGCTCGTCGGCCACCGACGTGGCGATGCGCACCTGATCGCCGTCCGAAATGACCGTATTGGCCACCGACGACCCGCAGCAGAGCGCATCTTCGCGCGTATGCGCCGGTTCGAGCAACGTGCCGACCGCCTCGATCACGCGGCGAGGTTCGTCGTAGATGCCGCTGCCGCGCCCCAGTTCGCAGGGGTCGTGATAGGCATAGCTCGCCGCGCCGCGTTCCAGCCTCAGCCGGCCGGCGGACAGCAGTTCGAGGATATACTGCGAATGGTGGATGACGCGGATACCGTCGAGCCGGTACTCCTCGCGGAAAACTTTCAGACAGATCGGGCACGAGGTGACGAGCGTGCGGATGCCGTGCCTGCGGAAGAGCTGCGTGTTGTACTCCATCATGCGGCGCGCCGAGTCGGTTTCGCCCGAAAGTTTGAGCGGCCGGCCGCAGCAGACCCCGCCGTTGCGGTCGGCCCACCACACCTCCTCGCCGGCAGCCGTGAAGATGCGCTCCATGGCCGTCATCGTGCGCGGCGTGAGCAGCGTCATGCAGCCCGCGAAATAGCCGACCTTCCCTTCGCCTTCCGAGCGGTCGAGTCCCTTGAAGTAGTCGTAGCGCCGTTCGTCGGGAGTGTTGCGCATCGTGTCGCGCGAATTGAGCCGCAGGGTGTTGAGATCGATCCCCACCGGACATTTCGTCTGGCAGCGGCCGCACATCAGGCAGTTCTGTGCCACTTCGCGCGTCAGCATCCCGTAGCGGCGATCGCGCAGAAAGTAAACCGACTGCACGTCGTCGATGCCCAGCACGCTCTGCAACTGGCAGGGGTCGATGCAGATGCCGCACCGCGAGCAGGCTTCGATCTGGAAGCGGTCGGCCGACGACTCCTTCTCACGCGGGCGCACGCCGTAACGACGCAGGAAGATGAGCGGAATCTCGGTGAAGATATGCATGTAGCGCGAAAACGGCAGCGCGACGAAGAAGACGCCGAGCGCGATCGAATAGAACCACCACGCCCCCTGTTCGAGCACGACGAGCGTCGACCGGCCGAGATGCTCGGCCATGAACGCCCCCAGCCCTCCGGTCAGGAAGCCTCCCATGCCGTAGATGCCGCAGGTGATGCTTTCGGCCGCGAGCCGCGCCGGAAAGACGAACCACAGTGCCGTGAGGGCGATCCGGTCGCCCGGCACGTGTCGGGTCGTGCGGCGCATTCCCATCGCCCGCGAGCAGAAACGTTTGGCCCATGCCAGCGCCACGCCCGACAGGACGAAGAGCAGCAGCAAGTCCATCACGAAATCGAAGAAGGGCTTCTCGCGCAGCATCAGCGTCGGCGCGAAGTACTTGAAGAAGACATGTCCCTGCAACGGCACCCAGCGCAGGCCGAGGTAGGCCACCGTTTCGATCCACCCCACCACGATGAGCAGGAACCAGCCGAAGGCCAGCGACATGTGCATGTATCCCAGCAGCGGATTGACGCGGAAGATACGGCGATGGAGCAGGCATTCGCCGATCACCTCCCCGACGGCTCCGAGCGTCCGCGGCGTCGGGATGCCGAACAGCACCCGCTTCTTGTCCGCGCGCGGCAGTTCGGCGAACCACACGACGTATTTCCACGCGATGACGGCGGCCATCACCAGAGCGCCGACGAGAAACGGCAGGCAGAAGGGTGCGTAAAACTTCATCGTCAGAAATCCCCCAGTTTACGTTTGATAAGCATCACCACGCCGCGCGTGTTGATCCCCCGCGGGCAGGCCAGCCGGCACTTGCCGCACAACATGCATTTGTTCATCTCCTCGTAGGCACCCTCGTACTCGCCGCGCCGCACCAGCGTATGCACCTTGCGGAAGTTGAACGACGTCAGGTTGCCCGCCGTACAGAGCGCCGTGCAGGCCCCGCAGCCGATGCAGGTCTGCAACTCGGGCATCTCGCGCAGGATCTCGTCGCTCTTGCGCAGATTGTTGCGATCCAGATCGATCACGCGCGGCTTGTTGATGCCGAATCCGAAATTCACCGTCGCCATCGTCCTATGCACGTTTGAGATATTCCGCCGCACGGTCGGCCGCCACGACCGCCTCCGACAACGATTCGCCGATATTCTTGGGCGCAGTGACCGCTCCGGCGTAGAAGATTCCGTCGACGCCGCTCTCGACATTGTGAAGGAAGGCGTCGCGGGGCGCCAGAAACCCGCTCGGCTGCACGCCGAGCCCCGCTCCGGCCGCGAAACGGGCGTTCGACGCATTGCTGCGCATCCCGACGATGAGCACCAGCATGTCGACCGACATTTTCAGCGGACGCCCCGTGAGCGTGTCCTCGGCCTTGATCTGCACGCGGCCGTCGAGCGTCGGGCTGGCCTCCGAAATGCGGCCGCGCACAAAGTGGATGTTGAGCCGCTGCTGGGCGTCGCGGTACATCTCCTCGTAGCCGGGCCCGAACATGCGGATGTCCATATAGAAATTGAAAACGTCGGCCGCGGGGAACATCTCCTTGAGCTCCATGGCCTGTTTGACGCCCGTGATGCAGCACACCTTCGAGCAGTGGTGCTGGCAGACCTTCTCGTCGCGCGAACCGACGCAGTGCAGGAAGGCGATGCGGCGCGGCGCCGTGCCGTCCTTCAACGCCACACGCCCCTCGTTGAGCATCCGCTCGATGTCGACGGTCGTGTAGACGTTGTCGTAGATGCCGTAACCGTACTCCTCCTTGATGCGGGCATCGAAAAGGGTAAAACCCGTAGCGACCACCACGGCGTCGGCTTCCAGCCGTTCGCCGGTCGAAAGCGTCACGCCGTCGCGCGCCACTTCCGCGACCTCGCACCGCGTGCGCACCTCGACGTCGCTGGCGGCGAGCCGACGGCGCAGTTCGTCCAGCACCTCGTGCGCCGGCGTGAACGAAGGAAAGAGTTTGTGCCAGCCCGTGAGTTTTCCGCCCAGGTCGGCGTCGCGCTCCAACAGGAGCGCAGAGACACCTCCGGCGGAGAGTTTCAATGCCGTCTGCATGCCGGCGATTCCCCCGCCGACGACGATTACGCGTTTTCCCATCACTGTTTGATATTGTAGACCGTATCCTGCGAACCGCAATTGACGATGGCGGAGGCGGGTTGTCCGATATATTTTCCGTTCATTCCCAGATATTTGGCTGCCGGATCGTATTCGATGCCCATCTTGTCCAGCAGCGGTTCGACGTCGACCTGGTGCATCTGCATCCCCAGCGCCCACGGATCGTAGCCGAGCACCAGTCCGGCCATCTCCTCGTAGGTGAGCACCGGAATGCCGTGCCCGTTCTCGCCGTAGGTACGGCCCTCCATCTCGGCGATCGTATACTGCCACTTGTCGATGAACATCGCGCAGCCGGGACAGTTGGCCACGATGAAATCGGGCTTGTAGGGGGCCATGCTTTCGAGTTTCTTCTGCGTGTTGGCCACCGAATAGCCCCGGTTGGCCTGCACCAGATAGTTGCGGAACCCGAAGCCGCAGCAGTGGCGCCGCTCGGGATAGTCGACGCACTGGCCGCCCCACGACTCGACCATGCCGGAGAGCACGTAGGGGAACTCCGAACCGCCGACACCCGACTTGGGAAAGATCTTGGCGTAGTGGCAGCCGATATGCTCCACCACGCGCAGCGGCTCGCCCGTGAGCACATTCACCAGCCGGTGCCTGGCGCGTGCGGCGATGGCCTCGCGGTGGTGGAAGACGACGTCCGACGTGTGCGCCAGATTCTTGGGCTTGACCAGCGTGCGGCCCGTGGCCTTGTAGAGCGCCTCGCGCGCCCGCTCCTCGGTCTCGGGAAACTCCTCCCACGTGGCCAGTATCTCGGTGTAGATGCCGAACGAAGTGATGCACGACGAGATGAAGTTCTCGTAGCCCGCCTCGCCCATCAGCGCGAACTGCCGCGCCACGACGGTCATGATCGTCTCCAACGGCACGATATCGGCGTGATAGCCGATGCCCGTGCAGGAGGTGTGGAGCGGATCGTCGAAGCAGTCGCGACCCAGATCGTCGTGCATGATATCCAAAAAAGCCTTCTCGCTGCCCGGGAAAAAGTTCTGCCGGATGCAGCTGCGCACGTAGTAATAGCGGTCGTCGGCGATCTCCTTCTGGTAGTCTTGCCAATTTCTATTCATCCTCGTTCTGTGAATTGCGGGTGTATACATCCATGAAATAACGCTCGTCGGCACCGTCGTATCCCAACTCGCGCGCCTTGCGCTCGGAACAGCGTTCGATGTTCTCGAAGAAGGCCGTACCGCCCGTTTCGTCGAAGATGCGGTGCAGCTCGCCGAGCGTGGCGTCGTCGATTCGGCGCACGGCGCCCGGCCCCGGACGGTCGTAGGTGGGGTTGAACTGGCAGTAGATTTCGCGGTCGTTGCGGTAGACCCAACTCCAGACCGGCCCCTGTTCGGGATGCAGGTCGGGAGCGACGAGCTTGGGCGTCACGCAATACCCCGTGCGCAGGATATTCTCGCCGATCGTGCGTTTGAGCGCGAGTTGCTGGCGCCCCTTCTCGCTCTCGACGAAAAAGCCCAGCTTTTGGGACAGCGTACGCAGCGCCTGAATGACATATCCCGGCGTATTGCCGCGCGGACAGCGCGGACGGCACGACATGCACTCGCCGCAGAACCAGATCGTGTCGCCCTTCAACAGACGCTCGATCTGCTCCTCGTCGCGCGTCTGGACGATCGCCACGATCTGGCGCGGATCGTAGTCGTAGAACTCGGCCGCAGGGCAGACTCCCGTACAGATCCCGCAGTTCATGCACGACTTCAACCCCTCGCGGAAGCGAACGTCCTCCATCAGCATTTCGAAATAACGACTCATAACCTACAACTTTGCATCAGGCAAAGTTACCGGTAACGTATCGGACGGGAAACAGTATAAATACCTATTTTCAAACGCCGTTGCGCCGAAACGGCCTCCTTCCCCGCATCCGGCGCACGCAACCGGAGAGAGGGGCGAACGGCCTCCCGCGCACCGGACGCGGCGTTCCGAAGCGCAATTTTTCCGTTCCGGCCATGCAGTAAACCGGCATGCGCCTTGTTTTACTTAAAAAATTGAAAAATACGAACGTCGCCTGCCGACGGCTTCGTCACTTCCAAATTTTCAGAAAAACATGAAAACGAATTTCCGATTCCCGTCCGGAACCGGCTGCTCCGGACGCCTGCTGCACGGCGCGCTGCACACGCTCGCCGCCGCACTGCTGCTCTTCGCGGGGAGTGCCTGCGAAAACGAAGACCCCGATGTCTACACGCCGCCCGCCCCCGAGCCTCTCGCCCCGCTGACGCTCGTGCCGAACATGGATCCCCGCGTACAGAACGACATCGAAATCGAAGAAGAGACGACGGGTGTCTACCGCATCCATACTACCGGAGAAGATCCCTATTTCTGCACCGTTCCCTTCGACGGAAACGTCCCCGCCGACCTCAACGTACTGGCCTTCGAATATCAAACCGACCGTCGCACGGACCACATACAGCTCTTCTTTTGGACGGAAGTCGACGGCGAAGTGATTCCCGACGTCGAACGGACGATCGTCACCACGCCGTTCGAGGCCGCCGACACATGGAAGGAGTATAGCGTGCGCATCCGCAAATGCCGCGAAGAGTTCTTCTGGGGCGAAGCGGGCAACCTGCTGCGTATCGACTTCGGCACGGTGAAGGACGCCGACATCCGCCTGCGCAACCTGCGGCTGCGCGAAATGACCGACGCCGAACGTGCCGAAGACGCGGCCGAAAACGAGAACGACCAGAATGCATCGGTCTACGAGGAACGGCTCAAAGAGTACCTCCACGCATCGTACACGAGCAAAGTAGACCGCGTCGAGGCGACCGCCGACAAAATCCGCATCACGGGCAGCTATGCGGGCGAAGGGAGCTTCCTGCTCTACGAACTGCCGCCCTACGCCGACATCACCCGCATCGAGACCGCCTACCAGAAATACGCCACACCGCTCACGCAGAGTCCGTTCGACGTCACGCTCGACCGCATGGCCTCGCCCGAAGGATTTCCCTACGACCGGCTGCTGTCGCAATGGGCCGTCGTATGCTGCACGGCCGAGGGCGACCGCATCGTCTCGCACGGCCGCTACGCCGACGAGGTCGCCGCGCTGCGTAACCTGCCGCCCGTACCGATGCGGTCGAAGAAGGGACTGGGCGGATTCTACGCCGGCGACTACACGAGCGATCTGGACGACCTGGGCATCACCAGCGCCACGGTCAACGTCAGTCCGTTGCAATTCATGTACCTGTCGCCCGCAAAGGCCGGCATGGTCGAACACGCCTACTGCGGCGAAACCTACTATTTCGACACCGAAAAGCTCGATGCGCTCGACGCCACGCTCCGCGAAACCGCCGCACGCGACATTACCGTCGCGGCGATCCTGCTGGTCGATCCCGCCGCAGAGGCGCGCGACGCCGAACTCGGCGCCCTGCTGCAACACCCCGACTACACGCGGGGAACCTACACCATGCCCAACATGACCACCCCCAAGGCCGTGCGCGCCTACGCGGCGATGATCGATTTCCTCGCGCAGCGCTACTGCCGCGAGGACGACGCCTACGGCCGCATCGCGCACTGGATCGTCCACAACGAAGTCGACGGCGGCGTCGACTGGACCAACATGGGCGACGACAAGCTCGTTACGACCTATACGAACGCCTACGTCAAATCGATGCGCCTGTGCGCCTCGATCGTCCGCCAGTACGACGCCAACGCCGAATTCTTCGCCTCGTTCTCCCATTCGTGGAGCCGCGCTTCGAACCCGGGCTGGTATCCCGTGCGCGACATGGTCGGGCTGCTCGGCGATTTCAGTCGCGCGGAAGGCGACTTCCGCTGGGCGCTCGCCTGCCACAGTTACCCCGAGACGATCTCCGACCCCTGTACGTGGCGCGAACCGAATGCGACTTTCGCGATGAACACCCCCTTCGTCACGCTCAAAAATCTCGAAGTGCTCAGCAAATGGGCCCTGACGCCGGCCAACCTCTTCCGCGGCACGACGCGCCGCTCGGTATGGCTCTCCGAAGCGGGAACCAACTCCCCCACCTACGCCGAAGCCGATCTGCGCAACCAGTGTGCGGGCTTCGCCTACGGCTGGAAGAAAATCGCCGCCCTGCCCGGCATCGACGGCATCCAGTGGCACAACTGGTTCGACCACCGCAACGAGGGGACGCTGCGCATCGGCCTGCGCCGCTATCCCGACGACGCCGAAGACCCCGGCGGCAAGAAACCGATCTGGGAGACCTACCGCGACGCGGGCACCGACCGCGAGGAGGAGGCCTTCGCGCCTTTCCTCTCCGTCATCGGCATCCCCGACTGGAACATTCTGCAACCCGTCGCAGACTGAAACGGACGAAAAACGGCATCGGGGCGTTCGAGATTGTTCGAACGCCCCGATGCCGTTTCCTGCCCGCAGAACGGACTACCGCTCCGCTGCCGCCGTCAGTGCAACCGGATATTCCCATCGGCAGGATCGTTGGCGACGAACTCGCTGCTAAAACCGGTCGGCGTGACATCGACCACGTTGATGCCCGTCGAGGCCCCGTAGAGCGGATAGCTCGACGCTCCCGCGATAATCATCGGAATACCGGCCACCTCGGTCAGCCCCGTGATATGGGTGTGGCCGGCGAAGACCGCACGCACGCCGTATCTCTTCATCAGCGCGGCGTACTCCGTGCGGAAAGGTTCGTCGTAGGCCGATTTGTGCGTGACCCGGCTGTCGGGACTCAGAACGAGCGGGTGATGCGTGAAGACGAAGATGTGATTGCACTTGCGATAGCGCTCCAACTGCTTCCCGAACCACTCCAACTGGGCGCGGGCATCGGCCGCCGCACGTTCGCTGTCGCAGACCATCGCATTGCTGTTCAGCCCGATGAATGCAGAACCGTTGTAGGAGAACGAGAAGCGGTCGTAACCGAATTCGTCGAGGTACTGCGCCAGGGCTTCGGCCCCGTACTTGGGAATGTCGTGGTTGCCGGGAATATGGAATACGGGGATCGACGCATCGATCAGAGCGATGTTCTCACGGTAGGCCCGGGCCTGCTCGGCGCTCTTATGGTTGTGTATCAGGTCGCCCGTCACGATCACGAAGGCCGGTTTAAGCTCGTTGACACGTGCGACGGTCACTTTCAGATTGTCGACCGTCCACCGCCAGTCCTGCCCCTTGTCGCAGAAGCCCAGCTGCGGATCGGCGATCTGTACGAACGTGAAAGGCTCCTTCTTCGAGCCCTGTTTTTCGATCACGGGCTGCGCATCGGCCGCAAGCGACCACAGGCATCCCGCCAAAAGCAACAAAAACAACTTTTTCATCTTATTCGGTTTTAAGATTGAATTTCATTCTTCCATTTCTCGCCTCGGCAGAGTCCGAACAAGCCCGGCTTAACGAAAAAGGCTCTTCTCCCTACCGCTTCCGTTCGTAGGTCTCGAACGTGAAGGGATACTCGTACCGTTCGCCGCAGGGGAACGACTCGCTCCCGACGAGCCGCCACTCGGCGGCGTCCCACTCCGGAAAGCGTGTATCGCCCTCGTAGGCGCGGTGCACGCGCGTGAGGTAGAATCGGTCGGCCGCAGGCAGCGCCTCGCCGTAGATCTGCGCGCCGCCGATGACGAACACCTCCTCCTCCGGCGGGAAGAGAGCGTATGCCTCGTCGAGCGAATGCACCGTCTGCGCACCGTCGAACGACAGTTCCCGCCGCGTGACGACGACGTTTTCCCGCCCCGGCAGCGGCCGGCCCAGCGACTCCCACGTCTTGCGGCCCATCACCACGGGATGCCCCGTCGTGATGCGTTTGAATCGGCGCAGATCCTCGGATATGTGCCACAGCAATCGGTTGTTATCCCCGATGACGCCGTTTTCGGCAACGGCTACGATAATCGAAATCATGTCAGTTTCAACTTTTAACGGTCGTTCCGGCGCCTTAGAACGACATGGGAGCCTTGATCGCCGGCCACGGGTCGTAGCCTTCGAGCGTAAAATCCTCGTAATGGAAATCGAAGATCGACCGCACGGCGGGGTTGAGCCGCATCGAAGGCAACTTGCGCGGCGTGCGCGACAACTGCTCGGCCACCTGCTCCATGTGGTTCAGGTAGAGGTGCGTATCGCCCAGCGTATGGACGAAATCACCCGGACGAAGGTCGCACACCTGCGCCATCATCAGCGTCAGCAGGGCATAGGAGGCGATATTGAACGGCACGCCCAGAAACGTGTCGGCACTGCGCTGGTACAACTGGCACGACAGCCGCCCGTCGGCCACATAGAACTGGAACAGCACGTGGCAGGGCGGCAGCGCCATGTCGTCGACCTCGGCGACATTCCACGCCGAGACGATGATTCGCCGCGACTCGGGATTGCGGCGGATCGTATCGACGGCCCGTGCGATCTGGTCGATCGCACTGCCGTCGGGCCGTCCCCAACTGCGCCACTGCCAGCCGTAGACGTGGTTGAGATCGCCAAAGCGGTAGCCCTCGACGGGCGACTCCCCGCCCGCGGCCGACAGGAACGTCTCGCGGTCGACGGGCAGCACGCCGTGGCGCACGCACAGTTCGTTGTAATAGCGGTAGGCGTCGTTGTCCCAGATATGCACGCCGTTCTCGACCAGATAGCGGATGTTGGTATCGCCCCGCAGAAACCAGAGCAACTCGTGGATCACCCCTTTCAGGAAGACCTTCTTGGTGGTCAGCAGCGGGAATCCTTCGCCGAGGTCGAAACGCATCTGGTGGCCGAAGACGCTGCGCGTGCCGGTTCCCGTGCGGTCGCCCCGCACGACGCCTTCGTCGCAAATCCTGCGCAGCAGATCGAGGTATTGTTTCATGACGTCACAGTCGTTTGAGTTCCAGCTTTCCGGCATCGTCCAGCACGGCACAGGCCGGAGCGTCCCACGCCCCGAGCAGCACGACCCGCAGGCCGTCGGCCGCATAGTCGCGCGCGTAGTGCATGTGGCCGAAGATATAGTAGTCGACCCGATCGATCCGCTGCCGGTCGCGGGCATAGGCGATCAACGGTTCGGTCACGCTCCGGTCGGACTCGCCGCCATGCGACTTGCGCGAACGACCGCTCCACCAGCGGCCGAACTTCACCGCCCAGTCGGGATGCACGCCCCACGAAAAGAGCCAGCGCAGCGGCCGTGACCGGAAAACACGATTCATGAAGCAGAGCCACGGCAGGTGGCCGACGTTGATATTGTCGCCGTGCGCCAGAAAGAGCCGCTTGCCGGCGAGCGTCACTACCTGCGGCTCGGTATGGATCTCCACGCCGCATTCGCGGTGCAGGTAGTCGCCCACCCACATGTCGTGGTTGCCGGTGAAGAAGACCACGCGCACGCCGCGGTCGGTCAGTTCGGCCAGTTTGCCCAGCGTGCGGACGAACCCCTGCGGCACGACCCGCCGGTATTCGAACCAGAAATCGAACAAGTCCCCGAGCAGGTAGATCGCCTCGGCATCGCGGGAAACGGCGTCGAGCCACGCCGTGAACCGACGCTCGGTGCACCGCGCCGTCGCCGGATCGCCGGCACCCAGATGAATATCCGAGGCGAAGTAGATCATCGCCCTTACAACAGTTTTTCGAGTTGCTGTTCGAGCGAAGTTCCGTAGAGATCTTTGGCGACGATGTCGCCCTTGCGGTCGATCAGGTAGTTGGCGGGCAGTTTGCGGACGTTGTAGATCGTCAGCGCGGGCGATGCTTCGCCGCGCAGGTCGCAGACCGAAATCCACGGCAGCGACTGCTCCTGCACCGTATTGATCCACATCGGTTTCGACGTCTCGACAGCCACCTGGTAGACCTCGAACCCGCTGTCATGGTATTTCTCGTAAAGTTGTTTCAGGTCGGCGTTCAGCGCGTTGCTGTTACCCAGCGACGGCGACCAGAAGTCGATCAGCACGACATTGCCTTCGAGCGACGACAGCCGCACCTTCTTGCCGTACATGTCGGCGATTTCCAGATCGGGGAAGCCCGCTTCGGAGACCGTCGCCGAGAGGTTCTGCAACGCATCGAGGCGCGAAATCTCGGCATGGAGCGACGCCAGATAGGGCGACTGGGGATAGCGCTCTTCGAGCGCATCGGCCACCGTGCGGTAGTAGACGGCGTCGCCCTGCCCGTTGAAGAGGTAGCGGTCGCCGGGCAGGCGCTGCGAAAGCGCATAGACCGCCGCGATCGACGCCTTGTGTTCGACGATGAATGCGAGCTGCGCACGCTTGATGCGCAGGTATTCGTCCGAATAGGCTTTGGCAAGGCGTTTGAGCTCCTCCTCCGACTGGCCGTTGCGGGCATAGGCTGCGGCGATGTCGTTGAGCTTTTCGGCCCCCTCGACATAGGCGAGGTTGAATTCGCGCAGCAGCGACGACTCCTCGTTCCCCTCGACCGTATAGTTGCGGGCGAAACTGCCCGCCGAATTGATCGTCAGGCGGTCGCCGCCCTCGATCAGCACGGGCACGCTCTCGCCGTTGTAGGAGATCGTGTAAAGCGACGGGGTGGAGGGGACGTTCTTCAATTCGAACCGGTAGTTGCCCGCGTCGTCGAGCGACACCGAATCGATCAGGGGGGCCTTGCCGCCCGCCGAAAGCTGTTCGATGTAGACCTGCCGGGCGTCGGCTCCGACCAGGCGGCCCGAAATCTTCACCTTGGACGACTGGCAGGCGCCGAGCGTCGCCGCCGCCAGAATTCCCATCACTATCTTGCTTTTCTCCATTTTTTCGCACGTTTTCATTCAGCGCGGAGAGCGTGCCGCTCTTCCCGACGCAGGAAACACACAATATTCGGTTTCGGCGAACGAAGGAAAGACCGCGCGTACCGGGAACGTCTCCGTCCGCGGGAATATCCCGCACGAGGCCGTCCGCGCAACACGACGGGCCGAATCGCACCGTTCCCTATCCCGCTTCCGGCGGGATACGCCTGCCGCAACCGGATTTTCGTAACTACAAATATAACTTTTTTGCTTTATAACGCAAAATTATTTGGTCGAATTGTACGAACGGCCGTTTTTAACGTATCCCTGATGCTGCCCCTGGTGATTCTGCTGATAATTGCCCTGACGGGCACGCGGATTGTTACGGCCTTTCTGCACGGGACGTCCGCCGGTGCGCTGGGGGCCTTTTTGGGGGTGGGCCGTAAAGTGTTGTTTATAGTCGCTTCGGAGATTATTGATAGCAGCTTCGTCTATCGAAATGTTCCCGCCGGACATTTGTCTTATATCTTTTATGATCACCTCGTTGTTGGGGTGTTCCTGATTGTACTCGTAGCTCTTGGCACGCATGTAACGCGCCAGATTGTCGACCGTCCGGCTCACGTCGGGACTGCTTTTGCCGACCAGCGAACGGATCATCTCTCCCACATATTTCCCGTAATGCTTGAACAGGATGCGCCGCTGCGAATAGGGCATCCTCCGCGGTGCGACCGTCAGATCCTGACGCGAGGGACGCGGATAGGGAGAGTCCACATCCAACTGAAAATCAGACATGATAAAGAGGTGATCCCACAATTTGTGCGTGAAGTCGGCCGTATCGCGCAACAGCGGGTTCAGGTTGCCCATCACGGCGATGACGGCCTTGGCCTGCCGCGTCCGCTCGCGGCGGTCTTCGATTTCGAGCAGCGACGCGACCATCTCGTGGATATGGCGCCCGTACTCCGGCAGGAAAAGTTTGCAGCGGGTGTAATTATAATTCTTTTTCATAACGGAATTGATTCGCGCAGACCGTCCCGTAGCCGGAACATTGTTCCGTTCGGACCGAATACATCGAATTTTTAATGGTAAAAAAGGCTCTCCGCAAGCGTTTGCACCGAACTTACAGGAGTTTGACTCGCCTGAAAATTTTCACTAATTTGGCTACAAATGTAAACAAAAAATCGAGAGAAAACAGAATATTTATGACAAAAGTTTTAATTTTAGACCATTCAAAAAGTATGCGAAAGACGCTCGGCGAACGACTCGCATACGAAGGTTATGCCATCGAAGCCACGGACGACGTATCGGAGGCTTCCGAAATGTGTCGTCAAATGGCCTTCGACGTAGTCCTCACCGACGACAGCAGCAATGCTTCGCCGCTCGGAATTCCCTTTATCGTACTCGCGGGCGCGGGCGACAACCAGATTCAGCGCGCCGTCACCGCATTCCGCGACGGTGCGATGGACTTCCTGCAAATCCCCTCCGACATCAACCGTCTCTACGACACGCTGCGGCGTTACTCGGAAGAGGAGGCTCCGACACAGACGCCGCTCCCTAAACAACGCATGTCCGCACATGCGATGGGGCGCGCCCGGCGCACGCGCGCCTCGTCCGTGCAGCCCATCATCGGCTCGTCGAATGCCATCGGCAACGTGCGGCAGGTCGTCGAACGGATCGCAGCCTTCGATACCCGTACCCTCATCACCGGCGAGAACGGGACCGGCAAGGAGCTGGTCGCCCGCTGGCTCCACGCCAAGAGCAGACGGGCTTCGGGCCCCTTCGTCGAAGTCAACTGCGCGGCCATTCCCTCGGAGCTGATCGAAAGCGAACTCTTCGGCCACGAACGCGGCGCCTTCACCTCGGCCATCAAACAGCGCAAGGGCAAGTTCGAACAGGCCACGGGCGGTACGCTCTTCATGGACGAGATCGGCGACATGTCGCTCGCGGCCCAGGCCAAAGTACTGCGCGCCCTCCAAGAGAACAAGATCTGCCGCGTGGGAAGCGACAAGGACATCGACGTCGACGTACGGGTGATCGCAGCCACCAACAAGAACCTGCGCGAGGAGATCGCCAAGGGGAATTTCCGCGAAGACCTCTACCACCGTCTCAGCGTCATCGTCATCCGCGTCCCGCCCCTGCGCGAACGCTCCTCCGACGTTCCCGAACTGACGCAGCACTTCGTCGACGAAATATCGTCCCTCTACGGCATCCCGCCCAAGCCGATCGACTCCGACGCCATGGAGGCGCTCTCGGCGATGCGGTGGAGCGGCAATGTCCGCGAACTGCGCAACGTAATCGAACGGCTCATCATCCTCAGCGGCGACACCATCACGATCGATGATGTACATAAATACTGCCAATCGTAACGCCGCCCGCACAAAACGGAAAACGGAATCTCTCGAAGATTCCGTTTTCCATTGATAACCAGCGATGAATCCGGCTCCGAAGAACCGACCGGAAAGATTACAACAGTCCGAGCAACTCCGCAGGGCGGTCTACGATGTGCCGGGCACCGCTCTGCTCCAACTCGGCACGCGTGCGGAACCCCCACGTGACGCCCGCCGAACGGACGCCGGCGGCGGCGGCCGTCTGCATGTCCACCCCCGAATCGCCCACGTAGAGCACCTCGCCGGCGGCGACGCCCGTCGCAGTCAGGATCTCGCCGACGACCGCCGGATCGGGTTTGAGCGGCACGTCGGGACGCTGTCCCAGAACCACGTCGAAGCGGATGTCGGGGAAATAGCGGCCGATGAGCTTTTCGGTGCCGGCCTGGAACTTGTTCGACGCGACGGCCAGCCGCACGCCCCGCCGCTGCAACTCGTCCAGCAGTTCGGGAATTCCCTCGTAAGGGAGCGTATGTTCGTCGATATGCGCGAGATAATACGCCACGAAATCGCGCCGCACGGCGTCGACCGTGTAGGGCGTGCGCAGTGCTTCGGGAAGTGCGCGCTCCACGAGCCGCATGATGCCGTTGCCTACGAAACGACAGTAGTCCTCGTAACTGTGCTGCGGCAGTCCGCGCAGCGCCAGCACGGCGTTGCAACTGACGGCCAGATCGCCGATCGTGTTGAGCAGCGTCCCGTCGAGATCGAAAATAGCGAGTCGGGTCATCGGATTCTCTGTTTATTTTGCAGCAAAAATACGCAAAGCGGGGGAACCGGACAATCCTCCCCCCGCATTTGTAGCTCCACCGCGACTCGAACGCGAATTTAGGGTTAGGAAACCTTGTATTTATCTAACGTATAAACCCTATATTCAGCAAATTGCGAATCGAGGTGAAAAATATTTGACAACAATTTGACAACTTTTGCAAAAATGCGGGGTCGCCGAAGCAACACCCGCACAACGCACGATGCCGTAAAACGACATCGGTACAAAGATATAAACTTATTTTCGACCGACAAAACGGAGTACGAAAAAACATCCCATAATGACAGTTGTGCAGATTGCAATGATGCCGAGCCAACGCAGGTTCTTCGGTGTCGAATCCTCTTTGATCTCTTCCGTGCTTGTGTCTTCCTGTTTGTTCGTCGTGGTTTGTTCGTTGGCGGCTTCGCGTAATTGCTCGTCGACGATCTGACGAATAACGGATTTATCGACGGTTGCCGTCGTGTTTGTGGTTTTCGTTTCCGTTGTGGTCGTCTGCTGGGGCGGCGGGATTCCCAAGCTGTCGGCAGCGGGGCTGCTCGTATCGTAGATGGTTGTCGTCGATTTCGTTTCCGTCGTGGTTTTCGAAATCGTTACGACGTCGCGCTGCTCCTCCGTCTGCTCCTGCGTTGAGGTTTGCCGCTCCGATTCGGCCCGCTCTTCGACGCGCTCCTGTGTGGATGAACGCGAGGTGTTGCGCGTGGATGCACACGCGCAAAGTAGAACGGCTGCCACTATTGCGAAATAGTATCTTTTCATAGGCTTACAAATGCAGGATAGCACGACGATTACCGATGCCTCCCATTTTACAGGAAATGTGAAGCCAGCGGAAATTGCGTTCGTCGATAAGTTGGTCGAACGAAATATCGCTTGCGCAGATCATGTCGAATAGTTGCTTGTTCCCCTCGACCGTTCCCGTCGTTATATCAGCGGCTTCGCCTTTGACGTGCTGGCTGGTCGCCACGCCTCCGACGGCAGCATTGAGGGCTGGCGACCGATACCCGCTGTTTACGCCGATAGGTTTGCCCCATAGCCGACGGATTGGGTCGAGGCAGTTATCCATTAGGTAATTCAGGCGTCGGAGAACGTCGTGTGGCGGCGTGTTCTGGATTCCCCTTGCTTCCGCCGTGTCAGAGTGGAGCAATTCGGAAAGAGTGAAATGCTGTGCCATACCTACCAGCGTTTGAAGATTGCGAAATGTACGATCTCGCCGACCAGCGTACCGATAGCGTCGGCGGCAATATCGAGCCAGTCCCAGCGTCCGCCGCTTTGCATATCTTTGATTTCAGCCGTCAATCCTGCGCCGACGCCAAATTCCCAGCCGAGTAAAGCTGAACCGATAAGGCATCCGAGCAGGTGCAGAATGCGGTTCGACTTGAACAGGAAAAAGTCGCTCACTTTTTCCAAAACTGCGGCCATTTCGAGGGCCTTTTTCAAAATGTAATTCATATCGAATCCGATTTAATATGTGTCTTTATTTACTTTTTCAGCCCGGTTGTCTTCCTCGATGTGGCATTGTTCGAGTTCGTCAATACCGAGCCGTCGCCCCAGCAACGAAAAGACGTTAAATGTTATCCGCTTGCCTTTTGCTGCAAAATAGTTAGACAAGCACGACGATAGTTCATTACCGTAAATGATGGCGAAAATCAGGTATTTCAGCCAGTCGGCGGCAAATCCTATCGAAATAGTAATGCCGAGCATGACCCAGCACAGGTATTCGCACATTTTGTTGACCGTGCGGCGAACTGCCCGCGAAATGCGCACACGCTCACCCCTTTTTCGGGCTGCTTCACAGCCGAAAAAGAGATCGCAGACGATAACCACAGCTGCAACGACCAACCAAATGATCGAATCCGCAAGCGCTTGATAGAAAATCGACGTCAATATCGCTGTCGCCGAGTTCTGCACGACGGTTTCGGTCATTGTCGATTGTTCGGTTAGCGGGTTCATACGGCGTCGATGTTATGCGCCTGCTCTTCCTCGGCTCGTTCCGCATCTCGCGTCGCTTCGAGTTTGGCCAGCGTCTGTTCGTTTCGGTTGTATTCGGTGTTTGCGGCCTCGTATCGGGCGAAATCGTCGGGGTATGTTTCACGAAACGACGTTCCGTTTTTGAAGCATTTCGCGGCCCGTTCGTCCGACGATGCCATGATCGCGCGCAGTTCCAACTGGCGCGACTGTAATTCGTTAATTTGCTGCTGTGTTTCCATCGTTGAGTAAGTTTTTGAGTGTGAATAAATCGCGTCTGCGTTGTTTGCGGACGTTGTATTTGCAGATTTCCCGTTGCCGGAAATGTTTGACGACCGTTGCCGTCGTGATGTCGTCGTCGAAACGGATATAGTCGCACCATACGGTTCCGACCTCTGCGGCGATGCGTTTACGAATGTTGAACGTATCGAAATGCCGCATCAACCCCAAATAGGAGTTTAGGATTGTCGCCAGCTTCTCGACATGCCGGGCCTTGCGGCGGCTACTGTGTCGGCACGCTTCGTTGTAGTAGTGAATCTTTCCGAAACACCGTGCGACGGTTTGGTTGTTCGTGTAGACGCGGTTGTATTTGATAACCGCACCTAAAAACTTGATGCCTTTCGAGTAGTGTTGCAGGTAGAATTTCCGCGGGTGCATCGTCAGTCCCCGTTCTGCGGCGAAATAGTTTCGAATATAAGGCATGGCCGTAAGAAACGATGCCTTATCCCGGACGACGAATGCGAAATCATCGACGTAGTTCACAGGAGCGAGGCCAACGGAGCGCATCCACCGCATCGCGGGTGCGTTGTAGAAATTCGCGTCGGATTGCGACGTGAGGTTCCCGATGGCTAAACCGAGGAACCAATCGACATTGTAGAGGCTCTTCGAGCGCGGCAGGTCAGCCCAATCGCAAAGTGGAGTTTTCCGCACGGCGTTGTCCTGCGGATTATGCAGCGTAACGACGCGGATAAGATACAACAGCGTATCCTTATCCCATCCCTCGTAGCGTTTGGCGACCAATGCGACCAACTCGTCGTAAAGACGGCGTTTGTCGATGCTCATAAAGAATGATTGCAGGTCGAATTTTGCCACATAACAGTCGGCGGTATAACCTTTCGACTGGTGGAATATCTGCTGTTGTAGGGCCTGTATGGCCGCAAGGTTGCCTTTCCCGACGCGGCAACTGAACATGTTATCGTCGAGTGTTCCGCATTCCTCGAAAAGAGCTTCGAGGCGCATGACGATATAGTGCTGCACGATTCGGTCGCGGAAATCGGCGGCTACCACTTCGCGCAGGCATGGTTTCGTAACGATAAATGCGATGGATTGCCGCGGGACATATTCGCAGTTGAACACCTCGCGGGCGAGCGCGACAAGCTCGCTTTCTTCATCAAGCCAAAAGCGTATCGCGTTAGCGGTATGCACTTTGTTTTTTAAGCATAGGCGATATGCCGCCCGCATTGATTTATAGAACGAGGCGAAAGGGTCTACATTACCTTGAAATTCGGAAACCGGACGCACGGCGTTCGTGTTATACTTGTTGTTGTTGTTCACGTTGCCCGTGTTGCCGTTGTAGATGAACGCGTTGTTGGAATTGTACTCGCCAGTTTTTTGCATTGTCGGTATAACTATGAATGATAGTATGCAAACCCTTTTCAAAATAATAATTATAGGCTCTCTGCCGACGGCCCGTTGCTCTTGCCGACGACACCCTCGCCACGCAGAAAATAGTTTCGCCAACCCCTCGCCTCGTCTTTAATCTTTGCGATAAGCATATCGCATTGTGCTTTTGCGTCGTCACTCATCAGACCCAGCGCAACGGCCATCCGCAGTTTTAGCGACAGGGTGTCAATACGCAGGACGAAATCGTAGATGATTTGTGCGGCCCGTTTCGGGTCGGTTTGATGATTCGCCCGCAGTATCATTTCCTGCGCTTCCTCTGCCACAACGTCGATGCGGTCGCCGATAGTGAATTTGTATTTGCGATTGAATTCCGCCGTCCGGCGATGCAGGAGCAACGCCAGTTGGAACGTTTTGTCGAGGATAGATAATTTCTTTGCTATAGGTCTAACTTGCGAACCCGCACCGCACGCCGACGCGATGCGGCGCGGGAATTAAAAACTGAAAACTGTTTTTACAAAGCGGAAACCGGACGCACGGCGTTCGTGAGATACTTGCCGTTGTTGCTCACGTTGCCCGCGTAGCCGTAGTAGAAGAACGCGTAGCTGGAATTGTACTCGCACGATGTCCACGGATAATAACCCGATCCGTAGCAGGTCGTCTTACCGAGGCGCGACAGCGTGCGGTTTACAGGGTCGCTTTCCCGGTCGGCGGACGTTAGCACGCGGTCGTGCATGAGCAGGTAGACTTCATCGACGGACGGCAGCCACCATGCGCCCGCTTTCAGTCCGGTAGTTGCGCCCTCGACCGTGACGCCGTAGTCGAGAGCGGCCGCAGCGGCCGGATAACGGGGAACGCTTTCGCCGTGGATGTCGACGAACCGCAGACCGCCGATCAGGTGCGTGTTGGCCTTGCCATCACGAAGCAGCGCGCCGTAGGCTGCGGGATATTGCAGCAAATGTTCTCCGAACAGATAATCCCGGTAGGTTGGATAGGCGGCGACCAGTTCCGGGTTGGCCTCTTCCGTAAAAGCGCTTTCCCGAATTATGGTGCTACTTCCGGGTTTGATTCCTGTGGTATCGGTTCCGTTGGCCGAATAGTATTGCAGGAATTTTTCGGGATTACAGCCCGCAAACGACGAATTAACGCCGTTGTTGCGGCGGACATATTCGGTTGACCCCTCGATCAACACCCCCGTCAACGTTGTTTGGTAGTTAATGTCTTCCGGTGTCCTTGCGATCTGACAACCGCCAACAACGGCAATCGCCGCACGGGAGGCGTTATACGTGTTCGAACCCATCACGACGAAATTGTCCGCCGCAGTCGCCGCCCATCCGCCATAATCCGTCGAGGAGTAATTGGGTGTCCCACCTTTGAGTTTCGCGTTGATAGCCGATGCAACATCCGCGAGCGTTGCGCCTGCGGTATACGCTATCGACACCTCTGCGGCGGCAGGGTCGGAACCGAGCTTCAACACGATTGTGCCGCCCGCAGCGAGATCGAAACCCGACAATGCAACCTCGTAGGTATGTGCCCAGCGGATGCTGCCCGAAACATGGTCGAGCGATACGATCAATAGCTGTTCACCTTGTCGCGCATAGACGACGGCCAGCGGTACAAGGTTTGCTGGAATCTGCGCCTTGGCAATCGTTGCGCTTTTGATGTATTTGATAACCCCGTCCGTTTTATCGAAAACGGCGAGATCGCCGATGGCGGCAGCCGATTTTCCGACGACGGTATTCACACCGTCGTAAATCGTTGTCGTTTCATTTTCGATGAACGAAACGGCCGATTTCGTTGAAAGACGTTTCGCGTCGGCCGTATAAGCGGCCCGATCTGCGTATTTGTTAACCTGTGCCATATTCCGTTTGCATTATTGAATTTTCCAGTCTGACACGGCCGCGTTACCCGTTGAGAAATAGAGCGCGCGGGCGGTCTTGTCGATGTAGAACTGCCCGGCTCTGTCCGGGGCTTTCGTCGGTGCGCCGTCGCCGACGGGGGCAAGGCTGTTATTGCCCCATACGTTCAATTCCTTGATCTGCAATTTGGGAATCACGACAGCACCCGACAAGACGGCTATAAGCGCCTTTTCGAGTGCCTCGACCCGCTCGTCGAGGGTGCAGTCGGAGTGCGCGAGCGTATTGATAACGTCGTCGTAGGTGTCGACGACGCGCTGTGCGGATTCCGCTGCATTATTTGCTGCTGTCGCCGCCTCGTTTGCCTTACCCGTGGCTGTGTTGGCCGCTGTTGCTGCGTTATTTGCGGCCGTCGTTGCGGCGTTGGCCTTGCCTGCGGCTGTATTCGCTGCTGTTGTCTCCGTCGATGCACTTCCTGCTGCGCTATTGGCTGCTGCGGCCGCGTTGTTTGCGGCGACCGTGGCCGCTGCGGCCGCGTTGGTTGCCTCGGTACACGGGACGACGATTTCGGCAAACTTACCGTCGTAGCGTGACAACAGGTTCGCATATCCGACCTCGATACCCGTATCGACATACGCGTTGAGATTGTCGTCGTAGACCAGCCACGTATTTTTGTCGCCGATCTTTGGCGACGCTCCCGTATAGGAGACATTGTCCGGGAAATTTACGACGGTGAGCGACAGCGATAGCGTCAGTTCGTGATAGCCTGTCGGGGCGTTCTCTTTGACTTCCGCGAACCACACAACGGGCGTCGAATACATCGTCTTGTCTTCCAGTTTGACGTTGAAGACGATGCCGTATTGCCCTGTGGTAGTCAGTTCGCGGGTTCCGAGCAGGCGGACATAGACGCCGTTCGTGACCTCGTTAAACGCGATGTCCTCGCAGTTCATGGTCGCACCGGACGGCAGTACGAGTGACGCTGCGATATAGCGTGCTCGGCGCAGATCGCAGACGCCGCCTGCCGGGGTCAACATCGTGGCTTTGATGCCGCATCCCTGCCCTAATTTGATGTCATACATAGTTAATTGCCTAAAATTTTGAATTTCGTTCGATTGGCCTTGACTTTCCCCTTGAGCGTATAATCAGCGAAAATTTCGGGCTTTGCTTGGATGTAGGCAAGGCACTCTTTCATATAACCGTCAGCGATGGCGAAAGCGTCGTTGTACGCCGTTTGCCGCTCGCGATATTCGGTCGCCTGTGAATACTCGTCGCGCTTCTGCACGAAGCCGAAGCGTGTCAAATGGCTTACGCTCGTTTTGACGAGGCGTGCCCAAACGTAGTAGGCCAGCGCCCGGCGCAAACCGACGAAATGTCGTCGGTTTCTACACTCGTCGGTATATTCGCCGCCATTAAGGAGTACGGCGAATTGCACGTGTGTAAGCAGTCGCATGAACAGTTCGTCGCCCAGCTTCGGTTTGATGTCGAGCAATTCGGCCTCTTCGATGGCGCGGGCGATAATCTCGTCGTCCATGTCGCAGGGGCGGGCGTATTTATCGACGTCGCACGGTTCAATCAGATGTCGCATCGTTGGCAATAGATTTTACGAGCGGTTCGATGGCAGCATCGCCCGCTCCGGTGTACGGAATCGTGTTCGGTTCCCAATGGCTGAAAATAGCCCGATACGCACGCGATAACATCCGTTGCTGCTTCGCTACCTGCTCGCAGTATTCACGCTTCACGTCGTTCGCAAGGTCGCCTGTGAACCCGATACTGCCGCTGCGTAATCTTCCGAACGTTTCTTGGTTGAGCGCCGCATAGATATTATCGGTTACAGCTTTCGTTGTGGCTGTAAACTCCTTGTCGTAGTTGTTCGTCTTGAACGGTACGAATTCGGGCTTATCCTCGTCGGTTTCAATCTCAACCTGCATGATTTTAAGCGAATTCGTATCGCCTTGCAGTTTTTCGAATTCCTCCGTAAATCCGTCGTCGGACGATACGCCGTCTTTGTCGCCGTCGACTGTGCTGCTGCCTTGTCCGCGCTTCGTGATGAGCATTCCCGCCGTGAGGAAATTATTTCGGACGTTTCGGTTGTTGACGTTCGAAAGCCCCTCGTCCGTCGACATGTCGGTCAATACGACGTCGACCAACGGCAGGGGATAGGCATTTCGCCCGGCACGTGAAATGTAGAGAATCTGACCCTTGTAGAATTCGATACCGCCTGCGGCCTGTATCTGCAACTGCACGACATCGGGCGACGGATTGAAGACCGGGAACACCTCGATTGTTTCGATGGTTACCTTTACGGCCTTGCCGCCGCGCGTCTTTTTACCCCGCCAATCGGGATGTACGACGATATGGCTTATAACGCCGTCGTCGTCTTCCTCTTCAAGGCGGCAATTCTCGAACGGAACGTGCGCCATCGACACGATCTGTCCGAGAATATTGTAATTGACGTGTAGGGCAAGGCCGTCTTGGTAGGCTACATCGTCGGCGCACAAGTGATGTACGTCGTCTACCGTATTCCCTCGCGTGTCGCACACGGTTTCGGCCAACGCTTGCGATGCAAGGCCGTTCCCCTCGATATATGTCGAACGCCGTTCGACACAGGTGCGACCTGTGGGCGACGAATCGACAATATCGCGCACCGTTTGCGGGTATAGGTTATTGTCGCCGTAGGTTTTGATACCTAACGACGACAGATATTTGACGTCTACACGCGTTTCGGGCTTCTTTGTGTGCTTTACGTTCATGGGTGGTTACTCCTCTGCGGTGATCTTCTCGATGTAGTCGGAAATAAGGCGGTGCGTGAGCTTCACGCCGCCGATCTCCTTGCCCGCCAACTCCTGCTTGATAGCCGTTTTCGACTTTCCGGCCACGAGTTCGGCGGCGATAGCCTGCCGGATAGCGTCATCGGCAGTATTGCCATTGTATCCGGCGGGCTGTTCGTCGGCTTCGTCAGCGCTTTCGGCTCCGGTGTCACCGCTGCCGGGCTTCTCGTCGTTGGTGGCCGCCGTTTCGGTGGCCGCCGCGGCGTCGATTCGGGCCTGCAATGCGGCGCAACGGCTTTCAAGTTCCGCTTTCTCGGATTCGAGGATGGCGATACGGTTGTGTGCCGCTTCGAGTTCCGACGATTCCCCGCCAGCTTTCGGCGCTTCGGCGTCTTTCTTCGCCGTAGGGATAACCTCGAAACGCCCAGCGGCGTTCGGGTGCTCTTTGAGGAACGCCGCGGCCACCTCGTCGGTCAGATTGTCGTTCGTGTAAATTTCCGAAGACCCTGCGATTTGCAGAATAACCCCTGCACGCAGTTTGTAATTCGATTTTTCTTTCATTTTTCCGTGTTTTTTGATGTACGAGTTGATTTCGAGCACGGCGTCGTGCCACCTGTCGGGACATCGGCAGCCGCTCAAGCGCTTTCCCAAGACCTCGTAATAAAGTCTTTCGATAGTTGCCTGTTCGGCGCTCGAATAGGGGGTATTGTAACCCCTATTCAAGTCCGAAAGCAGGATTTTTACCTCGTCGACGGTCATAGTGCATTACTCCGTCTCCGAGGGGGTGAGCATCGTTTTGATGAGCGCCTCGGTGGCTGCGAGCGAACCCGCGTTGAGGAACATCGCCGAGCGGGGCGCTTTCTCCTCTTTGAGCGTAATAGCCCAGCCCGACAGGGTGTCGTCGCTGTATTTCTCGCACGACCCGGCCGACAGCGTGAGGCCGTTGAAAAGTCCGGCGATTTGGTATGCAGACGCTCCGCGCTCCGCTTCGTTCGTGGCCCGCAGGTTCTTGTGTCGGTTCTGCCAAATGACGAAAAACTCTCCGTCGAGCAGCGGGTCGATGATATTCTCGCAAACCGCCGGGCTGTTGTCGGGCACGATGAACGGAAATTCGGTCGAAGCCGTGCCGCCCAGCTTGCCGCTGCCGTCGAGATCGGTTTTCAGCCCCTCGAACGGCTTTGCCCCGTACTGGATGATCGGGTACAACTGCGCGCCTTTGATAAGCGGCAGATTCAGCACTTGATTCGTCGAACCCTCGACAAATTCAAGATTGGCGATGTCGAGCTGCGCCCGGTTTCCGATCCACGCGATACGCTCGACGCCTCGCGCGATCGGTTCCGCGCAGTTCTTTTCGATTTTCGCCTTGATGAAGTTATCGCAATTCATAGTGTAATCGAGTTTTGAGGGTTAGAAACCTACCTGCACGAGGTTATCGTCGGCGATCAGCGTTCCGATCTTGTCTTTCGACAGAATTTTGTTCATCTGCTCGTCCTTGTTGAACCATACCTGAATGTCGGCGACTTCGCTTTCGCTCTCCATACCGACGAGCAGGTCGTCTTTGATCGTGTAGAGCGCGCGATAAGGCTTGTTCCACGCCTTGCCGCCGCTGACGGTTTCGCAGCCTTTGATGATCTCGTCGAGGAACGGGATGGCGAGCATTTGCACACCGTTGTAGTTCGTCTCCGTGATGCCATCGAACAGCGCCGTCCACTGCAATTCTGAACCTTTGTTGTTTCGTTTGAGGTCGGCGTCCAGCGCGTCTTTCAGCGCCTGCGTGATGTAGATGAGCTGACCGTTGGCCTGCCGCAGAACCGTTGAGGCGTCGGAGATCAGCGCGTCGAGGAAATCGACGGCGGCATAGTTCTGACGCATGGCGGCTTTCTGCTCGGCGAACGTTGTGGCGGCGTTGGCTGCGCATGTGGTGCGACGGTCGGGCGTTGCGGCGGCCAGCGTAAACAGGCGCTTCCAGAAACCGTCGACGAGGGTAAAATACGCCGGGTCGATGGAATCGAGCAGGTTGCCGCCGTCTGTGACCGTATCGGCTGCCTTGTCGCCGAACCATGCGTAACGCATCAGCATCTTGCGGATGGCGAGTTCGAGCCGGGGCGCGAGGATATAGTCGGTATATTCCGTGCCCGTGAGGTCGGCGATGTTCGTCTTGGTACGCATGGCGACCTGTGCGACCGTGCCCTCCAAATCCTTGTAGCAGATTTTTTCGGCGACCTCCCATTCGTGGATGTCCCACTCTTTTTCGCTCGTCGCAATGACGCTGGTTCCGAACGTCGGATTACAGCCCTGTGAGGCTTTGCCGACCATGCCGAATTCGCCGATGAAACCGACCTTTTCGCCGTGCTTCTGTTTCGGCAGGAAATTGAAAATCTTTCCGAGCGATTCGGGGTCGGTGACCGCAAGGAAGATCAGACGTTTGAGGTCTTTGACGGCCCCGTCGTCGGGGGTCAGATTCGCAAAGTTAAGTCCTGTACTTGCCATAATTGATTGGTGTTGTTTGTGATTTACTCCGTTTTCTGATGTGCTGCTTCGAGTTCGGCGATGCGCTGCTGAACGCGCGACTGCGGTTTCGCGGCGTTCTTCTTGCCTTCTCCTGCGGCTGTGGTCGTGGTTTGACGTGCAGCGGGCTTGTAGTCGGACTTGGCCTTGACAAGCCACGCTTCGCCGCCCGCGATGGCGACGAGATTCAAGATGCGTTTCTCGTCGGTCGTTTTTGCGTTCTTGCGGGCGTCCGCAAGTTCGGTTTCGAGTTCGGCGATACGTGCGTTAGCCGCCGCCAGCGCATCGGAATCGGGGTCGTTTCCGCTGCCGTCGCCACCATCGCCCCCTCCGTCGCCCTCGTCTTCGGCGTCGCGGATTTCCGTGATTTTACCGTCTTCGATGACGATTGTCTTGCCGTCGGGCATCTTGTGCTCTCCGTCCGGCGATGCGCTGTCGCCGACGGCGGGGTCTTCGCCGTCCGGCTTGTCAATCGTGATCGTGTCGCCCGATTCGGTGTTCAGCTCGTAATTGACGGGCTGCGGGGCTTCCAGTCCCAGCGCAACGGCCAGCGCTGCGAGGGCTTTGCGAAGCACGCTTTTGTCTTCGCTTTTCGTGGTTTTTGTTGCCATAGAATTTTGATTGTTGGTTATTGAATTTTGCTGCTTCCACGCAGCCGATTTCGCGCTGTTCGGGCCGCCTGCCGATGCCGACGCTGCGGGAATGATCGTCTGGATGAATCCGAGTTCCTTTGCTCGCTCCATCCCGATAAACTTGTCTTCGTTCATAAGCGCTTCGAGTTCCGCGCGATCCGCTCCGGTTCGCTCGACGTAGAAATCGAGCATTTTCTGTTCGTCGTCCCGTAACGAGGCGGCCAGCGATTCGAGATCATCGGCACGGTATGCGTCGGCCAGCGTGTATTCGGGATAGTAGGGCTTGTGAATGAGCAACGAGGCGTGCGGGTATGCTCGGCGTTCGGAAGCGGCCAGCAAAACGACGGTAGCCATCGACGCGCAATTCCCCTCGATGGTCGCGGTTATCTTCTTGCCCGTGCTCCGCAGCTTGTCGACGATGGCCCAGCCCTCGTTTACCTCGCCGCCGTCGCAGTGCAATAGTAATTCGATATTATCGTCGCCTGCTGGGATGCCGTTGATGAATTCGTCCACGTCCTTGAAACTCGTTCCGGCCTCGTCGCAGAACCAGTAGCATTCTTTTGTCGCTTCGGAAAGAATCGGATTGTAGAGCTTGAGAGTTGCCATAGATTTGATTTTACGAAACAAAGCTAAATAAAAAGCGTGTAATAAATACACGCTTTGAGGCACAATCAACTGACACGCCGTGTCAGCGGCTCGTATTGACGTCGCGGCCGAATCGTCGGATAATGCGATAGACGGTGCGTTCGCTGACCTCGTAGGTATCGCACAAGTAGGCGACGATATACGCTACTTTGAACCCGTCGCGGCGAAGCCGTTCGTAGTCGCTCCACAGAGGGATGTAGCGGACATCTTCAATAGCCGCGCCTGCGCGAGCGAGCGCCCGGAGCAGATCGGCGTTCTGTTGTAAAATTTCATGCACTTTCATAACTACAAATCGCCTAATGATTCGACCACTTTCACCCGGTCAGATACACGGGTTATTTCGTCCACTCCGACGCGCATGTCGAGTTGCGAAACCCCCTTTGCGAATGCGCGGGCAAGCATATCTTCGCCTGCGATCTGATTGCTCGACTGTGCGGCGACTATCGGCGCACCGCCTCCGAGCTGGTTTAGTGCCGAGTAGATCGGGGCAAACATAGACGTCGGCAAGGCTGCGTTTACCGATTCGCCGTCCGACAGCATGGCGGGTATACTGTCGCTTGTCGACGTTCCCGGCCCGGACACATAACCACCCGTCGAGAATTTTGCCGATTTGACGGTTTTAATCGCCGATGTGATATTCGCCATGATCGTCGCAACAGTCGTAGCGATTGCGATAAGGTTGCCGGGGAATGGGACGCTTTGAGCCTGCGCCGTACCCGCTGCGATAGCCTTTCCGGTGTTGATGGCGATCTCGGCCAATGCAAGTGTCTTGCTCAAAACGGCGAAAGTCTTATTGTCTTCGCCCAACTCTTCGAGTAAACCCGACAGGCCGTTCGTAACTGCTGCGAGGGCTTCCAGTTTTGCTTGTTCGATTTGCACCTCGTAATCGTTGATGGCTCGTTTCGCGTCGACGTATGCCTGCTGCGCGCCGAGCTGTCGAGCCTTGAATGCGGCGTCGCTTTCACCCTCCATTTGTTGTAAGGCTATGAGTTCCGCTTGCCGCATCTGCAACTGTAATTGCAGGGTGTTTTGCCCCTGTACGGCGGCGGCGTTGATTCGGTTCTCCCATTCGAGCCGTAGAGCGTCGTTCTGTTTTTGCAGGTTGGCGTTTATCCATTGGTTCGAAAGGTCGTCCAGTTGCTTGTTGTATTTCTCCCGGATGAGAACCTTTTGCTGCTCGGTCAGTTCGATGTTGGCAAGTTCGGCTTCCTGCTGTTTCCGTAACTGTTCGACTTTCAGCGTATATTCAGCGTCGGTTCCTTGTTTGACGGCGGCCAGCCGCAGGGCGATATTCTGCTGCTCTTGCCGGATTTTCTTGTCGAGGCCCGCGCGGTTGATCTTCTCGACGTTCAAGACGTGCTGCTGTTCGGCCAGCTCGATTTGCTGCTGAATTGCTGCCTTTGCCTTTTTCGTCAACCCCTTTTCGGTTTCGAGGCGTTTTTTCAGATCGGCGACCCGATGGCGGTATGCGACCTCTTCCTGCGTCAACTGCTTGCTGATGCCCTCTTTCATCAAGGCGACTTTGGCGTCGGTCGCTGCGCGCACGGCGGCAAGTTCGGTCGCAAGGGCTTGTTTCTGCTTTTCTGCGGCTTCTTTGTAGGCTTCCTTTATTGTCTTGTCGCGTGCGGCTTCGAGGCTCGCAAGAATATCTTTCGCTTCGCTGCTGGCTACCTTACCTGCATACACCAATTCGACGAGTAGTTTGCGCTGATTCTTGAATTCCTCATTGGCTTGTTGCGTCGCGTATTTGACCGTACCCAGTTTCTTTTTTAACGCCGCGTCGTTATAGGCGGACGCGAGGCTGCGCAGGTGGTTCGCTGTATCGTTCAGCGCTGATCGGTAGTCTTCGTCCGCTTTTTTCTTGGCGTCTTGTGATGCCTTGTATTCCTCGCTGTCCTTTTTGTAGAGCCGCTGTGCCGCTTTGAAATGTTCGGCGCGCTTGTTGGCAAGGTCTTTCAGCAGGGCAAGGCGCGTCAGCGTTATTTCCTCGTCGGTTTTGCCGAGGGCTTTCATTTTCTCGATGTGCTCGTCGTATTTCTTATTGAGCTTATCGAGTTCTTCGCCTTGTTTTTTCAGATTCTCTTTCGCTTTTTCGGTCGACGAATTGAACCAACTAAACGCCTTGACGAGGGCATAAACGGCCGCGATTGCCGCGATAATTGCCGCGACGATAACCCCGATTGGATTTGCAAAAAGCGCCGCCGTGAATTTCCATACTGCGGCGGTTCCGGCGTTTGTGGCAACCGTCCCGGCGGCCATCGCCGACGTCCGGGCGGTTTCCGCTTTCGTCTGTGCCCATGTTGCAACCGCTTGTGCTTTTTGCATGACGATAGACTGTTTCTGCAACATGTTCTGCACGGATTGGATGGCCACGAGTGCGCCGAGCATCTGCGTTATAATGCCGATAGCTTTGTCGAGGTCTTTATTTTCGACCCCTAACTGCTTTGAAAGTATCGACCATTGTGCCCATAGCTGCAAAAGATTTTGCGTCCCCTTGATGAGCACGTCGAGTTGCGCTGTGTCGGATGCCCCGGCATTGATGCCAGCCTCGACGTCAGCAAGGGCGTCTTTCATATTTGCGGCGACGCCCAGCAGGTCTTGATACTCTTGCGTCGTTTCTTTGCCCTCGTATTTCATCTGCGCGAGTTGCTGACGAATTACACCTAATTGCGTTTCGAGCGGCTTGATGTCGGGATAGTTACCCACGTTCCGGTAAAACCTTTGCGTACCCTCTTCCGATTCGAGCAGCGCATCGGTTATTTCGTTGATCTGTTTTTTGAGTGCCTCGCCCTCTGCGCTTTTCTGCATGGCTGCACTCATTGAATCGTACTGTTTTGTGAGGTTCGACAGTTCGGCGCGCAGTTTTCGGTTCGACCCCTCTTCCTCGCGGGCCGCCTTGATGTTGTTCTGCACCTCCTTTTCAACCTCGCGCAACTCGCGCTTGTAGGCGGTCTGTTCGGCGCGTAGCTTCGCCAGTTCCTCGCGGTCGGCGGCGGTGGCTTCTCCCTTTTTCTTGATCGCCTCGCGCAGGGCTTTTTCCTTTGCCGTCGATTCCTCGATCTTGGCGTTGTAGTCGGCTATCAGCTTGATAGCTTCCGCGTTGTCGACTTGCACCTCGACGACGCGGGTTGTTGTGTTTTCTGCCATTTGTTATGCGTTTTTCGTGGTTTGTTCTGCGATGATGTAGCTATACGTGTCGTCATATTCCGGGGTAATGGAGTTTATTTCGATTCCGCCGACTATTCGCGTAATCGTCGGGCCTATCACTTTCACTTGCCCGGCAGGAAAGATAATTGTTTCCGGCCCGAGGGAAACGCCGTCATACGCGTAAAGGGTTATTACGACATCGAGGTCTGACGCAGGCGCAGCGCTGGCCGTTATGTAAATGGCGGCATCTTCCCATTGCCAGCCAATAGCAACCGTTTGCGATGGGCGTTCCGGTTCTTGGACAACCGTTTCCGGCAACTGTACGGCCTTGACCTCGCAGGCTTTATTCGCTGTCGACTGGATGCTGACGATGCCGTAGAATTTCCCATATTGGCGCAGGTAGAACGGGATTGAATAGTCCAGCGATTTCAAATCGTATTCGTCCAACATGATCTGCTCCGTAATGGTTATTGCGCTGTTGAGCAGACGCGATAGGGTGGAATAGTATTTCGATAGCAAGGTCGTGAAATCGAGGTCGTCGAATGCAAGCATAGCCAGCCCGGAACCGTCGCTGATAAGGCGCATAATCCGGTCTTTGACTTGTACGGTGTCGACGGCTGTTCCGTCATCGTTCAGTTCGTAGTGCCGTATCGTCGAGCCGTCCGATGGAGCGAAAGGCAATGTTATAACGGTCTTTTCGGCGTCTAAAATCTCGCTGTCGATTTTCAGATTGCCGTCGGCATTCGTGAAAACCGTATCGTCTTCTTTGTACTTGAAATAGTTGTTGCGGCAGTAGTCGTTGATTTTGTATTCCGTGGTCTTCGGCTCGTCGTCATTGCTTCGGACGAATTTATCCGACCAATCGCACGCCTGCGCTTTGTTCTCCTGTAAGGTGTCGAGCGATACGAATTTCAGATTATTGACGTTTGTAGGGTCGGGTACGGCAAAGATGCCGAACATTCCGCAGATCGCCTTGATGAAGTCGATTTGCGAGATTTCGGGCAGGTTTTGAGGTATCGGAAATAAACTCGGATAGATGATATTTTCGAAGTCTTCCGTAATCGTAAGTTTGGTATTTCCCAATCTCGAACCGGAAATTACCGATGTCCCGTTATGTGGAAACAGGCGCAGGTAGTCATATTCTCCCCACGTGATTTCCTCTTCAATGTCGGCGAAATAATACGTTTTTTGATACGCATACGTTCCTGTTGACGACGATACCGACGATGACCCGATACTGACGGCTATTTGCGTCGTTGTTTCGTCGCGGTCGCTGTATCGTGTCGCTCGGATATATACGCGGCTGGGGAATCCGTTGGAGCTATTGGAATATAGAACCATTCCCAACTGTGCCCCCGATCGGTTTACAATGGATATAATCACCTTTGTTGCGTTGTCGACCTTACGGATTTTGGTATTATCATCCGGGTCGAAAACACCGTGTCTATCTGTCCCGTTATTGCCCGCGATAGAATATCCCCAAAAGCCGTTGCTGTACGTTATGAATGGATATATAGATACCGTGGCCTCCGCCTCATTGCTTGCGTCTGATGCGTTTCGGCTCAAGCATGGAATCGCTATCGTTCGCAATGCGCTGGCGTACTTGCTCGGCATTTCGAACGTGAATCCGGCCTGCTTGGTTATCTTGTCGAGAATCCACCATGCGGTAGCGCTGGGGTGGAAATTGGCAAGGTTGGCATTCGACACGCCGCAGTTGTATTTTGCAAATCCGTATCCGGTGGATTTCATTTGCGACAGGGTCGTCGGTGTGGTATTTGCATTCCACGCCAGCGCTTCGGTTCCGGTCAACTCGTTCAACTTGGCCGCTTTGTCGACCCACGTTTGAAAGTTTGCCATCACGCCCCAATAAAGCGCGATTTCGTAGGTTTCAGACGAAGATAGTAGCACGGCATATCCGACGCGGACGACCTCGATTCCATTCCGAACAAGGCGGGCCGAATATCGGTTGTATCGCTTATCGGACACATAGGCGGGCGCCCCCGGATTGTCGAATATCTTTCGGTTGCGTGTTGTCTTCGGGCATTGAATCGTCTGCGAATTCGACGACGTAATTTTCGATATGTCGCCGAGCAGGTTAGACTTGTAGTTGAGGGTCGTCGCCGCATCCGGTTTAAGGTCGACGGCCTCGCCGTTGATATATAATCCCTCCGTCATGGTTACAGCATTTGTGCGCTCTGCGCAGGTTCCTCGATTGAGAAAATAAAATCTTGGTAATGCTTCGTCGTCTTCTCGTAGCTGCCAGCAACGATATTGACGCGGTGCCACAGCGGCGCGTCGTTGGCGTCGTATCCGTCGAAAACATCCACGACGACCGACTGCGCGAGTGTGAGCAGGAAATCATACGTTTCGGAATCGACCAACTTTGCTCCCAGCGAACGGGTCTTTTTCCGGGATAGGCTTTGCCGGACTGACGTTTCGATATTCACGCCGTCTATGTAAGCGGTCGGGACATTCATATCGTTACGCTCCCATGTCGAGGATGTCGAAACGGTCGACGCGCTGCCGATCTCCTTGAACAGGTAGTAACAATAGCGCCCCTGTTGGTCTATCCAGCGCAGATAGACACCGTTTGCGCTCCGGTCTATGTCGAGTGTATAGCCAACCATGCCGACAGCCTCCTCGTCGTTTTTCAGCACGAGGCTATGCGGTACGGCGATATGCACCGAACGGGCGACGGTCGAGGGGTCGATCACTCTTGCCGGATTCAGCAGGTAGCGGTGGTATGGGGTCGCACCTTCCGCGTCCTCGTTGTGGTTGTAAAACATGATGTCGGACTGTTTACCGTCGATCAGCACGTCGAACGATGTTCCGTTCTTGGCGAAGACATCAACCGTAAACGGATAGCGGACGAACCATTTGCGACGCATGATGCCGCCGGATGATTCGCGGGCGGATATTGTGCCCCAAATAGCGTCTATCCCAAACGTGCCGAGATAGAATTGACTGCCGTTGCGATACCAGTATATCGTAGCGTAGATATTCTTTTTCAGCGGGGAATCGACGAACGCCTTGCTGTAATCAATCACTCCCTGCGCAACGTTATTGAACAACAGTTGCAGATACCGCCGTACATCGAAATATGCGGCCCCATTGAGCGGCTCGCGCTCTTCGCTGTACGATTGCTGCGCTTGGCGGTCGGTTAAGACCATTTCTAATTTGTCATACGTTGTGGGAATTTTCGTGATTTTGAAAATCGCCGGGACGAATGCGAAATGCGTTGCATTGGGATATTCGACTACTGTTCCCGTGCTGCTGTGTGTAAATGTTCTGCTCATGGTCTATTGTCTTAAAATTGATTCGACGATCTGTGCATCGAAAAGCCCCGCCAGCCTATCGGCGATGCGGTCGGATAGGGCCGCTATTTCGGGCGTGAAGATGTCTTCGCGGCCGCCGTTACGGAATAGGGCCGACCCCTCCGTCATTATTTTGGTCGCTGCTCCCCACGCTGAAATATCTACACCCTTTGTTGCGGCCCAGTCCGCGATGATGTCGATAAACCATTTCGGGGCGGACGGATAGACCGACCCGTCGCGGCGTCGGCGAAAATGTTGCGACTGCCACGGTTGCGTGCCGGTTTCGAGTGCTGCAAAATATGGGCGGGCGTCCATCGTCCCCGTGGTTACGCCGCCATTGGTCGTTACGGCTATTGTGATGCTGTCGGCGGTTGTGCCCGTCGTCCGTTGTCCCGCGGCGACGTGGTTCTCGATAATTTTCTGCCGTGCCCGGTCGAGTTCTTCGGCGACGATTCGGTCGGCTTCGAGTTCTATTCTTTGTACGTCCATAGCTACAAGCCGTAATCGAAGCAGACGCCCGCCTGTTCTTGGAGTGTCAGCGACAGCGTTACGATACATAGGTTTGCGTCCATCTTGTCGAACGCGACGCGGTAATTGATTTGCCCGGCGACCGGAACGAAAAAGCCGCTTTCGTTTACGGCGACGATGAATCGCACGGCAAGACCTTTCAGCCGCTCGGCGATCTCCTGCGCATCGGCTCCTTTGTAGTCGAGCGGCATAGCGTCGGCAAAGGAGATAAGGCAGGACGGAGCGTCGCGCACGAAGCCCTGCGACGTGAAATTCAGAAAACCCGCCACGGGTTGTACGTAGAGGCAGGCGGGCAGCGTGAGGCCGTCGGGGTGCGTAACCTCGCGGCTCTCTCCTTGACGCCGGAATCGGTCGAACGCTTGATTGGCGCGGAACCACGATTCGCACAGATAGGTAAGGCCCATCGCCTCGGCGATCTCCTTGACTTTGTTTTCGACTGTCTGTTTTTCCATAGGTCTATTTGTTTTTGTTGGCCATTATTTCGCGCAAGCGCCGTTCAAAGGCAATCCGCTCGTTGTCGATTCGCATACACTCGCAGACGCGCACCCATGCCACCTTTGCGGCGTCGTCTTGGTCTTGGTAGCCCTGTCGGTGGGCGTACCAGTCGATGATGCCGAACGGCCCGAAATCAAGGTCGTTTATTCCGGCTTTGATCTCTTCGGGCGTCGGCTGGTTGCTTGTGCTTGCGAACAACGCTGCGATGCGCTCCAATTCTCGCCCGACCCAAAAGACAAAACCGAGCATTTTGTCTGCCCGTTCGTTGTAGCAGCGCCGGGGATGTACTTTGAGAATGACGGACGCGATTCGCTCTATAAGGGCGTGCGTCCCGTCTGCCTGCAAGCTGAACAGATCGCCGATAGTTAGATCGTTGAGGTTTCGCGGCGTGCGCACGCCGCATACTTTGTCTGGCTTCGGCAGGGTTTGCAATGCTGCACGCGATTCGGGCGTCAGCACTCGTTCGATAGCGAGCACCTGCCGGGTCGTCCGTTTCTTGATTGTTATTTTCATCAGTTTTCCTGTTTAATCCACTTTTGCCGCCGGGGCGGTAGTTTATTCGTCTTTCAAATTTTACCAGCAGAAACAGCCCGAAAATAGCTTTTCACGAAAGCCGCCCGACGTGGACGCGCATACCTTTCGGCTGCGGGACGATTTCGTAGTACATGCGCATCATCAGCGGGTCGAAATAGTCGGGCGACCGACCGAGTACGGCTTTCATCTCTCGTTTGTCGATGATCCGTTTCTTGCTCGTGTCGGCGTCGACGTCGCGGGCGACAAGGCAGGCTTCCAGCTCTTCGGCAATGGTCGATTGCAGTTCTTCCGGGCAGTCGATGCAGAGCAGCCCCGCATTGATAACCTCCGCCAGTTTGAACGCGCATTGCGATTTGAGGTTGAAATACGTGTTATCCGGCGCGGGCGCTCCTCCGTGGAACGTCTTGATGCCCTCCAAATACGAATCGAGGTACTGCCCCAGTCCGTCAGAATCGGCGATGATGTTGGAGCGCCGGACGCCGTGCCGCCTCGATTCGTTGCGCAGGTCGGTTTCGATCTCCTTGCCCGTGCTGTACGGTTTGTCGATAGCGAGTTTAGCGGCCATTCCCGTCCAGTTGAACGCGACGAAGCGGTCACGGCCTTTCATGGCAAGGTCGGCACTGATACGCCGCACGCCGTCGCCCGTCTGCCGCTCGTTCGTGAAGCAGTCGAGGATGGCGTCGTAGTCGGCGAGTTGGTTTGCGTTGCTCTCGTATTCCCATTTGCCGAGCAGTAGACGTAGCCGAATCGACTTGACGCCGATTGATTCGAGCGTTCGGATGTAATCGGGCGTGATAAACGGGTTGTCGTAGACCAACGCCTGAACGAATGCGCAGTCTTTCGGTAACGTTCCGTCGATATGCGGTTTGTAGAAATGCTTATACAGCCAATTCTTTTTCGGATTGCAGGTTATGAGCATCTTTGCTTCCAGTCCGTATTCCTCGTTGAGATGCCGCCCGATTCGGGATTTCAGCACCTCGTAGGCCATATAATGAACCTCTCCGGCCTCCTCTATCCAACCGCCTGTAAACTCTTTCGACCCCAGCCGCTCGAACATCGGGTCTTTCTGCGGATAGAACGTCAAGTCGAGCAGTACGATTTCCGACCCGTTCGTAAACTTGATGCCGTCGTCCGTTATCCGGTAGTCTGTGAATCCGTAGGAATCGGCGACCTTGCCGAACGTGACCAGCACGGATTCGCGGCTGTCCTTGATGTTGTTTCGGCCGACGAACCAGCGCGTTTTCGGGAATGCCCAGCAGCAACGCATAAGCCAGTCGCACCCCAGCCACGATTTGCCGCCGCCTGCTGCGCCGCCATAGACGACGTATCGGATTCGCGGGTCGGCCAAGTGGCGGTAGGCAAGCAACTGTTTGTAGTTGACGCGCTGCTGTTCCTCGCGCTGTTGTAGTCCGTCGGTAAGCATGTGTTATTCGTCTTCTTCCGATAGTTTCCGTTCGCGCTCCTCGTCGATACGGCGGACGATTTCGTCGATGTCCGGCACGACGGGCAGCACCGACGAAAACCCCTTGAATTCCTTTCCGCCCGATGTGATGTCGACCTGTACCTTGTCGAGGCCGAGCAGTTTGTCGCGGCGTTCCTCCCATTTGCGGATTTCGGCGAGGATTCGCACGTCGCCGACGGGTTCCTCCGTTACGCTCGACGTTTCCGATTCGAGCGGAACGGGGGCGTCGAGAGGCTTGCTGACGACAGGATTTCCGAACGTGTTTATATCGACGAGTGCCGTGCGAACCTTTGCCCGCTTGACAACTCGTTTCTGCTTGCTGGCTTCGTACAGCCGCCACAGTTCCGCGATGGCGCGGTCGCACTCCATCAGCGCCTCGTCGCACGCCTGCTGTGTGTTGCTCGCGGCTTCGGCCCGCCATTCGCTGACGAGCAAATCCCAATCGGTCTTGATCGTCTTCGGCGTTACCGAATATCCCAACTGCCGTTCGACCTCTGCGGCGATCTGACGAAACGGCATCCGCCGTTCGAGGCGCAGATGTGACACGAGCGGCAGACGGGCATTCCGGCGGTCTTTCGCCGATTTGTTATTGCTTGGGTGTGATGCCATTGATCGTTACTTTTTAACCGATTCGCGCAGTATCTTCGGCACGGCGTATCGCCATTTGATGTGATGATGCAGCCGCCGATGGGCGGTTCCCATTGCCGAAACAACCACGCATGACGGACAATACATAACCGTATAGAAGCTCTTTACATACGTGCCTGCATCCAAGTACAATTCCGTCATGCCGCCGCTGTTGCTCTGCGTTTCGAGTTGGTCGAGGCCGATTTGTAGGATGGACAGAAATACCCCCCCCCGCGACCCCAGCAGGACGTAGGTATTGACGTCTTCGTTGATACGGCCGACGAATTGAAACGGTCGGTCGACGGAGCAGATAAACGAATTCATGGCTTTGCGCATCGGCTGTATTCCGTCGTTGAATCTCGTCGCCTTTTCGCCGCCGATATAATCGCCGCCTTGTCCGATCGCAAGGGTCAGCATCGGGGCGGAATTGAAATAGTCGAGCAGCATGTCGAATACCGCGTCGAGGTCTTGGACGTCTGCGCCGTGCCAGCGTAGCTGGTCGTCGAACCGGAATTTGAAATATGTGTAGTCGTCGTCCAGCTCGATGAAATGCGTCGCCCCGATCTGTCGGGCCAGCTCGAAACAGGCGTTGCGGGCGTAGATGATTGCCCGGCGGTCGCCGAAATTGTCGCCCTCGTCGAATGTCTTTGCGATCTCCGATTTGGAAAAGACGAGCACGTCGCCGAAGCGTTTGCGATACTCCGGCAGCGTCTTATCCTCGTCGTCGCAGACGATGTATATTTTCCCCGTATATCCGTGTTTGCGCAGCTTCTCATAGGTCAGCACCCGGTCGGGGCGGCCGTGCGTCAGAATGAACGCGACGAACCCGTTATGCCTCATTGCCATACTCCCGTGTGTATTCGTTTCGTATTTCGTCCGACAAACGGATGTAGCCCTTTTCGATGGCTTTGCCGAAGTCGATAATGACCAGCGCCGAATCTTCCATAAGCTCCTGCATTTCTTTCGAGGCGTGTGCGTAGTAGTCGGCAATCTTGGCGTAGTCGAACACCGTATGCCGTGCGGCAGCCTGCCGCAGGAACTCTTTTTCGTCGGGCGATACGTTCGACGCCTCGATCTTTGCCAGCAGTTCGTCGGTTCGGCCGCTGTCGGTCAGCGTCGATAAGTCCGGTTTTTCGTTCTTCGGCTCGTAGACGGGCGACGTGATTTTGTGCGTGTAGTGCTCGTCGGCTTCCCCGTCGCCGCCACAGCGTCGCCCTGTTATATCGTTAGGGTCGATACCATTTGCCGCGGCCAACGCCTCGATGGCCGATTTTGGGAGCAGGTCGATGTCGAAACCATCGTCGATGATCGCCGCGATGTCGTACTCGTTCGCCAACATGTCAATATCGAACGTGCCGAACGATAGGTTGTCTTTGATGATGAACTGCTGTTGCTCGTCTTCGTCGAGTTCCGAGGCGTAAAGCGTCGGCACGGTCGGGTGCATCTGCCATTCGCGCCAGTAGTTCAGCAGCGCGGATTGTTTCGCCTCGTCGAAATGCCGGAACCGATACGACGCCCGCAAGATTTCTGCGAGGTCGTCGAATCCGAGTTCGTGAATGTATTTCAGCGCCCGCAGGCGCATATTTCCGGCAAGGGCGATATTCCGGTCGTCCACGACGACGGGGCGGTAATACAAGCCTTTCGGCAGCAGTAGCAGGGATTTGACCAGTTCGGCGAAATCGTCTTCGGTGATTTGTCGCGGGTTGTGCTCGCTGGCATTGAGCGCGCCAACCTGCATTTCGATAGTTTGCGGAATTTTCATAGGCCCGGTTGCGTTTACTCTGTATTGGTTACCAGCACAAAGATATGTAAAAAGCGTGTAAATAATACACGCTTTCGGGTAAGATTTTATCAGCGATCAGACTTTCGAAATTCGGTCGCTGCATTTATCAATGAAGCACGCGGATTCCTGATGCAGTTCGCACCAACCCTGCCCCTCGTCGTCTTCGTCAGCGAAAAGGGCGCAACTACCGCAACCGACAGCGCGCATCTTGTCGCAGTCCTCCTTGCAAGCGGCGGCACATTCCGGGCACAGAATCACGTCGCCGCGGGTAACTACAAACCCGTCGCAATCGGGGCAGCCCATATTCTCGCAGTTTTCGCACTGCACAATTTCTTCCCCACATTTGGGGCAAGTCGCGGTCGTTTGTTTTTTGTCCATCTTTATTTTGGTTTTGAGTTATTAAGGGCGGCATTCATTTGCCGCAACATTTCTTGTATTTCAAACCACTACCGCATGGGCACGGTTCGTTGCGGCCAATCTTCTCTCCGCTTCGAACGTATGTCCTGCCACCTCCGTTGGCGCATCGTTCGCAGATGGGACGACAATAACCGTCGTATTTGTAAATCCTCGGGCGGCCGCAGATGGCACACCGTTCCTGTACGGTAGTTTCCGGGGCAATAGCTTTGTTATTCATTGTAATAAGAATTCAAGTTCGGCGATTTGTGCGTGTTTGAGCTGCGCGCCTGCACGTGTCAGATACTCTTTTTTCTGCTCTTTCAATTTGTAGCGGTCGGCAGATGCGGTGATTCGATCTACCTGTCCGCGCAGCTGGTCGAGCATCATTCGTATACCCTCTTCCGGGGTTGCCTTGACAAAGCGGATAAGGCGGCGCAAGTGGGCGATCTCGTTGTTGTGGTCGCCGATCATGCGGCGGATCTTCTTGCTGCGTTTGGCATTGGCTTCCGTTACCCCCCCCCGAACCGACCATATTTTTTCGTCTTCGCTTCGGAGCGCTTCGATAGCTGTGATTTCGTCGCGGATAAGTCTGTTAAGGTCTTCGACTGTTTTCATAATTACCGTAATTTTTCGATTATAGAGTTGAGGTTCTGCATAAAGTCCGTATTCGGATTTTCGCCGTGGGTGCCGACCAGTCGGACGTACAGCCATTCGAGGAATTCGGCGTCGTTTGAGGGCGATTCGTTGGTTGGGCGGTTTCGCTCGTCCGCTCCGTAGACGTATCCGATGATCTGTTTCGCCAGATCTACCGTTTCGCGCGCAGACCGATATGGGGTCAGTTTGTTCGGTTCAAATATCCCGACGATGATTTCGAGCACGGCGAGCAAGTCGGGCGCGGCGGCCAATAGTCGGGCGTTGGCCTCGATGCGTTGCTCCGGCATCGGGCGCGGGTTATTGCGCAGTACTTCTGCGACGGGAGCGCAGCCGACAGCGTCGCCGGAAATCGAAACGATGGTATATTCTACGACGCCGTTTTTGTGTTCGTGTCCGTCGACCCGCCACGGGCCGGGCGTCCCTCTGAATTTCGGGTTGTGTGTTGTCATTGTTTCTCGGTTTTTGTTGGTTGATGATTGATTTTGCGTCGCCTGATTTTCCCAAATGCTCGCTCGATCTCTTCGACGGACGGCGGAACTATCGGGCGGACACAGGTGATTTCGTCCCGTGGTTCGTTATTTGCCGGGCGCGCCATGTACCAGCGTATTTCCGACTGGAATTCCTCTAACGTCCGGCAGACGACGTGTCTGTTTCCGTTCGCGATTGTGAGCGAGCGCCATTCGATTTGTGCGTCCGATAGGGCGGAACGTCGGTCGGTAGTCTTCATTTCGATACATAGGGCGTTGAAGCCTCCGCGTCCGAGCAGCAGGATAAGGTCGGTAACGCCTGCGGTTACGCCCTCTGCTTTCATTATCGCGGCTTCCGTGCGGCTCCGTGCGCCGCCGTTCGGAACGGCGAACAGGAGTTTGCCGACGGCGGGGTATTGGAGCCGGAACCAACCGACGCACATTCGTTGCATGTGCGATTCAACGTGTCGTGTCATAATCAAAATAGGGTTAGTTGTTTGAACGCCGTTGCACGGCGCTGATCGTCGATTTGCTTGATGATATTCCGAATATACGGGGCCAGCGTGCTGTCTTTGATGAATCCGTCTTCGTCGTCCTCGTTGTCGAGATTCGACCGGGAGCGACCGGAACAGTTCGCCAGTTCACGTTCGGCTGATTTGCGGGCATCGAGCAGGGCGGCAAGAATCGCGGCGGCTTCCGTTGGGTATCCCTTTTGCACATCGTCGACGAATCCGGCCCCGACGTAATGGCCCGAATTGTGCAAGTTGACATCCAGCCCGTAATCCCAGCGTCCTGTCGGCGACTGCGCCGTTTTAACCTCCACGATACAATGGTGGTTGAATAATCGGACAGGTCTGTTAGGCGTTAGGCATACGTCGTGAATGTTGAAATCGAAACCGTTGTACGATAACGCCACGAATTTACCGCTATCCTGTCCGGCTTTTTTGTGGTTATCAAGCCACGCGCACCACTCTTTGAACGTAAACTGTTGCCCGGTGCATCGGCAGGTATGATGAATGTCTTTCATGGAAAGTTGTGATTAAAAAAGTTTTAGCTGTTGTTCTTCTGCATTCATCCGTTTTTCGACCTCCTGCACGGTAAGGCCGTATTTGAATCCGTAGCTGCACAAGTTCGGCGTATGGCTCAACTCGACCAATTCTGCCCATAGTTCGGGATGATTGCGTCGCAGGTTGACGAAATGTTGTATTTTGCAGTTCGGGCAGAACCAGCATCCGCCGCGTGTCCCGGTCGTGTAGATCGGCGACAGTAACCCGTGAGTGGCGCAAAGCTGTTTCGCCATCTGCTCGGTGTAGCCGTATTTCGCCAAGAGCGACATTCGGTTCTCCGTGAGTTTGGCAAGTCGTCGCGGTTCGTCTGCGGCGATACCGATGTACTGCACGATATTCGTTTTGGCACGCAGGGGACCGCCAGCAATTTCGGCGAGGTATTTTCGTATGGGCGCGACTTTGCAATCCCGATTGATGAAGCATTTGCCGCCGAGCGGGAACCCGTAAATCTTCCCCGCGTGGTGCCCCCCCCCCGACGGCATTTGCGAAAAAATAGCAGTAGTCCCGTTCGGCGCGTACCACGTCGACGTGGATGCCCATGTCGTGCAGCTTCGGGATAGCTGTGTCGTATATCCACCCGATGTGCTCCGGAATCTCGCCGCTGATGTTGCGTGCGTGATCAAACATCACTTCCGAGAATACCACCCGGTCGAGTGGTTCGTCATGTTCGAGGGCAAGGAGAATTGTTGCGATACTATCCTTGCCAAACGAACACGAGGCTATGTAAGTCGGCTGGGACATCATTTCCGATAGGGTTTTAACGATTTGAGTTCCGTCGGGAACCAGTAGCAGTCGTAGTCGAGGTAGACGCACCGGCCCGAAAGCTCCGGTTTGCAGAATCCCATTATCACGTGCGGTTCGAACCGCACGCCGTATTCGTTCGTGAACGACACTTGCTGCCCGACCCGGAAATCCGTTTCGATACCCGCGTCGGCCGGGTTGTCGTAGATAGGCGGCAACCCTTTTTCGTCGCGCCATTTTCGCCATTCGGCGAAATCTTTACTGTAATCTCTCATCGTTCAGTCGGTTTCCAAGTTTGATGATAAATGTTTCGTGATCGGGCGCACCCCATTCCGGGCGACCTCGGCCAAAATCAACGCCTTTGCACTCCCATAGCATCCGGCGGCGGGTGTAGCCGTAGGAAAAACAAACTGCGTCGTAGTCTTTGAAGAATATAAATACCGGGCTTTCGGTCTCCTCGTCCCCCTCGTCGTATATTACCGTGTCGATAAGCCGCGTTTTCCAGTAACGGGTATTTTCGCGGTACTCTTCGCGCTTATCGCCCCGCTCGATCATTTCGTACCACTCCTTTTTGAGTGGCAAATACAGAATTTTCATCGTCTTGAATCTTTTGCGGGTTCGCCGTTTCGTTCGATCTCGCCGAGTGCTTCGTCGAGGTAGTAGGCCAGCTCTGCGGCTTGTGTAGCCACGCGCCGCGCCCAGTCTGAACGAAGTCTGCCGCCTCCGGTGGGTGGGGTGGTTACGACGGCGTGCGCAAGGCTTGCCATTGCGACGGTGGCATACAGTTCGCGTTTCGTGATCCCTGTCGCCAAGAATGTTTCGGGCGAAACTCCCTCGGCCTCGACTGTGATCGTCTGCGGAATAGCCGCCTTGTTGAGCATTTCGGCGATTCTGTCGTAGAAATTTGCCGGGGACTTGCCCCGCTTGTCGTTTTTGTTTTTCATCGTGCGTTGTTGTTTTTAGATTCGCGGGGTTTGGTAGTGTAGCGTCCAGCCCGCGAAATGTTTGTCGAAAAAGTTATCCCGAAAGAACCGGACATTGGCCTCGACGGCTTCGGCCATCTGCCGCGTGCAGCGGAATGTTAGCCGTTTGCGCTCGGCGTCGATAAATACCAATTCCAGATCGTGAATGAATATCGGCGCAAGCACCGGATTCGTTTGCTTTACGAGGTCGTAGAAACGTCGGTATTTCGCAAGAAAATCGGCGTTGAAGCGTGGCGTGGCGTTTTTATCTTCCTGCGTCCATGTCCGCGCAAGCGCCGGGCGGTCGATAGCGGCTTGTCCGTTTTTACGAATCCAGCCCGATGCCTCGTAATTAGCGCAGAATCGTTCGACTTCGTAATCGGGATTTATAAAATTCTTGAAAAAGAAAATTTCAAAAAATGTCTCTCTCTCTGCCTCCTTCGCGCGTGCGCGAGAAGAGAGAGATTCTTTTAATTCTTTATATTCTTCTTTATATATTCTTATACTGTTGTCGCTTGAAAACAGTTGCGTTTGTCGGTCGTTTGTCGATTGATTGTCGTTCTGTTTGTCGTTTTGTTTGGTGTCGTCGCTATAATCATCTGTATTACTGTTAATTATATGTGTTTTCGGTTTGTCGTTTGGTTTGTCGATTTTGGCGACTTTCTTTCCCGCTACCCTCCGCAAACCCTCGTAACTGTTTGTCGGTCGTTTGTCGTTTTCATTTTCTAATGGCTGGTAAGTGTCGAATTTACAAACTGTTATAATGCTTTTGTAGTTTGTCGCACGGACGGATATTTCGCCGGACGCCTGCAAACGAGCTAAACGGGTTCTAATCTGTCGTGTCGTCTGTCCTGTTTCTGCGCACAAACTATCGACGGAGGTAACGAAAGCTCCGCGTTCAATCTCCACTCCTCGCCATCTCGTAGGCAGGTAATTCGCCTTGAGCAGACAAACGACCCACAGTTGCAGCGTGAGCGGGTCGTCGAACCACTCCCATCCGAGCGTGCTGCGATACAACCGCACCCAACCAGTATTTGTTTCGTTTGCCATTGATGCTGATTTGGCCCGTTAAATTTCGCTTTTATTCAGTTCGACGATTAAACCCTTGTCCGCGACGAAAACACGCGCAAAACGGGCTGTTTTGCGCATTTGCGCGGCAAAAGCATCGGCAAGACTGTTTGCGTTCGAAAGGTGCAGTAGAACGACCGTCGAAAGTTCCGCCGTTTCGTTCGCCTTTACCATATCACACGCCGCGTCGATTGATAGATGCGACGTTCGTACGCGCGCTGCCTGTGCCGGGTTCATCGTCCCGCGGGCGATATTATCGTCCAGCTCCTCTTGTGAATAGTTCGCCTCGATCAGAATATGATTCAGTCGCAGGGATTTGAAGTTGTACCGGATAAAATGCGTGTCGGTAGCAAATAGCACTTTTCCGCATTCCTCGTGTTCGATAATATACCCGAACGGTTCCGCTGCGTCGTGCTTCACGTCGAACGCCCGGACGACGAAATCGCCGACCATGACGGACTGCATCGGTCGTAATGTGTGCGCGCGGTGCGCTTTGTCGATGCGACACGCCGCGAGCGTTCCCTGCGAGGCATAGACGTCGATTGCCCGGTCGGCGTATTTGCCGATGTGGGCCGCGTGGTCGCCGTGCTCGTGCGTTACTACTGCACCGACGAACTTTCGGGCGTCGATCCCAGTCCTGGCAAACATCGTTTCGGGCGATGCGCCGCACTCGATAACGAGCGCAGACGCTTCGCTCTCCAAAACGTAGCAGTTACCAGCCGACGATGATGATATGACGTGCAGCTTCATCGGGTTACACGTTGAACGGGTCGTCTTCAATGGCCGCGGGGGCTGCCTCTTCGGTTACCTCCTCGCGCGGAACGGGCGTCGGCGTAGGGATCGGCGGCATCGTTTCGGCGGGTGTGGCCGATTGTGCTGCGATTGCGGCTGGGGCGACCGCCTCGAATTTCGCATCTTCGATATTTGCCCCGGCGGGCGCGGCCGCCGTTTCGTTCGTTACGCGGCGTTCTTTCTCGTCTTCGCTCAACAGCCATGCGTCGGATGACGAGTTGATAATGTGCTTCATGGCGGAACGCTCGACCGTTCGCCCTGCCATTTCGCTGGTGAAATTTCGGTGCGCAGGCGAGTTGCCCCGCATTGCGCCCTGCATCCATGCTTGCCGGATTTCGGTCATCGTCTTGATTGTCGTCGAGTGCGAGCCGTCGGACATAGTCGTTACGGCGTAGACGGCGACGATCTTGTCTTTGTCGATTCTCGACAGGCTCGGAACGTGTTTCGTTATCTTGATTTCGCCGTCCTCCGTATACATGTATTCGAAATCGTCACCCTCGTAGACGACGACCGAACGGACTTTCTTCATGCCTTGTGCGCGGGCCAGTTTCTCATCGCCGAAATACGACCGCCAGAACGTCAGTTCGAGCTGCCCCGACGCCTTGTTTTTGACCGGGATAAAGTATCCTTGCTTCTTTTGGATGTCCATGCCTTGCAGCACCATGTCGAGCAGCGAATTTGCCACCGACGCTTTGGTTACGACCTCCAAAACCGGGTGTTGTACTTTGTTGGAATCCTCCCAAAGCATTTCGGAGATACGAAGCCATGCAAGGTTCATTTGGTTAGTTACGGCGTAGTCTTTCGGGACGACCAGTCCGCCGTTTGCTTGCAGCTCCTCGATGCGTCGCAGGACGCTGTTCGCAAGTTCATCTTTCATTGCGGCAATCGCTTTCGATTGCGTCGTTGGGGCGGTCTGCGCTCCGTTCTGATTGCTATTCTGTGCCATAGTTATTTGAAATAAAAGATTTGACGATACGTGTTGTAGTTTCGGGCTTCGATAGGGGCGTCCTGCGGGTGGCGGCGTGCCTCGGAAAGCCAGCGTTTATAGCATTGCGGACAGTATATCTTATTCAGCACGGCGATGTAATAGCCGCCGTCGGGGGTCGCCATATCCGCCGTGCAGTAGTCGCATTTCGCGGGGCTTCCGATGGCCCACATGTCGAGCGTTTCGACGTGGATAACCTTGAATCCTTTTTCGTTGCTGACGATCTGCGCCATGTCGTTACGCTGTTTTAAGTTCGAGCGCAGCACCCTCGACCACTTGCAGGCGAATGACCTGCGAATCAAGCGCAAAATCGGTCTGCGATATGCTTTCGGCATTGTCGATGAAGACGGGCGCGGTTGCGCCGTAGTAGCGGCAGAACGTACGGATGATGTCAAGCCCGGCGAGTACCTGCCCGGCGCTGTTCAGCGAGTTGAACGGCACGCCGTCGATGGTGGCGACGCATGTTTCGACGTCCGCGCCCTCGATGGTCTGTTCGTACATTCGCCAGCGCACGAGGTTGAACCGCGAATTTATCGCTGCTTCGACGGCTTCGATGTTCGCTTTCGTGTAGGCCGCCGCTGCGAATTCGAGGCGTTCGAGTTCGGCGATACGTTCGGCGATCTTCTTTTCCGATTCTTTGGCCTCGTCTATAAGGCGTTGTACCTCTGCGGCGCGCTCCTTATTGGCAAGGCGACGGCGCAGGTCGGTGGTTGCGGTTGCGAGGTTCTGACGCACAGTGTCGATCTGTGCGGATATATCCCGGCGGCGTGCCGTGAGCGTAGCGGCCGTGATTTTCGTGGTTGCCGAGGCTTCGAGGGCGGTTTGCGCGCGGGTAAGCTCGTCGGAGAGCTTCCGGTATTCGGAAGATAATTTCGCCTGTTCTTCCTCCGTTTCGAGGTCGATTGCGAGAACGTCTTTCGCGGTTGTGATAGCCAGCGTCGCAGCGTGATGTTCCGCGCGCAGTTGCGATAGGCGTTGATCGAGCATTGCGATTTCCTGTTCGGTGGTCGAAACCAGCTTTGTTAACTTGCTGTAAGTATCCTTTTCGAGATTGGCGTCGGCGATCAACTTGTCGAGTATTTCGCGCTGGTGCTTCTCGAAGCTCTCGCGGGCCGCGCGGCGGGCTTCTTCGATGGTTGCGGCGGGTAACGGCTGGCCGCAAGCGTAGCAGGTGGTCGCGTCGACGTATTCAAATGCCGCCTTTTTCTCGGCCTCGTATTTCGCACGCATGCTATCGAGTGCCGATTTGATATTCGCCTGCTTCTTTACGCAGGCTTCGAGGGTGTCCCGTTTCGAGTTTGCCGTCGTTTCGGTTTTCTCGATTTCGCGCAGAATTGAATCCGCTTTCGCCTGTGCGTCCATGATGGCCGCGTCGCGGTCGGAGTTATACCGACGGGCCGCGGTCAGTCGAGCGTCGATATGATCGGACAACGACTTTTTGATGTCGAGCACCTTTTTCAGTCTTCGGTCGTGGGCGGCCTGCGTTTCCTCGTCTATTTTCGATGCGTCGGCGATCTGCGTGTCGAGTGCGTCGATTTGCCGTTGGTAGGCAGCGATCTCGTTTGCGGCCACGGATTCGCGCTGCGTGATCTCCTGTTCCAGCGCGGCGTAGTCTTCCGCCGGGGGCATCGTGTTTTGATATGCTTCGATCTTCGGGGCGAACGTGTCGAGTTCCTTTTTGTTCTTGCGCTTTTCGGCCGCCAGCCGTGCTTTGAAATCCGCGAGGGGTTCGCCGTTCATTTCCGCGAGCAGGTCGGCAAACTGCGCCTGTATCGCCGTGCGGTCGATGTTATCCCCGACGAGGGCTAAAAGGGCAGCGCGACGGCCTTTCCAATCGACGCGAGTATTGAAATACATCGGGTCGGTCAGCATCCGGAATACATTGTCGTTGATCCATTCCGAAATGATTTTGTCGTATGCCGCCTTGGTTCCGACCTCCACGCCATTGACGGCAAACGCACTTTCGTGTCCGACGAATCGCAGGTCGGACGATCCGCGCGGTTTGCTCCATATCTCGCGATATGTGCGTCGTAGCGTCTGTGTGGAGCCGTCCACGTCCAATGCCACCTCGACGAAATGCTCGGCGCGGTGCATCGGTTCGCCCGTGGCGTCTATTGTCTTGATGTCGATGTCGGTACTGTTGTGCGAATCCTTGCCGAACAGTACCCACGTCAAGGCGTCGAAAATGGTTGTCTTTCCCGTACCGTTGTCGCCTATGATCGTGGCGTTACGGCCGTCGAAATCGAACGATACGTCGCGCAGTCCTTTGAAATTGCGCAGGGTAATTGATTTGATCTTGATGTTCATAGCATCGTGCGTTTTGTGATGATTGGTTATTATGCGGTTTTCCTTTGTTCTCTGATTATGGCTGCGGAAAGTGTTACGAACGCGGCGAATGTTACGGCGACGGCGACCCATGAAATCGGGTCTGCATCCATCGCTCCGCCGAGCGCGACCAGCGACAGCCACCACGGGATAGCTAAAATTTTGGTTTTCATGTCTACTTGTAGTAAAAGGTTATTTTCAAGCCGCGTCGCAGTTTGCATTCTACCTTGTCCGCCCTGCTTCGAAATGCCCGGTCAAGCAGGTTGTTTGCGAGTTCACTCCCCACCAATCCGACGAATCCCGTAAAGCCTTTGAGTTCGTGGATACCGAGGCCCGAAACCTTGATGCGGAAATTCCGGTTTACCTCCCTTGATGTGTATTTGAGTGCTTGCATGTTATTTTTATCGAACTTCCTGTTTTATCGACTTTCGGGCTGTCGTCGTGTATTCGTTCGCTTGGAGTGGTAAAGGCTGCAAAACAGCTTATTTTGCCTGCTCTTGTTGTCCGTATTTACCGACGATTTCTGCGCGTTGCAGGCGTTCGGCTTCGAGTAGGGCGACGAATTCCGTGCGGCTGTATTTGATCGGTGAATTCGGGGCCGTTCCGAATCGCTTGCCCTCGATCTTCCCATGCGGGGCGATATGCTTATCGACCCAGCCCCGACCGAATTCCCGATACAGCGCGCGTTTCGTTACGAGGTCGGCGGCTGGCTGCTGGCGCTTGATGATTGCGCAAGCAACGACATCGGCGACGTGGACGAGGCAATGCTGTAATTCGTATAATTCGGGGAGCGACATATTACGAAAGGCGTTTAATTACGATGGTGGATGCGGAAGCGGTGCGGGCTTCGAATTTCGCCTTGCCGTTCTTGTTGAAACGGCTGACGGCGTTCATATACGATGCGTAGTCGCGCCCCGTCAGCGTGAATTCGTGTTCTTCTCCGACGGGAATAGCGAGCATCGTCGCCACGTAGTCGGTGCGTTTGATGATCGTGCCTTTTTTCATTTCTGTTTGGTCTTTGGGGTTAACCCCGCGCCCCGTAAAGGGCGCGGGAATGATTGAACTGTGAAACTATTTCTTGAAAGCGGAAACCGGACGCACGGCGTTCGTGCTATACTTGCTGCCGTTGCCCACGCCGCCCGTGAGGCCGTAGTAGATGAACGCGTAGCTGGAAATGCACTCCGGGTCGGGGTCGGCTTCGCTCGTCCAGCCGATAGTCGTTGCGGGTTCGCCGCCGATCTTCTTGAACGCTTCGTCGAGGCCACGGAACCGGGCGTCGTACATTTCAATTGCTTCATGCCGGGTCGGGCAGCGGAAGCCCTTGCGGTATTCGGCGGCAGCTTTCTGTGCGCCCTCGAAATTGAATCCGCCCGGTAGGTCTTCTTTGGCGATTTCGAGCATTCCGAAATCGGTTACAAGTACAACGGTCTGCGCTGTGGTCGGATCTTCGCGCTTCACCCATTCGTCGACGGGGATAAGGTTGCGCTGTTCCTCGGGGATGTAAATCCCATTTTCGATGTTGTTTTTCATAGTGCGTTGTGCGTTAGTTGTTTAATAATATGTAAAATAGCTATGCCGAAAGGCCGTTGGATAACCGACAGAATGGTCGAAAAATCGTCGACGTCTGCCGATGTGAAATTCAATACCTGTTCGCCGCGGTCAGTAAGTCGAAATGCCGTTCCTTTGTTCGATGATTCACTCGTTATCAGTCCTGCGGCGCATAGGTGGCCGATAAGAGTGCGCATTTTACCGTGGCTTATTCCGATAAGTTCGGCAAGTCCGAGCACGCTGCCCGTCGCGCTGTTGAGATTGGTCGCCGTTTTCATAGGATTCGGATGTTGTATTTCCTTTCGATGTCACGTATGGCCATGTTTTGCCAATCCTCGTCCGATACTTGATGCTCTTTGTCGAGAACAACAAACAAACTCCTCTTGTCTCCTGTGGAATGATTCGATACGCAGGCTGCGCCTAAATCCTGCAACGATTGACGGATGTCGTTCCGGTAGTAATCCCGGAGGCGGGCAACGTGGTTCATGGCCTCGCTGACGAGTTGGTCGATGTTATCCCCGACGAGGATGTTTGCATGACCTACGGCTCGGTTAAAAAATTTCGTGTTCATCGTGCGTTGTGCTTTATGTGATAATAATGTATTGCATTAAACAATTTTTGTTATATTTGTGCGTAATTCATGCGTAATCCCCGTGAATTATGATGCAAATATAAAGCAAAGCATCATATTATGCAAACTTTATAAAGCATTTTGTGAAAGTTTTGTGAATTTTTTTTATATATGACTATAAAAGAAAGACTTGTCAAGTTCGCTAAATCGAAAGAGCGTTCTGTGCGTGCTTTTGAGCGCGAAGCAGGGCTGACGATTGGTTATGTGAACACAATCCGCGTATCTGTTCAGCCGGATAAACTACAACGCATTGCATCACGTTATCCTGACCTTAATACAGAATGGTTGATGACGGGCGTTGGGCCTATGACCCGCGGCGGCTCTGTGAAGACCTCGACGGCGACAAACAAAGCCGAAACGCCGAATGTATTTACTGCTCCGCTGCTGCCTCTCGCGGCGCAAGGCGGGACACTTAACGACTTTGTTGTGTCAATTAAGATTGCCGAGTGTGAGCGCGTTGTCACGCCGATTCGTGACGTTGATTTTGTTATGACGGTAACGGGTGACAGCATGGCCCCGGACTATCCGAACGGGGCGCAGGTTCTTATTAAAAAGGTCGACGAAACGGCGTTCATCGAATGGGGGCGGGTTTATGTCCTCGATACTTGTAACGGTAGTGTTATAAAGGAGGTGCGGAAGGGGGACGATGACGATTCCGTACAGTGCTATTCTTTGAATCCCGACCCGAAATATCAGCCTTTTGCCGTGCGATTCGCCGATATTTACGGAATGTATCGCGTATTGATGTGCATGTCCTTAAAATAGTTAATATAAACACTTTAACCCTTGAATTTATGAAAAAACTTGCTTCGGGCTTCGCCTCTGTCGGGGCTTGCGTTTTACGACGCGTAGGGATTATAAAATTCCCCCCCCCTCGAAGATTCTGAAAGGGCCGATACTTCGTCTTGGGATTGGTAGAATTGTCGCACTTTGCGCCGTTTTGTGTTTGACGTGTTGCACATACCAAGCCTATACGGTAAGGTATTCTGTTGACTATGCAGATTATATCAACAGCGGTTTTTGGATTTTTCCGTCAGAGGCTCAAACTACATATAAATACCTCCCTATTGCCTCGATTGCGATGGAGTACGGAGAGGAGTTCGGCCCCGGCGCAGCGGATGATATAACCCCTAATAAAATACTTGATATGCTTGTCGAAAGAGCTAAAACGCGAGGGGCGAACGGCTTGATCGGTGTAAGAATCTACCGGGAATTGGATGCAAACAAACGCCCTGTGTGGCAAGCGTCCGGGGTTGCCGTTAAGTTTGAAGATGTACCCCTCGAATCGGGTTTCCAATCTGCCAATAACCAGTAAAAACATATCAAAATGGATTTCAAAGATCAAATCAAGCTGTTGAGTGAACGGGTTATCAAACTTAAAGAGAATACCCAAACCGAAGAGGCGACCAAAACGGCGTTCATTATGCCGTTTCTTCAAACCCTCGGATACGATGTATTTGACCCGACGGAAGTTGTCCCCGAATACACTTGCGATTTAGGGATTAAAAAAGGGGAAAAGATCGACTATGCCATTCATAAAGACGGCCAGCCGATTATTCTGATTGAGTGCAAACATTGGAAAGAAGACCTTACATCGCATAACGGGCAACTGTTTCGTTATTTCCATGTATCCAACGCCCGCTTCGGTATTCTGACCAACGGCATTATCTATCGTTTTTATACCGACTTGGTAGAGAAAAACAAGATGGATGAAAAACCGTTCTTCGAATTCAATATGGAGAAATACCGGGAATCGCAGGTCGATAAATTGCGTGAGTTCCACAAGAGTTATTTCGATGTAGACACGATTCTCAACACCGCCAGTGAATTGAAGTTTACAAATGAAATTCGAAATGCCATTGACCGGGAAATCAACAATCCCAGCGACGAGTTCGTCAAATACTTTGCCCGGCCGATTTATCCCGGCCGTTTCAACGACGTTGTAATGGGGCAATTCCGCGCGATTGTGAAACAGGCATTTGTACAATACACCAACGATTACATAAATGAACGCCTTAAATCGGCGATCTCTGCCGATACGGTAGTAGAAAACAAGGTCGATAAGACCGAACAGGGGGCGGATGTGGCCGCAACTTCGGATGAGGCAGAAAAAATAGAGGATAACCGAATCGTAACTACGGAAGAGGAATTGCAGGGATTTTATATCGTTCGGTCAATTCTTTACCCGGAGGTCGACGATATTAATCGCGTGCAGTACCGTGATACGATGTCGTATTTCGGAATCCTGCTTGACGACAATAACCGAAAACCGATCTGTCGCCTGTATTTCAATAGTTCAAATAAGTATCTCGAAACTTGCAACGTGGAGAAATGGGGACAGAAACACCTGCTTGAATCATTGGACGATATTTACAAGTATAAGGATGAAATCATAGCTGCTTGCAAAATGTATTGATCTATGCAAACTGTTGCGGACAGATTTTTCGAGGCGTTCGATGCCTTGCTTGCGATGGGCGAAACGAAGATACAGACGTTTTGCCGCGAGGGGGGCATCGACAAGCGCAATTTTTATAAAAAGCGCGACAACACGGATAGCCGTCGGGAGATTCCGACGGCGTGGCTGACGTTTATCGTCGAGCATTACGGCGTTTCGCCTCGCTGGCTGCTGACAGGCCGGGGGCAGATGTTTACGAAATAGCCCGAAAATATGTAAAAAATTATGTCCGCAAGGGTTAATTTTTCCCGTGAAAATATGTACAGAAAACGCCCCGACCGTTTGGCCGGGGCGTCGCGCTTCGCTTCTGCGAGATTGTCAATAAAGCAAAGGCTATGAAACGCGAATCTCTGCAAGTTTTGCCGAAAGGTCTTTTAGTGCAAAATCGAGCGTGCGCAACTCCTCCTGTGAGAATTTGGCCTGTACCCCATTAACCGTATTGCCGTTAATTCGCTGATTCAGCCAACTACGGCTTTTATTGAAATAGGTCTTGGCGATGTAAGACAACGAAATTGCCGGGAGCACCGATTTAAGGCGATTGCGCACTAATTCGTCCTGTGCTCGTTCGTTCGTTTCTTTGAGCTGTGAAAGGGTAATCGCGGCGACCTCCTCGGCGTTTTGTTCGATTGCCGCAGAAATCTCCTTGCCGATTTCGTTGCGTTCTTCTTCCGTTTCTGCGCTTATAAAACGACGTTTCAAATCGTCCATTTCTTTCTTGGTTGCCATAGTCTATTTTGTTTATGCTCCCCGCCCCGCAAGGCGGGGAGCTGTGTTTTACAATTCTTTGAGGATTTCGACCAGCTTGTTGATTTCTTCCTCAATGGAAGCGAGGATTTTTGCGGCTCCCTCTCTTCCTTTTAGTTCGCTGTAAAGCCTTAAATAGTAAATTAGCTCTGCTTCGAACTCCTTTTGTTCCTTACTTGGTTTTTTCATATCCTTTTGGCTTTATTGACAATGCAAATATAATAAACATTTGTTTATTATGCAAGATTCCCGCCAATTATTTCCGGTTTTCCTCTCTTTTTTTTAGTTCCGACCAGTTGAGCAGGCCAAGTACTTTTGCATTTGCCTGCCAAATGACCGACCAATCGCGGTCGATATATCGGTCGGTTATTTTCATATCTGCGTCGACGTGGTTCAGCGCCTCGTGTACGGTGTATTTGTCGATTTTGAGCGCTGCTGAACGGGCTATCGTTGCCCAGCTATGGCGCGCGGCGTAGAACGTGATATGTTCCGGCAGGGGCCGATCTTCGCCCGCAGCGTCGTTCTGATGTTGGTCGACGTCTCGGGTCGCCCGCAACGCATCGTCAATTCGTTTCAGACCTTGATTCAGCGCTCCGTTAAATGTGTTGCCATCCCGGTAGTGTAGATGGAACCGGAATAGTCGTGCGCCTGTCGGGTCTTTGAATTTCTCGACCAACGGCGCGATCTGTGGTTCGATTCTGATGTGCATTTCCGCCTCGTCTTCTCGACGGCTCGCGGTCTTTTGTCGGTTGTAGACGATAACGTCGCCATCGAGGGGCTGCGCAGGGCAGGATAGCAGGTCGGCTGCGTTCATGCCTGCAAGGCCGAAAGACAGGAGGAAACAATCGCGGGCAAGATCGCGGCGCGTGAAATCGGAGATTGACCCAGCACGGCGCGGTTCGTCGCCGAGGTTGATTATTTGTTGGAGTATATCGGGGTTGACGGCTCGTTTTTTGACCTTTGGCGGTTGCTTGACCTTGTAGGTTTTGAACGGTGATTGCGGTATGCGGATGACGCCCAATTCCTCGTCGTTAAACTCCTGTTTTGCGAGATTATGGATGTGGCGAACGCAGGCAAGATAGGATGATACGGCGCGGCCGCCTTTCTTGGTCTTGTGCAGTTGGCGGATTGCACCCTTTCTACTGTGCGTCAGAACGGGTTCGGCCTCGATGAACCGTTCGAAGCCCGTAAGGAATCGGGCATTTATCCGGCTGATGTCAAGTGTTTCCGAGCCGATATACCGCACCAACGCATTTAAGGCGATCTGATACCCGATGCCCGTTCCGGGGCGCATCGTTTCAGCCTTTTTGCGTCCATAGGCGATAAAATCAAGTTCGAAAGCCATGTTGTTCTGCTCCGTCTGCTTGATGTGGTCGACTACCTGCCGGACGGTCATAACGTCGGCCGCAGCTCCGAGCCGTCCGACGATGGCGCGCCAGTTGTCGATGATTCGTTTCGCCTCGTCGATTATGCTTTGGTCTTTGAGTTTAAGCGCGCGCGTCATTTGGTGTGCGGCGACGTACATATTCGTTGACAGCTTCAATGTCTGCCGTCGATGGGTTACTCGTATCTTTACGTTGTAGGTTCCGTCCTGCCGTTTATTGTCGGCGTAGACAACAGGTTTGAATGTGGTCGGCATGGTGCAGGTTTTTGACAACTATATGACAACATTTGCGAGCAAATATACAAACGAAGCGTGCAAAAATGAACGAAGCGACGGAAAATTCCGTCGCTTCTTGTACCCTCGCCGGGAATCGAACCCGGATTTGCGGTTTAGGAAACCGCCGTTCTATCCGTTGAACTACAAAGGCTTACATCTGTTATATATAATCCGGCGAAAAAGTTGTATATAGTTCCGCCCGAATGTCGTGTTCCGCTCTGCCCCAATGTTTAGGAAACCCTCGTTCTATCCCTTGAACTATGGAGCCTCGCAGCCCGCCCCGCAGTGCGGGCGGCCCCGAAAAAAAACGGAACCCGGCCGTCGGACGGCAGGCTCCGCAAAGATAGCGTTTTTTCCGCAAAAACAACGGGCGGACTCAGAAATTGAATCCCACACCGAACGAAAGGACGTGGGCGTGGAGTTTGTAATTGCCCGAAAAGATCGATTCGAGCTTCGTGTTGTCCTGATAGCTGTAAATCGGATAGGAACCCGTCCGTTCGGGGTCGGCCGACGAAACGTAACAGTAGGCCACGTCGATCGAGACGAACTTGCGGGGACGGAAGCTCAGACCGGCCGTATAGGAGACCTTCGTCATCGAAGGCGTTTCGGGATTGAGGTAGTCGCTGCTCACGGGGCTTTCGTCGACGTACATACCCATGCGCGCCGTCAACCAGTCGCAGGCGCGGTACTGACCGCCGAACCGGAACGTGAGCGTATTGGAGTAGTTCTTCACCGAATAGATCGGGTCGATGCCCAGCTCCTTCTCGTTGAACTCCACGTTGAGCGCCTCGTAGGCCGACCAGCCGACCCATTGCAGATCGACGGCGAACTCCCACTTGGGTGCGGGGCGGAAGCTGACGCCCCACGTCACGGTCGTCGGCAGCGGCAGCTCGGCCGAGAAGGTTCCCCGATCCAGTCCGGGAATCACCTCGCTGCCGCCGGCCATCGTGCTCAGCGCGTTGAGCAGCGTAAGGTATTGCTGCGTCTCGGGCGAAACGTAGCTGAGCGCCGCACGGCCGCTGCCCACCTTCATATTCATGCGCGAACGCCACGACATGCCCAGCGACCACTCGGAATTGATATCCCACATGATGCCCGCATTGACGCCTACGGCCACATCGGCCGAGCCTTCGAGCCGTGCCGACACCAACGCTTCGCCGGCATGATTCGCCGCGAAATAACCGGCTCCGGCATTGGCCTGACCGATATATCCGTTCAAAGCGGCGATCTGAGCGGCGATCTCGGGCGTCGAGGGCAACTGCTCCAACTGATCGACCTGTGCCTGCAACTTGCTCGCTGCCAATTGAAGGCCTCCGGCTGCCGTGGCACTTCCCGTCGCGACGGGAAGCATCGAACGCGACAGATCGAAATTACCCCACGTGATCATCAGACCCGCACCGATCGACACCCGGTCGCAGAGCTTGAACGACACGGTCGGCTGCACGGTATAGGCCGCCAGATTGATCTCCTGCACCAGATTCGCACCGGGCCAGTCGTCGCCCCAGTTCATCGACGAGCCGTTGGGCGTGAAGAAACCCAAGCCGACGGCCCAGCGGTCGGAAGGTTTGTAGTTGAAATAGGCGTAGATCGGCGTCGACATCTTGTTGTCGGACTCCCACTCGGGACGGTTGCCCGAATAGAAACCGTTCTCCATCGTGGGCGAAGGGGTATAGGTACAATAGGAAAGGATTCCCGCAGCGCCGACCGACAGGTCGAATTTCGAATCCTGGAACGCCGTGGCAGCGGGGTTGAAGAAGATGGATTCCGAATTGAGTTTCATGGCCGTGCCGACATGGCCCATACCCGTCTGGCGGGTCGAGAGGTTGTTTACCTGATAGCCCTCGGCCCGAAGACCGGTCGCCGAGACGACGGCCACGAGAAGCGTCAAAAGTCTTTTCATTCGCACAAATTTTAAACCGTTACGCCCCGAAACGCGCTCCGTTCCGAGACAAAAATCCGGCGCAAAAGTAGGAATTAAATGCCGCGTCGACAAATTATTTGGTCGTTATTTCCGAAATTCTGGAATATAAGTAAACATTTGGCCGAAAAAGGAAACTCCGTTCTCCGGACTTTCCCGAAATCGGCAACGACTGTTCCGTACACAAAAAATGCTTATCCGTAAAAAAATCGGGACGGTGTTCCCGTCCCGAGAGCCGACTGTTCCGGCGCCCGATCACTTCCGTGAATAATATTCGACGAGCACCTCGCCGTCGCCTTCGTCGTAAATCCATTTCATCGTCGAGACGGTTATTTCGGTCAGACAAGTCTGTTCATTCACTCCGTCATCCGTCGTCAACACGCCCGACATTTCGTCATAAGAGTAGGTCCCGTCGTAATACTCCTCGGGCGGGAAATCGTAATAACGATAGGTTCCGTCTTCCCGAAAGATCGCAATCGCTTTGTCCTCCTCTTCCACGGCCGTGAAACTGTCGACCAGTTTCCCGTTCCGGTAATACTCGTTCCTCTGAAATACCCATTCGCCGACGATCGATCCGGACTCGTCGTTCGGTTCGTCTTTTTCATCGGAACAAGCTGCGGCCAAGCAGGCCAAAGCCCACAGGCTTGCAAAAAACAGTTTTTTCATCGTCGATCGTTATTTAAGTTTTTCATATATTTTTCCACCTCGAACAGCACCAATCCCCGGTCGTATCGGGCATAAAGCAAATATTCTACGGATATTCTTCTTACCGGTTCCAGAATTTATATCCCATGAATGAATTCTGAAAATCCACGAGCGATTCCCGACAGTTCTATCAACAGATAAACCAAGACGCCCAACAACACGATCGAACAGACCGCTCCCAGATACAAAATAAATGAAATTTCTACTTTGACGTTCCGTTCGACCCGAGCTATCTCCAAGCCGTCTGCCGTCTGTTCCGGCGACTCGTCGAATCCACCTTTAACCAATCCGCATTTCGGACATACAGTCAATCCTTCCGGGACGAAATTCCCGCAGTTCTGACACTGCCAGTGCTCCTCCATTTCAATAATAGAATTCTTGCCGGCCAGCTCCTATCCTGCATATTTACAAAAAGAAAGTGTGGAGCCGATTTCGTTTATCGAATGGAAGGTTGTGGCGAACCCGAATCAGATAAACGATACAATACCCCACACCTGATAGATATGGGATACAGGCGCACAAAAATACGCCTTGCCATATACTAACAAGAAATGAGTGCTGTTCGTTGTCCCCGATTCAGTAGAAAATTGCCACATTTTCCATTCAGGACAGTGCGAAAACACTTTCTGTATGTCTGCCGCTTGCGCGACAAGACAAAAATAGAAATTATTTTTCACATTGAACAACACTCATGTAAAAACAGCAGCAAATTACGCCAAAAAGTTCCTGAAAATCAATATTGACTTCGAACAATGTTATTTCAATTTGGGAAACTGCGCGCTGCACGATCCCTCCGCATGCAACCGGAGGAATCATCGTCCGACGCATCCGCACGGACATCCGCCCTTTCAGCGAACGAAAAACGGAATCCCGCAGGATTCCGTTTTCCAGTCGTTCGGGCAGGATCACTCCTCCCCCATCACCTCGCGTCGATAGCGTTTCAGCGCCTCGCCCAGCACGCGGATCGCACGCTGCAAATCCTGCTGGCAAAGCACATAGGCGATGCGCACCTCGTTGCGACCGCACGTCGGGTCGGAGTAGAACCCCGAGGCGGGAGCCAGCATCACCGTCTCGCCCTCGTAGTCGAATTCGCCGAGGCACCACGCGCAGAAACGGTCGCTGTCGTCGATCGGCAGCCGCGCCACGGTGTAGAATGCACCCATGGGGATCGGCGAATAGACGCCCGGCAGGCGGTTCAGACCGTCGATCAGGCACTTGCGGCGGGCGATATACTCGTCGTACACCTCCGTATGGTACTCGCGCGGCGCATCGATCGACGCCTCGGCGACGATCTGCCCCACGAGCGGCGGCGACAGCCGCGCCTGGCAGAACTTCATCACGGCGTCGTGCAGCGCACGGTTCTTGGTGATGAGCGCCCCGATGCGGATGCCGCACTCCGAGTAGCGTTTCGACACCGAGTCGATCAGCACCACGTTCTGCTCGATCCCCTCCAGATGGCAGGCTGAGATATAGGGCGACCCCGTATAGATGAATTCGCGGTAAACTTCGTCCGAAAAGAGAAAAAGGTCGTAGCGCTTCACCAGATCGCGGATCTGCATCATCTCGCGGCGCGTATAGAGGTACCCCGTCGGATTGTTGGGGTTGCAGATCAGGATGCCGCGCGTGCGGTCGTTGATAAGCTCCTCGAACTTCTCGACCGACGGCAGCGCGAAGCCGTCCTCGATCGAGGCGGTGATCGGCCGGATCACGGCGCCGGCCGATACGGCGAAAGCCATGTAGTTGGCGTAGGCCGGTTCGGGCACGATGATCTCGTCGCCCGGATTGAGGCACGACATGAAGGCGAAAAGCACCGCTTCGGAGCCTCCCGTCGTGACGATGATGTCGTCGGCCGTCAGGCGGATCTGGTACTGGGCGTAATACTCGACCAGCTTTTCGCGCAGCGACCGGTAGCCGTCGCTGGGGCTGTATTCCAGCACGGTGCGGTCTACCTGCTTCAAGGCGTCCAGCCCCACCTGCGGCGTGGGCAGATCGGGCTGGCCGATGTTGAGATGATAGACCTTCACGCCGCGGGCCTTGGCGGCCTCGGCCAGCGGAAAGAGTTTTCGAATCGGCGACTCGGGCATTTCACAGGCCCGAAGGGAAATTTGCGGCATAGCGAGCGGTTTTCGTCTGTGACATCCTCAACGGATCGGATGTGCGGCAAAGATAGCGTTTTTTTCAGCGGATCGGTCGTTTCGCCCGTTCAGTCTTCGATCGTGCGCGACGGGCGGAAGCGCACGGCACGGCGCGCCGGGATCCGCACGGGTGCGCCGGTGCGGGGATTGCGTCCCATACGCTCGGGGTAACGGACGGTCGAAAACGTCCCCAGCCCCGTCAGCAGAATCTTCTCATCGCCGCGCAACGCCTCGACGGCGACCTTGACGAACGCATTGAGCGCCTTCACGGCATCGATCTTCGAAAGCCGCGCCTCACGGGCCACGGCCTCCGCCAATTGAGATTTGTTCATAACAGAGAGGGTATAAAGGTTACAACATTCTTCGTCTCGAAATCCTAACCGTATCCGACAAAGTTAATAAAAATTTCCCGAACATCCGTTTCGACCTTTTTCCCCGCCGGCAAAGGGAGACCGCGACCGCACGGGCGACGCACGGCAGGAACACGGACAACGGGCAAGCAGCCGGTCGGAACCGCGGCCGCAAACGGCCGTTCAGGAAGGCCGTGCGCCGACCGCCGCACGCCGGAAGGGCGCGGGCGAAATCCCGGCCGGAATTTGGTAAAATGGAAATAAGGTGCTACTTTTGTCGCCGGAAAGATGGCAGAGCGGTCGATTGCGGCGGTCTTGAAAACCGTTGAACCGAGAGGTTCCGGGGGTTCGAATCCCTCTCTTTCCGCAAACCAAATTACTTCCCGCGCACATACGGCTTCGGCACAAAAACCGCCGGAAGAGAGTCTTCGAAGACTTCCGGCGGTTCCTGTCAATCGAGGTAAAAACCTGTTTTTTTGGGCTAATCGTCATATTCCGTGCGGAGAATTTTCCCGTCGTCGTCAATGTGAAGCCTGAACTCGTCGCGCCCCTTGCGAACCTCCACTTCGTACCACTTGCCCGAAGGCGCTTCCACGACATCGGCCTCGTCGTCATCGAACGTATAACCGCCTTTCGAGACGGCATCCGTCACAGCCTTGGGAAGCTCTCGCAAACGAATCTCCCACTCGGTCCTCACCCACTCGTCGCATCCGTTGAATTTGAGCTCCTTTTTCGTTCCGTCGTGGAGAATCTCCACTTCGAGGAACCCGTCGTCGTAGTCGCGTTCGAGAATACGCGCTCCGGGGTACTTCTTTTCGATGAACGACTCCACGTCGCCGCCAGAGGGCAGACCTCCGGTCTGTCCCATGTCGATCACGGGACGCTCGATGATACCCGTGTCGTCCACATAGACGTTCACCGCGTCCCAACGGGTCTCCAGTTCGAAGACCCACCAGGTGCGGTTGTCGTTCGCGGCATTGGTCTCGACCTTCTCGATATCATCCACACTCCGATCGTTCGTGTAATGCTCCGACGTCTTCAACGCCTCGACGATATTCGCGGGAATCCCGCCGTTCGTCAGGTCCTGACGGTAGTAATCCGTCTTGGTGTAAACCCAGTTCTGGCCGCCGTCGAAATAGAGTTCCAGTTTGCGGTTGTCGAGAAGCGCTTCGACCTCCGTACCGCCGTTCTCCGCATCGATCTCCATCACACGGCCTCCCTTGTCCACGATATTGGTTTGGAGGTATTGCTCGACGCTGCCCTGCGGCTGCTGCGGAAGCTGATCTTCATAACCGTTGTCCGGAGCACCCGCCACCTCGTTGACCAGAATGCCGTCCTCGGAGAAATAGACATCCAGCGTAGTCTTCACACCTTTCGCCGAAGCTGACTCCACACCGATGACATAGACGACGATCGACTTTCCGTCGGCCGTCGGAAGCATCACGTCCCGACGTTCCAGCCTGTCGCATTTGCCTGTCGGGGTCCAGAGCGTCTCGTCGCCGTACTTGCTCGCACGGAAACCCTCCTGCACGGCCTCGGGGAGGTCGATGATCCGGAGATTCGTAGCCGTCATATCCCATACGCCGTTTCCGTTGCGGAACCATGCGTCGCTCTGACCTTCCGAAGCGGATTCGGCATCGGTCGTCGAAAGCGAGAAGTTAGCTACGGCATGTTCGCCCTTCACTGTCCACCGTACGTTCTGCGCTCCGGGATACTTTGTTTCGAAGGCGGTTTTGGCCGCTTCCGAAACTTGCCCCGGATTTCCCGGTCCGTCGTCGTACTCATTCTTTTCACAGCCCATGATCAGCAACGCCGCTGCCGAAAGAGCGCATACAATATTGATTTTTTTCATAGTTTTTCAGTTAGAATATTTGTCTTTAATCGTCGATGTCTATAACGTTGAATTGATTGTCGAATTTGATCTCCAAACCGTTCGACAACTCCACCTCCCACGTGTAGGCGTTGCGGTCGATCTGACGGATGAACTGCCCGGGATAGTTGCTTCCGGAAACGAAGGTTTGGATAGGCTGCGGGACGATGGATGCAGGAACAGGGCTGTATTTGCGCCCGACGCTTTCCCACTGCCCGTCGCTGCGGAATTCGACCTCCGTACGGTCGGTGTAGACCACCTCGTACTCCTTGCCCGTGTATTTCTGCTCCTCGACGGCATATGCCACCGTGAGATCTTTGAAATGCGCGGAGAGGAACTCCTGCGCCGCCTGCGGGAGCTTGTCCACGCTCGTGGGCTTTTCGCGGCCGTCGGCATACGCCGCTCCAAACATCGTCGTCATAAGGAACAGGGTCAAAAATGTCTTTTTCATCGTTCTTTTTGTTTATTTAGTTAGACAATCTCTCGCTGCAAATATTACCCCCGATTTTGAAAGGAATTTGAAATACGAAGTAAAGTCTCAGGAACGAAGTTTTCAGGCGACGGGGACTTCCCTGAAACTCGGGCACCCATTCCGAATCATTCTCCCCGGCAAGCGACGTTCCTCCGTATTTGGTTTTGCCCCAGCAGCCTTCCAAACCTGTTGAAAAGGTATTCCACGCTGCAAAAGTCCCGGCATTGAAAACTCCCACGAAATCCGCGCACGTCTCCTCGAGGATCATCAGTGAACACGACGGTGTAAAACGCGCATAGACCGTTAACGATATTTTCAACCTGTACAACGTACTCAGAAGCCATCGGTAGAATCGTAAAACGGTCAAATACTTCGTGGCCGATAGCTGATGAGCCAGACGCCCTTATTCACAAGCCGTTTCATACTCACGAATGTTCCTGCTTTTTCGAGTGTATTCGCATCTGCGAATTCATATGCCCCGTTTTCCTCTTCGAAACACTTGTAATGTTGGAGCAACGCATCAAGAAGAATATCGGAGGAGATGTTCGACTGAACGACTACCGAAACGAGTCGTTCTTCCACGAAACGATATGCACAAATAGTATCGGCATCAACACGATAAAATAACCGATAGGCGTTTTTCTCTGTTTCTGGTATCTCTTGCTCCGGTTCTCCGAGTGATTCGAGCAGCGCTCCTTTTGAAATATCCCAGTCGATACAAGGAATAGCGTAATCATTCGAAGCCTTTACCGTCACACGGCACGATCTGGCCTCGGAAAGGAGCGTTCCTACACCCGCATGCCGCGGGATAAGCGTCACTACGCCATTCTTCTGGACGACCTCCACTATAAAATCATCGAGTGATGCAACCGTGCCCCGAATGTTGTAGTAAGGATAGGTTATCCCTAATCCGAGTTCCAACTCGGACGGTAACAAGGAGCCTTTCTCATCTCCTGTAATACTTCCCGCAGTACAAGCTACAAAAAACGCCGATACGCATACCAACAACAAAAATAAATGCTTCATAATCGCAAAAGTTAAGAATTGAACAATACATTTGTTCAAGATATCACCACCATCCCATCGAACAGGGACTCTCCACTTGCTACGCCCTCCTTGTAACGACAAAGAGACTTCGACAGCAGAGAGTCCCGATCGAACGGAATGGATCGGAATGTCCGGCGTAACGCTCGGATCATAACAGTAGCAAACAGATGAATACGATCAACCCCAAAAGCGCCATCACTATGACAAAAGCGAACAACGAAGCGAATATCCATAGCCGATCATTTTCCGGCAGTGTCCTATCGATCCGTTCGAACATTTTTGCATTTTCTTTTAAATGTTTTACAATCACCGTCAAAAGATCGAATAGCGACATGATCTTCCACCGGATCGATCAGCCGACGTTTCCGAATTCCCTTGCAAATAACAGATACGACGGCAAACACAACGGCGACAAATGCGATAAGAAGTAGTATACCGAAAAAATCTACGATCTGCCCAAACGAATCGATATTGCCCGCTGACTCAACCAACTCTTCGTCCCACGGATCGAATATGGAGCAAGCAATGTATCCGAACAAATAATTCTCAAACATATTTTTGATTTTTTATTACTCTTTGACAGGACGAATGGAAAAACCGCCGGAACGCCAGTTTCCGCTCGTCAGGGGAGAAGCGACCGATTTTGCACTGAAAGAGAACGAACGTCCTGCTGTAACATCCTTTAAAGTCGCGGACCAATAATACCCCAAACTACCCACCTCCGCTGTTACGACCTCCGAACAATGGCGAAAACCAGCCGCAGGAAAAAACAATGTCGACGGTGTGCCATTCGCATCCGTACATTGAAATTCATAGCCTTTTGACTCCTTTTTCCAGCGACCCTCATCTGCTGTGGCAAAGAAGGGCTCGAACGCAACATTCGACGCAATGCGATACCCTGCCGGGCAGGGATCGTAAATCGACTTACACCAGACGCCATCATTCTCCGTATTCCATAGGTTGGTATACGAATTTTCCATCGACCAATTATAACTGAACTGTCTGGGGAACAAAATCGTTTTGGAGATATGCGTCGGATCCGCGTTCCAAGAATTTTTATACTGTCTCGTATAAGCCACACCATTTGCATCGTACCAAGTTTTGGTGTCATTAGCCGTTCCCGACGAAGGATACATCGGGTCCTTGCGGCCGTTTTGATAATAGGGCCCGTTGCCCCTGAGAATGAGCTCGGCCTGCTGCACGACAACAATCGTCTCGCTCGCTCCGCCCTCCATCGTCTGCCGGAAGCGCACCTTTACGCTACGGCCGGCATAAGAGGTCTGTTCACCGGCACACCACCCCAAATTCAATGGCATGAACGAATAGGCGGTTCCGGAGGAAACCACCGTTCCAAGATCCTCGCCTAACCGATAGTCGGTCACCCAAATATGCCAGCTCCACAGAGCGTTGGTTCCTTCGATATTACTCTCATCATCCTTATCGAACAACGCAAGAACCGCATTCCCTTGTTTGAATGTATCTCCCGACGGAATGGTAAACTGCAAATGATCGAATACACCGTCGCTGTCGTCGTCGGTGAGTTTCACCGATTGCGCATCTACCAAATCCTTCTCGTCCTGCCAGAGAAGCGCGGCCGCTTTCGGAACGCAATTCTCATTTTTATAGATATAGGGACTCGTGATCGCCTCACCAAGATGGTTGACGAAGGCCGACAGCACCTGTGCATCGGTTATCGTAGAAGTATAGGATTCGGGATAGACCTCGCCGTCGCGAATCGCATTACCGTAGACCAGCGGCAACGAGTAGGTGCCAGGAGCATGCACGAGATAACAGTTGGCCGTATTCTCGACAGGGGCTGCACCAGTGGCATTCGAAAGGTTATAGATACCGCTCACCGGGATTGCGGCACGCAGTGCATCGCCGTGCGGATCGCTCGTAACTCCGGTCTGCGAAACCACTTCGGCACTATATTCGACCGCCGTACTACCGCCATCGCCTGCCGAAACGAATGCCGTCAACCAGTCGGGTTTTTCTGTCGTCCACGTCATACCGTCGTCGGTCGAGAATTCGGCGGTCCACGCCGCCGGTAACAGTCGTGTCTCGTCTCCGGCTCGACTCACTTCCAAACAGCTCCGAACGCTATATGCAGCTTTGCCTCCTTCATAGGTAAAATCGGCAGGCGGTGTAACTTCGAGTCTGGGAACGACTGAAATGCTTTGCGTCGAAATACGATAACAAACCGTCTGTCCAACCGGCCACGTCGTGCCGCCTATATCGGCCGTAAGAGTACGTCGCATACCGGTCAGATCGTCCGTAAACTCCACCTCTACGGTTGCACCTTCCGGCAATGTCTGCGGAATCATCATGAAGGTTGCGGCACCGGATGTGATCTCGATGTCGGATGAACCGTCAACCGCGACGTCGAGCCGCTGCTCGAAATCCATCAACGTATCGTAATCGTTCCATCCCAAGGCATCCACGGTATACGAACCGCTACCATAGACCCCTTTGAGCGCAATTCGGGTAATCTTTCCGGCAAGCATTTCCCCTGCCGTAAACTTCACGGCCGTCAACACGTGCCGAAATCTAAGTTGGATCGTCGATCGATCGTCCGTCGCCAATTCGCCCGACGACGCCACCAACAGATCTTGCTGCTCGATCACTTCCGGCTGAACCTGCCACGAGAATACGGGGGCTCCGGCCTCGTCCCGTTCAGAGATCGAAAGCGCTGCATCCCGATAAGGAGCCCAAGCATAAAACCGCACGCTCTGGCCCGTATTGGGCAGAAAATAATTCCGATCCGGAACCCACACATCGCCGTTCGACCGGCTCACCTCGACATCGTACATGAAATCGGGGTTCTGCGTACCGTCCCATACTGCGTCGTAAACATAACCGGAAATCCCGAACGCCCCATAGGTCGCCAGATCCGTGACGGGAGCAGAACGGGTCTCCACTCCTGCATGCTTCGCATCGCCCTCCTTTGTGATCCCCCTCAGAAGGACCGCATCGAGAAACAAACACTCCTCCTGTCGTTCATCCCGCAGGACAAACTTGCCGATAGTCAACCCTTTCCTATCCGATCCGCCGACGGAGTCGCCCTTCATGTACGGAAGCGCCCCCCAGGCATCCGTCTCGGTTACAGCGAAACGGACGGCTCTCGACGAGATCCCGCCGTCGCAGTGCGTCGGCTCCTCCGAACAGCAGACGCTCGAAACAAGAACGAACAGCAACATTCCCGCTCTGAATACCGGATATGTCCCCTTACTCTTTTTCATTGTTGTTCTGATTTTAATTCGAATCGACCCTCCGGACGTCTCCCTATCAGGCAACGCCCGGAGGCATCTCTTTGTGACCGGAAGAGGAATTCAACCTTTTTCCGGTCTAATAGGATAGAAACGTGACTGTCGCTTACATATCCATATTTTCCGGCGCGGCATCCTTCCACTCGTCGACAGTTACCGAGAAGCGGATAGGCTCACTGAGAATCTCTTCGCCGCCAGTACCGGGCGTCGGATCGACATCCGCATCATCCGGATCCGCAGGATTCGTCGGCGAAGGATCGATCAGACCGCCTCCGCTATTGGCACCGCAAAACTCCAACGTATAGGCATAGTGGTAACCGGGTTGCCAATCCGTATCGATAGGCACGGCAGAAAAGGCATATTTGCCGGCATTCTCATCCGTCGGTACGGGATAGAGCTGCGTAGCCCGACCACCATCGAGGCTCGATATGCGGCACAGTACCGACAGATAGGCTCCGTCGTTGGCCGCCCCCTGACTCCATGCGGTCAACTTCTGCGGAATCAACATGAACCCGTCGTCGCCGAACATGATCGATTGTGCATCGGCCGTCAGCGTAACCGCACTCCCGCCCCGAACGACATAATCGGCCGGAGTGGTAGGCGTCGTCCAATTCGCCTGAGGCAACACATAGCTCTCAGAGGTGACCTCCGACGGGAAAGTAAAAGTCGCCGTCGATGGGACCCGACATATCTTCACGCCGAGCACCTCGACCTGCATGTCGGGATTCATGCATTTGGCCTTCACACTGATTCGCGACAAGGCATGCTTGAAATTCAGCGAAACCCCTGAACTTTCATTCGCGGCCTTCGAACCCGTATTGCAGGCGATCAGCAGATCCTGCTGGTCCGCAACCGTCGCCGACGGAATGAAATCTTCGATCGTCCGCGCATCGGCGGAGACAGAGACTCCGGCGAGCGACTGCGGCGCATAGGCACAGAAGTCGAGATCGTACGACGGCCAATAATAGATTTTCGCCGGCGTCCACGTCGCACCGTTGTCGGAGGAGGAGACCCCGAGGTCGGTGAAATAGTTGGCGCCGTTGCCGACGGCCGTCACCTTGAACTCACCCAAATCGGCGAGCGTCGTCTGAACGCCGCGCGTCGTCCGCTCCACCGAGGTACGGAAACGGATGGTACTTCCCTTGTTGATGCCCGTAGTTTCATCCTGCGAGCACGAAGCCATGACGAGCGCCACGGCCACGACAAAAACTGAGCATTTCATAATGAATAAAAGATTTAAAAAGTTGAACGGATATTTCCGACGATCCGCCGAAGCGGATTCGATCGTTTCACATGGGAAGTTCCACATCGACGGGCCTCCACTCGTCGATATCGGGCTGGAATCCGCCTCCGTCGACGATCGGCTCGGGCAGAGGCAACTTTTCAAGGTCTATCGATATATGGCGTTGGTCACCGATGTCAGCGTGCATCTGTGCCGAGACGTCGTAGGTATAATACCACTTCGACCCGTCGGCCAGCACGGCATAGACTGTCAGTTTGTGCGTCGCGTCCGTATGCGGGCAATGCCCGAAACAGAGCAGACTGCCCGTCACGGTACCCTCGCCGTCCGACGTCGCCGCAAAGGGGAAGGTGACGAGCTCCCCGGTCGGCTCGTCCCGACCGGGCAACAAGCCTCCGGCCATCCCCGACAGCGAAGCGCTCAGAGCCGAGACATATTTCAGATTCTCGGCATCGACAATCGTACAGTCGATCGTGCAGAGCGCATCGCCCGGTGATAAGACGATCGCATGGACTCCCGTTTCCAGATTCAGATCGAGGTCGCGGCCACAGGCATACCACACACGGTCGGGAGATACGACGACCGGTTCCTCTTCGGCGCCTTCGGCGCGGGGAATCGCGGACGGACGGACACCGAGCGACTCCCACAGAGCGGTTTCGCGCGTAGCGATCTCGAAGGTTTCGAGCCGATCGACGCTCCTCAAAAAGATCTTTTCGGTATCGCTGTTCAGACACAGCGCATCGTAGCGCCCCGCCGGAACGACGACCGTTCCGCCCTCGCGGCCGACGAATTCGTAACGCAGACTCTTACTCCCGTCTTTCGGAAACAGATAGAGACTCATGGACTCGGGTTTGGCATCGGGCGCCTGTCCCCAATCGAAAACGACGGTCAGGTCGACCGAATGCGCATGGTCGTAGCAAAGTTCCTTGTGCGTACACGCAACGAACAGGAGCACCGTCCAAAGCGTACAAAACATCCTTTTCATCGTTTACCTCCTTTCTTTTCGTTGCGGTTGCCGGCGCCGATCAGCCAGATGAGCGATATTTCCGCCCTCGTAGGCCCGAACCAGTGCCGCCGGCGAGTCGACCGCCAGACATAATGTCCGTCGGCAGGCTCATAGGTCTCATACTCCCCGCCGAAATACCCGAAGCCGATGCCGAAATCGAGATTCAGCCGCCGGCCTATCGGCAGCGCATAGCCGTACTCCAAACCGGCACCGTAGCCGAAGTCGCACAGATAACCCGTGCCGCCCGTCGCGAAATCGTACGTCCCCGCCTGCAAATAGAACCCGACATGATGTCCCGTGAGCGGCTTCTCCGCAGCACGGCGGCCGATATAACGCCGGACATCCAGCTCACCGCCGTAAATACGCCAGAACCTGTGACGATGTCCGTTTTTCCACCACGCATACATCCATGTTCCGCCCAGCGACCACCCGCGCCCGACATAAAACTCGGCGCCGAGATTCGGCACCAGCGCCAAATCGTAGAGCAGATTGGTTTTCAACGACATGTAAAACGGCTTCTTTGCCGATTCGGCAGACTCGACCGGATCGGGCTGTCGGAAAAGCCGTTCAGTCCGTTCGGCCAGGTCTGTCAACTCTGCCTCGTGCCGCTCCCACACGGATGCCGCCTCACAGACCTCCCGGGAGGAGTCGAACACGGTTCCGCACAAAGCGGCGAAACGGGTTCGGGTCTGCGGCGAATCACCCAATGAATCGACGGAAGTTATCTGCTCGGCCTGCTGCCTGCCGTCGGTTGCAGTCGCCAACCGTTTGCGGGCAGTCGAGAGTACTTCCTCCGCCTCGGAAATCACCTCAGCCGCCTCACGCGACAGTGCGGCTACCGAATCGGGACGCTCGACGGCTCGCAATCTCGCGAGTAATCCGTCGAGCCTGTCGCGCGACGAAACAGCCTCAACCGAATTGCGTAAGACCTCCACTACCTGTGTCATCACCGCCCTCACACTGTCGGGCACCTCCGTCCTCCCGACGAGGGAATCGAGCCCCATCACCCCTCCACGCATTTCATTCACAGTTTCAGAAGCTCGACGAAAAGAGGTTTCGGAGCGTTTCCACATCGGAAGGTCACACAATCTCGTCCGGTCGTAAACAGCCCGAATCCGTGCGCTCCGTAACGACGGAAAGAGTTCAGCGGACATCGCAGTCCACGCCCTCCCGCCATAGAGCGTCATCAACTGGCGTTTGCGGCTGTCGACGGGTTTCCCGCCCAGCACGGTACGTTCGGGCGCGTTCCGCAGTACATCGAGGGCCTGCTCGCGGCAAAAAAGGCCGGAGGTCTCGACCAAGCTCGTCAACCCCTCCCAATCGACTCCCGACGAAGAATATTCCACAAGCGAATCCGCCAGCGGAATGTCGCTTTCAAGCCGCCGCTCCATCTGCCTGGCGCGCAGACGAGCCAACCGCTCGTTGACCGCCCGACCACCTTCCGGCGACGAACCTCCGACGACATGCACGTACCGCAAACTACATAGCGTATCGCCTTGCAGTCGGCGAAACCGCTCCATAAAAGCATCCAGCCGTGTTCCGTTATTCCGGTACACAGCGTCGAACGACGAACGTCCCTGACGGTAATAGATCGCCAGAGAAGCCGTATCGAGATGTTCCCGAGAATATCCGGACAGACCGCCTCCCAGTAACAGGAGGAACATCAACATTTTTTTCATTTTCAACATAAATATTCAATAAAATGCAAGGACTATTTCGATTCAGACTTTGCGCGGACGATCCTTTCCGATCCGGAAAATAGAGCCCTTTTTCCGCATCGCCACTATCTCGTCGTTAGGGGCGGAGGCGGCCGGCTGACCAAGAATATTCGAGTCGTACGAAGCCTTCGCCCAAAGCCGGCGAAACGGCCAATGATCCCGGGCGGCATTATAAACATCGACCTCCATACGGTAGTAACGCCGAATCAATTCGGGAACCGGTGCACCCGCGTAGGTCCTCATCACGAAATCATGGTAATCGAGCATCCTGCAACGACATTTACGGATATAGAGCGTCATGCCGATTAGGTAACACACGGCAGCGGCTCCGGCGGCGACCAGTATCCTTCGCACATCCTCCAACAGCTCCTCGTTCACTGGCAAATCACTTATCATAGGCAGTCTCATTTTGTGGGGCAGTCGAGCGATCCAGCAACGCCTTATACCAGGCCGTCTTCCGCCAAGCGTCGTTGAGACGGGGAAAAGCCTTCTGCGGGATATATGTCGTAAGTCCCGAATGGTGTTTTATCGCAAACCCGTTTTCCGAAGGCAGGAAACGCTCTGTATTCGCGCGCCACGCTACGGTACGATCCATCTGCTTTTCGAAAATGGCATGACTGCCAGTGCAGGATACCTCCCCTATCCATTGTCCCAAATCGAAACAACGCGGTAAAGCCGGAGATTCCCCATAACTGCCCGGGCGGTCAAAATGCTGCAAACGTGTAATCATATCAGCTGTACTTTCGGAAAAGAGTGGCAGCGATTCCGCCACCCGGGCAGCGAGGGAATCCAAACCGGATGTCCGTATAAGGCTCAACGTCGCCGATCTCGCATCGCCGGCGAGCATATTCACATGATCGATATAAGTACGGCCAAACGCCTGCAAGGCCTCATCCGCTTCGAGCGACGGATCGAACAAATACCTGAACGCCTCGGTATAAATCGGGGTAAACCCCGGCGAGACGATCTCAGCGGAGGAGACCAGCAACCAATCCGCCTTCCGCCGCAGGGCATAGGCCGTTTCGACACCGGCCGTCAGACAGGCTTCGAAGAGAATGAAATCGAAGCGCCCGTCGGGAATCGCCGCCGCAAAATCGGAGAGTTCCATTTCGGCGTGAGTCATGCCTTCCGGCACTTGTTCCGTCGTCGAAGAATCCCATCCCAACGAACGAACAGAAGGCCGGAACTCACGCACCAACTCCGCAGAGGTACCGATATCGCCGGCACGAACGGGATCCTCGAGCGCACCGACAGGAAACCATCCCGAAGCGTGCGAAAAGTAAAGCAACCCGTAACTGTCGGCTGGATAATCGCGTGCCACCTCGTGCAGCACCCGGGCGAAAACTTCCGCCGAAGCTGAGTTCTCCCGCCCGTACTCGCGGAGGGTCTCAATAAAGGGCACCGACGCCGGAGCGCATCCGCCGTGCAATCGCAATAGGCGGGCGCCCGCTGGCGTATCTTCGTAGATGAGGCACTCGCCTGCGGCACCGCTCCATCCCCGACGCATCGCCTCGATTTTCCGCGAGGTTTCGTCAGCGAGATTATTGTCTCCGCCAAGCCATACCAGGACTGTGCGAGTCGGTCCACACGAAACTTGCTCCGGCGAAGATTCGCCGGAACAAGCTGTCAAAAACAGCGACGCCGCACCGATTGTCAGCAACACAACCTTATCTCCGCAACGCATCATAGCACTCTCCTGTCAATTCTTTTTCCGATCCGGATCCACATGACCGGATACCGACAACACTTCGCTTCGCGACTCGCCGTCGGCGATATAGCGCACCGTCACCGTTTTTCGGAAATAGCCCTCCTCACGGGCTTCATAACGGATCTCGACGGCCTCCCGATCGCCCCGGCGCAACGGTTTGCGCGGATAGGCGGCCTGCGTACATTGACAGTTCGTCGTCGCCGAAACGATGACCGCCGTTTCGGCCGCGACTGTCAGCCCCAGCCCGACCGAACGGACATCGCCCAGCCGCACGGTACCGAGATCGACACTCGTCCGGTCCCAAACAATTCCGGATGACGTCTCTCCCCGACTTCCGTCTGCCGAAACGGTCATCGGAAGCGGTCCGGACAACAGGAACAACAACAGGCAAGCAAACGACTTCATCTCCCCTCCCGCTTTTCATCTCTCCCATAGCCGGCCAGCCACGCTTCGATCCGCTCCACGGAAAAGACATCTTTGAGAATCACCTTGTTCTGTCCATCGAGCAGATAGAACGACGGCGTGGCGCGCACGACATAGGTCTGCCGGAGGTTGATCTGCTGACGGGGATCGCAGACGACGGTCCACCCGGCGGGCAATTCCGCAAGATGCCGGCGCCACTGTTCATAGTCGGTATCGGGATAGATCGCCAATACAGAAAGCCGCCCTGAATCAATCAACCCCCTGAAAAGTTTCGAAGAAGCGATATACTGCTCGGCCCGACGGCATTCGGGACACCCCGGCGTATAGAAAAAGAGTAGTTTGTATTCCCCTCCCAACTGCGAAAGAGACACTTCTCCGCCTTCGGCTGTCGTACCGACAAATTCGGCAGCAGGTTCACCGGGATGATTCCTGCGTGCACGCTGCAAAGCCACGCGCGATCCGACTTTGTAGATATCCTCTATCCCCGAAGCGGCGACAGCCGCTTCCAATATAGGAATATAAATTTCTTCGCTACGGTAAGGCGAACCAGGATCGTCGAAATAATGGCCTGCAATCTCCAAAAAACGCACGAACATCGGACTATCGACGGCTGCTTTCGCAATGGGCCGCCCGGCATGCTTCACGGCTATCTCCTGCGGTATGTTAAGTAAAATGAAAGCCCAGTCGGCGAAAGCCTGCTCCATCGAGACCGTGTCCGCAATCCAAGTCCGGTCTTCGAAATCGAATCCGTCCCAATAGTGCGCCAGCACATACTCTGTCTTGCCGGCTGCATCAAGTGAATCGGGAAGTTCGGGCAGACGAACTTTCCGAACGGGATGTTCCGTACAGAGCGGATAACGTTCGGCAATTTCGGCAGCACACGTCTCAACGGCCGGCCACATCGTATGGACGCACAACAGCAGCAATAGTAAAATCCGTTTCATCGTCTTTTCGAGATTCATTGTCGGAACAATGCACGACCTTCGTTAATGACCGGTTTCCATCACCGGCATGGAATCAAATTCCATATCGCGCACACAGATGGTATATATGCCGTTCGTATCACTACCACTCTTCCAACCTCTATAAGAATTAGCAGACTGGCCAACAGCCCATACATAAGCCCACAGAAATGTTGACTTTTCCGTATTATCAGTAGTCGCCAACATATAACCACTTACCCCTTTCATTCTTTCATCCGCCCAATATTTTAGAATAAGACCGGCTTCTACGCCATTCGGAACCCGCCAGCCCTTCAGCCCATCCTCTTCGTAATCGGGACACCCCCTTCCTCCGGTCAAATGAGTTTGACCATACCAATACCTCCGCTCAGAAGATGCAATTTTCTTTTTATTCCAATCCGACGGCCAACCACCGAGCTCTGCCCATGTGTTTGCAGTTGTTAAGTTCTTCGCGACACGAATCTTATAGTTTCCTGCATCCGGCCTCTCTTTTCCAATATCCAATTTCCGATCATCTGGCTGCGAAATAGACGTGGAAATCCACTTTTGCGTGACAGGATTCAAATATTCCCACACCAGATTTCGATACTTTGTACCTCCCGGTTGGTGCTCATAGAAAGGTCCAACGCCATAAGAAACGTCTTTTTTCCCGTCTGACCATTTTCTCGCCGATTCAATGTATTCAAATTCATATCCATATGTTGGGTCCAAATCCCTAACCCGCACTCGCATTTTGGGAATATAGCCGGAAAACGACACTATGAGATATTTATTCGAATTCGGTGCATCCTCAAACCAGGAGTACCCAGAAATTTTAATACCATATCCGCCCTGAGTCGCCGAAGCGAGCTTTGCCCATTGATTGTTGTTTCGCGGATTCCGATACCAAAGCTCTACCGTTCGATCGTTCCACGTCGTATTGGCCGTCAAATTCACCGTCGCAGAACTTTCTCCGGACTCCGATCCAGGTACCGAACGGAGTGAGCCGACCTCGGTATTACCCGACCACATCTGAATCGGGATGGCGGGATAAGCCCCCTTGACGGTAACTTTACCGGCATCGTCAACGGCTGGTCCATCCAAAGATGATTTGAAGATCTCTCCTTTGATATCGTCGATATGATATCCTGTCTGAGTCGCCGTCAACGTTCCTCCGGACTTTTTATCAGCGCCATACGCCAGATCGAACTGGTAGGTTTTCGAATTCCATGTAGCGTTCTCTCCTACCCTATACGCGAGAGAATATTCGTCGAACACCCGCGCATCGGTCTGAGCGACAGGAGGCATGCCGCTACCTCTCAATTCCATCGACCACGAAGTATTGGTCGAGGCACACGCCGTGACCATTCCTCCGGTGCGCGGAATACTCGTACTCTTCAGCCGGGAATTCGTGAATAATTCCGGAACCTTCCGTGTAACCGAAAGTTCGGCCGTAGCGACCGGAAGATCGCCATGATCGACGGTCGTAAAGAGGGCTTTACCTCGAAAATCGCCAGCAGCAGGGGTTCCTTTCTTCGCTTCGATGGTCGATGCCTTAAAATTCGCCGCTGCGCTATAAATGGTGTTGTATTTGTGGGAACCCTGTGCGTTACCTGCCCCAGGAGAGACCGTCAAACCTAACTTATCCCAATCGCCGGAAGTCGAGTACTTCCATTTGGCATTGGTCGTAACAGACACGCTGACGGTCGTAGCTTGTTCGCCGAAGGTCAACTGCTGTTTCGAAAGTATCAGCGACGGTACCGGAGCCGCCTGTCGTACCATGATGGGATCGGAATAGAAATCGGGATCTGTCGAAGTCGGAGTATAGGAGAGGTTCTTTTCCGTCCATGAATTGTTCTCTTTGAGTGAGAAGTGATATTCAACCCGCATACCCCCCGGATGCTCCGAAGTATCAAGTTGGCTGTCGAGAATAGACGTATCGCCCGAAACACTCTTCATGCTCCAATTGGCATCGGACTCGACGGAGAACACGCAGTCTCCGCCACCAGCTGGATAGGGATTCGTCAGATCGACATTGAAAAGCAAGTCGGTAGCCAACTGCCGCACACTTACCGTTCGCGAGACGATACGGCCCGAAGCATCCTGAATGTAAACCGCAACGAGCGTATTGAGCAGGTTGCCCGAGTTGTTGACCTCCGGGTAGAACGTATAGGTCGTGACATTGGGTGCGCCGGAATTGGGATATCCGCCGGTACGCCACACAATGGGATTGGGTCCGTCAACTTTCGAAAAGAAGATCTCACGACCGCCCGGGAAGGTCGTTACCGTAATGGTCTTGGGGTTGGGACTCGACTTACGAAAGATAAGTTGCAAAGGAGTCACCTCGATCGAAAGTTCGGATTCGTTGAGCTGGTGCACGAGGATCTTCTTGCGGAGTTTGCCGGCTTTGATCCAGAACCATCCGTCGCGGGGATCCTTTTGGGAAGTATATGGGTCACATTTGACCGTAATTGCCTGCACGGTATTGGCCGTGCCTTTCTGGGGGTTCACTTGTACCCATTTGCATTCCTCCGGCACTTCGGCCGTCCACCCCGAAGCATGATCCGTAAAGACTTTTACCAGCTGCGGGTTGAGTGTCCCCTCCTCGTAGAGCGTCACCTCGCCTTTGTCGACGGTCAGCTGATACTGACCGTCGAACGTATTCTCGTTCATATCGTACTCCTCCCAAGCGAGAATCTCGGTTTCCAGATTGACTGGCTGAGAATTAAAAGCCTCCTCCTCGGTGTCGTAACCCGGCCCCTTGACCGATCTGATATTCAAGCGATAGCGATGATTGCGTAAAATATCGTAACAATTGCTCGCGATATCTTCCTCGGAAGTACTGTCTGGAGCACCGGCAAAGAAATCAACCCGATACCACGTCTCCGCCGTCGTATTCTCAACGGCACCATCAGCCGTGTAGTAGCCGCCGATCACCAAACAGAAGCGATCGTCCCGATTCTTCTTCGTCTTGATATCCGCTTCGCCGACATAGATTTCGCGCTCGAAGGCAAAATCGGCAACATCGTGCCGATAGGCCAGAGCAGGCTTTACGACGGTCGTACCGGAGGCCAGCGTGGGCCGAAGAACCCGCAACTGCTTCGGATCGAAATTTGCGGCGGCAGGGGCTATCGTCGAGAGTGCATTGGCATTGTAGACCTTCACATCCCTGATCCGGAAGGTCTTACCCAAGCCCTGAAAGGATCCGGCCGAATAATTCACCCCCAAATCGATGCGTGCCAATGCTCGTAACAGTGAAATAGTACCCAGCATCTCACCCGTAGTCTCGCCCGTAATTTTCAGCGGTTGGCTCTGCTCGCCCCACATCGGCAGCGGAGTAAACGCAGCGGAACTGGTCGTATTCCAGCGTTGCTGCGTCGAGAAGACGATTTTACCAAGCATCTCCTCCTTCGTCACCCCGGGCGTCGCCTGTGCAAGCGCATCCTTGACCTCAGCTGCTGCATTGGCAATCACCACGATGCGGTTCAATTCGCCTTCGACCGACTTTTTCAGTTCGACGAGGAACCGTTTGGTCGTACCCTCACTGTCCTCGATATTCACCCCGGCAACATGATAGGCAAAATACTCTTGTTGCCCTTCCACGCGAAAAACGAACACGTCAACCTGCCTCAGACTGCATTCGTCCGCTTCTTTGAGCGATCGCGTAGCGGCGACAGACGGGCCGGGCACCATCACGCTCAGCGTCATGGAAACGGCTTCCCGATCCTCCACTGGAACAGGCAGTTTTTCCGGCAACAACTCGTCGTGCGTACAACGAACACAACAGATCGCGAGAAAGAGTACCCACAAAATAGGCAACACATGCCTCATCCTACAACGACTATTACGTTTCATATCTCTGTCAATCGTTAAACAATTTGTAACTTCTCACTAATGCAGACAATTCGGGATCGAGGTTAGCCCTAAACCGCAGTCGCGGCTCGATTTCGGCGGCTCGCAACAGGCTCGTGACGGCCGTCTCCTCATCATGCAGACGAGCTGCAACCACAGCCAGCAGATACCTCATCTCCGCATCGGCAGGCTTACGTTCGATCTCCTTGCGAAGGATGCGCAGAGCCGCACGATCATAACCGATCGACATGTAGGCCAGCGCCGTATTCCGATCCTCATAAGGACGCAACAACTTCAACGCATCTTCGTAATGGCGTTTGCGAAGCAGATCCACACCCTCCATGTAGGCGCTGTCGAGTTCCGTCGTCCACACCGTATCCTGCTGCATCCCCCGTCGGCGCAGCGAGAACTGGAAATTCACGGCTCGCAATTGGGGATAGAGCGCTTGCCGCATGTAGGCGTACGCCCTCGGAAAGCGGCGGCGAATCTGCGCCTCGCGGCGATCGGGATCCCTCTCCGCCGTAAACAGCGCGAGCACTTCTTCCTTATCGACCATGCAGGTGTCCGCCACCACCAAGGCCCGTAAGCGATCCCAGTCTTCAGCCTTCCATTTCGTTTTCAGAAGCACATGCAAATCGGGAAGCGGATTCTTCTGTTCGAGGCGCCGAATCGAACCGTCGGCATCAGCAATATAGGAACCGGCGATTTCGAGCGAATCCTTCATCTTGCGGAACTCGTGCGACAGCACCGCCTTCAATGCTTCCGAACGTTCACGTGCCAGGCGTTCGTTCGTCCGCCACGTCCCCTCAGGCGAGGAGGTCGCTGTCAACGTGATGCTGTCGATAGCGAACACGGGATCGGACATCATCTTCTGCGTCAACCTCTTAACGGCTTCCAGCTGCACGCGGTTGTCGGCCAGCTCCTCGTGCAGGACGGAACGCCCCTGCTTGAAGACGAAGAAAAACCGTGCGTTGACCTCCGCATCACGCAAAACGATCCGCTGCACATAACGAGGCGTAGGATCAACAAACTGAGTCATCGACGTGACCGAATAAGTCAACGTATCGCTGGACGGTAGCCGGTACTCTTGTCCGTTGGCCGAAGTGACAGTCGCCTGCAAATAGAGATAGAGCTTATTCGTATGCTCGGTTGCATCCAACTGATCGGCATAGAGATAAGTCATACGATCCGACTTCGGATCGACAATTGTATCGAGTCGCGTATTAGGCAGTTCGGGGAAACGAACCATGTCGCGGAAGACCTTCTCCTTGTCGCGGCGACGACGTTCGTTCTGTTCGATTTTACGAAGGTCGCAGTATTTCCGCATCAGCGCAGCCGTATCGATCCGACCAAGCGTACGGATATTCGCTTCCATGTCCAACTCCTTGATCCGGTAACGCTCGCTCTTCGCACTGTCGGAAATCCCTTCGCGGATAGCCGATATCATCCATGGCTCCTCAGCTGGTCTGTATTCCGCCGCAAGAAAGGCATTAAGCCGATCCACGCTCCGACCGTCGTAACGTTCCATCTCACGCTTGGGTCGTCGACGTTCCGCCCGCTCGGCATAACGTTTCATCTTCTTTTGCGCCCTGCGATAGGATTTCCGGTCGTAGGTATGCAACTGCCGGTCGACGACCGCCTGCTCGGCCGTGAGTTCTTCCAGAACGGAACGGTCGTGCAGGAGCCGCTGGCGTTTGCGTTCGGCTTCGGCCAGATAGCGTTCAAAACCGGAAATATCACCGAAATAGCGAAAAAAATCGGCGCTATCGACAATCGAACCCAGATAATGGCGGTAGCGCTCCATATCCTGCTGCTGCCGGCGTCGAAAACGCTCGCCTGTCAGCACCAACCGTTTGAGAGCGAACGTATCCCGCGCAGTACACAGCATCGGCCGCAAATCCACTCGCCAGCGCTCATCCAACAGCGTGCGCGGCACCGTAATGGAAAATTCCAAATCGATCTTCCCGTTGCGTTCGGCCACATTACGAAAATTGCTCACCGAGACCGTCACCTGCTCGATTTGCAGATTCATCATCGACTCTTTGAGCTGTTCGTCGTACGATGCAGGCACGAGCAAGAGTTCTTTTCCATCCGCCGTCGTATAGGAGATCTCCTTAGCCGGCTGTTCGGCAATGCTGTCCCGTGGTTCGGGAAGCGCGACGGACTTGCGAGGCAAAGCGACTGCGACACGGGCATCGCTCGTCTTACCCAACTGCGCGAACTTTCGCGAACAGCCCCCCACAAAGAGCGAGAAGACTAACGCGAAAATACAACCATATTTCCGGCAACGCATCATAAAACCTCTACAAATCAGCATCTTGAAACCAGATCGTCCAGCCGTTGATAACTACGGAAACGGCCGTGAAGACATCCGGTTGATCGTTCTTATAATAGAAAATCAGCGACCAGTAGTCCTGCCGGTCCAAATACTCCTGAACCGTCGGGATATCGTCAGGCTTGGTCTGCATCAACAGACCAACCAACTCCTTCTCCCAGATGACCCGCTGGTCGTAGGCACTCCGCACAATGAGCGTCCGAGAGGTATGAGCCATCAGCCGACCCGTCGAAATCTCACCGCCGATGAATTCCTCCCCATCGGTCGAAGTACGGAATGGGAAATAGTGTATCACTCCCTTTCCGAGCATCTCGTTCGAAAAGTCGTAGAGTTCGTCGCCGGCCGTGGAGACGATCTCGAAGGTATAAGGAAGCAATTCGCCATCGGGATTTTGAGAGATTCCATCTTCGGTGAGCGCTATATTGAAATGATTCGTATTTTTCATCAAACCGATGTCATATACCCGACGTCCGTCACGCGGATCATAGTCAATGCGCAACGGCGCCCCATACCAAAGCGGATGTAGTTCCGCATCACAACGATCCCGTTTCAATCGGGTCAACTCCACGCGCACGTCAACGAGCGACGTCTCTCCTGCAACGGGTTCCAATGAGGTACGGGCATCGAACAGACGGAAATCATCGGAAAGTCCGCCCCAAGTCAAAAATGTGTAAGTCCCCTGCGACAGATCCTCGAAAAAAGAAAGCGAAAAATCGTTGTTATCGAGCATATTCCGATCAGCCGTACGCGTGAACATGTATTTTTCATCGGCATCGAAAACCAGCACATCGATACGATCCACCTGACCCGGCGCCGCATCGGCATAAACCATGTTGTAATCGTAGGTGAAATGCAACAACAGGCCACATGCTTCGTACGGATCGCTGAAACTGCATCCGAACATCACGCCAGATACGAACAGTACCGCAAAAATTGCCCGAACATATATGAATTCACAAAACGTCATTGGTTTCAACAATTGCTGTATACTCCCGATCCCAAAATGGTTCTGCCGAAATTTCAATCCGACAGCAAAAACCGGAAGTGCGGCATTCGAGAGGCTGAAAAAAGGAAGAACGGTCGTGTGAGAACGGGATAACCGTTCAACAACGCACAATACACTTAATGAAATACGACCGTTCTTCCACTCAACAAACTAATTAAAGAAAAGAAGGAGAATAATAACCAATCATCGATTTATTCACATTAATAACAACTCAAAGGTCGACATTCTGGCTCCACAGTGTCCACGGGGCGATCTGGACTGCGACACTCAGGTAGGCCTCGGTGTCTTCATTCGGAGTCTCCGGCGTGGGGTTCTGAGGATCAACGATCGTGGGATCTGTCGGATCAGGTATGAACGGCAGCCCCGGTTTCGAGATGCTATTGACCGTCAGCGTATAGGCATTGTTACGAACGACACCCCATTTACCCAGCATATTTATACCAGCGATACCCGAATTGTGCTTGATCAGCAGATCATAGTAGCAGATGGAGTGACGGTAGATACGCACAAAAGCATTCGAACCCTCCACGACGAACTTCGAAGCAACATAACCAATGTTATCCAACGCAGAATTCGGCGCAGAAACTTTATCGGCCTTCAATGTAGCGAATAATTCGGTTTTATCCGTCATGCCGATCTTCACGGCAATTTTGTCCATCAATTCGCCTAAATCGGCCGATTGACCGGCTTGCGTCTCCGCATCGGAGACCGTCAGGTTCTTGACAGTCGCACCATCTGCCGAGAAGGCGATCCACGTCTCACCCTGCGTCATTCCTTTGGGAGCATACTGCGCTTGGAGGACGATCTTCGTCGTACGGATCTGATTCTGTGCAGCGGCACTCATCGTATTCTCCATGACATAAGCAGGATCGTTATTATTACGCCACTCAATCGACAAAGGAAGTCCTTCTAAGTTATTGTCGTTCTGCAACCAGTTGAACTCTGAAGCATCTTCCGTTCCATCGAAGTTGCCATCCTTACGATAAGCCCTGTTATCGAAGATATTGCTGCCTGCATCATCCTTGTAGGCGAGCAACGACGAATAGGGCAAATAGGAACGGTTCGTCGTGTTAAACTGCCAGCCCGACAGTGAAACGGTAGCACCTTCTGCCTCACCCCGACACTCGCCGCCGAAGGGCATACCAATCTGATTGGTCAGTCTCACCCGTGCGACCAGGCGCACAACCGTGATATTGACCGGATGCGCCTTTGCTTCGGTTTTAGCGACCTCAGCATCTTTATCTTCCGTGACGGCAATCACATTACCGGTGCACTCGACAAGTCCCTCGTCGATGAAATCGACGCCTTTCTGGGAAAGAGCACCCTCGTTAATCATTGTGAAATGGCCATCGGTCGAAAGCGCCAAAACACCTTCCTTATCTTCATAAACCGCCTTCTGAAAATCGGCATAGGTAATCGCTTCGGACATGGCCGTCAGTAAATTTCTGGAAGGGTTGAGCACCATCAGCAGATAGGACGTACTGGGTGCCACTTTAAAGGCTTCGCCAGCCGTCTTATTGGGAACTTTCTTGTCGTTCATTCCCAAATCGGGCTTCGCGCCGTCGAGATTCAGCGTAACTACGCCTAACTTCTGCCGGTTGGCATCGAATGTTACGACATAGGCTGTCGATACGGACGATTCGGCCTCCGAGCCCTGCTCTTGCCCCTCATGGGCATAAGTGGAGGCTCCTGCCTCGGGCGCCTCGATCGTTACCGACATATAGGCTGCATCGGCATCGACTTTCTGCGTGGGAGCTTGCGGTTCATCCAACTTCTTGCTACAACTGATCAGTGCAGACAGCGCAAGCATAGAAAAAAGATAAGATTTCATGTTCATGTCTAAATAATTAAAATTTCGATTGGTTATTATGTTGATTGAATAAAGGCTGGTTGACTATCAATTCATAATTCTCCGATAACGTTCCAGCCGCTGGTCATCGGCCCGTTTCTTCTCTAACTCCGCCAAGTTCGCACGTGCTTCGGCAAGTCCGGCGTCAGCCGCCTGCTGCAACAGCGGCTCCGCTCCGTCGAGATCGCCCTCCTTGACAAGCAGCACACCCAAATTGTTCGCATAAGCCGCTGCGACGACTCGATCGGAACGTTGTTCCAGAGTCTTGGCGCTATGTTCCAAACAACTACGCGCCGCATCAATCTTTCCACGTCGTAACAACGATGCGGAAGCATTGAGATTGGCAATCGGATCATCCGGATAATTTTTCAGCATCAGATCGAAAAGTTCATCACGCCGGATCGAATCGGTACCAGAATAAACAGCCACCCGATAGAGTTCTTCCTGCGAAAGCTTCTCGGGAGCACGGTCCACGACCGTCAACGCCTCTTCAAGCGTATAGTCGCGCAGGCGGTAACGCACCTGATAGTCCACATGCCGCAATTGGGGAAAGAGCATCGTCATAAGCTGCCTCCATACCGAAGCCATCTTCGTCCGCATGCGATACTCCTTCTCGTCGGGTTTCATTTCGGAGTCGATAACGGCCAGTACTCGATTCTTGGCAGGCAACTCGCTCTCTTCGACTAACTGGCGCAATCCGTTCCAATCCTCGCCGACCGAACTGACATGGAACGTCTCATCAGAGAACGAATACATTTTCTGAAGGTACTCCTTTAATGCCCTCGCACGTGCCAGCGAGAGTTCGGCGTTGCGGTGTGACTCACCTTCGGGCGAAGCATATCCTTCGATGAAGATATCGGTGATGATCATGTCGCCGTCGCGACGCACCTCGTCGATGACGGTTCGGATCTTAGCCAACTCCTCGGCATTGTTCCGGAAATCGGGAAGAATGGCATGACGTCCCGGACGGAAATCCAGATAGGCTTCGCCCCGCACCGACCGCTGCTTGTTCTCGGAAGCTGGAAGACAATAAGCTCCAAGCAGTTGCGGTTCATAGGGCTCGTATTCCGGCACGGTGATCCCGCCGGGCATGACGATCGAAAGAAGCTGGCGCTTGTCACCACAGGAGTTCAGAATCCCCTGCAACGTCAATGAAGCATCGCCCATCCACTCCTCGAAGGGAATATCAACTCGATAATCCACAGCGATAGGTAATCCTTTGGCAACGGAGATCGTACGGTACGAAGGCTTCTCGCTCCAATAATGATAGGTCAACCGGGTGCGTCGTTTTTGCATGCGTGCCTTGTTTTTGCCATTGACGACCACGTGCGGGAAGAAATACTCATGTTCGGAATCTTCCGTTTCCAAAGTCGGAACGAACATCCAGCTCTGGCAACTGTTCACGGCACGATTGCGAACCAACAACTCCATCTCCAAACGCAGCGTGTCACCTGGAAGGAGTTTCAACACCGAACGTTCAATACGGATATCTCCTAAAAACTGCTGCGCCCTAACGGACGGAACAACACCCGCAAAAAACGCTGAAAGAATCCAAAATCGTAAAAATCGAAACTTTCTCATCAAACTATCATTTGTGATTGAATAGGTAAACGACGGACAATCCAATGCGTGTAGGACCAAAGTAGTGACGAATCACCCCTTTATGCGTAGCCCGTCCGCAATACATGCATTCGAAAGTATTGGAGCGCGTATAAATATATCCGATTCCTATCGTCGCCTCGATATTCCAATGCGGAGCCAAATACCAATGATAGCCGTAAGAGACTCCCCCTCCGATCATCCAACCTTCATAACGGGTAGTGCGCAATGAAGGGAACAGCCCCATAGGCAGATCCAGATTCCCCACATTAAACTGCCCACCTAACAGGTGAACGCCCCAGAACGCCCGGTTAAAGGTTTCGCAATTCCAGCGACGGAGTTCGGGTTGGACCAACCAATGCTTGAATTTACGATTCTCGGCAAACGACCACGGATTTAGATTTGCCGATACATCCAACGACCAACGAGAACGAAACCCCATTTCTCCGCCAATATTCATTGTCGTCGTTGCCCCATACAGCAAATTAGTTTTCAATGCCAGTTGTTGGGAAAAAAGGTGCAACGGAGTGCAGAGAGAAAGCAGAAAGAACATCATCGACGCGATCATTTTCATGAACCTGTTACGAAGCAAAACGACCAAGACATGCGACGCCGCACCGATGCGTTCTACAATTCCATCGGATATCCGAAATCTGTCATTCCGCAAATAAATCGTTGATTGTCTATGGGATATGGTTCCAGATTGTATCATCAAACGTTCGTTTTTTGTTACATATGGGCAAACGCCATTACGTCAGCATACTATCATTCAGATCGAAAAACAAAAACCGTTGACTATGAAATTTTTTCAACGGGAAATTTGGAATTCCGAATTTCCTATTATACCTTTGCCCCAGAAAACGAACGTTTTACGCGTACAAGAAAATTGAAATCCGAATAATTTTTGAGATAGAAAAAGAGTTTTTATCGTTTTAAACTCTTTTTCTATTTATGATCGTAGCCTATCTGAGAGTAAGCACCGGGAAACAGTTACTCGAAAATCAAAAAAACGAAATCTCCGCTTTCGCCCAAAACCGAAACATGGTCATAGACCAATGGGTCACAGAGATTGCGAGCGGATGCAAACAGAGAAACGACCGTAAACTCGGAACGTTGTTGCGTCGCATGAAAAAAGGCGATTCACTGATCGTTACGGAACTGTCTCGGTTGAGTCGTACGCTGATCGACATCATGACCATCATGGGAACATTGTTGCAAAAAGGTGTGGTCCTGTACAGCACAAAAGAACGTTACAGTTTCGACAACTCGCTCAACAGCAAGGTACTCTGCTTCGCTTTCGGGCTTGTTGCCGAAATCGAACGCAATTTGATCTCCATGCGCACCCGCGAAGCGCTTGCCTTGCGTCGGGAACAAGGTGTCAAGCTCGGACGAAAAAAAAGGCAGTTATACCAAACAGAAAATACTGCTGGACAACCGGAATGAAATTATTCGAACAATCAACTCCGGACAGAGTATCGCTTCTATTTGCCGTAAGTATCACGTTTCGAGAGAAACATTCAATCGGTTTCGGCGCAATCATCTGCCATTAGACAAAAAAGATTCCGATATTACAAAAGATCGATACAGAACAATGACGCCTTAGACAATCGATACAAAAGTTTCATCTCACAAAATAAGGGAATTAAAAATAATAAACAGAAAGAAATTGCCTCACAAATTCCCCAAAGAGGTACCATACACTTTATTGCAACATCCATAGATGGTAAAACACCTACTCCGCAATAGTAGTTAAAGATGGAAATAGAGATATTATAAAACGTATTCATGGAACCGTTGCAATGCAAAATAACCAATTCCGGTGGTAGAATAAAAAGGCTGTCTAAACGTTTTAAGACAGCCCCCATTCTATTTTTTATTTTGCCAATATTTTGGTGGGAAACCTAAATTTTCTATATCCGAAATATAAAAGATATATACTTAAAGATATTTATCTTAGCGGCAGGTTGCCACTTGTCTGATAAACGGCCAAGACGACGTGCCATATGCGTGGGTCTTGGCCGAGATGGTTATTCCACAAGCATATACCCACCTGTCGTTAACGCATCGAGATCCGCACATTTAAAAATGTTTTATTCCAATTCCGGCAACGTGTTTTTACACAAACTTGCATTTCATTTTCCATAACTTCAGCGATTAAGCGTGACCGTTCGGGCATCTGCATTGTCTTTTCAATCTTATGAATTCGGACAGCACTTTCTTTGTCACGTATTTGTCTCCCATAGCTGTTTATTTCCGACTTGAATATTTTTCGGTAAGTCGCTAATGTACTGTCTATCCGACTTTGCAGAGCAGCACGGTCGGGGCAGTCTGCCGTTATCATTTCAGCATCCTTATCCCAATCATGCGGCTCTACCGAAATACCGAGCGAGAGTCGTTTAGAGGTGCGTTCGTGGATGAACCGCAGCATCAATGGAGACTTGCCATTTTTACAAACGATGCTGGATCGATGAATTGCTTTGATTTTCATCTGTTTGCAGATTACGCAAGCGATATTGAGCAGCGATTTTAATGTCCGACATTATGTCCAACGACACACCTCCGACCTCCCTTTCCAGCCCCTTTCCCTTCGCAAAACAGCACAAAAAAAAGAGATTGCAGATTTTGCAACCTCTTGATTTTATGAGCTGTTGACGAGGCTTGAACTCGTGACCTCTTCCTTACCAAGGAAGTGCTCTACCACTGAGCTACAACAGCGATCGCCTTAAAAGCGTTGCAAAAATAAGCAACAATTTCGAATTGGCAAAAAAAATCGCGGCTTTTCACGATTTATTTATATCTTTCGTTAGATTTGCGGAACGGAACCGCACAACTATCAACCCGCAACAATGAAAAAGATACTTATTATCGGCGCCGGAGGTCAGATCGGATCGGAACTGACGACCTACCTGCGCGGTATTTACGGCTCGCGCAACGTCGTGGCCACCGACGTACGTGAATGCAAGGCGCTGGGGGCCGACGGCCCGTTCGAAGTCCTCGACGCACTCAACGCCACGTCGGTAGCCTCGGTCGTCGCCCGACACGAGATCGACACGATCTTCAACCTCGTGGCCCTGCTGTCGGCCGTCGGCGAGCGCAACCCCCAAATGGCGTGGCACGTCAACATCGGCGCCTTGATGAACTCGCTCGAGGTGGCGCGCCAGCACCATTGCGCGCTCTTCACCCCCAGCTCGATCGGGGCGTTCGGCCCCTCGTCGCCCAAAGTCCGCACGCCGCAGGACACGGTCATGCAGCCCACGACGATCTACGGCATCTGCAAGGTGACGGGAGAGATGCTGGGCAACTACTACCACCACAAATACGGCGTCGATACCCGTTCGATCCGTTTTCCGGGCATCATTTCGAACGTCACGCTGCCGGGCGGCGGTACGACCGACTATGCCGTGGAGATCTACTACGAAGCGATTCGAAGCGGCCGTTACACCTGCGCCGTGCCCCACGACGTCTACATGGACATGATCTACATGCCCGACGTGCTGCGCGCCTGCGTGGAACTGATGGAGGCCGACCCCGCGCGGCTGCGCCACCGCAACAGTTTCAACATCGCCTCGATGAGCTTCACGCCCGACATCATCGCCGCCGAGATCCGCAAGCGCATCCCCTCGTTCACGATGGACTTCAACATCGATCCCGTCAAGGAGGAGATCGCCCGCAGTTGGCCCGACTCGCTCGACGACACCTGCGCCCGCGAGGAGTGGGGCTGGCATCCCGAATGGGATCTTTCGCGGATGACCGACGACATGCTCGCCGCGATCCGCAGCCGGACGGCGCATCCCCGCCACGCCTGACATACGACCCTCGCCGTCAGAGACGACGGAGACGACAAGTCCTCGACGGGAACTTTTCGATAAGCCGAGCGCAAAGCCGCACTTGTGCAAGCTGCGCCGAGACGAGAAAAGGAACATGAATGTGAACGATTTTCCGGCCGTTCCCGTTTTTCGGAATCGCCGTTTACTAAATTTTTTATATATTTGTAAGACTTTAAAACCACTAATCCCATTCGGACCATGACGCAATCCAATGTAAGGGCCGCATTCGAGCGGCATTTCAATACCCACGGAACACTCTACGCCTCGGCGGGACGCATCAACCTAATCGGCGAACACACCGACTACAACGGCGGCTTCGTCTTCCCGGGTGCCGTCGACTGCGGCATCACGGCGATGATCCGCCCCAACGGCACCGACCGCGTGCGCGCCTACGCCGTCGATCTGGACTCCTATGCGGAGTTCGGCTTGCGCGAGGAGGACAAACCCTCCGAGTCGTGGGCCCGCTACATCTTCGGCGTCTGCCGCGAAATCCAGAAACGCGGCGGCCGCATCGGCGGCTTCGACACCGCCTTTTCGGGCGACGTACCGCTGGGAGCGGGCATGTCGTCGTCGGCAGCGTTGGAGTCGACCTTCGCCTTTGCGCTCAACGACCTCTATGCGCTGGGGATCGACAAGTTCGAACTGGCACGCATCGGTCAGTCGACCGAGCACAACTACTGCGGCGTGAAGTGCGGCATCATGGACCAGTTCGCCTCGGTCTTCGGCAAGAAGGGTTGTCTGATGCGGCTCGACTGCCGTTCGATGGAGTTCGAATACTTCCCCTTCGATCCCGTCGGTTACAAGCTCGTGCTGCTCGATACGGTCGTCAAGCACGAACTGGTCGGCTCGCCCTACAACCGCCGGCGCGAGTCGTGCGAGCGCGTGGCGAAGATGCTGGGACAGGAGTTTCTGCGCGGCGCCACGATGGAGCGGCTCGATGCGATCCGCGATGAGATCTCCGACGAAGACTACCGCCGTGCACGCTTCGTGATCGGCGAGGAACGGCGTGTGCTCGACGTCTGCGACGCCTTGCAGCGTGGCGACTACGCCACCGTCGGGGAGCGGATGTACGCCACGCACGAGGGGTTGTCGAAGGACTACGAAGTATCGTGCGAGGAGCTCGACTTCCTGGTCGACGTGGCCCGCGAATGCGGCGTCACGGGGGCACGCATGATGGGCGGCGGCTTCGGCGGCTGCACGATCAACCTCGTGAAGGACGACCTCTTCGCCGATTTCATCGCCACGGCCAAACGCAAATTCACCGAGCGGTTCGGCCACGAACCCAAAGTCTATCCCGTCGTCATCTCGGACGGCGCACATAAAATCGACTGATTCAAACCATCCCGTTACATGAGAAAAACGATCTTCCTTTTCGCTCTGCTCGCCGGCACGCTGTCGCTGCAAGCCCAGAACTACCCCTTGCGCGCCCGCCTGAGCGACCCGAATTCCTTCTCTGTCATCGTCATTCCCGACCCGCAGAGCTACACCAAGTTCGCCGCCAACCAGCCGTTGTTCGAGTTGCAGACGGCATGGATCGCCCGCGAGATCGACTCGCTGCGCATCCTCACGGCGCTCTGCACGGGCGATCTGGTCGAACAGAATGAAACAGCCATCCCGCTGGCCTTCCGCAAGACCGACCAGACCAGCGCCGAGCAGTGGCGGGCCGCGTCGCGCGCCTTCGAGCGGCTCGACAACAAGCTGCCCTACGTCGTCTGCACGGGCAACCACGACTACGGATACACCAAGTCGGAGAACCGCCTGTCGCGCTTCCCCGACTACTTCCCGATGACGCGCAACGAGTGCTGGCGTCACAAAATCGTATCGGTATGCAACAACGCGCACGGAATCCCCACGTTGGAGAACGCCGCCTACGAGTTCCACACCGACACGTGGGGCGATCTGCTGGTCGTATCGCTCGAATTCGCACCGCGCGACGAAGCGATCGAATGGGCGCGCAAACTGGTTGCGGAACCCAGGTACGCGAACACGCGGGTGATCCTGCTGACCCACTCGTTCATCGCATGGAAGGGCAACCGCAAGAAAACGGAACCCTACGAACTGACCGACGCCAACTACCAGCAGGCGATTTGGGACAAGCTCGTCTATCCGTCGTCGAACATCCGGCTGGTCATCTGCGGCCACGAATGCCACCCCACGACGGACTACTTCGAGACGGTCGGCTTCCGCACGGACAAGAACGCCGCCGGCAAATCGGTCGCGCAGATGATGTTCAACGCCCAGACGGCCGACGGACAGTGGCACGGCAACGGCGGCGACTGCTGGCTGCGCATCCTGGAATTCCTGCCCGACGGACGGACCGTATCGGTGCGGACCTTCTCGCCGATGTTCGCCCTTTCGCCCGTCACCTGCGACAAGGCGTGGCGCACGGCCGACTACGACCAATTCACTTTCGACATGGAATAACCGATCGGCTGAAACGAACATCTGTCGCACAACAACTTATCCCCGGATTATGGCAAAAGAGACTGTACTGATTTCGGGCGGTGCCGGATACATCGGCTCGCATACCGCCGTGGAACTGATCGCCGCCGGATACGACGCGGTCATCATCGACAACCTCTCCAACTCGGAGGCGGCGGCCGTCGAGGGTGTGCGGCGCATCACGGGCGTCGACGTTCCCTTCGAGCGGGTCGACACCTGCGACGAAGCGGCGCTGCGACGCGTCTTCGAAAAATACGATTTCGGCTCCGTCATCCACTTCGCCGCCTACAAGGCTGTCGGCGAGTCGGTCGCCGAACCGCTCAAATATTACCGCAACAACCTCGCGTCGTTCATGAACGTCTGCGCGCTGATGAAGGAGTTCGGCCGGCCGAACATCCTCTTCTCGTCGTCGGCGACGGTCTACGGCGAGCCCGACACATTGCCCGTCACGGAGCAGACGCCCCGCAAACCCGCCACCTCGCCCTACGGCAACACGAAGCAGATGGCCGAAGACATCCTGCACGACTGCTGCGCGGCCTACGAGGGCCTGCACGGCATCGCGCTGCGCTACTTCAACCCCATCGGCGCCCACCCCTCGGCGCTCATCGGCGAACTGCCGCGCGGCGTGCCGCAGAATCTGGTGCCCTACATCACCCAGACGGCCGCCGGACTGCGCGAATGCCTTTCGATCTTCGGCGACGACTACGACACGCCCGACGGCACCTGCCTGCGTGACTACATCGACGTCGTCGACCTGGCCAAAGCCCACGTAGCCGCGGTCGACCGCATGACGCAGCGGCGGATGAAGGAGGCCTACGAGATTTTCAATATCGGCACGGGCACGCCTGTCTCGGTCCTGGAACTGGTGAAGGGCTTCGAACGGGCGAACGGGCTGACGCTCAACTACAAGATCGTCGGGCGACGGGCCGGCGACGTGAAGGCGGTCTGGGCCGACACGCAGCGCGCCAACAAAGAACTGGGCTGGAAGGCCGAACGGCCTCTCGAAGAGACGCTCCGCTCGGCCTGGGCCTGGGAAAAACACGTGCGCGGAATCGAATAATGCGGCAGGAGATGCGCTGGGAGAGGCATTTCGTTCCCTTCACGGGCAAACTGTCCCTGCTGATCCTGCTCGGACTCTTCATCGGGCTGGTCGGCGGCTGGCAGATCGTCGACGGCATGATCGACTACAACCGCATCGACCCGCGGGAACCCTTTTCCGCACGACTCGTTCGGAAGGAGTGCGTGCGCGAAGCGCCGTTTCCCGTACATCGGTTCCATGTATGCCGCTGTTCCGACGGCCGATTCTTCGACTACCGCGTTTACAAGGCTGAATTCGAGAGCTACGAGACGGGCGACACGCTGCGTCTGTTCCTCACGCGGAACGGCTCGAAGATCATTTCCGAATACAACGTCCGGGAAATGGCGATCCGCACCGTAGGCGGCATAGACATCGATCTCTACCTGCTGCCCGCCGCGGCATTTCTGCTGGCCGCCCTTGTGTCGATATGGCTGCTTTACCGCTGCAAACGTTACATGAATGAATTAGGATAAACTCGAAAACCAGATATCGATTTATGAAACCTACACTTTTCGTACTGGCCGCAGGCATGGGCTCGCGCTACGGCGGTCTCAAACAACTGGACGGTCTCGGCCCCAACGGCGAGACGATCATGGATTACTCGATCTTCGACGCCATCCGCGGCGGCTTTGGCAAGGTGGTCTTCGTCATCCGCAAGGATTTCGAAGCGGATTTTCGCACGAAGATCCTCTCCAAATACGAAAACCACATCCCCGTCGAGGTGGTCTTCCAGTCGGTCGACGACCTGCCCGAGGGCTTCGTCCGCCCCGAAGGGCGCACCAAGCCATGGGGTACGAACCACGCCGTGCTGATGGGCAAGGCGGTCATCCGCGAACCGTTCGCCGTCATCAACGCCGACGACTTCTACGGCCGCGACGGCTTCCGCGTACTGGGTCAGTGGCTGTCGAAAGCCGACGGACAGAACCGCTACTGCATGGTGGGCTACCGCGTGGGCAACACCCTCTCGGAGAGCGGCACCGTGGCGCGCGGCATCTGCCGAACCGATGCGAACAATTACCTGACGGGTGTGGTCGAACGGACGGACATCGCCCGCGTCGACGGCCGCATCACCTTCACGGGCGACGACGGACAGCCGACCACCACCGACGACAATACCCCCGTCTCGATGAACATGTGGGGCTTCACGCCCGACTACTTCCGCTACTCGGAGGAGTATTTCAAGGAGTTCCTGCGCGCCAACATCGACAACCCCAAAGCCGAGTATTACATCCCGCTGATGGTCAACAAACTCATCACCGAAGGCACGGCGACGGTCGAGGTGCTTGACACCACGGCCAAGTGGTTCGGCGTGACCTACGCCGCCGACCGTCAGGGCGTGGTCGACAAAATCCGTGCGCTCGTCGACGCGGGCGAATACCCCGCCAAACTCTTTTAGGGCGATGACTGTCTCGAAAATCCGCACCGAACCCCACGCGCAGGGCGAGATCGAGGTCTTCCGCCTCGCGAACGCCGCGGGGGCCTACGTCGACGTGTGCAACATCGGCGCGGGCGTCACGGCCGTCGTCGTTCCCGACCGCGAAGGGCGCATGGCCGACGTGGCGCTGGGTTACCGCGACTATGCCGATTACGTCGGCGACGGCGCCTGCTTCGGCAAGACGCCCGGCCGTTTCGCCAACCGGATCGCCGGAGGGCGCTTCACGCTCGACGGCAAGGAGTACCGGCTGGCCGTCAACAACGGACCCAACCACTTGCACGGCGGCCCGACGGGATTCGCCAACCGCCTGTGGCAGGGTGAAACGACCGGCGACGGCGTGGCCTTCACCCGCACCAGCCCCGACGGCGAGGAGGGCTACCCGGGTACGCTCACGGCGCGCATCGCCTATACGTGGGACGACGACTGCTGCCTGACCGTCCTATTCGAAGCCGCGTGCGACGCCCCCACGATCGTCAACCTGACGAACCATTCCTACTGGAACCTCGCGGGCGAGAATGCCGGATCGGTGCTCGGCCACGAGCTGCGGCTCCACGCCTCGCGCTGGCTGCCGACCGACGAAACGCTGATTCCCACGGGCGAACTCGCCGGCGTCGCCGGCACGCCGATGGACTTCCGCACGTCCAAACCGCTCGGCCGCGACATTCGCGCCGATTTCCCCGCATTGCGCTACGGCAAAGGCTACGACAACTGCTGGGCCGTCGATGACTGGCGCGCGGACGAGGAGACGACCGTGGCCGAACTGTACGACCCGAAATCGGGTCGGCGGCTCAGCGTCCGCTCCACACAGCCGGGCGTGCAGGTCTACACGGGCAACTGGCTCGCCGGCTCGCCGCTCTCGAAGAGCGGCCGGCCCTACGCGGACTACGACGGCGTGGCGATCGAGTGCCAGGGTTTCCCCGACGCACCGAACCGCCCCGATTTCCCTTCGGCCGAACTGCGCCCCGGCGAAGCGTACCGCCGGACGATCCGCTTCCGTTTCGACGTCCGTTAACGACGCACCTCATTCCGACGGCCGCAGGCGCACAGCTTGCGGCCGTCGGCTTTTTTTCCTATTTTTGCACGCAAAATTCCGCACTGCCGATGTTGATTCTGTTCGCTGTCCTCTTCGGCGGCATCCTCACGGGCCGCTTGCTGCGCCGCCGACCGCTCCGTGCGCTCGGCAGCGTCATCACGTTCATCATCTGGCTGCTGCTCTTCATGCTGGGAACGGAAGTGGGCGGCAACGAAGAGGTCATGCGGTCGCTGGCCACGCTCGGCGTGCAGGCGCTCGTTCTCTGCACGGGAGCGCTGGCGGGAAGCATCGCCTGCGCCTGGCTGCTGTGGCGGTCGATCGGCGGCAGACGCACCGGCGCGACCGACTCCGCCGTACCCGCTCCGCCGGCCTTCGCCGCACTGCGCGGCAGTCTGGTGATCGTCGCCTTCTTCGCAGCCGGAGCGATTTTCGGCATCGCGGGATGGATTCCGGCTACCGCAGCCTCCTCGCCCGTAAGCACCTACATGCTCTACGGGCTGATGTTCTCGGTCGGCGTGTCGCTGGGACACGACGCCACGCTCGTCGAGCGTATCCGCTCGCTCGACCGCCGCATGGCGCTGCTGCCCATCTGCACCGTCGTCGGAACGCTGGCCGGAGCGGCGCTCGCATCGCCGCTGCTGCACACCGTACCGCCGGCCGACGCCATGGCCGTCGGCGCGGGATTCGGCTACTATTCGCTGTCGAGCATCTTCATCTCCGAACTGCGCAGCGTCGAACTGGGAACGGTCGCTCTGCTCTGCAACGTCCTGCGCGAACTCTTCACGCTGCTGGCCGCACCGTGGGTAGCGGGCCGTTTCGGGCCGCTGGCCGCGATTTCGTCGGGCGGCGCCACGACCTTCGATACCACCCTCCCGATCCTCACCCGCGTCGCAGGGCCGCAGTATGCCGTCGTAGCGATCTTCCACGGCTGCGTCACCGATTTCAGCGTTCCCTTCCTGGTCACGTTCTTCTGTTCGATCTGAAAAAACGGGACGCACCGACCGATGCGTCCCGTCTCAAAAAATCCTGCTTCGCCCCTTATTGCAGCACGGGCGAATCGAAGCCCAGCTTCCGCAAACCGTTCTGCACGTCGGGGTGGCTCATGAAGAGCCGCCACAACAACTCCGAACGGTGGTTCTCGATCATCACCGCGATCGGCCCCTGATCGATGGCCAGATACTTCTGCGGATACCAGTCGTCGGTCTGGCTGAACGCATCGTAGAAGCCGTAAGGCCCCCATACTTTCTCGTGGAGCGGCCCGTAGAGGTAACGCATCACATCCATCGACTCCTCGGGCGTATAGACGATCGACGAAAGCGCCGCTGTGGGGGCGATCACGCCGCGATCCTCGCGCTCGACGGGAGCGTGCGCCGCATACCCCGCCGTCGAATAACTGGCCGTCAGCCCCCAGCAATCCTTGCCGTAACCCTTGTAGTGCCGGGGATTGCGGATGCAGTAGGCACGGTTGATGAGCGAATAGTTGCGCATCTCGCCGAAATAGTCCTCGCAGTAGTCGTCTCTCAGCCCGCGCGGATCCAGCCCGAGGAAGGAGTAGTGCGCCCAGAAGAGCGGACCGGCCTCGACGCCCTGATACCGCAGGCGGAGGCGGTAACCCTCGACCTCGTGCTCGTCGACGATCGCCCCGTTCTCGGCCCACCCTTCGGTATAGACCTCGCGGTCGATCGGATAGGTCGGCGAAGCGGCCGCCAGAATATACATCACCAGACACTCGTTGAACCCGTGTACGGCGAAATTCATCTCCCACCCGTATTCGGGACTCCAATGCCAGTAGAGGACGTTCTGCCCGTTGCGATACCACGACCACTCGACGCCGCGCCACAACGTATCGATACGCTGTGCGAGCGCCTGCTCGCGCTCGTTGCCCTGCGCGAAATACTGATGCGCGGCCAGCAGCCCCTGCACCAGAAAGGCCGTCTCCACCAGATCGCCTCCGTTGTCCTTCTTGCCGAAGGGTTTCACGCGGCCCGTCCGGCCCTCGATCCAATGAGGCCAGGCGCCGTGGAAGCGGTCGGCACGTTCGAGGAACGAGACGATGCGTTCGAAGCGTTCGATCCCCTGTTCACGGGTGACGTAGCCGCGCTCCATACCGGCGATAAGCGCCAGAATACCGAAGCCGCTGCCGCCCGTCGTCACGACCGTCTCGTCGTTTTCGGGATAGATGCCGTCCATGTTGATCCGTTCGCACGCAAGGCCGCTGTTGGGCTCGGCGCCCGACCAGAAATAATCGAACGTACGCCGCTCGACGCTGTCCAGCAACGCCTCGTCCGAAAGCGTCGCTGCGGGACGCTGCGCGCAGCCCGCGACGACGCCCGCCAGAGCGAGCGCCGCCATGGCCGCCGTAATCCGTTTGATCGTCTTCATGCCGCGAAGGTTATTTCAGGGTGAAACTTGCCTGCTTCACCGCGTCGCTCGCGCCGCCGATCATCACGTCGAACTCGCCCGGCTCTGCCACGTACCGCAGGTCGAAATCGTAATATTTGAGCAGCGAGACGTCGATCGTAAAACTTACGTCGCGGCTCTCGCCCGCTTTGAGCGCCACGCGCTGGAAGCCTTTGAGCTCCTGCACGGGACGGGTCGACGAACCCACCCTGTCGCGGATGTAGAGCTGCACGACCTCCACGCCGTCGCGCCGGCCGCTGTTCGTCAGGCGCACGGTGGCCTCGATCGACCCGTCGGCGGTCATCTCCGACGCCGAAAGGCGCACGTCGCCGTAGTCGAAGGTCGTATACGACAGACCGTAGCCGAAGGGATAGAGCGGCGTGTTGGGCACGTCGAGATAGTTGCTGCGGAACTTCTCGAACTTGTCGCCCAGCAGCGGACGTCCCGTATTCTTATGGTTGTAGAAGAGCGGTATCTGCCCCACGCTGCGCGGGAAGGTCGCGGGAAGTTTGCCCGACGGGTTGACGTCGCCGAAGAGCACGTCGCCGATCGCCTCGGCCGCCTGCGTGCCGCCGAACCATACATTGAGCATCGCAGGCACGTGCTCGGCCTCCCATTCGAGCGTCAGCGGGCGCCCCGTGAAGAGTACCAGCACGACGGGTTTGCCCGTCGCCACGAGCGCCTTCAACAACTCCTGCTGCACGTCGGGAATGCCGATCTGCGACCGGCTGCTGCTCTCGCCGCTCATCTCCGAAGCCTCGCCCAGCGCGGCGACCACCACATCGGCCTCGGCCGCCGCGGCGAGCGCCTCGTCGAGCAACTGCTTGTCGGTGCGGCCGTCGCGCGGAATATCGCGCCCGAACATCGTGGCATAGCGCTCCTGCTCCTCGTCGCGGATCACGTTGCTGCCCTTGGCATAGAGGATCTTCACCCCTTCGCCGGCCACCTGCTGCAACCCTTCGACGAGCGTCAGCGGCTTCGTCAGATCGGTAGCGACGCTCCACGTGCCGGGCATGTTCGCGCGCGAAGCGGCCAGCGGGCCGACCACGGCGATCGTTCCCTCGCGCCGGAGCGGCAGCACGTCGCCTTCGTTTTTCAGCAACACGAAGCTCTCGCCCGCGATACGGCGCGCCTCGGCGCGGTGTGCGGGCGTATAGATCTGCGTGGCGGCGCGCTGCGGATCGCAGTAACGGTAGGGATCGTCGAAAAGTCCCAACTTGAATTTCGCTTCGAGCACCAGGCGGCACGCGCGGTCGATGTCGGACAGCGGGATACGCCCCTCTTCGAGCGACTGCTGCAAGGTTCCCAGGTAACCCTCGCTCACCATGTCCATGTCGACACCCGCCTCGACGGCGCGCGCCGACACCTCTTTCAGATCGCCCAGACCGTGCGCGATCATCTCGTAGATGCCCGTGTAGTCCGTGACGACGAAGCCCTCGAAGCCCCACTGCTCGCGCAGCACGGTGGTCATCAGCCAGCGGTTGGCCGTGGCGGGAATCCCGTCGACCTCATTGAACGACGCCATGACACTGCCCACGCCTGCCTCGACGGCCGCCTTGTAGGGCGGGAAATATTCGTTGTACATGCGCTGGCGGCTCATATCGGTCGTATTGTAGTCGCGTCCCGCTTCGGCAGCACCGTAGAGAGCATAGTGCTTCACGCATCCCATGATCTCGTCGGTGGCAAAATGCATCGGATCACGCCCCTGATAGCCGTAGACGAACGACCGCGCCACAGCGCTGCCGAGGAAGGGATCTTCGCCGATGCCCTCCGACGCACGTCCCCAGCGGGGATCGCGCGCAATGTCGACCATCGGGGAGAAGGTCCAGCAGATACCGGCGGCACTCGCCTCGACGGCCGAAATACGGGCCGCACGCTCGACGGCCTCCATGTCCCACGTGGCCGTCAGGCCGAGCGGAATAGGAAAGGTCGTCTCATAACCGTGGATCACATCCATGCCGAAGATCAGCGGAATACCCAGACGGCTCTCCTCGACGGCGATACGCTGCACGTCGCGGATCTTCTCCACCCCCTTGATATTGAACAGACCGCCCACCTCGCCGCGGCGGATCTTCTCGGCGATGTCGCTGCTCTTGGCCTGACCGGTGGTGATGTCGCCCGCACTGGGCAGGTTGAGCTGGCCGATCTTCTCTTCGAGGGTCATGCGGCGCATCAGCGCGTCGACATACTGCTCCATCGTAGCGCCCGCAGGCTTCTCGACGGCGACGGCCGCGCCGCAGAGCACGATGCCCAGCAGGGTAATGAGTGTTTTTTTCATATCGTAATCTCTGTTTTTTATGGTATAATATTTCGCTTCCCGAAAAACGGAGTTTCACGGTCGCGGATCACTTGCGGCGGCACGCGTCAACTGCCCGCCTCGACCGTAAATCCGAGTTCGGCGAGTCCCCTCTGCACATCCTTATCGGACATGAACAGGTTCCACGGCAATCCCGTGCGGTAGTTTTCGATCATCACCACGATCGGGCCCTGATCGATGGCAATGTGCATTCCCCGGTCGAACCAGCCGGACGTGAGATCGAAGGCGTCGATAAACCCGTAGTCGCTCCACAACTTGTCGCCCAGTTTATAGTAGAAGAAGCGCAGTGCGGCCATCGACTCGTCGGGCGTGTAGGGCATCGACGACAAGGCTGCCGTGGGGGCGATGACTCCCCGGTCGTTCGTCGGCGACGAGGCGGTGTAGCCGTCGGGAATATCGCTGGCCGTCAGTCCCCAGCAGTCGGCACCGTAACCGGCATACCCCTTGGGGTTGTCTACGCAATACGCGTAGTTGATCCGGGTATGGTTGCACACCTGCTCCCAATAGTCGGCATAGGCATCGGAGAGTCCCCGGGGATTCAGCCCCAGGAAGGAATAGTGGGCCCAGAAAAGGGGGCCACCGTAATCCTCGCCCAGCGGCAGCACGGTATCGTAGAACGACTTGCCGTTGCGCATCGCACCGCCGCGCGCCCAGCCTTCGGCATACACCTCGCGGCCGATGGGATGCGTCGGCGACGAGGCGGCCAGCACGTAGACGATCAAGGCCTCGTTCCACCCCTGTATCGGCATGTTCATCGCCCAGCCCTTGTCGGGACTCCAATGCCAGTAGAGCACCTTCTCCGTCCCCTCCTTGGTGAAGAAATCCCACTCGACGGCCTCCCACAAGGCGGTGATGTCGGCGCGCAGCTTGCTCTCTGCCGCATCGGCGCCGTCGAAGTAGGCGCGCGCCGTCAGCAACCCCTGGAACAACAGCCCGGTCTCCACCAGATCGGCACCGTTGTCATCGGCCGAGAAGGGAAGCGTCTGCCCCGTCTGGCCGTCGATCCAGTGCGAGAAGGCGCCGTGATAGGAGGTCGCCCGCTCCGCAAGGAAGGTCACGATCCGCTGCACCCGCTGGCACGCCTCGCTGCGGGTCACGAAACCGCGCTCGGCGGCCACCGCCATGGCCATCACGCCGAATCCCGTCCCGCCGGTAGTGACCGTCGCGCCCGACGAGGTGCGCTCGCGCGCCATGCCGCTCGTCGGTTCGGCACCCTCCCAGAAATAGCGGAAGGTCTGCTGCTGCACCTTGGTGAGCAGCTCCTCGTCGGAAATCTGCGGGAATTTGTCGCTCGTGTCCAGCCCCGTCCGGATCCGGATCACCTTGCCGGTCAGGATCGCCTCCCCGGCAGCCGATTTCAGGCCGCTGTCGACGATCAACCGGTAGGAAGCATACGCGTTCAACCCGGCGGAGGGTTTGAGCGTGACGCGCTTCGCGCCGTCGTAAACGTCGCTGGCGTCCACCTTCGCGCCTCCGGCGTCGAGCAGATAGATATTGGCCTCGACGGTCGCCGCGTCGAGCGCCGCCGTGAAGTCGAGCACGATCTCGGCGTCGGGCGACACGTCATCGAAATCCGACAGGCCGCTCTGCCCGCCGATCGTAACCGAGCTCAACGCCAGCTGATCGCCCGCGGGCGTGCGGTCGTCGGTCGAATCGCCGCCGCAGCCGACACCCAGCAAAACCAGTGCAGGCAGGAGAGGCTTGAAAAACGGAAAACCTTTCATATATCGTCGTTTTTTTAGAAGAGGGGGCCTGATTTCGGTCCCCTCTTCCGATCAATGCAGAAATCGAGCCTTGCTATTTCGCCTGTTCGTACAGTGCCGTCACCTGTGCCGGCGTCAACACCTGATCGTAGAGATAGATCTCGTCCATGGCTCCCGTATAGAAGGAAGCCTCGGCCGTCCAGCCGGCACCCGAACCCAGGCCGACCTGCGACGGGAAGGCGCCGAGGCAGATGCCGCTCACCTCGTCGAACGTCATCGGACCGAAGGCTCCGTCCTTCAACACGCGGTCGCAGACCGCCCCGCCGTTGTGGTAGAGCGTGATGGTCGAGGTCCCTGCGTCGTAGGTCACGCCGACATGCGCCCAGACGCCGGCCATATTCTGTATCTTGGCGTCGTCGCCGGCATCGAACCACGCATCGGGCTTGCCGCTCGCACCGGTCGCCTGCATGAATCCCTTGAAGAAGAACTCCGACGGAGTGGTCGTGTTGCCGTTGTTGAGGAAGAAGGCGACGTCGGCCACCTCGATCGTCTTGTTGCCGATGGAGAAGAGACCCGCTGCATTCTTGTTCGTACCGTCGAACTTGATCCACATGAAAATCGAGTAGTTGCCCAACGATTTGAGCGCTGTCGTCGAAGCGGCGTCGGGCGTCAGGATGAGCGCCTGGCCATCGACGTTCTGGTAGGCTTTGCCCGACTTGCCGTCGACGAACATCGGCGACTCGCCGGTGAAGGTCTTCATCTCGCCCGCGAGCGTTCCGTCGAGGAACAGATCGTCGTCGCAGGCCAAATGGTAGAGCGGATCGGGAAGCTGTACGCCCGACGAGCCCTCATCCGGATAGTCGAAGGGAGGATCCTGACCCAAATCCTGTTTGCACGATCCGAGGGACAAAAGCGCCGCGGTCGTCAAAATCAACGGAAAATATCTGAGGAATTTCATGGTATCTGACTTGTTTTAATTAGCATAATCGGGATTCTGTACCAGCACGCCGTTCGAGGCGTCGACCTGCTCCTGAGGCAGCGGCAGGTATTTGTTCTTGGCGGTGTAGCCCTTGTTGCCGAGCACGGCCGAAGCACCGTCCTCCGCACCGGCGATACTGAACTCCTGCCAGCGCACCAGATCGTAGAAGCGGTCGAATTCGAGCGCCAGCTCCACGTGGCGTTCATGGTGGATCGCCTTGCACAACTCCAACTGGTTGGTCGTCGTCACCTTGGGCAGCACGTTCGTATTGGTGCCGCGGGCACGGGCGCGCACCTGTTCCAGATAATCCAGCGCCTCCTCGATCATCGCCTCGCCGCCCATCTCGCAGGCCGCTTCGGCAGCCATCAGCACCACGTCCGAGTAACGGATCATACGAATGTTGTACCAGAATCCGTCGTTGCTGCCGTAATATTCGCGCAGTTTGGGACTGCAATAGGCTTTCTTGTTGTAGTAGTCGCCGTCCAGACCGTCCTGCGATACGAGAAACTCGTTGAAGGGGGCGTTACCGGTCGCCGGAGCGATCGCAGGCCACGGCTTCGAAGGGGTCGAGAAGTAGAGCAGCGTCTCGTCGCGGCGCGGATCGCCCTCTTCGAACACGTCGACGATCGACTGGTCGGCCATATGCCAGCCCCAGCCCAGATTGCTCGTACCCGAACCGCGGCAGCCCTGCACCTGGCAGAACTGGCTGCCCAGATCGTTGGTCGCGGGCTGCGCGACGGTGGCCGTGCACTGCAACTCCCAAACCGATTCCGAAGAGTTTTCGCCCTCTTCGCGGAAAATCTCGTCGAACGGCGTGTCGAGATTGTAGACCCTGGTATCGATCACATTCTTGGCAGCCTGATACATCTGCGACCACAGACCGCGCTGGCCGTAAGTCTTGGCATGCAACGCACGTGCGGCGCCGTAAGTGACCCGCCCGATATATTTCGACTCCCAGCGGCGGGGCAGCCCTTCGGCCGCCGTCAGATCGGCGTCGATCAACTCGTAGATCTTGTCCACCGACGATTTGGGGATATTGGCCTCGTCGGAATTGGTGATGGCGAAGTCGACGAGCGGCACCTCGCCGAAGGCACGCACCAGATTGAAATAGCACCAGCCGCGGAAGAAGCGAGCTTCCATGCCGCATTGCAGTTCCGCCTCATCGAGCTGTTCACCGGCCTCCTGCGCCTTCTGCATCTGGTCGAGCACGGTATTGGCCGCATTGATGATCTCGTAGTTCTGCGTCCAATAAGGATTCAACAGCGAATTGGCCGCCGAATACTGGAAATTCTCGTACATCGGCACATGTTCCGCACCGTCGGTCGTGGTCGATCCCTTACGCGAATCCTCCGAACGGTAGTAATGCACTGCGAAGGCGGGAATACCCGACGTGATATTGTAGTGGCGCGCCTTGGTGTAGAGCGCCATTACCTGCGAAAAGTAAGCGCCGCCTTCGATGTCGTCGATAGTCCACTGGCCCTGCGGGCGTTGGTCGAGCAGGTCGCTGCACGCGGCCGATGCGACCGCCGCGACGGCGATGATCCAGAGTTTCAGATTTCTTATGATCGTTTTCATTGGTTATGCTGTTTTAGAAAGACACGTTTACACCGAAAGTAATGGTCGTCGGCATGGGGTAGGTGTCGCCCGTGTCGATGCCGAACGCAAGGGCCGTACCGCCGATCTCGGGCGTATAGCCGGTGTTGTGCGACCAGGTGGCCAGGTTGTCGATGTTCATGAACACGCGCAGCGCTTTGAGACGGATCTTCTTGAGGATCCGGTCGCCGAAACTGTAACCCAGCTGGATGTTTTTCAGACGCAGGTAACTGCCGTCCTCGATGAAGTAGCTCGAATTCATCATCTGCGTGGCACGCGACGAATCGAGAATCGGCTCCCAGTTCGACGTGCCCTCGCCGTTCCAACGTCCCAGACGCTTGGTATGATAATTATACTGTGCATATGCCGACAGGAAGCTCGTATTGAAGATCTCGTTTCCGTAGACACCCTGGAAGTCGATACCCAGATCGAAATTCTTGTATTGCAGGTTGACCGAGTAACCGTAGGTGAAATCGGGCGTAGGATTGCCGATCATCGTACGGTCGGCTTCGGTGATCTTGCCATCGCCCGTGACATCGCGGAATTTCAGGTCGCCCGGAGCCACGGCCGCCAGCGTGTTTTCCGGCGACGAGGCGATGTCGGCCTTGTTCTGGTAGATGCCCTCGACCTCGTAGCCGTAGAAATAACCGATGGGCTTGCCCGGTTCCGATACGGCCACGCTCTTGTCGCCCTGATAGTAGGTCTTGCCCAACGTGAGCACCTCGTTGTCGATCGTGGTCAGGTTACCCGAAACGGTATAGCGGAAATCGTCGCCGATCGTGTCGCTCCACGATCCCGACAGCTCGAAGCCGCGGTTGCGGATCGAACCCGAATTGATCAGACCGTCCTGCGCGCCCATGAACGATTCGAGGTAGCAGATCAGGTCTTCGGTCTTCTTGCTGTAATAGGTCGGCTCGATGTGCAGGCGCTGGTTGAACATCTGCATCTCGAAGCCCACTTCCCACGCCTTGGTCTTCTCCCAGCGCAGATTCGTCGCCAGATAGGCCTGCGCATAGGAGGAGATGATGTTGTCGCCGAAGATGGCGTTCGAGGAGTTGAGCGTCGGGAACGCGGGATAATTGCCGCCCTCGGTACCGACGTTCTGGTTACCCAGCACGCCGTACGACCCCTTGATCTTCAAGTAGTCGATCACATGCTGGTTGCGCATGAAATTCTCTTCGGACATGATCCATCCGGCACCGACCGAGTAGAAGTTGTCCCACGTGTTGCCCGTGTACTTGAACACCGACGCACCGTCGCGGCGGAACGAGAAGTTGACCAGGTAGCGGCGGTTGTAGTTGTAGAGCGCACGGAACAGGTACGACATCGTGAACTTGCGGTACTGCGAGCCGCCGTTGGTCGCCGACGCCGTGTCGCCGATCGACGAGATCCACCACTTGTCGGGATCGTTCGGAATCGGCAGGTCGGCCGAAGCGACGTTCTGGCTGCGGCCGCCGGTGAGCTCCTCGTAGTTGGTGAAGTTGGTCGTCAGACCGGCCATCAGCGTCAGGTCGTGCTTGTCGGCGAAGGTCTTCGCATAGGTGAGGATGTAGTCCTGCTGCGCATTGAGCGTGTTGGACTTCGTCTGCGACAGCGACTCGCGGTCGCTGCGGGCGTTGATCGTCCCCAGATCGGGATCGTATTCGTATTTCACGGGCGTGAAGAGCCGCGAATTGTTCGACAGGTAGTCGATCGAGAAGGCGGCGCGGAATTTCAGTTCGGGCAGGAAATTGATCTCGCCGTAGACATTGCCCGCGAAGCGGTAGTTCTGCGCCTTGTTGTGGGCGGCGAACTCCTCAATGTCGATCATCGGGTTGGAGATCTGCGAACTCTGGAACGAAGGCAGTTTGTAGTAGCCGCCCGTCGCATCGTCGTAGATCGGCGAGATCGGAGCCGCATGGATGGCGCCGGTCACGTTCTTGGCATCGGCCGGCAACATGTAGGCGCCGTTCATCTGCACGCCGAATTTGAGCCAGTCCTTCATCTTGTACTCGTCGCTGAAATTGACGGTCACCTTCTGCATCTCCTCACCCACGATGCTGCCCTGCTCGTAGGTGTAGCCCACGCCCAGATAGAAGTTGCTCTTTTCGTTGGCGCCCATGATGCTGGCCGTCGTCTGGCTGATCATGGCATTCTGGAAGATGGCGTCCTGCCAGTCGGTATTGGCCTGATAATAGGTATAGTCGAACGGATCGCCGCCCATGTTCGAAAGCTGCTCGTTGTAGAGCTCCTTGAACTGCGGCCCGTTGGTCAGCGACATGCGGTGCCCCACGTGCTTCACGCCCACCGACTGGTTGACGTTCACCACCGTCTGCCCCATCTTGGCGCGTTTGGTCGTGACGATGATGACGCCGTTGGCGCCGCGCACGCCGAAGATAGCCAGCGACGAGGGGTCTTTCAGAATCTCGAACGATTCGATATCATTCGCATTGAGGTAGTTGATGTTGTCGGTGAACATTCCGTCCACCACATAGAGCGGTGCGAAGCCGTTGATCGAGTTCGTACCGCGGATACGGATTTCGGGATCCTGTCCGGCCCGACCCGAATTGGTGATCTGCACACCGGCCACGCGGCCCTGCAACGAGGCCAGCGGGTTCGACGCCGGACGGTTGGCGATCGTCGCGGCGTCGACGTTGACGATCGAACCCGTCAGATCGCGTTTCTTGGCCGTACCGTAACCGATCACCACGGCCTGCTCGATCATCGTCGACTCGCTTTCGAGCGTCACCGTAACCGGCACGGCCGATACGGGCACGCGCTGCGTGGACATACCGATGAACGAAACCTCCAACTCCTGCCCCTCGCGGGCTTTCAGTGCGAAACCGCCGTCCGCACCCGTGGTCGTACCCGTGTACGTCCCCGCGACCACGACGCTGGCGCCTACGACAGGCTGCCCGTCCGCATCGATGACTTTTCCCGTTACATCGATCGTGCTCTGCGCGAAGGCGCCCGATACGGAGGCCGCGAGCAGCAGAACGACCGATACAAACGCCTTGAACAAGAGGCGGCCGACGCCGCAACTCTCTGGTCGATTCTTTTTCATTGCAATTTTAGGTTTATGTTTCTACTGTGGGCTCCGCGCCTCGGCAGGGAAATGCGGAACGGAATCCGCCGAAGCGTCGCCCGGAAAAGTTTTTACGAAAACAAAATTAAAAGGTTCGGAAAAATCGCGGGGAAAAGCGGCTACACTCCGACTACTCCACCCTCGAAAAAGACTCTTCCACTGCCTCTCAATTACCTCTCAAAGAACAATGAAATAATTTGAAATCAACCGATTAAAAATCGAAATTCTACTTCTCATCATCCTCCGGCCCCGACTCCTGCGAATCGATATGCAAGAGGAATTCGTTCAAATTCTGGGCCGAAGTCAATCCGAGTTTCTTTCGCAGCCGGTAACGGCCGTTCTCGACCGCCCGCACCGACAGACTCATCAGCGAGGCGATCTCCTTGGTACAAAGATTCATTTTCAGGCAGGCGCTCAGACGCAGATCGCTGGTCGTCAGGTCGGGGAAGCGTTCCTTCATGATGCGGAAATAGGAAGAGTGCTTCTGCTCGAACTTGATCAGGAACAGCGTCCAGTCGCTCTCCGTATCGAGTTTGCTGCTTACATAGGCGTTGACTTTCTGCCACAGGGGCGCCGTCGTGCGGCTACCCTGCTTCTGCTGGAACTCGTTGACCATGTCGCGCAGGCGCAGGATGATCTCGTTGCGCCCGATGAGCGTCGAACTCTGCGCCACGATCTCGGCGTCGCGCGTCTCGATCTGCCGGGTCAGCTCCCGGTTGGCGCGCCGCAACGCGACGATCTCCTGCAAGCGCAGACGCCGCAGGTAACGCCGGCGATAGAAACGCATCACCAACAGCCACAGACAATAGAAAGTGAAGGCCAGCAGCAGCACGTAGCCCGCATAGGCCCAGCCGGTAGCGTACCAGGGCGTGAGAACGACGAACGGGAAACGGGCGGGTTCCGACCAGCGGCCGAACACGTCGCCCACGGCGACCTCGAAGGTGTAGCGCCCCTGCGGCAAACGGGCGTAATCGGCCGTTCCCGTCCGGTCGGACTCCGACCATGCGCTCTCCATGCCCGTCAGGCGGTGGCGGAAACGCAGGCCGGGAACCGCGCCCCGACGCGGAGCGTAGCGGAAAGTCACCGAGTTGCGCTGGTGAGGAATCTCGACCGCAGCCGAGAGATCGTACCACGCCTCATCGCCCCGGCGCCCCGACGCACGCAGCGATTCGAGTAGCGGAGGAATCGGAGGGGGGGGGATTTCGACGGCCTGCGATGAGACGAGTTCGAAGCCGTTGTCCCCGCAGAAAAGACAGGTCGAATCGTCGAGCCGCGCCACCTGTTCGTACCCGTAGATCATGTTGTCGACCGGAATGCCGGCGCACGGCGTCAATTCGGCACTGCGCCGGCCGTCGTAACGCAATTTCCAGACGCCGCTGCCGGTAATGACCCAGAACCGTTCGTCGGCATAGGGAATCACGCGGCGGATGTCCTCCACCGTGCGGAACGCCGCATCGAGCACCGTATCCGCCTCGATGCAGTCCGTATATTCGTTGTAACGGAAAAACCTGTCGTCGCCCATGAGCGCCACGCGGCCGCCCACGCGCAGCAAATGGAGTTTGTAGGGCAGTCCGTCGCCCGCACCGCCTCCGTAGAGCGTCCGCTCCTCGATGCGCCGGCCGTCGTCGCTCATGCGGCAGCGGTAGACCCCTTTCGACGGATGTTCGAGCCAGAGGTTGCGCATATAATCCGCCTCGATGCGGTAGACCGATTCGTCCAGTCCGTCGACCTCGTGCATCGTACCGTCGTCGTCGAGCAGCCGCAACTTGTAATAGGAGGCGTAGTAGGTGCGGCTCTTTTCGCCCAGTTTCACCCGCCGCAACCCGTAACCGCCCATGTCGGAACGGCGTACCAGCGAAAAATCGGGACGGAGTTCGGTGACGCCCGTGTTGTGGCTCACGTAGAGCCGCCCGTCGAGCAGGTCGAACGACCACGCCTGACCGCTCAGGCCGGCCACGGGGCGGAAATCGGAGGGATCGACGCCCGTCGCCAGACGGCTCTCGTCGACGGCGAAGACCCCCTGGTTGGTAGCCAGCAGCAACTTCCCCTGCCAGCGGCAGGCGTCGTAGAGCGAACCGGCCGCCCACTTGTTGTAGGTATGGTAATCCACCCCTTCGCAGAACAGCAGCAACGAAAGTCCCCGGTCGAGCGCCGCCCAGACATTTTGTTGCGCATCCTCCGCAAGCGCCATCACACTGTTGTTGAGCAGCCGGTTTTCGGTCGAAAGAACCGCGAGCAGCCGTCCGTCGGCACCGGCCTCGTACAATCCTCCGAAAAGCGTCCCGAAGAGATAGGTGCCGCGCGAGGTTCGGATGCCGCAGTTGAGTTCGTCGCGCCGCAACCGCTCCGACAGCGCCGGACTCCACGGCGTGAACCGTTCGCCGTCGTAGCGCCACAATCCGTCGGTACCCGTCCCCACGATCCATTCGCCCTCGTGCGGCCCGGGCAGCAGCACCCGCACGGTCGTCGTCGAGAAGCGTTCGCTGTCGGGCAGCCGCTCGAAGGACTCCTGCCGCATCCGATAGAGCGGGCCGCCCATCTCCTGCACCCAGAACTCGTCGCCCGCACGCAGAAGAAAGAGCATGTTCATCTCGCCCGTCAGGCGGCGGACGCGCTCGTAATCATAAAGGTAGATGCCGTGGAACGATTGAAACAACACCCCCTGCGGCGTGATGTAGATTTTCCAGAAATCGCTGTCCGAAAAGCGGGGATTGCGCTGAGCCGGAACGAGCGACGTATAGCGCAGCGCACCCGAAGCGTCGCGATCCCAGCGCCCGAACTCCTCGAACCCGCCCGTGAAGATCACGTCGTGCGACAGCGGGGCCACCGAACGCACGATCGAGGCGCGGGGCAGTTCGTACAACCGCCATTGCAGGCCGTCGAATTCGAGCAGCCCCTTGTCGTTGCCGGCATAGAGCGTTCCCGCATCGTCTTCGGCCACCGCCCAGTTCTTGTTGGCCGCCCGATAATCGGACGGCAGCAGGTTGATAACGCCGGGACCGGCGGCACGCGACGACATCGCCGAAAGCACTCCGGTCAGGAGACAAAACAGGCTGTACAAGAACTTGATCGGCATAAAAGTCTTCACGGATTAGGAGATAAAAATAGGCCTTTTTTACGAAATATCCAAACCTTCGCCCGAAGAAACGCCCCGCAGCGAACCGGATTTTCGCACGACCGAAGCTCCCCTGCACCTTCGGACAAACGATAACATAGCGTATTTTCCATAATTTATTTTGAACTTATGTTCATAATTAATAACTTTGCGGAAACGAGTTTTTTGTCATGCCGCGTCCCCGCAAATGCTGTTACATCGCCCAACCGCCCGCCGTCGCGGGAATGCGTCCCGTCGGCGGAGATAGCGTCGCTCCCGAAGCCGTCACGCTTCGGTACGACGAATACGAAGCGATCCGCCTGATCGACCACCAGGGATTGACACAGGCCGCGGCGGCCGAGCGCATGGGCATCTCCCGCCCCACCTGCACGCGTCTCTACGACCGTGCCCGCCGCACGCTCGCCGCCGCGCTCGTCGAAGGGCGGCCGCTGCGCATCGAAGGCGGAAAGATCTGCCACTCCGAACGCTGGTACCGCTGCCCGCACTGCCGGCGCATCCACACCGGAACACTCCGCTGTCCGGCCTGCCGCCGCAATGAAGACTCCGAGATACTCGGACAACCGAATACAACATATAATCCTGTTAACACTGTCATCATGGAAAAAATCGCACTTCCGACCCGCAACAGCGCGGTCGACGACCACTTCGGCCACTGCGAATGCTACACGATCTTCACGCTCGACGCCGACCGCCGCATCGCCGGCCGCCAGACGCTACCCGCCGCCGAAGGCTGCGGCTGTAAATCCGACATCGCCCCCCGCCTGCACGCCATGGGCGTCGACGTGATGCTCGCCGGCAACATGGGCGACGGGGCGAAAAACGTCCTCCAACGCAACGGTATCGCCGTCATCCGCGGCTGCCACGGGCCTGTCGAGGAGGTCGTCGCGGCCTATCTGGCCGGCCGGATCGCCGATTCGGGCGACGCCTGCGCACACCATCACGAAGGCGGCTGCCCCGAACACCGCGGGACGACAGGCTGGCATCTCGCCGAATGACGGAACCCGGTGCCGACGGCACGATCCGCAATCCTTCTGCGGCGATCTTTTCGAGAGGTCGCCGCTATTTTTCCGTAAAAAGCCGCTTTCTGGAAAATTCTTCGTATTTTTGCCTCGCCGAGAGTTCCAACGGCGCGGCGAAGCCTCGCTGCGCCCGGATGAAAAGGGAATCGGGTGCAACTCCCGAACAGTTCCCGCTGCTGTAAATTCCGGCATCCGTCCCGAGCGACGGATGTACTCCGCGACACGTTCAGGCCACTGATTTCGATCGGGAAGGCGTCGCAGAAGGAAAAGTCAGAAGACCTGCTTTCGGCCCGAAAAGACGGATTCACGCCTGCGGGGTACGGGCCGGAAGCCGAATGCGCACACTGCTTGCGCGACCTGCTGCCAGACCGATCCCTCCCCTCTCTCCCGCCGCCGCGATCCCGTCCGATACGACAAAGTTCGACGACTATGATACGATTCGGAACGATAGCGGCCGCATGGTGCGCCGTATTGCTGCTGGCAGCCTGCGAAAGTTCGGGGCCGGCTGAAAAAGAGGATTTCGACACGGGCGGCAGCGCGGGGGTCTTCTGCCTCTGCGAAGGCAACATGAACGCCGGCAACGCCTCGCTCTCCTACTACGACCCCGCCGCACGCACGGTGCAGAACGAGGTCTTCTACCGTGCCAACGGCGCCAAACTGGGCGACGTGGCGCAATCGATCTTCCTGCGCGAAGGGCGCGTCTTCATCCCGATGGACAATTCGGGCGTAATCTGGGCCATCGACGCCGACACCTTCCGCGTCGAGGGGAAGCTCGAAGCGGCGAGCAGCCAGCACCCCGACGAGAACAACCACATCGTCGCGCCGCGCTACATCCACTTCCTGAGCGACACGAAGGCCTACGTGACCGACTTGTTCAGCCCCTACATCACCGTCTTCGACCCCCGCACCTGCAAGATAACGGGCGCCATCCACACCGGTCAGGCACCGTCGACGGGCAGCTACAACTCCACGGAACAGATGGCGCAGTACGACAAGTGGGTCTTCGTCAACTGCTGGTCGTACAGCAACAAGATCCTGGTCATCGACTCCGAGCAGGACAAGGTGGTGCACGAAATCGAACTGCGGAGCATCCAGCCCAATTCGCTGGTCGTCGACCGCAACGGCAAACTGTGGGCGCTGACCGACGGCGGCTACGCCGGCAGCGAATACGGGCAGACCGAACCCTGTCTCTACCGCATCGACGCTGCGACCTGGCGCGTCGAACAGGAGTTCGTCTTCGAAAAGGAGGAGTATCCCTCGGAGCTCTGCATCAACGGTGCGGGCGACGTGCTCTACTTCATCAACGACGGCATCTGCAAGATGTCGGTCACGGCCGCGCACGCTCCCGTCAGGCCGTTGATCCCCAACGAGCGGCGGCACCAGATCTACGGTCTGGCGGTCGATCCCACAAGCGGGGAGATCTACGTGGGCGACGCGATCGATTTCGAACAGCCGGGCGTGGTCTACCGCTACCGCGACACCGGTCAGAGCGCCGAACTGGTCGACTCGTTCGGCGTGGGAATGCTACCCAGCGCCTTCGCATTCAAATAGGAAACCGCCATGAGAAAGACGCTCTCCCTGCTCGCCGCACTGCTCGCCGTCGCCTGCGGCGGGGACGAACAAACCGACACCTCGGCACTGCAACCCATCATTACGCAGCAGGAGGCCAACGCCCGCTACCGCGTGAAGGCGGGGCGCGAACTGCTCATCGCCCCGAGCTATACCAACGCCGAAGGGGCGCGCTTCACCTGGACGTGCGACGACGAGGTGGTCTGCCGCGAAGCTTCCTACGTCTTCCGGCGCGACAAGGCCGGCATCTACTACCTCTCGCTGCGCGTCGAAAATGACTACGGCGCCGCCGAGGACGAACTGCGCGTGCGGGTCGACGCGCTCGAAGCGCCCTGCATCACGCTCATCGAACCCGTCGGAGGGTTCACCGTCGCGGCCGACGCCGAACTGACGATCGCTCCCACCGTCGAGAACGGCCAGACGGCGCGCTTCCGATGGACGGTCGACGGAGAAACGGTCGGCGAAGCGGCGGAGTACCTTTTCCGGCGGCACGAATGCGGCGACTACGAAATGACGTTCAGCGCCGCGAACGACGACGGCGAGGACTCGGTCTCGTTCACTGTAAAAGTATTGTCTCCGGAGCAGATGCCCTTCTCGTGGGAATTTCCCCAGACGGTCTATAACGTCGCGCTGGGACGCACGATCCGCCTGAAAGGGTGGAACCCCGTCAACGCCTTCGACGCCGAATACATCTGGGAGGTCGACGGCACGGAGCGACAACGCGGAGCGCAGCTCGAATACCGCTTCGAAGCCCTCGAAGAAGGACCGCACGAAGTGACGGTCACCATGCGCAACAGCTATGCGACCCGCTCGCAAACACTGTCGGTCAACGTCTGTGCTGCCGAAGGCACCTATTACCGGCCCGCCGACGCCGCGAGCCGGGCGTCGACCGTCCGCGTCTTCGAGTACCTGCCCGCGCCCGGACTGTGGGTGAGCGGCTACATGTACGGCCCGCTCTTCACCGCCACGACGATGGCCGAAGCGTGCGCCCACGTGCAATCGCGCTTCGACATCAACTACATGATCTCGCTGGGAGCGTGGGGCGGCTACGTCGTCGCAGGCTTCGACCACAGCGTCGACAACAGCGGCGGCGGGGTCGACCTGGCCATCCGCGGCAATCCCTACTCCTACCAGTCGGAGCCGGGCGTCGTCTGGGTCGCACAGGACGAGAACGGCGACGGGGAACCCAACGACACGTGGTACGAACTGGCCGGTTCGGAGTACGACAGCGCTGAAACGATCTACGACTATTCGGTCACCTACTATCAGCCTACGCGCGCGCAGGCCGCCGTCGTCTGGCGCGACAACCGCGGCGGAGGGGGCACGATCGACCACAACGCCTACTGGAACCCTTCGGACAGCTACTATCAGCCGTGGCTGCCCGAAGGAGAGTGCACCTTCTACGGCACGCGCCTGCTGGACCGCTCGTACATCGACGCTTCGGGGCAGACCGTCGTTCCTCCCTACGACTGGGGTTATGCCGACAACGCGGGCAAAAGCGACTACGACGGGCAGTTCTGTCTTTTCCGACTGAGCAACGCCCGCACCTTCGACGGCCGGCCCGCCGACCTGAAATACATCGACTTCGTGAAGATACAGACCGGCCAGATGGGCAAGACCGCGCTGCTGGGCGAAACCTCCACCGAGGTGCACCACATCGTCGACTACCACCTTATCGACCGAGAAACCGAATAACCCATGCGCCGCCTCACGCTCCTTCCGCTGCTCATTCTCCCGCTGCTCGCCGCCGCGCAGGAGGAGCGCCCCGCGTGGTCGCTCCCGATCGAGGAGGTGCCGGTGGTGACCCGCCGCACGATGAAGGAGATCGGCGTGCAGCGCACGCAGCTGGATTCGACCGTGCTGCACGACAACATCTCGCTCTCGATGGCCGACGTGCTGACGCAGAACGCCAACCTCTTCATCAAGAGCTACGGCCGTGCCACGCTCGCGACGGCCGAATTCCGCGGCACGTCGCCCTCGCACACGCAGGTGACGTGGAACGGGATGCGGATCAACTCGCCGATGCTCGGCACGGTCGACTTCTCGATGATCCCCGCGTTCTTCATCGACGCCGCGACGCTGCTGCACGGCGCCTCGTCGATCGGCGTCACGGGCGGCGCACTGGGCGGCGCCGTCGTGCTCGGCACCCGCCCGTCCGCGCAGCGGGGCTGGCAAACGCAATACGTGCAGGGCGTCGGATCGTTCTCGACCTTCGACCAATACCTGCGCGTAAGCTACGGCGGCCAGCGGTGGAGCGCCTCGACGCGCGCGGTCTACTCCACCTCGGACAACGACTTCCGCTACACCAACTACGACAAGATGGAGCTCGTCTACGGCCCCGACGGCGCGGTGGTCGACACCTACCACCCCGTCGAGCGCAACCGCAGCGGCTACTTCCGCGACCTGCACCTGTTGCAGGAACTCTACTACAATCGCGGCGACGGCACGCGCTACGGCCTTTCGGCGTGGTATCTCCGCTCGAAACGCGGGCTGCCCTTCCTCTCGACCGACTACCGCGACGACGTGACGATCCTCAACGAACAACGCGAACAGACGCTGCGCGCCGTGGCCTCGTGGGAACAGCTGCGCGAGCGGCTCAAACTGGGAGCGAAACTCGGCTACGCCTACACCGCCTCGGCCTACGACTTCCGGCAACGCAACGCACAGGGAGCGCAGAGCGACCTGACGCTGAGCCGCAGCTATCTGCATACTCCCTACGGACAGTTCGAAGCCGAATACTACGTCGGCCGGCGCTGGCTCTTCACGGGCAACGTCGCGCTACACGTTCCGATGGTCGATTGCAGCGACAAGAGCCCCTACCACGAGGGCGACGTCTACGACCGTTACCGCGTGGAGCTGTCGGGGCACCTCTCGGCCAAATGGCGGCCGACCGAACGCATCGGGCTGGCGGTCAACCTGCGCGGCGAACTCTACGACCGCCATGCCGTGCCGCTGATCCCCGCCTTTTTCTTCGACTGGGTCGTCTCCGAACGCGGCAACGTGGTACTCAAAGCCTCCGTGGCGCGCAACTACCGCTACCCGACGCTCAACGACCGCTACTACCAGCCGGGCGGCAACCCCGACCTGCGCCCCGAACACGGCTTCACCTACGACGGCGGCATATCGTTCGCACTGGGCGGCGAAGCGGAGGGCTACACGCTGCGGGGCGAGGCGACGCTCTTCGACTCGCACATCGACGACTGGATTCTCTGGGTGCAGGCGCGGCGCGGCTACTGGACGCCCCGCAACGTCCGCAAAGTCCACAACTACGGCGCCGAGACGAAGGTCGACGCCTCGGTGCGCCTCTCGCCCGACTGGCGGCTCGGCCTCGACGCCCACTTCGCATGGACCCCCTCGATCAACTACGGCGAACCGGTCAACGACGCCGACGCCTCCTACGGCAAACAGCTGGTCTACGTCCCCGAATACGCCGCGGCCGCCACGGCGACGCTGGGCTGGCGCCGCTGGACGCTCGTCTACAAATGGAACTATTACAGCGAACGCTATACCACCACGAGCAACGACACGTCGCTCCGCACCGGCCGGCTCGAACCCTACTACATGAGCGACCTCTCGCTCGAACGCTCCTTCGCGCTGCGATGGGCCGACCTGTCGCTCAAAGGGGTGGTGCGCAACCTCTTCAACGTCGAGTACGTCACCGTGCTCTCGCGCCCCATGCCCCGTCTCAACTACGAAATCTTTCTGGACATCCGACCCAAATTCCACACCCGCAAACGATGAGACGCCTCCTCCCCCTGCTCTGTGGCCTGCTGCTGGCCGCCTGCGGTCAGCGCGCCGCCCGCCCGATCGGCGACTTCACGCTGCCGGTCTACACGCCCCGCTACGCCTCGGGATTCGAGATCACGGGCGCTGCCGGAAGCCGCAGCACGCTCGTCACCGTCCACAACCCGTGGTACGGCGACGAGGTTACCGACCAGTACCTCTTCATCGCCCGCGACGGCGAACCGGCCCCCGCAGGTTTCGAGGGGCAGGTGCTGCGCGACGAGGCGCGGCGCGTGGTCTGCATGTCGGGCTCCTACATCGCCATGCTCGACGCCCTCGGAGCGGCCGACCGCGTGGTGGGCGTCTCCGGAGCGCAATACCTGATCAACGAAACGCTCCGCCGCCGCATCGCCCGCGGGGAGGCCGCCGACGTGGGATTCGACAGCAACGTCGATTTCGAACGGCTCATGGCGCTGCGCCCCGACCTGGTGATGCTCTTCGGCATCGGCGGAGCCGACACGGCGCTCACGGGAAAACTGCGCGAGCTGGGCATCCCCTACCTCTACATGGGCGAGCACTGCGAGGAGTCGCCGCTGGGCAAGAGCGAATGGGTGGTCGTCGCCGCCGAGATCGCAGGACTCCGCACGGAGGGTTCCCGCCTCTTCGCCGCCATTCCCGAACGCTACGAACGGCTGCGTGCCCTCGCCCAGCAGACCGCCGCACGGCCGCGCGTGATGCTCAACACCCCCTACCGCGACACCTGGTTCATGCCGGCGCGCAACAGCTACATGGTGCGGCTCCTCGAAGATGCCGGCGCACGGTACGTCTTCGAGGAGAACACGGCCACGCAGACGCTGCCGATCGACATCGAGCAGGCCTACTACCTCACGAGCAAATCCGATTTCTGGCTCAACGTGAGCGGCTGCAACACCCTCGACGAAGTGCGCCGGCAGAATCCCCGGCTGGCCGACACGCCTCCCGTGCGCGAGGGGCGCGTCTACGACAACAACCGCCGCCGCAACGCGGCGGGCGGCAGCGATTTCTGGGAATCGGGCGTACTGCGTCCCGACCGCGTGCTGGCGGATCTGGTGCACATCTTCCACCCCGAACTCTCCGAAACGGACGAACTGTACTATTACCGGCAGCTGGAATAACGCGGAAGCCGCCCCGCTGCGCCGCATCCGACCGCTCCTTCGGTTTTCCCGCCGAAGACGGCCGCACCGCTCTTTTTCGGCAAATTTTTTGACGGTTCGAAAATAATCAGTATCTTTCGTTTCGTAAGACTCAGTATGTTGCGCCCGATGAAAAACGCCGACCGCCGACCGCTGCCCGTCCGCATCTTCCGTTTCTACTACGACGGATTCCGGGAGATGACGCTCGGACGGACGCTGTGGGCGATTATCCTCATCAAACTCTTCATCCTGTTCGTCGTCCTGCGGCTGCTCTTTTTCCCCGACGTCCTGGGCGGCAAGAGCGCCGAAGAGCGCGGCGAAATCGTGCGCAACGAACTGATAAAGCACGGATTGGAAACGCAAAACTGAAAAGCGTATGGTTTCGGAAATGCTACAAAGCGTGGAGTGGTCGCGGGCGCAGTTCGCCCTGACGGCCATTTACCATTGGCTCTTCGTCCCGCTGACGCTCGGTCTGAGCGTCCTGTGCGCGCTGATGGAGACCCGCTACTACCGCACGGGCGACCCCTTCTGGCGCAGCACGACGAAGTTCTGGATGCGGCTGTTCGGCATCAACTTCGCCATCGGCGTAGCCACGGGACTGATTCTCGAATTCGAGTTCGGCACCAACTGGTCGAACTACTCCAACTTCGTGGGCGACATCTTCGGTGCGCCGCTGGCCATCGAGGGGATCATGGCCTTCTTCCTCGAATCGACCTTCGTGGCGGTGATGTTCTTCGGCTGGGACAAGGTGAGCCGCGGCTTCCACCTCTCGGCTACGTGGCTCACGGCCATCGGCGCCAACCTTTCGGCGCTGTGGATTCTGGTGGCCAACAGCTGGATGCAGTATCCCGTCGGATGTTCGTTCAACATCGCCACGGTGCGCAACGAGATGGATTCGTTCTGGGACGTACTCTTCTCGCCCGTGGCGATCAACAAGTTCTCGCATACGGTCACCTCGTCGTTCCTCCTGGCGGCGATCTTCGTCATGGGCGTGAGCGCGTGGTACCTGCTGCGCGGACGCCACCGCCGCATGGCGCGCAGCAGCATCGCGCTGGCGTCGGTCTTCGGGCTGGTCTTCGCCCTCGTGGCGGCCTTTTCGGGCGACCGCTCGGGTGCGATCGTGGCGCGCGTGCAGCCGATGAAGCTGGCGGCCATGGAGGCGCTCTACAACGGCGAGGAGGGGGCGCCGCTGACGGTGGTGGGCCTGCTGCGCCCCGAAGGGCAGCGCACCTGCGACGACGACGCCTTCTACTTCAAGATCGGCATCCCCAAGCTCCTCTCGCTGATGAGTTTCCGCTCGGCCAACGCCTTCGTGCCGGGGATCAACGATCTGGTTTACGGCAACGAGGAGCGGGGCATCCTCTCCACGGCCGAGAAAATGTCGCGCGGACGCCATGCGATCGACCAGCTGGGCCGCTATCACGAAGCGCGCGAAAAGGGCGACGAAGCCGCGATGCACGAGGTCGAACGGCTTTTCGACGCCTCGACGCCCGAAGGGGCGGCCTTCCTGCGCGACTACTACGCCTACTTCGGCTACGGTTATCTCCGCTCGCCCCAGGAGACGGTGCCCAACGTGCCGCTGGTCTTCTATTCGTTCCGCGTCATGGTCGGTGCAGGCTGTTTCTTCATCCTGCTCTGTGCCGTCGTGTGGTGGCTCAACCGCCGCGACCGGCTCGCAGGCAAACGCTGGCTGCTGCGGGTGATGATCCTGTCGATCCCGCTGGCCTACCTCGCCTCGCAGGCGGGCTGGATCGTCGCCGAAGTGGGACGCCAGCCGTGGACGATCCAGAACCTGCTGCCTGCCTGCGTGTCGGGGTCGCACATCGCCGCCACGCCCGTGGCCGTCACATTCTTCATCTTCCTCGCGCTCTTCACGGTGCTGCTGGCGGCCGAACTGGCCATCATGCTGCGCCAGATCAAGATCGGACCTAACGAATAACGACTATGGACACACTGCTCTTTCTGCAACACTACTGGTGGTTCCTCATCTCCCTGCTGGGGGCGTTGCTGGTCTTCCTGCTCTTCGTACAGGGCGGTCAGGGATTGCTCTACACGATGGGGCGCACCGAAGCCGAACGCGACCTGGTCGTCAACGCGCTCGGCCGCAAATGGGAGTTCACCTTCACGACGCTCGTCACCTTCGGCGGCGCGTTCTTCGCCTCCTTCCCGTTATTCTACTCGACATCGTTCGGCGGCGCATTCTACGTCTGGATGGCCATTCTGCTGGTCTTCGTCGTGCAGGCCGTCTCCTACGAATACCGCCGCAAACCGTCCAACGTACTCGGCCAACGCACCTACGAGGCCTTTCTGGTACTCAACGGCGTGGCGGGGCCGCTGCTTCTGGGCGTCGCCGTGGGCACGTTCTTCACCGGTGCGGAGTTCACCGTCAACCGCATGAACATGGCCGCCGTGGGCGGCGACACGGCCATATCGCAATGGGCAACGCCGTGGCACGGTCTCGAAGCGCTGACGGACGCACGCAATCTGCTGCTGGGAGTAGCCGTCTTCGCCCTTTCGCGGGTGCTGGCGCTCCACTTTTTCCTCAACAATCTCGACGACGAGACGCTGCGGCTGCGTGCGCGACGCCTGTCGTGCGGCTATTCGCTGCTCTTTCTGGCCGCGTTCCTCGCCTTCTTCGGGTGGCTGCTCTGCTCCGACGGTCGGGCGATCGACCCTGCCTCCGGCACGGTGAGCATCGAACCCTACAAATACCTGCACAATCTGCTGGCGATGCCGGCTGTCGCTATCGTGCTGCTCGCAGGCGTCGCTGCGGTGCTGTGGGGACTTTGGAGCGGCGGGCGCAACGGCAGCCGGCGGGCGATCTGGTTCAGCGGCGCGGGAACGATCCTCACGGTGCTGGCACTGCTGCTGCTGGCGGGCTGGAACGATACCTGCTACTACCCGTCGCTGACGGACATGCAGTCTTCGCTGGCGATCACCAACAGTTCGTCGAGTCTCTTCACACTCAAAGTGATGAGCGTCGTCTCGCTGCTGATCCCCTTCGTCGCGGCCTACATCTGGTATGCGTGGAGGGCGTTGACCCGCCCGATCTCGGAACGCGAGGTCGAGGAGGCGGAACACAAATACTGATCGGGAAGGGAATACCGTTTATGGAGATCGTTTCGCTGCGGGAATCGCCGCAGGAGGTCGAACGGTTCATCGCCTATTTCCAAAGCCGATGGGCGAACGTTACCACCCGTGAGGCGAATGGTCGCGCCTCTACGGAATCGAACCGTGACCGCCGGCAGCCGCGCGGGAAGGCCGTCGTTCAGCGACGGCCTTTTCGTTCGCGGACGATGATCTTGCGGCGCCGCACCGACCAGCCGAAATGGCCGATCAGCTCGCCCAGCCGGAAATATTCGCCGTGCGAATAGGCCACCAGCCCCGCTCGTTCCAGATCGAAACGCCCCGTGGCGGAATCAATGTAGCGGTCATCGACCAGCACGTTGACGACCTCCGCCAGAAACATGTCGTGCGACCCGAGCGGCAGGATCTGCCGCACGCGGCACTCGACGACGACGGGCGACTCCTCCAACGCCGGAGCCGCCACGACCGCGCCGCGCAGGGGCGTGAGTCCCGTCTCGCGGAATTTGTCGTAGTCACGACCCGAACGGACGCCGCACCAGTCGACGGCACGCGCCATGGCAGCCGTGGTGAGGTTGATCGTGAACTCGCCCGTGCGCGCGATCAGCGCATGGGAGTGGCGTTCGGGACGCACCGAGACGTAACACATCGGCGGTGCGGTGCAGACCGTCCCCGTCCACGCCACGGTCAGCAGGTTCCAGTTGTCGGGCGCATCGCCGCACCCCACCAGCACGGCCGGCAGCGGATAGATCATCGTGCCGGGTTTCCAACTCTCTTTCATCGTCCGTCGGGCGCCGCATGTGAGCGGCCGCACGGCAAAGATACGCTTTTCAACCGAAACTCGTATCCCGCAGGCGGTGGCACCGCCTGAAAATCCGCCGGAGCGTTTCGGCTGCGATCCCGTTTCGGGTAAGGCATATTCTTTGCGTTCCGGCAGGGAAAACGCCCCGCCGCCCGCCGAAAGGCGTGCCGCTTACCGAACCGATATGAATACGAACGAATTCGCCCGAACCCTGTTGCTCGGCATCAAAAACCTCCTTTCATGGATAGGCATTCCGCGCCACCTGCTCGACAAACTGGACGAGATCCTGTTTCTCGTGTGCATCGTCACGATCGCGTTCGTCGTGGCGGCCGTCGTCCACCTCCTGCTCGTCCGCGCGGCCAGGAAGATCCTCAAACGCAAACACCTCGATTTCTTCGATTCGCTGTTCCGGTACAGCGTCTTCCGCAAATCGACGGCGCTCATTCCGCCCCTGATCGTCTCCGCGCTGCTGCCCTTCGCCTTCGCCACCGACTCCGCGTGGTTCACCGTAAGCGAACGGGTCACGTGGATTTACTTCTTCATCGTGCTGATGATCTCCGTCAACGCGATCCTGAACACCGTGGGCGACACGCTGAAAAACGACGGACAGTTGAAAAACCGTCCGATCAAGGGATTCATCCAGATCTTTCAGGTGATCTTCTCCTGCGTCGTGGTCATCGTCGTCGTCTCGATCCTGATCGACAAGTCGCCGGTCAACCTGATTACGGGGCTGGGCGCCTTCACGGCCGTCCTGATGCTGGTATTCAAGGACCCTATCCTGGGGCTGGTCGCGGGCGTGATGATCTCCGAGAACGACATGCTGCGCATCGGCGACTGGATCGAGATGCCCCAGAACGGCATCAACGGCACCGTGACCGACATCTCGCTGACGGTCATCAAAGTCCAGAATTTCGACAATACGATCGTCACCGTACCTCCGTACTCGCTGGTCTCCGGATCGTTCGTCAACTGGCGGGGCATGAGCGATTCGGGCGGACGCCGCATCATGCGCGAATACGCGCTCAAACTCGATTGCATCAAACCCTGCACGCCCGAATTTCTGGAACGGATGAAGGCTTTCGACGAAGAACTGGCGCAATTCATCGCCGAAAAACAGCGGCAGGCGGCCGAGGGCAAGGTCGCCAACACGGAGAATCCCGACGGACTGGTCAACGGGACGATCGAGACGAATCTCGGTCTGCTGCGGGCCTACATGGCGTTGTACCTGCGCCGGCACCCCTTCGTCAGCCGCGACCTGCTGCTGATGGTCCGGACGCTGCCCGCGACGGAGAACGGACTGCCGGTCCAGATTTACTGCTTCTCCTCCGACAAGAACTGGCCGAGCTACGAATCCATTCAGGCTGAGATTATGGAGCACTTCGTCGCCGTATTACCGGCCTTCGAACTCTACGCATTCCAGCGCACGGGCGCCCGCGACGTCCTCCTCAACGGCATCGCCGCTTCCGGAAAAGCCGACCTGGCGACGATGGAGACCGCTCCCCTGCATACGGACCCTTCGGAAAAGCAGGGAACCTGAGATTCAGCCCGTTCGCGACAGAAAACGGGCGCATCCGAAAAAAGAGGTATATTTCTTGTCCGAAACCGTATATCGAAATCACAGACAGGACATGACACGAATCGCAATCAAGCGGGTCTACGAACCCGCAACGGACACGGACGGACTGCGGGTGCTGGTCGACAAACTCTGGCCGCGCGGCATCCGCAAGGAGGCATTGCACTACGACCTGTGGGCGAAGGAGATCGCGCCCTCCGCTCCCCTCCGGAGATGGTTCCATGCCGACCCGCAAGGCCGTTGGGAAGAGTTCCGCAGACGGTATCTGCACGAACTGGCGGCGTCGCCCGCCGTGAGGGCGTTCGTCGCAAGGATCGAAAAGGAACCGCGCGCGACGCTTCTCTACGCCTCCAAAAATGCGGAGGAGAACCACGCGCGCGTGTTACGGGAGTATCTCGAACGGGAGTCGGGATGACATATCCGTTGCAGGAAAATGCGGACGGAGTCTTTGCGAACAGAATTTTGCGGCCAGAACCGGAGATGCAGGCGATATTCACGGAGATCGGCCTGCGCACCTGCGGGCACGGCTCCTTTCCCCTGCCTGCTGGCTTGCCCTGCCGGCGGCGGCAGGGCAAAAAGTCGCCGGCAACGGCGAACTTTTTATTTGACGCGCAACCGAATTTATTCGGAATTGCGCGTCAAATAAAAAAGTCCGCGAACTTCGTTCACGGACTTTTCGCCTACCGGCTTGCGGAAAGGAGGGGATTCGAACCCCTGAAACCCTTTAGGGGTTTACTCGCTTTCCAGGCGGGCCAGTTCAACCACTCCTGCACCTTTCCCCGAATCAAAAAAAAAGAACCAACCATCCGACCGGTTGATTCTTTGCGGAGAGAGAGGGATTCGAACCCCCGGTACAGTTGCCCGTACACCGCATTTCGAGTGCGGCCCGATCGACCACTCCGGCATCTCTCCAAAATCGCCGCGGAACGGGGGAAGCCCCGCCTTCCGGCCCCGTCGGGAGCGACGTTTATCATCCTTTCGGGGCTGCAAATATAAACAAAATTTCTCAGATTGTTCTTTTTCACGATAAAAAAGTTGTCCGAAAGCGGAAATTCGCGCCTCACGCCCACCGATCCGTGCAGTATCCGCGCCCCGCACGCGTTTATATGAATGAAACCGGACGGTTATCGAAAATAATTCCTACCTTTGTTAGGAAACCGTTTCGATACTAAACCCGGTACGGTTTTCGTTAAACACACAGACAAACTACTCAAAACGTACGCACCATGAAAACAATGAAAACAGGGATCGGACTACTGTTGCTGGCACTGCTGACGACAGGCTGTTCCTCTGCGTACTACCAATCGGAGGGATACGCGGGCGACGACCTCTACGGCATCCACAATAAGACGAAGATCGCACAACGCGAAAAGGCCAAGGCCGAGGCAGAAAAAGCCGAAGCGGAGGCACGCCGCGCCAAATGGGAGGCCCTCATGGCGCAGGCGCAGGCCGACGACGCCGAAAACCGCTACTACGGCTCGAACGACTTCGACGATCTGGTGGCGGACGACTACGAAAGCGCCTACGAACGACGGCTGCGGGGCTTCGAATCGCCCACCTACAAGATGCCGTCGAGCTACTGGAACCTCCGTTACAGCGGAACGTTCAACTACCTGACGGCCTACGATCCGGCCTTCTACAACATCATCGTCATGGGCGACGAAGTGTGGGTAGAACCCAAATACATCACTTCGATGTTCGGCACGTGGGGACTGGCCACCGGCTTCGCGGCGGGGTATATGGCCGGCATCTACGGCAGCTGGTACAGCAGTTGGGGCTACGGCTGGCCCTATTACGGCTGGGGGTACGGCCCCTATTGGGGCTGGGGAGGCTGGTACAATCCGTGGTGGAACCACAGCTATTGGTACGGAGGCTACTATCCGTACTGGGGGCATCCGCACTGGGGACACCCGCATTACTATCGCCCGCGTCCCAACTACCGGCTCAACAACAACGGATCGATCCCGCGCAACTACCGCAGCTACGGTACGCCGTCGCGCAACGGCAGCTACCGCAACTACGGCACGTCGGGGAGCGGATCGCGCGGCGGAAGCTACAACAGCAACCGCAACAACAGCGGCGGCGTCTACTACAACAGCGGCGGCCGCAGCAACAACAGCAGCAATGTCTACCGCGGCAACGGGAACACGTACAACAATAACAGCTACAACGAACGCGAGAACAGCTACCGCAGCAACAGCACCTACCGCAACAATTCGGGCAGTTCGTTCAACAGCGGCTCGCGCGGCGGAAGCCGCAGCGGAAGCTACAACAGCGGGGGCGGTTCGCGCGGCGGAAGCGGAGGCGGCACCTCGTCGGGCGGCAGCCGCGGATTCCGGGGGCGTTAAATGTTCAACCGAGTTAAACAGCATCGGATTATGAGAAAGTTACAGATTGCAATATGGGCGGCCGCACTGGTTGCGACAGGATCGTTGCAGGCGCAGCAGCGCGGGACACTGGCCTTCGGCGGCGCCGTACTGAACCAGGACGGCGTATTGGCCGGCGAAATGGCGCAGATGTCGCAGCCGCAGGCATTGGGCACGGCCCGCTCGATGGCGCTCGGCGGAGCCTTCACCTCGCTGGGAGCCGACTTGGCTTCGATGTCGATCAATCCGGCGGGGCTGGGCATGTACCGCCGCAACGAAATCGCGCTGACGCCGATGATGACCTTCCAGTCGTCGGAGACGCCCGGCACGATGTCCTATGCCAAGAACGGCAAGAACCGCTTTTCGATGGCCAACTTCGGCGCGGCGCTCAACGCCTACGAAGGGACGGGCACGCTCACCAGCTTCACGGTGGGCATCGGGCTGAACCGCATCGCGGATTTCAACAGCCGCTACTCCTACAAGACCGATACGCCCTATGCCGGAGGTTCGGTATGGGCGCCGACGATCGCCGACATCTTCGGGCAGCAGCTCGGACAGGCCGGCATCTTTCCCAACGGCAACGACGAATTGGGCTATAATGTCAATCCCTATTACTGGCCGGCAGTGCTGGGTTACAACGGTTTTATGATCAGCCGCCACTTCTATACCGATCCCGAGACACAGGAGGAAAAGCCCACCTATGTTCCCGACTGCATCGGTAGCAACGCGTCGATCCTCCATTACATGGACGTCGTCAATTCGGGTTCGATCAACGAGTTCACCATCTCGGCGGGCGCCAATCTGAACAACATCGTCTATATCGGCGCCACGATCGGCATCCAGAGCGTACACAAGGCCACGGGCGTCTACTACGGCGAGGATTACCGCTACGACCACGGCCAGGCAATTAATTCAGCCGGCGAGGAGCTCGAAACGCAGCTGGACTACGCCGACCTCTACCAGAAATCGGTGCTCGACGGTTCGGGCGTCAATTTCAAACTGGGCGTAACCGTCCGGCCGATCGAAAGCCTGCGCATCGGCGTGGCATTCCATACGCCGACCTACTATTCGCTCGAACGCAGCTACTACGGCGACATCACGACACAGATGTACAACAACGCCACCGAAAAGACAGAGATCAATCAGGACGGTACGCCCTATCAGGACGATATGGGCAGCAACTCGTGGTGCTTCACCTCGCCGGCGCGCCTGCTGTTCGGCATCTCCTACACCTTCGGGAACTTCGGCCTGATTACGGTCGACTACGAACGCGACTGGTACAACGGCATCCGCGTGAAGAATACACCCGACGGCTTCGAGCCCTACCCCGAAGAGTACAAGGCCGAATTCAAACAGGCTTTCCAGGGTACGAACACGATCCGCGCCGGCGTCGAGTTCAAGCCGCTGCCGACGATAGCGCTGCGCGTAGGCGCGGGCTACACCGACTCGATGTTCAAAAACAGGGAGCATTACTACGACTCGCCGCTCACGTACGAGACCCGCTACATCACCGCCGGCGTCGGGTTCAACCTTTCGCGCTACGTGACGCTCGATCTGGCCTACCAGAACGTCACCGACAAACAGACGAAGTATCGGCTCTTTTACAGCATCGAGAATGCGACGGGCGATTTCTTCACCACCACGGGGTTGTTCGACACCAAGTCGAAACGGCACAATGTGGCCATGTCGCTGATTTTCCGATTCTAATTACCAAATCGCAGATCGCACGACGGACGGCTTCGCGGAGCCGTCCGTCTCTTTTGCAGCCCGCAAGGACAAAGCCTCCAGTCTGCCGCAACGGACACAAAAAAAATCACGGTCGCACGGAACGTACGACAAATTCCGCGATGCACCGCAGACGGAAACACGGCGGACGCAGATGCGAACGCCCGAATTCCGCATCGTATCGTCGAAAGAAGCACTCCGCGCAACGGTTAATTCTCAGCCGATCATTCGCGATTCCCGATTTATTTTGCTAATTTTGTCGCTCGGAAAATACCGAAAAGCAAGCATATGGCAAAAGAACTCAAAGATTTGACCAAATCCGAGGAGAACTACTCGCAATGGTACAACGATCTGGTCGTGAAGGCCGGCCTGGCCGAGAACTCGGCCGTCCGCGGCTGCATGGTCATCAAACCCTACGGTTATGCCATCTGGGAGAAGATGCAGGCCATTCTGGACCGGATGTTCAAGCAGACGGGCCACGAGAACGCCTACTTCCCGCTCTTCATCCCCAAGTCCTTCTTCTCGAAGGAGGCGCACCACGTCGAAGGCTTCGCCAAGGAGTGCGCCGTAGTGACGCACTACCGGCTGAAAAACGATCCCGAAGGCAAGGGCGTGGTGGTCGATCCCGACGCCAGGCTCGAAGAGGAGCTGATCGTGCGCCCTACGTCGGAGACGATCATCTGGAATACCTATAAGAACTGGATCCACTCCTACCGCGACCTGCCGATCCTGTGCAACCAGTGGGCCAACGTCGTGCGCTGGGAGATGCGCACGCGCCTGTTCCTCCGCACGGCCGAATTCCTGTGGCAGGAGGGGCACACCGCCCACGAGACGCGCGAGGAGGCGATCGCCGAGGCCACGAAGATGATAAACGTCTACAAGGAGTTCGCCGAGCGATACATGGCCCTGCCCGTGATCGTGGGCCACAAGTCGCCCAACGAACGGTTCGCAGGCGCCGAGGACACGCTCACGATCGAGGCGCTGATGCAGGACGGCAAGGCGTTGCAGAGCGGTACGTCGCACTTTCTGGGGCAGAATTTCGCCAAGGCGTTCGACGTGCAGTTCACCAACAAGGAGGGCAAGCTCGAATACGTGTGGGCCACGTCGTGGGGCGTCTCGACCCGCCTGATGGGAGCGCTCATCATGGCCCATTCGGACAACAACGGGTTGGTGCTGCCGCCGGCGCTCGCGCCGATCCAGGCGGTGCTCGTCCCGATCTACAAGGGCGAGGAGCAGATGAAAACGATCGTCGCCAAGCTCGACGCGATCGCCGCCGAACTCCGCGCACGCGGACTGAGCGTCAAGGTCGACGCGCGCGACAATGTCCGTTCGGGCTTCAAGTTCGCCGAATACGAACTCAAAGGCGTGCCGGTACGGCTGGCGCTCGGCCCGCGCGATCTGGAAAACGGCACGATCGAACTGATGCGCCGCGACACGCTCGAAAAGGAGGTCGTACCGCAGGAGGGGCTGATCGACCGCGTGGCAGCGCTGATGGACGAAATCCAGCAAGGCATCTTCGACAAGGCCAGGTCGTTCCGCGATTCGATGATTACGCCCGTCGATACGTGGGAGGAGTTCGTCCGCACGCTCGACACCAAAGGCGGCTTCGTGGCGGCGCACTGGGACGGCACTGTCGAGACCGAGGTGGCGATCAAGGAGGCGACCAAAGCCACGATCCGCTGCATCCCGCTCGACGCCGTCGACGAAGAGGGCGCCTGCATCTATTCGGGCAAGCCGTCGCACCGGCGCGTGCTCTTCGCTCGGAGCTATTGACCGGACAGGCCGGCGCAATCGACCGAATCGAATGCAAAGCGACGGCGGGAACAATCCGCCGCCGCTTTTCTAATTTCACATACGACCGCTATGACAGAACGAACCCTCGGCCGCGAACAGGCCATCTACCGCGTCACATGGATCGGTTTCGCAGTCAATCTGGTACTGAGCGCTGGGAAACTTGCCGCCGGTATCTGGGGACACAGCGCGGCCATGGTGGCCGACGCCATCCATTCGGTGTCGGACTTCGCCACCGATCTGGTGGTGCTGCTCTTCGTGCGCGTTTCGGCCAAACCGCGCGACGACGACCACGACTACGGCCACGGGAAATACGAAACGCTGGCCACGCTCATCATCGGCGTAGCGCTTGCAGGCGTGGGAATCAAGCTGTTGTGGAGCGGAGGCACAGCGATCCGCGACTTCACGCGAGGCCTCCTTCCGACACAGCCGGGCGTCGTGGCACTGTGGGCGGCCGTCGTATCGATCGTCGCCAAAGAAGCGCTCTATCGCTACACGGCGCGCGTCGGCCGAAGGGTCAACAGCCCCTCGGTCGTGGCCAACGCATGGCATCACCGCAGCGATGCGCTCTCGTCGGTAGGCACGCTCGTCGGAATCGGCTGCGCCTATTTCCTGGGCGGCGGCTGGCGGCTGGCAGACCCCGCGGCGGCGATCGTCGTGGCGCTGCTGATCCTGCGCGTGGCGTGGCAGCTGATGAAAATGGGGATGGACGAACTGCTCGAAAAATCGCTGCCCCGCGAGCAGGAGGAACACATCCTCTCGCTGATCGCGGCCGATCCGGCCGTCGCGTCGCCGCATAACCTGCGCACGCGGCGTATCGGGCAGAACATCGCCGTCGAGGTGCATATCCGCGTCGACGGCGCGATGACGGTCACCGAATCGCACCGGCTCACCGTCGACATCGAGCGGCGGCTGCGCGACGCCTACGGGGAAGGGACGATCGTCTCGATCCACGTCGAACCCCGCAAACAGCCGCCGGTCAACGAATCGAAGTAAGAGACCGTCAAATTGTCAGGTTCGGCGTTCGGTTTTCCGAACGTCCGGAAAATCGAACGTGAGTATGTCTTCTCGCGCTATTTTCCGGCCCGCATGTCCCGTTTTTCGATTTCTCCGCGACAAAATGCACGTCGAGACTTCCTCCGGCCCGATTCTTGCGTACGCACCGTAACGGTCGGAAAGGCGGTCGCAGTATGCGAATTGCTAAAAAATTTGGAAATTTGCAAAAAAGTGATTATCTTGCCATCGTAGAATCCCCTCCGAAAGGGTTCGAAGAGTTGAAAACAACCGACTTCCGGATGCCGGACGGGGAGAGACACATAGAATTTAACTATTAAAAGCGGATTGCCTATCGAAAAATTCTACTCTTTATAATTGCTAAATAAGGAGAAGAGTATGAACGTTCAAGTAGTAAGTGATCAGAAATTGCTTAATTGCTACCTTTCGGGCGACCGGAATGCTATTTCCCAATTGATCGAACGCCACAGCCGTCGTGTCCGCGACTATATCCAGATGATGGTCAAGGACGGCGATGTCGCAGACGATATTTTCCAAGAGACCTTTATCAAAGCCGTGCGCGTCATCGACGAGGGCCGCTATACCGACAACGGGCGGTTTCTCTCGTGGATTCTGCGCATCGCGCACAACCAGGTGATCGACCACTTCCGCGCCCAGAAACAGAACCGGCAGCTCAACGAGGCCGAAGCCGGTTACGACGTATTGGGTACGTTGCGGCTGGCGGAACGCACCGTCGAAGACGAAATCGTCTGCGAGCAGATCGCCAGCGATGTCCGCCGCATGGTGGAGCTGCTGCCCGACGAACAGCGCGAGGTGGTGATGATGCGCTACTATTCGGGCCTAAGTTTCAAGGAGATCGCCGAACAGACCGGTGTCAGCATCAACACGGCGCTGGGGCGTATGCGGTACGCGCTGATCAATCTTCGGAAAATGATCAAGGAAAAAAACCTGATTTTAAGTTAGAAGAGGCACAATAAGTCACGGGATGGTCGCGTTTATGATATGTGAATTTCATAACACCGACAGCCTATGAAAGAACTGGACACAGAAAACGCGAACGGCATCGCCGACGATGACGATTTGCTAATGAAGGAGGTGATAGGGGAAGACTCGGACCTGTTTTTCCTCGACGCTTACCTCCGAGACATCCTTCAGAAGAGATAGAGAGGGTTAATTTTTGATGGAGGAGGGAGCCGGCCGAAAGGTCGGCTCCTGTTTTTTTCGCTGCCGGCCGACGCCTCGCCACGGACTTTTACGGCGGCGGCACTCTTCGCCCCCCTATTTTTCCCTTATTTTCGCCGCAACGCCTGCGCACCCGCCTCGCCGGCACGCAGGTTCGGCACGTCCCCTCGCAACCGCCGGAGCGGAACCTCCGAAAAAAGCGGCAGCGGACGGCCCCCTCGCCGATCCCGACGGACGTCCCCGCTCACCGCGCCGACTGCCGTTCGATCCATGCCATCAAGACCTCCACGACATATCGCTGTTCCCGTGCGGTCAGCTCCCGACCAGCAGGGATCGCATGCCACTTAGCCAGACAACCGCGGCAGCAGCAGGCTGTGGCATGCTGAGCGATGAAAACGGGGTGCCCCCGCATGGGCGTCTGCCTGCCGTCGTTGGGAATAAACGCCGGCGCGAGCCGCCGACGCACGAAATCTTCGGCATGACGGCGGATGACCGCCATTCCCCGGCGTTCGATACAGGCGACCTCTTCGGACCCCAGACGGAACCGGCTGCGGAAATCGGACTGCGCCAACCGCGCGAAAAGCGCCTCGAACGGAGATGCCTGCATCAGATACTCCTTACGGTTTTGGTCCATATCGTTTCACTCGACGGGACAAAGATAACGCCGAACGACCGCTTCCGGACAGCGGCGGCGGAATTTTATTCATGCTTCTCCGCCAAATATCCCTGCAATGTCCCGTGTCGGAAGTTCGCTCCGCCGCCTGCTATTCGTCGAAGTTCGTGCAGATCCGCCGTCGGCGAACGGCATCTTCGCACGCAACGTCCGTCAAATAGATCAAGAGGCACTTTTGCGGATAAGTTATTTTCCACCTCGTCCACGCACGAAAAAAGCGGAGAGCGCCCGTCAGTGTCCTAATCTCGACGGCGCTCTCCCGACAAACGTGTTGGCAAATACGTTTCCGTTCTCTCTCCACGAGGGCCGGATATTCCGAAACGAAAAATCCGGCCGCGGAATTCGCTGCCGGAGTATCGTATCGTCGAAAGTCTCTTCGTCCCGCCCCGTACATTCGCCGGAGCCGCTTCCCGTTCGATTCTGTTGCTGCCGAGAAGTCGTTTGCGACTTTCGCCCGTTACCCGCAGGCGCAAATTCCCAACCATTTCGTCAAGCCGAGCGCAATCGAGTTTGCTCGAATTGCCGAGGCGAGAAATGGAAGAACAAAGTTCAATCGCAACGGCAGGTCTTCTGACTCGTTCCGTCTGCGACGCCTTCCCGACCCGGAAGTCAGTGGCAAGAGAGTGTCGCACACGTTCGCTCCCCGAAGAGGGAAGCAGGAACATACAGCAGCGGGAACTGTTCGGGATTCACACCCGATTCCCATTTGATCCCCTCGGTCGGCGCCTTGCGGCGGGCTTCGGAGAACCGTTGCAGAGCAAAGATAACGATTTTTTCGAAACACGCAGCCGATTCCCCTATTTTTTTGACAGAAAAAGGAGGCCGCCGACAACCGGCAGCCTCCTTCCAGCCCCACGGCCGGCGGCGATCCCGCCGCCTCGCCGTGCGCTAATTCGTCAATTCATCGGGCATTGCGACGGGCTTGCCCGTGCGGCGCACCGTGGGCATCGGCGCCTTCCAGCCGCGCAGCCTGCTGCCGAGCTCGGCAGCCAGCTCCTTCACCTTTTCGGGATGTTCGGCAGCGAGGTTGCGCTGCTCGCCCAGATCGGTCGACAGGTCGTAAAGTTCCAGTTCGCCGGTCTGCATCCGGTAGACGAGTTTCCAGTCCCCCTTGCGCACGGCGCTCAGGTAGTCGATGTCCGCCAGATCGTAGGGCTTCCACTTGTGGGGATAGTGCAGCACCAGCACCCGTTCGGGATCGAGGCCCGACACCTCGGCGGGGATCACCAGCCGGTTGGCCTCCGCCTGCGATGCGATCTCGCCCCGGGCCGCAGCCTTCGCCGCGATCTCGGAACCCTTCGTGACCAGTTTCACCAGACTCTCGCCGTCCACCGCCTGCACGACGCGCGGATTGCGCACGCCGGCCACTTCGAGGAGCGTCGGGAAGAGGTCTTCGACGATCACGGGCGTATTCACGCGCGTGTTCGGTGCGACGCGGCCCGGCCAGCGGAACATGAGCGGCACGCGGACGCCTCCCTCGTAGCATGACCCCTTGCCTTCGCGCAGCGGTTTGTTCTGCGTGTGCAGCACGCCGCCCTTCTGCTTGTTTTCGCTGTTGCCGCCGTTGTCGGTCATGAAGACGACGACCGTATTCTTCTCGACCCCCATCTCTTTCAGATAGTCGAGCAGGTCGCCGAGGCTCTTGTCCACACCTTCGACCATCGAGGCATAACGCGCCTGCCCCTTGTCCATGCCCGCATCGAGATACTTCTGTATGAAGCGTTTGTCGGGCTGGATCGGCGTATGGGTGGCGTAGTGCGCCATATAGAGGAAGAAGGGCTCGCCGTGCCGGATGGGATATTCGAGCGTTTTGAGCGCCTCGCGCGTGAGCGCTTCGGTCAGGTGCACGCCCGTACCGTAATACTCGGTCATGTTCTGCACGGCCAGCATGTTCCACTTTTCGGGCGTATTGCCGTAATTCTCCTCGCTCTGGTAACTGCGCGGCATTCCGGCCACGTTGCCCGAAACGTTGACGACGAAGCCCATGTTGTAGGGACTGGCTCCCGGCGTACCGGCCGACGCCCAGTGCGCCTTGCCCACGTGAATGGTGAAATAGCCCGCATCCTTGAGCAGCTGCGGCAGCGGTGTGGCGTACTGCGTATGCGCCACGCCCGGAGCGGGACTCATGCCGTTGATGTTCCATTCCGGACGGATCAGTCTGTCCCCCGTATTCTCCTCGATCTGTCCCGTCTCCATCGCTACGGCGCCGCCCGTAGCGTCGCTGGGCGTGTCGCGCATCGTAGACGTCCAGTTGGTGATGCCCGTATGGGCGGCGTTCATGCCCGTGAGCAGGCTGGTGCGCGTCGGCGTCGAGACCGGACAGGCATAGGCGCTGGTCAGGATAACGCCCTCGCGAGCCAGCCGATCCATGTTGGGCGTATGGAACCGCAGATTGTTCGGATAGACCTCCTCGCCGTAAGCGACCGAGCTGTCCACCCAGCCCATATCGTCCACGAGAAAAAAGACGATGTTGGGTTTGTCGTCTTTCGCCAAGACAGCGGCAGGGGCCAGCAGCGACAGGCCCACCAATGATTTTCGGACAGGTTTCATCTTTTCGATTCAGATTGGTTTCGTAAATGGAATTACCTTTTGCGGTAAAGTTAAGAAAAAAGCGAGAAACCGCAAAACCGGACACTCAAACCGGAATAACTCCCGAAACGAATCGACGAATCTCTCTTCGGAATCGGAATGGGCAACCCCTCCAAACCGAAGATGAACCGTCCCGCACGCCGCCGGCAGACGATACACCCACCGTGCGGCGCCGTCGAACGAGGGGCCGCAAAGCGGAGTCTCCCCGCCCGGACAGCCCCGACTCGTCAAGCCTTGACCGCCACGGCGTCGATCTCGACGCGCGCACCCATCGGCAGACGCGCCACCTCGTAACAGACGCGCGCCGGCAGCGCGCCGGTGAAATAGGTGGCGTAAACGCCGTTCATCGCGGCGAAATCCCCGATGTCCTGCAACAGGACGGTGGTCTTCACCACATCCGACAGCGCATACCCCGCCTCGGCGAGAATGGCCGAAATGTTCTCGAGCGCCCGCCGCGTCTGCGCCTCGATGCCCTCGGCCATCAGGCCCGTCGCGGCGTCGATGGGCAACTGTCCCGATACATACAATGTGGTACCCGCGGCGATCGCCTGCGAATAGGGGCCGACGGCCTTGGGGGCCAGCGGCGAAGCAATGACTTTTTTCTGCATATCGATTCGGTTCAAAATTACATACAACGAACAACTTCCGTGCGCAAACGAGACCTCGGCCCTCCGGACCGCATCCGCCGGAATCGGAACCCGCCGAGGGGATCGATTCGCCGAGGGGAGGGGCTTCAACAAGCGTTTTCCGCGTCCGGCGGCTGTGCGAAACGGCTTTCCGCCGCCGCAGGCCGAAAACGGAAGGCGCCCGTATGCAAAGATAACAGATTAATTGCGTATATTTGTCGACCGAAAACAAAAAACTCATCCGTTGTCCCGTATGCAAACCCGCAACCGCTTCCGTCCGCTTTGTCTGCTCCTGCTGCTGGCCGCAGCTTCGGCCTGCTGCCCCTGCCGCAAATACCAGAAACTCTACGGCGCGCCGCTCGTCGGTACCCGCTGGCTGCTCATCCAGCTCGACGGCGAGGAGGTCGCCAATTCCGACGGACGCTTCTCGCTCCGCTTCGAAGACGCCAAACGATTGAGCGGACGAGGCGGCTGCAACCGCTACTCGGCCTCGTGCGACGCGGAGGCGGGCGGACATCTGCGCGTCGGCCCGATCGCCTCGACACGGATGACCTGCCCCGAAGCGCAGCGCGAACGGGCCTTCTTCGCCATGCTGCGCAGCGCCGTGCGCTACGAGCTGGACGCCAAGATGCTCATACTGAGCGACAGCATCGGCGTCCGTGCGGTATTCCAGGCCGCAGAAGAGGATCAGAACACTAAAAATCAAAAGATTAACTGATCCATCCGGCAACTCGCCAACCGGCGACATGCGGCGGAAAAGCCTCCCGCGCACATTTTCGTTTTTTGTAGATAATTTGTGGATAAGTTTCGCCGAAGCGAGGCACTTTTTTTCAGAAAAAAAGAAGACCTTTGTAAAGGTGCGTCTTCCCTGCACCGGACCGGAGTCCGAAAAAAATAACAATAATATAAGGTATGTCAGCAAAAACCACCCCGAAAGGGCTCAAAGAGGTAACCTATAACGATGCCGTGGCACGATCGAAGGAGTACTTCGGCGGCGACGAACTGGCGGCGACGGTATGGGTTTCGAAATACGCCCTCAAAGATTCGTTCGGCCATATTTACGAAAGCTCGCCCGAAGATATGCACCACCGTATCGCCGCCGAGATCGAACGCATCGAGAAGAACTATCCCAACCCTCTGTCGCGCGACGAGATCTTCGCGCTGCTCGACCACTTCCGCTACGTCATCCCGCAGGGCGGCCCGATGACCGGTATCGGCAACAATCTGCAAATCGCTTCGCTGTCGAACTGCTTCGTCATCGGCCACAAGAAGCCCGCCGACTCCTACGGCGGCATCATCCGCATGGACGAGGAGCAGGTGCAGATCATGAAACGGCGCGGCGGCGTGGGACACGATCTCTCGCACCTGCGCCCCACGGGCAGTCCCGTGCTCAACTCGGCGCTCACGTCGACGGGTATCGTCCCCTTCATGGAGCGTTACTCCAACTCGACGCGCGAGGTGGCGCAGGACGGCCGCCGCGGTGCGCTGATGCTGACCATCTCGATCAAGCACCCCGACGCCGAGCGCTTCATCGACGCCAAGGTGGACACGTCGAAGGTGACGGGCGCCAACGTCTCGGTCAAGATCGACGACGAGTTCATGCGCGCGGCCATCGCCGGCAAACCCTACCACCAGCAGTTCCCCATCGACGCCGAGAAACCGATGTACGAGCAGGATATAGACGCCCGAGCGCTGTGGAAGAAGATCATCCACAACGCATGGAAGTCGGCCGAGCCGGGCGTGCTGTTCTGGGATACGATCCTGCGCGAAAGCGTCCCCGACTGCTATGCCGACGAAGGGTTCAACACCGTCTCGACCAATCCGTGCGGCGAAATTCCGCTCTGTCCCTACGACTCGTGCCGTCTGCTGGCGCTGAATCTTTACAGCTACGTCGACAAACCCTTCACCGCGGAGGCGTCGTTCGATTTCGCAAAATTCCGCGACCACGTGGGCAAGGCCATGCGCATGATGGACGACATCATCGACCTGGAACTGGAAAAGGTCGAGCAGATCATCGCCAAGATCGACGCCGATCCCGAAGAGGCCGATATCCGCTACGTGGAGAGCAACCTCTGGAAAAAAGTGCGCGAAATGGCGCTCAAAGGCCGCCGCACCGGCCTGGGCATCACCGCCGAAGGCGACATGATCGCCGCGCTGGGGATGCGCTACGGTTCGGACGAAGCGGTCGCATTCGCCGTCGAGGTGCACAAAACCCTGGCCCTGGCTGCCTACGGCGCATCGGTCGAGATGGCCGAAGAACGCGGGGCCTTCCCGCTCTACGACGCCGCGCGCGAGCTCGACAACCCGATGATCGCCCGCATCCGCGAGGCCGATCCGGCGCTCTACGAGCGGATGGTCAAGTCGGGACGCCGCAACATCGCCATGCTGACGATCGCCCCCACGGGTACCACGTCGCTCATGAGCCAGACGACGTCGGGCATCGAACCGGTCTTCCGTCCCGTCTACAAACGCCGCCGCAAGATCAACCCGTCGGATCACAACGTCAAGGTCGCCTTCGTGGACGACACGGGCGAGCGGTTCGAAGAGTTCTACGTCTTCCACCACAACTTCGTGGAATGGGCGCGCGTGAACGGGCACGATACCTCGACGCTCGCCACGATCTCCGACGCCGAGCTGGAGAAACTCGTCGCCGCGTCGCCCTACCACAAGGCGACGGCCAACGACATCGACTGGGTGGCCAAGGTCAAGATGCAGGGCGCAATCCAGAAGTGGGTCGACCACTCGATCTCGGTGACGGTCAACCTTCCCAACGAGGTGAGCGAGGAGTTGGTGGCCGACGTCTACCGCACGGCCTGGGAATGCGGCTGCAAGGGCGTCACGGTCTACCGCGACGGCTGCCGCGAAGGCGTGCTGCTGGACAAGAAACAGAAGAAGAAAGGGGGCGACAAAGGCGCTGCCGACGGATCGCTCAAACGCCCGAAGTCGCTGCCTGCGGACATCGTGCGGTTCAAGAACGGACAGGAGGAGTGGATCGCCTTCGTGGGCCTGATGGACGGCCGCCCCTACGAAATCTTCACCGGTAAACTCGAAGAGGACGCCCTCTACATCCCGCGCAAGATCACCAAAGGCAACATCATCAAGGTGCGCGAGGCCGACGGCAAGAAGCGCTACGATTTCCAATACACCGACCGCTACGGCTACACGAATACCGTGGGAGGCATTTCGCGTCTGTTCGACGAGGAGTTCTGGAACTACGCCAAGCTCATCTCCGGCGTGCTGCGGCACGGCATGCCCATCGACAACGTGGTATCGCTCATCGAGTCGCTGCATCTTAACAGCGAGACGATCAACACGTGGAAGAACGGCGTGGAGCGAGCGCTGAAACAGTATATCGTCGACGGCACCAAATCCAAGGAGAAGTGCCCGAGCTGCGGACAGGAGACGCTCGTCTACCAGAACGGCTGTCTCACGTGCGTCTCGTGCGGCTATTCGAAGTGCGGTTGATTCCTCGCGCCGGAACGAAACGGATTCCCCCGCCTGAGCCGATACGGCCCGGACGGGGGAATCCGTTTTCCGCTCCTTTCCGCGCCCGCGACGACCGGACGGAAGCCCGCAGACGGCAAGGCCCGCCCCACCTTGCCGCCGAACTCCTCCGCCCGCCGGCCCGATTCCGGCAGAAGGGTTCCGCCGGCCCGATCGCCGGTCGGAACGGGGACTCTCCCGCAAGAATCCGAAGCACGGACGAATTCCGATCAAAAAGACCGATACGCTATCCGATAGTTCCGCTTCCGCCCCATATCTTCCGTTTTGTCGCTTATTATCAGATCAAAAAAATGCAATAAATTCTTTTTTTAAATAAAAATACCTATTTTTGCATAGAATATGAATGTACAAGAAAGTCTGTGACTTCGTAGACAACACACACACGATTTGCACGAACTTTGAGAGAATCGAGTTTAACTTAAATATTCATTACTATGAAAAAATTATTCCTTTTGTGTGTATCCGCTCTGTTCGCTGCTGGCAGTTACGCCCAGACCAGCGAAGAGGTCGTTGTCATGGAAGTTCAAGATGTTCAGGCGGTTTCGAAGTATCCCAGCGTCAGAGGGTTCGTTTCGAACGGTTTCTGGGATAACTGGGAGCTCTCGTTCGGCGGCGGTCTGTCGATGATGAGCACCTCAAACCTCGTCTTCAAGGACATGCCCGGCAGCTTCGGCGACCGCCTCGGCTTCGAAGTGAACGTCGCCGCCACGAAGTGGTTCCACCCTGTATTCGGTGCCCGTCTGCAATTGGCCGGCGGTCGTTTCCGTAACATCTCGCAGTTAGGCGGCAATACGCAGCGCACGCCCTATATGTTCGTGCACACCGACCTGATGATCAACTTCTCGAACTGGGCGGGCGGCTACCGTGCAGACCGCGCCTACTACGCCGTTCCGTTCGTCGGCTTCGGTTACATGGCCATGGATTTCACGGACCGCGTGCACGATCTGGGCTACGGCACCAACCAGGAGCTCGCCTTCACGGCCGGTTTGCTGAACAAGTTCCGCATCGCCAAGGGCTGGGATCTCGACATCGAACTCAAAGGTATGCTCTTCGGCGAGAAGGATCTGCCCGCCTCGTTGAACAGCGGCGGCGCCTATGCCGTAGCTTACAGTGCGACGGCGGGTTTCACGCACCGCTTCAACGACCGCAACTGGAAGCGTCAGATGCCGCAGAAGTATACGGACGCCGACATCGCAGCCTACACGGCCGCTATCGCAGCGCTCGAAGGTTCGCTGGCCGCAGCCCGCAACAACGAGAAGTCGCTGGCAGACCAGCTGGCCGCAGCCAACAAGGCATTGCAGGATGCGAAGGGCAAGAAGGAGGTCTTCGTCAACGGAGCATGTCCCGCATTCTTCAAGATCAACAGCGCCGCACTGTCGCAGCGTAACAAGATCCTGCTCGATCTCGTAGCCGATGAGATCAACGCAAGCCCGGCCGACAAGACCTTCACCGTTTCGGGTTACGCCGACAAGGAGACGGGTAGCGCAGCCTACAACCAGAAGCTCTCCGAGGAGCGTGCCCAGGCCGTAGCCGAGTACCTCGAAAGCAAGGGCGTGAAGGCCGACCGCCTGATCGTCAAGGGCTACGGTGCAACGGTTCAGCCTTTCAGCGGCAACATCGAGAACAACCGCGTCGTCGTAATCAAATAAGCGACACGCATGCTTACAAACAGAAAGGCCGCACTTCGCAGTGCGGTCTTTCTGTTTTCCCTATGGATGCCGTCTTGCAGGAGGCAGGACGGACTTCCGCGGAAGCGGAATCCGGAGTCCGGAGCAAACCTCGGCGAACGGATCGTTCGCCCGAGGGGTCGAAATCCGGCCGAACAAAAAGCGGTCGGGAGCGGCATGTGCACGCTCCCGACCGTTTTCTCTGCGGACGCATCCCGCCTTACTTGACGATGACGGCATTGACCAGCCGCACCTTCGAAACCTCGTTGATACGGTCGCGCAGCGCCTCGCGCTGATAGAACAACTCCTGCCTTACGACGCTCGACTGCAACCGGACATAGAGAATCCGATTCTCCAACCGCAAATCGGTCGTGAGATTCGCCACGGCGTCGCCCACCACCTCGCGCCACGTATCGGGCAACCGCCCTTCGGCGACCTTCGCCGCCACATAGGGACGCGCGAAAAACTCTTCGAGCAGGTCGCCCATCAACATCGCTTTGGTCCGTCTCATCGTCTGTTATCCGTTCGTTCTCAACAGTCGTTTTCTCGCCATGGCATAGCTCGCGCAAGCGCGGCTCTGCCCATTTGGCTTAACGAAAACGTCGAATTTCTTTCGTCCATTTCTCGCCTCGGCAATTCGAGCAAGTTCGACTGCACTCGGCTTAACGAAATGGTTTGTCTCCTCGCAGCCGTTTTCCGCCCGGACATAAGCCCGAACAACTTCGGTTCTGCGCTCGAAGTACCTCAAATTCATGCCGTCCACCTCCCGTGCGGCATCCTGCACACGACCGGAGCATGGCGCCGCACGGCCGGAACCTCTTCCCGCAGAAACATATCCGCACGGCCGCAGGTCTTATTTCGCAATCTCCCCGTTCGCCACCACGTAGAGGCGATAGTCGCCGCCCTGCCGCCCGAGAATGGTCTCCAACCGTACCTTGTTGCAGTCGGTAATAACGATCTGCCCGAACTCCTCCCCCGACACCAGTTTGATGAGTTGTTCGACACGCCCCATGTCCAGCTTGTCGAACAGATCGTCGAGCAGCAGGATGGGCTTCTCCCCCTTGTCGGCACCGACGATGCGGTACTGCGCCAGTTTCAATGCCACGAGGAACGACTTCTGCTGCCCCTGAGAACCGTACTTGCGCAGCGGATAGCCGTCGATGCGCAGCACCAGGTCGTCGCGGTGGATGCCCGCGGTGGTGAACTGGTTCGCCAGATCGCGCTGCCGCGCACGCTGCAACAACTCCGTGAAAGGGGCCTCGGCCAGCTCCGAACGGTAGGTCAGCTCCACCTGTTCGCGCCGACCCGACAACAGGGCGTAGTACTCGCCGACGAGGGGTTGCAGCCGTTCGGCGAACGCTTTCCGCTTCTCATAGATCGCCTGCCCGTGTTCGGCCAACTGCCGGTCGTAGATCGAGAGCATATCCTCGTCGGAGCCGACTTTGAGATAGCGGTTCCGTTCCGACAGCACGGCGTTGTAACGCATCACGGCCGAAAGATACCCCCGGTCGAGCTGCGAAATGCACCCGTTGAGATAGCGGCGCCGTTCGTCGGCAGCATCGCTTACGAGCGCCGTATCGGCGGGCGAGACGATCACGACGGGCACCAGCCCTACATGATCCGACAGGCGGTCGTACTCCTTGCCGTTGCGTTTGAGCGTCTTGCCGCCCCGACGGGCGAACGAGCAGACGATCTGTTCGCCGCGTCCGTCCGACCGTTCGTAACTCCCTTCGAGCAGGAAAAACTCCTCGCCGTGACGCACGCTCTGCGTATCGGTCATCGAGAAGGCCGACTTGCACATCGACAGGTAGTGGATCGCGTCGATGAAATTGGTCTTGCCCGCCCCGTTGTCGCCCACGAAACAATTGATCCCCGGGGTCAGCGGAAACTCCTCCTGACCGATATTCTTGAAATTGATGAGCGACAATCGTTTGAGATACATAGCTGCGGCCTTCCCGCCGAATCCCGATCGCGCACGGCACGTCGCGTGCGCGGGAAGGCGGTTCGCCTTCAAAGGTACGAAAAATCGAAAAAAATACCAGCATAAGGTGTGGATATTGGACAAAAAAATGTATTTTTGTGCTTTGAATCGCAGAAAAATAAAAACTAAGATAACGACTATGGCAAAAATTCAGAATGCAGCGAATTCGACCGAGGAGAGCATCGGCATCGCAATGAGCCGCACCGAACTTTTTTTCGAGAAAAACGGAAAGGCGCTCACGCTGGGGCTGATTGTACTGGTATTGCTGGGCGGCCTTTGGGTCGGCTACCGCAATCTCGTCAGCAAACCGCGTCACGAGAAGGCCGCCGAACTGCTCGCACAGGCGCAGAACAAATTCGAAGCCGATGACGCCGACTATACGGTCGCGCTCAACGGCGACGACAACGGCGCAGGCTTTCTCGAAGTGATCGAGCGCTACGGCTCGACCCCCGCAGGCAATCTGGCCAAGCACTATGCCGGCATCTGCTACCTCAAAGAGGGCGATTTGAAGAACGCCGCAGCCTATCTGGCCAAATACACGCCGGTGAAGGGCATTCCGGGATCCGTCGTCAATGCGCAGAACTACGGTTTGCAGGGCGACATCGCCGTCGACGAAGGCAACTACAAGGAGGCCGTGAAGTTCTTCGAGAAGGCCGTCGAGGCCGCCGACAACAACGCGACGGCTCCGATCTTCCTGATGAAGGCCGGCCGCGCCTACAAGGCGCTGGGCGACACCGCCAAGGCGAAAGAGTGCTTCGAGCGTATCGCGACCGCCTATCCGAGCTCCTTCGAAGCGCGCGACATCGAAAAATACATCAACAGTCTCTAACGAACGATGGCAACCAAGCACCGCAACCTGTCGCAACTCAACTCCCCGCTGCCGTCGGCCGAAGAGATGAAATTCGGTATCGTCGTGGCCGAGTGGAATCCCGAAGTGACCGAAGGACTGCTCAGCGGCGCCGTGCATACGCTGCGCAGCGCCGGATGCCCCGAACACAACATCCAGATCAAGTATGTTCCGGGGACGTTCGAACTGTCGCTGGGGGCCCAGTTTTTCGCGGAATACACCGACGTGGACGCCGTGATCGTACTCGGATGCGTCATTCAGGGAGATACGCGCCATTTCGATTTCGTCTGCCAGGGCGTGACGCAGGGCGTGATGCAGTTGCAGTTGCAATGGAACATGCCCATCGCCTTCGGCGTGCTCACGACCAACGACCTGCAACAGGCGCTCGACCGTTCGGGCGGCCGGCTGGGAAACAAGGGCGACGAAGCGGCGGCGGCGGCTATCCAGATGGTACATTTGCAGGACGAAATGGATACCGAAGAGAACGCGCTCGACCGCAAGGCCATCAACTGACGGATTCGGCACCGATACCCGAAGCGGAGTTTCAAAAGATTGAAACTCCGCTTTTTCATCGGCAGCCGCATAAAAAAGCGGGACGGATTTCATCCGCCCCGCAACTCTGCACTAATAACTAACTATTTCGTTAAGCCGAGCGCAATCGAGCTTGCTCGAATGCCGAGGCGAGAAATGGAAGAAAAAATTCAACCTCTCCGGAATAATTATTTTGCAGCTTCAACGACTTCGACAGCAGCCTCGGCCTTGCAGCAGGAATCGGCCTTGACCGAATCCGCGCACTCGCCGCAGCTCTCCGAAACCTCCTCGACAGCGACCTCGACGGTCTCTGCCTCGGCGGCAGCCTGCTTGTTCGCGTTACCTGCGCACGATACCATCGCAGCGGCAGCGACTACAACGATGAAAGCATAGATTTTTTTCATGATAAGAATGAATTAAAGATGGTTAATCGCTGCAAATATATCCAATAGCCGGAGATAATCAAAAGAAAAAATTAAAAATCTTATTTTCACGCGAAACCGGCGGTTTCCAGAATTGCAATATATTGGTAACAAACGCATTACCGCCGACCTTCCACCCTCTATGAACGAACCGGAACCGTCCGCCGTCGCAAACGGCTCTCCGCCGCAAGCCTCTCCCTTCCCGTTCGGCCGCGCTGCGGTCTCGACCCCGACCGACGATGCCGGCAATCCACTCCGCCGTATGCGGCGGGACACCCTTTTCTGCCGGAGCTCGTATGATTCCTGCCGGAGGCGGGCAACGGGACACTCTCCAAAACGCGAACTTCACGCATCAACACCGGTGCAACCCGTCCGGCCGAATGCAAAGAGACGAAAATCCCCTCCGAAGAGGGGCTTCACGATGGAGATGCGAGGTTCGTTTTGCTGCCCGACCCGTTTCGCCTTCGCCCGCCAACCGCGAAAAACGCAGGAATCGGATACGAGCCGGTTACAAAAAGCCTCGAATTTCATTCGTCGGCCGCCGGAACGTCCTCCGTCCCGTCGGGACTCTGCGGCGCCGCAGCCTCCGGATTCTCTTCGAGCAGATCGGCCGCCGTCAGCGTCTCGCGCATCAGAAAGGCTTTGGGGAACTTCGCGCGCACACGTTCGAGCAGCATGATCGCCTCCTCGGAGGTGACGCATCGGCCCGCCGAAACCTTGAAATAAGGAATATCGTAAACCATGTCGACACTCACGCCCGGAAACGACTCCTCGAAGCTCTTCTTCACCTCCTCGGCTTCGAAGCGGGCATTCTGCCCGTTGCTGGTGTAGAGATTGATGCGCCAGCCGCTATGCCGTTTTTCGGCGGCGCTGCGCGAGGCTGCCGAGAATGCCGCCGCCGCGTCGGGCGCCTCGTGAATCTCGACGCGGGCGCCGCTGTCCGGCTCGACAAGCCGCTGTTTGAACGCTTCGAGCGACTGGGCCTCTGCGGCCGTCGCCGCCGCCAGCGAAAGAAGCAAGATCGAAAAAATTGTTTTCATCATTCGGAATCCGTTAGTAAATCTTCGGGTCTCAGGCCAAAGGTATTCAAAAAATCCGACAACGGCATCCGGCGCCGACCGATTTTTTTCACGGCGTCGCCCACGCGCAGCCGCAGCGCGAAGGAGACCGTCATGCGCTGCGTCTCGGCACGCTGCAACTTCCGCTGCACGGCATAGAGCGCCGCACGGTCGGGAACACGCAGCCGGCAACGCATCCGCACGTCGCCCTCCCAGCCGGACGCCACCGTCACCGTATCGCGCAACGTGGCGCGCAACACTTCGCCGCCGTCGTAGGCGAGCGACAGCGCCGCCGCTTCGAACCGCAGCGGACGGCCGCCTCGATTGGCGACATGCAGCGTCACGTCCGCACCGGCCGAACCGTAGGTCTCGACATCCTTCGGCACGATTCTGACCTCGCGCGCCAGATAACGATGGCAGCCGCCGAGCGTCGCGGCGGCCAGCAGCGCCAGGCAGAGGATATGCAGCCGCTTCAACACTTCTCGGCGGTATAAATCTGTGCGATGCCGAAACTCTGGCTCCGGGCACGGCAATCGCGGAACCCCGCTGCGGCGAGAATCGTCAGGAACTCCTCCGGCTGCGGAAATTCGTCCACCGAACGGGGCAGGTAATCGTAAGCCTGCCGGTCGTGCGACAGCCAGCCCCCGATACGGGGCAGCACCCGATGCGAATACCAGTCGTAGAGCCGTCCGAAAACCGGCATCGTGGGCGTCGAAAACTCCAGAATGACGATCCGCCCGCCCGGCCGCAGCGCCCGCGACAGCTCGGCGAGCCCCCGCCCGAGATCCCCGAAGTTGCGCACGCCGAAGGCCACGGTCACCACATCGACCGATCCGGCCGCCGCCACCGCCGTCTCGGCGTCGCCCGCTTCGAGCGTCACGCGCTCTTCCAATCCCCGCGCGGCGACCTTGCGGCGCGCCACGTCGAGCATCCCCTCCGACAAGTCGACGCCCTTGATATGGGCCTCCGGAATGCTGCGCGCCATCATCACCGCCAGATCGCCCGTGCCGGTGGCCATGTCGAGCACGCGGCGCGGATGCAGCCGCCCGACGATGCGCACCACGCGCCGCCGCCAGATGCGGTCGACGCTCAGCGAAAGGGTATGGTTCAGGCGGTCGTAGGCCGGTGCGATGTTGTCGAACATCGCCCGCACCTCCTCCTTTTTACTCAGTTCGGTATCGTACGGTTTCATAATCAATCGGTTTTGATCGCTTCGTCGGGGCGGATACGGGCCACGAACGCAGCGGGGACGAGCAACAGCGCGAGAATCGCTCCCGCCGCCGCGACGTCGACTGCCAGCCACCACCCCGCGCTCACCGCCACGGGAACCTCCGAGAGCATGTATCCCGCCGGGTCGAGCCGGAGCAGGTGGAAACGCGCCTGGAACCAGCACAGCAAACCCGCCGCCAGATTGCCCCACAACAGGCCGCGCCCCACGATGAAGGCCGCGCGGTAGAGGAAAATGCGACGGATACGGCGGTTCTCCATCCCCATGGCCTTCAACAGCCCGATCATCCGCGTGCGCTCCAGCACCAGGATCAGCAGCGCCGAAGCCATGTTGAAAAACGCCACGGCCACCATCACTGCGATGACGACCGCCGCATTGACGTCGTGCGCCTTCAACCAGTCGAAGACCGCCGGATAGCGCTCGCCGACGCTCACGGCCACGACGCCGTCGGTCTCCGGCAGATCCGAACGCAGCAGGGCGTCGTTGACCGCTTCGGCCAGCCGGTCTGCCTGCCGCACGTCGCCGAGGAAGAGGTCGTATCCCGAAACCTCGCCGGACGACCACCCCGACAACCGCTGCACGTTGCGCAGGTCGGTCAGCGCCGTGCGCTCCAACTCCTCCATCCCCGTCGAATAGAGTCCCGACACCTTGAACCGGTCGCGGCGGGGCCTCTCGTCGCCGGCGACGAAGAGCATCTCCACCTTGTCGCCCGCATGTACGCCCAGCAGGCGCGCCGTGCGTGCGGAGAGCAGCAGCTCCTTCGTACGCAGCGAATCGCCTACGCGCGGCAGCCTCCCTTCGGTGAGCCGGCCGGCGAAAAACGACCAGTCGTAGGAGCCGTCCACCCCTTTGAGCGCCACGCCCTCCATGGCATCGCGCGTGCGCACGATCCCGCTCTTGACGGCATAGGGCGTCGCCCGCTGCACGCCGTCAACGGTGCGCAGCAACGCCTCGAACCGTGCAGTCGCCGCGACGGGCCGCGACTCCGCGGCGTAGATCCCGGCGCCGTCGATCACCTCGACCGGCGCCGAAAAGCCCACCATGCGGGCCGTCACCTCGCGTTTGAAACCGAGGATCACGGCCAGCGCCACGAGCATCACGGCCACCGATACGGCCACCGAAACCACGGCGATGCGCGACATCACCCCGGGCCGGTTCTCCGGCGAGGTGCGGGCGGTGCGGCGCGCTATGAAAAATTCGAGGTTCAAACGACAGCGATCTTCACGGTTAAATTTCATGCAAAGTAACACAATTTTTCCTATTTTTGCAGCAACATACCGCGTTATATGAAAAAACAGGCACTCATCACGGGCGCGACTTCGGGCATCGGACGCGCCACGGCCCTGCGGCTTTCGGCCGACGGGTGGGACGTCGCGGCCACCGGCCGCCGCGCCGAACGGCTCGACGCGCTGCGCCGCGAAATCGAGGCGGCGGGCGGCGGGTGCCGCACGCTCGCGTTCGACATCCGCGACGAAGCGGCGTGCCATGCGGCGCTCGACGGGCTGGAGCGGATCGACCTGCTGGTCAACAACGCCGGTCTGGCCGCCGGATTCGAGCACCTCGACCGCGGGTCGACGGCCGACTGGAACGCCATGATCGACACCAACGTCAAGGGGCTGCTCTACGTCTCGCAGATCGTCGCGCGCAAGATGATCGCCGCGGGCGGCGGGCACATCGTCAACATCGGCTCGATCGCCGGCACCGAACCCTACGAGAACGGCGCCGTCTACTGCGCCACCAAGCACGCCGTGCACGCCATTTCGCAGTCGATGCGCGCCGACCTGCTCTCGCACGGCATCAAGGTGAGCGAAGTGCGTCCCGGCATGGTCGAGACCGAATTCTCGGTGGTGCGCTTCCACGGCGACCGCACGGCTGCCGACAACGTCTATCGGGGCGTCGAGCCCCTCACGGGCGACGACATAGCCGAAGCGATCGCATGGATCGCACAATTACCGGCGCATATGAACGTTAATGAAATCGTACTGATGCCCTCGCAGCAGGCGTGCCAGTACTACGTTCATCGCAAATCCTAAAAAACCGAAAAAAAATGTTACTCGCACACCTTATCCAGGCCGGATACTACGGCCACCCGAGCGGATTCTTCTACGGCATGTCGGCCGGAACGATGGGTTCGTGGATTCTCATTATCGTGATCGGCATCGTGGGCTGGATCGTACAGGCCCGTTTGCAGTCGGTCTTCGCCAAATACGCCCGGGTGCCCTTCCCGGGCGGGCTGACGGGCGCCGAGGTAGCCGAAAAGATGTTGCGCGACAACGGTATCCGCAACGTGAAGGTCACCCATGTGGCGGGTCACCTGACCGACCATTTCAATCCGCAGACGATGACCGTCAATCTGAGCGACTCGGTCTACGCCTCGCGCAGCGTCGCGGCGGCGGCCGTCGCGGCCCACGAATGCGGCCACGCCGTGCAGCATGCGCGGGGATACGCTCCGCTCGAACTGCGTTCGCAACTGGTTCCGATCGTCAACTTCTCGGCCCGCGCCGCGACGTTCGTCCTCATCGCGGGCATGATCCTGCTCGCCACGACCGACAATGCGTGGGTCTGCTGGATCGGCGTGGGACTGATCGCCGTATCGGCGCTCTTCTCGATCGTGACGCTTCCGGTCGAGTACAACGCTTCGGAGCGTGCGCTGGCATGGCTCGAATCGAGCCGCACGATGCAGGGCGCGGAACTGGCGCAGGCGCGCGAAGCGCTGACGTGGGCGGCACGCACCTATCTCGTCGCCGCGCTGAGCGCCATCGCCACGGTGCTCTACTACGCCATGCTGATTCTCGGACGAGGCAACAACCGCGACTGAATGGCCCCGCAGGATTACACCCGACGCAGTTTCCAGGCGGCCGCCGCACTGATCGCAGTGCTCGTCTGCGTCGCCTTCATCCCGCCGCAGACGATCTGCGGCATTCCGCTCCGCCGGGCCAACATCCTCTCGGACGTCCTCCGTTTCGACGACAAGGAAGCAGCGGACGAGACGTTGCCGGAGCTCGACGACGAGTTCTCGGGCGACTTCCACCGCTTCGCGGGGCAGCTCGACGCCGGCGAAGCGCCCCTGCCGGCCGACACGCTGTCCGCCGCACCGCAGCTCGCTTTCGAATGGACGCCCGCCGACAGCGAACCGCCGACGGAGCCTCCTACGGGCGATACCGCACGGTTATTGACGACGCTCACCCCGATCGAAGATTTCGATACGCTCGCCGACGGCCCCCTGTACCGCTTCTGCGCGCGACTGGCCGACACCGCCCGCCGCACACCCGTGCGCATCGCCGTACTGGGCGATTCGTTCATCGAGGGCGACATCCTCACGGCCGACCTGCGCGAACAACTGCAACTGCGCTACGGCGGCCGCGGCTGCGGTTTCGCGCCGATGTCCTCGCCCCTGACAGGCTACCGCCGCACGGTAGGCACCCGTTCGGCGGGATGGAACTCCTACAACATCATGCAGCGCCGCACTACGCCCGAGGCGCTGCGCGGCGACTACTCCGTTTCGGGCTGGCTCTGCCGCCCCGCCGACGGTGCGACGGTGCGCTGGACGGGCAGCGACTTCCGCCGCCGCCTCGACCGTTGCGGCGTGGCGCGGCTGCTCTTCATCAGCCGAGAGCCGAGCCGGCTGGAACTCACGCTCAACGATTCGCTGCACCGCACCTTCGACATACCGGCGTCGGAAGCCCTCCGTCAGATCGTCGTACGGGCGCCGGTCGCATCGCTCGCCCTCCGCGTCGTACGGGGCGGAGCTGGATTCACCGGTTACGGCGTACAGTTCGAGGACGCGGCGGGCGTGACGGTCGACAACTACTCGATCCGCAGCAACAACGGACAGGCGCTCTTCGGCACAAACCCCTCGGTCAACGCCCAGATCGACGCCTTCGCGGAGTACGATCTGGTCATCCTGCAATACGGACTGAACATCATGCAGGAGGGGGTCACCAACTACTCGGCCTACGCCGCCCGCGTGGAGAAGATGATCGCCTTCGTGCGCAGCTGTTTCCCCGAGGCGGCGGTGCTGGTGCTCTCGACCAGCGACCGTTCGGTGAAGTCCGACACGGGATTCGCCCCGATGTCGTCGGCGCCGGCGATGGTCGACTGGCAACGCCGCGCAGCCCGTGCCACAGGCGCCGCTTTCTGGTCGGTCTACGACGCCATGCGGGTGCAGGGCGGCATGGAACGTTTCGTCGCCAACGGCTGGGCGGGCAAGGACTATACCCATATCAACTACGCCGGCGGCCGTCAGGTGGCCTATGCGCTGGTCGATGCGCTGGATGCCCGCGTAGCCGCGATCCTGCGCCAGCGGCAACAGGCCGCACTGCCCGAACCGGTGCTCGACAGCTCGAAAATCGCAGCGCTCGACGAGACGATGAACCTCCGCCCGCAACCGATCGAACCCCGTTGAACCGATGGAGAGCCTCCGAGAGATAATCGACCGCGTCCTGCCGCTGCTGAGCTACGATCCGCAGGCGCCGATGCTTTTCAGCAGCGGGCTCTTCCTCTTTCTCTTCGCCGCGTTCGCCTTCTTCTACGGCTTCATGCGGCGTACGCCGGCGCTGCGCATCTGGTACGTCATCGCCTTCTCGCTCTACTTCTACTACAAGTCGAGCGGCATCTACCTGCTGCTGCTCGTCGGGGTCTCCGTCAGCGATTTCTGGATCGGGCGGGCTATCGCGCACGTGAGCTCGCGGCACGCCCAACGGGCGCTCGTGGCGCTGAGCATCGCGGCCGATCTGGCCGTGCTGGGTTACTTCAAGTACACCAATTTCTTCATCGAGATCGCCCGCGACCTCTTCGGCGCGGGATTCCTCGAATTCCAGAACATCTTCCTGCCCGTCGGCATCTCGTTCTTCCTGTTCCAGTCGCTCAGCTACACGATCGACATCTACCGCGGTTCGCTCAAACCCGTCGACCGCTGGGGCGACTACCTCTTCTACCTCTCGTTCTTTCCGCAGCTGGTCGCAGGCCCGATCGTCCGCGCCCGCGACTTTCTGGTGCAGATCCGTCAGAACCCGATCGCCGTCTCGCGCGAGATGTTCGGCACGGGCATCTATCTCATCGCCATCGGTCTGTTCAAGAAGGCCGTCATCTCGGACTATATCTCGCTCAACTTCGTCGACCGCATTTTCGACGACCCTGCGCTCTATTCGGGCATGGAGTGTCTGGCAGCCGTCTACGGCTATGCCCTTCAAATCTACTGCGACTTCTCGGGTTATTCGGACATGGCCATCGGCCTGGCACTGCTGCTGGGCTTCCGCTTCCCGAAGAACTTCGACGCCCCCTACCACTCGGCCACGATCACCGAATTCTGGCGGCGGTGGCACATCTCGCTCTCGATGTGGCTCCGCGACTATCTCTACATTTCGCTGGGCGGCAACCGCAAGGGGCGCCTGCGCACCTATTTCAACCTGCTCGTCACCATGGTTCTCGGCGGGCTGTGGCACGGCGCGGCGATCCGCTTCGTGCTGTGGGGGACGCTGCACGGCGTAGCGCTGGCGCTGCACAAGCTCTGGCTCTCGGTCGTCCCCGGCGCCAAAGTCTCGGGATACCAGATGCACCCGCTCAGCCGACTAGCCGGTATCCTCGTGACTTTCCACCTGGTCTGCTTCGGCTGGCTGCTCTTCCGCGCCGATTCGATGCGCACCGTGCAGCTGATGCTGCATCAGATCACCGACAATTTCCACTTGCAGCTGCTGCCCCAGATGCTCGCCGGTTACGGCGGCGTCTTCGCCCTCGTGGGGCTGGGTTATCTGCTGCACATGCTCCCCGGCCGCGCCGACGCCGCGGCACGCCGCGCGGTGGTCGCCTCGCCCTTCTGGGTGCAGGTGTTGCTGCTCGCCTCCGTGGCATGGGGCGTCATGCAGATCCAGTCGAGCAACATCCAACCCTTCATCTACTTCCAATTCTGATCCTGCGATGATTCCGCTCTACACCTTCGACCACGCGCTCTTCCTGGCGCTCAATTTCGACGGCGGCCCCGTGATGGACCGTCTGATGACCATCGTTTCGGGCACCGCGATGTGGCTGCCGCTCTATGCGTTGATTCTCTGGCTCGTCTGGCGGCGGGAAGGGTGGCGCCGCACGCTGCTCTTCGCCGCGGCGATCGTGCTGGCGATCGTGCTGGCGGACATGGCGGCCGGCATCTTCAAGCATTCCGGCCCGCTCAAAGGGCTGTGGGCCGATTTCCCGCCCCGCTGGCGGCCGATGTTCACCCCCTCGCTCGAAGGGTTGGAGATCGCGCCCGACACACTGATGCGCTGGCGTTTCGAAGGCCATGCGACGCCCGGCATCGTCCACGTCCCCGAAGGGGCGCTGGGCGGGAAATTCGGCACCGTATCGTCGCACGCCGCCACCGTCGTGGCACTGCTGGTGCTTTCGGCAGCGGAGATCCGCCGACGGTGGTTCACGTTCCTGATGGTCGCGGCGACGCTGCTGATCTGTTATTCGCGCATCTATCTGGCCAAGCACTTCCCCGTCGACCTGCTGCTGGGAGCGGCCGTAGGGGCACTCACCGGCTGGGCGATGCTGCGGGCATACCGCTGCATCGGGCGGATCCGCCGGCCGCCCCTCCCGGAAAAGAGGCGGAGGCGGGCATAAAAGCCGCCGCACGGAACCGAGGACCGAAACCCCTGCGACGCGGAACGGAACAATTCCGAATATTTTTCGTAACTTTGTAGGGTATTTAATACAGGTAAAACAAAATCGAAACAGAATATGGCAATCGAACTCAGCGAACAGGAGCAACTGCGCCGCCAGTCGCTGGCCGCACTGCGGGAACTGGGCATCGACCCCTACCCCGCCGCACGCTTCGACGTCACGGCCACGGCACGGGAAATTCTCGACGGATACGACGAGGCGAAGGGGAATTTCGCCGACGTGCGCATCGCCGGCCGCATCATGTCGCGCCGCATCATGGGCAGCGTCTCGTTCTTCGAATTGCAGGATCACACGGGCCGCATCCAGGTCTACATCCGCCGCGACGACATCTGCCCCGAGGGCGACCCGACGCTCTACAACACCGTCTTCAAGAAACTGCTCGACATCGGCGATTTCGTGGGGATCGAGGGCTTCGCCTTCGTCACCAAGACGGGCGAAACGTCGGTACACTGCCGGCGGCTGACCGTCATCTCCAAGTCGCTGCGGCCGCTGCCGGTAGTCAAGGAGAAGGACGGGCAGACGTTCGACGCCTTCACCGACCCCGAAGTGCGCTACCGCCAGCGTTATGTCGATCTGGCGGTCAACCCGCAGGTGCGCGAAGTCTTCGTCAAGCGCTCGAAGATCATGGCGGCCATGCGCGAGTTCTTCAACGCGAAGGGGTATCTCGAAGTCGAAACGCCGATTCTGCAACCCATTCCGGGCGGTGCCTCGGCGCGGCCGTTCATCACGCACCACAACTCGCTCGACGTCGACCTCTACCTTCGCATCGCCACGGAGCTCTACCTCAAAAAACTCATCGTAGGCGGTTTCGAAGGGGTCTACGAGTTCGGCAAGAACTTCCGCAACGAGGGCATGGACCGCACGCACAACC